>Ga0074198_1000010_pt1 | contig 679113 bp, 607 predicted proteins | sample EPASupsiteSAE323_FD_64527 | JGI IMG/M metagenome (GOLD analysis project Ga0074198, IMG submission 64527) | Bioremediated contaminated groundwater from EPA Superfund site, New Mexico - Sample SAE3-23 | ecosystem: Environmental > Aquatic > Deep subsurface > Groundwater > Contaminated ... | reverse complement strand
GAAGAATTAACTGAAGAGTTAACTGAAGAAATAACAGAAGAATTACAGCAGGAAGAATTAACTGAAGAGTTAACTGAAGAAATAACAGAAGAATTACAGCAGGAAGAATTAACTGAAGAGTTAACTGAAGAAATAACAGAAGAATTACAGCAGGAAGAATTAACTGAAGAGTTATATTCTTCGGATATTTTTAATGAATCACCGCGTCTGGAAACTGAAGAATTCAGTTCTCAGGATGTTACCGGAGAACTTTTCTTAAATGATGCACAATCACTGGAAACTTTAGAAGGTGAAATTGAAAATGATTTTAAAACGAAGGAAGAACCTATAACTCCTGAGACTTCTTATTTCTCTAATTTTGTAAAACCGGAATCACTGGATGATAAAATTAATTACTACGGCATTAATAAACAACTTTTTGAACAGGAACAAATTACAGAAGTAAAAAATCCTTCTGTTGAAGATATTGAAATTTCTCAGGAAAATGTTGAAGATATTGAAAGTTCCCAGGAAAATATTGAAGCCCTGCTGATGGGTATTGATGATGTTGAAATTGTAGGTAATCTTAAAAATATTGATATTGGATCAGGAAAAAATGCTGTAATAAACTTCACTATAGTTAAAAAAGAAGTAAATCCGTTAAAAATTGCAGCTACTGTTATTATAGCAACAGGTATAAGCTTAGCTGGCTATGCTTATTGGAAATATAATTATATCTTAACGCACACTGTTCCTAATTCTAATAATTTTAGCAATCAGATGGCTAACACAACCGCACAGTTGCCAACTAATAACAAAGTTGCAAGTACTGAAACCTCTAAACCTGTTAGTACCCAGAATCCAGTTAATAACCAAAATCAAATTCAGCAACCACAACAACCAAAACCTTATGTTAAAAAAGAAAAGGTCAATTCTGAGCATAATAACCTTAATGATGATATTGCAAGAGCACTTATAACTCAAGGTGGACCAGTTAAAATCTCAAATATATCCTGGGAAATTAGTGCATCATTAGCATCCAATTCGGTATTTAAAAATTATCTAATGGTTACAGGACAGGCATTGAAAAGTGCTTTATCAACAGATTTGATTCTCGCAACTGACAGAGCGACAAATGATACTGTAAAAATTCAGGTCACTCTTGATACACAGGGTAATATTCAGGATAGCAAAATTCAAATTAGCAGTGGTTCAAAACAGGTTGACAACATTGTGTTACAAACTCTTAAGAATACTTTGAATTATACGAAATTGCCGTATATTCAAACCAACAAGAAACTAATCAAAGCAGGTTTAATAGTAAACTTGTAATCTATCCACAAAATGGTAAGATAAAATTAATGTAGTATATTTTATCCTGGTGGATTACGAAGTGGAGTTAACTCAAGAACATCGCAACTTGATAGAGGGGATAGTAAGAAAAAACCCCAGAACTAATGGAAATGAAGATTTATTTGAAGATTTCTGCAGTGAAACCTTTAAAAGATCTTATACAATCATTTCTTCTATAAATGATATAAAAAATCTTGAAATCTATCTTAATAAAGTTGCAAGTTCCGCTATTCTTGATGTTCTTAGAACATCAGGAAGATTAAGAAAAGCAAGATCAGGGTATGTTCAATTACAACAACAAACAGTTTCCATGTCTAATAATGAACCTGAAGATATATTAATTAATATACCTGACCCATCTCCGCATATCGAAGAAAAAATTATTAAACAGGATGAAATTAAAATAATAAGAGATTTAATTTTACAAATAGATAAAAGTGAAAAAGATAAAAAATATATAGATATCTTTTATCTTCGCTACTTAATGGGTTATAAGCAGTCTCAGATTGCAACAGAAACGGGATTAAGCCAGGGGGAAGTCAGTAAAAGACTGATAGAACTTGCTATGAAGATAAATGAATTATTAAATAAATCTTAAAAAAGCAAAATTTTATCAAGAGAAATAGAAGTAGGAAATATATGGGAAATTCAGGAGAGCATTCAAATAATTGTCTTTTAACAAATTCTTGTGAGATTTTTCAACCTACTGCAGGTAAAATGCCAAAAAGTAAAATGGAGAATCTGCTTTTTCTTCAGGTTGATAATAAAACACCTGAGTATATTAAAAATAATCTTATTATTGACAGCAATAATCCTGATAAATTTTTTCTAAAAATTGAAAGAAAACACCTTGAAAATTATGCTGATAAAGAATTTAATCCTGAAGTCCCGGATGCAAATCGTGAAGGTTTAGGAATTAAAAAGTGGTTTAATAATTATAAAAAAGAAGCTCTGGTTTCTACAGCAGGAATAAGAGGACAGCAAAATATACTTTATCCCTGGGATACAAGATTTCCAATAAATACAATTGGAATTGTTCTTGCAACAGCTGCAAAAGCAATAGTTGCCAAAGAAAAGTTTGCTGGAAAACAACTGCATAAGCTTGCAGCCGGTGAAGTTCGTTACAATACTGATATATATATTGATTTAATTGCAAGAACTCAGGCTGCTTATGGAATAACGACGCATATCCCTTCAGATAGACAGACTATTCCTATATGGCTGGCATCATTTCTTGCTTTTAAACTTGATCTTCTTGGCGGCGAATATGTCACATCAAGTCATGGCATAAGTGTAAAGACAGCGACAAAAGATCTTAACAATCAGGGTAGTCAGTATCTCCCCGAAGAATCTATTGAATTTGTTGAAAAAATGGCAGAAATTTTCGCAGAGGTTGATAAAAACGGCGATTACAAAATACCTATTGCTGCTAAAGATAACGAATTAATTCGAGAAGATGTAATGAAAAAACTGAATAACGGCATTGATTTATATGTCGAATATCTCAGAAACGGTGTTGCAACTGATTTTAATCTTGAATTAATAAAAAAACTGGACAACAAAATAATAATTGAAAATGTTGGAGGTTGTGCTTATGCAACCCTTAGTAAAGTTCTTGAAAAACTTGGAATAGACAGTAAATTTATCTGGTTTAATACAGAAGAAGATCCTTTTTTCCACAATATCGGCAAAGAAATCAAAATAAAAGATGACAAAAAAGAGCTTTATGATCATAGTGTAGACGCAGCTCTTATTATTAAAAATGAAGGAAAAACAAGATTTCCTGTAATAGAAACTATGAGATACAAAGAAAAACTTTCAAATGAAGCTGAAGGTACAGTTATATTAATGACTGATCCTGACCATGATAGATTGAGTATTGCTCAGATTGAAAATATAAGCAGAATAGACAAACTTGAGACCCTTGGTATTGACTATATGCCGTTAAATAACAATAAGGTATTAACAGTATATACGCCAAATCAAGGCTTTTTAATGCTGATGGACTTTTATACAAAGCAGCTTAAAACAGAAAACAAATGGAATAATCATAATAGATTTATGATTAAAACCACAGCATCTGCAATGGCGTGGGATGAATGGGCGAAAAATAACAATGTTAAAGTTGTTAATGTGCCTGTTGGTTTTAAAGAAATTGCAGGCATAATGAAGAAGGTTGAAAAGCAGATCAAAGAAGCTATTGATAAGCCTGTTACGGTTCAGGACGTATTTGGAAATAATATTGATTTAGGATTGAATCCAAGATTAATATTTGCGGGAGAAGAAAGCGGCGGCATGATTATGGGACCTGAAAAACTGATCGAAAGTAAATCAGGTAGAAAAGCCGTTGCAATGAGAGAAAAAAGCGCAACTGAGGCCATTTTTGTTGCGTCATCACTTATTGCTGATCTTTCAGGTAAAAATACTCCAATGCTTTCAGATTATTTAGAAAGTGTTTTCGAACAAAACGATATTATAGGCAGATATGATGTCAGAGAAGATGTTGTGTATTACAACGAAAATGAAGCTGATCCTGTCAAACTTCAGGAAGAAAAAGAAAAAGGTGAAAAGTTAAGGACACTTAATGATATTTTTTACCTGAGTATTGCATTAACTAAGATGTATAAACCTGAAGAAAGTGAAGAATTTTTAAATAGAGCAAAATTAATTTTAAAGGAAACCTTTACTGATTTGAATTTCGATAATTTATTGGATATAAAATTTGTTGGAGATGGAACTTACTTTGAATTTGCTGATAAATTTGTTGAAATAAGACCTTCCGGGACTGATGCAAAAACCAAAGCTTATGGAGCAGGCTGTAACAAAGACTATTGCCTGAAGTGTGCACAAACTCTGGGAAATTACAGCGGAGAAAGAACAAAACTTCATAAGGAATACATTCCAGAAGATATTTACAATAAAGCTAAAGATATTGCAATGGAATTTTACATAAAATGGGCTGAAGAAGGCGCTCCACAGGATGAATTTAATATACCGGATTATAGCTTAACCGTACCTGAATTTAATCTGTAAAAAAAATATTTTTTTGAGATAATAAAAGATAATATGAAATTTATTCCGGCTGGTAAAGTTTAATGATAGAATTAAATATGCTTAATTTAAACTCGTTGTTTGGAAAGAGGATAATGAAGAAGATTAATATAGGAATGAGTTCAATAAGGGGAATGATAAATTTTCCTTTTCAATTTTCTACTTTGTTTAATAAAATTTCAGTTACTGTTTTTCTAGTCCTTCTGGTATTTTGCGCAAGATTAATTGCTGCATCGGCCATTGAAAATGTTTATACCAATCAACTTTTAAAACTTAATATAGGCAAATCAACTAATAATAAAGTTAATATAACTGTAGTAACCTCAAAACCCTATAAGATAAAACTGAGTCCTATTAAAAGATCCGATAATGAATATGTGATTTTTTTACCGGAAACTTATCATTCAATAACCGCAAAGCCTGATATTTCTTCAATTACTGATTTGCAGGATGTAGATGTCAAGCTTATTCCATATATAGGTTCACAAAATAATAACGGTTATACAAAAATTATAGTTAAAACTAAATCTCCTGATACAAAATTAAATATTAACGGCGAAATTATAGGGCAGGAATCCAAAATAAATAATGAACTATCTAAATTAATTAATCAAACTACTCCTGCAAAGCCTAAAGTTGCATCTAACACAGCAAAAAATTCCGTATCGAATAATATTAAAAAACCAACAAATATCAATATCAATAAAGAAATTTCAAAATCTGAAAAAGTTAACAAAATTGTTTTAAACGCATCCAATAATGCGGAAAAAAATAAATTAGTAAGTAAAACTGCAAGTTATTCCCCTACAGCCTCCACAATAAATGTCCAAAAATCAACGAACGTTGAACGTAATCCGGTTCAGTCTGTACAAAAATCGACTACTATTGAACAAAAACCTATAGTTAAAGAAAATATTCAGAAGAATGAAACTGTAAATGCCACTGCTTCTACAGAATCACAACAAAAGCCTGTCATAAATTCTCCAATAACTGTAAATAAAGAAATTTTACCGCCGACTAAAAAGATAAATAAACCGGTTAAATCTGACAATACATCGATAAAATTAGTGCTTGTCAGTTTGATAGCATTACTTGTTTTATTTATTGTTGTACTTAGGTACTTTAAATCATTCTTAATGAAACAAATGAAGATGGCTGAAGAAAAAACTAAAAAATCACAGATAAACCTTCCAAGAAAGCAGCAAGCAACTCCGGTTGAGAATAAAATTAAATCGAGTTCTTCAGTATCAGGCAAAAAACCTGCTTCGATTCCAGTTAAAAATCAGTCTAATAACATTAAAGTAATAAAAGGTTATGAAATTGAAGGAAATAAAGGTATTTATTTAATTCAAACTAAATATAATCAAATACTTATTGGCACTATAAATTCTGAAGTTTATCTTTTAAAGGAATTTAACAGCATTCAGAACCCTACTCTGATTGTCAGAAAAGAAAAATCTTTAAAAACAAAAAACGTATATTATGTACAAATGAGCAACTGGCGTTCACTCATCAGTGTTGCTGCTAATGATATAAAATTGGAACTTGTGCTTGATAAAACACTCGTTACTCATTAGTAAAATAGCTTAGAAGTATTTATCTTTTTGCAGCCAATTTAACAAGTTTATTAAATACAGATTTTACATTGTAAGGAAGCAGGAAAAAAATCTTAGGCATTTATTTAAATCTTGTCTATATGTCATACTGACTGCAATTCGAGGCGAGTAAGCGAGCCGTAGAATTATGTCCCTACTTGGTGTTTCAGCATCTGTTGTTATATAGATCCTGAAATAAATTCAGGATGACACAATACGTAAGAATTTTTTCTTTGTTCCTTAATACAAAATAAAAATCTTTTAACTAATTTGGTTTTATGCCGGATAATAATTGTTTACCAATTTTATCCAAAAGTTTTTTTGCAGGAGTATAACTCATATTCAAATCAAGACATTGTTTAAGAAATTGTCTTGCCTCATTCAAAGCTCCTGTCTCAAAAGAGTATCGGGCTATATAAAAATATACTTCGGGATCATTAGGAATTATTTCACGACTTTTTATGAAAAAATCAATCGAAAGACTTGGAAAACCGCTATTCATTAAAGCTTTTCCGATAAACTTATTTGTTTCCGGATTAATATCTGTTAAAAAATCACTGCATTGTATAACATTTTCAGCATATTCTATTTTATCAGCCTGAATAAAATAACATAAATCAGATTCAAGATGATTACGGATCTGAAGAAATGTTGGAATAAGACCAACTTTAACTTCTATTAGATCAATCAGACATCTCGCCCAACAAACAGCTCCTGAATTCTGAGCATTAAACCATAATTCCTTTGCTTTAGTTTTATTTCCAAGAAGCAATTCACAATAGCCTGCCTGATACTGTTTATTCAATTCGTAATATATTTTTGCCGCTTCAGCGTAATTTTTGTTTTCAAAAAACGCTAAAGCCAGAGTATTTTTAATTAATTCGGTATTTGTTTTGTCTGTATTTATAAGTTCATAAAGATCACGTACAACTTTTTTAGGATTTTTATTTACTAAAATCTCAATAGTTGCATCATTAATAAGCTTATTTACATTCAAATCCATAGCCTATTTATCAGTATTTTGCTCATTAAGAGCTTTAACAACTTTTGGCATTTTATCCAGATTTCCAGGGACAACAGGTTTGTTCCCGAGTAAACTTAATGCGGAATCAAAATCAGAAACAAGAGAACTCTTGCCGGATTGGTAATTAGCTTTTTTAATTTCTTCGTAAATTTCTTCCCTGTAAATAGAAACATTTCTTGGAGCTTTTATACCAATTTTGACAGCATCACCTCTTGATTCAAGAATGATGACTTCGATATTATCATTGATTATTAATTTCTGGCCGGTTTTTCTTGTTAAAACTAGCATTATCTACATATCCTCAAAATAAATATTAACTTTTAACTACTGCCTCTTTAGACTTGGTGGTTTCAGGCTTATCTGCGAATAATTTATGTTTGACAGACAAATTGTCATTTACCAATACAAGCTGCATTGCTTTTCTGTTTTCAAGATTAATTATAATTGGCCCTAATAAATTTATTGATGCTTCTTCAGGTTTGCCTGGCGGGATACAAGCAATGTTTAAGGATAATAGATCATTAGCGCTAGTTAAACCAAGTTTTTTAGCTTCCTGATCAGGAATTACAAACTGATAATCAAGTCCAAAATAACCAGGAACGGTTACTGGAAATGCAATATTACCATCTTCTACTGCCTGGAGCCATTTGAACGGTGACTCCGGAATATTATCAACTAAAACAAATTTTGAAAGATGTTCATATCCTAATATCGGTTCAACAAAATTAAATATAATATCTTCATTAATTTCTAATTCGTCAAATCTACTTGTAGTAATTTTCATTATATATTCCCACTCATATAAATTCTAACCATATTTATTACACTACTATTAAACCACATTTTTTATTTTTCAGGTTTAATGCCTCCTGATTTATCTTGAATATTTCTATTGATGAATAGACCATAAATCAAAATAGATCAATGCTTTTGATACTAATTATAATAAAGCTAAAATTAAAATATAAACTCATTCTGAAAGAGTATCTTAGAGCCTGTTTTACTAAAAACTATAAATCCAGTAAATAAAAGTAAAAGGCTCGTGTCCTTCGACTTCACTCAGGATAAACGGGAGTGCTGTGCGAAGTGGGAGATAAAAAAGCGATAGCGATCAACTTTTGGAAGCCAAAAATCTCGTTCTTGGCAAGGTATTGGAGACTTTAGCTAAACTCGTTATTACACTTTTTTTAAAATATGTTTAACCAATAATCTATCTATTTAATTAATTTACAGTACGAATAATTTTTGTTAATTAAATGAGTATAGTAGCAAGCTTTAGGGGATTAACTTGAAAAAATTGATTATTTACGGGGCGTTAGTTCCCGATACAGTCAAACTAATTGATACGATTAACGAAGTAAGCCCGACCTGGGAACTTCTTGGATATATTGATGATCAAAATAACAGGCAGGACAAAACTTTTATGGGTTATCGCATATTGGGAGGCCCGGAAATAATTCCTGAACTTATTAAAGATAATGATATTTATTTTTTTGTTACCTATTTTGGAAAATTATCTGGATTTAAAAAAAGAATAAATATAGTTGAATCCCATGGCTGCAAATTTGCAAATCTTATCCATCCTTCTATAAATACGAAATATGTCAAAATTGGAAAAGGTTGCTTTTTAGCCGAAGGCTGTAGTCTTGGAGCGTGTATTGAAATTGGAAATTATGTAAATGCACGGCTTAGGTCAGTAATCTGCCATAATGCTAAAATTGAAGATTTTTCATTTATTGGTCCAAATGCAACTGTTGGCAGCGGAGTACTTTTAAAAGAAGGCTGCTTTATTGGAACCAGTGCTACAATTTTGCGAACTAAAACTTTAGGAAAAGCCAGTACCATAGGAGCAGGGGCAATGGTAGTAAAAAATGTACCTGATGGAATTACTGTTGTCGGAGTACCTGCAAAAAAAATTAGAAAGTCATTATTAAAAAGAACAATTAACTGGCTTAAAAGAAATTACCCCATTTTATTTTCTAAAAGAAACAAAGATATTGAATTTAATTTAAAGCAAGAAAACTCGTTCTAGTCTAAAAAATCTGCTTTATTGGATACACACAATAAGCCGATTGTTATATTAGGCAGAGTTTTTATAATGTGCAATATTGGGGAAGTATCATATAAGGAATAATATTAAGAATGAAAAGGCTAATAATTAACCTTTGTCCTACCGGTGCTGTGACAAATAAGCAACTTACACCTTATGTTCCACAAAATCCTGATGAGATTGTTAGTGATGTATTAAGTTGTTCTCAATCAGGTATATCGATAGCGCACATACATGCCTGTGAGAATGGAAAGCCGACTTACAAAAAGGAAGTATACAGTGAAATTATTTCAGGAATAAGAAGCAAGAGGCCGGATTTAATTATAGTTGTCACAACAAGCGGAAGATTGTTTTCTAAATTTGAACATAGATCTGAGGTATTAGAACTAAAAGATGATTTAAAGCCTGATATGGCAAGCCTGACTTTGGGATCATTAAATTTTGCAAGACATGCAAGCACAAACAGCCCCGAAGTTATTATGAAATTAATTGAGAAAATGCGTTTAAATGATATAAAGCCTGAGCTTGAAATATTTGACGTGGGAATGATTAATTATGCAAATTATTTAATAAATAAGGGGCTTCTTGAACCGCCATATTACTTTAATATCCTGCTTGGAAATATTGCAACCGCACAGGCAAAAATACATCATCTCAGCGTAATTTTGTCAGAAATGCCGGATAATTCTATATGGTCTGTTGCCGGCATCGGAACCTGTCAAAAAAATATGAATCTGTTGGGACTTATTACAGGTGATGGCGTAAGAGTAGGGCTTGAAGACAATATCTGGTTTGATGACAATAAAGAAATTCTGGCAACTAACTTGTCTCTGGTTGAACGGGTGGTAAAAATGGCAGAAATTATGGGAAGACAAATTGCAACTCCCAATGAAGTCAGAGAAAGATTAAATCTGAAATTGCCTGTGATAGCTGCAATATAATCAGAAGATACCCTGTTTAGTCTATTGCTGCGCAGCTTCAATTAATTCCTTTATTTTATGATAGTACTGATCAGAATTTGGGATATTACGTATAGTAATTCCAGCATCACTAATGCCATTAGATGAAGCTGTTGAAAGAAAAATTGTGCCCAGTCCATAAGGTTGCTGAAAAATTCCCTTTCTAAGGTAAACTTCAATGATTCTTTTATAATTAATTGTTTTTAATTCCTTAGTCAGAAAGTTTTCAGAGTATTCGAGTTTGGTTTCATAGAAACGATAGAAGGAATTATTATAAGTTCCTTTAGTTACGATAAGGGAAATAATCGGTATTCCTATAAAAGCGGCAATTCCCCAGAAAACAAATGGTAACAATCCAAAAGTATTATCCATGCCAAAAGCCTTACCAATAAATACAAATGCTAAATTTGTCAGTCCTCCTAAAAATCCGGCACACCAGATAGTGAAAAATATTTGGAGAGGTATACGGGAAATTAAAAAAGGTAAAGCTACAAATTTAGGTTTTAAAGTCAAAATCAGTGCATCAGCAATAGGAGTCCCAGGTTTTTTTTGGGTTTCTATAGGTTTTCCACATTCAGCACAAAACTTTCCATCTTCAGCAATTAACTTTCCGCAGTTTTTACAATACATAATTTCCCTCTCAAACTGTTCCCTGTTAATTGATTATAAGTTCCTTATTAAATAATGACAACATTTTGTGTTGAAGCACCAATTATTTTGAACATAATAATTTAAGGTATACGCTTTGAAAACCAACAAAAAAGATGCCTTTGGGCGGCATCTATAAAAAGGTTTTACACGGAGGAGGTGAGATTCGCTCCTCACAGTACAGTTGCATACATCGGTTTTCAAAGAGAGTATTTAGAATGGTGTTCATAACTGTTCTGAATTATTTTACCAAAATCTGGCTTCTCTTTTTCTATATCTGCTAATATTTCGTCCAAAGATTTTTCATCTGGCTTATGTATTTTATAAGGTGAATCATCTGTATGAGAAGCTATGGCACCAAGTTTGCGCAAATCATGACAATTTAAACTATTTTCCTTTCCATTTTCGGTTATTGTCATTTTTATAAATGCATCAGAGTCTGGCACACGTTGTAATTTTGTAGCTCTAAGCTGAATTAAGTTATTATCCCCATTGCGTCTTAAATTTTTTACTGCTGTTTTAATCGAGTCTGCCTGTTCGGGCATGTATTTTTTTATACTATTCCAGTTAACCCTGACATATGAAGTAAAATTAACATTATTGTCCATTCATACCTCCTTAAATAATTTTATTTTAGGTATAAATTATAACATAAATTATAAAATTGAATTGACATAGTCGAATATGAAATTATTTGCACTAAGCATAAACAAAAAAGATGCCTTTTGGGGCATCTATAAAAAAGGTTTTACACGGAGGAGGTGGGATTCGAACTCACGGTAGCCTTGCGACTACGACGGTTTTCAAGACCGTTCCTTTAAACCACTCAGGCACTCCTCCATAGGTTTTTGCCTTTGACTTTAAAGCAATTTCATTACGCTAATAATACTACTACACAACTTTTATTTTTTCCAGTACTAATTATAAAAAGTTTTTTCGCATTTTAAAATTGATAATGTACAGATGCACTTAACTATAAGCTTATCTTGCCAACCATGCTATACCAAATTTTATGATTTCAGGTATTTTGCAGGATTTTTAGGTGTGCCGTTTAACATAACCTGAAAATGTAAATGAGAACAACTTGCGTTACCTGTAGTACCAACTTTTGCGATTTGCTGCCCTGCATACACAGAATTGCCGACTTTAACAAGGAGCTGTGAAGCATGTGCATATAAAGTTTGGACTCCTGAACCATGATCAATTATTACACATTTACCGTATTCGCCGCTCCACCCTGAAAAAACAACAGTACCAGACTTAGAAGCTAATATCGGATCTCCAACTCTTCCGGAAATATCAACTCCTGAATGATTTCTGAATCCTCTAAATCCAAACCTGGAAATAATTTCTTTTCCTTGAGTAGGCCATTTGAAATATCTGTCCTGAGAAAATCCAATAGAGGGAGAAAATCCTCTCGATGCAAGTCTGTATCTATGATCTCTTACTGTTTTAATATCAGGTATTATCAGTTTTTCTCCGGCATTTAAGTTCAAAAGATCAATTTTAGGATTTACTGAAATTAATTTTTTAAGCGATACATTATATATGTTGCTAATCTTAATAAGGTTTTCACCTTTTTTTACAATATGGACTTTTGCATTTTGAGGAATAATCATTAGAGGCTGTCCCGGCTTAACACCGAACATATTATCTTTAAATTCCTCTGAAACAGGTACGATATTATTTTTACTGTTTGCTGATGATTCATTTGAATTTAAGGGAATTAATCTATTATTATTTTGATTAATATCAATAATTTGCTGCTTCATGTTATTGGTAACAGCAAATACAGTATTATTTGAAAAATTTCCGGCTAAAGACAGTATTGAAAGAAATATAATTAAAGAACTTTTTGAGCTGCTAATTTTTGAAGGTTTTAAAAATCCTTCAAAAAATTCATATATTTTCATTGAAAATGAAAGTTTGACCTTTTGATTAAGTTTTAAAAGAGTTAAATCTGAAAGAAAGTTTCTTGACCTGAGAAGATAATCTAAAATTTCTTCTGTAGTTTCATCAATAATCATTTTTTCTTTGTAATTGCAACCCCTGGCTTTTTTAAAGGCCATATAAACACTCCTACGTCCTTGCTACTTATTTAATAGGTGAATAATTACTATTTAATTATATTTTCATCTTTTTGCTAACTTGCCACAAAATTTTATTAGTATAAAGATATCATTAATTTATAAAAATCGTCAACCCCGGCTGTTTAGCTCAAATTTATATCTATAATTGAGAAATAAAGGTAAAATATAGAAAACTATTAGCTATAATCAAGAAATTTATTGTTATTCGGATAAAATCTTTATTCTTAGCCAGAGTTTACCGGGATAAAAAATTCTTTGTAACAATTCGACCCAGATAGTCTATACTGTTATAATACTAGCAAAATGAATTACCAAGTAAGCTTAACAACCGAGTATTTCAGACTGTTGTTTATTTCATAGCAGGATTTTAGTGATATATGGGTAACGTACTGGTTATAACTCCAATAAGTATTGCAGGAGCGCTAATTATAAACGGTCTTGCAAACGGATTTAAGGAATCAGGTTATAATGTCCTGATTTATGACGTGAGAGAAATTGATGAAAATTCTGTCAGAATTTTCAAACCCGATTTTGTTATTGGTTATGACTATGTACATTTTATTAATTCTGAAGCTGAAAGAATCATTAGTGACTTAAACATTCCTGTCATACATTATTTTGCAGATGATCCGAATGCAAATTATGCTCATTCAGGAGATTTAACACTTTGTAGAAAATTGGCGGAGTCTAATGGAATAGTTTTTTGTTGGGATAAACAATATTTAAACGTTTTTAAAAATAAATCTTTTTATTTGCCTCTGGGTGTTGATCCTGATTTATATTCTGTAAACAAGAAATCTGACAGTAATATTCCAGACATAGTCTTTGTTGGAAGACCTCTTACTGAAAGAAGACTTTCTGTTTTATGTGAAATAATAAAAAACTTTCCTGAAAAACTTGGTATTTATTCATATAAAAAACATTTTGATACCAGCGTGGAAGAAATAATAAAGCGGGGCATGCTAAGTTCAGATCTTGTAGAAGTATATAAAAAAAGTTATTTAGGATTTTTAGAAACGGAAAAAGACCTTGCCTATGTTTATGCAAATGCTAAAATTGTTCTTAATATTACACTGGATCAGGGTTTAAGCAGTATGAATTATCGAGTTCCTGAAGTTCTTGCTTCGGAAGGATTTTTAATAACTGACTATAAGCAGGATACAGCTGATTGTTTTATTGAAAACTCGGAGCTTTTGTTTTATAAGACCACAGATGAACTAATTTACAAGATTTCAAAATATTTGAATGAAGAATCTTTAAGAAATAAAATTGCTAAAAATGGAAGAGAGAAAATCCTGCAATATCATACTTTTAAACAGAGAGCGATGGAAATGCTTTCTAAATTAGATTTAAAATAATACTATAAGGTACAATTTTCTTGAATACGAATAATTTATACAATACAATATCTATTGAAACAGCTAATCAGGAGATTAAAAATGCAAACTAAGTTAAACATCACACCTTCGAAAAAATTATTAAATTTGCCCGTGTATATCTTTGCAGAACTGGATGAATGGAAGGAAGCGGCGAGGGCGAAAGGTGTTGATTTAATTGATTTAGGTATTGGGAATCCTGATGGTCCGACTCCGGCACCGGTTGTTGAAGCTGCAGTAAAAAGTATACAGGATCCTGTGAATCACGGTTATCCAAGCTTTAAAGGGAAAGAAACTTTCAGGCAGGCCATAGCTGACTGGATGTTAAGAAGATATAATGTCACTATTGATCCAAAAGACGAGATACAAACATTAATAGGTGCAAAAGAAGGACTGGCGCATCTTGCCATGGCATATACCGATCCGGGAGATATTAATATTGTTCCTGATCCATATTATCCTGTTCACTCCAGAGGTACCTGGATTTCAAACGGCGATGTCTATCATATTAAACTTGAAGCAAAAAATAATTATTTGCCTGTTTTATCGACTATCCCTGAAGAAGTAGCACAGAGAGCAAAAATTTTCTTTGTGAATTATCCCAATAATCCTTCGGCAGCCACTGTAACAAAGGAATATTATCAGGAATTAGTTGATTATTGTATAAAATATAATATTTTATTATGTACAGATCTGGCTTATGGTGAAATAGTTTATGACGGATACAGGCCTCCAAGTATTTTTGAGATTCCGAGAGCAAAAGATGTTGCTATAGAGTTCCATTCTTTTTCAAAGACATTTAATATGGCAGGGTGGAGAATAGGCTTTGCAGTTGGAAATAAAGAATATATTAAAGCTCTTTATTCCATGAAAACCAATATTGATTATGGAACCTCAACAATAGTTCAGGATGCTGCAATAGCTGCATTAAACATGCCTCAAATTCATATTGATAAAATTGTCCAAAAGTATCAGCGCAGAAGAGACTTTATGGTTGAAGGAATTAGAAAACTTGGATGGGATGTTAGTTTACCGAAAGCTACAATGTATCTCTGGCTTGATGTTCCTGAAGGGTATGATTCAAAATCCTGGTGTAAAATGGTTCTTGATAAAACAGGTGTTGTATTCACTCCTGGTATCGCTTTTGGAAAGTACAGCGATGATCATTTCAGAGTATCTTTAGTTGCACCTGATGAAAGGTTGAAGGAGGCTCTGGATAGATTAGAATCAGCTGATATAAAGTTCTTAATGGACAAATAGGGTGATATAAAATATCACTCAAAAAAGTGATATATCTATCTTAAAATATAATGTATTATTAAAATGAATTATTAAATTTAATTATTAGGAGTTATTATGAAGAAGATGTTAAGTTGTTTGAAAAAAGCAAGAAAAGGTCAGAGTCTTGTTGAGTATGGTTTGATTCTGGCATTGGTTTCTGTTGTTGCAATCGTAGTTTTGACACAAATGGGCGGGCAAATCCAGAACATAATTGGCAGAGTTAATGATCAATTGGGAACAGCTGCTAATCAGGCACAAGCTCAGAACTAACAACAGTTAATTATTCCGAATAAGAGTTTTTTTAAATTATGAAAATTTTAAAAGCAAGAAAAGGACAGGATATAGCTGAATGGGCTATAGCTATTGCTTTAATATCGGTAGTAACTATGGCGGTCCTGTTTATGTTTGCTCCTAAAATGAATGGATTACTTGAATATATTAATAACTCAATTTTTACTGTTGCTAATAAACAGTAAAAATTTATATATAAATTAAGCTAAAGAATGCTCTTTTAAATGAGCATTCTTTTTTTGTATAAAGTTATATTTATAAAATATTTATTGAAAATTAATATTTCTTTATACATTTAAAAAAGACATTACAAGTTCAACACTTACCGGCTTCGCATACCACTTTTTTATTATAAAAAAATCTGAAATTTACTTTTGAGAGGTTAATACCAGAACAAAAAAAATACCGAGCAAAGCTCGGCTTAAATAGCTGGATCGTGTCTGGGTAAGAGTCGAATATATATGCGTGTGTAGTATTATAAAACCAAATTTAGACAAAAATATGAATTCCCTAACCGGGTAGTCTACTGGTATAATAAACATATATCATTACATTAGTTATCAATAGTATATGAATTACTTGAATATGATTAATTTTAGGAAGTTTAAAAGATTTACTCGTAAAACAGTATCCGCAATTGTACTAATTTTTGCGGTATTGCTTATAGTGCTTTTTCATAAGTGGGTACTACTTCAGATGTATCATACGGCTGCTTTTTATCATGTATGGCAGGCAGATGAAGAATATAAAAAAGGCAATTTTCAAAAAGCTATCAGTAAATATAGCTATGCAGTAAAGCTGTATCCTGAACATTATAAGGCTCATTATAACTTAGGTAATATTTATGTAGTATATGAAGATTATAACAGTGCAGTTATATGCTATAACCAGGCAATAACAGCAAACCCTAATTATCTTAATGCCAGAATTAATCTGGGAATAGTCCTTGCTCAGCAAATACTTGATATTGACAGAGCTATAATTGAATATAAAAAGGCAATAAATTCAAAGCCCTTTATACTAAATATACCTTTTATTTTTAATAATAAACCTTCTGTCTGGCATAGCAAATCAATAGCTTATTATAATCTTGGACTTGCATATAAAAATAAAGCCCTGCTTTATAAATCCGGAAGCCCGGAGGCAAGGAATTATTTAAAATTAGCAGCTCAGTGTTATAGAAATTCTCTTAAAATAATACCTGATAGTTATGAATCACATTATAATCTTGCTTTGACAATGCAGCTTCTGGGCGTTTATACAGAATCATTACAGGAGTATTGTAAGTCAATCAACTTACAGCCTTTAGATTATGAAGCACATTATAATCTAGCTATTCTGTTAAGACAAAGATTTTTATACAGGGAATCTATAAATGAATTAGAAAAAGCAGGTCTTTTGCTTGATGCAAGGGGTGATTATTTCAAGACAGCATATATTTATCAAACATTAAATGAAGTAAGTCAGCGTGCAATTGCAAGAAGATCTACTCCACAGGAATTTATAGCAGATAAATTAGGAGAATCACCTGCAAAGAGTTATGATATTACCTATGTTCGTGGAAAAGTAGTACCTACAGAAGATCTTGATAAAGCAATTATGGACAATATGAAAACATGTTCGGTGTGTAAAACCGTAGCTTCTTCAAAATAGATTTTTTTAAACAAACGGTTTGTAAATTATAGTAGAATAAATTGATGAGATACATTAGCTTTTTGCCAGGAGATTTAGAAATTGAAAACTGTCGGGTATATTAACTCCTACAGGCTTCAGGAGATTGAAAGATCTCTTGAAATTAAAATTCAGAAAGAAAAAATTCAGGAGTTTTGCAGGCAGCATGACTTTGAACTGCTGAAAATTTATGAAGAACCTGTGGAAAGTAGAACCGATTACAAGCCTGAGCTTATAAAATTAATTAATGACGCATCAAAGAAGGAATTTGAGCAAGTTATTATCTTAAAATTTGGCAAATTTGGACCGGATAATACTATGAGAACCTGGGTTATTAGTGAGTTAAAAAAATACAAAGTTGAAACTTATTCCCTGACTGAATCTAAAATTCAGATTGAAGAAATCCCGTCATCCATTTCAAAAGCTGAAAGAATCAGGATAAGAGTACGCGATATTCCATCTTTACCTGAAATTGTTACTAAAGTAATGCAACTTGTTCAAGATCCGAGGTCTTCTGCGTCTCAATTAAGCAGGATTATTTCTCATGATCCGGGGCTTACAACTCGAGTTTTAAGGCTTGTCAACTCAGCTTATTATGGATTTCCCAGGCAAATAAGTTCGATACAGCAGGCAGTTACCATTCTTGGATTTACCACAATGAGAGGATTAGTATTATCTTCAAGTATCTTTAAGATTTTTTCACCTAAAAATGATTTAATAAAGACGCTTGATTATAAAAAATTCTGGAAACATTCCCTTATTTCAGCTATATCTTCGAAGAAGATAAATAATTATCTTCAGTTTAACGAAGAAGATGACATTTTCAGTGCTGCAATACTGCATGATATCGGGAAAATTATTCTTGACCAGTATGACCATGAAAACTATATATTGGCGCTTCGAGAAGCTCCTAATCCGCTTTGTAGCCATGAAGTCCTGGTAGCTGAAGAGAAACACTGTGAAATATCTCACCAAAATATTGGATATGTAGTTGCAGAAGGGTGGAATTTGCCCGAAAGTCTTTCTGAAGTTATTCGTTACCATCATGATCCAATGAGTTCACTTGAAAATAGAAAATTGACAAGCATTGTTTATCTGGGGAATATTTTTTCTCATATTGTCCTTGATTTGAATATTTTTGATATTAACTTATTTGACAATGGTGCACTTAATTATCTGGGTTTAAACGAGGATGACCTTTTAGCAATTAATGCTGAAATTATTGAAGAAATTGAAAATATTGGTGACCTTGAATCATTTTTTAAATAGGTAGATTGCAAGCTTTATATAATTATTTTAGCAATACTTGGAGAGGAACTTTGCAAACTTTTAATGAGACAAAAAAAGTCATTGAATTGACTTTTCTCTGGGAAATTGCCAGAGCATTAAATGAAAATATATCTTCTGAAGACTTAATTAAATCTATTAAGACTATTTTTTGTATTTTTTTTAAAATTAATTATCTGAATATATTGCTATATGATGAATACTCAGATACTTTCAGGGATTTTAACAAAAACTGGAATATTTTAACTCAGACTGAAGATAGAGAAAGGTTAATTAACTTATATAAAGCTTTGATTCCGCAACAGGGGCGAGGGTTTTTAATTAATGACAGTCTGGTCAGGTTTGACAATAAAGAAAAAGTTTTAAGAGCAGAGATAAGTAAAAATATAGAAGATAATAAAGCTGTAATTGTTTTGCCTATAACAGATAAAGATATGGTAATAGGGTTAATTGAGCTGGCAACTGATGAATTTACACCTGATTGTCAAAATCTGGATTTTATAATGAGCCTGAATATAGCTGCGACACAGATTTCTACAGTAATTATTAATAAACAGCTTAATTATTTTATGCAGCAAAATATTGAATTTTATAGAGCAATGAAAGATATAGCTAAACTGGTAGAATCACAGTATGAATTGAGCTATATAATACCTCTGATTGGAGAAAGTATAAGTAAATTTACTGCAAATAAGCTAATTTCTATATTCTACAAAGATGAAAACTCTAAATATAAGCGTTTATGGCCAAAAAAATTTAATTATGAATATTTGGATATATTTTTGCAAAAGAATGAAGGTATCTTAACTTATAAAATTTCCGAAGATGGTAATATTGGAATATTTCCGCTGTTGAAAGCAGGATTAAACGCTGGTGCGATCATAATTGATGGAAGAAATTATAAACTGACTGAAAAGGAAATTTTTTATCTGGAACAGCTTACACGTCAGGCAAATATAACTATAGAAAAGTCTGAATATTATGCCGAAACTCTTAAATACGCTACAATTGATGCTTTGACAGGCTTAAATAACAGAAGACAGTTTGAAGTCAGGCTTGAGCAGGAAATTAATATTGCGAAAAGGAAAAAAACAAATTTATGCTTTATGATATTGGATATTGATTATTTTAAATCTATAAATGATACATTTGGGCATCTTGTTGGAGATGAAATTCTTTATAATGTAGCTAAAATAATAAGAGAAGAAATTCGTACCTATGATATTGCAGCCAGATATGGAGGAGAAGAATTCTGTCTGCTGCTTCCAGATACCCATCTCCCCAAAGCTTTATTGATCGCTAACAGGTTAAGGGAAAGGATTGAAAAGTCTAAATTTGATATTTCTTCATTTAACTTAATTAATGTAAAGAATGTTTCAATTACTATAAGTATTGGAATAAGTATGTTTGATCCTAAATATCCTGATTATACAAAGCTTTTTAAAGAAGCCGATACTGCTTTGTATAAGGCAAAACAGGAGGGGAGAAACAGAGTTATTTTATTTGAGAAGCAGTAGGCTATGTCTAGCGAACCTTCATTATAGTTTTGTGAATTCAGCCTTTTAATTAATCATTGTCTATGATAAAACATGTTTAGAAGAAAAATTTCACAATTATATTGGAGTGAAAAATTGATTACAATAAAAGAAGTTGAACATGTTGCAAAATTGGCCAGACTGAATCTGAGTGAAGATGAGAAAATCAAATTTGCAGATCAGTTAGGCAAATTATTGGACTATTTCAACCAGCTTAAAGAAGTGGATACACAAAATGTAGAGCCAATGGCTCATCCGGTTCAGGCAGTTAACGTGGTAAGAGAAGATATAATTACTGAATCCTGCAGTCGTCAAGAAATACTGAAAAATGCACCGCAGGAAGAAGATGGGTACTTTAAAGTCCCCAAGATTATAGATGAAACTTAAAAGAGTATTTTATAATTTATTTCAGCAAAGGATTATTTAAAATGGTTACTAAATATATTTTTGTGACTGGTGGAGTAGTAAGTTCCCTGGGAAAAGGAATAGTTGCGGCATCTTTAGGCAAGCTTCTAAGGGCAAGAGGTTATTCTGTTACAATTCAAAAATTTGACCCTTATATAAATGTAGATCCGGGAACAATGAGTCCTTTTCAACATGGAGAAGTTTTTGTTACTGATGATGGAGCAGAGACAGACCTTGATCTGGGACATTATGAAAGATTTACCAGTACCAATCTGGGCAAAGTAAATAATGTTACTTCAGGAAGCATTTATTTAAGCGTAATAACCAAGGAAAGAAAAGGTGACTACCTTGGAGCTACCGTTCAAACAATCCCTCATATTACGAATGAAATTAAAAGCCGCATAAAAGATGCTGCAAAACATAAGCCCGATTTTCTTATTGCTGAAATTGGCGGAACAGTTGGAGATATAGAAGGACTGCCTTTCCTTGAAGCAATAAGGCAATTCAAAACAGAAGCTGGTTATGGCAATGCAATATTTTTACACGTAACACTTGTGCCTTATTTAAATGCAGCTGGTGAATTAAAAACAAAGCCTTCACAGCATAGTGTAATTGCTTTGAGAAGTATTGGTATTCAGCCGGATATCCTGGTTTGTAGATCACAAAAGTCTATCCCGAAAACAGAAAGAAAGAAGCTTGCACTTTTTACAAGTGTTGCCCCTGAAGCTGTTATCGAATGTAAGGATTTAAAGTCAATTTATGAAGTACCTCTTGCTCTTGCAGGTGAAGGACTTGATAAAGAAGTTCTCAAAAGATTAAATATTGAAGATTCTGTTGCAGAGATGGATTCATGGAAAGATCTTGTAAATAGAATTAAAAATCCGAAACATACTCTAAAAATAGCTATAGCAGGAAAGTATACAAAATTATCCGATGCATATATTTCTGTTGTTGAATCAATAAAGCATGCAGGTGCTGCTGTTGATGCCGCTATTGAATTAAAATGGGTTTCATCCGAAGAATGTGTTGATTTTGAAAAAGCAAAAGAAGCTCTCGCAGATGTAGACGGTGTTGTTGTTCCTGGCGGATTTGGTATTCGCGGAATAGAAGGAAAAATTAATGTTGTTCAAATTGCAAGAGAGATGAATATCCCATTTTTAGGACTTTGTCTTGGAATGCAGTGTGCTGTTATTGAATTTGCAAGAAATGTTGCAAAACTTAAAAATGCGAATAGTACAGAGTTTGAACCCGAAACCCCACATCCTGTAATAGATTTATTACCTGATCAGGAAGGTTTTACAGAATATGGCGGTACTTTGAGGTTGGGTGCTTATGAATGTTATTTACAAGAAGGTTCAAGAGTCAAAGAAGTATACGCTTCAGACGTAATTTCTGAACGACACAGGCATAGATATGAAGTGAATAATAATTATAGAACGCAGATTGAAAAAGCCGGACTTGTATTTTCAGGACTTTCTCCTGATAAGAAGCTTGTTGAAATAATTGAGTTGCCTGGACATAAATGGTTTGCGGCAAGCCAGTTCCACCCTGAATTTAAATCACGACCTGAAAATCCGCATCCTATGTTTTTAGGACTAGTTAAAGCTGCTTTAAAGGATGTTATTGATGCTCAAAAAGACAGAACTGAAGAAGCTGCTCCTGTTAGCGTCTAAAGCTTCCGAATGCGCTTATGCTCCGTATTCTAAATTTAGAGTTGGTGCTGCAGTTCTTTTTGATGATGGAAGCATATATAAAGGCTGTAACGTTGAAAACGCCAGTTATGGTTTAAGTCTTTGCGCTGAAAGGAATGCGATTTCAACGGCTATTGCTGATGGAAAAAAATCAGAAATTGTTGCGGTTGCAATATCAAGTCCTGATTCGAAATCATGTTGTCCTTGCGGGGCATGCAGACAATGGATCTCTGAATTTTCCAAAGATGCAATGATAATAGTTGAAAATGAGGATGGAACTCCTTTATCCTATTCTATTGCAGAACTGCTTCCGCATTCTTTCAGACTATAGTTAGAGCCTGTCTGGTTAAAAATACAAAAATTAAACTATGATTTAATTACAGGCTCGACCTTTGGACTGCGGTTAAAGTTGCAAGCGGCTTGCTTGGCAAGGCGATTCAACTTTAACAAGACAGCTTCTTATTTAACGTTAATAATACCTAATCCTGTATTATCTTTGTTTAATAAGTCTGCCATAGCATTGCGAGGACTTGTCATTATAATTTTAGATGATGGAACTCCACTTGTCATTATGGTTCCTGAACCATCTCGTCCGATATATTCTGTAATGTCATTTATTCCATCTTCATCAGAATCAGAGTCATCCTTATTTGTTCCGATAATTGATTCCAGAATATCAATCAGACCATCAGTGTCAGCATCTTTGTTAAGATCACTGTAATCAACAAGCTTTGTATGATGAAGGATAGCTACAGCATCAATATTAATGCCGGGAGTAATCGAAGAATGGTCTCCTGCTAATATAACAGGTTGGATTGGATTATCTGCCATAAAGCCATCTTCAACATTATCATCGATAATTCTTAAATATTTTGCACTTTTTATGTTGTTTGCGGTTGTACTTGTACCATCATATGTTGAGTCGCAGGCTAATCCAAGATCAAAATAACCGCTCCCATAAAATTTCGTCTGTTGAATACTATTAACACTAACATCAGAATAATATGCTCCAACTTTGCCTGTTTGTTCTGTTCCAACAGGAATGCCGGTGCAGCTTATATTTATCCACTTAATTACTCCAGTAGTTACAGGATCATCATTTCCTGCAAAGACAAAGTATCCTTTCAGGTTTCCGACTTGTTTAATATATAAATCGGCACCTTCGTTATCAACAAGCGGAGCAGGAAGTTGCATAGTTATATATCCGCCAGGGCCGAATGACAAGGCTTTATTGTCTGGATATCCGTAGACATTATCATATTCCCATCCGCTATTATAGTTCTGGTTTATATTTCCTCCAATGGGCTGTCTTAAGACCGAATTGACAGTGTCAACACTTCCTCCCGGAGTAGGGAATTTACTACTTAAATATGCCGGTACAGAAATTGCGGCAGCTCTTGCAGTAATTGTAAATTTGTTAAATCCGATAAATTTCGTAAAATATGTATTAACATCAGCAGTAGCTGCAACCCTAACTGCTTTTGACGTAAATTTAATATCATTAAGCGGATTAAATAAGAGGTTAATATTACTTACAAGTGAACTTTCGGGAGGCATCCTGTAAAATGTTGTAATGATTATATTTTGAATGTCAGTGGAGTCAATAGAAACAGTATCGTTGACTGTATCTAATTCGAATTCAAGTTCTGATGCTCCAACAAGAGCAGCAGATTCAACAGCTTTTTGCAGTTCATTCTGGCAGTTTATTAATATGCCAATATCTACAACAAGGCTTGCAAGTGCAAGAATTGCTGATATACCAAAAACAAAAACTACTAAAGAAGCTCCCTGTCTTTTTTTCATCTAATGCGTTACCTTGTTTCCTGTTCTAAATTTACCATTTGTAGCGTTGATAAGGTTACTAAGTTCTGTTGAATCATTGAGAACGCCGGAGCTGTTGCTGTTTATAAAATTCTCAGGAATTACAAGCGTCATTATTCTTGTATATGCTGTTCCATTCTGAAGAAAATAAAGAGCATCGTGTGATCCGGTGTTATATTTTATTAAATTAACTGAATATGAAGGAGGAGTGAAACTATTTGAGGAATGCGGATTTGAAGTAGTTCCATCTGGTTTATAAGGAGTTGCTATAGTTAAAGTAGATGGAGTTGGTACTGTATATGAAGTACCGGATGGTAATGAAGATGTATCAATATTATCATATAAGAGAGAATCATCTGTTGTTGTTATAAGAGACACAACGGATGCCTGTTGACCGTCCAGTATACCGTTTCCATCTGCATCAGGATATCTGGGATGCAGATCCCATGCATCAGGAATGAGATCTCCGTCACTATCTAAGTAACAATCAACTATGTTTACAGAAGATCCTGAATCATCGTATATTCCACCTGTCAGTCCAAATTGAAATCTGTATCCATTATAAGTATCTGTTGGCATAGCAGTGCAAGGTACAAATAATTTTAAAATATAAATATCATTATAATTATAAGTATAATTTTTGATGGTGTGTAAGTTTACAGATCCTGATAAGGAGTTTATTGGATCAAAACTGCCGAATGAATCTGTACCATTAAAAGAGAGATTGGATGTACGTTTATTAATATTATCTGACATTGTATTTGACATTATATTACCTGTAAAAGCATCTGGGCTGCCACTATCACAATTTGCGCAGCCTGATTGACCATATAAGGGAATATTTAAAGAAGTTAAAGAATTTGCTAAATCCAGTTTGATGTCTGTAAGCACTGAATTAGTATCTATTCTTGAATAGACGGCTTGGGTAAAACCAAGAGAAGTAAGTACCCATGTATAAGGTATATTGGTATCAAACCAAGCTCCTGAATAATGATAAGGTGATTTTACTTCCAAATACCCTGTTTCAATATTTAGCGCAAGATTTGGAGGCAGTAAATCTTCTCCCCACCAGTTAAATAATCTTGCATACGTATAATCAGTACTGGATAAAGTATCAAATCCTACGAGAAAAGCTATTTGTTTTCTAAAGTCCATCCCGTCAATGTTTTGATCTTTTAATAGAGATGAATCTGTGCTAAAAGAATCTAAATCAGAGTTACTGAGAGATGAACTGTAAATATTAGATTTAAATATAGCAGCATTTACAACCTGATAGCTGTAAAAATCAAATTCATCAGGAAAAATATCCTGTCCTAAAAAATCTAAAAGGTTAAAGACAGGACGATATTTATAATTAACTCTTATAATGGCTGTTTCCTGCCCATTACCAGCTGTTGGCTGAAAAACATTTACCAGAACCGAGTCTGAATTTGGTAAATTATTTGTGGAAAGATAATCTTTTATTGAATTCTCTAGAGCAACTCTAATATCTGAATTGCCAACCAGTTGATTTACTTTTGTTAAACTATATCTTACAGATTCAGAAAGAGCTATTCTTGCATTTAAGATAAAGCCTATCTCAATAATAAACATAAAGATTACTATTATTACAGGCATAACAAGTGCAAATTCTGCTATCTGCTGGGCATTTTTATGTTTTTTCATTCACTCTTAAACCAAAACACTTTACTCAATATATCTATTATTCCTTCTTTTTTATAAAAAATGAATTATTTTGCACATAAATTTACTTAATGTAAAGAACGTGTTGAAAAATTTTCAATAATAATCATATGGCGGTGATTCTTTTATTTCGATGCTGTTAATTTATAAATTATGCATTCTTTAAACTAAAATTGTGGATTTATTTATGCAGTGCAAAAATTGCGGCAGCAAAAATTCATCAGGCTATAAACATTGTATAAAATGTGGTAAAGAAATTAACAATGAAGTAATAACAGAAGAATATTGCCCCAAATGCAATAAGCCTCTTTTGTATCCTGATAAACCCTGTCCTTATTGCAAAGGGCAGCAAATCCATAAAGAAGAAACTTGCTGTAATGATTGTAAATCCAGTTTAAGAAAAGGCATTATATTTAATAATGCAAGAAAACTTGATGAGTTAGAAAGAATAGTGTTAGAAATTGACTCTTCAAAAGTATTCTGTGATAAATGTATATCGTTACAAAAAAATAAAGCTGCTGTTCAAATTGAAACATTGAAATTAAAATTTAATAAATTTGTAAATGAAATGCCTGTTATTACGATTAAAAAACCTGTTAATTTCACGATAACAAAATATTGCGGAGTTGTAACTTCACAATCAGCTGTAAGTATTGAAGATCTCAAGGATTTAACAAATAAAAGCAGTGAATTTAACTTGAAATTTAATTTAGGAGAAAAATTCTGTATTAATTCAATAAAAAAGGAAGCATTAAAACAGGGAGCTAATGCAATTATTGGCTGTGATATAGAATATGCCGAACTGAGCAATCCATTTCATACTTTTATGATTGCAATGATGGGAACGGCAGTTATATTGGAAGATTTTGAAGTTTTATCAGAGTATGATCAATATGTATTCAATCAGTTAGTTAATCAGTAATATTCTATGCTAAATCAACGACACTGACTCCATCTCCGCCTTCGGCTCGTTCACCGGGGCGGTATTTGCTAACATATGGAGATGATTGCAAATAATCCCTTACAGCTGCTCTTAATGCACCTGTTCCATGTCCGTGAATTATATAAACGGGCGTTAAATTTGCAAGCGATGCTTCATCAAGATAAAGATCTGTTTTATTTAATCCTTCTTCAACTTTCATTCCCCTTAAGTCAAGGGTATTGGTGATATTACTGCTGTTAAGACGAAAACTCCTTCCTGAATAAGTGGATTTATCAGGTTCTTTGACAAATACTGCACCTGATTTTGCAATTTTGTCAATTTTTACAGTTGTTTTCAAAAGACCGATCTGAACCTGAACATTGTTATTTTTGTCAGGTTTGCTAAGTAAAGTTGCATCCTGATTCAGGTCTTTTATATATACGGCCTGACCCGGTTCAATAATATCCCAGTCAACAGATTCAAATTCAGGTTCGAGTTTTTCAAATTCAGCTGCACCTGTTTTTCTGAGATTGTCTTCAATTTGATTCAGCCTATTATAAGATCTTCTTATAACTTTTTCGCTTTTTGTTCTTTTGATTTCTTCAAGGATATCTTTAATTTCTGTTTTTGCACTGCCAAGTGCACCGTCAAATTTCTTTTTATAAATATTTATTGTGTGTTTTTTCTCTGCATTAAGCTTTTCGAGTTTATCGTTATATTCTTTTTCAAGTTTTTCGATTTCTTCTTTTTTTGATTCAATTTTCTGGGCGTTTCTGGAGAGTTCCTGCTGAGTATTTTGCAGGCCTTCCAGTACTTCTCCTGTAGGGTCTTTTTGTGTCAGGTATATTTTTTGCGCTTCGTTTGTTATATCCTCTGCAAGACCCAAATTAAGGGCTATGGTTATTGCGTTACTTTTACCGGGAATACCCATTAAAAGTTTATAGGTGGGTGCAAGTGTGTCTGTGTCAAATTCAACACTGGCATTGTAAAACCCTTCTTTTGTATATGCAAGAGCTTTTAATTCCCCATAATGGGTTGTTACAATTGTCCTTGAACCCTTTTTGTATAAATTCTCAAGAATAGCCTGTGCAAGTGCTGAACCTTCCTGCGGGTCTGTTCCTGCTCCAACTTCATCCAGAAGTACAAGAGAATCATTATCGACATGATTTAATACTTTAATAATATTGACCATATGGCCTGAAAATGTTGATAAATTTTGAGTTACACTCTGTTCATCACCGATATCGGCAAAGATATTTTTAAAAGGGTAAATATTAGCTTCAAGTGCGGGCACGTGAAGACCTGCTTTTGTCATTAAAACACATAAGCCTGTTGTTTTAAGTATAACGGTTTTACCGCCTGTATTTGAACCGGTAATTATTAAACTGTTCCAGTTTTTTCCTATTTCAACTGTATTTGGCACAACTTTTTCAATGGTTGAAATCAAAATAGGATGTTTTACATTATTCAGCGAAATAAATTTCTCGCTGTTTAATTTTGGCTCTATTCCTTTTAAAGCAATACTATATTTAGCTTTTGCAAAAATAAAATCAATTTCGGCAAGAACATAGAGCGTTTTTTTAATTTCTTCTGCGTGATATTTAACCTTGTATGAAAGTTCTGCCAGGATTCTGTTAACTTCATAATCAATTTTAAGTTCGATTTCCTTTAGTGCATTATTCATTTCAACAATTATTTTAGGCTCAATAAACAATGTTGCTCCGCTTGCAGAACTGTCATGCACAATTCCCTGAACATGAGATTTAAATTCAGCTTTAACAGGAAGGACAAATCTATCGCCTCTTTGAGTATAAACAGACTCTTGCAGGTATTTTGAGAATTCAGTTGACTGTATCAGTCTGTTTAGTTTGTTTTTAAGATTAACTGACTGATCTTTATAGCTTGATCTGAGTCTCTTTAATTCAGGGCTGGCTGAATCTGCAACATCACCTGTATCATCAAAAGTATTTATAATTTCTTCTTCAAGGGTTTTATTCTCAAAGAGATTAACTGATATATCAAATAAAAGCGGTGTTTCTTCACGATATTTTGAAAAGAAAGATTTCAACCTTCTTGAAGCACCTATTGTTGAAGCAATATCAAGCAATTCAGTATTCTTTAATGTTTGTCCAACTTTTACAGCTTCTATAGCTTCTAAGACTGTCCTTATTCCACCAAGCGGCGGATATAAAGTCTTATCAAGAAGGAATTTTCCTTCGGATGTTAACGATTGCTCATGTTGGATCTTAGCGAGATCAGTATATAAGGGAGTATCCAGACAGCGTTCTTTACCTATTTCAGATGTAGCATGTCCGGCAAGTTTTTGAACTATGGTATTCCATTCAAGGACTTTTAATGTTTTATCGTATTGATTCATAATTTATATGCTAATTAGGATTAATTTATTTAAGTTTACAATGAATATGACTAATATTATCATTTATTGTTCTATATATAAATTTGGAAGTTGTCTTAAAAGTTTTTTCATAAAGAATGAAATAAATTATTTAAGGCGACTACACATGATCCTCCTTTTTTTATTTCAAGGAAAGATGGGAAAGAAGTATTTTTGGACTTAAATTGAAGTAAAAGACAAAATATGTTGGCTTCGAAACTCGCCTCCACGTTGTTACGGATCACAGTCCTCACCCTAAAGACACGTTCTCTAAGAAAAATAGAAATTCTTTAAGGGTGGTAAACCCTTTTAATAATGATAGGTACAATATTAGAAAATAAAGTTTTTGAGCCTGCCGCAGGCGGGCAAATAAGTTTATATTGTTATCAGATTTAACTCAAGCAAGATCTTTGCCCACCTGCTATTCTTACACGCTCTGGCATTGTAAAGAATCGTAAATATAATTTCTATATTTAACAATATTTAGCAATTATTTTCTTTGTATATACTTTATATATAAAGAAAGATGTTTTTATATAAAGAGAAAGAGAAAGAGAAAGAGAAAGAGAATGATTGCTAATGTAGGTTTAAATCAAGTCAGACAGAATTGGTCTAACTTAACTGTTCAAGATAAAGCTCAAAATTTTGGAGAACTGTCTGATACAAATTCAGTATTTTCTGATGATCAGAGAATGTTAAACCAGATAAGAATTGAATGGGGCTCAGATAAAATAAGCATAGATGATTTAGAGACAAAAGGAATGGATTCTCGATTATCATTACTGGATTTTAACCATGATAACTACATAGATGCTTCTGAAATGGGTGCATTATTTAAATTTGCTAACGTTAATAAAGACGATCAGACTACTGATTTAGAATATGCTAATGCAATGAAACTAATAACTGGTGAAAAAAATAATGCTAATCAATCTGCTAATCCACTTACAGAAACATCTCAAAGTAATCAAGATGATATAAATAAATCTAACGATATTAAAAATTTAAAAAATGATATTAAACATTTAGAAAAAGATATTAAAAATTTGGAAAAAGATATTAAAAGAGCATATGATACCGTAATTAATCCTATAACTGAAGAATTATCCTACAGAAAAGAAACAGGAAAAATGAAAAATAAAAAATGCATGAATCTATCCGATTCAGAACTTAAAGCAAGGCTTGAAAATGTCCAAATTATTGTTGATCGTGATAAAGTACTCATTGAAAAATTTACCGATCAACTAGAATCATTAAATGAAACTATAAATAAAAATAATCCATTTGCTAAATAAAAGTTTTTAACAAGTGAAAAGTATGTAAGGGTGGAGAATCGATCGATTCTCCACCCTTGATCTTACTGGTGGGCAGAATTAACTTTAATATTTATTATATTTAATTATAATAGAATTTTTTGCCTGCCCTGCTTTTCTGACTAATTAAAATCATCTGACTTTAGCAGAAATCAGCTCCATAATTGCCGAATAATATTTATCTGCACAGCTTTCCCAAGTGTATTTTCTTGCCTGATTATATGGACTGGAGCCGAAGTTAGTTTTTGCTGCTCTTTTTAAAGCGCTTGCATAAGCATCAATATCTGTTACATCGCAAAGAATACCTGCATCACCAATAATATCCATCCTTGAATGATCATAAGGAGCTACTACAGGTTTATTACAGGCCATAGCTTCAAGATAGACAAGGCCGAACGGCTCATAGAGAGATGGCAGTGTAAATACATCACATGCCTTATAATAAGATGCCATTTCTTCGTAATCAACGCTCATAAGCCTGAATCTTTTTTCACCAAGCTGCTCAAGCCCTTTCTTTTTTAATAAATCAAGATTATTACCTGAACTCAAAATTAAAAGACTCCCTTTTTTCATATTTGATACAGACTCAATAATAAGTTCAAGTCTTTTATACGGATAATACCTTGAAGCGGTAAGAATCAATGGTCTGGGAAGATCGATATTTTTTGATTCTATGTCAGGATTAAATCGATCAAAATCAACACCGTTTGGAATATAGTCAACGTTTGATTCAGGAAAATATTTTTTCACCCAGAATTTCATTTCTTCAGAAAGAACAATATATTTATCCGGCTTAAATCCCAGATTTCTTGAAGCTATTTTTCCCTTTTCAATAAACCCTCCGTGTTCTGTAAATAACACGGGTGTTCCTTTTATATGCCTTACTGCAGATGCCACAAGCAAACCGCCCCAGTCATTGTTAGGATAGATAACATCATAATTTCCTGACATTAAATGATAAAATACCGGCAAAAATGATGTAATGTGTTCTATAACAACATCGGGACTTGTTGAAACCTTGCCTATAGTTTTCCTTATAAATTGAAATAAACTATGATTAATTTTATCCGCCTGACTTCTTGGTAAAGAAAACACAGGCTTACATAATTCATTTACTTTATTATTTGAAGAAAAAATAGTTATATCACATCTATCTTTGAGCTTTTCAGCTAGTTCAAGAGCAAAGATTTGAGAACCCCCTAATGATTCCCCTATAGAAGGATGAATTATCGCAATTTTAGGCTTACTTATAGTTTTAACCTGAGAAAGCATCTTTAACTTCCTCACTCTTGCCAAAGAATTTCATAAATGTCCTGTACAAAAATTCATAAGTACTGTTGAAAAATATTTTGATTGATAAACCGTAAACCAACAATGCAGCAGGTACAAGAGTTAACAGTATAATAGCTTCAGGAACATTATAAAATTTCATTATTGATCTTATAAAATATATGGAAACACCCATTAAAACAGAACTTACAAATGAAGGTATTAAAACATTGTAAATGTCAGAAATAGGCCATTTTAACACTCTGGACACTATAAATAAATAAGTTAAAGCACCCATAATACCTATTGCTGTAGTCGCAAAACCTATCCCATAAAGACCCTTTATCTTATAGCCTATAAACAACGCTGTAATAAAGACTGGAGCATAGGCCATATTCCATTTTAATACTATACCAGGCTTGCCTATTGCCTGTAATAAAGGATTTCCGCATTGAGAAATAGTCCTTATCATTGTATACATAAGCAGCATTTGGAATAAAATAATTGAAGTATTCCATTTTTGCCCGAAAATAACTGTTATATATTCAGGCCCCAAGACCATTTGCGCAATTGAATAAGGGAATGATACCAGCGATATAAGCTTGATTGATTTCATAAACGCTTCTTTTAACTTGTTTTTATGCGTCTGCAGTCTTGAAAAAGCTGGAAAGGTTATCATTGATGCTGAATAAACAAGTGTATTAACAAGCATCATACTTTTATCATATGCAAAAGAATAAATACCGAGCGAAGCAGCGCCAACCATACTGCCTATAAAAATATAGCTTGAATTATTAAGAAAATAATCAATTATGTTGCTAAAAAGGACATTTTTACCATAGCCAAACATTTCTCCCCAATATTTTATATCCAGTTTAAGTTTTGGACGCCATTTTGACATATTCCAAAGGCATGTAACATTGCTCACAGCTATAATAATTTTGGGGTAAATAAAGCTCCATACTCCACACCCTGCAAAAGCAAGAACAATATATAGCAGGCTTTTTGTTATAAATAAAGAAGCTTCCAGAATTGATAATTTCTTAAATTCAAGGTTTTTAACCATTACCGTCCTGTGTATAGCGCCAATAGAATTTATAAATATTGAGATGGCCGTAATTCTTACAATATCAGCAAGAAGCGGTGAATGATAAAAATCAGCTATCAAAGGGGCAAAAATAAGCTGCAACAAAACAAAAAATGCCGCTGAAAACTGAAAAAGCCAGTAAACAGAATTTAATCTTTCTTCTACATGATCCTGAAAATGGACAACTGCAGTATTTATTCCAAGTGATGACACAAGCCAGGTAATACTGTCGAGGGTTATCGCCATAGTCGCAAGTCCAAAATCAGCAGGAGTTAAAAGCCTTGCCAGAACTATACTGCTGCAAAAAAATACAGCTTTTTGCAGGGCCTGAAGTGTAAAAGACCATTTTAGACTCTGTCTTGTTTTATCTCCAACTTTATCTATTGCTACACTATTCATAAATTTTTCCTTAAACAATAGTTGATGGACACGACTGCCTATCCTTCTTTTGGACAGAATTAATATCACTTAATCTTTTATAACAGCTTCTTTATAAAGTTCGGATTCCCCAAAAGGCTATTCTAAATACTCTCACAATAAATAGCCTAAGAATTATGATCATTTCCAAATATATGGGACACATAATGCTATGCACAAATTAAAATATTATCTTTTATTCTGTTTACTTATCGACTTGTAATAGTCATTCCAGCAGACTAATAAAGTTAAAATAACCCAGAACAGGATATTACCTGCTCTGTCATAATAAGCATTACTTACAAAATTCTGAATTATAGCAATTAAAGTAACAATTATTACAGATATACCGATAATTTTATTTTCATTATTCACAATCCCCTTATCCAGATAAATAGATATTCCCTGAAACAGAGCGAATATGAACATCAAAATAAAAGGAATCAGCCCTATAATGCCAAAATTATAGATTGTTTCCAGATACACATTATGAGGAGCATAGGATTCACCCGGTACTACAAGAAGCTGAAGGAAATTTCTTGAAGCATTAGGACCCTGCCCCAGCCAGATATTTCCCTGTAATATCATATTATACAAGGTTCTCCATATTTCAAGACGCCACATAAAAGATGTCATATCAGTAAATCTGACAATAAGAAAATTGAATGTACCTGTTATGATTAAGTACTCTAATAGAGAACTGCCAATTACAATTGCACATGCAAATAACTGGAATTTTCTCTTCCATGATAAAAACATACTCATAATTACAAATATTAATGCTGTATTCAGTAAAGCAGTTTTACTGACTGTACCAAAAAGAGCTACTATATTAAGAGCTATTGTTGTTGTCCAGTAAAATCTAGCCCTTGTAGTTTCAGCAGTTAACAGAAAATACAAGGAAAAGCATATAAAAAATGACAAGACGAAAGCATAATCATTAAAACCCGTAAAAGTTCCTACTGCTCTATATATACCATCCTGATTCAAGCCGCCTGTTCTTGTAACATACTGCCCAATCGCTATAAAAGCAATAATATTCATCATATAACTAATATATTTACATAACTTTTTAAGATTTTTATTCGAATAAGCAATCACAGCATTGCTTCCAGACGATATTGTCTTAACAACGTCCTGTGCAATTTTTTGATTCATTCCCGCTCTATCAGGAATTTTTTCAACGTAATTATAGATAGAAAGAATAATAAAAATTGCATAATACATTCTTCCAAATTCTTTTAAGATTTCTATAAAGTCCGTTTGGGGTCTTAATATATTGAGCGAGATTACAATCATATACATTACCATTGCCCACAGGTAAGCAGACGTATTTGAAACTTTTCTGAAATATTTACAAAATACCCATACTGCACATGGTATAGACAATAGATAAAGGCTTCCTGTAACAACAAATTTGTCTTCTAAAGGCAAATAACGTGTAAATGGATAAAGTAACACTGAAAACAACAGAAAAATATGCGGTTTATTGTAGTAAAACGGAATAGCTATTACCCCTAAAACCATCATACATGCAATAACTATGCCTATTGATTTTATAAATAATACTGCTCCAAGCGACAAAATAGCTAATAATATTATAAAAAAGTAACCAATATGCGTTTTTTCAATCCGCCCAACTTCAGAAGCCGATATATTTTGCATAATTTTATTCCCTTATAACCTATTTCTTCTGGATTAAAGCATCCTCTTCTTCCGGTATCATACGGGAAATTATCTGTTTAATATATCTATTTGAAGAAGAAGCTTCCTGAGTCTGCAGTTCACGTGCAATAATACCAAATATCGGCAAATGATAATTGTTAAATAACCTGTGAACTTTTTTAATAGTCGATTTTGTAGTATCAAGACCGGTAATTAAAACAACACCGTCAGCATATGATCCAACCGTAACTGCATCAGATACAGCAAGTGCAGGTGGTGTGTCAAGTAATATCCAGTCATACTGTTCTTTTAACTTATGCATTAATAAATTAAATGACGATGAATGCAGGTATTCATAAGGGTCTGAAATACTGCTATTATTTGGTAATATAAATAAATTTCGAGATCCCGGTACTTCGTGGGTGAAATATGAAAGATATTTCCAATTAAATTCGCCATTTTCTTCAACTTCTTTCTTAATATTATTAAGAAGTTCACCTAAATTAAATTTATCATCCGTAAACAGCCTGAATTCCTTATGTACTGACGGTGTTCTAAAATCAGCATCAACAACAATGGCAGATTGTCCTGCCTTGCTTAAACCATATGCAATATTCATAAGAATCGTTGAACGGGATTTTGAAAATTCAGTTGAAGTAAAAGCAAGAGCTTTAATTCCTGAATTACAACCTTTAACCCTGAAACTGGAAATAACATTCTGATAAGCAAGTGAATAATATGAAGCTGCTTCATCTACAGCAAGTAGAGACTCGGGATCACTATATGTTTGTTTATCAAGCCAGGGAATTACTCCAAGAACAGGTGTCTGAAGCTCATCACTTAGATGATCAAAATCTTCATAACTATCTTTTACAAGATACATCATCAATGAGCTGGCAAGGCCAAGTAAAAAACCAAATAATGTAAATAATACAACAACTTCAGATCTGGTTGGAAAAGAGGGAAACATAGCTATTCTCGGAGCATCAATCATACTTATGTTACTGACAATTTCTGATTCTTTTATATTTGCTTCAACCTGATGAGCTTTAAGAGTATCTACAATATTTGTCCAGCTGGCTTCCTGCTGGGTAAGGTTAGCTAAAATGTACTGTTTGTTAGGCATCATTGATTTTTTTGATTCAAGTGAATTAATAGCTGACTTTAAAATATTGCTTTGTGCAACAAGTCCTTTATATGCAGCTTCACTATTAACAAGATCCTGCATAATTGCTGTTCTAACAGGATCAGATATAAATAAATCATTTTTATCAAAATTTTTGCCGATTGTTTCTTTTATTTGGCCTGAAAATTCAGTTTTAATCTGATTAATTTTTGAATTAAGCGCAGCTACAGCAGGATGAGTTGGAGCATATTTTGATGAAAGAGCAGCCAATTCCTCCTGAGCTTCACCGAGTCTATTTCCCATAGCTAATAAGTTAGGGTTGTGACCTACTGCGATGCCGTCAATAGCCTTTTTAACATCTATTCCAATTTGATCTGAAAGCGCATTAACTTTATTTGCTTCAGATCCGGCTGATGATAGTATATCACTGTACCTGTTTTCAAGATCACCTATTTGAGCAACTACATTCTGCGTCTCTGCAGTTATGTCCACAGTTGAATTAGTTTGTCTGAAATATCTGATTTTTTCTCTGATTGCAGCAAGATTACTTTCAGCATCTGCAAGCTGGTAATCAATTGATTCCTTGCTTTGAATAATACTTTTTTTAGAATTATCAATATTTGAATTCATATACGACAATACGAAACTATTTGCTATATCTTTCGCAATAACCGGATCCTGCCAGCTTGCCGTAACTTCAATTATATCTGTTCCTACAGGGTTTTGAACTTTTATTGATTTTTGCATTAATCTTGACCCAATCATTGGATCATCTTTAAATTTATATTTAGTACTGATTTCTTGCCAGACTTTATCAGCAAGAACACCTGATGTTAGAATTTCCATCTGCGTTAGAGCAGGATTACTATTCCTGGCTAAAGGTGACAAACTGTTAAAAGTACTCATCTGTGTAATAATACCTGGCTGAGGAACGTCTTTAATCAATACTTTCGCTGTTGATTGATATACAGGCTTAAATATTGTTAAGACATACATTAAACCAATTACAAAGCCAATAAATGAAAGAAAAATTATTAACTTTATATTCCTTCTAAATATATTAAAAACCTTTTCTACACTTATATTTTCCACTTTTGAATCTCCTTCTCTTCTTGATTTTTTACTAAAGTACGAAGCAAATATATCTAAGATAAAATAATAAACATTTTCTTAGATAATCCTCATTATTTTTAATAGAGGTAACGAGGATACCTGCGTGTCGGATTAAACATTTCAGCCCATGAATTAAATCCGTCACCAAATCTTGCTACCGGATTTAGTATATCTGCTATAAGTCCGAAGCTCTTGCTTGCTGCAGAAGATGAAGTCTCAGGCACAATAATAAGATCATTTGGCCTTAATATAACGTCATTTTTATTCGGATTTACATAAAATGTAGATATGTTACCTTTATTAGTAAGTCTTTGAATTGCAACAAGGTTCTTTTTTGCTTCAGGTGTATAACCCTGAGAAGATGCTAAAGCAGAATTTAATCTTGGAGAACTGGAACTAAGATTATAAACGCCTGGTTTAGTTACAGCACCTACGACTCTAACAGGAAAGTCTACAGGAGCAAGAGAAGAACTTGAAATTAGCGTAAAATCTTCATCAGAAATTTGAGCTTCTGTATCAAGATCAGGAATATATATGGAATCTCCTGATCTTAAATAAATATCCTGATTTACATCTCCATTTTGAACCATTTTCATTAAGTCTACAGTTTCATCCCTACCTGTCTCGTTGTTCATAACCCTAATACGCCTTAAGTCAGCATTTAATTTAATTCCCCCGGCATTTGCAATAATACTTGCCACAGTCATTTCAGGAATTATTCGTGCTGAATTGCCATTTGTGTCCTGCCCATTTTGAACAACTGCCTGTTGATACAAACCGGGTCTTTGAACTGCACCATAAATATAAACTTTGGCAGAGTGTAAACTATTAACTTTTACTGATATTTTTGGATCTAAAAGATAATTTTTAAACTTTGTTTTTAAAGTATCAGTAAGTTCGTCAACACTTAAACCTGCAACATTTACTTCACCAAAAGGTTCAATAGTAGCACATCCATCAGGTCTTACCAGAATATCAGGCTGTGCAAATTCAGGTTCTCCATATATAGACAGCGAAAGATTATCTCCCGGCGAGAGAAGATACTTTGTTGATAATGTTTTTACTTTTGCTTTCAACATAGGCCTAATGGAAGGATTTTCCTGTGCCGCTGTTTCAAGATCCTGTTTGAATTTTTCGATATCAACAGTTTTTGCTGGATTATCATTATTTAACTGGCTAGAAGCATCTTCTGCTTTAACCTGACTCAGACTCACTGAAAATGCCAGGATAACTGCCAGCGCTAAACCAAAATTTTTACTCCCCATTTGTAACTCTCCTATAATTTCCTTGCTTAAAATATATAAATTTTTTATTCGTTTATTTTATGACGCACCTTTTGCTCTGATAACCACAGGAATTGTTTTTAATAAAATGTACAAATCCTGAAAAAGATTCCAGTTTTCTGCGTATTTAAAGTCCAATTTGACTACAATATTGAAATCTTTAATTGAGGCTCTGCCACTAATTTGCCACAGTCCTGTTATTCCCGGATAAGTTGAAAACTTAATATAATGCCAGGTTTCATAATTTTCAACTTCATCAGGCAGCGGTGGTCTTGGACCAATTAAACTCATTTCTCCTTTCAAAACATTAAATAACTGAGGTAATTCATCCAAACTATATTTTCTTATTATCTTTCCTACATTTGTAATTCGGGGGTCTTCGCTAATTTTGAACATAATGCTGTTTGTCTCGTTCAGATCTTTAAGCAAATCCCGATCTTCCTCTGCATCGTGTTTCATACTTCTGAATTTATACATATAAAATTCTCTGCCATATAAACCTATCCTTTTTTGTTTAAAGAAAATAGGACCTTTAGACTCAATCTTAATGGCAGCTGCAATTATAAGTAAAATCGGAAAAGCTAAAATAATTCCTGTAAAACTTAAAATAAAATCAAAAAGCCTTTTTAATGTCCATTGAAAAGGCTTTCTAAGCCCAATATTAAAATTCCTGGATATCCAGTATTTATATTTATTAGAAACAATTATATTTTTAGACTTATTCTCTGATTCCAGAATGTTAACAGATGGAAGATTGTTTGATTTTACCGTTTCTTCCATAGTAATTCCCATTTTTATCCTCCTATAAAAGATCAAAGACAATTTTTCATAAACTTAGGTTTGTCTTCATCTAAAAAATATATACGTACTTTCATTTCTAATATCTTGATAGAAATTTTGAGTTAGTATATTCCACAATTGGATAGTTAGAAAAAACTACTGGTGCATTTAAAAATATGCCCTTCAATCTATTACCAAGGGCTAATATATATATAATCAAGACAAATAATATCTGTACGTATTTAAAAAGAGCTTTCTCGGTTGACATGTGGTGTCAACCATTTAAGCCAAAGATTTATTTATAATTACAAAAGGTTTTTGATATACTTCCAAAATAGATAATAAAACGGGAAAAAATATATGGATGTCAGAAAAGCAGCTTTAAAATCACTTAATAAAATCCTTTATAAAAACGGTTCTTCAGATGATATCCTGAATTATTATTCAAAGCAGGTTCTAGTTTCGTCCGAATTAAAAAGTCTTGCTGCAGGCGTAATCAGAAATAAACTGACTCTTGATTATTTTATTTCCAATATTTCAGATAAAAAGTTAAAAGATCTCTCAAATAACGTGCTAAATGCTCTTAGGCTCGCCATATACGAACTTGAATTTTTAAAAACTCCTGATTATGCCGTCTTAAACTCTTATGTGGAATTAATTAAACGTTCAGATATCAAATCAGGAGCTTTTATCAACGGAGTATTAAGAAGTTTTATCAGAAAAAGAGCAGAAATTACTTTTCCTGATATAGAAAAAGACCCTGTTTCTTCAATTAGTATTAAATATTCTCATCCTGAATGGATGGTTGAAAGATGGCTGCACAATTATGGCATTGATGATACGGTAAAAATCTGCAAATATAATAATCTTAGTTCAAAATTAACCATAAGAATCAACACATTAAAAATTTCAAAAGAAAAATTAAAAGAGTTCTTTAACGAAAATAACATATCTTTCACCGATGACAGAATAGTCAATAATTGCCTGATACTTCATCAAAAAGGGGATATAAAGGAAATACCCGGATTCAGGGAAGGATACTGGTTAATTCAAAGTGAATCATCTTCCCTTATTTCTATCGTTCTTGATCCAAAGGAAAAAGAAAATATTTTAGACCTTTGTGCTGCACCGGGCGGCAAAACAACACATATCGCCGCATTAATGAAAGATAACGGAAAAATTAAAGCCGTTGATCTCAGTCCTAAAAGGCTGGAAAAAGTCAAAGAAAATTGTACGAGACTGGGTATTAACTCAGTAAAATATGAAGCTGCTGATGCAAGAGAATACTCTGCAGGTGAACTATTTGACAGGATTCTGATTGATGCTCCCTGCTCAAATACCGGGGTTCTTGCAAAAAGGATAGATGCCAGATGGAAAAAGACAAAAGAAGATATAAAAAATCTTGCAAAATTGCAGTTAGAAATTTTAAATAATGCAGCAAAACTGGTTAAACCTGAAGGTATAATTGTCTACAGCACCTGCAGCATTGAGCCTGAAGAAAATCAGGAAGTGATAGCAAAATTTCTCGAAGAAAATAAAGAATTTAAACCTGATAAAATAGCACCTTATCTTCCATGGGAGATAAGTGAAGATACAGGATATTTTCAGATACTGCAATCAAGACAGAATATTGACGGGTTTTTCATAGCAAGATTGAAGAAATCGTAATATATGTAGTCTTGCCCATTAATAGATACATATTTTTCATAATGGATCTGCATACAATTATTTCATCCTGTTTGATTTGAAAGTAATACAGTCAAAACCTCATATGGAACAAAGCTTACTGACACTTGCCCGGCAAGATTAGTGGGAGAAATTCTGTTTGAGCCGTAACAACGTGAAGGCGAGTTAATTTCGTCGTGAAATTAAAGCTGTAAATAAAGGGCTTAGTGTCAGTATTGATCTGACGGATTTTCTTTTTTCTTTGTTTCGTTTCTTTTTTCTTTTGTTGTCAGGTAAAAGAAAAAAGAAATGAAAAGAACCTTAAAACAAACGAAATCAAATCGGTGCAGATATCTGCACCCTACGAAACTGAATTTATTTCAGCATCTCAGCGATTATGAGATCCTGAAATAAATTCAGGATGACACGAAATGATATTTTTAAAATGAGTATACTTTTTTCATACTTCCTTAAATCTAACAACATCATAATTTGTAAGTTGGATAGATTGCCACAGGCTAACGCCTTCGCAATGACAAAAGTACTTATTAAATTTAATCAAACCGCCAGTTTTTCAAGAATAAAAGTATTCATATAATTAAAAATTTCATCGAGTCTGGGTTTATCATTCAGGTATAAATATCCGATTATTGCTTCAAAAGCTGTGCTTTGTCTGTGAAGCTTTTGATTTATCCTTCTTGCAGTTGTAACAGGAAGATTCCTTGCTCTTCTCACAATATCTTTTTCCTGATCAGTCAAAATATCCTGTATTTTATCCAGTAAACTCACTTGGAATTCTGCATTAACGAGCGATACGGATATTTTATGCAGTTTTTCAGGTTTTGATGTCAAAAACACAACTTTTTCACGCACATATAACTCATATACAGCATCGCCTATATGAGCATATGACCTTATTGAAAGATCGGCAGGGTTATTCAATATTCCAGCTTGTTGTTCCATCTTTATTATCTTTAAGTGTAATTTTTAGCTTACCTAGCTCATCTCTTATTTTATCAGCTATTTCCCAGTTCTTCTGAGCTCTTGCAGTTCCTCTAACTGAAATAATAACATCCATTAACTGCGAAGCTAACCCATCACTAACTTCTTCAACTTTAGTCAGATCAAAGCCAAGCACTTCGGATAGTCTGAGCAAAAGAGCAATATATAAAATACTGTTTTCCGGTTTATCAGAACCTTTCTCTTTTTGTGCACAGTTTGCCAGATCAAAAAGAATTGCGAGCGCCTTTGAAGTATTAAAATCTTCATCCATTGAATTAATATAATTTATAAGCTCTTTTATAAGTTTTTCCATTACCTCGGCAGGAATTTTTTCTTCAAGATAGTTCATTTCATCTATTTTATGGAACGGTAAATTGCCAGTCTTAACTACTTCATCAATTAAACTATTTAAAACACCTTGGGATTCTGCAATTTTTTCTTCTCCAAAAATATTTTTTACATCAGCAACCGCATTCTTTAAACGCTTTATTCCGGCTTTTGCAGCTTTTAAACCTTCATCATTAAATTCAACCGGCATTCTGTAATGATTAGTCAAAATGAAAAAACGTATTGTATTTGAATCATATTTATCAAGAACATCGCTTATAGTAACAAAATTACCAAGAGATTTGGACATTTTTTCTTCATTAATAAGTACAAATCCATTATGCATCCAGTATTTAACAAATTCTTTATCAAAAGCTGCTTCAGTTTGTGCTTTTTCATTCTCATGATGAGGAAAAGTTAAGTCCTGCCCACCTGCATGAATATCAATCGGCACTCCAAGATATCTATTCACCATTGCGGAACATTCAATATGCCATCCCGGCCTACCTTTACCCCATGGGCTATCCCAGCTTATTTCATCAGGATTTTTAGTTGCTTTCCACAAAGTAAAATCAAGAGGATCTTCTTTTTTTTCAGAAGCTTCAACTCTCGCACCTGATTCAAGATCATTAATGCTTTGTTTGCTTAATCTTCCGTATTTACTATATTTTTTTACCCTGAAATAGACATCTCCATCGCTTTCATAAGCATAGCCATTATCAACAAGCTTTTTAATAATATCAATCATCTCATCAATATTTTCAGTTGCTTTTGGTTCAATGTCGGGGCTGGCTACATTTAGAGCTTCCATAGCCATTGAAAATTCTTCATAATACCTTTGAGCAATTTCCTGAGGAGTTGATTTAGCATCTCTTGCTTTATTGATGATTTTATCGTCAACGTCAGTTATATTCCTGACATAAGTAACATCGTAACCTTTAAATTTCAGGTATTTCACAACCATATCCCAGGTAATATAGCACCTTGCATGCCCTAAATGCGGATAATCATACACGGTCGGGCCACAAACATACATTTTGACTTTATTGTCTTCTAAAGGAATAAACTCCTTCAATTCCTGAGATAATGTGTCATATATCTTCATTGCTAATTTAAGGCTCCTTTTGCATCATTTATTCTTAATTTTATTCTTTCTTTTCCTAAAAGAGAAATAATTACAGCCATATCTGCCCCTTTAACCCTGCCTGTCAGAGCTGCTCTTATCGCCCACATTATCTGCTTAGGCTTTAAATCAGGTATCGATTTTCTAAAATCTGCCATTTGATTATGTAATTCTTCAATATTATCGTAATTTAAAGAATCTGCAAGATTAAAGAATTCCTGTAGCACCTTTTGTGATTCAGGCGTCTGGATTACATCCTTTTTTATTTCAGGATCGATTTCAACAGTATCACCAAAGAAATAACTGACCGCATCAGTAATTTCACTTAATTTAGTTAGAGGTTCTCTAACAGCAGCAACTATTAATTCGAGCTGTTCTTCTGAATATAAGGATAAATCATAATTTTTAAGATAAATTTTAACTCTTTGTGTAATTTCAGATATAGGCATATTTCTAATATATTGGCCATTCATCCAGTTTAATTTATCAAATTCAAATATGGCAGGACTTGGAGAAACTCTTTCGAGGCTGAATGCTTCAATTAATTTATCAAGAGTTTTTATTTCCTCTCCGTCAGCCGGAGACCAACCTAGAAGGGCAATAAAATTAACAAAAGCTTCAGGCAAATAACCCTGCTCTATAAATTCACTGACTGCAGTTGCGCCATGCCTCTTGGAAAGTTTGGTTCTATCAGGTGCTAAAATCATACCTACATGAGCAAATTCAGGAACATGGGCGCCAAGAGCATCATAAATAAGGATTTGCTTGGGTGTATTTGAAATATGGTCTTCTCCTCTTATAATATGACTGATTTTCATTTCGATATCGTCAACAACAACTGCAAAATTATAAGTAGGCGTACCATTTGACTTCATAATTACAAAATCACCTATTAAAGCTGTATCAAAATCAAGGTTACCTTTAACTATATCATCGAATTTAAGGCGTTTTTCCGGGACAATAAATCTGATTGTCGGGACTCTGCCTTCATTTTTAAAATTCTCAATTTGCTCTGGGGAAAGGTTTCTGCATCTTCTGGAATATACATGTTCGCTCACTGCCTTCTCTTTTTCAGCTTCAAGCTCTTCCTGTGTACACCAGCAGTAATATGCATAGCCTGAGTTTACCAATTTATCCGCATACTTTTTATATATATCAAACCTGTCTGACTGTTTATATGGAGGATAAGGACCTTCGATATCCGGTCCTTCGTCCCAGTTAAGTCCCATAGCTTTTAAACTGTCATAAATATTTTGAATATATTCATCTTTAGATCTCTCAAGATCTGTATCTTCAATTCTAAGAATAAAACTGCCTTTATGCTTTTTGGCAAATAAATAATTAAATAATGCAGTCCTTGCTGTTCCCACATGCAGAAAACCGGTTGGACTTGGGGCTATTCTTACTCTTATATCTTGATTTTCCATTATTTAAACTCCAAAATTTAAAAAATATCATATGAAATAAAAATTACTTGTTCTGTCCAAGAATAGCACTTAATTTAATATTTTCAAGAATTTCCAATACTTTATCTTTTTCGGACTGAGGAGCATGATTGTACGCATTTTGGGCTTCATCAAGAGATTTTTTAAAATCATTTTTCTTAAAGTAAATATTAGCGAGATCAAGATAATAGACATAGTTTTCCGGCTGCAGCTTTGATGCCAGTTGATAATAATAAATAGAATCATTGTATTTTTGTTTTATCTGATAAACTTCTGCAAGAGCATTGTAAGACCTAATATCTCTTGGATTCAGACTAATCGCCTTTTTGAAATTTTTTATTGCAAGCTGATAACTTTCAGTTTTTTGAAAAATAAATCCTCGAAGATAATATATTTCCTGATAATTAGGATTATTTTGAACTATTTTATCTGTTATAACCAGAGCTTCTCTATAATGCTTATTAAAAGCATAAATCCAGGCAATATTTGTCTGGGTTTCAAGGTCACTCGGACTTTTAATAACAGCTTTATTCATTAAATCTGCTGCTTCTTTATACTGCCCGTTATTAATAAGACTTTTAATAACATCATCAAAATCCTGACTGCGAGATTTATTAATAAATCCTATAGTACAGGAAGCTGTAAACATCGAGACAGCTATAACACATAAAACTATTTTTAAAAATTTGATTATATTCATATATTGTAGTAATAAATACTTATTAATCTTTCTCCATATCTCAATTTTAAAACAATTTTTTATACCTGTCACTAATTGAAATTGGGATAATGTTTTCGGGTATACTTATACCAAGGTTTATATTGCTAATTTGAAAAACCGAAAACAAATTTTAGTTGAGTTTACAGTATTGTAAAAATAAATTATGTTGAGTTTTTTTCTTGAAGTGTTATTTTATATTTTATCATTGTAGTCATTATGTTTAAATAAGCAGATTAATATTAAACGAGGAATAATAAATGCCAATCAATTTAGCTAACAAACAGGAAATTATTGAAAGTTACCAAAATCAAAAAGGAGATACCGGCTCCGTCGAAGTTCAGACAGCTATGCTTACACAAAAAATCAAAGAGCTTACTGAGCACTTAAAAATCAACAAAAAAGATTTTGCTGCACGTCGTGGCCTTTTAATGATGGTTGGAAGAAGAAAAAGATTACTTCAATATCTTAAAGATAAAAATATTGAAAAATACAGAATACTTATTGAAAAACTTGGTATTCGTAAGTAATTTATAGATAATTTCTTAATAAAACTTAAAAAGAGGCAGGCTTAATTTTTTAACCTGCCTCTTTTTTAAAAACTTTACCTATTTGATTTTTATTCAAGAATTAAACTATTATTAAAAGAAATTTCCACAATCAATATAGAGTCGAAATTATGACTGAAGAAAATGAAGAAAGATTAGCTCAGCTCGCTGAACAATATCAGATCGGAAAGGATATAAATCCTGATGAGCAAATAAAACTGCTTAGTCAGTTAGATAATTATCCTCAGGATCAACTGGTACAAATTTTAAATTTCTTCATTTCACGTGAAAAAAATCCGAATACTCTGCTTTACCTTGTCAGAACTATTGGTAAATACCGGGATAAAAACTCTACAAGTGTTTTAATTGATCTTTTACTATTAAAGGACAATTATAAAGAAAATATTGACAAACCTGAAGAATATCTGAAAGTTCGCTGCATGGCAGCAACTGTACTGGGTAATATTAAGGAACAAAGTGCAGTAGTCCCGTTATTATACGTATTAAACAACAAGGATGAGAATTATAAACTGAGACTTGGAGCAGCAGAAGCACTTGGAAGAATAGGTGACAGATATGCAGTTGCTCCACTCATAGAAGTTGTCATAAATGAAGATGAAAAATCAGTTTATATAAGAGAATCAGCAGCAAAAGCTCTGGGCATGTTAGGTGATACGAGCGCATTGGATCCATTAATTAGCATTCTTGAAACTAAAAAAGGTATCATTGACAAGTTTACCTTTCTGAAAGAAAGAATTATTGAGGCAATTGGCAAATTAGGATTTAGGGATGATAAGACTATAAAGGTACTTAGCAACACTTTAATGGATGAGTCTGCCTGCATAAGGCTGGAGGCAGTTGAAGCGTTATCAGAATTAGAAGATGAAAGAGTATTGCCTCTTATTGAAAAAATGATATATGATGAAGAAGAGGATGTTGCAAGAGGAGCAATAGCAGCTTTGTATAACGTGGCCGGAGAGGAATATATAATAAATTTGCTCAAAAGAGATGATTTGCCGGGGTGGTGCAAAGATGAAATAGAAACAATCCTTGAAGAAGAGGATGAAGATGAGGAATATTAACATTAAATCCGTAGTTTTGCTCTCAGGAGGTCTGGATTCCTTTGTCAGCACGGCTTTATCTAAAGACGATTATAATATAACCCTTGCTCTAACTTTTGACTATGGACAGAGGGCAAAAGAAAGAGAGATCGACTCTTCTAAGAAAATTGCAGAGTATTACGGCATAGAACACAGGGTTATTTCACTGCCATGGTTATCTGAAATCACTTCTACTTCACTGGTAAATATAGCTTCTTCTTTGCCTGAATTAAATATTTCCGAGCTTGATAATGCCGATCTGACGATAAATTCAGCAAAAAGTGTATGGATTCCAAACAGGAACGGACTTTTTATAAATATTGCAGCTAGTTTTGCCGATAGTTTCAATTTTACTCACATCATATTTGGTGCAAATAAAGAAGAAGGAACCACATTTCCTGATAATACACAGGAATTTATCGATAAAATCAATGCATCGCTTAAATTTTCGACTTTAACAAAACCAAAAGTCTTTGCTCCTTTGATAAAAAACAACAAAACCGAAATAGTTAAAATCGGACTGGATAAAAAAATTCCTTTTAATTTAATACGGAGTTGTTATACTAATAATGAAAAACACTGTGGCAAGTGTGAATCATGCCTGAGATTAAAAAGAGCTGTTAATGACACACTGGATAAAGAGACCTATTATACAATATTTGAGGCTGATTAAATAATAATGGAAAAATTATTTATTGAAAAAGAGATATGCTATACAGGGAAGGAACTTTCCCCTCACTGGATTTATAAAAACTTTAATATTCAAGGCGATGCTATAGTCGCCTTTATAGGTGAATGTGATGTAAAACTTGACAATATGGTTGATATTGAAGATGTTTTATCAAACAGCCCCATTTACAGTAAAAAAATGCTTCATTTTATTGTTGAACATTTTAATATTCCGCTTATGGAAGGTGTGTTAAGACAAAGATTGCTTGTTGCAATAGCAAGAGACGTTATATTATCCAGATTATCTAGCCATACTGAACTAACAAGGCATGGAGATGATTTATACTATAATGATAGAAAACTTTCTGTTTCTATAGCTACAAAATCTATAACTTCTGTGCTAATACATTTAGGAATGAATATAATTTCTGAGAATACTCCGGTAAAAGCTGCAGGCTTGAAATCTGAATTAAATTTGAACGATATTAATAGTATAGCAAGTGATATAATTAATAATTACAGGCAGGAAAATGACCAAATCAAAAAAGCTTCCTGCAAGGTTAAAGGAGTAATTTAATAATTATGAAAATAAAACCAAGTGTTCAGACTCAAAAACCAAAACCAAAAACAAAAATTAATAAAAAAAGATTATTTTTTATCTTTTTCAGTGCATTTGTTGGATTCTTTTTTCTTTGCACTCTTATAGCCTCCTTATTAACTCCTAAAATAGATGTACCTGCTCTCAATAACGAAAGCAACCTTTCCTCTGTATCAAGCGATGATTTTAAAGGAAGGATCGATCCTCGTTTAAAATTAATTGAAATGGATGGAGGTCCTGCAAATGCAACGTCTAATAATCCCTTTCAGAATAAAACTGATACTCTAAATGAAGTCAATCTTGATACTGTACAGAACGATCAGGGTTATACTGAGCCTCAAGACCAGGTTGATTATTCAACAGATGATCAACTTCCATACGACAGCAGAGAATCAGATACTGCAGATACTACAATCGATGATTCATACCAGCCGAACACTGATGAAGTTCAACCACAACAACCTATACCTCAGCCTAAGAAAGCTGTAAAACAGTCTCCAAGAAATGATCAACAAAATGATGACTTGATTTTAAGGGATAAAGTAAAGGTTCAGCGAGAACCAGCTTCAATGAATAAAGTTATGGTAGGAAATTATTCTGACTTAACTGAAGCCAGAAGGGTTTCACAGGAATTGACAGATTCGAACCTTAATGTAACTCCGTTTATAAAAGAAGTAAATGGAACTTATTCACTTCAGGTTGGAACTTTTTCCAGTCCTCAAAAAGCTGCTAAACTTGCCGGCGATTTAAAGAAAAGAAATCTCGACACAAGAATAGTTCAAAATTAGAGATGGTTCATTTATCACCAATGGACTATTGATATAAAAATTTCGCGGAACATCCCAATCCTGATCCATTTGACGCACAAGAATTTTCATATCCATCATTTTGTGATCCAAAAGGCTTTATGTATTGAGCATATAAATTAATTGCAAAAATATCTTTTCCTACTGTATTTGGTCCTTTAGATCCATTTATATCTACCATTATGTAAACATAAGGATTACTGGCTGTCCAAACATCTGACCAATAATCTATATCTATTAAAGTACCATTATTTAATACAAGACCCGTACCACAAACCCAGCTACTGGACGGGGAATAAAACGGATCTCCTGATAATTTCTTAAAATCACCCCCATGCTGATGGAAACATCCGGAAGCTCCATAATTACATGTTTTGACATAATTTAGATAATTAGTTAATTTATCTCTTATGCATGCACATCTATCCATTCCAATTGTTTCAGAGCATACTCCACTTAAACTTCCTCCATTATCCGTCATTATTCTTTTTGTAGCCTGATCCAAATCAGAATAAGTTTTTCTCCATGCCGCCTTATATTGTTGATCTTGTGTATCAGATATTAAACCTGGAATAGTTAGAGACGCAATAACACCAATTATCAGCAATGTTATCAATATTTCTGCCAAAGTAAATGCTTTTTTAAATGTTTGCATTATATTTTTCTCTTATTTAAAAATTAATAAAATAATTTTAGATGTATTTGTGCACCAATATAGATCTGCATTTTACTTAATCGGCCTTTGAATTGAAAGAAGTCTATTTTGAGGTATTATAGTCTGCAATACCTGTGATTTAGATGTTACAATTACAAAATAGGCATCCTGACCTTCCTTAACATCAATATCATCAAATGGAATAGACAATTCAAAAAATGTCTTATGGCTATACTTCATACTATGCATCATCATAATCTTCCATAGTCCATTGTCTGTTGATTCAGAAATAATAGGAGGTAAAATGTATCCTCTGTTACTTGATATTTCTACTTCATGTGAATATAAATACTTTTGAACAGGATATATTGTGGTTCCTTTAGTCCTTATCCTCATTGAAGAACAAGTTTTACATTGCTCATGAACAAGAAAGTATATGTATAGTTCATTATTAAAAATATCCTGGGCAGATTTTGTGAGCAGTTGTGAATTTATATCAAACCTGAAATAAATATTATCAGTATCATTACCGAAAAGAATGCGTCTTAACAGCATTTCCGAAGGAAACATAGGTCCTTGAGGCATATCAATACATCCGGCATTTGACCATTCATCTTCAGAATTAAATTCTCCATTAATTAAAGGCTTTAAAATACCTCTGGGACTTCTCGAAGGCCTTCCAATGTATGAATAAAGAGATATTTCAAGATTTTCCGGTATTGGTTTATTAAGAATTCGGTATACATTTTGCAAACGTATTCTAAAAAGCGCATCAAATAAATCATCCTGGCCTGAATCATTAGGTTCTCCGTACCACCAGAACCAGTCACTGCCTTCAGCAATATATATTTCATTCCAGGCCTGATCTACAATGTCTTTAGGATATTTTTTTTCTTTGATAAATCGCATTAAATCTTGTCTTGTGCTGCAAAGACAGTCCCATGCCAAATTTTTTGTGGCATCACCAACCCAGAGATGAAAACTTCTGTCTATCCAGGATCCTGTATACATTGGGGTAAGAATCCTTGTCGCAGCTTTTCTTTTGATATAATCACTGACTGTAGTAACATCAAGTGTTTTATCCTCAGAAAATAGTTCATATAGCTTGTTTAAAAATGTTTTACCATTATCTTTATAGCTTTCCCAACAGTTTTCTCCATCAAGCGCAATTGTTACAATATGACGAGCGTCAGGAGAATTCTGAAGTTTTGACTGAATATTCTTTAAACGTTCATAAAGATCATTTGCAGCTACAAGCGGATCGTGATTACCATATTCAAAACCGATAAGATCTGCCAGAACCGAGTTTCTGCATAAAAAATGTATCTCTTTTCTGTCTGCTTCTGTTTTATAAATTTTACTCAGTTCATAAGGAGCTTCAAGATCTCCATGAAAATTTCGTACAAACTCTTTATCAAGTGATTTGGCTAATATTCCTTCATCAGTAATTGTCCATTTAACACCAAGAGAAGCCAGCAGCTCCAGAGTCTCAGGACTTATTGCCTGTTCAGGCGGCCATATACCTGAAGGTGATTTGCCAAATGTTTGTTTAAATAACTCTATCCCTTTTATTATTTGTTTTTTTGCATCATCAATCAAACTCTCTGAACTTTCAGGAAGTTGAGTTTTGGAATTTGCTCTTTTTGCAGAATCAAAATTAACTAAAAGTGGTACTATTGGATGATAATAAGGACTTGTTGAAAGTTCTATCTGCCCTTTTTGAAACAATTCTTTATATTTCGGAATTATACTTTTAATAATATCCCTTTGTATCTGGATTATAGATTTTCTATCTTCCAGAGTATATCCCGTTCCCTTTTTATATAGGTTATTTAATTCAGGAATCTCTTTATACCAGTAAGAATCAAACCATATAAGATTATACCAGGCAAGAATATCAGAATATTCCTTCTCGGAAAATTTATTTATACTGTAAGTTTCAAGGTTATGGCGTTTTTCATACAGTTTTCTATATGGCTCATGCGGAGCAATCATATTGTCGTAATTAGCATCAAAGAAATGATCAAGAATAAAATTCTTATCATCTTCGGTCAAGTCTCTTATATCTGTTTCAGTTAATAATAAATGTCTGTCCTTGGCATTATTATTACTATAATCATTTAATTGATCAATTAAGGAAGGAACTATGTTGAATGTTTGCTTGATCTTTGGGTATTTATCCAAAATCAAAACCATACTTAAATAATCTTTAACCGCATGCAGTCTAACCCAGGGCATTAAATACTCTCCGGAAAGAGGATTTTTATAAACCGGCTGATGCATATGCCAGACAAATGCTATAGAAAGCTTTTTTTTCATTTTTCACTCAAATAATAAAATCAAAATATATATAGACAGACATTTTAACTGCACTTTACTACATTAAGTATATTATTATATTTGCTTAAATCAATAATTTGTTTAAATGAATATTTATGAATATTGAGGGTATGGAAAAACTCAAATTATTACAAAATTTAGGATTTTCCCACATCCGACCTGCGGAAGGTGAAGTCCATGAATAGCACTAGTCAAGGAGTGGGCTTGGACGTAACTGGATCTGGGAGGATACGAGAAAAAAATTTTTCTCGTATCCTCAATACTCTGAACCCCCCAAATTACAATTTTTGTCTTATACTATAATATATGATTAGTAATGAAGGGTAACTACGATGAGTGAAAATCAAACTATTGACTATAAAAACACACTGAATCTTCCGCAAACAGACTTTAAAATGAAAGCAAATGCGGCGATAAGAGAATTAGAATTACAAAAATACTGGAACGATAATAAAATTTATGAAAAGAACATTGCGCAAAGAGATAAATCAAGAAAATTTATTCTTCATGACGGACCTCCATATTTAAGTTCTGATAAAATCCATATAGGAACTGCCCTTAATAAAATTTTAAAGGATATAATTGTTAAATATAAATCACAATCAGGATTCTACAGCCCTTATGTGCCAGGTTATGACGGGCATGGACTTCCAATTGAAAATGCTGTTGTTAAATCCATTAAAGGTGGCAGAGAAGCGCTCACTCCTGATGAATTAAGAAAAAAATGCAGAGAATTTGCTCTCAATAATTTAAAAGGACAGGAAACAAACTTCAAAAGACTTGGAGTATGGGGCAACTGGGAACATCCATATATAACCATTGACGCTGAATTTGAATCAATACAGGTCAGAGTTTTTGGGGAAATGGCTAAAAAAGGCTATGTTTATAAAGGCTTAAAACCTGTATACTGGTGTGCCGAATGTGAAACAGCACTTGCTGAAGCAGAAGTAGAATATGCTGATCATAAATCACACAGCATTTACGTTAAGTTTGGTTTTGTTCCTGAAGAAGCAAAAAAGGCTTATAAGACAGCGGAATTAGATTTAAATAATCCTTTATCTATAGTAATATGGACAACAACCCCATGGACATTACCTGCAAACCTTGCCATTGCACTTCATCCAAGGCTTCAGTACGTATTTGTCAAAAAAGAAGCTTCAGATGAAGTCTATATAGTAGCTGTAGATCTACTTGAAAGCTTTGCCAACGGAGTAGGATGGGAAGAAAATTCCTACAAAATTTTAGGTTCTACTACCGGAGAAAAACTTGAATACCTTAACGCAAGACATCCTTTCTTTGACAGAAACAGCTTAGTTATACTTGGGGAACACGTTACAACTGAAGCCGGAACAGGTGCAGTTCATACAGCACCCGGACATGGTCTTGAAGATTATGAAGTCGCTAACAAATATAAAATTGGAGTTCTTTCTCCTTTAACAAATAAAGGAATCTTTACCGAAGAAGCCGGTCAGTTTGCCGGATTGAGATATAACAAAGCAAATGAAGTAATTATTCAGGAATTGCAGGATAAAAATGCTCTTCTTGCACATGGAGATATCTCTCACAGTTATCCACACTGCTGGAGATGTAAAAAACCGGTAATATACCGGGCAACTGAACAATGGTTCATTAATGTTGAATCATTCAGAGATCAGACGTTAAAATCAATTGATGAAGTTAAATGGATTCCTGTAAATAACTACCAGAGAATTTATAATATGGTTGAATCAAGATCCGACTGGTGTATTAGCAGACAAAGAGCCTGGGGTGTACCAATACCGGTTTTCTATTGTTCACAATGCAACAAGTCAATAGTAACAGATGAAACTATAAATCACGTTGCAGAAATATTTAAAAAAGAATCTTCTGATGCATGGACTAAATATTCCGCAAAAGAACTTATGCCGAAAGATTATACCTGCTCTGAATGTGGAAATCATGAATTCAAAAAAGAGACAGACATTATGGACGTATGGTTTGACAGCGGAAGCACTCATGCAGCAGTAGTAGATGCAAGAAAAGACGAACTTTGCGGTAGCCCTGTTGAATTATATCTGGAAGGATCAGATCAGCATAGAGGCTGGTTTCAGTCATCATTACTTACCAGCGTTGCAATAAATGGCAGAGCTCCATATAAATCAGTTTTAACACACGGATTTGTGCTTGACGGACAGGGACGTAAAATGAGCAAAAGCCTTGGTAATGTTATTGAACCTCAAAATATCGTAAATAAATATGGTGCAGACGTACTAAGATTATGGGCTGCAAGTGTTGATTATACAAATGACGTTAAAATAGGTGAAAATAACATTCAACAACTTGTTGAAGTATACAAAAAGGTAAGAAATACATGCAGATTCCTGCTTGGTAATTTGTATGATTTTGATCCCTCAATGAATACTGTTGAATACCCGGAACTTAGCGAAATTGATAAGTTTGCTCTTAATAAGTTACAAAAACTTGTTGAAAATGTAACTATCGCATTTGATAAATACGAATTCTACAGATATTATCAGTTAATACAAAATTTTGTAGCTGTGGATCTCAGTTCTACTTACCTTGATATTATTAAAGACAGATTATACACAGGAGGAAAAGACTCTTTATCAAGAAGATCATGTCAGACAGTTATGTACAAAACATTGCATGTTTTAACAAGGATATTCGTTCCTGTGACGCCTCATTTGGCTGAAGACATATGGCAGTTTGTTCCTGAAAAACAAAAAGAAAACCTTGCAAGCATTCTGCTTTCAAGCTGGCCAAAGGTCAAACCGGAATATCTCAACGAAGAAATCGAAGCAAAATGGAATGAAATTCTTCATTTAAGAGAAATAGTAACAAAAACTATTGAGCCTGTAAGAGCTGAAAAGAAAGTAGGCAGCTCATTAGAGACGTCCGTATTTATTAAAGTCACAAATAGACCGGAACTGGATAAAATGTTAAAAGATTCTGAAGCAGAGCTTGCAAACGTATTTATTACATCTCAGGCTACTTTAATTGAAAATGGTAAAGAACCGGAAAATGTGCTAAATAAATATGAAGAAGATAATTACACTGTATATGTTACTTCAGCTTTTGGAGAAAAATGTGAAAGATGCTGGAAATTCTCCGAATATGTTGGTAAAAACATACAACATGAAACACTTTGCCAGAATTGTATTGACGCTATATCCTAAAAAACAGGTAAAAAAATGACATCACAAGAAAATCAGGGTAAATTACAAACAGCACTCAAATATCATAAAAATGGTCAATTACCTGAGGCTGAAATTATTTATAGACAAATAATTGAAGAAGAATCTGACAATTATAATGTACTCAATCTGTTTGGTATCCTTCTGTTTCAACACAAACGATATGAAGAAGCTATTACTTATATTGAAAAAGCTGTTGAAATAAAGCCAACGGCATATTTTTATATTAATCTTGGAAATATCCATTCTGCCAAAGGTGACATGGATAAAGCCATAAACTACTATAATGAAGCTTTGGAACTAAATCCAGATGAAGCAGAACCCTGGTTTGGTCTTGGAGTATGTTATAAAAATAAAAATGAATATGATAAAGCCATTGAATGCTATGAAAAAGCAATTAGTATACGGCCTTCATTCTATTCAGCGCATATTAATATCGGAAATATTTATAAGCTTAAAAATGAACTTGATAAAGCTGTAGAATTTTACAAGAAGGCATTATTGTTCAATCAAAATGATTCTGATGCATATAACAGTCTTGGTCTTTTATATTTTGACCGTTATGAAATAGAAGAAGCTATATATTGTTTTAAAAAAGCAATACAAATAAAACCTAATTTTGAAAAACCCTATATCAATCTTGGTAATGTTTACAAGACTAGAGGGGAAATAAGCCAGGCTCTTCACTATCTTAATCTGGCAGTAGAAATAGATCCTGATAATTACGAAGCATACATAAGTCTTGGCAATTTAATGATTTATATTAACAAAACAAAAGAAGCTGTTAATTGCTTTGAGATAGCGTTAACACTCCAACCAAAAGAATCCTCTGCTTTGCTAAATATTGGCAATGCATACAGAGAATCTGGCGATGCTGAAAAAGCACTGATTTATTATCAGAAAGCTATGGAACTTATGCCGGACAAAGCAGAAGTTTATGTTAATCTGGGAAATGTCCACTCTGATATGTTTGAATTTGAACGAGCTATCGAATTTTATAACAAAGCAATTGAGTTAAAACCGGATTCTGTCGAAACACTCTTAAATCTTGGAAGCCTGCTTAAAGATAAAAATGACATTGATGGAGCGTTAGACTGTTTTAAAAAGGCACTTGAAATAAAACCAAATTATGCTGAAACCCATCTAAATCTGGCGACAACATATCTTTTAAAAAAGGACTTTATAAACGGTTTTAAACATTATGAATGGAGAGATAAAGTAAAAGATATCAAACATCCTAAATTTACTGAATTTGAAAAACCTAAATGGGATGGAGGTTCTCTTAAAAACAAAACCATTCTTGTCAGCAATGAACAAGGATTGGGAGATACTATACAGTTTATAAGATACTTACCCCAACTAGCATCTCTGGGAGGAAAAGTATTATTTCAATCTCCTTCAGGAATGGAAGATCTTTTAAGAAATAATGACCTAAAAGTTGAAATTATAGATAATTCTTCTCCTGATAATCAAACTGAATTTGATTGTTACACTTACCTTCTTAGCCTTCCTTATTATTTAAGCAGTAATTGTGATAATATTCCGCTTGCTGAAGGATATCTAAAGGCAGATCCGAACAAAGTAGCTACCTATAAAGCAAGATTTTTTAATAATGACAAATTTAAAATTGGAATTAAATGGCAGGGGAACCCAAACGGTAACAAGCACAGGGCAATACCTCTTAAATTATTACTGAAACTTGCAAAAATTAAAAATGTAAAACTTTATTCCTTTCAAAAAGGCTATGGAATAGACGATCTTAATGAAGTTCCAAAAAATATTAAAATAATTGATCTTGGAAGCACATTTAATGATTTTTCAGATACAGCTGCAGCAATTGAAAATCTTGATTTATTAATAAGTAATGATACATCTCTTGCACATTTAGCCGGAGCTTTAGCAAAACAAACCTGGATATTACTTCCTTTTTCTTCAGAATGGCGATGGTTTTTAGACTCAAAAGACAGCCCCTGGTATAAAAGTGTAAAACTGTTCAGGCAAGAAGAAATGAATAACTGGAAAAAAGTAGTTCAACAGGTATATGATTCTCTCAAAGAACTAGTCCAAGAATAATAAATTGGAGATAATATGCCAATTACAGATAAAATACAGGATAAATTAGTTAAAGCTCTCGAATATCATAAATTACAAAATTTAGCTCAAGCAGAAATATTATATAAAGAAGTTTTAGAAGCTGCTCCTGATTCGGATATCGCATTACAATTTTTGGGTACTTTACTTTTGCAGACAGGCAAATATAGTGAAGCACTTGAATGTTACTTAAAAGCACTTGCTTTTGATGCTCAAAATCCCGAATTAAACTACAAAGCCGGCTTTCTTTTCCATCAATTCGGAAATCTAACTAAGGCAATAGAACATTATAATCTTGTTTTGCAGTACATACCGGATCATGCTGATACTTATTATAAACTGGGGTTAATACTGCATGACAATAATCAACCAGAACAAGCTGTTAATTTCTATAAAAAAGCTATTGAGCTAAATTTAATAAATGATGAAATATACAATAATTTAGGAACAGCTCTTTATTTATTAAACAGGATTGACGAAGCTCTTGAATATTATAAAAAAGCACTAGACATAAACCCAAATAATTTCAGCTTATATAATAGACTTGGATCTGCTTATCAAAGTAAAAACGACTTTCAAAATGCGATAAATTATTATTATAAGGCCATAGAAGTAAATCCTGAACCTTTTAATTATTACTCTTTAAGTAAAGCATTACTTGTAACTGAAAATTTTGAAAAAGGGTGGGAATATTTTGAATCAAGAATAGATACTTTTGATTGGCATAAACTAAGATTTAATCCTCAAATAATACCCAAGTGGACTGGACAGTCGTTAAAAGATAAAAAAATATGTATTTATTATACTGGCGGAAATGGCGATTCAATTCTTTTTGCAAGATATATTCCTGTCTTATCTTCTATGGGAGCAAAAGTAGTATGTGCACCTCAAAATAGTCTTATAGAACTTTTTGAACAAAGTGATTTAAAAGCTGAAATCATTTCACCTGATAATTTATCTGTTGATACCGAATTTGACTATCAGCTTCCTCTATTTAGCTGCGGTAACTCTTTCGAAATAACCCCTGAAAATATCCCCTATAAAGAAAGTTTTTTAAAAACTAATCCTGAAAAAACTAAATTTTACAGAGAAAAATATTTTAACAACGATAAATTTAAAATCGGTTTATGCTGGCAATGCACTAATCAGCCTTTTGACTTGAGATCAATACCTCTTAATTATTTTTATAAACTAAAAAACATAGAAAATGTGGAACTATACTCTCTACAAAAAGATTATGGTTCAGAACAAATTAATACTATGCCTGAAGATTTTAAAATAACAAGTCTGGGAGAAACATTTGAGAATTTTGCTGATACAGCTGCTGCAATTGAAAACCTTGATCTGGTAATTACTATCGATACAGTCATAGTTCATTTAGCAGGAGCATTGGGTAAAAAAACCTGGATATTAATTCCATTTGCTCCTGATTGGAGATGGCTTCTTGATAGAGATGATTGTATCTGGTATAACAGCGTTAACATTATGCGGCAAAAAGAATTTGGCAACTGGGCTGAATTATCAGATAGATTATTCGATAAATTAAGAGATTACACGAATAATATTTTATAATTTCTTACCCACAACTGGAGCAATGATTTTTAAATCCTTTATCAATTTCTCGAACTGTTCAGGATATAACGATTGCGCTCCATCGCACAGAGCTGTTTCTGGCGAATGATGAACTTCAACAATAATTCCATCAGCACCTGCAGCGATTGCGGCTCTTGACATTGGTGCAACCTTATCCCTTAAGCCTGTTCCATGGCTAGGATCAGCTATTATTGGCAAATGACTAATTTTCTTTATTACAGGAATCGCAGAAATATCCAGAGTATTTCTCGTAGCATTTTCAAATGTTCTAATACCACGTTCACAGAGAATAACATCCCTATTTCCTCCAGACATAATATATTCTGCAGACATTAACCATTCTTCAATAGTTGCTGATAACCCTCGTTTAAGCATTATTGGCTTATTAACATATCCTAATTCCCTGAGCAGGTTGAAATTTTGCATATTTCTTGCCCCAACCTGAAGTATATCAGCATATTTAATAAGTAAAGGTATTTGAGATATTTCCATTACTTCAGAGACAACTAACATATTATATTTATCCGCCACCTGTCTCATGATTTTTAGACCTTCTTCTCCTAGTCCCTGAAAAGCATAAGGTGATGTTCTTGGTTTAAAAGCTCCACCCCTTAGTATTCTAACGCCCATATCTTTTAGTTTATCAGCAGTTATTTCAATTTGTTCAAGTGACTCAACTGTACAGGGTCCTGCCATTAATGAAAATTCTTCCCCGCCAATTTCAACATCTTTAATTTTAACAATGGTGTCTTCAGGTTTAAACATCCTGCTTGCAAGTTTATAACTGGATGTAATTTTTATAACTTCCTGAACACTTTCATAAAGCTCTATATTTCTTGTGTCTATGGTTTTACCACCGACAGCTCCAATAATTGTATTGATCTCTCCTTTAGAGATATGTGCATCAAATCCCTTATCTTTAATAAACGTTACTATTTGATTGATTTGTTCTTCTGAAGCATTAGGCTTCATTACAATTAACATAATTTTAACTCCGCATTTGATCTGGAAAATTAATCACTTTTAATAATATACTACAACAGATTCACAATACATATATTTGAGCAAATAAAATTTGTTATCTGTATATATTATTTTCGGTTTTAATGTTTTTTATATAAAAAACATTAAAACCGAAAATATGTTAAGTTTAAATTCCAATTATTCATTTAAAATAATTACATAGACAAATAAAAAAATTATTGGCTAAGATAAACCAGCAAAACTAAATAAACTTAACCTACCAGATAATACGTCTTTCGAGTCTTGATTGAACTTGGAAGACTTTTGTTTAAAATCATTATTGAGGATTGAGAGATTGATTACAGTTGACACTTTTTGTTATTTGTCTTCCCCTGCGCACATTTCTGACAAAAAAAACTACCTGATACCCCCTATTCTCTTTGAAAATCAAGTTTATATTATTAGAGAAAAAATCTTCTACGAAATATTAAATAAAATAGGGCTTTATCAGGAATTTAATCTGTATATTCGGGAAAACAGTTATGATAATACCCGCAAATGGCTGAGTAACTGTGGTCTTTTAAATACAGGTTTTCTTGAAAGTGTGAGTAATTATAATATTGAAACTTTAAATTGTAAAAAGATTAAAAATTATTTGTATTTTCAAAAAGATTGTAATGGTAACCCTTCTATTTCATCTGAATATTTAAAAAATCTTTTAAAAAAAGTCTTTATTTATAACTATTTTAAGGAAAGATCTAGAGATTTTAACAACTATGTATGCAGGGAACTTGATATTATTGATCAAGAATTATCCAATATCAATAATATTGCCAACTACAACAACAGAAAAAATTTCTATAAAAACAACTTATTCAGTCTTTTACTTGAAAATTTTCTTATTAATATTGACAACGAACTTCTTGAAAATTTACAGATTATTGAAAGTATAAATATTTACACAGCATCTCGTTTAAACACAAAAGATCTTGCTTTATACAAAATTGGAAATCCTGTTAACTGTAGAAATTTAAAATATAAACTAACAAATATAACCCATCAGGAATGTCTTAAAAATAATACCATTTTCAAAATATTCATAGATTTTAACGATTATTCAAAGAATACTTTATATAAAAGAGATTTTGTTAATATTTTGCTTGATAATATGAAAACTGTGACTGAAGATAAATTTTCCTTTGATATGAAATATCTTAATAAGCTTGCTATATCTGACAGAAATTGTAAAACACAGAATATTCCTACTAAAACACTTTCATTTAAAGAAAAGAACAATGAATATCAACTGCCGACATTAATTAACGTTAATTTCAATGTAATTAAAAATTCAAACCTGTTCCTCTGCTCAAGTGATAAAATTAACACATTAATAGCCGTTTTGAACATGGAAAAAGCAAATTTGGAAAAGATAAATTCAATAATATTTGACAAAAAAGACAGCATTGAATCTGAACTGGTAACACTTTCTCTTGAAAATGATTTAATACCTTACTATACACTTTGTGGCTATGGAAAAATTCATTATAATTAACTTGAATTGCTGGTTAATTTTTTCAAAAAACGAAAAAAGTGTCATGCTGAACTGACTGCAATTCAAGGCGAAGAAGTGAGCCAATTATGTCCCTATCTGATGTTTCAGCATCTGCAAGATTTATCAGATCCTGAAATAAATTCAGGATGACACACAAAAAGACGTAGTAATATCAAATGTCTTAGCTATCTATCAATTCGAGTATATTAGATAAATATTCTTGTTTTTTGCAACGATTCAGAAGATCAAGTATAATTATTCTGGTACAAATCATCGGTGAATTATAATGAATAAAAAAGGATTTACTCTGGCAGAAGTCCTGATAACTCTTCTAATAATTGGAGTTATCAGTTCAATCGTAATACCTGCATTAATCAGTAATACTCAGGATGCTGAATTAAAGACTGCATGGAAAAAATCTTTTTCTGACATAAGTCATGCCACAAAGTTGCTCATAATGGATAACGGCGGAACTATGAAAGGCTTATGTTCAACTGATGGCGATCAGGTTTGCTTTAGAGATAAATATTTGCAATATTTAAATAGCATAAAATCTTGCACTCCCGCAGCAATTGCAGGCAATTGCTGGCATAATGATAACACTATACTTCAAGGATCTTACGTGATAAATGGTGATGATGCAGGCACTATATTAAATAATGGGACTTTACTTACTTTTGACTGGAATTCAACATCGTGTACAGGAACTAATTGCGGTACAATCACAGTTGATGTGAACGGATTTAAAGGCCCAAATAAACAGGATAAAGATATTTTTGTAACTCATATTATGTCTAATATAGCTAAACCTGATAATGTAACAACACCTAATGCAAGTAATTATCTCTATTAATACTAATTGCTACAATTATTCCTGTTGATTTGGAATAAAAAAGATATTCAGTATTAAATAAGCTTTTCTTAAGCTAATTGATAAAAATAACCATATTATTGACTGGATTTATTAAATCCAGTAATACTCGGTTTCCCAGAAACCTTGAAATAGATAATCCGACATAATTATTAGACACTTAGGGGTTATTTTAAAACTTATATATCGGAAAATAGCTTCTTTAAAATTTATAAATAATCTAGGAAGGTTTTTTTAGGTTAAAAAAAGGAGGAAATAATTATGGCTTTTATTCCTGGAAACAATGCCCCAAATAACCTTGTAGGCACTGCGGCGGCAGACATCATTTTAGGATTTGGAGCTAATGATACACTCACAGGTTTAGGCGGAAATGATCTTGAAAGTGGCGGAACAGGTAACGATACAATCATAGGGAATACCGGAAATGACGTATTAAACGGAAATACCGGAAATGATTTAATCTTTGGCAATGCAGGAACTGATATAATAAACGGTGGACTCAATGCTGATACTATGAATGGCGGCACCGGCAATGATATATTCTTTGTTGATAATACCGGAGATAGAGTCTTTGAAAACTTGAATTCAGGTATTGATACTGTAAATTCATCTGTCTCGTTTACACTGGGGAATAATGTTGATAACTTAAATCTTACAGGTTCTGCAAATATAAATGGAACAGGTAATGCGTTAAATAATATCATTGTAGGGAATTCAGGTAATAACGTATTATCAGGTCTCGCAGGAAATGACAGACTTGTAGGATTAGCAGGAAATGATCTTGAGAATGGCGGCACAGGTAACGATATAATCATAGGAAATACCGGAAATGACGCATTAAATGGAAATACAGGAAGAGATATAATCTTTGGTAATACAGGAAATGACATAATAAACGGTGGACTCAATGCTGATACCATGAATGGCGGCACCGGCAATGATATATTCGTTGTTGATAACATAAATGATAGAGTTATAGAATTATCTAATCAAGGAACAGATAAGGTTGATTCTTCGGTAAACTTTACTCTTGGTAACAATGTTGAAAACTTAACCCTTATAGGAACTGCAAATATCACAGGTACCGGAAATACCTTAAATAATATATTAAATGGCAACAGCGGAAATAATATATTAAACGGTCTTGCAGGAACTGACATTATAAATGGATTTAACGGCAATGACACTATGTTCGGCGGAAATGATAACGACACTTTAACTGGCGGAAACGGTAATGATCTGATTAATGGACAATTAGGTGCTGATTCTATGACTGGCGGCAGTGGAAATGATATTTTCTTTGTCGATAATGTAAATGATACAGTTACAGAATTATCCAATCAAGGTACTGATACGGTTTTCTCCTCAATAAACTACACCCTTGGCAATAATCTTGATAATTTAACTCTTACAGGTTCTGCAAATCTAAATGGAACCGGAAATAATTTGAATAATATAATAAACGGCAATAGTGGAAATAATATATTAAACGGTCTTGCAGGAACTGACGCTATATTTGGATTTAATGGTAACGATACCCTGCTTGGCGGAGATGATAATGATGCTTTAACTGGTGGAGACGGCAATGACCTGATTAATGGACAATTAGGTGCTGACTCTATGACTGGCGGTTCCGGCAATGATATTTTCTTTGTTGATAATGTAAATGATACAGTTACAGAAACTTCAAATGCCGGTCAGGATATAGTTGCCTCAAGTGTTTCATATACTCTTGGAAGTAATCTTGAATCACTTGTGCTCATTGGGAACAGTAATATCAATGCCACAGGAAATGAATTAAATAATAATCTGATTGGCAATGCCGGCAATAATATTTTGAATGGTCTTGCAGGAAATGACTTTATCTCAGGTGCAGCAGGTAATGATACTGCTAATGGCGGCCTTGGTAATGACAGTATTTTGGGAGGTCAGGGAAATGACTTACTTAATGGAAATCAAAATAACGACAACTTAAATGGGGGAGCCGGCAATGATACCATAAATGGTAATTTAGGCAACGATACTCTTATAGGCTCAACTGGTAATGATTCCTTAAACGGAGGCTTTGGAAATGATACCTATACCGGTTATAATATTACCAATTTTGGCAATGATACTATAAACGATACTTTTGGTCTCAATGATATACTTGATCTCACCACCTACAACCGCTCAACAGCTAATTTCACCAGAGTTGACACTGATGGCAATGGTGGCCTTGAAGGGCTAAGTATTACCCTGCCGGGCACAACAGGTTCTATTACTATAGATAACTACTTTGCAGATTCAACTGCTCTTACGCCTGGAACCGGACTTATTGAAAACATTGATTTCTCTGGTGCACTGGATGCAAACTTTGCGTTTGTATCAGGCTTATTTACAGCTCCATAGCTTAATTTAGTATATTAAAAGAACCTCCAGAAAAGACTGGAGGTTCTTTTTTACGAAATATGAGCAACACTTATTAAAAATGTACGTTTCCGCCACTTAATACACATATTACTGCATTTTCTTCTGATGGTTGGACAATTCTTTCAAAAATTGGCTTTAAGGTTCCTGAACTGGCACCTTCCACAAGAACTTTCAGATCATCTGAAATAAAATCCATTCCTCTTTTCATATCAGCATCGCTTATTAAAACCTGTTTATTGACAAGGTGCTGCAATAAATCCTGATTGTGTTCTCCAGGAATTTTTACCTTAATAGCATCACCGTATATAGAATTTAAATCACCGAGCTTTACGCCGACAACAGAAACATCCATTTTTTTAAATTTAGGAAAACTTTGAATTCCCATTAAAAGAGCTGTGGCAATACCGGAAATTAAACCTCCGCCGCCTATAGGGACAACCACGGTTATCTTTTTCAGCTTTTTAAGTTTTTCATAATCATATTCAAGCTGTTCCTGATCAAAGAACTGGTTTTCAAGCTGTGTTAAAATTTCAAATCCTATTGTTCCCTGTCCTGCTACTGCATTGTGAGTATTATATGGGTCTATATAATATGTATCTTCGTTTGTTTCTACAATACCTTTAGCATACTTATTTGTCTGATCGAAATTTTCACCTTTTACAACAAGATTCCCATTAATTCCTTTTTTCTTAAGGTCATTAACCCTGTTTTCAAGCTTTTGCCTCTTAAAATCTGTAACACTCTCGGAAATACATATCGTAACTCCGGGTACTCGTAATATTTCAGCAGCTTTGAGAACTCCCAGCGCATGATTGCCTGTTGATGCAGCAACAAAATTCAATTTAGTTGAATGATTTTGCTCAATAATTTTGCTCATCTGATAAATAGCACCACGAATTTTATAAGCTTTAATACAGGTGAGATCTTCACGTTTATAAAATAACATTGGCAGTTTATTTGAAGCTGTCAATGGCGTGATGCAGTAGTTCTCAAATCCAACAACTGTTGAAAGATCAGATTTATATCTGAGCATAACAGTTCTGGCACTTTGTATTGAATCAAACAATGTGCTGACTTTTCTATAAATTCCAAGAGGCAATGTATTCTGTGAAAATTTCAATTTGCCACAATCAGTAAATTTTGGATTTACCGATTTTTTTACCATGTACTGCCATTTATTGTCATCCTGATTTAAAAAATTGTTCCTATGTCCGGCATGCGTCATTTTTTTCAACCTCACGTTCTTTAGAGCTTATAAGACAATCATCATTTATCCAGCTCATCATACCGCGCAGTCTTCGGCCCGTTTTTTCAATAAGATGGTCTTTATCTTCCTGTACCATTCTTTTAAGATTTGGCTGACCATTTCTGTTTTCTTCAATCCATTCCTTTGCAAATTTGCCTGATTGAATATCAGCAAGTACCTGTTTCATAGTATTTTTGGTTTCAGAAGTTACAATTTTTGGTCCGGTTGTAACATCGCCATATCTTGCTGTATCACTGATAGAATAACGCATATCCTGGATTCCGCCCTGATAAATCAGATCAACAATTAATTTTAATTCATGCAGACATTCAAAGTATGCCATTTCTGGTGGATAACCTGCTTCAACAAGTGTTTCAAATCCTGCTTTAATCAAAGCTGTAGTTCCTCCACAGAGAACAGCCTGTTCTCCAAAAAGATCCGTTTCAGTTTCATCTTTGAAAGTTGTTTCAAGGATACCGGCTGTACCTGAACCTATACAGGAAGCATAAGCAAGTCCAACTTCAAAAGTGTCACCGGAAGGATTTTGACCAACGCCAACAAGTGCAGGAACTCCTCTTCCTCTTTTATATTCAGCTCTGACAAGATGCCCTGGACTCTTTGGAGCTACTAAAAATGTGTTAACATCTGCAGGAGGAACAACTTCACTGTAATGAATACTGAAACCATGTCCAAATCCTAAATACATGCCATCTGTTAAATTTGCAGCGATATATTTTTCATAAACAGAACGATGAACTGTATCAGGTAAAAGAACCATTACAACATCCGCCCATTTAACAGCTTCTTCAAATGAAACACATTCAAGTCCTGCATCTTCAACAAGAACTTTTGATTTTGAACCTTCTCTGAGACCTACTTTAACTTTAACGCCTGATTCTTTAAGATTCTGAGCATGGGCATGTCCCTGACTTCCAAAGCCAAGAACAGCAACATTTTTATTCATAATTGGCGCAACATTAATATCTTTATCGTAATACATTTGAACTTCAGACATTTAACAATCCTCCTAATTTTTATTTATTACTTATATTTTTTCTATTTATAAACTAACATAAATTCTACAAATTTATTCAAAAAATAAACAAATGACTTTTAACTTGCTAAAGCAATTTTTGAGTAATCCTGATCATTTTCATTCAGCATTAACTTTATCTCAAGTACATGAATTTGATTATGGAGTATTTTGACAATTTTTTCCAAATCCTGATCATTACAATTAATAGCAATTTTTATGTCATAAAGTTCTGAATCTTTATTTTGAGAACAAACAAGATTTTCAATTTTATAACCTCTAAGAGTAAAAGTACTGATCACTCTTTCCAACGCTCCAAATTTATTTTCTAAAAGCAAATACAGCGTATTTTTGTAAGTTTTATTTTTCATTATTTTGCCTCCGTTAGCATATCTCTGTTTGCCTTTCCAACTGGCACCCATGGATATACATCTTCTTCTTCATTAACTCTGCAATCAATAATTGCAACTCCTGGACAGGATAACGCTTCCTTTAGCGTGCTTTCTAAATCATCATGTTTATCAATAACAAAACCTTGTGCACTGTAGGCTTTAGCGAGTGTTATATAATCAGGTGAAAATATTTTTGACTGGGAATATCTGTTAAACATAAATCCCTGCCATTGTCTAACCATTCCAAGATATCCATTATTAACCACAACGATTTTAACCGGTAAATCATAAGTAACTGCTGTTGCAAGTTCCTGAATATTCATCTGAATACTTCCGTCTCCGGCAAAAACAATCACCTGTCTGCCCTGATTTGCCATTTGCGCTCCCAAAGCAGCCGGGAACCCGAAACCCATTGTACCAAGTCCTCCTGAAGTCAGAAAACTTCTTGGATTATCACTGTTAAAGAGTTGTGCAGCCCACATTTGATGCTGACCGACTTCAGTTGCAAAGAACGCATCCTTTTTTGCCAGTTCATAAACTTTTCCTATAACTTCTTCCGGAGTCATAGTATCTGTCGTATTCTTGTTTCTGGCATTTTCAGATTCCTTCTTTGTTTCTGATATTTGCCTCCACCACTGTGTCCTTTCTTCCTTTTTACTGTCTGAAAGATTCACTGATTGAGAATTTTTCAGGAACATCGATAAAACCTGTCTTATATCGCCCTGAATATCAAAATCTACACTTACATTTTTATTTAATGAAGTTGGATCGATATCAATATGAATAATTTTAGCTTCAGGACAATACTCTTTTACCACTCCTGTCTGTCTGTCACTTAATCTCGATCCGACTATAACAAGCAGGTCTGAGTTTGAAATTGCCAGATTTGCCCAATAGTTTCCATGCATTCCTGAAAAACCAAGGAAGTTCTTGTGTGTTGCAGGAAATCCACCCAGTCCCATAAGTGTTGAGGCAATAGGAATATCAAATTTTTCACTAAACAAAGTCAGTTCCTGATATGAATTAGAAGAAACAACACCTCCACCACATAATATAACCGGTTTTCTAGCTGTCACAAGTTCTTCGATGCACCTTTGAACCAGTTGTTCGTCAAATTCAGGATATGGTTTGTATCCTCTAAGATTTATTGATTCAGGATAATCAAATTCGCAGGAAGCAACAATTACATCTTTTGGAAGATCAACCAATACCGGTCCCGGTCTGCCTGAAGCAGCAACATAGAATGCTTCTTTAACTGTTGCAGCAAGATCTTTTACATCTCTTACAAGATAATTATGCTTGGTACATGCCCGTGTAATACTTACGATGTCAGATTCCTGAAAGGCATCATTTCCAAGCATTGAAGTTGAAACATTACCCGTAAATACAACAATAGGAACTGAATCATAGTAAGCATCTGTCAAACCTGTAACTGTATTAGTTGCACCCGGCCCGGAAGTTGCAAGAGCAACTCCAACTTTACCTGTGGATTTAGCATAACCTTCTGCCGCATGAACTGCTGCCTGTTCATGTTTTGTAAGAATATGCTTTACAGTGCTTTGGTGAAAAGCATCATAGATTGGAAGAATAACTCCTCCTGGAATTCCAAAAATATGTTCAACACCTTCTTTTTCAAGACTTTTCAGAAATATTTCCGCACCTGTATAAACTTTTTTGTCTACCTCATTCATTTGCAGCATTCTGCGCCTCCTTACAGTCTATCGTACCACTTACGGCACCTTTATCAGCCGAACTAACTGTTCTTGAATATCTTGCAAGATATCCTTTTGTTACTTTTGCCGGCATTTTACTCCAAGATTCTCTTCTTCTGTTTAATTCATCTTCTGTAACCAATAATTCAATGACTCTTTTTTCAATATCAATATTTATCTGATCTCCATTTTGAACCAGTCCTATCAAACCGCCTACTGCGGCTTCAGGTGCAATATGTCCTATACAGAGACCTCTTGTTCCTCCTGAAAATCTTCCGTCAGTGATAAGGGCAACCTGCTTTCCAAGTCCTCTGCCCACTATTGTAGAAGTTGGCGAAAGCATTTCTCTCATGCCGGGACCACCTTTTGGCCCTTCATATCTAATAACAACAACATCACCGGCTTTGATCTGATCTGAATTAATTGCCTCCATAGTCTCTTCTTCGCTATTAAATGTTTTTGCCGTTCCCTGAAATTTAAAACATTCCTGATCAACACCTGAAACCTTTACAACCGCACCATCCAGGGCAAGGTTTCCATGGAGCACTGCTAATCCCGGATTACTTGTCATAGGATTACCAAGAGTACGAATAATCTCTGTATTTACCCATGCATCGCCAGCAGTTGAATATAGCGATTGCCCTGAAACACCTTTGGTATCAACAAGCAAAGATTTTAAATTCTTTAGGGCACCCTGTATTCCTCCTGCTTTATCAAAATCAGTCATCGTAAGCGTGCTTGAAGGGTCAAGTTTAATAATTTGCGGCACTTTAAAACTTAATTCCTCAAAATCCTTAAGAGTTATATCAACACCTGCTTCCTGCGCTATAGCAAGAAGATGGAGAACTGAATTTGTTGATCCCCCGAGGGCTAAATCAGCAACAATTGCATTTCTTATCGAATCTCTGGTTATTATTGAAGAAGGAAGAACTTCTTCTCTAACTAATTCAACAATTCTAACTCCGCTATCAAATGCGATTCTTCTTTTTTTAGCACTGACAGCAGCAGCTGTCGCACAGCCAGGAAGGCTCATTCCCATAACTTCAGTAAGACATGCCATAGTATTTGCTGTATAAAGTCCCTGACAAGAGCCAACTCCGGGACAAGAATTCATTTCCATTTTCTGGAGCTGCTCATCCGATATTTTTCCTGCTTTATACTGACCTACTGCCTCAAAAGTTCCTCTGATTAAAGAAAGTTCCATACCTTCACAGAATCCTTCAAGCATTGGACCTGCCGATACAACTATACAGGGAATATCAAGACGTGAAGCCGCCATTAACATGCCGGGAGTAATTTTATCACAGTTAGTAAGAAGAACAAGCCCGTCAAGAGCATGCGCGGAAGCAACAGATTCAACACTATCCGCTATAAGGTCTCTGGAAGGAAGTGAATATTTCATTCCCTCATGCCCCATAGCAATTCCGTCACAAACAGCAGGTATTCCAAAAATAAAAGAATGCCCTCCACCAGTATGAACGCCCTTTTCTATCATTCTTTCAAGATCTCTCATTCCAGCATGCCCGGGAACCAAATCAGAAAAACTGCTTGCTATTCCAATAAAAGGTTTTTCGAGTTGATTTTGAGTCAAACCGACAGAATAGAGTAATCCTCTATGCGGTGCTCTGTCAATTCCTTTTTTAATTCTGTCGCTTCTCACTGTATTCTCCTTTTCTATATCAAATATTATTTTTCTCAAAACAAAAACCCGCAGACTTCGTTTTCGGGTCTGCGGGTTGAATTTATTTTATGATCAAAAAAATTAAAAACCCAACGGACCCGTGCTAATGATAATCACGAGAATCATAAGGTTAATAATTACGTTATTGATCTTAAACATTAATTTAATTGCCTTTAATTAATTGTAGCCTATAGTATAAATTATAAATAAAAAATTGTTAAGTGTAAATTGTACGATTATTAAAAAACTTTAACATATACTTTAATAAAAACACAAGACCCAAAAAAATTGCTTAATTTTGAAATTTATTTATAAAGCAAGCAGGGTCGCTGACCCTGCTTGCTTTATAAATAATTAATTATTAGGACCCTTTTTACTAATTTTCGAATTTCTGATATTTTGCAAAGAAATTATCTGTACTACCTGAACCAGTATTATTATTTGTTTTGAGAATATCTATGAAATTTTCGTATTCCTTATCTAGTTTATCGCCAAGTTTGTCCTGATTTTTATCTGTCTTTTTGACATCAGCTTCTTTAGCTATTTTATCGCCAAGTTTATCCTGATTTTTATCTGTCTTTTTGACATCAGCTTCTTTAGCTATCTTATCGCCAAGTTTATCCTGATTTTTATCTGTCTTTTTAACATCAGCTTCTTTAGCTATCTTATCGCCAAGTTTGTCCTGATTTTTATCTGTCTTTTTAACATCAGCTTCTTTAGCTATCTTATCGCCAAGTTTATCATGATGTTTATCTGCCTTTTTGACGTCAGCTTCTTTAGCTATCTTATCGCCATGTTTATCATGATGTTTATCTGCCTTTTTGACATCAGCTTCTTTAGCTATCTTATCGCCAAGTTTATCCTGATTTTTATCTGTCTTTTTAACATCAGCTTCTTTAGCTATCTTATCGCCAACTTTGTCCTTAACTTTGTCGGATTTTTTATCTTCGATTTCTTTAGCTATCTTATCGCCAACTTTATCTCTAAATTTGTCACCTTTTTTGAATTCTATTTCTTTACTTTTGTCTGTTGCCTTAGTATCAGATTCCTTGGCTATTTTATCGCCAACTTTATTGTCGGAAAGTTTTTCAATTTCTTTCGTTTGTTTATTTCCAATAACCAGGCATTCAATACCTGTCTTATCACTGGATTTAGTATATCTAACAGCTTTTCCATTCAATTTTGTACTGCTGTTTGCAGAATTAGAAAATGAAGGACTTGAATTGCTATCATCATCAAAAGGTCTTAACTCTTTACCAATAAATGTTGCTCTAGCCAAACTTCTACTCATGTCACTTACCTCATTTAAATATTTCATATATATATATAAAGTATATGCATATATGAAATATTTAAATGAGGTAAGAAATTTTTACAATTCATTACAATCTAGAAAATTATCAAAATATAAAATAGAATAAAGGTTATTAGAGTTTAAATGGTCTTGATTTATATGATATTAATTTTTTCTAACACTAAAAGTTCTGTTTTAGAAGAATTTACAGAAAAATTTAAAAAAAGGACTGATATAAAAATAGCTTTATTAGTATTTGAAGAATTTATAAAAAATGGAAATTTTTGGGCCGATTTTAGAGGAAAAGAAAAAAATACATTCTGTATAGATTTAGATGGAACTAATAATAACGTAATTAGCTTAAATGATGTTAAAATTTGTTATTTTTCAGGTTCACCGTATATCTTGCCTAAATGGTTTGAGTTTGAAGATAAAAAAGATTGTGAATATGCAGGAAAAGAATGGTATTCTTCAGTAAATTCTTTATTTTTAACCCAACCTCACTTAAAACTAATCAATCCTGTTACAAAATATTCAAATTTCAATTCTGAATATGAACAAAGCCTGTTTTTTAAAAAATTTGAAATTGAATGCTGCGAAATGTTAGTAACCAATAATAAATATGATGTATTAGAATATTATGACCTATGGAACAAAAATGTTTTATATAAATCCGTTAATATGGGTTATGATTCTTCGAGTATTCTGCAAGTTCCTGATTTAGGAAGATTAGATAAATTAAAATATTGCCCTGCTTTATTTCAAAAGCTTCAAGCTGGAATACAATTATCTATATGTATAATAGGTAACGATTTTCTATCACTTGAAGTTGACGAAAATCAAAATACTTCCGTAACAGATATTCCCAATATTTTAAAAGAAAAACTTATTAAACTTTCAAAACATTTTAATTCTCCTTTAATACAGTTTAATTTTTTATATGACTCGATTGATAACGAATATTATGCATATTCTTTTAACATTTATAATTATTTTGAATCTCTGTACACACTATTTGGAGATCCTTTTCAAAATAAACTCATAGAATATTTAGAAAAGGAGTATAAAAATTGTTTTTCATAATTAATGAAAGCAAGACAGAAAGAATGTCTCAATATATATATAGGGCTCTTAAAGAAAAAGGGCAGGATGCTGTTCTTATTGATCAGAATACTTTGCCTATAGAAAACACAATAACTTTAACAACCGGAAACGGTGTGGCTGAAGGGAAAATCACATTAACAAGCGGAGATATAATTAATCTAAAAGATATTAAAGGTGTTTATGTAAGATTACAAAATTTAAAAACTGATCTAAAGCTTGACCAGTTTGAAAAAAACATTCAAGAGTCAGAAAGATTTTTAGCATTTGATTCATGGTTAAATAATGCCGATGCAATGGTTGTAAATCCTTCAAGATCTCAATATTCAAATAACTCTAAATTGTATCAAACTTGGATAGTTCGTCAATACGGATTTAAAACGCCAGAATCCTTGTTAACAAACAATGCTGATAGAGTTATAGAATTTTATGAAGAATACAAAAAAGACGGAGTGATTTTCAAATCAGGTAGTTCTGAAAGATCAAAAGTAAGAATGCTATGCGATGAAGATATAGATAGATTAAAGGAATATTTACCATCTTGTCCGGCATTGTTTCAAAAATTTGTTCCGGGAACAGATATTAGAGTTCATGCATTAGTAACAGGAGAGGTTTTTGGGCATAAAATCAATTCTGAATCCACCGATTACAGATACGATAAAGAAAGATCAATAGTTCCTATAGATTTGCCTGATAAACTAAAAGAACAATGTATCAAGTTAGCTGCTGATTTAGGTTTATATATTTCAGGAATCGATCTTAGAAAAGATCCTGAAGGTAATTATTATTGCTTTGAAGCTAATCCTTCTCCTGCATTTGCTTGGTACGAAGATCAAACAGGGCAACCTATATCAGATGCAGTAGCAGAAATGTTTATAAAAAGCGAAGAAATATTAAAAGCCAATATTGTAAAAAGGAAATTTTAGTGGAAATAGTTAAAACTATCGAGTTTTATTCAATTTATAACTGGACATTGATTAATAATTATCTCAAAGAAACTAACAATGATTTTAATAGAAAATCTTTAACCAATTTATTAGAACAAAATTCAATGCTTTTTGCCAAGTGTTTTAATATTTTAAATGGAGTTTGTGTAAATATCTTTAATAATAAGCTTAATAAGTCTATTAAACAGAATTTAAGAGATAATAATAGCTTATCAATTTCAGAACTCGATTATCTTGCTGAATTAAAATCAGCTTTAGAGCAATACTTTATTAATAATATTGATCCTGTTAGAGATGCGCAGGCTGTTAATTCCAGATTAACTCTTATAAATGAGTTTATTGAAAAATTATTACTAAGTAATCACCTCGAAAATTCTAAAAACTATCTAAATCTGCTAGATGAAATATCTTGTAAACTTATTAAAAAATATTCAGAATTAACAGAATTTAACTGGGCTTATTACTTGATATTTTTATATTTAGACCGTTGCTATGAATGCCTGAAACCAAGTTCCGCTATGGATAATGAAATTCCGGAATTAAATTATTTTCTGGATTTATACAAAAATTTTACTAATACTGCGCTTTTTCCTGCAACTTTTATTTTAAATGAAGATAATTTTTGTATAGACCATTCAGGATTTCCGAATAAATTCCACCATGAAGTATTTAATTTATTGAATTTAGACATTAATTACGTAAATAAACAATATAATATGATTTTAATCGGTAAAAATTTTATTAAAAATAATTGTTTATTCCATATTTTTGCCCATGAATTCGGTCATTTAATTGATAATAATGTTATTCAACTATCAGACATATTAACAAACCAGTTTATAAACTCGTATCCAGATATAAATAGTGAAATAATTATTAATTGGTTAAGAGAAATCATTGCAGATAGTTTTGCGATCTGCATGACAGGACCACTATACTATGAAAGTATTGTAAAAATTAATAACTTAGAACAATCAGGAAGTAGCATAAGTCATCCCGGTATATTATACAGGTCTCAAATATTATATTCCTACCTTTATAATAATGGTTTCCTTGAAATAAGGTCTGATGATTGGAATAAAAAGTATAATTTACGTGCTATAACAGAAAATTTTGATGAAGATATCCGACTAAACGAAACAAATTATTATGAATTGCAAAATGTCATAAATACAAAAATTACAATAATTTATGATGATATTACTAAATTTTTGGTAAATTCAGGCTATTATTATTCATCTTCAAGATTAAAAAACCTGTTATTAAATAAATTTTTTGACAAACCTAATGAATTAATGGATTTTATTGATAGATTAAATATTAAATCTTTGAAAGAAATTACAAAATAACCGGAAATTTGCTTAGTGGCTCAGATTATAAATAAACAAGATATATAATTAAAGATCATATATTTTTGCCATAAAAACCGTCTGTGGAGTTAAAACCACTTTCAATTGCATATAATAGAGGAACAAAGACAAACAGTATAACGAATAGGGTAAAAATCAATATAGATAATCTCTTCATAGCGCCCTCTTTTTCGGCATTATTGAGTTGTAAAATTTAGATTAAATAGTTTTTAACCTCTCTCCAACTTAAATATAGTTTTTTCTAACTTTAGTATAGATCAAATTTATGATATTCGCAATAACTTTTCTGATTTTAAGAAATAGCATTAAAAACACTTAATATTGTAAAATAGAGGTGCTGGAAGTTTTACTTAACTAATTCAAATACGATGCAGTAACACTACCTTATAAAAAAAGAAACAGGCACTAAATTGCGCCTGTTTCTTTTGTATATAATTCGGATTATTCAGCAATTTCAGCTAACTGTGCTGATGAATCTTCAGAATCTTTGCTTTCTACTTGTTTAGGTCTATTAAGATCTCTTAAACTAAGACCTATTCTATGTTCCTGCGGAGTAAATCTTTTGATAACAACTTCAATTTCCTGGCCTACTGAAAGAAATTCAAACGGATTAACCTGTCTGTCTGACATTTCAGCAACAGGAAGAAGTGCTTCAACTCCAGGGAATATATCAATAAACGCACCAAAAGAAGTTATTTTATTTACGATGCCTTTAATAACCTGTCCTTCAGTAAACTTATCTTCAATTTTAACCCATGGATTTTCTTCCATTCTTTTAAGGCTTAAGCTTATTCTGTTGAGTTCAGTATCAATCTTCAGGATTTTAACTTCAAGTTTTTGACCGAGTGTTAAAATACTTGAAGGATGTTTGACACGCTGCCAGGAGATTTCAGAGATAGGAAGAAGTCCGTCAACTCCGTTGATATCAATAAATGCACCAAAATCAGCAATTCTTACAACTTCACCTTCTACAATCTGGTCAAGTTCAAGTTTTGATATAACTTCTACAACAACTTTTTCTCTTTCTTCAGCAAGAGCCTGTCTCTGACTCAAAATCAGTTTATTTCTTTTTGGATCGGTTTCAAGAATTTTTACAGGTATTTCCTGTCCTATAAGTCCTTCATGAGGAGTTCCGGTTCTAAGCTGACTTGCAGGAACAAAGCCTCTTAAACCGAGAACTTCAACTACAACTCCGCCTTTTACTATGGAGAAGACTTTAGCAATAATTGTCTGATCATTTTGACGCAGATCGTCAAGTTGTAACCAGTTTCTTGCGTGAGATACTCTCTTTAATGAGAGTGTAATCTGCCCGTCTTCATCTTCTTCTTTTAGAATATAAAAATCTTTTTGGTCTCCGACACTTATAATACTTTCAGCACCATCAAAAGGTACATTTGATAATTCTCTAAGAGGAATTATCGCTTCAGATTTACTGCCGATGTCAACAAGAACACCATTTTTTTCAATTCTTACAACTGTTCCTTTTACAACATCAGCAACTTTAAAATTATAATCAAAAGATTCACTTAAAAGTCTCTCGAATTCAGTCATTGATGCTTGATTTTTTTCTACTTCTTTTACTGCTTTTGCCACTTACATTAGTCTCCTATTCTATTAATTACTTCATTTATAACGGATTCTGGAGTTGATGCACCTGCTGTAACTCCAATTTTATTAATTTTCTCTAGCAGGTCTTCATACAAATCTAATTCTTCAGGACCTTCTATATGAATTGTTTTGGTTATTTCAGATAAAATTTCAGCTAAATTAGTTGTATTTGCACTTGATTTACTACCAACCACTACCATAAGCTCAACTTCCTTTGCAAGAGCCTGAGCTTCCTGCTGTCTCTTAAATGTAGTTGAACATATTGTATTATGAACTTTTAACTCTTTCGAACTTTCAGCAATAATTGGTAAGATTTTCTTAAAGTTTTCACTTTTTTGCGTTGTCTGAATAACAATACCTATTTTTTTCGCCTGTTTAATTTTTTCTATATTGACAAGAGCCTCATTAACTGAAGAAATAACAATTGCTTCTTCATTAGAATATAAATCGGCACAGGCTTTTATTCCAATAACTTCAGGATGATCTGCCTTACCAATTATAACAACTCTATAACCTTCTTCAGCAAGATTCTTTGCTTTATCCTGAACTCTCTTTACATCAGGACATGTTGCATCCACAATCTTGCAATTTTTATTTTCAAGCTCACGAATAATCTGCGGTGAAACACCATGAGTCCTGATAATACAAATCCCGTCAAGTTTTTCAGGAATCTCTTCAATTGTTTGAATACCAATACTGCTCAGATTCTCAATTACCTGAGTATTATGTATTAACTGGCCTAATATATATATTTGAGTATCAGGATTTTCGTCCTTGATTTTAATTGATAAGTCAACTGCTCTTTTGACTCCGTAGCAAAATCCGGCAAATTTTGCTATCTTTATGTCTTTTTTAAGTAATTTCAGAAGTATTCAACTCCAATGCTTTAGATTTAGGAAAAGTAATTTTTTATATCATTTTATTTTAAGTAATGATTAATAAGCTGAATAAAAACTAATCCCATAACATAGCTATATCATGCTGAAAATTTAAATTCAAATATATTTTTACTTTTGTATGACAAATTAAAACTTGATTTTAACTAAGTACTTGCATTTAATTGGTTTATTTTCTCATTCAGCTTATCAATTTCCGCCTTATTATCTGTACTTTTCTTTTTAACATCTTGATTTTCTAATTCTTCTATTTTTTTCGTATATAAAGCAATAATATCCCTATTATCTGCGATTTTAGTCTTACCTCTGCCATCCTTTAATCCTTTTAAACTTTGCAAAGGCAAATCTGCAAGATCAACACATTCTTCAGCTTTAAGATATGGATGATCCAGAGTATTCATATATCCGATACTTGAAGTGAAACCATCTTTTACTTTTACATGATTTCTATATTTTATATATTGAGATAAGTTTGCTTCATCTGTTTCATTTTCAATAAGGTTATCAAATATCCTTATATACTCATCTTTTTTATTCTGCAACTTTTCATTAGTTCTGATTTCTTCTGCTAATTTTTCCAACTTTTTAGCATCTTTTGTAACAATAACAATTTCTTCGCCACCGTATCTGGCAACAAGTTCACCTTCTTCATTAAAGACTTTTTTAAGAATTGTCGCTATTTCTTTTAAAAATTCATCTCCTCCTTCATGATTAAAAGCTGTATTAATGCTTTTAAAATGATCCAGATCAAGCATTGCAATTACTCTGTTTTCTCCATTTTGTGTTGCCTGTTCGACAATTTTTGGAAGATTAGCGTAAAGATAACGTCTGTTGTACAAACCTGTTAAAGTATCTTTAGCTGAAAGACAAAAGAATCTTTCTCCCATTTCCATAATTCTATTAAAACTGTTTTTTCCTTTAGAAACAAAGTTTTCACCCATCTTATTAAGATTACCGGCAAATTGTTTTTCAATTTTAGACATCTGCATTCTTGACCTGACACATGCAATTGATGTAGCTATTGCAGTTCCAATTGCTGCTACCGTTATAGTGCGATCTGAAGATTGTTTCTTATTGGTAAACTCGACAGTATCTGAGCCTACAGCAGAAGCCTTAAAATGTACCGGTTTATTAATTTCAGAAATTTTTTGCGATTGATTAACAGCTTGAAGATTAAGTGAAGTTTCCATAAATAATATATCCTTAATTAGTTTATATATATAAAAAGACAATTTAGAATAATTTATTTACTAATTAAGGATATATTATTAAGTTTTATTAATTCATATATGGCAACAGTTTCACTAAGTCAAATTTATAAACCAGGAAAAGGATTCTATTATAGACAAAAATATTTTATAATAACCCTATCATTTCTCATTAAGTTATGAATAGCAGGAGATTTTAATATATGAAAAAAATAAACTTAACTATCTTTATCGCATTAGTTATGATCGGGTTATGCTGTATTTCTTCAAAGGCAATGTCCCCGAATGATTCAACCAGTGCTGATTATCTAAAAAAACATGGTTATTCCGCAGAGATGGTAAGACTTGTTAATGTACAAAAAGACCGGACTGAACAAAAAGAAGTTCCTGCTGAAGAAAAAAATTTTAAAAAAGCTGTCTGGGACAGCAAACCGATGAAAACCCTAAAACAAATGTTTAGAACTTCAGATGTTACAATGAGCCCTGACTTTGGTAACAATAAAATTAAATTCTAGTTACAAAGCATAATAAAAAAAGCCACCTGGAGTGGCTTTTTTTATTATTTCTTTTCACTAATACTGATTGCAGGAATCGCAAAATTAATTTTTGAAGCACTGTACTTTGAAAGTGAATAAATTGGAGATGCGAATATTCCAATTAACAAAACTGCTGCAACAGTAACGCCTAAAACAGCATTTAATGATAATGAAGGTTTAATAATATCATCTTTAAATTCAGAAATTGCCGGCTTTAATATCATTGCAGCTATTATTCTTAAATAATAATAAACACTGATAACCGTATTAATAAGAGCAATAATTAATATCCAGAGATAATTTTCAATTCCTGCAAGTGCAATCGACTGAAACAGGAAAAATTTACCAAAGAAACCAGCGGTAAAAGGTATTCCTGCAAGAGAAAGCAGACAAATGGTAAATCCAACAGCATGCAACGGTTTTTTGGTTATCAGCCCGTCAAACGCATCAATAGAATCTTTTCCTGTTTTGTTAATGAACATTTCTATAGCAGCCCATGTACCAAAATTCATAAAGAGATAACAGATCAGATAAAATATCATACTTGCTATTCCGAGCTTTGTTGAAACAGCAAGACCTGTTAAAATATATCCTGACTGGGCAATTGAACTATATGCCATCAGTCTTCTAATATTTGTCTGATTTACAGCTACTAAATTACCAATTGTCATTGTTGCAATTGCAATAATACCAATGCTAAAACTCCATACAGGCAAACTCGCAAATATCTGACTTAAAAACCTGATAATTACCGCAAATCCTGCTATTTTTGAGACAACTGACAAAAATGCTGTCACCGGAACCGGAGCTCCTTCATATATGTCGGGCGCCCACATATGGAAGGGAACAGCAGCAATTTTATAGCAAAGTCCTCCCATTATAAAAAGAAAACTGAGAATTAAAACAAGATTAACATTATATCTGGATAAATACTCTGCTATGTTAACAAGGTTTGTCTGCCCTGTTATGCCGTAAACAAATGAAAAACCGTAAAGAAATACTGCTGACGATGCAGCCCCTATAACAAGGTATTTTAAAGCAGCTTCATTACTTAATTTATCAGATCTTGTATAACCTGCAAGCATAAAACTCGATATACTTAAAGTTTCAATAGCAACGAAAAGCATTATCATGTCATTTACACCTGCTAACAGCATCGCTCCTAACGTTGCCGTCAGAATAAGAACATAAAATTCACCTGTACTTTTCCCGAAACTCTCGGTATATTTTTTAGAAAACTGCAAAGTAATCAAACTTCCCAGTACTATAAGGATTCTAAACAGAATTGAATACGCATCTGAAACAAAACTTCCGTACATTGCCACAAATTTATTCGTAAAAGACAGAAATCCGAAAGATAACAAAACAGCAATCAATCCTATTGTGCTTACTCTATATATCAATTTCTGTTTTGGACTTTTAAAAACAAATGACAAAACACAGCAAATAATTAAAAGAATGGTAAGCAGTGTTTCAGGTAATAAGGCGTATCTTAAATCATATAAAAGGTTCATATTTCACATCTCACTTATTTAGGTATAACAGCAGTTATAGTCGGGACAAATATGTTTGTAATAGCTGAGGGACAGATTCCAAATACAACGATAACAAAAACTAAAGAGGCAAAAACTACAATTTCGCCAAAGTTTAAATCTGAAATATTCTGCAGATTTTCTGAAAGTGGGCCAAAAAATACTCTTTTAAGCATCCACAAAAGATAAGAAGCTGTAAGAATTATTCCAAATATAGCTATTACAGTTAAAGTTTGAATAGATACAGGATAGATTAACACTTTTGAAGTAAATGCTCCGATAAAAGTAAGGACTTCCGCAGCGAATCCAATCAATAACGGCAAACCAAGACTTGCCAGAGTTATTACCATTGAAAAATAAAATATTTTGGGAGCTATTTGTCCAATTCCACTTAATTCAGCAATACTTCTGGTTTTAGCTCTCAGATAAATAACACCAACCATCATAAAGAGCCCTGCACTGATTACACCATGCGCAAACATCTGGAATACTGCACCTGATACGCCAGCCACATTCATCGCTCCAAGTCCCAGTAACACAATTCCCATATGACTTACACTGCTATAAGCAACCAGCTTCTTTAGGTCATCCTGAGCAAATGTTACTATTGCAGCATAAATGAGATTTATTAAGCCTAAAATAACTATTATTGGAGCAACAACCTTTAATGCGACAGGAAGCATCTGTACATTCATTCTGACTAATCCATATCCGCCCATTTTAAGAAGTATTCCTGCAAGAAGCATACTGACAGGAGTAGGTGCATCTACGTGAGCATCCGGCAGCCAAGTATGAAGGGGAACAACCGGTAATTTAACAGCAAACCCAAGAAAGAATCCCCAGAAAACCATTAATTCAAAAATCAAAGGAAAAGAATACTTATGAGCAAGCAGGGTAGATAAATCAAACGTATAAATACCTGTTTGAGAATGATGATAAAAATAAACCGCTAAAATCGATGCAAGCATAAATATACTGCCTGCAAACGTGTATAAAACAAACTTCGTAGCAGAATATTCTTTTCTGCCTGATCCCCATATTGAAATTAAAAAATACATCGGCATAAGTTCCAGTTCCCAGAAAAGGAAGAACAGAAACAGGTCTTTTGCAGTAAAGACACCAAGTACAGCGGTAGTTAACACAAATATCATCGAATAATAAAACTTGTATTTTTTGACAATAGAATCTTTACTGGCTATACAGGCTAAGAGAACAAGAAATGTTGTTAAGACAACCAGAATTATAGAAATACCATCAACTCCCAGCGAGAAGTTTATTCCCATAGACTGAATCCATCCGCCGCTTTCCGGCAGTCTTAGAGTCTGAACAAATTGAAGCCCCTTTTCAAGCGGTTTATATCCAAAAAGGAAAAATAACGAATAAACAAATAACAGGCCAGAAAATCCTATTGAAAATTTTCTTATTTTTGCTTCTTCGTTTGAAAACCACGGGCCTGCAATAATTAATGCCGCTATTAACGGTGCAAATACTAATATTGTTAATGATAAAAAGTTCATTTTTACCTCATCTATATCTATAGCAACCAGAAAGCTATTACTGCGATAATATAAATCAACAAACCACCGAATAAAACTGCTGTATAAGTCTGAAGTTGACCATTTTGAAGTAGCCGCAGTATTCTTCCTGCAAATTTAACTGACACTCCAACTAAATTAACAATACCATCAACAATTGTCCTGTCGAACCAGGCAAATATTTTAGTTAATGGTAAAAATACTATTCTTAAAAATCCAAGATAGATGTCATCTATATACCATTTGTTTTGAAGGAAATTGTAATAAAAAGAAAAATTATTCCTGATAACAGCAGGATCATAGCTGACAATTTGTTTTGCTTTATCCCAGTAGAGAACTGCTGCAGCACAGAATCCTGTCAACGAAACCAGCAATGATATTAAAGGTAAAATAAGATTTGCATGATTTTCGCCTGCATAACCGACAAACTCTGCAAATGATCCTATCCCTATTCCTTTTAAACTTCCGCTCAGTGCAAAGCCTAATATTACAGAAGGAACTGCAAGTATTATAAGAGGAAGGGTCAGAACTTTGGCAGGTTTGTGAGGAGCAGCTTCTCCTTTATATTCACCCTCAAAGACAAGAAAATAACTTCTGAACATATAAAAAGATGTTAAACCGGAAACAAGAAGGGATAGTACAAGGAAAACCCAATATTCGCCAGCTTCCAGTCCCATAAAGATACCTTCTTTTGACCAGAAACCGCTTAACAATATACCTGAGATTGCGAATGTTCCTATAAGATATGTATAAGCAACAGCCGGCATGTGCTTTCTAAGTCCGCCCATTTGTCTGATATCCTGTTGATCAGCTAAACAATGTATAACCGCTCCTGAGCAAAGGAATAACATTGCTTTAAAGTAAGCATGTGTTACCAGATGGAAAAGTCCTGCCGCATATGCGCCTGCACCCATGCCCATAACCATAAAGCCAAGCTGACTACAGGTTGAATAAGCTAGGATCTTCTTAATGTCAGTTTGCACAACTGCAATACTTGCAGTTATGAATGCAGTTAAAAAACCAATAATTACCATTATTAACATTGTAATGGGAGCCAGTTCAAATAATGGATAAGTCCTTGCTATCAGGAAGACACCAGCTGCAACCATAGTAGCCGCATGGATTAATGCACTGATCGGAGTAGGACCTTCCATTGCATCAGGCAGCCATGTATGAAGAGGAAACTGTGCACTTTTTGCCATAGCACCAAGGAATATCGCAAATGTAATTAATGTAATAACTAAAGGACTATTCTTGGATAATATATAAATTCCTGCATCATTCAGTGCTGTAAAAGCTAATAAAGGCTGACCGCTAGCCATCCACCAGTTAAATCCAAAATATAAAACAGATACTACTCCCAATAATAAGCCAAAATCACCTATTCTGTTCATAATAAATGCTTTTTTAGCGGCACTTGCAGCCGCAGGTTTTTTAAACCAGAAGCCTATAAGCAGATAACTGCTTAATCCGACTAATTCCCAAAATATATATATCTGGAACAGATTTGTACTGAGGACAAGTCCGAGCATTGAAAAATTAAACAACGCCAGATAAGCAAAAAACTTGTGATAACCATCATCATGTTTCATATACTCGTGGGAATAGATCTGTATTAATATGCTTACAGAAGTAACGACCATAAGCATGACAGCTGACAAATTATCAACCAGCCAGCCAAAAGGCAGCTTTATATTCCCTGCCTGAATCCACGTAAAATTATGTTGATAAAAGGTGTTATGATGACTGATTGCCCAGGAAAGAATAAAGGTGGAAAAAATCAATCCAATAGCAGTTGAGCCAACTGTTAAATACATTGAGATCTTTTTATTATCATAAAGTTTAAAACCACGGCCAAACAATATTATCAGGAATGCCAGTAACGGCAAAACCGGTATTATCCAAGCATTTTCAACAAAAAAATTCATTATACAAGACCCTTAAACTCCTCAACATTACTAACCTTTGAGTATGTCATACTCTTCAACGTCAACAGATGGTTTATTACGATAGAGCGCAATAAGCAGCGCTAATCCAACAGCTGCTTCTGCTGCTGCAATTGCCATAATAAATATTGCAAAAACCTGCCCCTTTAGCTCTCCTAAATCAGTATAATTTGTAAATGCCACAAAGTTGATATTTACAGCATTTAATAAAATTTCTATCGACATAAGAACTTTGATTACATTCTGTGAAACAATCAGTCCGAAAATACCTATGCAAAAAAGGATTGCACTCAATATAATAAAATGATTTAATCCAACTTCCATAAATTATCCTTCCTCTTCTGAAATTTCAGTTGTAGGATTTACAAGCTTTTCACTGTCTTTTTTCGTTAATACAACAGCTCCAAGTATAGCAGCAAGAAGCAGAACTGATAACAATTCAAACGGAAGTAAATAATTTGTAAACAATTGCTTTCCAATAATAACAGAGGTGCCGCTTTGCTTAATATGCTCAATGGTTTCAATTCCCGGCGGGTTTATATTGAAAACATCTTTAATATTCTTTTCAAAATCACCATATAGTGTATAAGCAATTAACGCAAACAGTCCAATACTTGTTAAAAGAGCAAATATGGTTCTCGGAGCAAAAGCTATCCATAATTTTTTTTCCGATTCTTTGCTTGTCAGCATTATTGCAAAAATCATAATGATTGTAATACCGACTGCATATATCATCAACTGTGATATGGCAACAAAGTCAGCATTTAAAATAATATATATTCCTGCAACAGAAACAAAACATATGATCAATGAAACCATTGAATGTACAATTTTCTTGAGAAATACGACTCCCAGAGCCGATACAACTACTGTAAAAGATAATAATAAAAAAAATAACGAATAAACAACGTCCATTTATTAGCTCCCCTAGATGTCTCTGTCAATCATTTCACGCCATTTTTCAGATTGTTCCGGTGAAAGGGTAAGTTTTTTCTTGTCTAATACCAGCGATTCTCTTGAAAAATTTGCTAACTCAAAGTCATTTGTCATAATTAGAGATTTTTTAGGGCATACCTCCGTACAATTGCCGCAAAATATACAGCGCCCAATATCAATTGTAAAGTTATCAATTACTAACTTATTATTTTCATCTTTACTGGTAGAAATCTGTATCAAGTCACCACATGGACAGACTTTCATGCAGGATTTACAACCGCCGCAAATGTCAGTTCCATCAGGATTAACCAGTAATGCCAAACATCCATGATATCTTGAATTAAGCTCAGGCTTCTTTTCAGGATATTCAAGAGTTATTGGAGGCCTGTATACATGTTTAAAAACAGTAAATAAACCTCTTAAAATTTCAATTATTCCATCTTTTGTCTGTATAAAAACATTATTCATATTAATTATCCCGGTATAAAGTATCTGTAAACTGCAACAACTATAAGATTTATGAGTGATAACGGCAGCAGGAATTTCCAGCTAAATGCCATTAACTGATCTGCTTTTAACCTTGGCAATGTTGCTCTAATCCACATAATCGCAAATATTACAACATAAGTCTTAAATATTAGCCAGAATGCCTGTTCTATTCCAACAAACAAGTTAAGAACAACCTGGTTATTTAAGACTGCCTTGAATAAGATTTCGGAAATATAAACACCTAAAGGTGATGAATATCCTCCTAAAAATAAAGTGACAATTAGTACGCTCATAATAAACAGCGCAGCGTATTCTGCAAGGAAGAAAAGAGCAAATTTCATACCGGAATATTCGGTATTATATCCGCTTACCAGTTCGCTTTCAGCTTCAGGCAAATCGAACGGAATCCTGTTTACTTCTGCAATAGAACATATAAAGAATACTATGAAACCGATTAATGAAGGCCACATATTCCAGAATATTAATCCGCCAGACTGTTTACTGACAATATCAATCATATTCATACTACCAGCCAGTATTGCAACTGCAATGGCAGATATAATAAGAGGAATTTCATAGCTGATTGCCTGTGCAGCTGACCTCATTCCTCCAAGCAAAGAATATTTATTATTACTTGCCCATCCTGCAATAACAATTCCAACTGTCGAAACAGATGAAACAGCAAGTATTAAAAAGAGCCCTGCTGCGATGTTTACGGCTAACATATTGCTTGTATACGGTAATAAACAGTAAATAATCATCGTTGGAACAAAAACAACAACAGGAGCAAGAGTAAATAAAATTTTATTAGTTTCAGAGCTCATAATATCTTCTTTAATAAGAAGCTTTATAGCATCTGCAATAGTTTGAAACAAACCAAACGGACCAACTCTGTTTGGACCTTTTCTGATTGTTAAAATCGCAAGAACTTTTCTTTCCATTAATACAAGGAAAAGAACAACCACTATAAGCAAAACTGCCACCCCAATAAATGGAAACAATGGCCAGCTGAGCTGCGCAAGTAACTCAGGAAGTCCTAATTTATTAAATATATTTAAATATAGATCGTACATTAAAAACTCTCTCCTATCTGTCTACTTCAGGAAGTACAACATCAAGGCTTCCAAATATTGCCATCAAATCTGCATAAGTCTTGCCTTTCATAAGTTCCGGCAACAACTGGACATTAGAGAACGAAGGTGTTCTCCATCTCACCCTGTATGGATTTGGAGTGCCGTCACTTACTATATAACAGGTAGTTATGCCTCTTGGTGCTTCAATAAGAGATGTTGCTTCTCCTGCCGGAGGTTTAAAAGCAAGCGGTACAATTTTTTTACCTGTCAACTTAGCATCAAAACCGCATACCGGACATTCTTCATTTTTACATCCGCAATTAGTCTGTTTTACAAACAATTTCTCAGGTGTACCACCAGGAATTTTTTCCAGAGCCTGCTCTATAATTTTGAGAGATTCTCTCATTTCGGCTATTCTGACCATATATCTATCGTAAGAATCTCCACTTTCAGCAAGACAGGTATTAAAATCAAGTTCATTATAAATAGAATAGGAATTTGATTTTCTTAAATCCAGATTTATCCCTGAAGCTCTTGCATTAGGTCCCGTTATTCCAAAATCAAGGGCCATCTCTTTTGTTAAAATGCCTACTCCTTTAGTTCTGCTTAAAAATATAGGGTTTTTTGTAATTATTGCTTCGTATTCATCGAAATACCGGGGCATTTTTTTACATAATTCCTGCGCCCTTTTCATCCAGCCATGTGGAAAATCTTTCTTAACTCCGCCAAAGCAGTAATAATTATACATCATTCTTGCACCGGTAAGATCTTCAAAGAGCTTAACTATATCTTCTCTTTCTCTGAAACAGTAGAAAAGAGGACTTGTTGCTCCAAGATCAAGCAAAAATGAAGCCAGCCACATCAAATGAGATGCGATTCTATTGAATTCCATTGTTATAACTCTGATATATTCAGCTCTTTTAGGCACTCTCAGTCCTGCAAGACTCTCAACAGAAAGACAAAATGATTCCATATTGAAGAAGCTTGAAAGATAATCAATTCTATCCACCATAGGTAAATACTGGTGATAAGTCCTGCTTTCTGCAAGTTTTTCCATCCCTCTATGCAGATAGCCGATAACAGGCTCAATATCTTTGATTATTTCTCCGTCAAGAGCCATGACAAGTCTCAATACGCCGTGAGTACTGGGATGTTGAGGTCCTACATTAAGTTTTAATTCCTGTGTCTGCATTTAATTATTTATTCCCGTTACCAATTATATTAAGTACAATATGAAGTTGAAGTTTATCCCTGTATTATCGTTCATTCCAGACAAGCCTAGAGTCATTCATAATATAGTCTTTTCTTAAAGGATGACCTACCCAATCATTCGGCAGTAAAATTCTTTTTAAGTCAGGATGATTATTAAATTTAATTCCAAGAAGATCGAAAGTTTCTCTTTCATGCCAGTTTGCAGCTGAATATATATGGGACAAGCTGTCTACTTCAGGATTAGATTTGTCCACTCGAACTTTTAACATAACATTATTGTTAAAATCAGATGAATACAGATGATAAGCAACGACAAAATGCTCTCCCGTATCAATGCCGCTGACTGAAAACAAAATATCAAAACGTGTATTTTCGTTCATTTTTAGAAAATTCGCAATTTCTACAAGCTTATCAACACTTAGTTCAAGAACTTCCATTCCATCAGCAGCATTTTGTAGCTTTATAGAAAAACCATTATTCTGAACAACAGCTGCAGACTTGCCTACGGCTATTTCCTGACTTTGTATATTATTTTCCAAATAATCTGACACAATTATCCTCTACATTTTCCCTTGTTAAAACATCTTTATCCAGATTATATCCTTCATCCTGAATCCCCCAGTGATATATTTCCATATCATCCATTGGCAGAGCAAGTTCTGAATCATCTGATAATTTTACTTTTGCTCTATGAGATTCAAGGTATTTTTTTCTATCCACTATAAATTCTGTTCTGATCTTTTTTTGAAGCTGTATTAGAGCATCAAGTAAAGCTTCCGGTCTTGGAGGGCAACCTGGCAAATAAACATCTACCGGAATAAGCCTGTCTACTCCTCTTACAACAGAGTATGAATCATTTTCAAACATACCTCCGGTGACAGCACATGCTCCCATAGCAATAACATATTTAGGTTCCGGCATCTGTTCATAAAGTTTAACAAGTGCCGGCGCCATTCTATGTGTTAATGTACCGGCTGTTATAACTAAATCTGCCTGTCTTGGTGTAGCTCTGAATACTTCCGAGCCAAATCTTGCAATATCATACTTTGCTGCTGAAGCAGAAATCATTTCGATCCCACAGCATGATGTAGCAAAAGTCATTGGCCAGACTGAATTCGACCTTGCCCAGTTATATATAAAATCAACAGCAGTAATTATAATTTTCATACTCTCTCCAGCCAGTTAAAAAATAATCTTTATTTCCATTCAAGTACATCTTTTTTCCAGGCATATATAAGTCCAAGTATAAGGATTAATATAAAGATCAGAGCTTCAATAAGCGCGAATAAACCTAATTTTTGGTAAGCTACCGCAAATGGAAACAGAAAGACTGATTCTATATCAAATATTAGAAATAAAATAGCATAAATATAATATTTAACGCCAAATTGTATCCTTGAATCGCCATATGTTTTCATTCCGCATTCATACGTTGATTCTTTCATTGCATTTGGTGCTTTTGGCTGAACAAGCCAGGACAAAATCAAGGCTGCCGAAGCAAATGCAACTGAAAGAAATATAAAAGCTGCTAATATTCCATACCCTGTTATAATCATATTAAATCCTGTATAATCTCCTTTGTACCTATACTTTAATTTTTATACCATGAACATTATAACTTTTTTTCATCAAATTATTAAATATTAAGAGCCTGTTAAATTAAATTTTTTAAAATCCGTGTTATTATTGCGATAAAGGCTCGTTCGATGAGCAGGCGTACAGGCTTTAGCCAAACTCGTTCTAAGTTTATGTCTGGAAAAACTATGAAATTAAGAATAAATGAAAAAATAATATTTTTAACGATAATTTCACTAATAATCTGTAATAAACAGGTTTATGCGGCATATACACCACCCGAAAATTCTTTAAATACCGCGAATATTATTGAACAGATTAATTCTTATATAAATTCAAATCAAACTCAAAATGCATTAAATTTACTAAATAAGGCAGTTTTAAACGATCCTTACAACTCCAGGCTATTCTCAACTGCAGCTGATTTGTTTTACAAAAATTCACAATACAGTGAAGCCGAAATGCTGGCTAGAAAAGCTTTATCCTTAAATCCTCTGGATAACAGCTGTTATTTAATTTTAGGTAATGTTTTACTCAAAAACTACAAAACAAACAGACTTTATAATGAAAGATATCCTACTTCCCAGGATTTAAGTATATTAAATGAAAGCATAAAATGTTTTAATACTGTATCAGAAAATGATCCTGCATCTGCATTACCCCATATCGGACTAGCAAAAATCTATAGTGCCAAGAATAATCGGCCTAAAGTTTATGATGAAGTTTTAAAAGCTAAGGAACTAGCGGGCAGTGATCCTGACGTGCTTTTTGAAATCGGGGAATTATTTTATGAATGCGAAAGTTACGAAAAAGCCATACAATATTTAAAAAAATCTATTTCTGCAAAACCCGAAGATGATTATAAAGCACATATCCTTCTGGCAGATATATACGAAAAGCTTGGAAATCCAGAAGAAGCAAGAAATGAGTACGTTACAACTCTTAAATTTAAAAACAGCCCGCCTGAAACAATGGAGAAACTTGAAGAATTAAACTCAAAATTTGTACCTGTATCTATGGTAAGTAAAAATACAGAAAAATCCCCTAAAAGTTCTGAAATATCTGACATATTACAGGCTGATAATCTACTTGTAATGGACAGATTTTCTGAATCAAGAAATATGTATCTAAAAATACTTCAAAAGAATCCGGGCAATATTGATGCTCTTTCCGGGCTCTGTGAATTATATTATGCCCAATGGATACTTGGGCATTATGATGTAAAGAAATATTATCTGGATTGCACTTATTTTAACAATATTCAGTCAGATAAATTGAAAATTTCTCTCCTTAAATTCAGATTGGCAGCTGAACCTGAATTAACTGAATCTCTTGAAGAAGAACTTGAAAAAATAGCTAATAATAAATCTGCAGATTATTACGACAGATTTAATGCAGTAAGATCAATATTTTTACTGGGTAATTATACACGTGCCAAAATAAAACTACAGGAACTTTTGACTTCGGACGTAACAGACGATGATAAATTTAAAATGGCAAAACAGCTTTATTTTGACCAAAATTATACTGAAGCAGATAATCTTGTAAAAAAGATACGAAAAACTGAATACGATAATTTTATAAAAACTATAGAAAATAGGGTTTCTTTTATGCAGACGCAGGGAGAAACTATTATTGAAAAAGCAGTTGAATTATACAAAAATAAAAACTACTCTGATGCGGTTTCAAAGTACAAAGAAGAATTAAAACTCTTTCCTACCGATAAAAAAGCTCACCTTTACTACGCCTATGCACTGCAACAAACAGGTAATACAGAAAAAGCAATCGAAGAAATCAATATTTATCGTAACCTTGAATTAATATATCCATCCAGAATACCTGAATTAAATCTGACAGATATTCAAAAGGTAACAACATCGTGGCAAAATAAAGAATCAGAAAGAACCTGGCTAAAGCCTGCAGCGCTCCAACAGGAATACGGCTTCGAAATTTCCTATCTCCAGATTTATAAAAGTGAAAATAGAGGAAATTTCAAAGTTTGGCTTTGTCAGAAAGGAAAAAATACACCACATTTTCTCAAACGAAAAATCAAATCAACTGCAAAATTTATAACCTGTATTTTAAAATATCCGGCTTCCAAATTGCTCTGATTTTCTGCTTATAGCTCTGTTTAAGACTAATCAAAAATCATAATAAATTACAAAATTTTTGCTAAATATGATAATAATAATTATAGATAAACATATATTATCCTGTTTGCCATAAAGAAATGTTTATTATAATATTGTTTTCAAATTCATAAATTTGTAGGATATTTAACCCATACAGGACTGAATAAAGCACTCCTGAAAAGGAAAAAAGTAACAGATTTATTAATGTACACTCAACTAAGAATAATTTTTGATTTTTTAAGTCAGCAATATATAAAATAATTGAGTATCCTGAAAACATTATATGTGAATAATCGATAATAGGTATAAAACAGTTAATTAGAGAGGTATGAAATAATCGATGAAAATTGTAGTTTGTGTAAAACAAGTTCCAGATACATCGGATATCAAATGGACCGAAAATAATACTATGATCAGAGATGGCGTTGAAAGTATTATGAACCCGTTTGATGAATATGCTGTAGAAACAGCTATCAGAATTAAGGAATCAAATCCTGACAGTACAATTACCGTATTAACAATGGGACCGCCACAGGCAAAAGATGTTCTTAAAAGAGCAATTGCAATGGGAGCAGATGATGCAATATTAATTACAGATAGAAAATTTGCAGGAGCTGACACCCAGTCTACAAGCCGTACACTTGCAAAAGCAATTAAAGAAAAAATTGGCAGCTTTGATCTGATTATATGCGGCCAATTCGCAATCGACGGTGATACAGCTCAAACAGGTCCAAGTATTGCAGAACATCTTGGTCTTGCTCAGGCAACATTTGCTAAAGAAGTTGAAAGCGTGAATGGAAATGCCGTAATAGTTAAGCGTGAAATTGAAGAAGGGCTCCAAAGAGTTGAAATGCAACTTCCAGGCCTTATTTGCATGTTAAAGTGTGACTATGAACCCAGAATGCCTGCTATTAAAGGAGTAATGAAAGCAAACAGGATGCAGATTCCAGAGTTTGGAATGGAAGATCTTGGTCTTGACTTATCAGAAGTTGGTATTAAGGGATCACCCACATTTGTTTCAAAAGCTTTCAGACCAGCATTAAGAGAAGCAGGAGAAATGATCAATGTAAGTGATCCTAAAGAAGCTGCTTGCGCTTTACTTGAAAAACTAATCGATTCAAAAGTTCTTGTATAACTTAGGAGAATATAAATGAGTGAAATAGATTTAACACAATATAAAGGAATCTGGGTTATTGCAGAAAGAACCCAGTCTAATATACTTGCAGGAGTATCCTTGGAGCTGGTTGGTGCAGCAAAACAGCTTTCTTCTCAACTTGGCGGAGAAGAAGTTTGTGCACTCCTTATTGCTGGTAATGATGATGTTAACCCGATGGTTAAGCAGTTATCTGAAGCAGGCGCTAATAAAATTTATCTTATACAGGCAGATTGTCTCAATGAGTATTCAACAGAACTTTACTCAAAAGCAATCAGCGATGCTGTTGAAATGAAGAAACCTTCTATAGTCTTAGTAGGTGCTACAACAACAGGAAGAGACTTTGCTCCAAGAGTATCGTCCAGACTTAATACAGGTCTAACTGCTGATTGTACAGAACTCAGCATAAATGAAAAAGGCCTTCTTGCAGCAACAAGACCTACATTTGGCGGCAGTTTAATGGCTACAATTCTTTGCCAAAAAACAAGACCGCAAATGGCAACCGTTAGACCAAAAGTTCTTCCAAAACCTGAACCGGATACATCAAATACAGCTCAAGTTGAAAAACTTGATATTCAACTGGATGCATCAATTGCAAAAACAAAAATTCTTGATTGTCAGAGCTTATGCGAAACTGTATGTGCAAGAATTGATGAAGCTGATATTATTGTAGCCGGTGGCCGTGGTATGAAAAATGCTGATAACTTCAAAGTCCTTGAAGATTTAGCTAAAGCACTTGGCGGTGCTGTTGGTGCAAGCCGCGCAGCAGTTGACGCAGGATGGAGAGGACACTGTGACCAGGTTGGACAAACAGGCAAAACTGTTAGTCCCAAGTTATATATTGCCTGCGGAATATCCGGTGCTATCCAGCATTTAGCCGGTATGAACTCAAGCGATGTAATTATTGCTATTAATAAAGATTCTGAAGCACCTATTTTCGGAATAGCTACTTATGGAATAGTTGGTGATTTATTTGAAATCGTTCCAGCTTTAACAGAAGCAATAAAAAGTAAACAACTATCACCGTGTTCATAGTATAAGTAATATACAAAGAAGCTCCGATCATTGATCGGAGCTTCTTTGTATATTACTTCAAAAGAAAATCCCGCAATGCGGGATTCTGAGGATAGAATTTAAAATTACGGAGTTTATAGAGGAGTTTTGCATTTATATTAAAACTTGAAAACAAATAAAAATCTTGATTTTAATATAAAAAATTAATAATTCTTAATAATTATTTTAGAAAATACAACTGGGACGCAAGTTTACGTCCCAGTTCATAAAAGTTCAATTTTATTTAAATAGATATTATTCTTGAGATTTATTATCAGGTTCTGAACAAATCAAGTCTGCTTTATATCTTGCCTCATCAATAACAGCCAGAAAAGCATCTACTATTCCACCATCAAATTGTGTACCAATCTCTTTTTTAAGTTCTTCCTTTGCTGCTTCGTGAGAAACAGCTTTTCTATAAGCTCTATCTGAAACTATACCGTCATAAGCATCCGCTACAGCTATAATTCTGGCACAGATCGGAATTTCTTCACCCTTAAGCCCAAATGGATAGCCGCTTCCATCATAACGCTCATGATGAGTTCTTACAATATTCACAACAGATTCAAGTTGTTTTATTTCTTCTAATATTTTTACACCGGTATTTACGTGTTTTTTTATAATTTCAAATTCTTCAGATTCAAGCATTTCAGACTTATTTATTATTGATTCTGATATGCCAATCATTCCGATATCATGCAACAACCCTGCAAGTTCCAGTTCACTTAACAAAGTATCAGATAAATTTAAATATTTTCCGGTTTCAAGAGAATAATAAGTTACTCTTTTGCTTCTTCCAAATGTATACGGATCTTTTGCATCCAAAGCTTCTGTTATAGCTGTTATTGTTCCCGAGAATAAATCCTTAAGATCAAATGTTAACTGTTGATTATCAATATTTAACTGGTATAACTCAAGAGATGCATCTACTACGTTGATTAAATCTTCTGGTATCCAGGGTTTTTTAATATATCTATGAATTTTTACGGTATTTATTGCATTTATAATGGCATTTGCATCAGCATATCCTGTTATTAATATTCTGACAGATTCAGGTGATATATCCATACTTTGTTTTAAAAATTCAACTCCCTCCATCTCTGGCATTCTCTGATCTGAAATAATCAGGTCAATTTTATTATTTTTTAAGATATCAAGAGCAGCTATTCCGGTTTTTGCCGTAAAAACTTCATATTTTTTCCTAAATGTTCTTATAAACAGCTGTAGATTGTTTTCTTCATCATCTACAACTAAAATATTATATCTCATAAGTTAGAAATTTCCTGATCCTTATTCTCACTCATATTATCTTTCCAGTTAAGAGGAAATGTCAAAATAAATTTTGTTCCTTTACCGCATTCACTTTCTACTACAACATTTCCTTTATGATTTTTAATAATTTTATAGGAAATTGACAAGCCTAAACCTGTACCTTCTCCTACAGGTTTTGTAGTAAAAAACGGATCAAATATCTTTGAAAGATGGTCTTTTTCAATTCCAGAACCGCTATCTTCTATTATTATAACAACATTGTTATTCTCAGTATAGGTTTTAATATGAAGATCTCCATTTTCCTTTATTGCCTGTGCTGCATTATCGATAATATTCATAAAGACCTGATTTAACTGTCCTGCATAACAAGATAACTTTGGAATATTTCCATAATCTTTATGAACATTGATTTTATTCTTAATCTTATGATGGAGTATATTCAAAGTACTATCAATTCCTTCATGAATATCAACTTCCTTGATAACAGCTTCATCAAGTCTGGAAAAGTTTTTCAAATCAAGAATAATCTGTTTACATCTTTCTGCTCCATCCTGACAGCTTTTAATAAGCGGTGGTAAATCTTCTAAAATAAACTTGAATTCAAGGTCTTCTTTTATTTGATTAACTTTTTCAAGATTCTCGCTAGATAAACTTGCACTTACTTCTTCATATATCTGAATTATTTTAACAAGATCTCCTGAATAATTTTTAAAATGAGATAAATTCCCATAAATAAAATTAATAGGATTGTTAAGTTCATGTGCAAGTCCTGCTGTAAGCTGTCCTAATGAAGACATCTTTTCATTGTGTACAAGAAGTGATTGTGCTTCTTTTAACTCTACATAAGCATGTTCCAACTGATTATTTTTACTAAACAATTCATTAGTACGTTCTTTGACCTGCTGCTCTAGTGAAGAATAAAGATTATCAAGTCTCTCTGCCATCATATTAAACGCACTAGCAAGTTTTCCAATTTCATCATATGAAGCAATACTTGATCTATAGTTTAAATTACCTTTTGAAAATTCTTCTGCACCATACGCAAGTTCTTTAATTGGTTTTATTAATGACCTTGCCAGTATCCAGGCAAGGAGAAAACCAAATATAATAAAATTTACAAGAAGGAAAAAATTACCCTTTAAAATAACCTCAACCAATTTACCAAGAGAATTATTAATATAAAAATCAGTTACAATAATATAATTACCATCTGCTTTTGCTATTTCTTTAATATTTCCGGGATTTACCTGCCTGAAATTTTTATCATAAACCACATTTACCCATGAATTATTGACTTCTGTTTTTGTACCAATAATTTCTTGTATACTTGCCCATACATATTTTTTAGAATTTTTATCAATAATTCCTACAAACATAACAAGATTATTCTTAATTAATTGATTTGTAATATAGCTTACATTCTCGAATTTTTTATCTTTTAAATCCTGCCTTGCATTTTCATAAATTGAATTTGCCAGAGTATCATAATAAACATTATTGTCTTTTTCATACTGATGAATTACTGCGTAACTGGTATAAATATTAAAACCTGATACAAAAAACAGAGTCATAAGAATAGAAATACCTATAACAAAAGTAAATCTAACAACAAGACTTTGTTTTCGTTTCCTTGTAATTTGATCTATTAATCTCATTATATTAACCACCTTCCAGCATTTTTAAATTAATCAATATCATTATTAATATTACTTAAATCACCAACCAATAAATCATCAATTAAAAGATTCTCATTTTTATTTTGTCTCATTGATTTTTCATTTTTTTTACGAGGTGTTTCAAAAATTTTACCAATTGAATATCCAAAAAAACCTGCTACTATACTACCCAATAAAGCAAGTTTTAAGGCATACATAACTACATCAAAATCCAATGACATTGCTCTGATTAGCACTATTGAACCAACAGTCAATAATGTAAAACTGGATAAAATACCCGCAAACTTTCCAGCTAATTTAATGATATTCACCCCCATTATTAAATAAATCTGATTTTATTCCTTTAAACTTCAATTCTAACTGTCGTTTAAAACACATCTGAATTAAAGCCGTCCTCTGTACATTTGATAAATCTTTAAATCTGCCCGATAAATAATATCCTTTACCTGGTTGATCATTCTTATCAATTCTTAAAACTTCCATTATGGTTTCCACGCTGTTTTTATCAAAAATACTAAATTTTGCTTTTAATAATGACCCAACAAAGAAAGTTTTATCAGAAATAACCTGCATTCCTCCGCCACTCAGATTCTTTGTCACTGAATCCAGAGTACTGTCAGGATTACTGATTTCATTTAAAGTAACAGGTATTGAGATATTTACTCTTGGATATTCTCTTCTCTGAACGTATCTAACTTTTTCAGGAATGGTCAAATATAATAAGTTTTCTATTATTTGAATAACAGTACTTTCGAATTTTATCAGATTACTTTGATCCGGTATTATTACTTCTATAACTTCATTTTGTTTAAGAGACACGATTTTATCTAAAAGAACGATAAAACAATTTTCCTTTAAATCAGTTATAGTAGCGTTTGATATCTCATTTACGCTACAAGGGATAATTTTTAAGTGTCTGTCTTTCTTTAAAATATCAATCATCTAATCTTCCAAATATTCTTATTAAATAATACTATGTTAATTATCTATTGTGAATTATTATATAACTTAAACACCTGAAGGCAGCGTATCAAATCTTACAATACCCACTGATTTTGCTGTTATATTAGAAGATATTTCATTATACGACATAATACTTATTTGTGGGAATGTTCTTTCTATAAGTCTTCTAAAAGCTAATCTAATAAGAGAACTACATAATATGACCGGCTGATTACCAGTACTGGTTAATACTCTTTCTATTTCAGCATTTAAATTATCTATCAAACTCTTTGTGAATATCGGATCTAGACTTAAACTTTGCCCATCCTGACTAATTCCGGCAGCAATTATATTTTCAATATCCGGAGATAAAGTTATTGCCATGAGTTCTCCGCTATCACTAAGATTTTGTTTACAGATACTCCTTGCAAGAGCCATTCTGCACTGTTCTGTTAAATAATCAGGGTTTCTGCTTATTCTGCTATATGTACTAATTGTTTCAAGTATAGATAATAAATCTCTTATTGATACTCTCTCTCTTAAAAGATTTTGAAGAACAATCTGTATTTCTGCAAGAGTAATGCTATTATCTTTTAAAATATCTTCAACCAGTTTTTCTGACTGCTTTTTGACATTATCTATCAAAACCTGAACATCCGCCCTGTTTAAGATTTCTGCCGAATTCTTTTTGATTACCTCAGTCAAGTGCGTAGATACAACAGCAGACGGACTTACTACAGTATATCCTATAGATTCAGCATATTCTTTATCTTTTTCTTCTATCCATAGTGCAGGTAAACCAAATGCTGGTTCAACTGATCTGACTCCTTGTAAATTAGGATCATCCGAACCCATGCCGGCATTCATAGCAAGGAAACGGTCAGAATATACTTCGCCCGATTCAATAGGAATACCTTTTAACTTTATTTGATAGGTATTAGGCGAAAGCTGTAAATTATCACGAACTCTTATTGAAGGAAGTATAATCCCAAAATCAAGAGCAACCTGTCTTCGAATCTGGGCTATTCTTTCAAGTAAATCTCCATTTTGCTCAATATCTAAAAGTGGAACAAGCCTGTATCCAATTTCAATTTCCATAGGTTCTATGCTGAGAAGTTCCATAACACTCTCTTTAGAAGCTCTTTTTTTAGGTGCTACCGCTTCTTTACTCTGCAATTCTTTTGCATTTTTCTCTTCAAGTAACTTCTGGTCTATTTCCTTGGATTTTTTAATTGTAAATGCTGCCATAGCCCCGCCAATTATGAAAAATGGTATAGTCGGCAAACCAGGTATGATACCCATAGCAAATAAAAGACCTGAAACAATACCTAATACTTTAGGATTATTGAACATTTCATCTTCAATATCTTTACTTAAAGATTTGTCATCTCCACTGGATCTGGTAACCAAAAGACCTGTAGCAGTAGATATAATCAAAGCAGGCAGTTGAGCTACAAGACCTTCACCTACTGTTAAAATTGTATAAGTTGCAGCAGCTGTCTGAAAATCCATCTGAAGCTGCCACATACCAATGACTAACCCACCAATGATGTTTACAAAGGTAATTACTATACCTGCAGTAGCATCTCCTTTTACAAATTTGCTCGCACCGTCCATAGTACCGTAAAAATCTGATTCCCTTTCGATTTTTTTTCTTTTTGCCTTGGCTTCATCCTCATTAATGAGTCCTGAATTCAAATCAGCATCAATACTAAGCTGTTTGCCGGGCATGGCATCCAATGTAAATCTTGCTGCAACTTCTGCGACACGGCCTGCACCAGTTGTAATAACCATAAAATTTACTAATACAAGAATCGCAAATATAATAATACCTACAACGTAATTCCCTCCGACAACAAATTTTCCAAATGCATCAATAACAGAACCTGCATGAGCATGAAGCAGAATTAACCTTGTAGAACTTACGTTTAAACCAAGCCTGAACAATGTTGACAGTAACAATACAGTTGGAAAAGATGAATAATTTAAAGGTTCTGTAGTATATAAACAAACCAGAAGAATAATTATAGATAATGAGATATTGATTGTAAGTAAAATATCCAGCAATGGAGATGGTATAGGAATAATCATCATGGCTACGATAATTACAAGCCCTACGGCCAATATAACATCGTTATTCTGAAATAGTTCACTCAGTTTTGCTTTATTCATTTTCTATTTTACCTACGTGCCTTGTAAACAAAAGCTAATACTTCAGCTACAGCAACATAAAGTTCGGCAGGAATTAATCCATCCAATGGTACAACTTTATACAATGTTCTTGCAAGTGGTTTATTTTCTATAATAGGGATATTATTATTTTGAGCAACTTCCTTGATTTTAAAAGCTATATAGTCAACGCCCTTTGCAACAACCTGTGGTGCAGGAGCAACTTTTGTATCATATCTTATTGCGACAGCATAATGAGTCGGATTTGTAACTACCACGTCAGCTTTTGGAATTGAGCTCATCATTCTCTGTAAAGCAAATTGATATTGAATAGCTTTTATTTTAGCTTTTACCTGAGGATTGCCTTCTGCATTCTTGCGTTCGTCCTTGACTTCTTCTTTGGTCATTTTAAGCGATTTATCAAACTCATATTTCTGATATATCTTATCTATTATGCCAATAAGCAGTAATATCATGCATATTTTTGTAAAAAGCTGAAATATAATATTGCCTATTATTGTTAATGATTGAGACATTTCAGCACCAAGCAAATTCAAAAGTTCATCTTTATGCTCCATAATAACTGCATATGCAACAAAGGCTACAACACTCATTTTTACCAGAGATTTTAACAGTTCTACTAATGTTTTTACATCAAATAAGAAGATTTTTTTAAGCCCCTTTATCATATTGGCAGGATTTAACTTGTTAAAATCAGGTTTAAGAGGTTCAAGAGTAAAAAGAAAACCTATCTGAAAATAATTAAGCGCAATACCAGAAATTAGTAAAATAAGAAGTATAGGCATAAGAATTGAGTACATGACTGAAATATAGGGTGCTAAAAAACCAAAAAAGTTTTCTCGTGTAATTAAAGAAGGATCAAGGTTTGACAGAGTAGAAACAGTAATTTGTTTTAACTGTTGCATTATACTGGGGGAAAATAAAAATAATAAATATAAACCAACAATAAGCATAACAGCAGAGTCAAAATCCGCACTTTTAGGAAGTTGACCTCTATTCCTTGCTTGACTCTTTCGCCTAGGCGTTGCCTCTTCTGTCCGTTCGTCTGCCATTTATTCTCCCGTTAACTAAATATATTACTGACATTTTCTAATAACATTTGTATCAATCCTGACAAATATGCTGCGGTTGTTGTTATAAATATACTCATTAATACAATTCCCACGTATATCTTTAAAGGCAGACCAACCATGAAGATATTCATCTGAGGCATCATTTTCGAAATAAATGCAAGTGCAATGTCAATTACGAATAATAAACCAAATATGGGCATTATTATTGAAAATGCAATACTAAATAATTGACTTGTAAAATAAAGCAATTTCTGCACAAGTTCAGCAGTAAATTCAAAATTTAAGCCAATAGGAATAGTATGATAACTGTTATATACAGTTGATATAAGCCATTGATGACCATTTAAAAAAATAAAGAGTGTACTTGCTGTAAAAAGATAAAATTGTCCAATAATTGGTACCTGCTGTTTTGTAACAGGATCAAGTGCCTCAGCAATTGCCAGACCCATCTGCATACTCAGAAGCTGTCCTCCAATTTGAATTCCAATAAATATAAGATTAGCCGAAAAACCTATAAGTATCCCCACGAGTAACTCTTTGAACATAAGAAATGACATTGCAATTGCATCATGTGGCATCTGAAAATGAGAAGTATGCAATACAAGTGGAAACATTATAAATCCTATCAAAGCTGCAAGACCTGATTTTACAATCATAGGAATTGGGAAAGTAGAAAAAAGAGGCGCAGTACTAAGCATGCCGGATATTCGTGAAACAACCAGTAAGAAAACTATTGCACTTTGTCCTGAAAATAAAACTGCCAAGTCCTGATTCATAAAGTTTCCAACCCTAATTTAAATTAATAGAGATTCGCCATCTGGGCAAATAATTCATTTACACTGTTTATATATACTTCCAGCATCCAGGGAGCCAGGAGAATGATAGCAAATATACCTGCCAGAATCTTTGGTACGAATGTTAAGGTTGCTTCCTGGATTTGGGTTACAGATTGAAATATACTGATTACAAGTCCTACAACCATACAAACAATGAGTACAGGGGCAGAAAGCTCAATTGTTAAAATCAATGTATGTTTCAAAATAGTTAAAAAAACAAGTTGTGACATATTAAACTCCAAATTTCTTATATGCAAAGTGAAAATTTAGTAAGAATCATTTAAATCCCATAACAAGAGACTGTGCAATCATATGCCAGCCATCAATTAATACAAAAAGTATTATTTTAAACGGCATGGAAATCGTAACAGGCGGCAAAAATAACATACCCATAGATACGAGAATACTTGAAACCACAATATCTATGATTAAAAACGGTATAAATATCATAAATCCAATTTTAAAAGAAGTCTTCAGCTCGCTAATAATAAATGAAGGGAGTAGAACATAAGTAGGAATATCAGCTGTCACTCTTGGTTTATTAATCTTGGCGAGTTGAACAAATAACGCCAGATCACTTTCATCCGTTTGTTTAAACATAAATTTCCTAAGCGGTTCTACACCTTTTTTTAAGGCAACTTGCTGCGTTATTTTATTGTTCATATAAGGTTGAAAAGCCTGAGTATTTATTTCATTAAAAGTAGGCGCCATAACAAAAAAAGTAAGAATCATTGCAAGACCAATAATAATTTGTGATGGAGGGAGAGACGCTGTACCTATAGCTTGTCTTGTCAATGATAAAACAATTACAATACGTGTGAATGCCGTTGCCATAACGAATATACCCGGCGCAACTGTTAATATTGTCATCCAGATTAAAATTTGCAGTCCTTTACTAAACTCCTGCGGACTATTTGCAGAGCCAATATTTATGCTTAAAGAAGGCATACTGGCCTGAGCATGGACAGCAATAGTGCTTAACATTATTAAAAAGACAGAAATTAATATTCCCCATTCAAGTTTTCTTACGCCCAACTTATTCATTTACCCATCTCCCTCAAGATTTATAGAATTTATACCAGCCACAAATAATTTATAAATTTAGATATTACTTTATTATCCTGATTTTACTGATTTTCTTTCATCATCCACAGGATTTATTTTACCCGATTGGTTATTAACCATATGGTCAATATATAGGTATTTTTTTAAATTATCAAGATTAAATTGCGGATCACTTTCCCATTCATCTTTCATTACAGAAAAATTATCTAAATTTATATCAAATTCATACATATCTTCAATATATTTGTCTATTTGTTTGATTTCAGTTAAGTTACAAGTTTCTTTTAAGTTTAATGCCCGCAAAACAAGTTCATCTTTTGTTATATTAAAACCGCTATCTGTTGCAAACAAAATCATATTAGTTAAATCCGGGAGTTCGTGTTTAAGCCCCAAAGATTGTTTATAAAACTCATAATTTCCATAAATTGTTGGAAATATCAGAATATCATTAAAAACAGCTCTATACGTTTTTAAAATTGAATTAAATATTAAATTATTATCCTGCCTGAAATCAGGTGATCCAAATAAATTAGAAGCTAACATCCCTCCTGAATTAAGATTGGCCTGAATTTCACGTAAGAACTCCTCTGTCATAAATCTATAAAACAGGCCTTCATGAGAAGCTAAGTCCATAACTATCAAGTCATATTTATTTTTTGAATTTCTGACAAATACTCTTGCGTCCTGAATATTAACATTTACACGGTCATTATGTTTAAAGTCAAAATATTCTTGGGCAATTTCAGTCACATGAGGATCAATTTCCACAATGTCAATTTTTTTTAAGCAGGGTAAAAGTTTTGTAAAACTGCTTATAAAATGACCGGATCCCATTCCAAGCACTAATATACTTTCAATATCAGGATTTAAAAGACAGGAAATAAGAAAATAATTAATATATGGAAGATTGTTAGGACAGGAATTATAGTTTAAAATCCCTGACTGATAGGAATCATCGAACTTTAAAAATCGTCCAAGTGTATTTTCCACTACACTGATACTATTAAATTCTGAATCAACCTGAAATAAGGTTTTTTCAGAAGATTCATATTTATCGAGAATACTTAAATCTTCAGGATGCAAAGATTTACTCATATTAATCTCAGGCGGAATGATCATAAAACTCCAGTTATTCTTGTTATAAAACAAATATATATGGTTAAAATATTAAATCTATTGAAAGTTTAGGAATAATATTTTCATTTTACATTTATTTAGAATATAAAACCGTAAAAACAGCCAAATTCTTTTAAAAACATTGTTTAGAAGCGAAAAAAAACTTAACATTACTTAATTAAATTAACAATTTAATTAAAATATCAAATAACCTATAAATACTACTTAAAAAGTATACATGATTATGCTATAATTATCGGACAAAATGCATTAATAAAGAGATTTTATTAAAAAACAGATATTACGGAATGTAAAATTGAACTTAAATAGTTAAACGGCTCTTTACAGTGGAAAAACGGCATAACATAAATTCATTCTCTGCTTACAGGTAGCAACATTTCATATTGAGTGGCATTTATACATGAGAGAATTTTATCTTTATTAACACATAGGAACGGAGGTTATAAAAATGGCAGTAAGTATGTTAGGACAAAACGTAAATGTTGTTTCGTTTGACCAGAAACTCCAACAGACTAACGTAAATAGAAAAGCTCAATTCAATAATCAGCTTCAAAAAGACAGTGTCAGTTTTTCAGGCAAAAAAGAAGATTACGAAAACCCTGTAAGCAAAGGGTGGGAATACTTCAGCGCTGCTGTCGTTCCAGTTATTACCAGTGCTATAGTTGGTGCAGGTGCAGGATTTTTAGCTAAAGCAGAAAATGCAAATTTTAACAAAAAGGCAGCTGCTTGGGGGGCTGGTATTACCCTGGTACTAACTCTTCCTGTTGCTCTGTATCATAGAAGCGTAAGCGCATTTGCTAAAACAAAGGAAATGGACGTATTCTCAAGAGCAAAATCAGCTGAAACAAGCCTGTCTGAACAAATAGATCAGGAAGCCCGCAATGAAGACGTTCCTCTCGAAAAATCCATCAACGATTATATGAAATTCCAGATCGGAAAAAATGGCGGCGGAGCAATCGTAAATACATAAATTAGACCTTTATTCTTGATTTTGTCATCCTGAATTTATTTCAGGATTTACGCATCAACAGATGCTGAAACAAGTTCAGCATGACACGAAACATTAATAGGAATAATTTATGTTAGTAAAAAGTTCTGATAGAAATACAATCTGCCCTCAATATTTATCAACACCCGTAAAACAGATGAATTCAAAAAGAACTGTTTCGGGTGGAACTGATGTATTTTTTAAATCAGGTCAGGATAAAGACAAAAAATACAAGACTCCAATAAACTCAGGCTTTGAATACCTTGATGCTGCCAAACTTACTGCCGGAGCCGGTTTACTTATTGCAGGACGGTTACTTATTGAAGCAATTGCAGATGGTTTTTTGGATAGTGCCAAAGATTTAAAGCGATTAGCCATATTTTCTCTAGCAATCGGGGGAGCATATGCTGCCATGTCTCTGCCCAAAAATCTCTATAAGAGAAAAATTGAAACCTTCCAGCGTAAAAAAGAAATGGATGTCTATGTAAGAACAAATTCTGCCGAACAGGGTTTATACGAAAAAATAGACACAGAAGCTCAAAAAGCTGATAAAAAACGCAAAGAAGAACTTACTCAAAATTATTTAAAATTAGGCACAAGAAAAAACCAAATGCCTGAATTTATAAAAGAATATCAAAAATAACTCATAACAAATAAAAAGAGCTTGCAGTAAGCTCTTTTTACTAAAACTTGATATGATAATTTATTCAAATTCCATATATTCGCTCAAATCAAGAAATTGGTCTGCTTGTTTTATTGTATATTCTTCATCATCAAGCAGTAAATCAGGAAGTTTAATTTGAGCATTCTGACTTATTCTTGGTTCAAAGAGTGACATTATAACGCTGTTATCAGATTTATCTGCAACAATTCTCATATAAACTTTATCTTTATTAGCTTCAGTAATTTTCTTCAGCACGTCTTTTTTGCCGATAAGTTTATAAAAATCCTGTATCTGTTCTACATTATTAAAGTCATAAGCATCATTACTGTATATTTTAAATTTTTCCATAGAGAATCCTCCCGGATACTAATACTTATGACAAACTATATCAGTCTGTTTTTTATTAAACAATACATTATTTACTTGAAATTTTTATTAAATTAAAAAGAATTATTTAGATATTTTTTTAAAGTCTAATTTTAGTTTGAATATAAAAATTTATTTATTGAAGATAATTTCTATTATTACGTATAGTAGTTCCATCTATTAGCGTACATGCGGATTGTATATTAAAGTTGATATTATCAATTACTAAAACTTGAACATCCTTATTCCATTGATTAGGCCCTTTTGCACCATTAACATCAATAGCTATAAGGTCAGAATTTTCTGCTAAATTACCATATAACATAATAAACATACCATTTGAGGTAACAAATGAATAATTGTTATTTTGAGATGTTAAACCAAATAAGGGACAGGAAGCAGTATTCATATCCGGAGTAACAGGAGTTTTATTCCAGCAATTACCCAGAGAGTTACCGTTACAGTCTTTAATTACACTCATTTTTGATTTAATGGCCAGATATTTTGGAGAAATGCCTGAATTAAACTTATATGCGCCAAATCCTCCACCATTATCCTGTATCGATAATTTGTACGCATTAAGCAGCTCTCCATAAGCTTTTTTCCAGGCAACTTTATATTCTGCATCCTGAGTATCACTTATTAATCCGGGTATAACAATAGAAGCAATTACTCCGATAATAAGTAAAGTTATTAAAACTTCGGCAAGAGTAAACCCTTTTTTCACTGTATACATATTATTCTCACTAATATTTATAACTAAATTAATTTTATAACTATGATTATTATAATTATCAATTTACTTTATAGCAATCACTTTTAACTGAAGAAAAACCTCAATTGAATTCTGAAATACCTGTTGTTAATGTATTTACATAAAATACATCACAGTTATTGATATCGATGCAAATTTGTTTGCCTTCAGGCAAAATACCGAATACACTCGGACCGCTGCCGGACATCATTGCATTAATGCAGCCGGCTTCGACCAGAATTTCTTTTATTTTTTGTATCTGGGAATAATCGGGTAAAATAGCACCTTCAAGCCCATTATGAAGTAAATGTGCAATAGTTTCAGGATTATTTTTCCTGATTGCATCAATCATAATCTCTGCCTGCTGATACGGCGGCTTCTTTTCTAATTTCGAATATTTGCAGTAAGCTTCTTTTGCTGAAATAAAGAGATCTTTAGGCTTGGCAATGACTATATTGAGATTCGGAGTATCAATCGATTTCAATATTTCCCCTTTTGCAGTAGCAATCTGCGTACCGCCAAACAGACAAAAGTTCACATCTGCACCTATTTCAGATGCAAGACCAGACAATATTTCCTGTTTTAATGGATTATTGAAAATTTTATTTAAACCAAATAAAACTGCTGCTGCATCGGAACTCCCACCAGCAAGTCCTGCCGCAACAGGAATGTACTTTTCTATATAAATACTGATTTTTTTATTTGTAATTCCTGCCCTATTCAAAAACTTTTCTGCACTTTTATAGGCAAGATTAGTTTTATCATAAGGAATTAACGGATTGTTGCCTGAAATTTCAATGAGAGATCCTTCTGAATCTTCAACAGATATGGTCAAATAATCATAAAGGCTAACTGCCTGCATAATGCTTTCTATATTGTGGTATCCGTCTTCTCGCTTGTTTAAAACCTCAAGAGTCAGGTTGATTTTACCGGGTGCTTTAACCTTTATCGTTACCATTTTCGATTTCCTTCTGAATAAAATCACTTAAGATTTTAAACTCATTCATAGAAAGAGTTTCTCCTCTTCTAACAGGATCAATTCCTGCTTTTTCAAGTGATCTGGAAACTATTTCTGAATTAAAGCCTCCTCCCATAAGAGCATTTTTAATATTTTTTCTTCTCATATTGAAGCTTGCCTGAATGACTCTTCTAAAGTGCTTTGCATTATCAAGCTCAAGTGCAGGTTTCTCTCTTACAGTAAGTTTAATAACGGCAGAATCAACCTTTGGAGCAGGAAAGAAACTTCTTGACGGAACTTTACATATTAATTCCGGTTCTGACCAAAAGTTTGCAAGTATTGAAAGCAAACCATAGTCTTTATTTTTACTTTTTTCATCAGCTATTAATCTTTTCGCAACTTCCCACTGCACCATCAATATAATTTCTTTAATATATTTTCTGTTTTCATATTCTGCCTGATCTATTTCGCCAAGTAGGTGTACCAAAATCGGACTCGTAATATAATATGGTATATTGGCAATTATTTTGACAGGCTTTTCCACCAATTTTGAAAGTTCTGTCTGCAAAATGTCCTGACTGACAATTTCAATATTGGAATACGGGAGAGATGATAATTCCTTTATTGCATCAAAATCTATCTCTATCGCAATAACCTTTTTTACCTTTTTTGCAAGCTCTTCTGTCACAAAACCTAGTCCTGCACCAATTTCAATAACTGTTTCATCACTAGACAAATCAGCATTCTCAATTATTTTTTGAATAACGCCGCCATCAATCAAAAAGTTTTGCCCGAGTCTTTTCTTTGCCCGAAATTGCCTGGCTCTTGCAAGATAATCCAAAATAACACCTCTTTATAAATATCTTAATAGTTTATATTTTATGATAAACTTAAAAACTATTAAATCAGATCTTGTCCGCGTGGGTAAAAATAAAATAATATTTAGTCAAATCCCCGCCTGTTACCGTTTTACCCACCCTGCTTTAAAAACTGAATTTTAACTGGATAATGCAATGGAACAAGTTATTAAACAAGAATTAATTACAGATAAATCACAACTTTTAGACTATTTTCATAAAGGCTCAAAATCTCGAACAGACTTTAAAGTAGGGATGGAGCTGGAAAAACTTGCTGTCAACCCTTTTGATTGTAAGGCAATTCCATATTCAAAAGGAATTGAATCGTTTTTAAAAAGATACGGTAATGGATATGTAAGTGAAGATGGTCATGTATTAGGTGTAAAACAAGATTCTGGAATAATTTCTCTCGAACCTGGCAGTCAGTGCGAAATAAGTACTTTTCCTGTTCAATCACTACATGACCTGAAGCAAAGTATTGTTTCATATAATAAAAAATCTTCCCTCATTGCGGATGATCTTGATTTCTGGTGGATAGGATATGGTGTTCAACCTGTTTCAACATACAATGACATAGAACTCATTCCCAAAAAACGCTATGCATATATGACAGACTATCTGCCAGATAAAGGTCATCTTGCACTCGTTATGATGAGAGAAACTGCTGGTATTCAGGTAGCTGTTGATTATGAATCAGAAGAAGACGCTATAAATAAATTCAGGATTTCTCTTGCACTTTCTCCTATAGCAACAGCAATGTTTGCAAATTCTCCTATAAGAGAGAAAAAAGATACAGGATACAAATCTTTCAGGGCTTTAAGCTGGCTTAATACAGATGAAGCCAGATGCGGGCTTGTAAGCAAAAAGTTGTTTAATCATGATTATGAATATACATTTGAAGACCATATTGAAGTTTTACTGGATCTCCCTATGATATTTATCCAAAAAGACAGTGCTTTTATTGGCATGAAAGGTCGTTCATTCAGAGACTATCTAAATAACGGTTTTGAAGGCTATAAAGCTTCTATGGATGACTGGTTTTTACATTCCAACTTATTTTTTCCCGATGTCAGGCTTAATAATTATATTGAAATACGAAACTGCGATAGCCAGAGAGAAGATTTAATTCTTGCTCCTGCTGCTCTGTGGAAAGGAATTTTATATAATCAGGATGCCATGCAGGCTGCCTTTGATCTTGTTAAAAAATTAAGTTATGAAAATTTAATGGAATTGAGAAGATTGGTACCTAAGTATGCACTTGATACAAGTATTGACTCGTTTAAAGTAAGCGAAGCAGCAAAAGAACTTGTTAACATTGCATATAAATCTTTAAAGCAAATGAACATTCAAGATAAAAATACTAATGATGAATCTGTTTATCTCGAAAGTATTTCAGAACTGGTAAATCAATCAAAAACCCCTGCTGATCTTATTTTGCAAAGATGGAATTCAGACTGGAAAAGAAATGTTGCAAAGCTGGTTGAATATTCAAGAATTTCAAGCTGATGACAAATTGTTGATTAATTTAATTGTAGTGATATTATTAAAAGTCTGAATTTTAATATCAGGTAGATAGGAGAAAATTTTTACCTACGTGTCATGCTGAATTTATTTCAGCATCTCAAGCGTTACGAGATCCTGAAACAAGTTCAGGATGACACGAATGATAATTCTAAAATGTATAAAAATTTTTTCATTTTTCCTTAAGGCTAGATGGATCATGGGTAAATTAAAAAAATTCTTAATAATTACAGCTATAATGCTTCTTAATATATCAAATGTAAGAGCCGAGACAATTTCCTTTGATAATATTTTGGACAAAGCTCTTGATAATTCATTTGACTTAAAAACATCAAATATCAACATAGATATAAGCAAATCTCTTATTGATAAAACCAGAGCAGAGTACTTTCCTCTTGTTAAAACAGGATTATATACAGAATTTTCTCAAGATTTATCAACAAATAATCAAACAGAAGCAGTTGGAAATACTGTTATTACACCTGATACAAAAATTCAGAATATGCTTAATACATCTATTTCATACAATATATTTGATTTTGGCCAGAGAAAAAGAAAAATGCTGATTGCAAAAGATGACATTGAAATAAAGGAATCTTTATATTCAATCAAAAGACGTGATTTAAAACTGAAAATGATTGATCTATATACAAATGCTTTATTAAGTTTTAAAGAATTAATGGCAAAAGAACAAATTGAAGAAATTAGCAGAAATATTTCACTTTTAAAAGAAAAACAGTTTAATGACGGTATTATTACAAAGCTGGAAACAATAAACAGTTCTATTGATGCAGCCAAAATCAATAATGAAGCTGAAGATCTCAGAATGAAACTTATATCAGCATTAAGGGAATTGTCATATTACACTAATGAGTCATATAACATTGACGAAGTAGTCGTATCGGATTTTGAAGAAAGAAATACAATACCTGTAAAAGATAAGAAACCCTCTATGAATAACAGTAATGTTTATCAAATTACAGTTGAAAAACAGGAGTCTGTAAAACCGGAAGAAGTTTCTTTAAATTTAAAGTTTACTCCTGATTATAAAAACTACCAGTACAAAATTGATAAAAAAACTAAAGAACTTGAACTTATAAAGAGGGAAAAACTACCTCAAATTGGTATGTATGTAAATTATACTCTTACAGGTAAAGATGAAAATAATATATTAAATTCATTTCAGGATTTTCAAAATAGAAACCTGTCTCTTGGACTATCAACAACATTTGTTCCGTTTGATGGTTTTAAGAGTGCTGCAGATAAACGTAAAATAAAACTTGAAATAAAGAAACTTAAAATAGAAAGGGATCAGTCTTTAGCCGATTTAAGAAATAAATATCTAAAAATGAATGAAACTGCAGCGTTTAATCAAAGAACTTATGAAAACAATAGGTATCTGCTGACTCTGATTGCAGATAAACTTGCTGAATTAAAACGATTAGCTGAATCTCAGCCGGAAAATTATGAATCTGTTTTAAACGAACAGGCTAAATTAATTGTTCAACAGCTTGAGATAGAAAAAAAATTAATTAATAGAGCAGCAAATATTAAGAAAAATCAGATTTTTATAGAAGAAATGGAATAATACTTTAGAACGAGCTTGACTAAAGCCTGTCCGCCTGCTCATTGAACGAGCCTTTATAGCAATAATAATACGATTTTTATAATTTTAATAAAACAGGCCCCTGGAAAATACCTTGACTTAATCAATAAAACAAACTAATTCAGAACTTTTTTACCAATTTGTCATATAATTTGAAATATTAAATAATTGTTAATTTATTAAGGTGATTGAAAGATATCAACTTTATATAGTAAAATGGATTTAGAATAATCAGTAACTTCTTCAATTCGTATTTTGGGATTATTAAATTAGAAGACAGTTTTTGAGTTAAGGAATATTTTAAAGCATAGCTGGACTTATTATCCTAATAAATATAATGAAAAGTTCTGGAGAAAAATTAGCGGTTATAGTGATTATTTTAAAAAGGTTTCCTGATATATTCCTATAATCCACGGCATAAAATAATAGGAGACAAATTATAAATGTTTGAACGGTTTACGGAAAAAGCTATCAAGGTGATAATGCTCGCCCAGGAAGAAGCTCGAAGACTGGGACATAACTTTGTAGGCACAGAACAAGTACTTTTAGGTCTAATAGGCGAAGGTACTGGTATCGCTGCTAAAACTCTTAAAGCAATGGGAGTAAACCTGAAAGATGCCCGCATTGAAGTAGAAAAGATCATCGGAAGAGGATCAGGTTTTGTTGCTGTTGAAATACCTTTTACTCCAAGAGCAAAGCGTGTACTGGAATTATCATGGGATGAAGCCAGACAATTAGGTCATAATTATATTGGTACAGAACATCTGCTTCTCGGTTTAATCAGAGAAGGAGAAGGTGTTGCTGCGAGAGTTCTTGAGAATCTGGGCGTAGACCTTAATAAAGTCAGAAGTAACGTTATAAGAATGCTTGGAGAAACAAGGACAAGTACAGGAGGTTCATCAACAAGCCAGAGCGGAAGAAGCAAAACCCCAACTCTTGATGAATTTGGAACAAATTTAACACAGGCGGCACAGGAACAACGGCTTGATCCTGTCGTGGGAAGAGAAAAAGAAGTTGAAAGAGTTATTCAGATATTAGGCAGACGTACAAAAAATAATCCTGTTTTAATTGGAGAACCCGGCGTTGGTAAAACTGCAATTGCTGAAGGTCTCGCAAACAAGATTGTTGCCGGTGATATACCTGAAATTCTTGAAGATAAAAAACTTGTACAGCTCGACATGGGTCTCTTAGTTGCAGGAACTAAATACCGAGGCGAATTTGAAGAACGGCTCAAGAAAATAATGGACGAAATCAGAAGCTCAGGCAACATAATTCTCATTATTGATGAATTACACACATTAATAGGCGCAGGAGCTGCTGAAGGTGCAATAGATGCTGCAAATATTCTTAAACCTGCACTTTCACGAGGCGAATTACAGGTAATAGGAGCTACAACTCTTGATGAATACCGTAAGCATGTTGAAAGAGATGCTGCGCTTGAAAGAAGATTTCAGCCTGTATACGTTGACCAGCCTACAACTGAAGAAACAAAAGAAATCATACGCGGTTTAAGATCCAAATATGAAGAACACCATAAACTTATTATTTCTGATGAAGCAATTGATGCTGCTGTTACACTTTCAGACAGATATATTACCGATAGATTCCTGCCTGATAAAGCGATAGATCTTATAGATGAAGCCAGCTCAAGGGCAAGACTTCAAGCAAGCTCTTTGCCTCCCGAAGGAAAAGAAATAGAAAAAGAACTTAAGCAGGTTATAAGAGACAAAGAACAGGCTATAAGAAATCAGGAATTTGAAAAAGCCAGCCAGATGAGAGATATTGAAGCTGATCTTAAAGAAAAAATCAGAGAAATTTCTCAAAAATGGAAAGCTGAACAGGAAGCAAATAAAGCAGTAGTAACAGCTGAAGAAATAGCTTATATTGTTAGCAGTTGGACTGGCGTACCTGTTACAAAACTAACTGAAGGTGAAAGCGACAGATTAATCAAACTTGAAGAAATTCTCCACAAGAGAGTTATCGGTCAAAACTCTGCTGTTATTGCTATAGCAAAATCAATAAGAAGAGCAAGGGTTGGTCTCAAAAGTCCGAATAAACCAATCGGAAGCTTTATCTTTAGTGGTCCTACCGGCGTTGGCAAAACAGAACTTGCAAAAGCACTTGCTGAAGCAATGTTTGGCTCAGAAGACAATATGGTCAGAATCGATATGTCAGAATTTATGGAAAGACATACCACCAGCAAATTAATCGGATCTCCTCCGGGTTATGTCGGTTATAATGAAGGTGGACATCTGACAGAAACAATCAGGAAAAAACCTTATTCAGTTATTCTGTTTGACGAAATTGAAAAAGCTCACCCTGATGTATTCAACATATTGCTTCAAATCCTTGATGACGGCAGACTGACAGATTCAAGAGGAAGAGCCGTTAACTTCAAAAATACCGTTATCATTATGACCAGTAATATCGGTGCAAGATCTCTTGAAAATACTTCAAAACTTGGTTTTGCTGTTGCTGAAGATGCAGAAAAAGATAGATATGACAGGGTTAAAGATACTGTGATGGAAGAAATGAAAAAAGCTTTCCGTCCTGAATTCCTTAACAGGCTTGACGATATAATCGTATTCGCACATCTGACTAAAACAGAAATCAGAGAAATTGTTGATATTATGCTTGCTGATCTTATCAAGAGATTGAATAATCAGGAACTTTATCTTGAAATACCGGATGATGTTAAAGATAATCTGGCAGATGAAGGTTACAGTCAGACATACGGTGCAAGGCCTCTTCGCAGGGTTATTCAAAAGAAAATCGAAGACCCGATCGCAGAAGAAATCCTCACCGGAATGTATACTGACGGTGACATTATAAAGTTATCTCTTGATGATAAAAAACTGGCATTTGAAAGAATCAAGGGTAAAAAACCTGAAATTAAAGAAAACAAAAAAGAACCAAAAGAACCAAAAGAGGATACTAAAGTACTTGAATCTCAGGAATAGTTTTATACCTGACAAAATCTTATAAAGAATAATTTATGATGTATGTCTAATGACATACATCATAAAATTAAAAAATGAGGTGTATAAATGGCAGAAAATAATATAAATCTTGAAGTATGGAAAACTTTGACTAATCATCCCAGATTAGGTGAAATTTTGCTTCAACACAAAAAAATCACAATTAACCAGTTAGGGATCGCTCTGGAAGAACAAAAAAAAGAAAAACTTCCATTAGGTGAAATTTTGATTAATATGCATATTATCGAAAAAGATGAGCTTATTGAGGTATTAGAATTACAGTCTAATATTGATAGGATGTTAAATGAAAGTTATATTGAAATGCAAAAGCTCAAGAATGAATCAGGCTAAATCTGAAAATGAGATTGCAGGACCTGAAAGCTGATTAAAACAAGCCATTTCAATTATAGTTTGATTTTATAAGCTTTAATTCGACAGGCTCCAGATATAATGAATGCAAAAGATTTAATTAAATTCATATTTTCATATACAACATTATTTATGCTTCTAGTAATTTTTATACTTTTGATATTGTACACATTATCGACAATATCAAAAGTATTTTATTTAATTGCAGAATATATAAGAATCTCAGTATTTAATGAAACAATAAATATCGGAATTAATTTTCCTGATATAGTTATTAAACTGATCAGTATTTCTATTGCATTTTATTTATTATTTATTTTATATTCTACAATAGCCGCAGTTACATCTTATAAATCATATGAAATAGCTGCACAACAATATTCATATAAAAAACCTGCTCCTGAAGATGTTTTTTTCAAAGCAATAAGCTGGAACTTTTACAGAATAATCTATGTTTTATCTCCTTTATTATCAATAGGAACTATTATAGGAATCTTATTTTCTCTGAATATAGTCTTATTTAATCCTATTTTATCTATTGCAGGATTTAGTATAGCAATTGTGACTTTTTTAACTTCATTTATTTCAATTAGTCTTGCTGTTGGATCTGTTTTTGCTGTAGGATTGACTATTTGGAATGTCTTTATAACATTATTTGGAATAGATTGTGCAGTAAGTGAACCGGAATTGGAAAATCATACCATCAGAAAACGTTCAAAAAAGCTGTCTTTAGCTCAAAAATCAAATATAAAAATGTATATTTTATATTTGATTTTTTTATTGACACTAATAGTACAGTTTACAGGAGTAATTTTATTCCCTGACATATTGAATGAAGAAAATTTTATGATTTTAACAGCATTGATAATAATTGATATTATACTATTTATAGGCCTTGGATATCTCAAATCTTCATTGTACATAAGTTCTCTGCTATATAAATATGATATGATTACTATTAAAGATAAAAATATTTTAAAAGAACTTGTAACAGAATAGCAGGAATTATTCTGGCTAATACCAAGTTGCAATCAAAAAAGTACTGATACAATTTGATTGCAAAAACGTATAAATATATAAAAATTAATCATATTTTTAAACTCTTGTAATAACCGTTAAAAAACTATATTATATTAATAATTTAAATCTGTACGAGGTATCTAAATTGAGCAATAATGAAAAGTTTATAGATGAAAAAGAACAGGAAGTATTTAGACATTTCAGGCTTGGAGAGCATCTTTTGCAGAGAAATATGATAACACTGCCCCAACTAAATGAAGCCCTGGAAAAACAAAAAATTACAGGAAAATTAATTGGTCAAATATTTGTTGAAGATTGCTATATTACGCTCGACGAATTGCAGGAAGGTCTCGTACAACAGGATAATGCTGATGAGATCATTTTTAATCTTAAAAATGAAGTAAAAGATAAAATTAAATTTAAAATAATCGATTGATAAATTTATAAGTAACAAAATAAATGAAAAAAGTTTGTTTAATAGTAATAGACTCAATGGGCATTGGCGCTTTGCCTGATGCTTTTCAATATGGAGATTCTTTGGCCTGTAATACACTTGTAAATGTTGCAAAATTCAATAATGGTCTTAATTTACCTAACTTTAGAAAATTAGGTCTTGGAAATATTACAGAAATAGAAGGTATTGATCCTGTAGATGCGCCTATTGCAAGTTTTGGCATAATGAAAGAACTTTCTGCAGGTAAAGATACAACTACAGGCCATTGGGAACTGGCAGGACTGGTGCTCAAGAAACCTTTCAGGACATATCCTGAAGGTTTTCCTCAGGAACTCATCGAAAGATTTATAAAAGAAACAGGATGTAAAGCTATTCTGGGCAATTATCCCGCATCAGGAACTGCAATAATTAATGATCTTGGAAATGATCACTTAAAAACCGGCTTTCCTATTATTTATACAAGTGCCGACAGTGTTTTTCAGATTGCCTGTCACATTGAAGTAATTCCTCTTGATATTCAATATAAATGGTGTGAAATAGCAAGAAAGATACTTGATGAAAGCGATTATAATGTCAGCAGAGTAATTACAAGACCATTTGAAGGAAAAAGCGGATGCTATAAAAGAATATCAGCAGCAAGAAGAGATTATTCCGTACCTCCTACAGATTCAACTATCCTAAACTCAATTGAAGATAAAAGAGGAAGGATTATTGGAATAGGTAAAATCGAAGATATATACGTAAAATCAGGAATTACACATGCTGTTCATACAGGTAGCAATCTTGAAGGTCTGAAATTGACAATTAAAGCATTAAGAAGACAGCTTGATCTCGAATCAATAAAATTATCTTCAAAAACTAATCCTGAAACTGACATCGAAATTATATTTGTTAATTTAGTCGATACAGATATGCTTTTTGGTCACAGGAATGACCCTGAAGGATATGGAAAAGCTATTGAAGAGATTGATTCTTATCTTCCTGAAATATTAAACTCACTCACCTCAAATGATTTGTTAATAATAACAGCAGATCATGGCTGTGACCCGACTACACCGGGTACAGATCATACCAGAGAACAGGTACCTGTATTGATGTATAATTCAAAAATTAAATCAAAAAATCTGGGCGAAAGAGATACATTTGCTGATGTAGCTGCAACTATTTCAGAATGGTTAAATGTTCCATATTCCTGTCCGGCAAAGAGCATGCTTTCTTAAATACATTTTTTTCATTGACAGTTTATTATATTGTATAGTATAAATTCATGGTCGTACTTAATAATAAGTCAGTATAAATTATTGTTGGTATCGGCTAAATTATTATTTAAAATGGTTTTTACCAGGAGGAAACTATGAAAATTAAGATCGAAGATGGATGCATAGCTTGCGGAGCTTGTGAATCTATATGTGAAGCAGTATTCTCAGTTGAAGATATTGCTGTTGTTAATGAAGCTAACATTTCAGCTAATGAAGATGCAGTTAAAGAAGCTGCTGATTCTTGTCCTGTTAGCGTTATTATTATTGAATAATAATTTTTTCTTAACAAAAAAGCATCCTTAATTGGATGCTTTTTTTTGTTAAATTGTGTAAATTATAGGCAATTTTTAATTTAATTATGTTTTAAAAGATATATCAAATTATTAAAACAAAATAGATTTAACTTTTTCAGTTATTTTCTTTTTGGTCAGTTCAAAAACTGAAGTAGTCATGATAAACTAACTCTAATACTAACTAAGGTTAGCAATAAGTTAAAATAAATAGGAGCATATAATGGCAAGAGTCGTAATAGAAAAACAAAAATGTAAAGGTTGCTTACTATGTATTGATGTGTGCCCCAAAAATATGTTGGAAGCAGATAAAAATATTAATAAAAATGGTTATTATCCGGCCCGTTTTAAAGAAGAAAAAAATGAATGTATAGGTTGTGCTATATGCGCTGAAAGATGTCCTGACATAGCAATAAAAGAGGTTTATAAATAAAAATGAGTAATAAAGTTTTAATGAAAGGGAATCATGCAATAGCTGAAGCAGCTATTAAAGCAGGCTGTCAATGCTATTTTGGTTATCCTATTACTCCACAGAGTGAAATCGGCGAATATTTGAGTGCTAAACTTCCGGCACTTGGACGTGTGTTTATTCCTGCTGAAAGCGAATTAGCTGCTATTAACATGGTACTTGGAGCAGGTACAACAGGAACAAAAGCTATGACATCATCATCTTCCTGCGGTATAGCACTAATGCAGGAAAGTATGTCATATATGGCTGCTAGCCAAATTCCAGCTGTAATTATAAGCGTTATGAGAGCAGGCCCTGGACTTGGAAACATTACTCCTTCACAGGGAGACTATTTTCAAACAGTCAAAGGCGGCGGGAATGGTGACTACAAAGTAATTGCACTTGCACCTTCCACAATACAGGAAGCCGTAAATTTAACTTATAAAGCATTTTATCTGTCTCAAAAATATAGAACTCCCGTAATTATTCTTGCTGACGGTATTCTTGGACAAATGATGGAACCGGTAGAGTTTATGGAATATCCATATCCTGAAGTAAATGTTCATGAGTGGGCTCTGTCTGGTGCTAAAAATAGGGATTCAAGATGGATAGGTTCTCTTCATATGGATGACTGCGGAATGGAAAGAAATGTACATAATTTATTTATTAAATATGAAACTATTTCTCAAAATGAAGTAGCTTATGAAACTTTGTACGTTGATGATGCAGATCTGGTAATAACCGCTTTTGGCAGCGCTGCAAGAATTGCAAAATCAGCTGTAAAACAGGCAAGAGAAAATGGTATTAAAGTTGGACTTTTTAGACCGATTTCACTGCTTCCATTCCCTAAAAATGAACTAAATGAAATTGCAAGTAATGCAAAAGTCTTTTTAGACATAGAAATGAATATGGGACAAATGCTGGAAGATGTACAACTTGCAGTTAACGGTAAATGTCCGGTCAGATTCTTTGGAAAACCTAGCGGATCTGTTCCTACTGTACCTGAAATATACGACAAAATCCTAGAAGTAATGGATGATATAAAAACAAATAATTTAACAGGATCAATTTATTAATAAATATGAGGTTTATAAATGGAAACTCTAGTATTTAAAAAGCCGGAAAGCATAAAAGAAGATTATAATTATTCATTTTGTCCGGGCTGTGACCATGGTGTCGCAATCAGACTAATTGCCGAAGTACTGGACGAGCTTGATGTCAGAGAAGAAACAATAGCTGCTGCATCAGTCGGCTGTTCAGTCTTTCTAAATCATTATTTCAATGTTGATATTGCCGAGTCTCCTCATGGTCGTGCATTGGCAGTTGCAACAGGCATTAAAAGATCAAAACCTGATAAAGTAGTATTTACTTATCAGGGAGATGGTGACCTTGCTTCTATTGGTCTTGGTGAATCACTTCATGCTGCATCAAGAGGTGAAAAAATAACAACAATATGTATAAATAATACTACTTATGGAATGACCGGCGGTCAGGCAGGCCCAACTACACTTCTAGGCCAGGTAACAACAACCACACCTAAAGGCAGAAAAGCTGAATTAACCGGTTTTCCTATAAAGATTTCAGAAATGATGACAAATTGTGATGGCGCTGTTTATGTTGCCAGAGTTTCATTAGATAGTCCTGCCCAGATTAAAAAAGCTAAAAAAGCAATTAAAAAAGCTTTTGAAGTACAAATTTCAGGTTTAGGATTTAGTTTTGTAGAAATTTTATCTATATGTCCTACAAACTGGCATATGACACCAAAAAATGCACACGAGCGTGTAAGAAAAGAAATGTACCCTGTATTCCCGCTCGGCGTTCTAAAAGATCTAACAGACAATTCAAAGGAGCATAAATAATGAAAATGGAACTTATTGTTTCTGGCTTTGGCGGACAAGGCGTGCTATTAACAGGTGTAACATTAGCATATTCTGCCATCATTGAAAACAAAAATACCACATGGATTCCGGCATACGGTGGTGAAATGAGAGGCGGAACTGCAAACTGTTCAGTTATTATATCTGAAGAGGAAATTGCGTCTCCATACATCGAAAACCCACTAAATGTAATAGCTTTAAATACCCCTTCAATGTTAAAATTTGAACAAAAAATCAAACCGGGCGGAAATTTAATAGTTAATTCTTCAATAGTAGAAAAAAAGCCTTCAAGAACTGACATAAATTATATTTTTATACCGGTAACTGATATTGCTAACAACCTCGGCGAACCAAGATGCGCAAATATGGTTGCACTTGGAGCTTTAATTGAAAAAACAAAAGTTGTTAAATTCGAAAATATTCTGGCAGCTCTTGCAAAAGTTCTACCTATCAGCAAACTGGACCTCATTGCTATAAATCGCAAAGCTCTTGAATCAGGTTCAGAGTTTGTAAAAAATTTAACTCTTGTTAAATGCTAGATTAAAACGAAATCATAATTTTTTTTACATCACTGAAGTTATATTGCCAATCCATAAAAATCTTTACAAAAATTTACATGTAACAATACTCTTTTACTAGCAACTTTTTTCTCGAATATGTTTTTAATCATGTGGACTGGTAAGTGAAATTAATTTGTGATATCATACACGAAAACCTACAGACTAATATTTCAAGAAAGTTCAAAAGTTTTAAAAAACCAAAAGGAGGCGTACTTTATGGTGACTCTAGTTGATAGAGATACCGGGAAACTACTCGATAAAAAAATCGAGAATGATTCCCCTCGCGGAAATGATGACTTTGAAAAATATTTATCAGAACAACGTTTAAGAACAACATTCAATGGAACAGAAGTTGCCGCGTTCTCCTGGTACAAAAAATTACTTGGGTTAGAATAAAGCCCAGGAATAGAATGAAAAAACGAGGTTTAAAAGCCTCGTTTTTTGTTGGATAAAATCCGTTAATTGAACTTCTTCCAGCAAAGTCTGATTAACAGGAATCATGCAACAGAACTAAAATAAGGAAGTATGAAAAAATTTTTACTCATTTTAAAAATATCATTTCGTGTCATGCTGAATTTATTTCAGCATCTCAGTTATTATGAGATCCTGAAACGAGTTCAGGATGACACAATACGTAAAAATTTTTTCTTTATTACTTAAAAATAATGGAAAGCTCATGTATTGACTCTTTAAACTGTTTTATTGCGGAGATTTTGCTTAAACTTATACTCCTATGCCAACCAACTAATCCCTCTACACTTCTATTTATCAATAAGTTTTTCTTTTTTATCTTCTTTTTACTAAATTAAAACTATGGCATCTACAATCAGAGTATGAGTTTAAGCAAAATTGTAGCTTTAAAACAGTTTATTAGAGTCAGTAATGGGCGGTAAATACAGCAAATTTTTTGTTCCCCCTTGTGGGGTGAACTCTGTCAGAGGATTGTTTCTGAATATATCAGTCATTATTTCAGAGTGAATTAAAAAAATTTGTGGTTCAATCTTGAAATTTTCAGTATAAAACTTTTTAAATTTTTATTTCTTATATACCTTATTTGGCAATGGTTTTACGGATTTGCTGCAAGATCTCTAATATTACTTCCAGTAAATAATCCTGATGCCTGACTTATTACGTATTAACTCGCCTGTTTTTTTCTGTAAATATAGAAATTCTTTTTTTCAAAGAAAGGAATAATTTTAATAAGATTAAAATATTTTTCTATTTCCAGAGAATTAATTTTAAAGCTTATACTTGCTGGAACGCCATGATCGATAACTTCTCCTGCAAAATTTTCATAAACATAAATTAATCCTCCGGCTTTATCAACATTATAGTTTACAACTCCATTATCAATGGAGTAATTAAAGCTTACATGCTTATCATCAAAAATATTGGTTTTCTGCAAAGGAGAAGACAAGATTATATAATCAAAATCTCTAAAATTTTTCTTTTTTATAAACAGTTCATATCTAAGCGGGTAAATTTTCCATTTGGAATTTGTTTCAAAAAAAGGATAATACCAGTCAGTGTTGTTATAAAACAATGCGATTTTTGAATTATCAGGAATTGTTTTTTTTATGTACCCAAAAAAGTCTTTATAAGGCAGACACATATCAAAAATTCCTGAAAATCTATACCTTATATCGTCTCTTGTTGCAACAAACCCCTTATCTTTTATTATATTTATTACTTTAAATAATGGTTTTGCCTCATTAGCTGTCGAAAAAATAATAAAATTCCAGATAACAATACCTGTTATAAGAAGCTTGAATGGAGTAAAGGTTTTTTTATACGTAAATATGAGGATTGGAGAACAAAAAATAACAGCTGTAGTTATATATCTGTGAATACAGAATTTAAAACCCATAAGACAGGATAATGCAAATAAAAAACCGATAGCAGCAAATGCGGTCATTGAAATATATAAAGTACGGTTTCTGCTAAAGAAGCCTGTTAGTCCTCTCTTTATCATCATTGGCAGTATAAGAATGAAGCCTATCAGACCAAAAGTTGAAAAACTTTCGTGAACAACTGTATTAACTGATGAAATATCATCTGTCGGTATTTTTGTTATCAGTCCGGCATTATGATTGATAGACAGAAAATTAAAAAGAGAATTTTTAAATAATAGAAGTAAAGGAGTAAGCTTATCAGCATTAGGGATTCCTGAAAAATCAAAGAACAAAAGACCATTTCTTATTAAATTTGCTAAAAATGAGCTGACATTATGCTTTATATTGAAGCTTTTTACAAAAGGTTCAAATCCGAAAAAATTTCCGAAGGAAAAATAGTTCTGAATGTAATTATATGAACTTAAAATAATTAATGCGGGAATAAAAACTGAAATATAAAATATCAAAGGTTTATACCAGTCTTTTCCTCTCTCTTTAATTAGAATTAATGGATAAATAACCGAAAAAACAGGAATAAAGAAGAATATCGAATTTTTGGTATTAAATCCTATCGCGATTGATATAGCAGAATAAATCAATGCAAGATTATTTTTTTCTTTTACACCATATATAAACAAAAAGAATGAGCAAAAAATAAAAAATGCAATCACAAGATTGGTTTGTTGGCTTGCTGATTCCAGGATCAATGATGGAATAGAACCAAGTATAAATACTGCCCACAGGATTCTTCTTTTTGAAAGTCTAAAGTAAGAAAGAAAATTATAAAGTATAAAAAGGCAGCCTAAATAGGATAAATATTCCACTAACTGAGCAAAAATGTCATTTTTAGTAAAAATCATTGACCATAAAATAAGAATTTCTGAGGCAAAAGGGAATATTAAAAAACCTGCAACGCTTGCTTCATAATGGGCTAAGGTCCTATGCTGAATCCAGTATGGAATTCTTGCCAGATAGCAGTCCATACTGTCCCATGAATTTACTGGCGTTACAAATGCTAAAAATAAAGATACAGCACATGAAAATACGAAGAAAATGCTTATTACTAAAAGCAATTTATCCTTTTTTAAAGCTTGATAATTGACTATAATATGGTTATAAACTTGATGAAATCCTATCAAAGGCCTCTGTTTATAATTCCATAAAATAAATGTTATAGACAAAATAAATAAATTGAAAGCTAAAATAGCCGGCTCTGCAATGCCTTTAAATAAAGATAATAGTTCAAACGTAATTAGAACCTGTGATACAATTGTTAAAATTAGGTAAAGTACGTTTAATCTTGTATTTTTTTCTTTTAAAAGGCTTACAATAAAATACGAAGATAAAAGAACCATAATAAAAGATACTAGAAATAACAGAAATCCGGTCATCTTTTCTCCAGATCAGTCTAATCGTTCTTGCTAATTAATAATGCTAATGATTGGAGTATAGTTGAAAAAACTTTCATATTCGAAACTTGAAGTTTATTTGAATAATTTAAAATCATAGGTACTTCAACTATTTTAGGCTTATATTTTAACATTTTTCTTAATATTTTTACAGTTACAGTAAAGCTTTTTCGTTTGGACAACCCATCAGTGTTCTCTTTCAATAAATTTTTGATCAAATACCCTCTATAAGCTCTATAATTTGAAGTATAATCTCTAACCCCATTAATATTAAAAAATAATCTATATAAAAACTTTGCACAATTGCTCAAAAAGATTCTAAATTCAGATAAACCGTAAATTCTGGATTGTTCACAATATCTGGAAGCTATAACAATATCTGCACCTTGATGAATTTTATTTATCATTTCACTTACCAGAAATGGATTATGGGTATTATCTCCATCCATAGTTATGATAAGACTATTATCATTCATATCTTTTAACAAAGAGAACCCCGTAAGTAAACTTCCCGGCAATCCCTTATTCTCATTATGCTTATGATAATTAATATTTAAATTCTTAAAATCATTAACAGCTTTAAAAATATAGTCTTCAGAATCATCCTGACTATTATCGTTTACAATAATAATTTCATAAAAAAGTTGACCATATATTCTGCAAAACTCACTAAAATTACTTAATAAGTTATAAATGCTCTTACTTTCATTATGAACCGGCAATATTACATAACTTTTTTCAACCAAAATTTAATAATCCTATTGAAAATGTACACTTAATATTTATTATAACCAATTAATTTAAATTATATACACTAATGATCATTTAAGAAGTTTTATTAACGTAAAAAGTCTATAACAAGTTCTTTCAAATATGCAGTTTAATCAATAACTGTCATTACTTCCGACAAATCTTTCTTTTGCGGACCAGTTGTCTTAGTTTCAGGTTTACCCAGACATAACAAGGAAACCAGTTGATAAGGAGATTGAACATCAAGAATTTCTTCGAGTTTTTTACATGCATAAAGCGGGGCGGTAAGCCAGCAAGAACCATACCCCAATGCGTGAGCCGCAAGAGAAAGATTTTCTATGGCAGCACCAATACTTAATAATTCCGGATTTGGACGCATTCTTGTAATTTTCTCTTCACTGACTCCTTTTTCTCTCATAATTTCTGCCATTAAAGAAACTTTTGGTTCCATTAAAACAGCAATATTTACGGGAGCATCTGTAAAAAATGCGGAAAATTGCTTATAAAAATTAATTTTGTTTTCTTTTCCTTCTGCTTCTTTCCATGTGAGTATTTCATCATAAGTTTGAATTATCGCCTGCTTCATCTTGTTTTTTACAGCAGGATTGTATATAACGATAAAATGCCACATTTGATTATTTGTAGAACTAGGGGCAAGTCTTGCAGCGTTAATTATTTTTTTAACATCTTCTATTGGAGGAATATCAGCCTTAAATTTTCTTACAGAATGTCTTGTTTCGATAGCTTTAAAAATTTCCATATAAAGTCCCTTTTTAAAATGATCTATAATAAAACTAATATTTAACAAAACTCTCGTTTAGGAGAACTCTAATGAATAGATTTAGCTTTTCCTTTATTTTATTATTCCTGATAATCTTTTTGTTTCAAGCACCAATTGTAAAATCTCAGTCAAAATATGGAATGCCCTACAATTTAAAACAATCAGCGCCCTTCTATAGTGGCGTTCAATCAGATAATTTGCATGGAAATAGAGAAAATATCCTTATAATTCTTGATAGTTCATTCAGTATGAATGATAAAATCAATGGCGAAAGAAAAATTGATATTGCAAAAAGAGTTATAAATCAAGTTCTAGCTCAAACTTCAGGGAATTCCTATATTGGACTCAGAGTGTACGGACATAAAATGGGTGTTTTAGGAATAAATGCCTGCAGAGCTTCAGAATTAAAAGTACCCATAGGGCAAAATACCCAGTCCATAATACACAATGTTCTTATGGGTATTAAGCCTGTCGGAATGACTCCTATTTCATATTCAATAGGGCAGGCTGTTGCTCAGGACTTTATCGGACTTCCAGGCAAAAAAAGAATTATTCTTGTTAGCGATGGGATGGAGACCTGTGATGGAAGTCCCTGTGATTATGCATTAGACCTGGTAAAAAAGGGCATTGATTTAAAAATTGATGCTATAGGTTTTGACCTTTCTGAGCCTGAAGCCATAAGTCAGCTTAAATGCACTTCTCTTGCCACTAAAGGTAAATTTTATGCAGCTAAGGATGCTAATGAGCTTACTAACAGTTTAAATAAAAGTTTAAATGTCAGAAAAGATGTTGAAGGCAAAATATTTAAGGGCAATTTTTAGAAATTTAAAATCAGATGATGATATTATGTAGATAATTAGATTTAGGAATTTAGGAGAGAAATAAAAATATGAATAACAGGGCAAAGCTTGTAACTTTAGGAGTATCTGCATTAATTGCTTTAAATATATTATTTGGAAATTTATCATCTCAGACAGTCAGCTCTGCTGAAGTAGAAAGTTATAAGCAGATCAATGCTCTTGAGCTTGTTGATAAACCTCAAAGTTATCTGAATCAAAAAATTAAGATAAATGCTACTTTTGATAAATTCTCAACTCTTGGACTTGATTACAAGCCTGCAATGAGAGAAGCTAAAAATTATATTTCATTTCTCATCAAACGCCCTGACGTAACCAGCAATAATATTCCCCTTTCTGAATTAAAACTTATAATCAAAAGGGAAAAAGCTGAAAAACTTATTGACCTTGAAAGCGGCGATAAAATTGAATTTACCGGCAATGTATTTTCAAATGCTTTAAACGATCCGTGGGTAGATGTTGATAATATCAAAGTTTTAACTTCGAAAACAAAAACAGTCTCCAGTAAAAAAGAAACCAGCCAAATAAAATAATAAAAGATTTTTTATAATTGTAGTAAAGCTGCCTTTCAGGCAGCTTTACTTTTATATTTAATCACATATCGTTCATAATTAAATTACTAATTTTTATAATTTATACTCTCAATCATTACAGAAAGTTTAAACGATATGCTATTATACTTTTAAAATAAGTTTGTTTTTATTAAAAAAGAGTTCATAGCTAATCAAAATTTATATTACGAAAACATAATAAATCAGGGAGGAGATTACCTAATGATGCAATTAGGAGAAGTTTTACAGCAGGTAAGAGTTACACCAAAACACATAGATGATTACATTCCTATCGTTGGTGAAGATAGAATAAAGAGATTAAAAGAGCTTGCAAAGCCTCTAAAAAATAAAAAATTATTAAATATTAATGCAACAGCTTATGGCGGAGGAGTAGCAGAGCTTTTAAAAACGCAGGTTGCACTCATGCAAGACCTTGGACTGGATGTTGAATGGTATGCCATGAACGCCAAACCTGAATTTTATGAAGTTACCAAAATGTTTCATAATAACTTGCAGGGACATCCTGAGTTATTAACTGAAGATCAAAAAAAGATTTATCTTGATGGAGTAAAACAGAACGCAAAAGGTATAGTTGAAAATTATGATTTTGTTATAGTTCATGATCCACAGCCCCTTGCTATGCTGGAATATATACCAGCCTCTACCGGCAGATGGATTTGGCGCTGCCATATAGATACTTCCGAACCAAATCCGGATACCTGGAACTTTTTATATCCATATATGAAGCACTATGATGCAGTTATTTTTACACTTGATGAATTTGTAAAAGAAGACGCGGATCTTAAAAATATAACATTTATTCCTCCTTCAATTGACCCTTTAAGTCCTAAAAATAGCGAAATGTCAGAAGACGAAGTAAATAAACTTGTATATAGCTATAATGTTGATCCTGACAGACCAATTATCACTCAGGTTTCAAGATTTGACCCCTGGAAAGATCCTCTTGGTGTTATAGATGTATACAGAAATATTAAATATGGACAGGTTAAAAGTGGCATTAAGGGTCTTCAACTTGCTATGATAGGAAGCATGGCTCATGATGATCCTGAAGGCTGGATAGTATACGATCGTGTCATGAGAAAGGTCGGCGAGGATTTTGATATCAATGTATATACCAATTTTCATAATGTTGGAGACGTTGGAGTAAAAGCATTTCAATACGCCGCTGACGTTATACTTCAAAAGTCTCTTAAGGAAGGCTTTGGCCTTACAGTTGCAGAGGGACTCTGGAAAGGTAAACCCATTATTGGAGGAAAAGTAGGAGGAATTAAAATTCAAATAAAGGATGGGGAAAATGGTTTTCTTGTTAAGAGCATTCAGGAAGCTACTGAAAAAACCCTTTATCTTCTAAAACATCCTGATGAAGCAAAAAGAATGGGTAAAAACGGCAAAGAATTTGTAAGAGACAGATTTTTATCAATCAGAGAAATCGAAGATCATTTAATTTTATTTAATAAATTACAAAATGAACCTTGCTCTACCACGTTTTGTAGTGGATAATTAAAGTTAGAGCCTGTCTAGCTAAAATTATAAAAATCATGCTATGATTGTTCAAAAGGCTCGTGCGGAGCGGGAGTACCGGCTAAGCCTCCAATGGCTTGCAAGGCAAGGCATTGGAGGCTATAGCCAAACTCATTCTCAAATTTGGCTGGAGATTTATAATGCTTGAAAAAAATAATTTTCTTGTAGTGCATGGACATTTTTATCAGCCGCCTAGGGAAAATCCCTGGTTGGAATCAATAGAACTGCAAGACAGTGCTGCTCCTTTTCATGACTGGAATTCAAGGATAGCATATGAATGCTATACACCAAATTCAGTCTCCAGAATTGTAGATCATACTAATAAAATACTTGATATTGTTAATAATTATTCATTAATAAGCTTTAATATAGGCCCGACTCTTCTTTCATGGCTCGAAATTCATGCTCCTTCGACATATGAACGCATAATCGAGGCTGACAGGCAAAGTCTGGAAGAACATTCCGGGCATGGAAATGCTATTGCGCAGGTTTATAACCATATTATTATGCCTCTTGCCAATGAGAGAGACAAATATACTCAGGTTATCTGGGGAATAAAGGATTTTCAATATAGATTTGGGAGAAAGCCAGAGGGTATTTGGCTTTCGGAAACAGCTGTTAATGATGATACTTTAAGAGTTCTGGTTGATTGTGGGGTTAAGTTTACTATTCTTTCTCCATATCAGGCATTAAAAATAAAAAATATAGGATCTGATGATCAATCATGGATTGATGTAAGCTGGGGTAATATTGATCCTGGACAGGCATACAGATATTTTTTGAAAGATGGAACTGATAGATATATTGACTTATTCTTTTATGATGGTTCTATTTCAAAGGCAGTTGCTTTTGAGAGCCTTCTTCATAATGGAGATAACTTTGTAAATAGGCTTAAAGACGGTATTTCATCTCAAAGAACTTATAAAAATCAGCTCATTCATATTTCAACAGACGGAGAAAGTTACGGACATCATACAAAATTTGGCGATATGGCTCTTTCTTATATATTAAAGAGGCGTGCATCTGAGGTTGGATTTATATTAACCAATTATGGTGAATTTTTGGCAAATAATCCGCCTGAATGTGAAGCTGATATTAAAGAAGGCTCAAGCTGGAGTTGTTTTCATGGCGTTGGGAGATGGACAGATAATTGTGGATGTTCAACAGGAGCAAAACCAGGCTGGAACCAGAGATGGAGAAGACCTCTTAGACAGGCTTTAGACTGGCTGAGAGATGAACTGGTCAGTGTTTTTGAGAAACAAGCCGGAGTATACCTGAAAGATCCATGGAAAACCAGAAACAGATATGTAGAAATAATACTGGATAGAAGTGAACAAAGTATACGAGATTTTCTTGCACATGAATCCATCAAAAAATTATCTCAAAAAGAAATCAATAACGTGATGAAACTTCTTGAGATGCAAAGACAGGCAATGCTTATGTATACAAGCTGCGGCTGGTTTTTTGCTGATATCTCAGGCATTGAAACTGTTCAGATTCTAAAATATGCTGCAAGAGCAATGCAGATAGCTGAAGAATTTTCTGAAAATGATTTTGAGACAAGATTTCTTGAAATTCTTTCTGAGGCAAAAAGCAATATTGCATCATTTGGCACTGGAAAAGACATATATTTAAAATATGTTAAACCTTCAATTGTAAGTATCAAACAGGTAGTAAGCCACTGGGCAATCAGCTCCTTATTTGAAGAATATGATGAAGAAACTGATATATACTGTTATAATCTGAAAAATTTTGATTACAGAAAATTTAAAAAAGGAAATACCTCTCTTGTAATAGGACAAATTGAAATTGTATCAAAAATATCATTGGAAAAGCATCATATGATGCTTGCAATGCTTCATTATGGAGGAGAAGATTTCCACTGCGTTATTAAAAATTTCACAACTACTGATGATTACAACAAAATAAAGGAAACTTTGGTTGATAAATATCATTCATTACCTTTGACAGAAGTTATAAGAAGTCTCGATGAATATTTCGGAAGGGAATATTACACTCTTAAAGACTTATTCCTTGAAGAAAGACGCAAAATTATCAGTATTTTAATAAAAGATCAATTGGATAAATTTGCAACAACCTATCAGGATTTATATATGGAAGGCAAGGGTCCTATGGTGCAGCTTAATGAGCTCGGACTTAAAGTACCTTCCGAATTTAAAATTGCAGCTGAGTATTCTTTGAGCCGCTCGTTCAATGACATTATTTCAAACGTTGACGATATTGCAAATCCTGAGTTATTGCAGGAAGCAATTGACATAAATCAAGAGGCCAAAAAACTTGGAGTATCATTAAATCTCGAACCGGCAGAAAAAATCTACAGCTTCCATTTGACTGAAATGGTTAAAAATTTGGCTAATAATATGGAAATTAAAGGATGTGAAGACACCATAAATACTTTATCATTAGCTAAAAAACTGGGACTTAATCTTAATTTGTCACAAGCTCAGGATGTCTTTTTTAATTCAATTTATAATCAGGTTTTAGAACTTTTTGAATCGCTTGAAAGATCTAAAAACCAGGAAACTGAACAAAAATTCATTTCTTCAGTTTTAAGTCTCGGAACAAAGCTTAATTTTAATGTCGAAAAAAGATATATAGAACTTAATAAACTTTCTCATATAGAAATTAAACATTAAAAATTTTATTACCTACTCTAAAGAGTATGAATAATTAAATACAAAAATAGCTAGTTGGTATATTTACCTACCTATTTTGATTCGGGCATATTTATTGGATTATTAATTAGCCTGGCTTTAGGAGGATTTTGTATACTCGTTATGCAGAATTATTTTAAGTAGGTATCAAAAAATTCTTACGTACTGTGTCATCCTGAATTTATTTCAGGATCTCTAAATCAATAGATACTGAAACAAGTTCAGCATGACACAAGGATATTATTCAAATATATGTGTAAGAATTTTTTGTTTGTTCCTTAATTTCCAATAAGGGGGAATGATGTTCTGGAGTAATTTTATTCATATATATCAGCCGCCTACACAATCTTTTGAAATAGTTGAAAAAGTAACTAACGAGAGCTACAGGACTCTTGTCAGGATTTTGAAAAAGTATGAAAAAGCTAAAATTACATTAAATATTAACGCAAGCTTGACGGAACAATTTGCGAAATATGGCTTTGACGATGTTATTGGAGGACTAAAAGAATTAGCACAGGATAGAAGAATTGAATTTACCGCAAGTGCAAAATATCATCCTATATTACCGCTTATCCCTGACGAAGAAATAAAAAGACAGGTTGAACTGAATACAGAAACAAACAGAAAATATTTTGGTGACAGCTATAATCCTGTAGGATTTTTCCCCCCTGAGATGTGCTACAGTGCGCATATTGCCGAAATAGTTAAGGAGCTTGGTTTTAAATGGATAATTATAGATGAAATTGGCTTTAATGGTAAATTAGATCAGGTTAAAAATGACAAAATACACAAAATTAAAAGTTTTGATAACTTTTTTGTATTTTTTAAGGAAAGAAATTTCTCAGCTGGCTTAACATACGGAAAATATCCTGGATTTAACGAATTTGTAAAAGATATAAAAAATCTGAATGAAAAATTTTATCTTTTAACAGGTACTGATGGTGAAGTATACGGACATCACAGACCCGGTCAGGAAAATTTACTTAGTGAAACCTATGAAAACGGATTGATTAAAACCTGCACAATTTCCGAATTATTTAGCCAGTTTAATGAAATTATAGAAGTAAGTCCTTTGGCCTGTTCATGGAGCACTTGGGAAAAAGAGATGAAAGATAAAATTCCATTTCCCCAGTGGAATTATCCCGGCAATGAAATCCACAAACTCCAATGGGAACTGGCTTATCTGTCTATAAATCTGATAAAGAATGCTGATCAAAATTTAAAAAACTATGTAATTGCCAGAGATTTTCTTGATAAGGGATTGCATAGTTGTCAATGGTGGTGGGCAAGCGCACGACCCTGGTGGGATACAGGTATGATTGAAAAAGGAGCAGAGCAATTATATTCATCAATAGATATCTTGAAAGAAAGTCTTAGTTTAAAGGATACAAAAGATGCTTTTGACCTTAAAGAAAAAATTATAAAAACTGCAAAAGCTTATTGGGAATCGGGCAAAGCAACCAAATTAAAGCAGGAATACATGAATGATTTTACTGAGGTAGAAAATGAACTTAGTTTTGGTTAGTCCATATCACTTCAAACAGGTATAAAAATTTTTAGGTCCAGAAAGAAAGGAATTTTTAATGAAGAAAGATATATATGTAATTCTGGCTTTTCATGCCCATGAGCCTATTTGGGACCTTCCTGGACAATTACAGAAGGGAGTTACTGATCAACGTGTTGCACAGGGAATACTTGCAGAAAACTATGTCCGAAAAAGAATGCAGGAAGGCCGAAATATTTACAGAGATTTAATTGACTTCGCAAGCGACCTTCAGGCACCTGTTACACTTGATATAAGTAATGAACTTCTATTTCAACTTGGCAGAATAAGACCTGACAGCTTTACAATGTTAAAAGATGCCTATTCATCAGGATTAATTTCTCCTTTATATACAATGGCACACCATACGCATGTTTGTCTTATGAATGAGGATGAAATTGAAGAGGAAATCAAATTAAATGAACAGTTTATTCACGATATAGTAGGAGCACCAAGACCGAAATACCGTGGAATGTTTTTTACAGAATGCTCTATCGATGAAAGTAAACTTAAAGCTGCCAGAAACCTGGATATGGAATACATAATTTTTTCTCATATTACAGAAGAAAAAGGAGACTTCTCATACTCAGATCCTGATGCAGATTATGTTTTTAAACCATTTAGAGTTAAACATGACCTTCTTGCATTACCGAGAAATTTCCCTGTTTCACAGTTAATCTGGAAGCCAATAACAAGGTGGTATCCTGATAGACTCAGAAATCAGGGCTTTTTGATGGGACAATATTATGTATTCAGCGAAGAATACCAAAATAAAGAATACCTTGAATCAAACATCACCAAAGAACAGGCAATAGATGAATATACTCAGGTACTGATAGAACAAATAAATCTTGCTCCTGATTCAGGATTACTGCTATATATTCAGGATCTTGAACTTATGGACTTTGGGGATCTTGCTCTCCAGATAGCTAATGCTTCCTGGAAACAGGTTCTGGATATGGATATGGCAAATATTCATTTTGTAACGCCAGATCAATACATTGACAGTTATGTAAAAGAAGTAAAAAAAGAAAATCTTCCTAAAATAGGCTTTAAGAAAATAAGCTGGGCTCCTGAAATAAGAGTTTTGCTAAGATATGACGGACATTATCCTCCTATTGATTTTGGAGAATTCAGAGGCCATAAATCAAATAAAGATTCTATATTTAAAAAAGACCCATTTATATTCTGGGAACAGGGATCATTCTTTACAGGATTTTTTGACTGGCTTTTAAAAGTTCACGATTTTGAACTCACAGCGGATGTAACTGCTAAAATTTTGAATGATGAAGAATATCAGATTATGCAGTTTCCTGGAGAAAAAAGGCTGCCTATTCAGCTAAGATTAATGAAAAGAGCTTGCAACTGGGGCTGGGCTCCTGATGAGGACAGGCAAAAAAGACCTTTTCTCGATGGCTTCTTAATATCTGATTATCTGCTGCTTTTGCACAAGCTTTATCCGGTAAGAAGAATGAGAAGTGTTGAAAGAATTGATAGTTTCTATTTTGAAGGACTAAAAAGACTTCTTGAAGTAATAATCGATATTAGAATTGATTATCTAAATTTTGGCCTTGATATTTTAAGAGTAGACAAGGGTTTTGATATAAGCACATCCATTGAAAAACTTGATCACTCAAAAAGTTACAGACAACTTGCCCAATCTCACATAGAATCAGCCTATGAGATTTATAAAGAAAACCTGCTCAAAAATTTAAAGGATAATGATACATGGATTGCTTTCCTTGAACAAATAAGGGAATACTGCAGATGTGTATTTATCTCGACAGACCAGATACAAAGGGCATGGATACACAGTCAGGACACACAAACATTGATTAATGCAATGTATAAATATCTCTATGATCTCTATCCACCAAGGTTTCCTTCTTTAATTGATGAAATAAGACAGGAAAAAGCTGTTATACAGTGAACTAACGTCAATACATAGATAATTTAAGCTTATTTTAACAGTTTTCCCTGACTGAAGTTCGTATGTTTTCGTCTAATCTATCACTGTTTTGAAATATGTCACTAACTTCTTTTTCAGTTTTACCAATTTGATTATCTAATTTTTTATCTGCAACTTTTAATGCATTTAACCCTTTATTTAATCTATTAATTCTTAAGCCAGTAGCAAAATTAGATAATTTTCCACATAATGACATTATTTTTTCTCCATATGACATACTTACAATTATTATTAAAAAAACACATATATCTTAATTGCCAATTTACAAAATAAATATTTACTTTTCTTAAAAACAAATATTTATTCTTAATAAACTACAAAATCATATTTAAAATCATAAAATTTTTACTAAGTAATTTAAGCATAATCAATCTATATAAAATACACAAATACTTATTAGTGCCATATATAAATACCTCTATTATCTATATACGCCAAGATTTCATTTTTATCAGAAGAAATAAAACTGGAAATGGTTACTACAAAATAGTCTTAACCATTAATAATATGCTTATTATTACTCAATATTAAAAGTTTCCTTGCAACAGAATAAAAAAATAATATATAATCAAATTTATAAATTTGATTTAGTTGGAAAATGTTGCAAATGTATCAACGGATTAAAAATAAAAGAGCATTTACATTAGCAGAAGTATTAATAACACTGCTTATAATCGGAGTTATCGCTTCAATAGTTATTCCTGGATTAATTGCTGATACCCAGCAAGCCGAATACAAAACAGCATGGAAAAAAGCTTTTGGCGTTGCATCACAGGCATACAAACGAGCTATAGCTGAAAATGGCAGTTTTGGCCCATATGGATCCAATACAGGCAAATTGGATGCTTTGAAAAATTATATGTCAATCGTTAAAAATTGTTCAGGTAGTACATTTGGAAACTGCTGGGCTACTAATGGAGTAACAAGACAGGATGGATCATACCCTGGTGGAGGTTGTGTAGGATATAGTCAATCAAATCAAAATGTATCCAATGCTTTTATTACATCAGATGGGATGTATTGGTTACAGTATAGTAATATGGATTGTGTAGCGGTTGATACAAATGGAATTAAAGGTCCTAACAAATTTGGCAAGGATGTTTTTGATTTTTATATGACTGAGTCAGTTGTCAAACCCAATTGTTGCAGTTCTACTGAATCTGTTGATTATTTGAAATAATAAATTAATCATTTTTTAAGCAAAAAATTTTTAATATATAATATTAAGAATAATCAATCTATTATTGCGTGTAATATGAAACAAAAGAAAATTTTAATATCAGGGTATTACGGTTTTGACAATTTTGGGGACGATGCAATACTGCATGTCCTTATTTCTGATGTTAGAAACAGCATAGATAATCCTCAGATTACTGTAATCTCAAACAATCCGAAGAAAACAAAGAAGAATTACGGTGTTGAATCAATATACAGATTTGATTTTAAAAATATTTTTTCCTGTATGAACTCTTCTGACCTGTTTATAAGCGGAGGTGGAAGTCTTTTACAGGATGTAACAAGCTTTAAAAGCTTGCTTTATTATCTTGGATTAATATTTCTTGCCCAAATCCTAAGGGTAAAAGCCTGCATTTATGCTCAGGGAATAGGTCCTATTAAAAGTAAAATCGGACGTTTTTTAACTTCTGTTCTGTTAAAGAATCTTAGCTTTGTAGCAGTCAGAGATACTGACAGTCAGGATTTTTTAACAAAGCTGGGAGTTAAATCAGTATTAACAGCTGATCCCGTCTGGAGACTTGAATGTGACGGTGTTAAATATAATACTGATATTAGCAAAGAAAAAACAAAAGTCGGCATACAGCTCAGAAGATGGCATTCTTTGGATAATGAGAAACTTAAAAATTTAGCAGAAGCAATTAATTCAAGTTTTAACAGCAAAGAGTACCAGTTAATATTAATTTCATTGCAGGATGTACAGGATCTGGACGTGACAAAACGGTTTGAAGAAATAATGAAAGAGATTAACAGTTCTTTTGAAGTTATTACTGCATCTGATTTATCAATTTGTGAAGTTTCAAACTTAATAAGTCAGCTTAATTTCTTTATCGCAATGAGATTTCATGCTAATCTTATATCGATAAAATTCAATATCCCTACTTTTGCGATATCTTATGATCCAAAAGTAGAAAGTTTATCAATTAATACCGAAATACCATTTATTTCAGTCAAGAATATGAATTTAGCAGAAATAACCGATAATATTCAGGTATTAGTCAATAATAAATATGATCTAACCGATAAATTAAGAAATTTCTCAGAGAAAAAACAACTGGAATCTAAGCAAAATCTGGAACTGTTAAGTAAAATATTGTTATAATAGCTATTGGAAAAATGAAAATTGAATCAAGAAATTAAATGTAACAATTTAAGAGCATGCATTCTCGGATATCCTGTTGACCTTGTAAGTATGGATGATGCAATTTATTTTGCAGACAACTGTATAAAAAACTTAACAGGTGGACATGTTGTTACTCTTAATCCTGAAATGATAATGCAGGGAGAGAAAAATAATCAGTTAAGCACTGCTTTAAAAAGTGCAGAATTGATTATACCGGATGGAATAGGAGTTATAAAAGCTCTTCATAAGCTTGGAATTAAACATATAAAACAACTTCCGGGCATTGAATTTTCCGAACAGCTTATAAATATTTGCACTAAAAAAGATTATAGAATAGCTTTTTTAGGGGCATCAACAGATGTAATAGAAACAATGGTAAAAAATTTAAAAGAAAGATACCCTTCAATTAATATCATTTTTGTTCAGGACGGTTATTATAATGAAAATGACGAAGCTGCTATTATCGAACAACTTGCAGATTTAAAACCTCAAGTTCTGTTTATAGCTATGGGCGTACCAAAACAGGAACTCTGGATTTTAAAACATAAAAAGACCCTTGATTCAACATTAATGGTAGGAGTAGGAGGAAGTTTTGATGTATGGGCAAATAAAGTCAAAAGAGCTCCTTTTATATTCAGAAAATTTGGACTTGAATGGCTTTACAGATTAATATCCCAACCCTCCAGATTTAACAGGATGTTTCCTACATTACCGCTGTTTTTTATAAAAGTTATACTTGATAAACAAAATACAAGAAAAGAGTATTAGAATGAGTGAAATTGCAAAGTTAAACCTTAAAGAAATTGAAGAACTGTCAAAAGTTTGTAAAAAACTTAGAGAAGATATTTTAACGATGATACATGGGGCTAAATCAGGCCATCCTGGTGGTTCACTATCTATAGTTGAAATTTTAAGCGTACTTTATTTTAAATGCTTAAAACATGATCCCAAATGGAATAAAAGTCCTGATTGGGAAGACAGAGACAGGTTTATTCTTGCAAAAGGACACGCATCAGCTGCTTTGTATGCAGTTCTTGCCGAAACAGGGTATTTTAAAAAGGAAGAACTGAAAACATTTAGAACTCTGCATTCAAGATTACAGGGACATCCTTCTTATGGTATCTTACCCGGTATAGAGGTTTCTACAGGATCTCTCGGGCAGGGATTATCTATGGCATGCGGAGTTGCTCTTGGCTTAAGACTTGATAAAAAAGAGTCTCATGTTTTTACTATACTGGGAGACGGTGAAACTCAGGAAGGGCAAGTTTGGGAAGCTGCTATGACTGCGGCACATTATAAACTTGGTAACTTAACAGCTATTATTGACAGAAATTGCCTTCAAATTGATGGCAGTACAGAATGTATTATGTCACTCGGTAAAATTTCCAAGAAATGGACAGCCTTTGGCTGGCAAGTACTTGAAATATACGGACATGATCATCAGGAAATTTTTGAAGCTCTACAGAAATCCCGACTAATTGGTAAACAAAATAATTTACCGGTAGTAATTGTTGCCAATACTGTCAAAGGGAAAGGGGTATCATTTATGGAAAATAATGCTTCATGGCATGGAAAAGCTCCAAATGATGAAGAATTTAAAATTGCCATTGAAGAATTGAGAGGATAGAATATGCTGGCTGATAAAGTAGTTAAAAGCTCATTAAGAGCAGCTTATGGAGAAACTCTGGTAGAGCTTGGTCATCAAAATCCTGATATTGTGGTTCTTGATGCTGATCTTTCCTGTTCAACCCAAACTCAGAAATTCGCAAAAGTTTTTCCGGAAAGATTTTTTAATATAGGAATTTCAGAACAAGACGCTATGGGTGTAGCTGCTGGGCTTAGTACCTGTGGAAAAATACCTTTTGTCAGTACATTTGCAATGTTTGCATCAGGCAGGGCATGGGAACAGATTAGAAATTCGATTGCTTATCCAAATTTCAATGTCAAAATAGTTGCAACCCATGGTGGAGTAACTGTTGGTGAAGATGGAGCAAGCCATCAGGCGCTTGAAGATATCAGTATAATGCGTAGTATTCCACATATGACAGTAATAGTCCCTGCAGATAGCCTGGAAACAAAAGAAGTCATTAAATTTGCCGCAAATTATCAAGGCCCCGTTTATATAAGAATAGCAAGATCGCCTATTCCTGAAATTTTTCTAAAAGATGATTATAGTTTTGATTTCCCTAAAGCAAATATCCTGATTGAAGGGATAGATGTAACAATTGCTGCAAATGGCGAAACTGTTCATGAAGCATTAAAATGTGCTAAAATGCTTGCAGATAAAGGTATTCTTGCAGAAGTAATAAATGTACCTGTTGTAAAACCCCTTGATTCAGAAACTATAATTAAAAGCGCCAGAAAAACAGGTGCAGTTGCAATCGTTGAAAATCATTCAATCATTGGTGGTCTAGGAAGTGCAGTTAGTGAATGCCTTTCCGAAAACTGTCCAACTTTGATCAAAAGAATAGGTGTAAACGATCAATTTGGACAAAGCGGAAAAGATACTCAGCTTATGGTTGAATATGGTCTTACCGCTGAAACATTTATAGATAAAGTGGTAGAGTTAATAAAGAAAAAGTAGAGTATATGATCAGATTAACTAATATAACTAAAGAATACGCGGAACATAAAGCTCTGGATAATCTTGATTTACATATAAAAGTTGGTGAATTTGTATTTCTGGTAGGTTCCAGTGGTGCTGGCAAGTCAACTTTAATGCGTTTAATATATAGAGAAGAGCTTCCTACAAGCGGAGAAATTCTTGTCGGTGGAATTGATGTAACAAAAATTAAATATTGTCAGGTTCCACAACTTAGAAGATGTATGGGTATGGTATTTCAGGACTTTAAACTTTTATCAAACCAAAGTACCTACGATAATGTCGCCTATGTAATCAGAGCTTTAGGTATGAGTTCTAAAGAAATCGATATGCGTGTAAAAGGAGCCCTAAAAGTTGTAGGCCTTTTACATAAAATCGATGCAAAACCTACTGAATTATCCGGTGGTGAACAACAAAGGATAGGTATTGCAAGAGCTATTGTTAACGGTCCTCCTCTTTTAATTGCGGATGAACCGACAGGAAATCTGGATCCACAAACTTCTCTTGAAATTATGGAAATATTGGAACAGATTAACTTAAGAGGGACTACAATAGTTGTATCCACTCATGATCAAGCAATTGTTGATCGCTTCAAAAAAAGAGTAGTTACACTTGAAAGTGGAAAAGTAATTAGGGATGTTTATTCAGGAACTTATGAATAACCCGGTTATTAATTGAGGTAGTTTTAATAATGATATTTATTTTACCAATTAATATAGCAACAGAATTAAGAATAATATTCAGATTAATAAAAGAAACTTTTAAAGGTGTGCGCCGAACAGGACTGATGAATATTGTAATTATCGGTACTATGGCTGCAATATTAAGTATATTTGGATGTTTATTCAGGACCAGTCTAGGAATCGCATCTTTTGTGCAGGAATTAGGCAGTACACTTGAAGCATCCGTTTATTTACAGTCTTATGCCAATCCGCAAAGAGTTGCTAACGATATCCTTCAAGTAGGTTATGTTAAAAGTATTAAAATTATTCCTAAAGAACAGGCCTGGCATGATTTAAAAAACCAGATGGATGTTCCTGATATCAGAAACCCTCTTCCTGATACCATTCACGTTAAAGTCATAAATCAAAGATACATTGATCAGGTCGTTAATAGAATTAAGGGCATCAATGGAGTTGAAGGGGTTCAGTATGCAAAACAACTTGCAAGAAAAATCCAGAGTTTAAGTGACATTACAAATATTGCAACTGTTATTGTTCTTATTTTTCTTGGAGGATTAACATTATTTATTATCAGCAATACTATTCATCTCGTAATTCAGGCAAGAAAAAGAGAGATCGAAATAATGAGACTTATGGGTGTAAGCAACTGGTATATTAAGTCACCATACATTCTCCAGGGAGCATTTTATGGTTTGACAGGCGCTCTTATTTCATTATTTCCTCTGCATATACTACATGGCTACCTGAGCAAGCTGTTTGATTTTTTCCATGTGCCTGTACCTGTAACAAATACAAACATAGTTATTCTCTCATTATTAATAATGGGTATTTTAGTTGGATCAGCAGGCAGTATGATATCTGTACGCAAATATTTAAAAGTATAGATTCTCCCAATTTAATATATTTACTGAATAAAAATATTTATGCCGACAGTCTGATTATTTAATTAAATTAACAAAACTTTAAGTTGTTGATTAAAATAAGCAATTTTATATCTTCAGGATATTTCTTTTAATAACCAGGTTATTAAGGGTTAAGGCCTAATGAAGATATCTTTTATTTCAACAAATATATATTCAAAATTTAACAGCATTTGTAATAATAATGCTGAAGAAAAAATACAGTATAAACCTCAAATATCTGTTAATAAAGTTATATATCAAAATTATAAAGCAAATTATATTCCATTTTTAGGAATGACAAACTCTTCAATACAATCTTCTTTTAATAAAGAGTATGAATATGCTGATATAGGATCTGCCCTGAACTTATATTACAAAGATGTAAGCAAATATACAGTAGTATTAACTGAAGAACAAACCAGAAAACTTATTGTAAAAGTTCAAAAAGGTGATATTGAAGCTCAAAATGAACTGGTAGCAGGTCATTTAAAGCTTGTACTTAAGTTTGCCAACAGATATAAAGATAAAGGGTCAAAAAAAGGTTTAGGATTAGAAGATTTAATTCAAGAAGGAAACATTGCTCTAATTAAAGCTATTAACAAATTCGATTTAAACCGAAAAGATGTTAAGTTTAGCAGTTATGCCGGAACCTGGATAGATAAGAGTATTCTCAAAATACTTAATGTATCATTAGTAAAATACAGTAAAGATATTGAATTAGCCTCAAAATATTTAACTGTTAAACAAGAATTAACTGATAAATTAAGTAGAAAACCTTCAAGGGAAGAAATTAGTGCTAAATCCGGTTTAAAAATAAAACAAATTTTTGAAATAGAAGACTATTTGTTCAATAAACCTGTCTATTTAGAAGAAGAATTACAAAACTCAAATTCCTCTTCATCAAGAGGAACATCAAAATATTCAGACATAATAGCAGACGGCAAAAATCATTTTGAAGAGATTATTGAAGTTGGAAATTCAGAAATAAGCTCTTTATCTGATCTTTTAAATGGTAAATTCAACCTTCTCTTTCCCAGAGAGAAAACATTAATGACTTTACTGCTTGGATTAGATGGAGAAGCTCCAAAACAAGCAGCCGAAATCTCCCAGATTTTACATATCCCTGTGACTAAATTGCCGGCAAAAGTAGACTCAGTAAAATCTAAATTAAAAGCATTAATGGATGGGTCTTATGAAGAATCACCTTTATTTAGCAACGATTTTTTTGATAATTTTGCTAATCTTGATGACTTTAGAGAGTTCTTAAGAAAAAATATTTATCATCTTACGCCTGACCAACAAAAAGTAATGAGTGTCTTTTATTTAGACGGAGATATTAAAGTCCAACAAGAAGTAGCAACTATATTGAAAAGAAGCCAGTCCTTTATATCTGATCATAAAAAAACAGCAATAAATGAATTAAATAACCGACTTCAGAATTATCTTATAAACAAAACTAAACTCGATGAAGAAATAGGAATACATAACTTTATTGAAGTATTAAGAGAAAATATCCAATATCTTGTTCCTGAACAGCAAAGGATAATGACAGCATTATATCTGGAAGAAGAAATTAGAACGGATGAACAGGCAGCTAATTTATTAGGTTACACTAGTAAATATATATCTGATAATAAAAAACCTGCAATAAATAATTTAAAGAAAATACTACAGGATTCTTCAAATAAAAAACCTCATATTGATATAGAAACAGGAATAGATAATTTTATTCAAGTATTAAAACAGAATATGGACTATCTTACCTCTGATCAGCAAAGGGTGATGAAAACGTTATATTTAAACGGAAGAATTATGAACCAGCGGAAAGCGGCTGATTTATTAGGTAATTGTACAAAATATGTACAGGATAACAAGAAATCTGCAATAAACGATTTGAAGGAAATAATAAGAAATCCTTCTAATAAAAAGCATTATCTTGATAGAGAAACAGGCATTGATAATTTTATTGCGGTTTTAAAAAAGTATATAGGCTATCTTACTCCTGACCAACAAAGAGTAATGAAGGCGTTATATCTTGATGGAGAAACCATGACACCTCATCAAGCAGCTAAATTACTAGATAATTGTAATAAATACGTGTACGATTACAGAAAATCTGCAATAAATACACTGAAAGAAGTAATACAAGATCCTTCCAGCAAAAAACCTTATTTCGATATAGAAACAGGTATAGATAATTTTATTGAAATATTAAAAGCTAATATGGAATATCTTACCTCTGATCAGCAAAGGGTAATGAAGGCATTATACCTGGAAGGAGAGATCCGAACATCTCAGCAAACAGCTGATTTATTAGGCAATTGCAGAACATATGTGCAAGATTATAAAAAATCTGCAATAGAAGAATTAAGAGTAATTATCCGGAATCCTTCTTATAAGAAGCATCTTTGCAGAGAAGCAGATATAAATAGTTTTATTAACGTATTAAATATGAATATAGAATACCTTACCCCTGAACAGCAAAGAATAATGAAAACATTATACCTGGAAAAGGAAATCAAAACTGAAGAACAGGCAGCTAATATATTGGGTTATGACAAGAAATATATATCTATTACTAGAAAATCTGCGATGAAAGCTTTGAAAGAAATAGTACAAAAACCTTCTGATAAAAAGCATTATATTGATAACAAAACCGGAATAAAAAATTTTATTGAAGTATTAAAGCAAAATATGGACTATCTTACTTCAGAACAACAGGAAGTAATGAAAAACCTATATTTGGATGGAAAATTGAGAAGTGCTCAGGAAGTTGCTGATTTAATAGATAAAAATAAAAGTACCGTTAATCACCACAGAGTATCTGCAATAAATTGTTTAAAGGATATCGTTCAAGGTTCTTATAAATCAAATATTGATAAAGAAACTGGAATAGATAATTTTATTGAGGTTTTAAAACAAAATATATACTCTCTTATTCAAGAACAGCAGGAAATAATGAGGATATTATATCTTGATGGAGAAGTTAAAACTCAACGACAAGCGGCTGATATATTAAAAGTAAGTCAGTCAACTATACTTAGACAAAAAAGTAAGGCGATAGATTGTTTAAAAGAGCTTATTTTAAACAAAATTAGATTATAATTTGGCACATCTTTAAATAAAAAAAATGTCTCCTAAGAGACATTAAAAGAGCTATTGAAGAAGATAAGAGAAGTGGTTACATTCTTATTATTTCAAATAATTGTTCAAATTTTATCATTTACTTGAATGATTATTTATAAAATAATAAGAAATATAAATGTTCAGGATATAATTATTCTGAAAAATATATGCTTTAGAATAATTACGTCAAATAAACGTTCATTGTATAAAAAAGTTAGTGCTATAAAGAATACAGATTTTACATCATACTGAAATAAACATCCTGAAAAATCCATTTGTCTCGCTTTGTCCAGGATAAAATTCGCAACGTTAGGGTTCAGGATAATATTATATTTACGGAGTAATTTAATCCTTATGATATATAGATTTAACAGGCTAATATTAAGTTTGCTGGTTCTAACTTTTATTTTTTCAGTAAATTTTCATGCAAATGCATCCTCTTCAGACCTTTCATGCCATAAAAGAGATGCTTATCTGACTTTGGCAAAAATTATATATGATAACAATAATAATATTCTCTACAGGATGCAGACATTGGGAGAAATAGCAGATTTAGAAGGTTTAAATTTTGACTTTTCTGCTAATCATTTCCAAAATTTTCTGTCAAAAGACAATGAAATTCAATCCCACTCTGTTATTACAAATATAGACTCAAAAATTCAATATCTTAAAGACAAAAATTATATGTTTGGTTATTTACTTAAAGATTTATCTCAATCAAATGAACCGGCGGTTAAGGAATTTTCACGAAATCTGTTAAAAAAACTTGATAAAATTGATGCTTTGCAGGTTTTTACAGAAATGACAAAAAGCAGTGACAATGAAGAAAAAGTTATTGGAATAAAAGGACTGGCAAAAATAAATGGTTCTGAATCTAATATCATCCTAGTAAATATGCTTGATACAGTACCTTATAATGAAAAACTACTGATTACAGATGTTCTGGATTCTTCCAAAGATCTGAACGTATTAAATACAGCAAAAACCATGATTAAGTCTGAAAAAGATCCCAAAATAATAATAAATCTGGCAATAATACTTATTAATAATGGTGATAATGCTTATTTAAAATTTTTACAGGAATATTGTTCTTCTGAAAATATCGAAAATTTAAGATATCTGTCTTTAAAATTGAAAGATATCAAGGGAAACGTTGATTTCACAATAATTGAAAAATTAAGTTTTCAATCAGATACAACAATAAAAATCGGATTAATTTCTTTTCTTGAGGAATATAGAAACAATATCAAAAATAGATCACAAAAAGATCAGGTTATAAAAATTTTAAAAAGATATATTTTTGACAGTTCAGATCTTATTAGTCTGGCAGCATTAAAAATTCTTGCCGGATACCCGGATAAAGAAATTAACAAAATTATAAAACCTTTAATTTATGATAAAGAGTTAAGTTTGCCGGTAACAAATATCCTTTTAAATACAAATAATAAATATCTGATGCAATCTGTATATGAATTAACCAAGCTGGATAATGATCAGATAAAGCTTCAGGCGGCAAAATGTCTTATAAATTATGGAAAAAAGCCTAAAAAATTATTAAAATATCTTGCCGAAAACAGTAAAGATATTGATATAAGACTTTCTGCCTCAATTCTTTTAAGTAAATCATCCGGATTAAATAAATATCTTGAAAACATAACTAAAAATAATGAGGATGAATTAGCAAGAGAAGCTAAAGATATTGCCATACTGTATCTTGCAAATTTAAAAAATAAAAATATAACAACAGATGATTTAAAAGTAATTGCTTTTGATAATTTGAACGAAAATAACAGTCTGACAGCAGCTCTTTTACTCTATAACAATAATGATAACTCAGGATTCGATGTATTAAGAAAATTTTTATCGACAAGAAAACCTGTAATTATTTCCGAGAAATATAGAATAGAAAATGTTTTAACTGATTTATTAGAAGATAATAATAACTGGGTTAAAGTTAACAGCGCATATAATCTGGCAAGAATGCAAAATAAAAAAGGTCTGGAAACTCTAAAAACATTGCTTTTAAATACTGACGATTCAAAAATCAGAGCTTCAGCTGCAATTATGTTAGGTAATACAGGAAGCCCTGATGATATTAATGTTTTAAAATTAGCCTATAATGATAAATTTAGCCGAGTCAGATCAAGTGCAGCAGAGGCAGTTATAGAAATAATTTCAAGATACGAACAAACAAATAATACTGATAATAAGTAATGGTTTATAAATTTTACTTTTTCACAGCAGTTATTTATTAAATGACTGGCAATAAACGTTAAATAGTTTTATAATTACAGTTATAAGACTCTGAAAAATCACATAAAAGGCAGAATTTAAATGACTGGTAACGAACTACAAAATATAATAGACAAAATGCCAAATTTGCCAACTATGCCAAACATAGTTATGGAAGCATTGAATATAATCGGTAACCCAAAATCAAATATCAACCAACTTTCAGGTATTATCTCCAAAGATAGTTCTTTGACTATGCAGATGCTGAAACTGGTTAATTCAGCTTATTATGGTTTTCCAACTCAGATAACAACTATAAATAAAGCTATGGCTCTATTAGGATTAAATAAAGTTAAGAGCTTAGTCATGAGTGTTGCTGTGCAACCAATGATGATGTCATATTATGGTGTAAGTTTATGGGAACATTCAATAAGATGTGCTGTTGGCTGCCAGATTCTTTCTAAAAGCCTTGGGCAGGGCGAAACTGATGAAGCTTTTGTTATGGGACTGCTTCATGATATTGGCAAAACTATTTTTGAAATACATAATAAAGGCGCATTAAGTGAGATTGATAAACTCGTTAAATTAGGTGCTGACAGACTTACAGCAGAAAAGATGATGTTTGGTTTTGATCACACAGAAATTGGACAGCAACTGATTGATAAATGGAGACTTCCAGCTTTAATAAGCAATTGCGTCAGATACCATCATAATCCTCAATCATCTGAAAACATATCCTTGGTTGGAATTGTTTATGTAGCAGACAAAGTATCTCAGGAAAAATTGCAATACCCCATTCTTGATTCAGATATAATTGATTCTCTTGATTTTGACATACCTGATCCACAAAATTTAAGAGAGGAAATATTTGAAACAAGCCAGTCAATTATAAATGCACTGGCAAAATAGACAGCATTTACAGGAGATAAGAGTTGTTATTAGCAGGAATTTTACTGGTTGTTTCATTTATTTTTATTGCGTTTGAAAAAATACCAAAAGTTACAATTGCAATGCTTGGAGCTGCAATTACTCTGGCTTTAGGTATTATCCCCCAGGAACATGTATTTTCTCATATAGACTTCAAAGTTATTTTTCTTCTCATAAGCATGATGATTATCGTACATATTGCTGCCAGGAGCGGAATTTTTAACTGGCTTGCGATAAAGATTTTAAAATTAACAAAAGGTCATCCGATTAGGATATTTGTTTCGATGGCATTATTTACTGCTATACTTTCAGCTTTTTTAGATAATGTAACTACAGTAATTCTTGTTTTTCCGATCACACTGGTAATAGCAAGAGAATTAAAAATTGACCCGATTCCTTTTCTTATAACAGAAATTATAGCATCTAATGTGGGCGGAGCCGCTACTTTAATTGGTGATCCTCCGAATATCATAATTGGAAGTACTGCCGGGCTTAATTTTATGGACTTTGTTAGAGAATTAACTCCCGTTATTACTTTAATCTTTATTGTTTCTACAGCTATTTTGGTTTATATGTTCAGAAAGCAGCTTACCTCAAAGCCCGAATTAATGCAGCAGGTAATGAATATTGATAACTCAAAATCCATTAAAGATAGGTCTTTGATGATTAGATCCTCAATTGTTTTAATTCTGGTTATTTTAGGATTTATTTTTTATGATCTTATTCATATTGATGCCTATATAATTGCTCTTTTAGGTGCATCCGTACTTTTAATATTTGAAACACCAAGACAAATACTTCATGACGTAGAATGGACAACGATATTTTTCTTTATTGGCTTGTTTATTATCATTGGCGGCTTTATTGAAACAGGCGGTATAAGTTTTCTTGCTGATCACCTATTAAAAATTACAAAAGGAAATCTACAATTTACCACAATGCTGGTTTTATGGGCTTCAGGCTTTTTATCAGCCATTGTTGATAATATTCCCTATACAGTAACAATGGCACCATTGATTAAATCTCTAGGCAGCAGTATGAATATTTATCCGTTATGGTGGAGTCTTTCTTTAGGGGCTTGTCTTGGCGGAAATGCCACAATAATTGGAGCTGCTGCTAATGTAATTGTTTCAGAAGCTTCAGATGCAGCCGGTCATCCTATTTCATTTCTAAGATTTATGAAATACGGTCTTTTAGTGACCTTTGTTTCTCTTGTAATAAGCTCTGTTTATTTATATTTCAGATTTTTAATTTAATAAATTTAAGAACAGAACGAGTTAAACAAAGCTTCCGTCGCCTGCTCAGTGCAACCAGAAGTGAGCATTTTAATCAAACAGATACATAACACTCATATTTTCTTCACTTGCTTCCTGCGCAAATTCATAGAATGTTTTTGTAAGATTGGTTTCATCCATGGTCATAAAATAATCATAAAGATTGTCTGCAGAGGTATCAAAAGGAGCTTCAAGCATCCAGTTAGTATTTTCTGTATCAATATCATCACATTTAATTTTCGAATGTGGATACTTCTTTAATTCTTCCTGAATAATATCGAGTTCACCTAATAGCTCTTCACAGGTTTCTGGCTCAAGCTTAGCTTTAGCATCAAGACTTTCTATAAGTATAGGAAATTTGCTACCCCATTTACCATCTTCTAAAAGTGAGCTAATAGAGCTTAAATAGCAATTTATGTATTCGTAAGAGCCAAGTTCACAGCTTTTATAAGGATCAACATTATCCTCATCGCAATCGATATCACATATTATCAAGGAAACATTCATTAAAGGATCTCCACACATATAACAACAGCTAATAAATATTTATCAGTCCTTAAAAGAAATTTCAATAGAAAAACAAAAAATCCGTAACAAAACTTAGATAAAAATGGTAATATCTCCTTCCAATAGCGCATATTGACAGTTGTTAATTTATTTTTATTATTTCAAATTGTAAAGAGAGATTACGGAAAAAAATATTATTATTCCACAATCGAAAATGATCTATTGAAGATTTATTCGTATACAAAAATGACAAGTAATGAGAAATTCTCATTACTTGTCATTTTTGTATTATTTCTATATGAATAATATTTTATGAACGTCTTTTGCGTGCAGCCTCAGCTTTGCGTTTTCTTTTAACGCTAGGTTTTTCATACCTTTCTCGACGCTTAATTTCAGATAATATTCCAGCTTTTTGGATTTTTTTCTTGAAACGTTTAAGAGCGCTCTCTATACTTTCATTTTCGCCAACTTGAATTTCGGACAATCTACTAACCTCCCTTCCTTTTGGGATGTTATTTAGTAACAGTTAATATTTGCTCTGTATTAAGTAAAAATAGGATTATTTAAAAAACATTTACAAATATTTATTTTCAAATGTTATCATATCTTTTTATTATTTACAATATTAACTTGAAAAAAAGATTATATAACAGCTGTATTTTAACCAGGTGGCCACTTAAGGGGTCTTCCTCCAAGTATATGAAGATGAATATGGAAAACTGTCTGACCTGCACCTTCACCTGTATTGATAACAATACGATAAGCATCCTTGATCTTTAATTTTTCCGCAACTTGCCTTGCTCCGATTAATAGTTTACCCAAAAGTTCTTCATCATCAGCATGATTCAGAGAAGAAAAATGTTTTTTGGGAATTATCAAGGCATGTACCGGTGCTTGTGGATTTAAATCATGAAAAGCTAAATAATCTTCAGTTTCTAAAATCAGATTTGAATTAATTTCTTTATTTGCTATTTTGCAAAAAATACAGTTTTGATCTTTCATCCAAACCTCCTTGTAATAATAAATTCAAGTTTAATCGTAACATAAATAACGGACTTTTCGAAAATGGGAGTGTTGACGAATAGAAAATAAGAGCTATTTAGCTATTCGTCAACACTCCCAAAATATTTAGAAGCTATCTCAAAAAGAAAAAATACTTATGAAGATGCGGAAAAATTACATTTTTCTCGCATCTTCCATGATCCAGAGTCAAGGCAAAAACGTCGGCTCCTCGCCGCCGTTATTACCTTTCACCTTTCCAGGATCGGGTGCAGAAAAACCCATTTTTCCAAAAAATTAGAATTTTTCTGCACCCTCTATGACAAATATATTGTTCAAATACTTTTTTTAGAGGATGCCGTTAGCCCTCGCCATGAGCTAATCTTCATGTAGAAGTAAAATAAGCTTTTAACAGGGGTAGAGGTTAATGGGTGAAGAAGTTTACGTTTAGACTGCAAAGCGTTCTTGATGCCAGGATAAAAGCTCTTGAGAACTGCCAGTTAGCTATGGCAAAAGTCCAGGATAAGCTTAATAAACAAATAAAGCATCTTGAATTTCTGTATCAAACCCTTAAAGATACAAAAAATGAACTTGAATCAATACTAGATGCAGGATCAAACATAAATCTTATAGAAATTAACAGTTACCAGGGGTTTATATTCAAGTTAAAAGACAAAATTAAAAATCAGCATAAACTGATCGCCGACACAGAAATTGAATTGGAGGATAAAAAACAGGCAGTTCTTGAAGCATTAAAAGCTAAAACAATGTTAGAAAAACTGAAAGAAAAAGATTTAAAGAATTTCCTTACAAATGTAGAACGGCTTGATTTTATTGAAATTGATGAGATATCAACAAATAGACACGGAAGAAAATAGACTTTGGGAATCTACTCAAGAACATAATATGAATGAATTGGGAACAAAAGAGGTTAATGGTAAGTATGACAAATTTAACGTTTAATGATATTAAAGATGTTAATTCAAATAAAGAAAAACTTTTTTCTGTTAAACAGGATTATTCAAGTATTGATAAAAATAATTTTCTTAAAGTTCTTGAAAATGCTAATAATGCTAACTCAGTTGCATATGATAATTCAGAAAATTCCTGGTCAAACGGACCTAAATTTACTGAAACAAAGACATTTACTCCTGAAAATTCAGTAACAAAAGCTTATTTAAATGCTTCAACTGAATCTGAACATAAATACAAACGCAATGAAACAGAAAATATAAATAAATTCTCCAATAATAATCAAAATAATGTTTTTATTAATGTTAATAAACAGGAATATGTAGCTGAAAATATAACAAATAAAAAGGAAGAAACAACAAAATATCGTTCTAAACAAGATATAGATGATTCTCAAATTTCAAAATCCAAAGTAAAACAGCCTTCTGATAATAAATCAGAAAAGCAGGTTTTAGTTCAAAAAGAAGAACTAAAAGAAACTAACACAGAGGAAGTTAAAACTCTAAAACCAAAAGATAAAAAGATTTCAGAGCAACCTAAAGAAAAACTAAAAGAAACTAACACAGAGGAAGTTAAAACTCTAAAACTAAAAGATAAAAAAGTTTTAGAGCAACCTAAAGAAGAACTAGAAGAAACTAACGCAGAGGAAGTTAAAACTCTAAAACTAAAAGATAAAAAGATTTCAGAGCAACCTAAAGAAGAAATTAAATCTGATATAGAAAAGGATTTGCTACAAACAAGAATTCAGCTTGCAACGTCTGTTAATATCAATATAACAGGAAACAAAACCAATGATCCTGTCAATAAATCAGAGGACAAGTTAAACCAGAATAATTCTAAAGAATCTTTATCTGTAAAAGTTAATATTAATCAAGCTCATGAAAAGGCAACCATCACTCAGCAAACAGACCAAGATTCCAAATTAAAAGTTAATATTAATCAAGCTCATGAAAAGGTAACTATCACTCAGCAAACAGACCAAGATTCCAAATTAAAAGTTAAAATTGATTATTTCCAACAGCCAGAAAACTCTGCTTCACCAAAAACAGATATTAAGTTGCCTTCAGATAAGCCTCTAAAAGAACCCACCATAGGAGAAAAGAAGGACAAGACTGACTTTCAAATTCAAGAAAAACCCAAATTAAATGATAAATCAGTCGATATTGACACTTCGAAAAATCAGAAAAAAATCGAAGTTATGATTCAAAATAATCATCCTGAACTAGCTGCTGGATTAAAACAGGAAGAAACTCCCGTTCCTTCTTCAAGTCACAAAAATTTAGGTGAAATTCTCAGTAAAAACGATATGACTAAGCCTTTGGTCACAAAGCTTGAAATACAGAATAATGCAAATGAAACATCTTCAGGACAAAAACATAAACAAAATCTGACAGAAGAGCAGACTGCAAAACTGACAAGTCAGTTGATTCAATCCGGAGATACAAATATTTCAACAATAAGTGCTGAGAAAGCAATTGTATTTGATAAAATACTGGAATCCTCACAGGATGTAAAGGCTAATGCAAGTTCCATATTAGATCAGATAAGTCAAAAAACTTCCGGTGAAATAAAAAGCGGTAAATCAGAAATAACATTGTCATTAAGACCGGAAAGTCTGGGCAAAGTTGATATTAATATTATCAGTGAAAAAGGATTTATAACCGCACAGATTACTACTGAAAATTCACAGGTAAAAGAAATTCTAAGCAAAGAACTTGATGCGTTAAAACAAAAACTGCAGGATCAGGGAGTTAATCTTGATAAAGTTGTTATAAAAGTTCAGGAACCTGCTCAAACAAATAGTAATCACTCGAATTTTGATCAGGATTCTCAAAAATATAATCAGACTGACCAAAATGCTTCAAATACATCGGATTTTAATTCAAGCAGACATGCGCAGGAACAAAAAGACCAAAATTATGTAAATTATGCTACAGCTGATTTAAATGCAGAAACTGACCTGAATACAAATACTAGTGAAATTTCATCTGAAATACATCAGGGAATGATAGATTACAGAATATAGGTGGGGTAAAAAGATATGAGTGTAAATAGTATTTTAACTAATATGCAAAATGATACGTCAGCAGTAAACGCTGAAAAATCAAAAGAAAGACTGGGACAAAGTACTCTTGATCAGGATTCTTTCCTGCAATTGCTTATGACACAGTTAAAATATCAGGACCCTTTGAATCCTATGGATAATTCTCAATTTATGGCTCAACAGGCGCAACTTACACAGGTTTCTGAACTTCAAAAAATGAATCAGACAAACTATTTTATGCAGGCTAGTAATTTAATCGGAACAAATATATCATTTACAGATCCTTCAAACAGTTCTAATACCATATCAGGAAAAATTACCGGGGCAGCAGTTAGTTCAAAAGGTACAACAGTTACTGTTACACAAACCGGCAAGGATAGTAATGGCAATTCAACCAGCACAGATAGTCAGTATTTATTATCAGATGTACTAAAAAGTAGCGGCAGTATTTCAGTTTCAAATTAAATTAGACAACTAAAATATATCTTTTAAATAAGGGGAGGTAAATATGTCACAAGGATTATTCATTGCAGTAGGCGGCATTAAGGCATGCCAGACAAAAATTGACGTTATATCAGATAATGTTTCAAATATGAACACTGCGGGTTTTAAATCAAGTCAGGTAACTTTTGAAAATGTTTTAGCAAGAACATTATCCTCAGGTTCTTCTCCATCCGGTAATGTTGGGGGATCTAACCCAATGCAGATTGGGCTAGGCGTTGGAATATCTGATATAAGCCGCAACTTTACAGGCGGAACCGTTCAAACTACAGGTAGATCAACCGACCTTAACGTTCAGGGAAACGGCTTTTTTTCAGTGCAGAATCCTGAAGGAGCTACATACTTAACAAGAGCCGGCAATTTCTCACTTGATTCAAACGGAAATATGACTACTCCGAAAGGACTGATGGTACTTGGAACAGACACAGTTATCAGTAGCTCAGCAAGTAATGTTCCAATAAGAGTTCCTCAATCATTAAATCTTCAAAAAACTCCTATTGAGGATACTGCTGCTATTACAAATGTCACAAATTCAACAGGGGCAAAAATAACTGCAGGAACATTTACTGTAGGTGTGAACGGAAATGCACAGGGTACAGATACCATTACCACTACAGGAAGTAGTACAACTCCAATAACAGCAGGAACCTTGGTTATTTCAGGAGTTGGCGGCGGATCTGATAAAACAGTTACTATAGGCGCTGATGACACTATTGCTGATGTTGTAACAAATATTACAGCACAATTAGAAGGAGGATCAGCCTCTTATAGTAGTACTACCGGTAAATTTACAATAACTCCTGATACAGGTGATACACTTACATTTGCCGGCACAAGTAATTTTTCAACTATTGCAGGTCTGGCTGGATCAGGAGCATCAAGTAATACTCTGGTAGTTCCTTCAAAAACTGTTACTGTTTCATCAACCGATACTATATCTGATGTTTTAACAAATATTGCAGATGCTGTTCAGTCAGGATGTACAGCTACAGTTGGTACAGATGGCAAAATATCTGTCACTACTCCAGCAGGACATACATTGACTCTTGATACTCAAACTTCAGATACAAGTAATTTCCTGAACATTTCAAATTTTACTTCAAATTCAGGAACTCCTCCGACTTATACGACTGATATATTAAGAGATACGACAAAAGCAACGATTGGTCCTGCTGATACTACAACAGATACATGTCCGCTTGCATCAGTTTCTGTTGGAAAAACGGGAGAAATAGAAGCCACATACTCAAACGGTGATAAGATAACTGTAATAACAGATCCAAACAATGCCAACAAGAGAATTCTTAAATATACATCTTCCGGTATCGATATATTAGAAAATTCTATTACAATAAATACTGATACCAGTACCGGCAGTCCGGCTATTAAAGCTGCAGAACTTCAATTACAAATGGCAAACGTTATCAACCCGAAAGGTTTATTATCTCAAGGCGGTAACATGTTCTCAATAGCACCAAACGCTGGAGATGCCACATATGCAATTGCACAGACAGGCGGTATGGGTCTGGTTGCTTCTGGCGGTCTTGAATCTTCAAATGTTGATTTAACATCCGAATTTGCTGATATGATGCTTTCTCAAAGAGGTATCGACGCAAACAGCAGAACATTCCAGGCTCAAAACCAGATACTGATGACAATAGTTAACTTAGGTAGAGGTTAAAAATTAGTTAATTTAAAAAGATTCCTGACTATAAAAGTCAGGAATCTTTTTGATTACGGAAGTATGAAAAAATTTTTACGTATTGTGTCATGCTGAATTTATTTCAGCATCTATTGATTCAGAGATCCTGAAACAAGTTCAGGATTGACACGAAACAATATCCTAAAATGCCTAAAAATTTTTCTTTGTTCTTTATATGGGAATTTATATAGTTACTTTTTCCGTATCTACAGCCAAAACTTCAGTTTTACCTATACTAAAATAATTAAAACCTCTTTCTTTCATCCTTTTAACTTCATACTGATTTCTTCCGTCAAAGATAACAGGATTTTTAAGCAGAGATTTAATTCTGTCAAAATCAGGTCTCCTGAATTCATTCCATTCTGTAACAAGAATCAGTGCATCTGCTCCTTCCAGCGCATCATAATTATTTTTTGTATATGAAATTTTATCTCCCAGTACTCTTTTTGCTTCGTTCATTGCTTTTGGATCATAAGCCCTGATATTAGCTCCAAGCTCAAGAAGTCTGTTTATGATGGTTACTGAAGGCGCTTCCCTGAGATCATCTGTCCTCGGTTTAAAAGCAAGTCCCCATATTGCAAAAGTTTTTCCTTTAACATCATTCCCGAAATATTTTAGTAGTTTATCCAGAAAGAGTATTCTCTGTCTTTGATTCATTTTATCGACCGAAGATAAAATTTCAGGTTCAAATTCATTATCCTTTGCCACTTTTATTAAAGCTTTAACATCTTTTGGAAAACAAGATCCTCCATATCCCAGACCCGGAAATAAAAATTGGCTTCCGATTCTCTTATCGGTACTCATTCCTATTCTAACCTGTTCTATATCAGCACCTGTCGTCTCACAAATATTTGCTATTTCATTTATAAAAGAAATTTTTGTCGCTAAAAAAGAATTTGCCGCATACTTTGACATCTCGGCAGATTTTACATCCATTATTATTATAGGATTTCCTGTTCTTAAAAATGGGGAATAAACTTCCTGCATTAATTCTGTCGCCTTTGGACTTTCAGACCCAATTATTACTCTGTCAGGTTTTAAGAAATCATCAACTGCTGCTCCCTGTTTTAAAAATTCAGGGTTAGAAACAACATCAAATTCAAATGAAGTAACTGAAGATATAAGTTCCTTTACTTTATCAGCTGTACCTATAGGAACTGTGCTTTTATTTACTATAACTCTGTAACCATCCATAGACTTTGCTATTTCTTTTGCTGCACCAAAAACATAAGTTAAATCGCATGATCCGTCTTCTCTCTGTGGAGTTCCAACAGCTATAAAACAAATAGTAGAATTTCTAACAGCAAAATCAAGGTCTGTTGTAAAGCTAAGCCTTTCTTCCGCTACATTTGCCTTGATTAATTCCTCAAGACCCGGCTCATATATTGGAACAATACCTTTTCGTAACTGTTCAATTTTATCAGGATTATTATCAATACATATTACATTGTTTCCCATTTCAGCAAGACATGTTCCTGCAACCAATCCGACATATCCTGTTCCTACTACAGCTAATTTCATTATATTAACTCCTTGCGCAAATTATATTTTTTTCTCTTTTATTAGTTTATTTTCAAAATATTTTACAGTTTCTTTCAATCCGTCTTCTAGCTTAATTTTAGGCTCCCAGACTAGTTTAGTCTTTGCAAGATTTAGGTCAGGACATCTTCTTACAGGGTCATCCTGAGGAAGTGGTAAGTGAATAATTTTTGACTTGCTTCCGGTTAAATCTATTATTTTTCTTGCAAATTCAATAATAGGGGTTTCTGTATTATTGCCAAGATTAATTGGTCCAATAACTTCCCGCTCAGTATTCATCATTTTAAACATTCCATCTACAAGATCTGATACATAACAGAACGATCTTGTCTGATTTCCTTCTCCATAAACCGTAATATCCTGATTTTTTAATGCCTGAACGATAAAATTGCTGACGACTCTTCCGTCATCTTCCGCCATTCTTGGACCATATGTATTGAAAATTCTTATTATCTTAATAGCAACATTATTTTGTCTGTGATAATCCATCATAAGGGTTTCTGCGACTCTTTTCCCCTCATCATAGCAGCTTCTTATTCCAATTGGATTAACATTTCCCCAATAGTCCTCTTTTTGTGGATGAACAGCAGGATCCCCATATACTTCTGAAGTTGATGCCTGCAAAATCGGAACATGCAATCTCTTTGCCAGACCAAGCACGTTAATTATACCAAGGACGTTTGTTTTAATAGTTTTTATAGCATTATGCTGATAATGTATAGGCGAAGCAGGACATGCAAGATTATAAATTTCATCAACCTCAATTAAAAGAGGCTTAATAATATCATGTCTGATAAGTTCAAATTTTTTGTTATCCATCAAATGATAAATATTATCTTTTGAGCCGGTAAAGAAATTATCAAGACAAATAACTTCATTTCCTTCCTGTAAAAGCTTTTCGCACAAATGTGAACCAATAAACCCAGCGCCGCCAGTAACAAGTATCTTTTTCATTAATTTAATTTTCCCCAGTAATTTATTGCATATTCATTATAATTTTAGCTTAAAAATAAGGATACTGAAAAGAATTTTTTCCTTATACTTCATCAATACCGTCTGTTTTTTTCCCATGTCCATGCAGAATTTATTATGTCTGATATCTCTGTAAAGTCCGGTTCCCAGTTTAATTCATTTTTTGCTTTTAAACTACTTGCAACAAGAATAGGAGGATCACCTTCTCTTCGTTCCACAAATTCTTTATTTATTAATTTACCCGTTATCTTTTCGCCTACTTCAATTATTTCTTTTACAGAATTTCCTTTCCCCGTTCCAAGGTTATAAAAATTACTTTTTGCATTATTCTGAAGACTTTCAAATGCTAACCTATGAGCTTTTGAAAGATCATTTACGTGTATATAGTCTCTAATACAAGTTCCGTCAGGAGTTTCATAGTCAGTCCCAAAGATTTTTATAGATTCTCTTTCTCCTAATGCTGTTTGAAGAACAAGCGGAATTAAATGAGTTTCCGGAGAATGGCTTTCTCCGATATTTGCTCCATTATCTGCTCCTGCCGCATTAAAATATCTGAGCGCCATATATTTTAGCCCATAAGCCCTGTCATAATCCTGAAAAATATTTTCTATCATTAATTTTGTTTTTCCGTACGGATTAACAGGTGCCTGATGATGAGATTCATCTATAGGAGTGTAAACAGGATTGCCGTAAGTAGCACATGTTGATGAAAAAACAATATGTTTAACATTATTTTCAAGCATAACTTTAAGCAAGTTTAAAGTATTTACTACGTTATTATAATAATATTTTTGTGGATCAGTAACTGATACCCCGACATAACAGCTTGCAGCAAAGTGTATAACTCCTTCTATCGGATATTTTCTAAAGACATTTCTTATATCATCAATATTGCAAAGGTCTCCATTATAGAAATTTTCGGTCTGAAGAGCTTCTTTATGTCCTTCTGAAAGGTTATCAAAAACAGCACATTCATATCCGTTTCTTATAAAATCAAGTGTACAGTGACTACCGATATATCCTGCCCCACCTGCTATTAAAATCATAAAATTCCCCCTGACAAATTAGATATTTATATTTAATCTAAACCATGCCCATTTATCAATTATTTTTTAAAACTGAGTATATTAATGTTTTGATAATTAGAATTCAGGATAAAAAATTATGTATGAACATAAAATAGCGTTTATTCTGGACAAAAATTACTTTTTAAATCCGCATTTAGAACCTGATACATCTTTCTTCCTAATGAAAGAATGTTGTTTAAGAGATATGGCTGTCTATGCAATTACAGTTGATAATTTATTTTTGACTGGTAATAAAGTTGAATCTATTGCATACAGGATAAATTTTGAAGGTTTTAACCTTAAGTTGCCTGCTTCTGGTAAAAAAATATCTTTAAATGAACTTGATACAGTTCTTTTTAGAGTTAATCCCCCTATCACTATGAATTACATGTTTTCTCTTAATATCCTTGATTATATTGATCAATCTAAAACAATTGTTATAAATAGTCCTTACGGAATAAGAAAAGTTAATGAAAAGCTATATATCAATAATTTTACTGATATTGTCCCCAAAAGTATTGTAAGTTCTAACTTAATAATAATTAAAGATTTTGTAAGAGAAATTGAAAAAACTGTAATTAAGCCGCTGGATAACTATGGAGGTAATGGTATTTTTTACCTGAAATATGATGACAGAAATTTAAATTCTATAATTGAAATCGCCACAAATAATGGAGAAACACCCGTGCTTATTCAGGAATATCTTAACAGGATTTATTTGGGAGATAAGAGAATAGTTTTACTTGGCAAAGAACCTGCAGCTGCAATTATCAGGATTCCGCAAAAAGATGACTTTAGAGCAAATATGTGCAGAGGAGGAAGTTTGCAACCTGCCGAAATCACTGATCAAGACAGAGAAATTTGCAAAAAAGTATCAAACAGACTTTTAAATGATGGGATATTTTTTGCCGGTTTAGATATAATAGACAATAAACTTACAGAAATTAATGTAACCAGTCCGGGATTTTTTATAAGAAAGATTAATCCTTTGTTGAATATAAGACTTGAGGAAAAAATCGTAGACTATATGGAGTGCTTAAAACCACATATAAAGGAAGTTAAAAATGATTAAAAATATTATTCATTACAGGAAAAAATATCAGGGGTTTTTAGAGGTAACTACAAAAGTGCCGATCAGAGACTCTTATTCCTTAAGTTTAATATATACTCCCGGAGTTGGGAGATCATGCATTGAAATAAAAAATAATCCTGATAAATCTTTTGAATATACAAACAGAAGTAATTCAATAGCAATAATAACTGATGGTTCTAATTTTCCTGATTTTGAAAGAATGAACCCGCTTTGCGCCATACCTGCTGTTGAAGCAAAAGCAATATGCTATAAGGAATTTGCAGGGATTGATGCCTATCCGATTGTTGTAAATACCCATGATATAAGTGAAATTGCTGAAATAATAAAAAATTTAACCCCAAATTTTGCCGGATTTGATTTTGACGATTTTTTACCGGAAAGATCTGCTACTCTCGAAAATTGGTTTAATGACGATCTGAATATGCCTCTATTATATTCTTATCGCAAACCTAATATAGTACTTGCTATTCAAAATGCCGGATTATCAGGTAAAATCAAGCCTGAAATTATTGCTCCTGCAATAATGCGTGCAGCCCTGGATGTTCAGGCTTATATGATAAGTGATGAAATGTACGGAGTACTGGGAGCTGCCCTTGAAGATGCAGCTAAAGCAGGTCTGGTTTCTGACTCATCATGCAAAGACCTGAATTTACGAGCAGCCGCAAGAATTGCTTATCATGTTGCAAAAACAGCAATTGAAGAAGGTGCGGCCAAATTAAATGTTGATCCTAAATATGTTGAAGATAAATATCTTGATTTTCTTTTTGAAGGCAAAAACTCATGGTTTGAAGAACCTCCCTGTAATTATTTAAGCCAAAAACATACCCTTGAAGAAAATTCACTTGAACTTCACAGAAAATCTCATGGAGTTATTGAAATTAATTCAAAATTAAAAATCAAAAATTATGAAGATTTTGAGATTTTCATTTCACCTGAAAAAGTTGATTCTATTACTAAGGAAATAGAATTGGATTATCAAAAAGCTTTTGAATATACACCGAAAGGTAATCTTATCGCAATAATAAGTGACGGATCAGCAGTGCTTGGACTTGGTAACATTGGCGCTGAAGGAGCACTTCCTGTTATGGAAGGCAAGGCAGCATTGTTTAAAACACTTGCCGGAGTTGATGCAGTTCCTATATGTTTAAAAACACAGGACCCGGCAAAATTAATTGATATTATAAGTCATATCACACCTGTTTTTGGAGGGATTAATCTTGAAGATATCTCTTCTCCAAACTGTTTTGAAGTTGAAAGAAAGCTTATAGATACTCTGAATATTCCTGTTTTCCATGATGACCAGCATGGTACAGCGGTAGTTGTTCTTGCGGGATTTTTAAATGCATTAAAATTAACAGGTAAAAAAGCAGAAAACGTAAAAATTGTTGTAAACGGGGCAGGGGCAGGGGCAATTTCCGTGTCAGAACTACTACTTCAAAGCGGAGTAAAAAATCTTATCCTGTGCGATACAAAAGGTGCAATTTATGAGGGTAGAAGTGAAGGAATGAACCCTTATAAGCAGGCTATTTCATACAAAACCAATCCTAATAAGGAAAAAGGGAAACTTGCTGACATAATTAGAGGAGCTGATTTCTTTATAGGACTATCTGCTGCAAATATTGTCAAGCCTGAAATGATAAAATCAATGGCTAATAAGCCGGTTGTGTTTGCTCTTGCAAATCCTGTTCCTGAAATAATGCCGGATATTGCTTATGAAGCAGGAGCTTTTATTGTTGCAACAGGAAGATCTGACTTTAAAAACCAGATAAACAATTCCCTTGCATTTCCAGGAATCTTCAGGGGAGCTCTTGATGTCAGAGCAAAAAGAATTAACAATGAAATGAAAATAAGTGCCGCTAATACAATTGCCGGCTTAATAGATGAAAAACAGCTTCAACCGGATTATATAATACCTCATGCACTTGATCTTTTAGTGCCGCCTTCTGTCGCAAAAGCTGTCGCTGAAACTGCAATCAAGACAAACGTGGCTCAGGTTCAGATTAATCCTGATTTAATTTTTGAACGCACACGAAATTACTTCTATGAAGGCTTTTTACGTTCGCTTTAATTAGAAGCGTACTGAAGAATTAGAATTTTTTCATATCTTCCATAAATACTTGCAATTGCAGACGTATTAATGTATTAATACATTAATTATTAATGCTGAAACAAGGAAAAATTATGACTGTAATCTCAATAAAAGAAGAACTGCTGGAATTATATAATCTGCCTGTAAATGAACTAATAACTCTTTCATCTAAAATAACCAAAGAAAATTTTAGTAATAAAGTTGAATTTTGCAGTATTATTAGCGCAAAAACCGGAAAATGTTCTGAAAATTGTAAATACTGCGCTCAAAGTTCCCATTACAGAATAAATATAGAAAATCATCCTTTATTAAATCTTGAAGAAATTAGAAAATCTGCAATTGATGCCAGAAATAACGGAGCCAGTAAATTTGGTATTGTTACTTCCGGTAAAGTTCCAGATAAAGAAGATTTTGAACAGATATTGAAAATAATTGAAAAACTGTCAGATATTAAAGGTTTAAGTATCTGCTGTTCATTAGGAATTTTGAATGAAGATCAGGTAAAAAGACTTAAAGAAGCAGGTATTGAAAGATATCACCATAATATTAACACCTGTAGATCTTATTATAGTCATATTTGCACAACTCACAGTTTCGATGAAAGAATAAACACGATACAAATGGTTCAGAGATACGGAATGAATGTATGCTGCGGTGTTATAATCGGAATGGGCGAAACAAGGGAACAAAGAGTTGAAATGGCTCTTGAACTGGCTGAACTGAACCCTGTATCAGTCCCTGTAAACTTCTTAAATCCTATTGAAGGAACACCACTTGAAAATATGCACGATGCAATTGATGAAGAAGAAATATTGAAAACACTTGCAATTTTTCGAATAGCTCTTCCCAAAGCCCTGATAAGATATGCAGGAGGAAGATCAACGAGATTTTCAAAAACCTATCAGGAATTAGGCATCAGAGCCGGGGTAAATGCCCTGTTAGTTGGAAACTATTTGACTACAACAGGAATAAGTCCTGAAGAAGATTTTGAATTAGTTAGAAATAGCGAAATGAGCGTTGCAAATGATTAGTTATTTAAAAGGTATACTTGCCTCTAAAGCAGAAAATAGCCCTTCAGGAACACATATTATAGTTGAAGTGAATAATATCGGCTATTTTGTTTTAACCAACAAAAAAGTAGTTTCATCCCTGCCTGATGTAGGAGAAACAATCCAAATCTATACCTCATTAATACATAGAGAAGATGTGATGTACCTTTGTGGCTTTGATGCAAGAGAAGACAGAGATTTATTCAATATACTACAAAGTGTTTCCGGCATAGGAACAAAAGTTGCTCTGTTGCTGCTTGGAGAACTCGGAGCTTATGAACTTGTCAGCTCTGTTATAAGAGACGATGCAAAATCTCTTACCCGAACAAAAGGCGTAGGGCCAAAACTTGCACAAAGACTGATCCTTGAATTAAAGGATAAAATGGTCAGCTGGCGTGATCAAATTGAATATGTACCTGAAGAAATCGAAAAAATAAAGAAAATTGAAAATAAGGAAAGCTATCTGGAAGCGGAATCTGTAATACTTTCTCTGGGTTATTCCAGAAACGAAGCAAATGAAAGTCTTGATAAAGCTTTATCAAAAGCTGAAAACAAGGATAATTCGGAAGAACTTTTAAGGCTTGCTCTACAATGGCTTGCCACACGTTAAAGCCATTTTTTATCCAAACAAATAAGTTAAAGAGGGTTGAATTTAGACCCTCTTTAACTTTATAAATTATAAGTGATATTATTAATAACCTTTTTTGTCTTTTTTAATTTTTTCTTCCATTTTCATTTTATCTTTTTTTATCTGTTCTTCCATTTTCATCTTATCTTTTTGTATCTTTTGTTCGCCCTTCATTATATCTTTTTTAATTTTTTGTTCACCCTGCATTTTGTCCTTAGCAACTTTTTGCTGTTGTTGCTGCTGCATAGGCGCTTTACCCGCACCACCTGTAGGCCCGCTCATACGCGTACATGCAGAAAGACTAAATGTCATTCCCCCAATTAAAGCAATAACTATAAATAATCTTGTCATTTCTGTATTTGACATATAATGCTCCTTTTTAAATTTAAGGCATTGATACATAAATTCTTGCTGGAAAAATATCACGTTAAAAAGAAGCAGACAATTAACCGGTAGACTATACCTAATAGGGTTTTGAAAGAAAAATAGTAATAAAATTACTAAATCCGTTTACTTAATTAATCTCATTGTTTGAATTGTTAGTCTTTTCCTTTTTATCGGCCGCTAAATTATCCTCTTTAGCATTTTCTTTTTCTTTATTTTTTAGCTTAATAGATACAGAGTTATTCCACCTTAAATCAATATAATCAATATCATCCTTAATTTTAATTGCTTCAGAAAGAACTGAACTAATTCTTTTTGACCTCTTAAATACTGTTTTATTAAGTCCCCCAATTCTTAGCCTTACATCTTTAAGCTGAATAAATACATCATCGGGATTTCTTAAATCAAGATAAATTAATTTTTGGTTTGATGCACTTTCTATAAGTTTTGACAAATAAACCAGGTAATCAACATGATTGTATGACCATTTGCGATAATCAGTGTATGTCAAAACAAGGTAATAAGGTTTTGAATCAGGCAAAGGTAGGAAACTACCATTTATGATGGTATCATCGTCAGTAAATACAGCGACTGGATTAACTTTAGGTGCTGGAGATACAGCCAATACGGGTACTCTCTCGTTAATTACAATCTTTAACCTTGCAGGAAACCAGAATCTTCTTATATATACTTTTTTAATCGGAGTTAACCGTAGCAAAGACTTTTCGATCATCTTTGTATCAAGCAAATATATCTGCTTTTTGGGAAGATTGAGCGGCCTAAGCTGCGCCATGATCTGTTTTGTTGTTACTATTTCATTTCCAGCTATTTCAAGACTATGATTGGGATAAAAATTAAAAACATTTTGATTCAGGTACCACTGAGGTAAATCGACAATCTTTATCATTACAAATAGAATAATAATAGTTGCGACAACTCTAAGAAATGCTCTCATTCTTATGAGAGTTATCTGAAGCTTTCTGAATTTTCTTCTTTGCTTTAAATAACGCAGTTTTCTCTGATGATGTCTTAAACCAGGATCATCATCATTTATTGCCTGCATTTTTCTAGGCCGCTCCCGCATCAAAAAGTCTCCCGATATTATTAGTCTTGTATATTATATTGAAATAACAGCAGATTCGGATATTATATCTGAATCCTTTGGTAAAAGAGCACTGTTTAAAATAATTTTAACAAGCTTATCATAATCAATGCCCATTTCCCTTGCCTGTGCAGGAAGATCACTTAAATCAGTCATTCCGGGAATTGTATTTATTTCAAGTACATACGGTTTGTTATTATTGGTTAAAATAAAATCAACCCTGCTCATTCCTCTTGCACCCACTGCTTTATGAGATTTTATTGATAAATCCTGAATTAATTTTGTTGTTTCTTTATCAATTTCAGCAGGCAAAATAAATTCCGTCATTCCATGAGTATACTTTGCTTCATAATCATACCATTCAGTTTTGGTTTTAAATCCGAGAACCGGGGTAGCTATAGTATCTGAATCAATATCCAGCACGCCGACAGTTAAAGACTGCCCTTCAATATATTCCTCAATCATTACACCTGATTTATAAACCACAGCTTCATTAACTGCCCGTTTGAGTTCCTCGAGATTATTAACCTTTGACATTCCAATACTTGAACCTTCACAAACAGGTTTAACCATAAGAGGAAAATTCAGATTTGCTGTTTCTTTTGCAAGGTTAACAACGCTTTTTGCCATAATTGAGGAAATAACAGGCACTTCTGAAACCTTTAATATCTTTTTGGTATATTCTTTATTCATAGAAACTGCACTCGCCATAACTCCACAGCCTGTGTAAGGAATATTGAGTATTTCCAGCAATCCCTGTATGCATCCATCTTCTCCGTATTTACCATGCAATGCAATATAAGCGATTTCTATATTTTTCTCTGCAAGTGTTTTTGCAATATTTTTGTCAACATCAATCAGTTCAACATTTTTATATCCAAGTCTCAGGAGTGCTTCATAGCAGTTTTTGCCAGATCTTAATGAAACCTCTCTTTCACTGGACATTCCGCCATATAAAACCCCTATTCTGGAGTCAAAAGGTACTGCATTTTTAATATTTAATGAACCTGAAAAGTTTTCCATATAGTCTCTTCCTCTTCCGTAGAATCTCCTACATACCGTATTTCAGCAATAAGTTCATACCCGAAATTTTTCTTAATCTCATTGTACATCTTATACATCAATCTGGACACATCAAGCGAAGTAGCGTTTCCTGCATTAATAAGAAAATTCGCATGCCTGTCTGATAACTTTGCTCCGCCTTCTTTCCAGCTTTTTGCTCCCAGTTCTTCAAGAAGTTTACCAACATAAACCTTTCTTTCAGGATTTCTGAAGGTGCTTCCTGCATTCGGCTCTGTTAAAGGAGGATGCTTTTCTTTTCTGTAGTTAATATGAAACTCCATGCTTTCTGCTATTTTAGTACGCTCACTTTCCTGAAGCTGAAATACAGCACTCAAGATAAGATGCCTGTTAGCCTCGACAAAAGAATATCTGTATCCAAGATTTAACTGAGATTTATCAAGTTTTAAAATTTCGCCTGTCTGGAGGTCAAGGACATGGGCGCTCTCAATAACATCTTCTATGCCCTGTCCATGAGCTGATGAATTCATCGTTACAGCTCCACCAACAGTACCCGGAATTCCTATTAAAAACTCCAGGCCGGAAAGATTATTTTCCAGAAGAACTTTTGCCAGAGCAGCAGACTTCATTCCGGAATCTACTCTTATTTTACAGTTATCCATAATCTCATAACCGTTAATACTTCCTGTAAAAATAACTGCTCCAGATACTCCTTTAGATGAAACAAGAAGGTTTGAACCAGCTCCAATTACAGTTATTTTATTATTATTCGATACTAAGCAATCTCTTACATATAAAAATTCTTCAACACAAGTTGGGAAAAAAGCATTTTCTGCTTTTCCACCTATTTTAAGGGTTGTATGTCCAGAAAGGGGATAATTTTTATGTGATTTATTTAATATATCCGCAATCATGCCGTTACTGTCCTACCTTGTCCTTCTTTTTCGATTATTATATAGCCTAATTTTGTAATATCTCCTGCTCCAATAGTTAATACAAGATCATCCGGCCTGATTATCGAGGTAACCAGTTCCTGCAACCTATCTACTGCACCGGGAGCATAATGAGCATTATTATGCTTTACTTCTCTGCTGAATCTTTCGGCAGAAACACCTTCAAATGGTTTTTCACCTGCTGAATATACATCACAAACGTATAAGACATCTGCATCTTTAAAACTTTCTATAAAATCGTTCCATAAATTTGCAAGACGTGAATATCTGTGCGGCTGAAATATAGCAACAACACGCCCTTTACCTTCTGACTCAACAACACTTTTAGCAGCTTTGAGAACTGCCTGAACTTCTGTAGGATGATGAGCATAATCATCAATAATCTTGGCACCTGAAGCAGTTCCAAGTAACTGAAATCTTCTTTTCATGCCGGTAAATCTGTTTAACGAATGTACAATCTGTTCAAATTTCAGGCCGCATTCCATAGCAACAGCAATTGTTGCAAGTGCATCAGAAACATTGTGAAATCCAGGAACCCCGATATTTAATTCTCCAATACATTCATTGTCTTTATATACAGTTGCACTTGTCTTTAAACCTTTTGCATTAATATTTTTAACAGTATATTTAGCTTTATCATTATTTTCATCAATACTGTACAAAATAATTCCCGGATGATTGATTCTTGTTAGTAGTTTATTTATACCGGGACAATCAGCGTTAACTATAACTTTACTATCATCTCCCAAGCCTTTGATGTATCTTTCAAATGTATCAAAAAGCTGATCAATTCCACCTGTATAATGATCAGGATGATCATGTTCAAGATTTGTTATTACACTGATATTTGGAGAATATAATTCTATTGTTCCGTCACTTTCATCAAGTTCTGCAACAAAATATTTCCCGCTGCCAAGTTTCGAGTTGGTATTTAAGAAAGGCATCTGACCACCAACTACGATAGAAGGGCATAATTTAGCATCATCAAAGACAAGAGAAATCATGCCTGTCGTGGTAGTTTTGCCATGAGTACCTGAAACTCCTATTGAAATTTGTTTATCCTTAAGTCCAAGTCCGCTCATTAAAGCTTCTAAAACCTGAGAACGATGAATAATAGGAATATTTCTTTTTATTGCTTCAGCTATTTCTGGATTATCAGTCTTAATAGCTGAACTTGCAACAATCAAAGAAGCTTTATTAATATTTTCTGCATTATGACCAACATAAACCGTTCCACCGTGGGCTGAAATAGAGAACATTGTAGGCCCGTCCTTAATATCTGAACCTGATACTTTATAACCGAGTTCAAGCAGAAATTTGGCGAGACCACTCATTCCGATACCGCCAAGTCCAACAAAATGTATCGCTTTCCCGCTTTCTATTGTTATTTCTTTTGGAAATCCATTATTTTTATCAATTTTTAATCTTTCACCCATTGTTATGTTTATACCTTTTTAAACTAAAACCTACAAGTATTATAATATCTTCAGTTTTTTATAACACTAAAAATCTGACAAATTTTGATATTGAAAGTAAAAAATGCCTGAAAAGTATACTTTTCAGACAAAAATTTTATATTTTCATAAATGATTAATTAAGAATTTTTAAGAACAAGTATTGAAGTCTTCGTATTTTTATTGGTTTTTATGAATTTTCCCTAAAACTTTCTTAATACCTTTTTCAAGTTTTTCTTCTCCAGCAACTCCAAGTGAAAATATATTTGTACAACAATATTTTAGGGGAGGAGGAGAAGTCGTTCCTTTTACCACAGAGTTTAAAACAACTTCAATTATATCATTGGATAATTTTGAAATAATAGCATTTGATAAAGAAGCTCTATGAAACATTACTGGATTAAGCTGCCATATTATATTCGTAACAATATGTATTTCCTGATCTTTAAAAAATTGATTTATTTTCCCCGCTATTTGAGGTTTACCGGAAAAAGCAACTTTTTGTCTGGTTAACTGTGAAGATAATCTGTAATTATTTGTACCTGATATCATTTCATTTCCTTCTTTATTAATGACTTTTTATCTAATAAATAAAGACCGCTAAAAAATTAAAATTCACAAAACATGAAATAAATGGTTTTTACCAATTTGACAAAATTCTCTCCTGACAGTCAATTTAAGACTTTTAAACATATTTTTAATAATACTTAATATATCTATAGAAGTAATTAATATAGGTGTCATAAGAGAACAAACCTCTATCTCTATAAATTTCTTATAAAATTTGGCATAGAAATTAGAATAAAACTCAGTTTGATGTTGTTATTGAACTTATTACAGATACAAGAGAAATTTCAAACAGACTGCTATCTGACAAATGAACTTCTAGAATATTCTTTTTTTGAGTTAATATTAAAATAGAATTGTATTAATGAGGGAAGAGTTTTATATGTATAACCCGAAATCGCCGAAAGCCGATGAATTTATTTGTCATCAAGAAGTCCTTGAAACACTTGAATATGCTAAAAAAAATAAGAATAATGTTGAACTGATTGAGAGTATTATAGAAAAAGCCAAATTACTTAAAGGACTTTCTCACAGAGAGGCTGCGGTATTATTAGATTGCGAAATTGAAGAAAAGAATAAAGAAATTTATGCATTGGCAGAGCAAATAAAAAAAGATTTTTATGGAAATAGAATTGTTTTATTTGCACCGCTTTATTTATCGAATTATTGTGTAAATGGCTGTGTATATTGTCCTTACCACCAAAAGAATAAACACATTTCCAGAAAAAAAATGACGCAGGATGATATTCGCAAAGAAGTTATCGCACTTCAAGATATGGGACATAAGCGTTTAGCTATTGAGGCAGGAGAAGACCCTGTTAATAACCCAATTGAATATATTTTAGAAAGTATTAAAACAATTTATGATATAAAACATAAAAATGGTGAAATACGTCGAGTTAATGTGAATATTGCAGCAACTACGGTTGAAAATTATAAAAAACTGCACGATGCAGGAATAGGAACATATATTCTTTTTCAAGAAACTTATCATAAAGAAAGTTATGAGAAATTACATCCAACAGGTCCAAAGCACAATTATGATTATCATACAGAAGCTATGGATAGAGCAATGCAAGGTGGAATTGATGATGTGGGGCTAGGAGTATTATTTGGTTTAGAAGGATATCGTTATGAATTTTCAGCATTATTAATGCACGCAGAGCATTTGGAAGCTACATTCGGGGTTGGTCCGCACACGATTAGTGTTCCAAGAATAAGACATGCGGATGATATTGATCCGGCTGCATTTGATAATGGAATAAATGATGATGTTTTTGCAAAACTTGTTGCTTGTATTCGTATATCTGTTCCATATACAGGTATGATTGTCTCTACAAGAGAAAGTAAGGAATGTCGTGAACGTGTGCTACATTTAGGGGTTTCTCAAGTGAGTGGCGGTTCTAAAACCAGCGTTGGAGGTTATGATACTCCCGAAAAAGAAGAGGAAAATTCTTCGCAATTTGATGTAATTGATCAACGTTCTGTTGATGAAGTTATAAAATGGCTTATGGAACTAAGTTATATTCCTAGTTTCTGTACGGCTTGCTATAGGGAAGGAAGAACAGGCGACAGGTTTATGCAGTTGTGTAAAAGCAAACAAATCCAAAATTGCTGTCACCCCAATGCGCTTTTAACTTTAAAAGAATATTTAGAGGATTATGCTTCAGAAGCAACCAAAAAAATTGGCGAGGATTTAATTTTAAAGGAAATTGAAAATACTCCGAACGAAAAAACAAAAGAAATTTTAAAGAAAAATTTGGAAAGTATCAAAAACGGGAAACGGGATTTCAGATTTTAGCACATCCGAAATTTGGGCATCAGGTACGTACTGATAAATTGTGAGAGTGTTGATGAATAGTTAAATAAGAGCTATTTAACTATTCATCAACACTCCCTTTGTAATTAATTATAAATAAGCTTGTGACGAGCTTATGCCAGAATTTAGATTTTAAAATTGTATTAAATTTTATATAAAAAATTGTTCAAATTATTTTGAGTGAGTTATTATAATTAAATAGTAGTATTAACAACTAATTTATTGTCTTACTATTTATTCTTTACAGTTCAATTACTTCAATATATGTTTAATACGTAAGTCAATTGATATAGTTGTCAAAGTTAGAAAATAAAGGTATATAAAAGTAGATACTTTTATTTTTATTAGTCATTTTGTCCTTAGTTTATTTAAAAAATTGGAGAAAATATGTCAAATTGTAGTTGTAACGGAAACTGCGCCTCCACTTTAAAGCTGGAAGTTCCCAAAGAACTTGAAGAAATCTTTAATAATTACTCAAAAAGCAAGGAATATTTAATTCCTGTTCTTCAGGACGTTCAGGAAAAGTATGGATATCTTAGCGAAGATAACCTTATTCGTATTGCTGAATACTTGAACGTACCAGCCAGTAAAGTTTATGGAGTAGCAACATTTTACAATCAGTTCAGATTAAAACCTCTTGGTAAACACATTATTAGAGTATGCAGAGGTACAGCCTGTCACGTTAAAGGATCGAGTCAAATTCTTGACACATTAGAGGCAGAATTAAGTATTAAAACAGGTGAAACCACAAAAGACGGTTTATTTACGCTGGAAACAGTTGCCTGCCTTGGTGCCTGTTCAATAGCACCTGTTATTGTAATTGACGAAGAATTTTTCGGCAGATTAACGCCAAAAGATATTAAATCAGTTATTAAAAACTACGCAAATAAATAATTACCTCATACGGAGCGGAAGTACTGGCGAAGCTATAAAGACCATTCTCAATACGTCAAAGGCTTTTACCAAACTCGTTCCCTACTTGTACAGACTTAGAAGGGTAAAAAAATGAATAATGATAAAATAAAAATCCTCGTTGGAATGGGCACATGCGGTCTTGCTGCCGGAGCCCAGGCCATTTATGAAACAATAAAGGAAGTTATATCTAAAAATAACATAGATGCTGATGTTATCCCTACAGGATGCGTTGGCTATTGTCAAAAAGAAGTTATAATAGACATTCAGAAACCTGGTTTCCCAAAACTTTCATACGGAAACGTTACTACTAAGAATGCAGAAGAATTATTGAAATCAGTATTACTGGAAGGTAAAAACAATTCCAGCCTGATTATCGGGAAATACAGAACAAAAGAAGAAATTAACAGGGAAGATTTATCAGAAATACCTTATATTGATGAACTTCCCTTCTTTAAAAAACAAAGAAGACTTGTTCTTAAAAATTGCGGTCAGCTAAATCCTCTTTCAATTGACGAATATATTGAAGCAGATGGTTTTAACGGACTTAAAAAGACATTCTCACTCTCCCCTAAAGAAGTTATTAATGAAGTTAAACAATCAGGTCTTAGAGGAAGAGGGGGCGGTGGCTTCCCGACTGGAACAAAATGGGAATTTGCCCATAATTCCTCCGGCGAAAAGAAATATATGGTATGTAACGCTGACGAAGGCGATCCGGGCGCATTCATGGACAGAAGTGTACTTGAAGGAGATCCATTCTCAATTATTGAAGGCATGACAATTGCTGCATACGCAATAGGCGCAAATTACGGATATATCTACGTCAGAGCAGAATACCCGCTTGCAATTGAAAGACTTGAACATGCCATTAAAGTTGCAAAAGAAAGAAATTTACTTGGCAAAAATATCTTAAACAGCGGATTTGATTTTGAATTAAAAATCAAAAAAGGAGCAGGAGCTTTTGTATGCGGTGAAGAAACTGCACTTATCGGTTCTATTGAAGGTAAGAGAGGTATGCCTAGACCTAGACCTCCATTCCCTGCTGTAAAAGGATTATTTGATTGCCCAACAGTTATAAACAACGTTGAAACTCTTGCTAATATTCCGGGAATAATGAGAAACGGTGCAGCATGGTACGCAAGCGTTGGTACTGACAAATCAAAAGGAACAAAAGTTTTCGCTCTTGTTGGAAAAATTAACACCACAGGACTTGTTGAAGTTCCAATGGGCATAACATTAAGAGAAGTTATATATGATATCGGCGGCGGAATCGCTAATGATAAAAAATATAAATCTGTTCAGATCGGTGGTCCTTCTGGCGGATGTATACCTGAAGAACACCTCGATATTATGATTGACTATGAATCATTAAAAGAAGTCGGAGCTATGATGGGCTCAGGTGGACTTGTTGTTATGGATGAAGATACCTGTATGGTTGATGTAGCTAAGTTCTTCCTTGAATTTATTACCAAGGAATCCTGCGGTAAATGTACTCCATGCCGTGAAGGTACAATGAGAATGTATGAAATTCTTAAACGCATCACCAGCTCCAGAGAACAACTTTCTGAAGATGAAAACCTTCAGAGGTTTAAGGGTGCAGTTTATCTAAAACAACTTGCTGAAGTTGTAAGAGATACTTCTCTATGCGGACTTGGCCAAACAGCACCTAATCCTGTATTAAGCACCTTAAGATACTTCCAGGATGAATATGAAGCACATATTTACGATAGAAAGTGTCCTGCCGGTTATTGTGCAGCATTGCTTACATATACTATTGACGCTAATAAATGTATCGGTTGCGGTCTTTGTAAAAAAAGATGCGCCAATAACGCAATAGATGGAGAAGCTAAAGCTCCTCACATTATAAATCAGGAAAAATGCGTAAAATGTAATCAATGCAGACAAGCTTGCCCTGTCAACGCAATTTCTGCCAAGTAAATAACAGCTACTTTAAATTCAGAAGGAATAAAAAATGGATACTAAAATAATGGAAAAAGTAAAAATTTCAATAAACGGTATAGATATTGAAACTCCAAAGGGAGGAACTGTTCTTCAAGCCGCTACATCTGCAGGAATAAATATTCCAACATTATGTTATCTTAAAAATACATCCATAACAGGTGCATGCAGAATATGCGTTGTTGAAGTTGCAGGAGCCAGAAGTCTCGTTCCAGCTTGTGCATTCCCGGTTGCAGAAGGAATGAAAGTACTTACTCATTCACCAAGAGTTATACAAGCCAGAAAGACTATTCTTGAACTAATAATCGCAAACCATCCTATGGAATGTTTGAAATGTGATAAGAACGGTTTCTGCCAACTTCAGACACTCGCAGAAGAATATGATATAAGAGATATTAAATATGTAGGAGCAAAACGCACAAATTTACCGGATCTTGCTTCTCCTTCACTGGAACGTGATCCTGACAAATGTATTCTTTGCGGAAAATGCGTTAAAATTTGCGAAGAAGTTCAAACCGTCAGTGCAATTGACTTTACTAAACGTGGTTTTGAGACAATTATTGCACCAGCTTTCGACCAGAGTATGGCAGATTCAGTATGTATAAACTGCGGACAATGTATTATGGTATGCCCAACAGGTGCATTAAGAGAAAAATCAGCAATAAAACAAGTCGAAGAAGCTCTTAAAGATCCTAGAAAAACTGTTGTTGTTCAAACTGCCCCTGCAATAAGAGTTACCATCGGTGAAGCAATGGGAATGGAACCTGGTGCTATATCAACAGGCAAGATGGTAACAGGTCTTAAAACACTTGGTTTTAAGAAAGTATTTGATACAGACTTCACAGCTGACCTTACAATTATGGAAGAAGGCAGTGAGTTGATCGAAAGAGTAACAAATGGCGGTGTTTTACCGATGATGACTTCCTGTTCTCCAGGATGGATCAAGTTTGTAGAACATAATTTCCCGTCATTAATGCCGAATCTTTCAACCTGTAAATCTCCTCAGCAAATGATGGGAGCAGTAATTAAGAGCTACTATGCTAAAAAAGCAGGAATTGACCCAAAAGACATTTATGTAGTATCGGTAATGCCTTGTACTGCTAAGAAATTTGAAGCTCAGAGAGACGAACTCAGCAATGATGGTATACAGGATGTTGATGCTGTTCTTACTACAAGAGAACTCGCCAGAATGCTTAAATCCTCCGGCGTTAATTTTAAAGGACTTGAAGAAGGTGAATTTGACAGTCCTCTTGGAACAGGTACAGGAGCTGGCGATATTTTTGCTTCATCCGGCGGTGTTATGGAAGCTGCTTTAAGATCAGTTTACTTCCTGCTTACCGGAAAAGAGTTAGAAAATCTTAACTTTGAGTCAGTAAGAGGCGTTGAAGGTCTTAAAGAAGCTACAATACCTATTAATGATCTCAATGTAAAAGTTGCCGTTGTTAACTCACTCGGTCAGGCAAGAAAACTTATGGAAAAAATTGAAAAAGGCGAAGCTGATTATCACTTTATCGAAGTTATGACCTGTCCTGGAGGTTGTATTGCAGGTGGCGGCCAACCTTTCAATACCGATATAGAAAAAATTAAAGCAAGACTTAAGAGTATTTACGAGATAGACGCTAATAAGAAACTCAGACTTTCACATCATAATCCTGATGTTCAAACACTTTATAAGGAATTTCTGGAAAAACCGTTGAGTCATGTTTCTCACAAATATCTCCATACTCACTACTGCCAAAGAAAGGGTGCTTAAATGGAAAAAAATATTCTTATAGTTGATACAGACAGTGAAATTAACGAAATAAACAAAAAAGCCCTTGAATGCCAAGGCTTTCAGGTAACCTGCGCAGAAAGTGCAAAAGAAGCTCTTAATGTTTTAAACGCTTCAAAGCCTGATCTTATAGTTACAGAAGTTATGCTGGAAAATAACGATTCCGGTTTCGGCCTTGCAAAGAGTGCAAAGGATAAATATCCTGAGATGCCTATAATCATTCTGTCCGATATTGTCAGAAAAACCGGAATTCTATTTGAACTTGATTCTGACGACGAAAAAGCATGGATAAAAGCAGATAAATTTATTAACAAACCTGTAAATCCTGCTCAACTCGCAAGTAAGATCAAAAAACTTCTGGGTTAAATAACCAATCATAAACAAAGAGGCTGACTATCAAGTCAGCCTCTTTATTTATGAACATTTTAATTACAAAGCCTGTTTAATTAAATTACAATCCTGATCTCTCAGTAATGCTTCTTGATCTCTATATATTCTTGTTCTTTGAGTTACTTCATCAAAATCAATTTCATGTGCATCAAAATCCGGACCTTCTACACAGGCAAATCTAACCTTGCCGCCGACTGTTACTCTGCATGCTCCGCACATGCCTGTTCCATCAACCATGATCGGATTCATGCTTGCAACAGTATATATACTTTCAGGTCTGGTAAGTTCAGCTACAGCTTTCATCATAGGCATAGGTCCAACAGCCATGACATGATCAATTTTTTCTTTTTCCATTAATTCTTTTAATACTTCCGTAACAAAGCCCTTTCTTCCAAGACTACCATCATCAGTAGTAATAAAGAGCTCGGTTGAAGCTTCTTTCATCTTATCCTGCCAAAAAACAAGATCACCGCGTCTTGCGCCCATTATCATATAGACTTTATTGCCGGCTTCCTTGAATGCTTTTGCAATTAAATAGCATGGAGCTGCACCATATCCACCTGCAACACAAACTACAGTTCCAAAGTTTTTAATCTCTGTAGGTACACCCAGCGGTCCCACTAAATCTTGAATCTCATCACCTGCATTCAACTGTGCAAGCTTTTTAGTTGTATAGCCAACAGCCATATAAACTATAGTTAATTGATTTTTTTCTTTATTAATATCTGCAATAGTTAACGGAATTCTTTCTCCGTTCTCATCAACTCTTAATATAATAAATTGCCCAGCTTTACCTCTTCTGGTAATAAATGGAGCATCTACTACAATTTCAAAAAGATTATCGCTTAGTTCTCTTTTAGATAAAATCCTGTATCCCACGGTTCTCTCCCAAATTATTATATATACTTCCTCTAACAGTATACTTCATCAACCCTGAATGACAATAATTATAAAAAGTCATAAATTTTCTTACAAAAAATCCGACCTTTTAGGCCGGATTTTTTATTAAATCTCTTGACTACTACTTTACTAATTAATTCTTTGGAACATATATCCTATACCGCGAGCTGTTAAAATAAGTTCCGGATTTGCAGGATCAACTTCAAGTTTTGATCTTAATCTGCTTATATGAACATCGACAACTCTTGTATCAATTCTATGATCCGGAGGATATGACCAGACATACTGAAGAATTTCATTTCTTGAGAATGCCTGACCTGAATTGCTTACTAATAGCTCAAGCAAACTAAATTCCATTCCCGTTAGTCTGATGCGTTCGTTTTTGCGATAAACCTGACGTCTGCTTGTGTCAATTCTAAGAGCACCTGTTACGATGACGTTCTTAGCAACTTTTCCTGTTCCGACTGCTTCTTTTTGATTGGTCCTTCTAAGAACAGCTTTTACACGTGCTTCTAATTCTTTAGGGCTAAAAGGCTTGATAACATAATCATCTGCACCAAGTTCCAAACCGGTGATACGTTCTGATACGTCACCTAAAGCAGTAAGTATAATTATAGGAATTTCTGATGTTTTCCTTACTTCTCTGGTTACACCATAGCCATCCAGCTTTGGCATCATAACATCAAGAATAATGAGATCAGGGTTGTGCTTTGAAAAAGCATCAAGTGCTTCTTCTCCATCAGCAGCAGTAATTACTTCATATCCAACCATTTTAAGCCTGGTTTCCAAGATCCTACGAATACTTGCCTCATCATCGACAACTAAAATCTTTTCTCGATCTTGCACATCATGTTGTATTTCCATATTTTGTACCATATTACCTTGCCCTTACCAGAATTTCTCCTATGTATCACAATTAAAAATTAAGAATAACTTTTGTAAACAAAATCATACTATCTCCGTGACATATCTACAAGATTTTTTTTTAAAAACTTACTTTTTTAAAAAAACACTTTGTCTTTTTTTAATTCTCATTCTTACAAAAAAACCTCATCTCAAAGTCTTGACTTGCAATTTTCCTTTTCTACTTTATAAATATTAGACTTAAGTTTATATTATCACATTCTTTATCTTTTTATAAGCAAATATAGTTTTTGAAAATAAAAAATTAAATTACTTGCCAATGCCTTTAAATTAAAATCCAGAAATTTTATTGTTATTTAAACTCTATTTGATTATAAAACTGAGCTATTATAACGATTTATACAGAAATATCCTTGTCTTTTCTATTATTAACCATCTCTCGGAATTTTATCAGATCTTCTTCTGTATCAATCCCTATTGGTTTATAATCCACACAAAAAACTTTTATATTCATGCCATTTTGAAGAGCTCTCAACTGCTCAAGACTTTCTGCCTTTTCCAGATTCGTCTGTTCAAGCTCGGTCATCTTCAGTAAGCTTTCTCTTCTGTACGCATAAAGTCCTATATGTGCAAAATATTTTGATTCATCAGGGTTTCTTTCATAAGGAACAGCTGACCTTGAAAAATAAAGAGCATTAAAAAACCTGTCAAATACTACTTTAACTACATTAGGATTTAAAATTTCTTCCTTATCATCAATAATTCTGGATAACGTGGTAATATCTGTCTCATTATTTTCAGTAAGACCACAAATAGCCGTATCAATACTTTCCGGTAAAATCAAGGGTTCATCTCCCTGTACATTAACCGCAATCTTTATATCCCTATTATTTTTAACAATTTCGGCAATTCTATCGCTTCCGCTTTTATGAGATGAAGATGTCATGCTCACATTGCCGCCAAAATTTTTAACTGCATCAAATATATCCTGATTATCTGTTGCAACTATAACATTGCCTGCAAATTTGGATTTGCTCGCTCTTTCATAAACCCACTGAATTATTGGTTTTTCATTTACTTTTATCAGAGGCTTGCCGGGAAGACGAGTAGATGCAAACCTTGCAGGAATAATTATTGCAATTTCACTTTTGTTCATAAGTTTATCCTTTACATATAAAGCATAACATATTCAATTCTGATCCAGCTTTGCTCTTGGATGAGCTTTATTATAAGCCTGTCTCAGCCTTTCAGTTGAAACATGGGTATAAATTTGTGTATTGCTGATACTGGCATGGCCTAACAGCTCCTGAACAACCCTTAAATCAGCCCCTCTTTCTAGTAGCCTTGTAGCAAAGCTATGCCTGAATACATGAGGCGAAACTTTTTTTGGAAGTTCCAGAGATTTTACAATCTCAGTAAGAGACCTGCGTATGCTTCTTTGCTGCAGCCTGAAGCCTGTATTATTAACAAAAAGAGCATTATTATCTACATTTTCAAAAAGCAAGCCCGTCCTGATTTTATTAATATATTCCACCAGAAAATTTCTGGCTCTGTTATTTATTAAAACAATTCTTTCTTTGCCGCCTTTTCCAAAAACAGTTATTTCCTGGCCTTCAAGATTAAGATCAGCCAGATCCAATTTACACAATTCAGAAATTCTCATTCCTGTAGCATATAAAAGTTCAAAAATTACTCTGTCTCTAAAGCCAAAAGGGGAATTTATATTTACGGTATCTAAAATCTGTTCTACCTCTGTATCAGTTAAAAATTTAGGCAAACTTTTAACTTTTCTTGGACTTTTAATATTATCAGCCGGGTTTGCCCTGATTAGCTTTTCTCTGTATAAGTAACGGTAAAAAGTCCTGATTGCAGCTATTTTTCTTGATGCCGTAGTTTTTGAATAATTCCTGGATTGGATATCAGAAAGATAGGCCCGAATATCTTTATGATTCAAATCCTGCGGATCTCTAACGTCTACCCAACTCAAAAAATCAAAAAGATCTGCATAATATGCCTTTACCGTATGTAAGGAAAGATTCCTTTCTATTTCAAGATAAAGCTTAAAATCTTCTATTAACAGCATTGTTGATTGTTTAATATTTTTTTCTTCAACTGTCAAGCTTAAATTCGCTCCAATAACATTTAATCTAAATTATGAATAAATAATCAATATAAACTTATAGTCTTAATTAAATATATCTACAGACATTTAATTGAGTTCAAATCATAAACGAGGGTGTGGAAAAATTCTGATTTTTTGGAAAAATCGAATTTTTCAAGCCCGACATTGGAAAGGTGAAAGGCGATATCAACGGCGAGGAGCCGGTGATTTTGCCTTGATACTAGATCTCGGAAGATACGAGAAAAAAGGATTTTTTCCGCATCTTCCGCTATAATTAAAAATTTACATTTCTACCCAAAAATTATACAATTGATTTAGTTCAAGCGCAAAAACATTTAATGAGAAAAATAACTCAAAAAAATATTGGATTTAGGAGATAAACATGAATAAGCTTAAATTATCCGCTATACTTGTCACTGCATCAATGTTAATCAGTTTTGCTTCCGCATATTCCATAGAAAACAAACCGTATGCCGGACAAATAAGTAAAACTGTTACCAAGATTGAAGACTTAATTAATCAAAACCGATACAATGAAGCCCAAAATTTATGTAATGATATACTGAAAAAAAATCCAAACAACATAGATGCAAGAGTTCAACTTGGCAGCATTTATTCCTCACAATATAAACTGGATGCTGCAGTTAGAGAATTCTCAAAAATACTTGAAAAAAATCCAAATGATGCAGCTGCTCATAATGGCCTCGGTCTTGCATATTTCAGAAAAACAACTTCCTCCAACATGGATATAAGAGGAAATGCTAATAAATACTATGAAGCAGCACTTACTGAATTTGAGAATGCTATAAAATCTAATCCTGACTACTACAAAGCTTATAATAATGCAGGAAAAATATTGCAGGAACTGGGACAAATTGATGAAGCCGAAAAATACTACCGAAAAGCTCTTGAAATAGAACCAAAATATTCAGACGCAATTGAAAATCTTGGTACAACTTATTTTGCTAAAAATCAAATTGATGCTGCTGCTGAAAAATACAAGGAGGCAATTGAATTAAACAGCAAGAATTCATCCGCTTATTACCACCTTGGAGAAGCTCTCCTTGCAAAAGGACAAATCGGTAAAGCAATTAACTACCTGCAGACATCTCTTTATCTGTTTCCAAACAGTGCACCCGTACACGATATGTTAGGTAAAGCTTACGAAATGCAAAGTAATGAAGCTGCTGCAATTACCGAATACAAAAAAGCAATGCTTATTAAACCTGAATACACCCAGCCATACTTAAGACTTTCCAACATTTATCAGGGAAGAGGCGACGAAGAATTTGCTATCTCAGATCTTAGAAATGCAGTATCTATAAATCCCAATTTCCTTGAAGGAAAACTAAAAATTGCTGACCTGTCTCTTAACATCGGAAAAACCAATCAATCAATAAAATATTATAAAGAAGTCATGAACGACAGCAATTATTCAGGCGCTGCATTAAAAGGATTGGCAAAAGCATACTTTATGCAGGCACAGGCAGTAAATTCTCAGGCCAATATCGTATCAGAATACGAATATGTTGAAGCTGAAAATGCTATAAAAAAGGCTATTGAATATAATCCGAATGATCTCCAGCTTTATCTGGCATTGCTTAGAATTTCAAGATTAACAAACAATGATAATCAATCTCAATATTATATGAGTAAAATTCTTACAGTCCCTAAAAATAATACTGTGACTCATATTATAAAAGGTGAAGCATACCTGACTGATCATAAATATTCAGATGCAAATAACGAATTTATGGCATCTATAAACGGAAGCAACAAGGTTGAAGACTGGCTGAATCTTGGTGAAATTTTCATAATTAACAGGCAATACGGAGCAGCCAAAGAAGCTTTTAACAGAGTTTTGATTCAGGATCAAAATAATCTTAAAGCAATCAGATCTCTTGAGAGAATTCAAAATAACGAAAATCAGGCACTTGCTAAATTTAATATAGCAAAAGGATTCTTTGATGAAGGTCAGAAATCTGCTGCAATTGAAGCTCTAAGAGATTGCCTTGTTCTTGATCCAAATTTACCTGAAGCACAATTACTGCTGGCAGAATCATTTGAAAAAGAAAAATACTACTTTAACGCCATTGACCATTACAGCGCATATGTAAATCTTGCCAGCATTGAATATAAAGATGTGGTTAAGTACAGAAAGAAAATCGAGAAACTTCAGGACAAAGTCAAAAAAATACAGGCAAAAAATCAGCCAATAAAGAAATTTACCAGAATATAAGACAATAAAAAAGCAGCAATTGCTGCTTTTTTATTAAACTCCAGTCCTCTAGTATTAAAACCGATAATTAAATTAAGCTTTGTAGTTAATTTTAAAATACACCATTAAAGGTAAATTTAAAGCAGATAAGAATAAATAATAACATTAACCGGTTTCTAAACTTTATCTACCCTGCCAAAGAAGGATGCTATTTCTTTGCTTGATAAAATATGACAAATTTTTCTGCCATGCGGACAGGTGAGGTTATTTTTAGACTTTTGCCATTCCAGAATTAAATCCTCCATCTGCCATACAGAAAGTTTCTCTCCGGCCTTCACAGCGGCATGACATGACGTCGTTATCAGAAGTTTATTTTCAATATTTTCTAAAGAACTTTCCAAAGCTCCTAAAATTTCATTTACTATCATTTCATGTGAAGAATTTAAAAGTATTTGTGGCACCTGTTTTAAAATTATCCCGTTATCACCTGATTTTTCAAACTCATAGCCATATTTTGAAAGTATTTCAGCATTTTCATCAAGCAATGCCAATTGCGAAGGCTCTAATTCAATAACAGATGAAGTCAGTAAAAGCTGTGAAGCAATAAGTTTAGATTCTTTTAATTTCTCGTATATGGTTCTTTCATGAGCGATATGCTGATCTATGACCTGCAAGCCCTCATTTGTTTCTAAAAGTATATATGTATTTAAGTATTGACCGATAATTTTAGGCTTTTCTGAAAAGCCTTCACTGTCTGCAACAGACAAATCCAGTTTTTCCTGACTGCTGTAAAAATCCATACTCTTTTCAGATTTTTCCCTGAAATTTGCAAAATCAACTTTTGCAGGAGCTATAAAAGAAGGAGTGTAATGCCTTGAAGGAATAGAATATTCTCTTTTGAACTGGGTATTATATTCTTTATGTTCTTGACCTGTGGAAGGCATGCTTTCCACATTATTAAAACTTACTTCAATTTCACTATTAAACCCTTTTTTATTAAATAAACCTGCTTCAAGAGCTGATTTAATTGAAGTATAAACAAAATTAAAAATCTGATTGGTATTTATATACCTGATTTCTCTTTTTGAAGGGTGAACATTAACGTCAATTGCTGAAAAAGGCAAACTTAAATCAAGTACCACAAAAGGATATCTCCCTGAAGGAATAAGGTCTTTATACGCATTATCTATGGCTTTAGAAATGATAGGACATTTGACGGTTCTACCATTAACAAAAAGATAAACAGCTTTTTTATTTGACCTTGTGAAATCCGGATTGCTGGCATAGCCTTTAACTTTCAAACCAGCTCCTGAATCTTCCATGTTTACTTCAGCGAGTTCATTTATCAGTTCTTTCGAGTAAATTTCACTTATAACTGTTGCAAGATCTCCGCTACCTGTTGATTTTAATGAAGAATGGCCTTTATGAATAAGATGAATTGACACTTCAGGGTAAGAAATAGCAATACTCTGTACAACTTCTATTATATTTGCAAGCTCAGTCTGGGCTTTTCTCAAAAATTTCATTCTGGCAGGAACATTATAAAAGAGATCTTTAACTTCCATAATTGTTCCAATCGCACATCCGGCTTCAGAAACCATTATTTCAGAGTTTTTGCATTCTACTTTTACACCAACAGAAGTATCCGCTGTTCTTGTTAAACAACTGACTTTTGCAACAGAAATAATACTTGCCAGCGCTTCCCCTCTGAACCCGAGGGTCGATATTGACCATAAATCTTTTTCTTTTTGAATTTTGCTTGTGGCATGCCGTGAAAATGCAAGTACTACATCATCCTTATGAATGCCATACCCGTTATCTGCAATTCTAATATTCCTGCATTCATTGGAGATTTCTATTTCAATTCTGCCTGCTCCGGCATCAATTGAATTTTCCAAAAGCTCTTTTACAACAGATGCAGGTCTTTCAATGACCTCTCCTGCTGCTATTTGGTTTATCAAATTATCCGGCAGTAATTTTATTCTTTTCATATTCAATATTTCAGTGAATTATTTAATAAAGCTTATAAGTGAGTAAATAATACCTGATAACATTATACATATTGGAATTGTAAATATCCATGCCATTACAATATTTCCAACCACACCCCATTTAACTGCAGATAGTCTTTGAGTACAGCCTACTCCCATAATAGCTGTCGAAATAACCTGAGTGGTACTTAGAGGAATGCCCATATATGATGCAGCAATAATTATACTTGCGGCAGAACTTTCTGCTGCAAAACCATGTATAGGTTTAAGTTTTATAACTTTGCTGCCCATTGTCCTTATGATTTTCCAGCCTCCTGACATAACTCCGAGTGACATTGTAATCGCACATATCAAAATTACCCATAGAGGAACTTTAAAAGAATGAATCATTCCAAAACTAAGTAATGAAAGTGTTATTATACCCATTGTCTTTTGAGCATCATTAAGGCCATGGCTCAAAGCTATCATCCCCGCTGAAAAGAGCTGAGCTTTTCTAAATCTTTTATTTAATTTTTCGGGATGCGTTTTATAAAAAATTCTTATGAGTAAGATCATCAAAATAAAACCTACTGAAAGCCCCAGTACAGGAGCTATAAACATAGGAACTACAACTTTTACAGCTAATCCTTTTAAATTCACAAAGTTTAATCCGTGAGTGTGAACAACAGTCGCACCGATCAAACCGCCAATAAGAGCATGTGAAGAACTTGAAGGAAGACCGTTAAACCAGGTAAATAAATTCCAGGTAATTGCAGCAAGAAGTGCACAAAGGATTACGGTCTGAGTAACTATTTCTGTACTTACAATACCAGCTCCAACTGTTTCTGCAACATGTGTCCCGAGTAATGCGCCGGTAAATTCCAAAGAAGCTCCAAACAAAACTGCAGCCCTTGGAGTTAATGATTTTGTAGACACAACTGTTGCAATCGCATTTGCTGCATCATGAAAACCGTTAATATATTCGAATGCCAATGAAACAATAACAACAATTATTAATAAAGCAATTATCATAGATTTATTCTCACCCTACCCGACTAACTTCAGCAAAATTACAAATCCAGCATTAATTTGTTAACCATGCTTTAATACAATATTTACAACTTCATCTGATATGCTAAAACAGGTATCCAGAGCATTTTCAATATCCTTATAAATATCTCTGATTTTTAAAACAGAAAGAGCGTCATATTTACCTGAAAAAAGCTCATCCATAGCTTTGTAAAGGATTTCATCCCCATGTGTTTCTATCTCTTTCATTCTTTGATTGCTTTCAGAAATTTGACCAAACTCTGTATGTTTTCTCAGATGAGAAACAATATAATTAAGTTCTTCTGTTGCTTTTAATAGTGTTTCTGCCTGTTTTCTCATATTTTCAGTAGATGCTTCCAATCTATATACCCTTAAATTGAAGCTGGCTTTAACAATCTTCTTGGTAACTCTGTTTAAAAGAGAAGCTACCACCTGGATGTCTTCTCTATCTATAGGAGTTATAAATGTTTTATTAAGTCTTGTCAGTGTTTCTTTAGCTATATCGTTACTTTTATGCTTAAATCTTCTGGCCTGAATCAGTCTGTCTTCATTAATGCCACTAAGCATGATTTCCTGAAAAAGCTTTGCAGCTTCTCTGCAAACATCCGCACCTTCTTCAAAAAGAATATAAAATATTTTTTCTTCAGGTGGAAGGATTTTATCTAAAAACTTTACCATACTTACTCCTAATCTATAAATACAAATAGCATGTTTGAAATCTACCTTTACTCTGTTAATTATCGAACAACCCCAGATTAAAAGTAAAGGATATGGAAAGAAATTTTAAAATTTAAGGAGAGAATTTTTTTATTCTCTCCTTAAATGAATATTCTTTTATTAGGTTTTTAATTTTTATTCAGAAACTTCTTCAGCAACTTCTTCTTTATAAATTTCTGAAGCTGAAACTAAAACTGGAAGACTAACTTCAACTTTAGACGTTAATTTAAGTTTCATTTTATATGTTCCAAGATGATTAATAGGATTATCAAGTGAAATATTTCTTCTGTCTATTTCAAGACCTGACTTTTCCTGAACAACTTCAGCAAGCTTTCTTGTTGTAATAGCTCCGAATAATTTTCCATTTTCACCAGCTTTTGCTGTAATTTCAATTTGTCCCAGAGCTTTAATTTTCTCAGCTTGTTCTAAAGCCTGTTGATACAATTTTTCAGCTTTTGCTTTAATTCTTGCAAGATTTCTGTCTCTATTTTTGAGCGAACCTTCAGTTGCAATTTCTGCAAACTCTAAAGGTAAAAGATAATTTCTTGCATATCCATCTTTAACTTCAAGTATATCTCCTGTTTCACCCAGAGACTGCACGTCCTTTTTAAGTATGACTTTCATTCATTCCTCTGCTTTCTTTTATTTATATCTATTATTATGTTTATACATGCCAATGATATTTGAATTGAATTCAAAACCTAATTTACTATAAAAACTTTTTTTAGGCCACTCTGTATATAAAGTTATTAAAGGTATACCATAATCATTTAGTTTAGTCAGCATGGTTTTTACAATTAAACTTCCTACTCCGCTATTTTGATAAGCTGGTCTAACTGCTACATCCCATATAGTAGCATTAAAAATACCATCTCCAGTTGCTCTCCCTATTCCAATTAACATTTCGTTATCCCAGGCACTTACCACCAGAATACTTTTATCAAAAGAAGCTTCTATTTCCTGTATATCTCTATATTGCCATCCAACAGACAAATATAATCCCTGTACCATTTCAGCTGAGATGGTTTTAATATCATCGATTCTGATACTATCAATATCAATATTTTTTTTAGGTGAAAATGACTTGAACATTGCCATACTTCAACTGATGGGCAAGTATGCCCATCCTACGGATTTTTAAACAAATCTTGCCTATAAATCCGATTTTCTCAATACAGCTATAGATTCTATATGGTAAGTATGACAAAACATATCAACCGGTTGTATAAACTCGGGAATAAAATTATTGCTCAAAAGCTGAAGGTCCCTAGCCAATGTAGCAGGATTACAGCTCACATAGATAATATACTTCCGGGTAAGTTTACTAACAGCATCAAGTGTCGCCTGAGAACAGCCTTTTCTCGGAGGATCAAGTATTGTTATATCAAATTCTTTATTTTCTTCTACAAATTTTTGCAGAACATTATCTGCAGTTCCTTCTATAATTTCAATATCAGCACCGGAAATATGTTTATTCAGTTCAATATTTTCAAAAGCATCCTTTACTGCAATCGGATTTTCTTCAATCGCTGTTATTTTTGATGCAATATCTTTTAACCATACAGCAAAGCTGCCTACTCCGGCATATACATCAAGAACAGACGGACTTACATCCTTTTCGCTAACAATTTTATGTACATAATTAAACATGCCTGTTGCTGCTGTCGGATTTACCTGAAAAAAACTGCCGGCTGATATTTTAAATTTTCTGCCGTCTAAAATTTCTTCTATATAATCTTTTCCAGCTACAAGCTTGAATTCATTACCGAGAATAACATTTGAGTTTAGTCTGTTAAAGTTAAGAAGGGCTCCTTCAACCTCAGTAAACTTATTTTTAACTGAAATACATAGTTCTTTAACTGCATCTGATATGTATTTATCATTAATTACAATTACAACCAGCAATTTATCCTGCGTTTTACTGTATCTATAAACAATATGCCGAATCATGCCTTTTCTTGTTCTTTCATTATAGGCATTTAACTGTAATTTTTGCATCTTTTCCCTGATAAACTCAGTAATTTTATCAATTATTCGAGGCTGCACCGGACAATATTTGATATTTACAACCTCATGAGTGCCTTTTTTGAAATATCCAACAAGATATTTTCTTGAAACTTTTGTCTGTCTTACCGGATATTGAACTTTACATCGATATTCAAGATTCTCAGGAGCCTGAAGTGCATCATTTACCGGTATATCCAGATGAGCAATTTTTTTAAGACTGTCTTCAACTATTTTCTTTTTAGCTTTAAGCTGTTCATTATACTGAACATGCTGCCATTGACAACCTCCACAAACTTTCGCAAGAGGACATGGAAATGGATTTAATTCCTGTCCACCGCTGCCAACTTTGGATTCAATTCTATATTTGGAAGGTTTAATAATTTCTACAAGCCTGCCTTTTGCATAAGATTTCGAAGAAGAAATTATTTCAACTTTTACAAAATCCTCAGGTGCAGTATCAGGTACAAAAATCGGAAATCCATCAATCTTCCCTATTCCATCTCCGCCATAAACAATCTCATCTATATATAACTCTATTAGATCACCTTTATTAATCATTTTTTCTCCATTTTATTGCTAATAACAGGAATTTTTGATATAAGTTAATTGTAATCAAAACAAAATCCATATGCTCAAACTTATTATTAAGGACACTGTATTATTCTTTATCTTGTAAATATTTTGTAATAATTTAGAGTTTAAATAACAACTTTTATGATTCAGGGGCTTTTATTCATTGAACATTAAAATATCTTTTATGGAGGTTATATTATGTCCGGCATTGCAAATATAGGATGCAGACCTTTAATACAGAATAACTCACAGCCTTTAAAAACAGTTAATTTTAAAGGATCAGAAGATATAGAAGATCTCCTAGAATCTTTTGAAGAATCTAAAAAATCAGATAAACCAAAAGACAGGAACTTTGATATTAACAAAGCTTTATCAAATTTTGGAAAAGGATTTATATCTCCAATTACAACAATGTTTTCCAGCGCAACCAATTTTGTAGTAGGTGCAGGCACAATAGCAATTTGTTCAGGCTTAATGAAAGCAACTAACAATAAAATAGGTAAGGTTTTTGTGGTAGCGGGTATTTTGTATGGCGGAATTCAATCTGCACTCGGTATTAGTAAAGCTGTAAAAGCAGAAAATAACGATGAAAGAGAAAAAGCATTTTACGATATCGGCGCAGGAACAGGCGTAATGGCTGCTTCTGCTGTAGTTGCAAAACCAACTCTTGAAGCAGCAGGTTTAGAAGCTGTTGAAGCTGAATCTATAAGTATTACAAAGTCTACATTGGAATGTTTTAAGGGACTGCCGGAATCACTTGGACAAAGCTTATCTGTTTTAAACGATACTAAATTTATGACAGGACTATTCTCTGGTACTGCTAATAAGGTTACTGGATCATTAGAAGCAGGACAAGCCTCAAGTTTAGGCCGATTATTAACAAAAAATGGTGCTGGTGTGGTAGCAAGTACCGAAGAACATCAAGCTGATAAAATAGATTAATAATTTTAATATCATTTTTAAAAACCACCTAAAATTAGGTGGTTTTTAAATACTTAAAAAACTTTTATAAAATTTCAGCCAAACAAGCTCTTATTTATTATACTCAACAAATAACCATAGCTTTTTTAGGCTAGTCTAAAAAAGCTAATTAAATGAGCCGATTTAGACCATATGTTACTTATAAGTAACATAAAGAATGATGCAAAAAAGGTTAAGTTAAATTATTATAATGATAACAGATAATTTTAATACTACTTTACCTCCCAACATGCTTTATGTATGTTGGTTTTTGTTGTTTTTAACTATAAATTTCTCTTTTACGCCAAGTTGCAATCAACCGTAATATCAATAAGCGAAATTGCTATGTTTATGATAAATATTTTTATGATGATTTTTAAATAAAGAAAGCTTGAAATATGCATAAAAAATTATTTATTTTCTTCTTTTTTCTGTTTCTTAATACCTTTATTTGGAACATTCAGGATACATTTGCACACAACGACATTACTATAGTCAACATAAAAAGACATGTTTATCACAAAACAACATGCAGCATAGCAAAAAGGTGTAAAAAATCATGCATAAATACAACTATAGTGAGAGCATTGAGTATATATCAGGCAAGACCGTGTAAAATTTGTTATAAAAAGCATAAAAAACATAACTAACTTGTAAACATAGCCTTAATAGTTTATTTAAAAAGGGAAAAGATATGATTGATACAGAAAAATTATTGTCAGTTGCAAAAGAAGCAGCATTGGAAGCAGGAGAAATACAACTGGCTTATTTTGGTAAAAAGAAAGAAATATCACATAAATTTAATCAATTTGATCTTGTTACAAATGCCGATAAACTAGCAGAAGAGAAAATTTTGTCGGTTATAAAAGGGCATTTCCATGATCACGGTTTTCTTGGAGAAGAAAGTGGATCATATAAATCTGAATCAGATTACATCTGGGTTATAGACCCCATTGACGGTACTACAAATTATGCACATAATTTTCCGCATTTTGCTGTATCAATAGGCTTGCTCTATCAGGGAAAAATTTATCTCGGAGTTGTATATGATGCTGTTAAAAATGAAATGTTCTGGGCAGCAGAAGGAATGGGTGCATACCTTAATGCAGATAATATAAACGTCAGCAGCATAGATGCTCTTAATAAATCCTTGCTGGCTACGGGATTTCCATATAATAGGGATAATATTCTTGAAGAAAATATCAGATATTTTACCAAATTTCTCTATGAAGCACAGGCAGTGAGACGTCCGGGTTCTGCTTCACTTGACATGTGCTATGTCGCTTGCGGAAGACTTGATGGATTCTGGGAGCTTAATCTTGCACCATGGGATATTACCGCAGCAGCCTGCATAATAAAAGAAGCCAGCGGTAAGGTTTCAAATTTCGGAACTGATAATTTTGATATTCATATTAAGAATATTATTGCCACAAATGGTCTACTACATAGCAAAATAACAGAAATAATTGAATCCTTAAGACCCTAAAAAAGGGCTTAAGCCTTTTTATATAGTATTATTTATTATTTATAAACCTTATCAAATAATTCTTTCAATTTTTGTTCTTCATTTGGAAATTTTGTTTTAATTGTAGTAAAAAATTGTTCTGCAGCAGGTTTATCCATTTCTGACTTTTTGCAGAGGTCAAATATATTGGATTTTTTTTCTGTAAGTTCTTCAATTTTTGCAAGACCTTTTTCTATTCTGAATTTTTGGATTTTAAGTGCAATATCAGGTTCTTTATCAGCTATAAGCTTAACCATAGGTGCTATAAATTTATCCAACAACGGAAGTGTTTTATTGTCTGCTTTATCGAGATGCTTAAGCAGCGTATCAGAAGATTCTTTAACACCTTTAGCAAGATTTTGTATTTTTTCTCCGTTTTTATTTCTAAATAATAGTGCACCTGCAATTATTCCAGCTGCAGCACCTACTGTAACCTGCAGCCATTTTATTTTTCTTTCCTGTCTATCGTCTGAAATTGATGAGGGTTTTTCCTTAAAATTAAACGTATCATTTGATTCTTTGGCAAAAGGTGTTGTTTGTTTTCTCTTAAACGATAAATTTGGATTTGTATTAAAACTTGTATTTAATTTTGTGATATCTAACATTTTTCACCTTTCCCTGAATTAATCTTTATTAACTTTGTAAAGATAATGGTTAAAGTAATATAAGAAATGTCTAAATATAATTAATTAAATTTAATATAATTTAATCCTTTTTAAAAAAATATAACTCGGGCAGGCATATGATTTTTATCCTATTTAATATAAAAACTATATAGATGGATAAGATTTTTATTTTATATTCATCTATAAATTTAATTTGTGACAGGTATAAAAACCTTGGTATACTAATGGAGACCGCTACATAAATTAAATTTATGTAAAAAATCAAAAATTTGCGGTCGACCCTTGTAAAAGCGAAAGCCCGAAAGGGTAAGCGAAGCGGGAGCGTTAAAAGTGAAACGGTCAGTTTTACTTTTAAAAGCTCATTCATGGCTTTGCCCGGCCGGTAGGGCTGAAGGCTAGATATCACAAAATATAGAATACTATTTTATGAGTTGAGGAAAAATGAAAAGAGTAATTTTTTTATTAATATTAATACTGGGCTTTAATTTTGGCATAGCAAAGGCTCAAAATGTTTCTCCGTCTGTTAATATAGCTGACACTTCTTCCCAGTCTTCATCAGAAGGAACTCAAACCATTAATTACATATCAAAATCTCAATTTAATATAAGTGCGGTTGATCCCACTCCAAAGACAAATCCTGTAGGAGCCTTTTATCCAGGTTTAAGAGGTGGCAATCAGCTTATTATTTATACGCCTACCTTTGGAGAAAGGACTGGTACAAATGAATTTGGAACAGAAGTTATTGTAATTAACGGAATAGTAACAGACCTGTCTGGCTCAAATTCGCTTATTCCAAAGAATGGATTTGTAATAAGCGGGCATGGCAATGCTAAAAAATGGATAAATCAGGCAGCTACAGAAGGTGCTGTTATTAAAATAAATCCGGAAACTGAAATAATAGAAAGCATTATTACTCCTGAAAGTCTTACTTTTAAAGCAAAACAAAAAATTGATAATGTTAATAAAACTATAAATGAATTAAAACAGAATTCAAAAGAGTATCAAAATGCAAATGGATACTTATGTAAAGCTATGCAGAAACTCAATGAAGCTTTAAATTATTTGTCAGATAAACAGTATGACAAAGCCAAAAAAACAGCGGAACTTGCAAGCCAGCTTGCTGATAATGCGCTTTATTTTGTAATTCCTTCAAAAGCCGGTGAATTTCATGGAATATGGCTAAGACCTGTTGAAAAAAACAGGGAAGAAATTGTTAAAACTCTTGGAAGAATTAAAAGTGCAGGTATAAACAATGTTTTTATAGAAACTTATTATCATGGTTACACTATATTTCCAAGCAAAACCCTTGATTCTTACGGAGTAGTGTCTCAAAGAAAAGAATTTCAGGGGTGGGATCCTTTACAAGTCTGGACTGAAGAAGCCCACAAGAAAGGAATGAAAATCCATGTATGGTTTCAGACTTTTTATGCAGGAAATGAAGATATTTCAAAAAATCCAAAACACGTTATATCTGCTCATCCTGACTGGGCAAATATACAGAGGAGATATTATTCCGCAGGAAAGCCTACTCCATCAGCAGCAGAGCATGGCGGATATTTTCTTGATCCTGCAAACCCTGACGTACAGAAATATTTATCTGAATTAATCTCTGAAATTTCAAATAATTATAGTATTGACGGTTTAAACATAGATTACATTCGTTATCCGGCAAGTTTACCAATAAATTTTCCCTTATATGCAGAATCAACATGGGGCTACAGCACTTATGCAAGAAATGAATTCTGCAAGATATACGGTATTGATCCCGTAAATCTGACTCCGGATAATCCTATGTGGCAAAATTGGGTTTATTACAGACAAAATAAAATTACTTCTTTTGTTTCAAGTTTAAAATCTATTACAGCTGGTAAAAATATAACCATTTCAACAGTTATATTTCCAAAATTAGAGGAAACATCAGTTGCAAAACTTCAGGATTGGCAATCCTGGGGATGTAACAAATATGTTGATGTATTTACGCCTCTTATTATGGGAACTGATAAACTTCTTGTCCAAAATCATGTCTGCGAGATCAGAAATATAGTAAATGACAATGTTTCAATATATACCGGATTATTTGAACCATTTACCGCCGGAAGTCCTGTAGACCTTCTTAATCAGATCAAAGCAGCAAGAGAAAGCGGAGCTTCAGGAATTGTAATTTTTGACTATGCCCATTTGAATAGTGACTTTATTACAGCGTTAAAATCAAGAGCATTTAAATAATTTTATTGGGTGTTATATGCCAGACAACTCAAAAATTAAAACATTTATATTAATACTTGCTTTTTTGGTTATCATAAATCCTTTTTATGAAGCTTCGGTATTTTCAAAAGCCCCGGATGCCATTTATTATTACAATACTGGCGTGAATCTTCAAAATAAAGGCAAAAATGATCTTGCCATAAAAAATTATAAAAAAGCTCTGATTTTAAATCCCAAATTATCTAACGCGCGTAATAATATGCTTTACGCATATATCAGCCTTGCCAACGAGTATTATCAAAATAAACAATATACTCTGGCAATTCAGAATTTTAAAAATGCTTTAATCATAAATCCCAGAATGGCAGAAATATATTTCAATCTTGGATTAGCTTACGATAACGCCGGACAAATCGACCAGGCGATTAAAAGTTATGAAAAAGCATTAAAAATTAAGCCCTCCTTTGATGAAGCCAGAAATAACCTGAATGTTGAATATTTTAATTCGGGAATAAAATACTGCGATAACGGTATGTACGATCAGGCAATCCGCTGTTATAAAAAATGTCTGGAATATAGCCCTGAAGATGCAAAGGCATATTATAACCTGGGAGTTACGTATAATATGATGGGGCAAAATGAAGAAGCAATTTCAAACTATAATAAAGCTCTTAAAATAAATCCGGATTTTGCTGAAGCCGGCAATAATCTTAAAGCCTCCCTTGAACAAAAAGAAGACAGGGAATTATCCGGCAAAATTGATAATTTAACAGCAATGCAAAAAGCTCCGCCTGAAATTTATAACCTCGTAAGACTTGATAGAGGCGTTAATTATGCTGCTCTTGGCAAGCTTTATGAAATTTTAGACTTTATCTGGGGTGATCCTGACGGTCAAAGGCTGCTTTCAATTATTAAAAATCATAATATTCCTATTACTATTACTCAGGGTGGTGATAACACAAATGCACAGATTACTGTCACAAACAATAAAAACGTTATAACTTATGCAGGAATTCCTCTTTTTTCATATAAGACCGGTCAGAATAAGGAAATTTCCGTAAATATCGGAGAAAGTCACATCCTTGCATTTAAAAATCCTTCTTTAACTTCAAGTAAAAGGATTTATTCTCTGCATGTAGTTGTACATGAATTGTGCCATGCCGTAAAAAATTCAGTCTCCAAAACAAGTGATAATGCTTTAAATGAAGAAATTACAGCTTCTATGATCGGTTATAATGTAGCTTCACGAATTATAAGAGATAAAGAATTATCAGAAAATGAAGCCAGAAAATATGCTAAAGGATGCATGCAGGTTGTCTTAACTGATAATCACAGGTTCTTGCCTGTTTATAATAATTTTGTCAGTGATATTCAAAAGAGCGGCATCTATCCGCCTTATTTATACCTGTATCAAAATATTGTTCAATTGTATAAGTCCGTAAGAGACGACCCTCAGACTCAAAGGGTCGATACGCTGGAAAGAATGATTTCAGGTTATTAAAAGCTTTTTTCAAGGATTTAATTATTTTTGAAGCAATTTTTTCATTCCGGGGTTTTTATATAGTAAGCCAGTAGTTTGGAAGGTCTATATTAAAATGCCGGTAATTAGAGATTCTTATAATAACAATGTGACTTTCGGAAAAAAGAGTCATAAGAGAAATATAGGAAAAAGAGGCTATACTAAAGAAGAAAAAGCTTTAAGATATGAGATAAAAGTTGCAGCAATACGACTTGGATGGAAGGATGTTTATACAGACAGATGTTTTACAAAAACTAATCCACCCACAGTTGAGCATTTGATACCACATACTCTTAGAAAAGTTTGTTCAATGGGAGAAGGTTTTCAAATAAATGGACTGGATAATCTTTTCCCTGCAGGCGCCATAGGCAATGTTCAAAGAGGTGATGAAAGGTTCGCTGTAACAGTTTTGAAACAGCCAGCTATTTTAGACAGATTATTAACTGAACTGAGTAAATACGGAAAATTTAAATCACAATTAATTGATGGTAAAGATTGGGCGGAGAGACTTACAACAACTATGTTAAGAGAATTAGAAGGCATATATAGCGATTTATCTACTCGAAAAATCAGCTTTATAAAAAACTTATAATATATTCAAATATCAGTATGGGCATTATTGCCCATCAAAAACAGCCAAACTCCACTAATTAATTTAATATTTAACCAATTTGGAAAAAATTTGTTAAATATATTACTATTGAAAGTATATACACAGCCTGTGATTACTTAATATATATAATTTTTCTATTTGGAGATATTTTTATGATAAATTTTATCGTTAAAAAAAGCTTTTGTATTTTCTTATTAATTGGAATTTTTAGCATCAGTATTCAATCGGCAAAAGCTGAAACCATACAGCAATATCAAACTACACAGGTAAATTCTTCAAATATAAACTCTCAGGAAAATCAACTATATCAACAAAATAATAATCTAAATAATTATTATGTTCCTCCTAATGGAGTTTTTTCTCAAAGTAATTCCGATGAAAGCCCCTTTAAAAAAGCTCTAAATATGTTTGGAGAACTCATTAATTTGGCACTTTAAAAAAACAGATTTAAAAATCTATTGTAGCGGTTTATTGTGGAGACTGGCATACGAGTTTCAAACATTTCTTCTACAAGTTTTTGTATAGATATTTTTAGAATTACTTTCTAATTCTTCTTTATTTTGCTTTATACTCGAACTGCAAAATCGCTAAATGTTTTATTATTACTAGCTTGTCACCCTGAGTCCATTCGACTCCGCTTCGCTCCGCTCAGGATAAACTCCGCACGTTGGAGTCGAATGGGTCTTACTAATTTTCATTATGTACTAAAAGCGTTAATTGGCAAGATCCCTCCACTGCGGTCGGGATGACTATTTAAACCAAGTTGGTAGATTCTAATTTATTAAAAAAATAATTTTAATTAGCAGTTCAAGTTTTATTATGCTAAAACTGTACTTGTTATCTGCTAGATTATGTTTAATAAAATAAAGAAGGAGATAGGATGTATGAAAAATTATAAGCTTGTATTTTGTTTTTTGATGATTCTTACAATGGTTCATTTGCCAAATAGCAATGCATCCTTTGGTCAGGATTATGGTCCTGCTATGAACGAAGGACAATTAAGAGAGAAATATTATGGTGCTGACAGAAACCTTATGAAATGTGCTAATGGTTCTGCAGACTGTTCTTCTGAACGTGTAGAAGATCTCAAGGCAGCACGTTCAGCTGCTCAAGACGGACTATCCGTTAATTATAACTATAAATATGTCGGAGGCGAATTTATCAAAAAACCTCGAGATTAATAATATAATCTGTTATAGCGAGTTATAACATTTCGAAAAATAATAATGACATATGATAGATATTACCAAAACAAAAGATAAAAGCCCCGACTGAATAAGTCGGGGCTTTTATGGTTGAGTCTGGCATACAAGTTTCGAACTTTTTTGCTACAAAATGTTGCATAAAACTTTGCACTAAGCACGCTCGAGTGTACGAGTTCAGTTTTTCTTTTAGCTTTGGTGGGTTGAAACCCACCCTACGGACTGGATGAGACAAAACAATATAGCATATAAAGAGCAAGAATAATTCTAAGCCCATATACTTACAGATATTTACAAATATAACTTATATTCTTTGTAAAAGCTCGACATTAAGTTGAGCTTTATTTATTATTTCTTTATTGCTTTCTTGGTTTATTAATTTGAATAAAAGAGGTGTGGAAATGTTAATGAAAAAGATAAAGCATTATTTCTTTTTAGCTTTTTTATTATCTTTAATTTGTCTAAATAGAAGTTATGCTCTTACATTAAAAAATGTGTATGCTTTTTATAATTGTCCAAAAACTGAAATATCAACAGAAATAAAAAAATTCATAGATGAGAAAAAGTATAAGTTATACAAATATGACATTGAAAACGGCTTTTATTATTTTCAACCAAGATATATGGGTACTTATACACAGGGGAATTATGTATTATTAGGATTAAAACAAATTAGCAATGATACTTTTCTTTATACTCAGAATAATTATGCCTCAGAAATACACAGGACAAGAATTCTGAATTATTTAACCCAAAAAGGGTTTACATATGCAGAATTAAAAGATGAAGAAATGAAAAATAAACTGGATTCTTTAGCTAATAGTTTTATAACCGATTCTTATAGAGGCAAGAAAACAGTTGCAAATACTCAGTTAAAAATGAATGAAAATCTTCCCGCTACTGAAAATTCTGAGCATCAAGAAAAACTAGAACAGTTAGCAAAACGGTATAATAAAATAACTCAGGATGAGAAAATACTTTTAGCTTTGGATTTATTAAAAAATTCAAAGCAAGCTTTTGTAATTGATTCTCTTTTAGGAAATAACAAATCGCAAGAACCTATAAAAGTTTCTTTCTTGGATTTATCTACTTTGGGTGATAGATATAAGAATTACGATGGATTGGGGTGGCAAGTTAATGGATATTTGTATATCTTTATAAATCAAAAACATAAAGATTCTCCACCAGAAGCTATTGCAAGTCTTATTAGTGGGTTAGAAATTCATCAAGATGAGTATGACTCAATTAATGAAGAGGTTTATGCACGAACGAGAGAAGCCATGTTATGGAAAGAATTAACGGATTCTAATCCCTCAGCTAGATTAATAAATTACCCATTAGTCGAAAGAGAAAATCATTTATTTGAAATGTATAAGAAAGGGAATTATACAAATAAATATTTGTATAAATTTGTATCATCTTGTCCCAAATATAAAAATTTGCCTTTAACTTCACCAGATTTTGAATCTCAGAAAGAAATTGTGAATAATGCGCAAGCTGCTGAAGCTAAAGAAAAAAATGAAATAACAGATAAGAATAAAATAGAAGCAGACAGAAAAAATTCTCCTGAAAAAATAGAAAAATCTAGTAAAACAGACGCCTCAATAAATAACGACGGCACTAATCAAAAAATTAATCAATCGCAAATAATTCCTGAAAAATTAACCGAAAAAGATACTAAATATTATGAAAACGTAAACAGATATGCTATTGATGCATTTAAAAATGCAAATTTTTCTCTTATATCAAGTAAATATTCTTCCATTGACCCAAATTATGAAGACGTTAAAAAAAGCATTTATTTGCGTCATGAAAAAATTGTAATTGATACTTATCAAATAAGAAAAGATAAAACAGCTTTAATTTATGATTTAAATAACGGTAAGTTAAAGTCAATTATTAGTATTTCAACAAATTTTTTCCCCAATGTTTCATATCATTACAAATATCCAGATGGAAATTTAGAAAAAATAGACATAAATTTATCACCAGTTCTATCCTTTAGTTTTAACGAAAAAGGGGAATATGTAAACTTTGTTCCATACATGGAAAACTTACAGAAGAAAATAAAGGGGAATTGGAAACCTAATCATCCTTCTAATGAATGTTCTTTTCATACTTTAGTACTGCTAAAAGTTAATAAAAAAGGGGAATTATCATCTTCAAAAATAAGTAAATCATCTGGTAATAGTGATTTTGATGAAGAAGCAATGAATGCAGTTAAGATATCTGCACCATTTAACCCTTTGCCTTTATTTTGGGGAGAAGATACTATAGATATACAGTTTGGTTTTGATATGGAACAACATCGTGGTTATTATTACATTAAAGAGTTTTTAAAAAATAATTTCTGATTTTAAAAATCAAGCAGCCATTTCAACTAAAAAAGTTCTGAACTCGTACACTCGAGCGTATTGTAAATTGTTGTAAAATCTTACATAAAATTTTACATATTTGATTCAGGGTTAGGATTTTTTCGCTTTGGCACAAATTTGGCACAAAAGGCATAATAAAAGCCCCGACTTATTTAGTCTGGGCTTTTATGGTGGAGACGGAGAGATTCGAACTCTCGTCCAAAACGCATGTTAGCAAACATCTACGAGCGTAGGTCGTTAATTATCTCGTTTCAACAAGGTTAACAACCGGAAACCTGAGCCGAAACAAAGCATTTAACCGTGCCCGGTTTTGAGAGTATCTTAGTTTAGCTTACTCTCATACGCTAAACGCATCCGATTAAATTGACCGAATAACCCAATCGGTAAGAGCTATCCAGTGCCCTTAAGGACTAAGCTGCTAAAGCTGCTCTCTGTCCAAAGTTAAGGGAAACAACATTATCGTTGCCATTTATTATTTTTTGCTGTGTTGGTAACGGAGAACTGCCCTCCGGCTCGCAGCCTACCCACATCAATCGCCCTGTCAAATCCAAAACGTCCCCATGTTAGGTTGCATTTTTTAATTTAGAAATTGCCGATGGTCGGATTCGAACCGACACGGGTGTGACCCCGGTTGATTTTGAGTCAACTGCGTCTACCATTTCGCCACATCGGCATACGAAGTAGAATTTTAAAATATTCGTTTCCTGCCTAGTTATTTTATCAAAATAACTTTTAAATTACCAGATGCGGACAAAACTTTTAATTATTTTCATCAACAATAGTTATTATCTAAGACATTTTATAGCCTATAATGTTCCTCGTACCCCCAATCCAGAAAAATTAAAAATTTTTTAAAAATTTTTCTAAAGTTATTCAGATATTTACCGATAAATAAATTACGTCATCTTTTTTTGACGAGATTGAAATATGTTCTTTAGGGGTAATTATGCAAAATAAGTTAAATATTGAATATCCGGCATTTATATATAAAAAAAGCAATGTCTTTATTGCAAATTGCGTTTTGTTTAATCTTACAGCACTTGGAAAAAGTGAAGATGAAGCTATTGAAAATTTACAGAAAAGTTTGCAGGCAAGTTTAAGCGAATTTGTTATTTCGATAAAGCCGATATATGAAGAATATAAAAAGTCAGTTACCCGATCTAAATAACTCCAATCTCTAATTAATTTTTTGTTTAAAATAGTCAAAAGTGTCATGCTGAACTTGTTTCAGCATCTACAAGAATTATTAGATCCTGAAATAAATTCAGGATGACACATAAAAGAACTCAGTAATATTGGATAATTTGCCTATTTAAAGATTCAAGTTAAATAACAATTTCCATCAGGTCATGTGCTAAAATTACCTGTCCTATGAAGTGTTCTTTTACTCTGTGCTGGATTTTTATATCAGGGTTATCACTTGGCGGATAAAAATGAGTTAAAAGAAGCTTTCTTGGCTTTGTCATGTTTGCCAGTCTTCCGGCTTCTTCAGGAGTTAAATGTCCTTCAACTTTTTGAGGATAAGAACATTCCAAAATTAAAGTATCAATATTCTTTGCAAATTCGGGAATATTTTCATCAAAATCAGTATCACCGGAATATACAAAACCTTTTTCTTTGCCCTGATCTGTCTTATAAGTTATTTTAATAATAGAACTATTGTCAGAGTGATTTCCCTTAATTGAAGATATGGAAATCTCATCATTCAGTATAAATTTGCCATCGGGCTCCACAAAAGCTGTATCATAACCTTCGGGGAAAACATTATAAATTTTATAAAGACTTTTTGCAAAGTCTTCCAGCTTTGAAGATCCTATTAATAATAATTCTTTTTTTCTTTTAAATCCGGGAGTGTAATTTAAAGCCTGAATCAGAGGGATAAAGTCAGAACAATGGTCAGGATGAAAATGACTAAAAATCACTCCTGTAAGATCTTTGTAATCTTCTCTTGCTTTAACAAGCTGTCTCAGTACTCCAGGACCACAATCAAGTAAAAATTTGTATTGTTTATATTTTATAAAATACCCTGAAGATGCCCTGTCTATTCTGGGAACACAAGTACCCGACCCAAGCACTTTTAAAATCATTTTATCTTCTGTGTTATCATTCATAATTTAATTATTATCAAAATGCAGAATATTTGCATCCTTTAATCAGATAAGAAAATAAAATACTTGTTATAAAACAACACAAAAAGCAGCGGTGATGCCGCTGCTTTTTGACTGAAACAAAGTTAACTATGTGAGAATATTGATTCCAGGTTCTTTTTGATAGCTTCATAGCGAATAATAGTAATTGAAGCATCTGAATGGTTAAAATACTTACGGGAATATTCACCTGTAATCTGAGCAACTACTGCTCTTCTTTCATCAATATTTCTCTCATATGTATTTTGGCTGATTGATTTTGTAATTACTGCGCTCATTTTTTCTCCTTGTGGTCTCTTCTGTGAAAAGGGAGACTTATATTTCTCCACAATTCTTCTTACTGACATAATTTTGCAGTCTTACTGCAAAGCCGAAGTGGCTACCCGCCCCACCGATAACGGTGAATGGCACAGACACCGGAGGCTTTTTTTAACTCATTAACTTCTTTTGCTTGTTTCTTTTGCTCTACATTAATAAAAAACACTAAAAAAATAAATTGCCTATTTTAAAAAAATTTTTTCTAAATTGTAAGTAAGTTATAATTAAGTTGTATATGAATACAAAAAATATTAAAAACATGAAAAAATTAATTGAAATAAAAGAGTTATCTAAAGAGTTTCCCATAAAAAAAGGATTTTTCAATAGGCAAATTGGAGCAGTTCATGCTGTAAATAATGTCAACCTGGATATATATGCAGGTGAAACGCTTGGACTCGTTGGAGAATCAGGATGCGGTAAGTCCACAACAGGAAGATGTATTCTTGGTTTAACTGATATTACAAAAGGCCATATCAAGATTGACGGAATTGAATTAAATAATACAGATCCAAAAACATTAAAAAATTTACGCAAAAGGATGCAGATCATTTTTCAAAATCCTTATTCAAGTTTAAATCCGAGAATGAGCATTCTGGATAGTCTTAAAGAACCATTTATAATCCATAAAACGCTAAAAGGCAAAGTTCTAAATCAAAGACTGACAGAACTTCTCGACATGGTCGGGTTAAGTACCAATATTTTAAGCAGATATCCGCATGAGTTTTCGGGCGGTCAAAGACAGAGAATTGTTATAGCAAGAGCATTAGCATTAAATCCTGATTTTATAATTGCAGATGAACCTGTGAGTTCTCTTGACGTAAGTATTCAGGCGCAGATTATTAATCTTCTTGAAGATTTAAAAAAGCAGCTTGGGCTTACGTATTTATTTATTTCACATGATTTAAGCGTGGTAAGGTTTGTAAGCGATAGAGTAGCAGTAATGTATCTCGGTGAAATTATTGAACTTGCTCCGGTTAATCTTCTATTTGACAATCCAAAACATCCTTATACTCAGGCATTATTAAGTGCTGTTCCAGTACCCGATCCCGATGCTAATAAAGAAAAGAGAATTTTACTTCAAGGAGATCTTCCAAGTCCTGCAAATCCACCTTCCGGATGCAAATTTCATACGAGATGTTCTTATATAATGGACATATGCAAAACTCAAATACCAGTTCAGGCAGAAATTGAGAACGATCACTTTGTTAACTGCCATCTTTATAATAAATAACAGGGATTATGCAGTTAATAGAAAATTTTAATAAAATTGTATATTGATACCGCAAAATTTTTTAAATTCGCTCTTGATTTATCAACTACTATATAAAAAATAAATAACTGCAAGAGCTCACCCCTTTGGGGCAGTAAAAAATTTTGCTGTTTTTACCGCTTATAACTGTCCCTAATAAACAGTTTTATAGCTCCAATTTTGCTTAAACTTAAACTCTGATTATATTTCTATTAGTTTAAAGTTGCTAATAAGAAGATAAATAAAAAGTAAACTTAGCGTTAAATTGAAGTGAAGATGAAATGGCTTGTTGGCATAGGAGCATAAGTTTAAGCAAAATTTCCGCAAGAAAACAGTTTAAAGGGACAGTAAATAAGCTGTTTACGCTATTTATACTGGATTTTTATACTACTGCATAATCCCTGTAAATAATTATCAATAACTAATAAAAGACAGGAATTAAGTTTCCTGCCTTTTATTTATTTCTAAAAAATTTTATTTCTTTAAGAAAATCCCTAAACCTAAAGGTTTATAGGCTTCAATTTCATTTTTATACTTATAATTGTCTTTAGTAAGCTGATTAATTTTTTCTTTTAATCTTTCGTTTTCAGACTTGCACTTGATTAATTCAACAACAACTTCATCAATGCCATCTAATTTTTCGTCAATTACTTTTGATATTTTATCAACAACTGCATCATTTGCAGAAATAACACTTTCAACAAGAGCTTCCAATCCTGCTTTTTCAGGTAAGTCCGGCCTGGTAGTAACCTGCCTTGGAGTAATCATTGCAGTAGTACTGATTGACTGCTGCCTTTCCATTACTTGCTGACCTTTATTATGAAGTTCTTTGATCTTTCTAAGAATCTCAACATCATTTCTCAGGAAAAAAGTTTTCCCTGTTAAATTATCCTTTTTGGGAGAAATGCAAACTTCTCTGCAAAGACGCTGAATTTCATGATTGTCGCTGTTTAAAATTCTTTTTACTTCATCCGGAGAAAAAGTTTTCTCGTTAGTAAGTACCCCTTGTGCCCTAGCTCCTTCAGTATTCATAAATAGATACCATCCCTCAAAATATCCAAGTTTCTCTAAGTTAAATATACCATAATATTTTTTTTAAAAGAAAATTATTATGTACAGACTATAGCCTTTAAACTCTAAAGTCCAGTAATATCAGTAATTATTAAGACTTAAAATATCTTATAACAATTAATTCAATTTTAAATTTAAGCTTTTGAAGATGTTCCTGTTTTTTGAATAAACTGGGTAAAAACAGCTGCGTTTGCTGATGCCGGTATTTGTATATTTGTCTGTACAGGTATTTGTGTGATATTGGCTGGATTATCAGCTTGAGACTTTACAAGAGTATTCTTTCTTCCTGTTGCTTTTGCAATAAACCGAAGAATTGGATTTTTGCTTGTATGATTATTATTGTGAATTTCTTCAAGCTGAGCTTTTGTTTTAGGTAATACAGGCTGCCCTACTGCTTTTCTTGAAATTGTTTCATTTGTGAATACATTTAATGCGGTTACTCCCAATGTTCCATAAATACTCTTATTAACCTGCTCTTTAAATATAATGTTAGTCAAATTCATTATATAAGCTGAAAATAGTATTCTGCTTACTTCCTGGAAAAATCTTTGTGTACCTCTTTTGCCGGATAATTTTTCATCTCCGTTACTGTACTGCATTGCGAGATTATAAGCATCTGAAATCAGGAAAGCACCTGTTATACCACGTGCAATATTCATATTATAAAGAGAGTATGTTGTTTGATCGTAATGCTGTTTCTTTGATACATTTGCTCCAAAACCCTTTTTAAGCATACATTCCAGATCTTCTTTCGATGCATTCTTATTTTTAATCATGAAATCTATTATATTTCCTGCTGTTTCAATGTTTTTATTATCTAAATTAACTTTTTTGGGAGGAGCTTTTTTTACAATATGTAAAAATTCTCCAATACTTCTTAAATGTTTAGGAATATTAAGAAAGAAATTCTTAACCCATATAATTGGAACAATGAAACTTTTTACAAGCGCTGCTGCTTTATCTTCGATTTTTCCTATAGGAATTTTTTTAATTTCCAAAGTTAATGTATTTAATTTTTTATCTTTAAATTCTTCTACCAGTTTAAAGCCTTCATTTATATAATCTTCACAAAATTTTGCCTGTTTCGTATAATTAATTCTTTTAAGAGTTTCTATAGCATTCTTAACATCCTGCAGGTCAAATTCTCTTTGCTTCACTGGTTTATCTTCCATGAATACTTTTTTGGCAAATTTTCCTATCTCAGACATGCCACCTGAAAAAGCTATCTGCGAGGTTGTTTCTGTTTTATTACCCAGCCAGTTATTCATATTCGATTTTGTTATGGGTGATTGAACAGGAGTATTATTAAGTTTTGCAGAATCATTAACTGCTGCAGGTTTTACTTCGACAGGTTTTGTCTCAGCAGCTTTTGCAGCACTCTTTGACAGCAATCCTCCGAGCATTGCCGCAAATCCAGTTTTAGGTTTTTGCTCTTCAATAGTTAATTTCTGGGCTTTTTCTTTGTTTACAGGATATATAGGTTTTCCGACAAGAGTTCTTCCTATAGCTTCACAGAATGCAACAACTGCCATTGATGAACCGAGAGCAAATTTCATTGATTTATTACAGGATTCCTTAAAAACTTCCATTACAGCGTAGGTCAGGTATCCTGTGAGTACTACCCTGAACATTTCCTGGGTTAACCTGGTATTTCTTTCTTTCTTTGAAAGGTTAGGATCGTCCTTAAGCAGTCTTGTTCCGTTATATTGGTCAACTGCAAGATAAAGCGCTGTTATTGATCCCGAGACAAGCCTGTTTCCAAAATTGGCAGATGCTGTCTTAAAATTAGCTTTTGTATCCAGAAGTCTCTTGGAAAAATCATTACGAATAGTGCTGATAATTTCTAATTTATCTTTTCCATCTTCTGTAAGATCCTTTATTGTATCAATTACTCCCATGAATCTTGAGTAATTGTCATTTACATCTGCATAATCCTGATGAGGAGGTTTCCAGCCAAATAATTTTTTAACAGGATCCACAAATAAATCAGTAAATGTATCCCGAGTTCTTCTTAGTTTTGTCTTTCTTGGCAAGTCTACCAAGACTTTTCCAATATCATTTATGTCATTTACAGTCTGATTATTTTTATTCTTTTTCTCTTGTTGATTTAATTCTTTAAATTTTTTAATTGTACTTTTAATATGTTCTTCTGAAAGTTCTTTAAGTTTTGTCTTTAACCCATCATTCATTGGATCATGGAATTTAGTTTTTTCAGGATCACGTAATGTTTCAACAAAGTCTGTAACGTATTTTCCAAATTCATCCAAGTGATTAGGATCAATTTCATGGATTATATCAAGACAATCACTGAGTTTAATTTTTGATCCTGTTTCAAAAGTCATATCATATATAGGTTTGATAGTTAAAAGTTCTCTTTTAGCATATTCCATAGCTTTAGAGACAGAAAAGCCTTTAAAAGTTACATTTGTTCCAAAATTGTCTTTTAAAGGCTTTTTAATACTATAATTATATTCGGGTATATTGCTAATTTTCCCAGTACTACTAGGAATATGAGCTCTTTTATCGAAGTTAGAATGCGCTCCATGCGCGATATTATTCTCATGTGTCCAGACTTTTCTGGATGGTTGGAGTTTATTTCCGATATTTATTTCATTAATGGTCATTAATAAATAACTTCCTTATTCCAAACACTCTTCTAAAGAACTATGGTTTCTATTTTTTAACTTTGCCTGTTATATCTACTTCTATTTAATCTAATAAAGTCGATAAAGAAATAAATTTGCTATTTTATATCCCTATCTGATACAATTCTTAACTTTTAAAATCCATATTAAGCTTATAGCTGGCTTTCGCAGATATTAAATCTGCAAAAACACATTATCTTTAAATTTTATTTATACAAAAGATAATAATCAAGCTATAACAATTATTGCAGTAGTTAAATTAATATCTGTTTGATTAAAATTTTAAAAAACGAGTTTAAGAGTGTTAGATCCAGTTACTCCCAAGCTCGCCCCTTGACATCCAATAATGCTTTACCTATACGCATTCGGAATTTTCCCTTCAGGTCTATTCATAGACTTCGCCTTCTTGAGAGCCCGCTATTAATGAGGCTTAAGATGTAGCTCACTTTCGCTTTACCAAATCCTATGTTCAAATTTATTTTGACAATAGAAATTGGGCACTTATAATTAAAAGTTATTATTAAAATAAATTCAAGGAAATCATGACAAAATCATTACTCGACAATTTTATAAAATTATTTAAAAGCTGCTGTCAAAAATCAGCTGACAAACAATTAGGTCAGCAGAAAATTTCAGAGCTTAGAGATTTGTTAAACACTAAAAATTTTGAATTAGAAAAAATAAATAAAAAATTAAAAACCAAAGAAGAAGATTTTGAAAAACAAAATAAAATGCTCTTTCTAAAAGAAGAAGAATTGATGGGATATATTAATAAAATTTTTGAGCAGCAGGAAAGAGAAAGAATTGTTAAATGGATTGTAGATAGCATTAGAGAATATTTAGACCTGGATAAGGTTCTCTTAACTACAGTAGAAGAAATTGGAAAACTTTTAAAAGTTGACAGATGCGGGGTTTGGCTCTTTGATCATAAAATTGCAAAATTCAATATACTAAACTTTTATAGATCAAGCGAAGATATTATGCCAATGTATGAAAAAATATGCATTTCAGATATTTCAAAAGACTGGTATAAAGATCTGACCGAAAATAAAAAGTCAATCATAATAGATGACACCAAAACTATATATAATGAATATGAAAGAAATTATTTTGAAAAGTACAATATAAAATCATTTGCAATTATGCCAATTCTTCATAAGGGTGAAATATTGGGAGCTATTTCTCTTCATCAAACACAATACCAGAGAAAATGGAAAACAAGTCATATAGATATACTGAAAGATATAGCAGGTCAAATAGCTATTGCTATCAGGCAAGCCTCTCTATATACGCAGGCACAGGAAGCAACAAGATTAAAAAGTGAATTTTTGGCAAGTATGTCGCATGAATTCAGAACACCTTTAAATGCTATTATTGGTTTTTCAGAAATGCTTCTTACTCCAAATTATGGTTCTATTTCAGATAAGCAAAAAGAATATCTGAATAATATCGCTATTAGCGGCAAACATCTATTAAATCTTGTTAATGATATACTTGATCTCTCAAAAGTAGAATCCGGCAATATAGAACTCAGACATGAAAAGTTTTCTTCACAGAAATCCATAGAGGAAGTTGTTTGTATGTTATCAACTCTGGCTCAGGAAAAAAACATTTCTATTGAATTGAGTCTTTCAGATACAATCCTGAAAGCTGATATGGGAAGATTTAAGCAAATAATGTATAATCTGCTTAGCAATGCAATAAAATTTACCGAGGATGGCGGTACAATAAACATCTCCACAATCCTGGAAGATAAAAACTTAAAGGTGGAAGTTCAGGATTCAGGAATTGGAATTTCAAAACAGGATAAAGATAAGATATTTTCTCAGTTTATGCAGATTGATTCATCTTATGCAAGAAAACAGGAAGGTACAGGTCTTGGTCTGACATTAACAAAAAAATTTATTGAACTCCATAAAGGACAAATAGATTTTGAATCCAAAAAGGGAAAAGGATCGAAATTCTGGTTTATTCTTCCTGAAGCCGAACCTTCAGATAATGTAAACAGAAAATAAGGCGAAGACATAAAATCTTCGCCTTATTTCATTCTTTGTATCTTTTAAATGCTACGGCATTTTTTATTTTCTTCAAAAAATATCGGGATTAATATCAATATACAAATTACAGCTGACGCAACCCAGGCAAAAACAGCTCCGTCCCAACCAAATTTGTCAATAATTATACCTGTTCCTGCACCTGACAGAATTGATCCAATATACCCAAAAGAACCGGTAAAACCTGTAGCAGCCGAAGCAACTCTCTTTGAACTTGATTCTACGGCACATAATCCACCAATTAACATTTGCGGGCCATATGCACAGATGCCAATAATGGCAATGATCACAAAATCAAGCACGTCACTTCCGTTTATAGAAATAATATTTACTAATTTATGTCCTGTTAAAGTAAGGAATGCTGAATCTATAAAATTTGTACCATTGGTATTAAATTTTAATGCCAATATTGCAGCAACAATTCCAATCAGGTATATAATGTTAACGGGCGCACGTTTTCTGTTGAAGACTTTATCTGAAATATAGCCTGCTCCAATCGTTCCCATTATTCCGAATAAAGGCAGGAAGCTTAATTTCATAGCTGCCAATGAAAGAGTATTATGCTTAGCTTCAACCAGATATTTAATCATCCAGTCAATTGTGCCCATAAGTGTAAAATAAACAAATACATATGCTATAGCAAGCATCCATAATGTTTTATTGCAAAGAATATGCTTTTTAAAGATGCTTAAGTAAGTTTCCTGATCTTCATCGCTACTTTCACATTCAACTTTAGCTTTTTGAACTGCTTCAGGCTCTCTGTATTCTTCAATATCAGGCAATCCTAGGCTGGTTGGCCTGTCTCTAAGTCTTTCAAAAAGGAATATACCTACAAATACCGCTAATATAGCCGGTAAATAAAAAGCTGCTTTCCAGCCAAATCTTTCAATCAAGAATCCTGAAATAATAACACTTAAGAAAGTTCCTATCTGGTGTGAAGTTGACCATAGTGACCATTTTATACCGCGTTCATTATTTGAAAACCAGTATGTTAAACTTCTTGCAATTGGCGGGAATCCCATCGACTGTACCCAGCCGTTACATCCCCAGAAAAATGCCAAAATCCAAATTAATACACTTGCCGAAGGCATACCAAAAAATGAAGCTTTTCCCGGAGTAATAAAAATAGCACTGATTACAAATGCAATATTCGCAATAGCTGAAACAATTAAAGCTGTCGGAAGAAATGTTCTGACATTTGATCTGTCAGCCAAAACCCCATTTGTAAATTTACCTATAGAATAAGTCAGGTATAATGTGCTGCCTAAAAGACCAAGTTGAGTATTTGAATATCCAAGATCAGTACCCATAACCGGAAGTGCTACAGAAATATTTTTTCTGCAAAGATAGAAAACAATATAAGCTAAAAAGCAGGATAAAAATATTCTAAGTCTCCATTTTGGATAACTTTTTGCAATTACCTCTCTGTCCTGTAATGTAGGAACATCAGGAGGAATTTTGAAGAAATCTATTATTTTTTTACCTATTCCTGCTTTTGATTTTTGCTTATTTTCAAGCGATAACTCTTGTTGAGATATTTTTACTTCCATATAATTTTTCCCTACTAATTCCTATTTTATATACATGATTATACATGAAAGCCTAAAAGCACAAGTAAAATTTGAATAAATTTTTATTAAGAACCAGAAAACGGGCTAAAGCCCGTTTTTTCGAAATTATTAATTTATTTTATTTATGAGAAGAAAAACTGTCATGATTTTCTTGTTTAGTATCATTCATATACTTTTTCTTGAACCATCCGGCTGTAGGAGTAGCTATGAAAGGAACAAGAAGTCTTTTGGCAACAATTGTAGATACAATCAAACCTGATGCCAATGTAAAACCTTTTTTACAGTTTCCAAAGACTTTATTGCCAAATTTTTCGGCTGTTTCTAAAGCAAGCTTTTCTAGTTTCTCACCCGTTAAACCTGGATTATCTCTTTTAAACGTTTCTTTTGCATAAGCTTCTGCCTTTTCTTTCAGTCCTCCAAATAATCTATTCGTGATGTTATCCTGAATGGATTTGTTTAAAATGGTAAATCCAAGAAGAAGTTGACTTCCCACCATAAATACACCGTTTGTTAAATCAAGTGCTGCTACGAATTTTCGTTTTTCTTCAGGGATCCTTTTGTTATTTATACTTTGATTAACATAAAATCCGCAGTTAACAAGATCTTTAGCGGCATTAGCAATAACTAGAACTTTTCCCATTTTATATTCATCAATAGAACCATCTTTTTTACAAAGATAATTCACCGCTTGTTCCAGACGTTTCCAACTGGAAACTTTTTCCATTCCTTTCTCCGTCTGATTACTTATTATATTCATTCCGATTATTTTCATTCTATTAGTCCTCTTTTAATTTTTTGGCATTGCTGATTTCAGGGAAGAATTTTTCCATAAATCTTGGATAAATCCAGTTCAATGTACAGCATGCAAAAGGTAGAGTTGCTATTGAGAGACCTATGCCAATCCAGTTTTTGAACGCTTTAAGTCGTGAAAGAACGGTTATAGTAGTTTTAAACTTGTCATTACTTATTTCGCCTGTGTTATGAAGAATTTCAAGAATTCCGGCATCCTTTAGACCTTTAAATTTATCTTTTAAAGAACTGTTTTCTTTTGCATTTTTAATAATGCTTAAATCATAAAAATGAGCAGCCTTTTGAGCTTCAGTCCCAAGTTTATTGTTATAAGCCAGCTTATCAATGATTTTGTCAGCTTTCATGCAGACAGCCAGCTGTGTTATGATTGCAATTACAGCGGAAATTGGTTGTCTTAAAGCAGAATATACTTTTGTATCTTTATCTTCTTTTGAAAGAGGATTATTAGCTATAACAAGAGGAGCTAAAAGACCTGTTCCTATAGCATTTATAATAATACTTGTTTTCTCACCGGCACATTTGTTAAACCAGTTTGCCAGAGCCCCGAATCTGGAGTTATTTTTAAGGAAAGTCTTAATAATTATATCTTCTGAAGCAGCTACAGGTTGATTGCCACCTTTAAAAGCAACCGAATTATCGATATTAGCTAACTTTATATATGAATTTAAATTTGCTTGTATTAAACCTTCTCCAACTTTCATAAAAGCAACCTTTTTAAAATAGCCCATCCTATTTATATAAAAACAATGCCATGATAAAAGATGCGTTTTTTTAGATATATATCAACTTTTATCAAGAATTCTTAATATATTCCTTCGTACACTTATTAATTGAATTTTTTGTAACCTCTTTACTGCTTCTGTTAAAATATTATTAAAGGTAGAGGTTAAGCAAAAATTCAATTTTTTTAAAAATTAGAATTTTTACTTAACCGACATTGGAAAAGTGAAATACAAGCACAGCTTGTATGACAAGGTGGGCTTGTATATAACTGGATCATGGAAGATATTTTAAATTATGAAACAGATAGAACTTCTCGCACCGGCAAAAGATTTCGAATGTGGAGTTTCAGCAATAAAATACGGCGCTGATGCTGTTTATATCGGAGCAGGCAAATTTGGAGCAAGAGCATCAGCTGGAAATAACCTCGAAGATATAGAAAAACTTGTACATTTTGCTCATTTTTACAAAGCAAAAGTCTATGTCACCGTTAATACTATTCTTAACGATGGAGAGATTGAACAAGCCCGAAAGCTTATAAAAAAACTTTATGAAATTGGTGCTGATGCAATAATTATTCAGGATATGGGATTCCTGGAACTTGACTTACCCAATATACCAATTTTTGCAAGTACACAATGCCATAATAATACCCCTGAAAAAGTAAAGTTTCTGGAAAAAACAGGCTTTAGCAGGGTAATACTTGCAAGGGAACTTTCTCTGGATCAGATAAAAGAAATCCGATCTCATACAAGCATTGATCTTGAATCTTTTATACATGGGGCTCTTTGTGTTTGCTACAGCGGGCAGTGCTACATGAGTTATGCTAATGGAGGCAGATCCGGTAACAGAGGTGAATGTGCCCAGCCATGCCGCAAACAATACTCATTTATTGATTCAAATAGCAAAATTATTTCTGCTAAAAAACATTTGCTTTCATTAAAAGATTTAAGTCTTTCTAATTACATAAAAGAACTTATTGATGCCGGAATATCTTCATTTAAGATTGAAGGCAGGTTAAAAGATATCAACTATATTAAGAATATAGTTTCATTCTACAGAACCCAAATAGATGAAGTTTTAACAGATACACGGTATAAAAAAAGTTCGACCGGTAGAATTTTTATGGATTTTACTCCTGATTCTTTTAAAACATTTAATAGAGGCTATTCAGAATATTTTTTAAACGGAAGAAGAAAAGATATAACATCCATCGATACACCAAAGTTTAAGGGAGAAAATGTTGGAAAAATAACAAAGCTATTTAAAGACAGTTTTATTTTGGATAAAAAGCCTGAAGTAAAAATGAATAACGGTGATGGAATAAGTTTTTTCGATCAAAATGGAAACCTGTATGGTACGGTGATAAATAACGCCGATGATAACAGAATTTATCCCAATGACATGAAATTTTTACAGGTTAATACACATATATACAGGAATTTCGATCATGAATTTAATAAAAAACTAAAAAATTCTCAGACAGAGAGAAAAATTTCTGTAAATTTCTGGCTTTCAGAAACTCCCTCAGGCTTAGTACTCCATGCAATAGATGAAGATGGTATTGAAGCAAATGAATCAATAGATATAGCTAAAGAAATAGCTAATAATTCTCAAATGGCTCTGGATAACATTAAAAAACAACTTCAGAAACTTGGAGATACGGCTTTTATTTGTTCAGACATAGAAATTAACCTTAAGAATATATACTTCATAAAAATAAAAGACCTTAATGAGCTAAGAAGAGCTACTGTTGAAAAGCTCCAGCAAAACCGTCAAAACAGCTATGAAAGACCATCCAGAACAATTATATCTGATAATAGTCTCTATCCGGTTTCGGAACTAACTTTTGAAGGTAATGTTTTAAATACCTATGCTGAAAAGTTTTATGTCAGACATGGAGTAAAAACAGTTGAATCCGCAGCAGAATCAGGATTGGACATGAATGGCAAAAAAATTATGACAACAAAACATTGTCTTAAATATCATTTTGACCTTTGTCCAAAACTAAAGAGTAAAACAGATTTCAAAGAGCCTTTTTATTTAACAGATGATCAAAATAAGAAATATTTACTCAAATTTAATTGCAAAAAATGTGAAATGGAAATATACTTCTAAAAAATATAAAAATTAAACTAATGTGAGATTAAAATTATAAAATAAGAAATTATCAACTTGATTGAAGTAGTTGAGGGAAAAAGAAAGAGAAATTGATGAGCAGAAAACCTTTTTTTTATGATGTAACGTTAAGAGACGGCAATCAGGCTTTAAAAAAACCATGGAATACAAAACAAAAAGAAGTGATTTTTAATCAACTTATAGCGCTTGGGGTTCAAGGAATAGAAGTGGGATTCTCCGGTTCAAGTGATATGGACTTTGAAGCATGCCAGCATCTTGCAAATATTGCACCGGACAATGTTGTTATTTCCGGCCTTGCAAGGGCAGTTGAACGGGATATAAACAAAGTTGCAGAAGCAATTAAAAATGCAAATAAACCAAGAATTCATACATTTATTGCAATGAGTCCTTTTAATATGGAACATGTACTTAGAAAAGATCCTAAAGATGTCAGGAGAATTGCAATTGAAGCAGTTAAATATGCAAAATCCCTTTTAGGTGAAAATGGTGAAGTACAGTTTTCAGTTGAACATTTCGGAGACTGCGGTGAAAATCTAAGTTTTGTCATTGATTCCCTACAGGAAATTGCAGCAGCCGGCGCTACAGTATTTAATCTTCCAAATACTGTTGAACGTACGCGTCCGCTTGAATTTGTCAATATGATCAGGGAAGTTAGAACTGCTCTACCAGAAAATGTAATAGTTGCTGTTCATTGCCATAATGATCTTGGAATGGCAACAGCTACAACAGTTGAAAGTTTCTTTGCCGGTGCGGTTCAGCTCGAATGCAGCCTTAATGGACTTGGCGAAAGAGCAGGAAATACAAATTTATACGAAGTTGCAACAAGTCTTCATAACTGCGGAGTCGAAATTCCTCTTAATATGTCAAAAATTTATGAAAGTGCGGTTTTAGTTGCTGAAATGTCAGGAATTGAAATTTACGAAAAAAGCCCATTAATCGGACCTGACGCACTTGCCCACAGAAGCGGCATCCATCAGGATGGCGCAATGAAAACCAAGAACATGGAGAAAGGTGCTTATAGACCTATTCATCCTTCATTGATCGGAAGAGATGACGATGAACATCTTGGATTTACCAGTCAGTCAGGCAAAACTGCTGTCTACGAAATTATCACCAGAGCCGGTTATCCTATAACTACTGAAGAAGCAATCAGAATTACTCCTTCAATTAAAGAAAAAGCAGAAAAAATTGGCGAATTACCTACTGACAGCATCCTTGAAATTTACTTTAGAGAAATATTTGATGTTAAAGGGTTATTTAGATTTCTTGAATTTACAAAGGTTGAAGACAGAGAAAAAGAAAAATATAAATTACATTTTAGCTTTGATGGAAAAGAATTTGAAGAAATCGGATATGGAGATGGCCCATTAGAATCCTGTCTTTCAGCTCTTTCTCAGGCTGGCTTCCCTCAAAAACTCGCTCATTATGAGCAATTGGCATTAGGCGAAGATACCAGAGGTGTAGCCGCTGATGCTATGACAATTATCCACTTAATGTCACCTGATGGAGAAAAAGTTGTATGCAGAGGAATTGATCATAGTACAGCCAAGGCAAATGTAAAAGCAATATTTAACGGTTTAAATTTAATCTATAGTTCAAAAAAATCTGAAATAAAAAGTGTAAAATAATAGGTTTAAAGTGTAAATACGCTTCTTAAACCTAATACATAGGCATTTTTGAACTGACCTCCCGGATGGAAAACTATCTGAAAGTCAGGTTGTATAAAAAGCCATGGCTTTACTTGAAACAAATAAAATGTTTCAAGAATAGTTTCAGTTTTTGCGCCGCTGAGATATTTGCTAAATGTAGCAAATCCAGTACCTATACCCATTACATCTTTGTCCCGTTCCGGTGCTAATCCCTGATACGAAACTCCAAAAGCATACGTTCTTGTAACAAGGTTTCTATCTTGTGGTGCCCAGCCAAACTGTCCTACCAGAGACAATCCCTGAGTATCATTTTCTTTTTTATTTTCTTTATATATAAGAGGATTAAAACCTGTATAAAAACCAAAATTAGATGAAAATGTTCCGGTATCTGCAAGATTCTGTGGCTGTCTTGTATCATACCAGAAACCATACACCTCTTTCCCCTGAATACGTTTGTAAGTTGGAAATAAATTAATTTCAGCTATTGAAAAATGTCCTTTACCTGAGAATAACTCATTAATTTCTGAAGACTTAAAAATATCAGTTGATTTATACCAGCCTGCTCTAAATGCAATTACTTTATTAGGTTGAATTAAGGTTGATATTCCCCCTGATGTAGCAGGAAATGTAGGAATGGGAATTGTGCTAGTGGAAGAAAAAGCAAAATTCATAAATTTTACTCCCGGCCCAATAGTTGCCAAATCAAGGTTAGCATCCTGTTTTCCGAATTTTATTTGAAATTTATCAGAAAAAAAACTTTGTCTGTACCAGTATTCTGTCAATTCAGTAATTGGTCTTGTATCAAAATTGTTTATTGCCTGCACATCACCTACATAATCCTGATCTATACTTGCACCTGTACTGTTTTGAAATAATACATATATATGACCACCCTTTAAGGGGACAAGTTTTTCTGTATGTATACCAAGAGCAACGCTTGTTAATCCCTGAGCAACAGTTTTGTTTGACGGATTTTTACCTCCGTGCAACTTTTGAAAATTATTATTCATATAGTTAACAATTATAGATATTCCACGTTTTGAGAGATCTTCTCTCAGCCCAAACCAGTTCTCTGTTGCATAATTACTAATCGTTGCTTGTTCAAACGTAGGAAGATCTATAATTCTTCCGAGAAAAGGGCTTTTTTCTTCCTCTTCTTTGTCTGCTATGTTTAGGAAATTATTGTTATCAGGTAATTTTAGCTCTATAACCTGTTCATTTTCCTGTTTTTGAAGAAATTGAACAGTACTTTCCTGTGCAAAAACCTGCAAATGAGATAATAAAAATATACTTAAGCAAAATGCTAAAGCTGAAATATTTTTATAGTTATCTAATAAAAGTATTTCATTTTTTATTTTCATATACGCAAGCAGGAGTTGAGAAAAGCCAGGATTATTAATCAGCAAATGATGTGAAACTTTTCGCAACTCGTTCCATATTTATTAAATTACAAGGTTAATCGTAGGAAAATTTGCTAAAAAAGGACATTACTTATATTGCTAGTTATATTGCCTGTCTGTACTAATACTAACTGCGATATTTTTTGTTTTTGCATATTTTTAAGAATTTAAAAGATATTATTCCGTCTTTCACCTGATAAATTATATTAATATATCTATACTATAGACATATTAATATAATTTAAATATTTTAACGCTATAAGCTTGACACTAATCCCTTTATATAGTAAATTAACAAAGTCAAAAGTTTAACTATTCGGAGGAAGATTTTTATGAAAGTTAATAACACAATGGTTAATGTTGCTCCAGCTAAAGCTAAGAGAAACGACAATAACGTAGCTCATAGCAAAAGCCTGAAAGCAACCCCAGTTGTTGCTCACCAAAATAAAAACGTAGGCAACAAGTTAAATAAACTTGCTTAATCTTTTTTAAGAAAACGTAAAAGGCATACCGTTAACGGTATGCCTTTTTATTTTACATGTAAAATAATTTGATATATAACTGAATCAGTAGGATTTAAGGTTATTTAGAAACTGATAGCAGGAAAGGGTCAATATGATTGAAAGATATTCACTTCCTGAAATGAGGAAAATATGGGAGCCTGAGTGTAAATATAATTGCTGGCTTGAAGTTGAAATTGCAGCCTGCAGGGCTCAGAACAAACTCGGAAATATACCTGATAAAGCATTAAAAGATATTGAAACAAAGGCAAAATTTGATTTAAAAAGAATAGATGAAATAGAACAAGAAGTTAAACACGATGTTATAGCATTTTTAACCAGCGTAAATGAAAACGTAGGCGAGTCTTCAAGATATATTCATATGGGAATGACAAGCTCTGATGTACTTGATACAGCTCTTGCCCTTCAAATAAAAAAAGCAAATGAAATTCTGGAAAAAGACATTAAAGAAGTAATTGCTTCATTAAAAAATAAAATAAAATTACATAAAGATACGGTTATGATAGGAAGATCACACGGAATTCATGCAGAGCCCATAACTTTTGGGTTAAAACTTTGTGTTTGGCTGGATATTTTCGAAAGGAATCTTGAAAGACTCTTAACAGCCAAAAATGAAATAAGCGTAGGACAAATAAGCGGTCCTGTAGGAACTTACAGTAATATCGCCCCTGAGATTGAACAGCTCGTATGTAAAGAACTTGATCTAAAACCAGCTAACGTGTCAACTCAGGTTATTCAAAGGGATCTACATGCCAACTATATGCAGACGCTTGCTTTAATTGCATCAACAATAGAGCAGTTCGCAACTGAAATAAGACATCTTCAAAGAACAGAGGTTCTGGAAGTTGAAGAAGGCTTTTCCAAAGGACAAAAAGGTTCTTCTGCCATGCCTCATAAAAAGAATCCTATAGGTTCAGAAAATCTTTGCGGACTTGCAAGAGTGATCAGATCAAATTCCATAGCTGCACTTGAAAATATCGCTCTCTGGCATGAAAGAGATATTAGCCATAGTTCAGTTGAAAGAATTATCCTACCGGACAGCACTATTTTGCTCGATTACATGTTAAACAGGTTTAAGAACATAATCGATAACCTTGAAGTTTATCCTGAAAACATGAAATCAAATATGGAGCTTTACGGAGGGGTTGTTCACTCTCAAAGAGTCTTACTTGCTCTTACAAATAAAGGCTTATTAAGAGAAGAGGCTTATAAACTGGTTCAGGAAAATGCCCATAAGGCATGGAATACAAAAGATGGCAATTTTAAGCAAAATCTTCTTGAAGATGAAAGAGTTAAAAAGTATTTGAGCGAAGTTGAAATAAATGAATGTTTTGAGTCAAACTATTATTTGAGAAATATCGAGGTAATTTATAAAAGATTGGGGATCTAAATGTTCAGATATCTTTTCAACATAATTGTATTGAAGGGTAAGGAAAAATTCAAATTTATACAAAATTTAGAATTTTTCCTTACCCGACCTTTGAAATGTGAAGTCCATGCACAGCCCTGGTCAAGGGGTGGGCTTGGACATAACTGGATCTGGAAAGATACAAAAAAAATAAATTTTTTTTGTATCTTTTTATTGATTTTTTTATCAATAAATTTAAGTAGCTATGCAGCTCAAAATAATGACAATATAAAAGTTTTTCATTTAAATAATGGTCAGACAGTTGTAATTAAGGAAATTCATTCTAATCCCATTGTAACCGTTGATACATGGGTTAAAACAGGTTCGGTTAACGAAAATGACAAAAACAATGGTGTATCGCATTTTTTAGAGCACCTTTTATTTAAAGGTACTAAAAAATATAAAGTTGGCGAAGTTGATAAAATTCTTGAATCAAAGGGAGGACATTTTAATGCTGCTACCAGTAAAGATTTTACCCATTTCTATATAACTTTACCCAGCCAATATTTTGATACAGCACTTGATTTGCATTCAGATATGATGCTTAATGCACAAATTCCGGAAGCTGAACTTGATAGAGAACGTAAAGTCGTTCAGGAAGAGATAAGAAGGGCAGATGATTCTCCAGAACGAATTCAGTCAGACAATATAACAAAAATTCTTTTTAAATCACATCCTTACAGATATGACACTCTTGGTACTCCGGAAATAATAGGAAGCATACCTAGAAGCGAAATTCTGAACTATTACCATAAATGGTATGTTCCATCAAACATGATCACAGTAGTTGTCGGAGATATTGATACGAATAAAGCATTAAATCTGGTAAAACAGAAATTCGGAGCCAGTATGACTGCGAAATCTCCACATAGCATATATAAACGTGAGCCTGAAATCAAAAAGCCCGTAGAAATAATAGCTAAAGGTAACTATAATGTTGCATACCTTGATATTGCTTTTAAAGGAATGCCTATAACGGATCAAAAAGACAATAATGCTCTTGATATAGCTGCAAGTATACTTGGTAGCGGCAGAACTTCAAGACTGTATCAAAACGTAAAAGATAAACTTAATGTTGTAACTTCTATCGAAGCAGGAAATGAATCATTGAAGGATGACAGTATATTTATTATTGATGCAAACCTTGATCCTCAGAATTACACTATTGCAAAAGAAGCAATTGTCAAAGAGATTGAGAAGCTCAAACTGGGTATTACTCAGGAAGAATTAATAAGAGCTAAAACCCAGCTTCAAAGGCAATTTTTATATGGAAGTGAATCATCTGAAAGCATTGCAAATTCGATAGGATATACAATGACTATCACTAATAACATTGATTATTACACCAAATATATTGAAAGTTTAAATAAAATAACTGCAACTGATGTCAAGAATGTAGCAAATAAGTATCTTTCAACTTCAAAAATGGCTATTGCCGGGTTACTACCAGACAATAGCACTGTAGGAGTAGCTTATAAGACTGAAGAAACTTTTAAAAATGTTACTAAGTCAGTTTTAAGTAATGGAGCTACTCTAATTACAGATAAAAATACCTCTAATGAAATTATTTCAATGAGTTTTATCTTTAAAGGAGGAGATTTAATAGAACCTAAGCCCGGAATAACTGATTTAATAGCAGGAACTCTTTTAAAAGGTACAAAATATAGGTCTGCACTTGAATTATCAAAAGAGCTTGAGAATTCAGGCATAATAATTTCTCCTTCTTCAAATCCGGATTATTTTGAAATTCAGCTTAAATCTACTGTTCAAGATTTTGATAAGGCTCTTGAAATTTTAGCAGACGTAATAAACAATCCTTTATTCAAACAGGAAGATATAGATATAGTTAAAAATGACATTTTACAAAGTATACAGGAGTCAAGAGATAATCCTCTGCCTCTTGCAATGGAAAAGTTTAATAGAGAAGTATTCCCCAATCATCCTTACGGTTATGTAGGAGAAGTACTTGAAAAAACACTTCCGAACATAACAAGAGATGAAATGATTAACTTTTATAAAGATTATTTTATTCCTGAAAACCTGATTATTGCAGCGTCAGGAAAAATCGATTCCAAGCTTCTTTCAGATAAAATTAACGCTTATTTCCCTCAAAAGTGCGGAAAAGTAGTTGATATTAACAGGCTGCAAAACAAATTCATGCCTCTTGCTCAAAAAAAGTCCGCCTTAACTGCAAAACAGACTTCTGCGGCATGGGTAGTTATGGGATGGCCGGTTAATGGGATTGCAACTGAAAAAGACTATGCAAGCTTAAAGATTATCGATGCATTACTTGGTAGTGGGCTTAGTTCCAGACTCTTTGTTGATTTAAGAGAAAAACAGGGGCTTGCATATCAGGTTGGCACTGCATATCCATCAAGACTTGATAATAGTGTTTTTATGTTATATATAGGAACTGGACCTAAAAATTTAAAGACAGTTATCAGTGGTTTTTTAAACGAGATAAACAGGATTAAGACTGAAAATATAAGCGCAAAGGAGCTTAGTGGAGAGAAACAAAAAATAAACGGGCAGTTTTTATTATCACAGGAAACAAATCAGGGAAAAGCACATTATCTGGCATGGTTTGAGTCGATAGGCAAAGGTTACAAGTTTAATTACAACTTCCCCGATTTGATCAATTCAGTTACAATTGATGATGTTAAACAAACAGCAAATAAATATTTTAATTATCCCTATGCCCTATCAATTGTTGCTGAACAAAAAAGTATTATGGATTTAGAAAAGGATAACAATAGTGAAGGTAAGCGTTAAAGTACCGGCTACAACAGCAAATATAGGACCTGGTTTTGATTGTTTCGGCATGGCTTTGCCAATATATAATACTGTTACACTTGAAGAAACAGTATATCCAACAACAGGACTTGAAATAAATATTCTTGGCGACCAGGATGAGGGAATATCAGGATTTCTTATTCCTACAGACAAAACAAATATAGTCTACAAAGCTGTTGAATTGCTATATAACTACACAGGGCAAACTCCCCCTGCTTTAAAAATTAATATTCAATCAAATATACCCATTGCAAAAGGGCTTGGCAGCAGTGCGTCTGTAATCGTAGGAGGCGTACTTGCAGCGAATGAATTGTTGGGAAACCCTGCTGATGAAGAAGCTCTTCTGTCTATAGCAAACGAAGTTGAAGGTCATCCTGATAATATTACACCAGCTATGATTGGTGGATTTACTTTATCTTCAGCTGAAGATGACGGCAGTATTGTTTATAAAAAGCTCGAATGGCCTGAGAATTGGAAGTTAACAATCTGTATACCTGATTATGAGCTTGCAACCACGATATCAAGATCGGTACTTCCTGAAACCATTTCTCACAAGGATGCTGCTTTTAATGCTAAAAGATGTGCAATGTTCGTTGAAGCGCTCCATACAAAAGATTCTGAATTAATGAAACTGGCTCTGGCTGACAGAATACATCAGCCTTACAGAAGCAGATTGGTGCCTGGTTTTAATGAAATCATGACAAGTCTTAAAGATATAGATAATGTAATGGGTGCAGTTTTAAGCGGAGCAGGTCCGAGTATTCTTGTTATATCAAAAAATAACAGTATTGAAGCTATAAAAAACAATGTAAAATCTGTGTGGGAAGGGCTTGGTATTAAAGCTGATATCAGAACAGTAAGTGTAGACACCAAAGGCGCAATGATTTTGTAGAATATTTAAACTGTATTCATAAAAATGGTTGTAAAAATGCAGAAAGACTCCCTATTAAAATTTATTTTAAGGATGCTTATTGTAATTAGTATAATTATTGTGTTTTTTTATTTTGCTAAATCGAGTTATTCTACTTATTTAATTACTCATGAAGAACACTATAGGCAGACTGCAAAATCTCTTGGTTGGGGTGTGTTTATTTGTATTTTTTATATTATTTCTTATGCTGTAAGAGTTTATTTTACGAAATACCAAAAGTAAATGCAGTTTAATCTCATTCTTCATATCTTCTTCATTTACCGAGTAAAAAAGTAGAAACTGGTTTGCTTGATTGGACCGGTAAAATTGTTAATTCGTCAGAACAATGTTCAAATCTAACTATAAACACAGATTACTTGTTCTTCCTCACCCTTCGGGCTGGAACAATTTTACCTGTATTACTCGCTCATAACGGATTGTAAAAAACCTTTTAAGGCGGCGAATTTACACATAGCCCCTCCTTTTTTTATTTATATTTTTATTTATTTTAAGGAGGGATAGGAAAGAAGTGTTTTTGGGCTTAAATTGAAGCAGAGTTGTTTGTTGGTAGTAATAGAAGAAGGGGCTATGCGTAAACTCTTGCTAAAAAAGGTTTTAACAATCCATAATTCGCTTCTTGGGAGTTTTATCAAATTTATGTGTCATGCTGAACTTGTTTCAGCATCTCTCCGTTACCCCCATAAAAGAATTTCGTAATTTTTCTTTGTTACGTGTCTTTAGGAGTGAGAGGACTACTTGAGCCTTAACCCATTCGACTCACTTCGCTCGCTCAGGGTAAGCGAGTTCCGCTATTTAAGGTTTAACGAGTTGTCTTTCTTCTAATACTTGTTTAATTGTCACACCAATTTCAGCAGGATTTATACATACTCTTACCCCTGCTTCTTCTAGTGCAGAAATTTTCCCCTTAGCAGTTCCTTTTCCACCGGAAATAATCGCCCCGGCATGCCCCATTCTTTTTCCGGGAGGTGCTGTAGTTCCTGCGATAAAACTTACTACAGGCTTCGTTAGATTCTTTTTAATAAATTCTGCTGCTTCTTCTTCGGCTGTTCCCCCAATTTCGCCGACAAGACAGATTATTTCTGTTTCCGGGTCTTTTTCAAATTCTTTTAAACAATCTATGAACGATGTCCCGATAATTGGGTCACCGCCAATTCCAATACATGTGGACTGTCCTATTCCTAGCTGAGTTAACTGCCATACAGCTTCATAAGTTAGAGTTCCGCTTCTTGAAATAATTCCTGCCACGCCTTTTTTATGGATATGTCCGGGCATGATTCCAACCTTTGCTTCTTCTGGAGATATTATTCCGGGGCAGTTAGGACCAATAAGCCTGCATCCTTTTTCATCGACAAATTTCTTAACTTTCAGCATATCTATAACAGGAATTCCTTCTGTTATGCAGACTATAAGAGAAATATTATTTTCTGCCGCTTCCATAACTGCATCTGCTGCAAATTTTGGCGGGACAAATATTAATGAAGCGTCAATTTTATGGTATTTAATTGCGTCTGCGACGCAATTAAATACAGGTAAATCAAATATTTTCTGGCCTGATTTTCCGGGAGTAACTCCGCAAACTATCTTTGTTCCGTATTCAAGACACTTTTCTGTATGAAAAGAGCCTTCTTTTCCTGTTATTCCCTGAACTAAAATTTTGCTGTCTTTATTTACAAATATTGTCATTATATTTTTACCTCGATAGCACTTTTGATAAGACTTACAGCATTATTTAACGAATCGCAAACTATAAATTTCAAACCTGACTCATTTAAAATCCTTCTGCCAATCTCCGCATTTGTGCCTTCTAATCTTACTATAACCGGAATATTTACATTCAGGCTTGATACAGCACTCTTTATACCTTCTGCAAGAATGTCACACCTTAATATGCCACCGAAGATATTAATAAATACCAGATTGACATTTTTGTCACTTATCAACAATCTGAAGGCATTCTCAATATTTTGAGCGTTTGCGCCTCCTCCAACATCAAGGAAATTGGCAGGTTCTGATCCTGCAAGCTTGACAATATCCATAGTTGCCATAGCAAGACCAGCACCGTTGACCATACAGCCAACTGTACCATTTAGTTTTATGTAATTAAGATTATATTTGGAAGCTTCTAATTCAAAAGGATTCTCTTCCTCAATATCTCTCATAGCTGCAATATCCTGATTTCTGTAAAGAGCGTTATCATCAAAATTAATTTTTGCATCAAGCGCAATAATTTTACTGTCTTTTGTCTTTACAAGCGGGTTAATTTCTACAAGAGAACAATCCTTTTCAATAAATAGCCTGTAAAGATTAGTTACTAAATTTTCAAAATCCGAGTTTAGTCCTAAATTTTGAGTTAATTTTGATAATTTTTCACTTTCAAGACCTGTCCTGACATCTATATTGACCTTAAAAATAAGTTCAGGAGTTTTTTTGGCAATTTCTTCTATATCCATGCCGCCTTCGGTGCTCGCAATAATTGTTATAGATTCGCTGGATCTATCAAGAACAAGACTCAAATAGTATTCCTTGTCTATTTGGGCTGCTCCTTCCACCAGGATTTTTCTAACTTTCTTTATTTCACCGGCTGTCTGGATGCTTGACAATTCCATTCCAATTATATTACTTGCTGCTTCTTTAACTTCGTCCATTGAGCATGCAAATTTAATTCCGCCTGCTTTGCCTCTTGCGCCGGAATGCACCTGAGCTTTAACCACGCAGGGAATACCTGTGATATTTTTTGCTATATTAACAGCTTCTTCTGCAGATAAAGCCAGTTTACCTTCAGGTACCGGAATATTATACTGCCTGAAAAGTACTTTTGCCTGATATTCGTGAATTTTCATTATATTACCCTTTAAAATTAGATCTTTTTATCAAATAAGATTTTGAATAATGATTTGACATAACCAGCATTATAGTACAGTCTTAAATTCTGGTAGTACTTTTCATGTGGAATTTTCTTAAAAAATTGTAAAATCAAACCTTTAAACCACCGTAGTGAGTGAATTATTATATTTAAAAAGATATCTGAATATTTAAACCTTTCTAGCAAATAATAAGCTTTTGCATCAGAAATTCCCTGCAGATAATACCTTTTTTTATAGTATCCATAAGTTAAAAATTCAGGCTGTATTTTATGATATACAACCATATCAGGACAGTACGCTAAGGTATATCCTAGTTTTCTTAACTTGTTTGCAAAAATAATATCTTCGTTTTCAACTGTTAAAGATTGATCTCCGTTCATTATTGAAAAACTGCCGACTTCATCGAGACATTTTCTTTTTATAGCCATATTTCCACCGTATGGGACATGTTTTGGATGTATATCATAAATTCGCGGTTCATCTCCATAATCTGAATATCCAAGACCTCCTAAAAGAAATCCTTCTATCCAGTCAGGCTTCGGCGCAAGGTATTTAGGAAGAATTTTTCCACCAATCATGTCAGGTTTTAATTCTGAATTATTAAAAAAATCAATTATATCTGACAGATAATTTTCTCCAAAAATTAAATCATCATCAGCATAAACAATAATTTCACCACGGGATTGTTTTAAGCCTTCATTTCTGGAAATTGAGAGTCCTCTGGAATTTAATCTAAAATATTTAAAATTGGGATAATTTTTGATTAATTTTTCCGTTTCATCGTTTGTACTTTGGTCCATTATAAGGATCTCGCATCTGGAAACGTCAAGTGACTGTGCTAAAGCAGAATTTAATGTGTCAGAGATTATATGATCCCTGTTTCTTGTACATATTATTAGCGAGATTTCCGGTCTCATGTCCGTATTTGTATTCAACTCAAATCCCTTTCCATCTCTCACACAGTTACTTTATTTATGATACAACAATGCTGCCATTAGTTATTATAATATAAATTAAGGTACAATATTTATTAAGAGCATTATAAAAAATTAAATTAAGAATAATTATGGAAAATATACTTGAAATAAAAAATTTAAATATCAGTTTTAAACTTGAATCTCAAACTGCAAAAGCAATTCATGGAGTAAGCCTGCAGCTTAAAAGGGCAAAATCCTTAGGAATTGTAGGAGAATCCGGATGCGGAAAATCTGTTACTGCTATGTCAATTATGAAACTTCTGCCTTCAAATGCCATGATAGAATCCGGAGAAATATTATGGAAAGGTAAAAATATTATAAATTACCCCGAAAAAGACATGTTGCAAATCAGGGGAAATAAAATAGCATTAATACCTCAAGATCCTATGACCTCTCTAAATCCTCTTTATACAGTAGGAGAACAAATTCATGAAACAATCATGCTTCATCAGAAAGTATCTAAAAAAGAAGCAAAAGAAATTGCGATAGAATCATTAAAAAGTGTTAAACTTCCTGAAGCTGACAAAAGCTATAATGATTATCCCCATCAGTTTTCTGGCGGCATGAGACAAAGAGCTATTATAGCTATGGCGCTAAGTTGCAATCCGGAACTTATAATTGCAGATGAACCAACAACTGCACTTGATGTCACTGTACAGGCACAAATATTAAAGCTTATTAAATCTATTCAGGAAGAAAGAGGAACTTCACTTCTTTTAATCACCCATGATCTGGGAATTGTTGCGGAAACATGCGACAATGTGGCAGTTCTGTACGCCGGCAGGATTGTTGAATATACCGATACCAGGTCGATATTTAAGAATCCTCTTCATCCTTATACTCAGGGACTTATGAAATCGCTACCGGCAAAGAACTCTCTTAGGTTAAAAACTATAAAAGGTCAGCCTCCAGCTATATCAGATAACGTAAGTGGTTGCCCGTTTAATTCCAGATGTGACCAAAAAATGGAAATTTGTGAAAATATAAGTCCTGAATTGATATCAGTTACGGAAAATCATAAAGTAAGCTGCCTTTTACATAAAAAGATCATGTAAAAAATATTGTGCTATAAAATAATAACTACTTTTAATGGCTAACTAATTAAAACAGTAAAAGTTTATAAATATGTAAATATTTCTTAATATATGAGCTTGATACTAAATTATTTTCGTGGTTTCTTAATGTAAGGGCACACTAAGCGAATAAGCTTTCATGTAATAAAAGTATTGACAGTTAGCCATGTCCTTACTAAGATAAGAATTCGCATGCTCAATTGCGAAGCGGGAGTGAAGAATTTCTTTGAAGCAACGCGAAAGCGAAGATAATAAAGAATTCGTAACTCATTCTCATTGAGCCGGTGTAGCTCAAAGGTAGAGCAACGGTTTTGTAAACCGTAGGTTGCGGGTTCGATTCCCATCACCGGCTAAAAAATGGGTAGGTGCCCGAGTGGTTAAAGGGGGCGGACTGTAAATCCGCTGACTCACGTCTACGTTGGTTCAAATCCAACCCTGCCCAATTCCTACTTCCAAATCCAGTTTTGGATAGAAGAAGTAAAATGCCCATGTGGCGCAGGGGTAGCGCATCCCCTTGGTAAGGGGAAGGCCATGAGTTCAAATCTCATCATGGGCTAAAAAACAACGATGAAGCTAAAATATAAATAAAAATTTATTTTTTAGACCAATCAAATAAAAAACACCTAGTAATAGAAATATTTAGTGTATAACTTACCTAAGAGGAGAATTAGAATGGCTCGGGCAAAATTTGAACGTACAAAGCCGCATGTTAACGTAGGAACAATTGGACACGTTGACCATGGTAAAACAACATTAACCGCTGCTATCACATTTTCATTAGCAGCAATGGGTCAAGCAGAAGCTAAAGCATTTGACCAAATTGACGCAGCTCCAGAAGAAAAAGCCAGAGGTATTACAATTTCAACAGCGCACGTTGAGTATGAAACATCAAATAGACACTATGCTCACGTTGACTGCCCTGGACACGCTGATTATGTTAAAAACATGATCACAGGTGCAGCTCAAATGGATGGTGCTATTCTTGTTCTCTCCGCTGCTGACGGTCCTATGCCTCAAACTAGAGAACACATCCTTTTAGCACGTCAGGTTGGCGTACCTAAATTAGTTGTGTTCATGAACAAATGCGATATGGTTGATGACGAAGAACTTTTAGACCTCGTTGAAATGGAAGCAAGAGAACTATTAACTTCATATGAATTTGATGGTGACAATATTCCATTTATCCGTGGAAGTGCTTTAAAAGCTTTAGAAGCTGTTACAGCTAACCCAAAATTACAACGCGGCGAAAATGAATGGGTTGACAAAATTTGGGAACTCATGGAAGCAGTTGATAGTTATGTTCCAACTCCAGAAAGAGCTACAGACCTTCCATTCTTAATGCCAGTTGAAGATGTTTTCTCAATCACAGGTAGAGGAACAGTTGCTACCGGTAGAGTTGAAAGAGGAACCGTTAAAGTTGGTGAAGAAGTTGAAATCATTGGTTTCAAAGCTACAAAGAAAACCGTTGTTACCGGAGTTGAAATGTTCAGAAAACAATTAGACGAAGGTATCGCAGGCGATAACATTGGTGCGCTAATGAGAGGTGTTTCCAAAGATGATATTGAAAGAGGACAAGTTCTTGCTAAACCAGGAAGCATTAAGCCTCATACAAAATTCAGTGCAAACGTATATGTATTAGGCAAGGATGAAGGTGGAAGACACACTCCATTCTTCCCAGGATACAGACCACAATTCTACATCAGAACAACTGACGTTACCGGTTCAATCAAATTACCTGAAGGAACAGAAATGGTAATGCCTGGTGATAACATCGTTATGGATGTTGAACTCATCGCTCCAGTAGCTATCGAACAAGGTATGAGATTTGCTATTAGAGAAGGCGGACGTACAGTTGGAGCTGGCGTTGTAGATAAAATTAGTGAATAGACTATAGAGTTTGGAAATCAAAAGCTTAAAGCTTTTGATTTCCAGCTCAAAGACCAGGCCGGGAGTGCCGGCATAATGTTAGTAAATTAGTAAAGTAGGAAAGGTTTCAATCAAAAGTGAAATTATGAGTACCAAACGTCACAGAATTAGAGTTTGCTTAAAAGCATACGATCATCGTTTAATAGATAGTTCAGCAGATAAAATTGTTGAAACAGCAAAGCGTACTGATGCAAAAGTCGCTGGACCTATTCCTCTTCCTACTAGACGTAAGGTGTATTGCGTATTAAGGTCACCTCATGTCGATAAAAAGTCAAGAGAACATTTTGAAACAAGAGTACATAAAAGAATAATTGATATTCTTGATCCTACTCGTCAAACAACAGAGGAACTAAGCAGGTTGGATTTACCAGCTGGTGTTGATATCGAAGTTAAACTATAACGCGAAAGAAATGGTGTAGATATTTTACACAAATCGTTAAAAAGTAAATAACTTGAAAATTGAATAACAGTTGATAAATGTGATCTACGAAGTTTTCAAGCGTAGCGCTCACAAAAGAGAGGTAAAATACCGTGACTCTAGGAATAATTGGTGAAAAATTGGGGATGACCCAGATTTTTGACAACGACGGTTTAGTCGTTCCAGTAACAGTTGTTAAAGTTGATCCTTTAACAGTTACTCAAATCAAAACTATTGATAATGATGGATATAATGCAATCCAGGTTGGCATTAATGCTGATAAGAAAAAATATTTAACAAAAGCACAGTTAAATCACTTAGAAAAAAATGATTTGCCTGCATTTAGAAAACTGCAGGAATTTAGAGTTGATAATATTACTGACTTTACTGTAGGCCAGAAAATTGAAGTTTCAATTCTTAAAGAAGGTGACATAATTGATGTTACTGGAAAATCAATAGGTAAAGGTTTTCAGGGAACAGTAAAAAGACATAATTTTGCAAGAGGGCCAATGTCTCATGGTTCAAAGAACCATAGATTACCTGGCTCTATTGGCGCAGGTACAACTCCGTCAAGAGTATATAAAGGCACAAGGATGGCAGGTAAAATGGGAAACCAAATGGTTACAGTTAAAAAATTAACTGTAGTTAAAGTTGATTCTGAAAAAAATCTTCTTTTAATTAAGGGTTCAGTGCCAGGTCCTGAAGGTAAATTAATTACCATCAAACCATCGATTACAACATGGAATAAAAAATAATTCCATTAGCAGATTATTTCGAGGAATTAAATTATGCAAAAACAATTAACTATACACAGCAGCAATGGAGCAAATCTAGGTCAGATAGACCTTGATGATAACGTATTTGGTATTGAACCAAATATCCATGTGATGCACCTTGCATTAAAAAGACAACTTTGCAATGCAAGAATAGGGACAGCCTCAACTAAAACCCGTGCTGAAGTTAGAGGTGGAGGTAAAAAACCCTGGAAACAAAAAGGAACAGGAAGAGCTCGTGCAGGTAGTTTAAGAAGCCCATTATTTGTTGGCGGCGGAGTAACTTTTGGTCCAAAACCAAGAAATTATTCATTTTCTATGCCTGTAAAAGCACGTAGATTAGCCTTAAGATCTGCTCTTTCAGCTAGAAATGAAAATCTTAAAGTTATTAAAGATTTTTCCACTTTAGAATCACCTAAAACAAAAGAGTTTGTGAAAGTTCTTGAGTCAGTTGAATTAAGCGGAAAAATTCTGGTGATAGCTGATTATAACCTTGCTGAAAATCAAAATCTTGAATTAGCAGCAAGAAATCTACCAAATATTAAATTAATCTTGCCTTCAAACATTAATGTAAAAGATATTCTTGAAGCTGACAGTATTCTTATTTCTGAATCAGCTATTAAAGATATAACAGAGAGGTTACTTAGAAAATGAGCAGATTAAAAGAATCCGAAAGACTTTATGAAGTACTTAAAAAGCCTCTTATTACCGAAAAGTCAACTGATGCTTTAACAAGAGGACAATATACATTTGAAGTCTTGAAAGACGCTACAAAAATAGAAATTAAAAAAGCTGTGGAACTTTTGTTCCCTGGCAGAAAAGTAAAAGAAGTTAAAACAATCTATATGCCAAGTCATGAAAAAAGACGCGGTACAAAACATGGTAGAACTCAATCCAGTAAAAAGGCAGTTGTTACCATTATTGGTGAACCTATTGAAGAAATAGCAGGAGCATAAAAAAATGGGAATCCGTAAATTCAATCCAACTTCTCCCGGATTAAGAGGAATGACAATAAGTGATTTTTCAGAAATAACAACAGATAAATCTGAAAAATCATTAACAAAGTCATTAAAAAATAATACGGGAAGAAACAATAGAGGTATTATTACCTGCCAACATAAAGGTTGCGGTCATAAAAGAAATTACCGTACAATCGACTTTAAAAGAAACAAACTGGGTGTACCAGGAACAGTAAAAACTATCGAGTATGATCCGAACAGAAATGTAAGGATTTCGCTGGTAGTATACGCTGATGGTGAAAAAAGATACATACTATCTCCAATAGATTTAATTGTTGGTGATAAAATTCAAAGCGGGCCAGAAAGTGAAATTAAAGTAGGAAATGCATTACCTATAGGCAGCATACCTCTTGGTACAATAGTTCATAATATCGAATTAAAACCTAAAAGAGGCGGTCAGATGGTACGAAGTGCCGGTGGCGGAGCGCAGGTTATGGCTAAAGAAGGTGATTATGTCACAGTCAAGCTACCAAGCTCAGAAATGAGAATGGTTCATAAAAACTGCTACGCAACTATCGGTGTTCTTGGAAATATTGATTACAAAAATATCAGTATAGGTAAAGCCGGACGTAAACGCTGGATGGGTATTAAACCAACAGTGAGAGGCGTCGCCAAAAACGCTGTTGATCACCCTCACGGAGGTGGTGAAGGAAAGTCACCTATTGGTGGTCAGCCTCAAACACCATGGGGCAAACCGGCAATGGGTTATAAAACTAGAGGCAATAAGCAATCTGATAAATATATTGTCAGAAAACGCAAGTAAGGAGAGTTTAACTAATGGCTCGATCACTTAAAAAAGGACCTTTCGTCAATGAATCACTAATGACTAAAATTCAAAAAATGAATAGTCAGGGTGATAAGAAAGTTGTAAAAACCTGGTCAAGAGGCTCAATGATAATACCAGAGATGTTAAATCATACAATTGCCGTACATAACGGTAAAACACATATTCCAGTTTATATTACAGAACAAATGATTGGCCACAAACTTGGTGAGTTTTCACCAACAAGGTACTATAGAGGCCACGCAGGTTCTGATAAAACAGCAAAAAGGAAGTAGTTATGGAAGCTAGATCCAGACAAAAATATATTAAAATGCCTGCAAGAAAATTACGCAGGGTAATGAATGAAGTTCGTGGCAAAAGCGCTGATGAAGCAATGAATATTCTTCGTTTTATGCCATATACTGCAGCAAAAGTTGTTGAAATGAATTTAAGATGTGCAATAGCAAATGCAGCAGAAAAATGGGGCGTTTCATCTGAAGGATTAACTTTATCTGAAATATTTGCAGATGAAGGTCCTACATATAAAAGAATCAGACCCAGAGCGCAAGGTCGTGTTTACAAAAGACTAAAACGTACCTCTCATCTATCGCTCAAAGTTACTGTTAATACAACAACCAAAAATAAATCTAAATAGGAGGCTACTTTGGGACAGAAAATTCATCCAATAGGACTCAGAATAGGAATTATAAAACCATGGTTAAGCAACTGGTTTGCTACCAAGGAATATGCAAGTTTATTATCTGAAGATGATAAAATACGTAAGTTCGTAAAGAAAAAACTGTATCAATCAGGTATTAGTCGTATTGCAATTGATAGAAAAGCTCAACAGGTCAATATAACAATAGTTGCCGCAAAACCTGGCATGATTGTCGGCAGAGGCGGTCAAGGAATTGATGAATTAAGAAAAGAACTTACAAACCTTGTAAAAAAACGTGTACAAATTGACGTTGTTGAAGTTGCAAGAATTGATGCCGATGCACAGCTTGTTTCAGAAGCAATAGCTCAGCAGCTCGAAAAGAGAGTTGTATTTAGAAGAGCTCTGAAACAGGCAATACAAAGATCAATGCGTTCAGGCGTTCTTGGAATAAAAGTTGCCGTTTCTGGCAGATTAGGCGGAGCTGAAATTGCCCGTACCGAATGGGCAAAAGAAGGTCGAATTCCACTTCAAACACTAAGAGCCGACGTTGATTATGGTGTTGCTGAAGCTGACACAATTATGGGCATCATCGGTATTAAAGTTTGGATATTCAAGGGCGAAATTCTTCCGGGAGAAACTGCCGATCAGAACATTAAACCAAAATCTTCAGGAACAGAAGCTCAAGCCCCAGGTCGTGGTCCTCGTAAAAGAGGTCCTGGCCCAAGACCAGCTAAAAGACAGGAGTAATTGTCATGTTAATGCCAAAAAGAACAAAATATCGTAAGCAAATGCGAGGAAGAATGACTGGTACCGAAACAAGAGGTACAGAATTAGAATATGGCGATTATGGCCTTCAGAGCATGGAACCTGCATGGATCAATAGCCGCCAAATAGAAGCTGCAAGAAGAGCAATGACCAGATCTATAAAAAGAGGCGGTCAGGTATGGATTAGAATTTTCCCGGACAAACCTGTTACAGCAAAACCTGCTGAAACACGTATGGGCTCAGGAAAGGGTAATCCAGAATACTGGGTAGCTGTAGTTAAACCGGGAAGAATTCTTTTTGAGATGGCCGGAGTTGACAAAGAAACAGCTTCAACAGCTCTTAAATTAGCTGCTCAAAAACTTCCAATTAAAGTAAGAATGATTGAAAAGTAATGGTGGTGACAAAAGTGAAACTAAGTGAAATGCGCGAGCATACAACAGATGAGCTGAATGAAGAGATCCTTTCTCTAAGAAAAAGACTTTTTGAACTTAGAATGAATTTATCCCTGCGTAAGCTGGAAAATACCTCTGAAATTTCAAAGACAAGATCTCAAATCGCTCAGTTAAAGACAGTAATAAAAGAAAAACAATTACAAAAATAGTTGAGGTAAATAACAGTGCCTAAGAAAGAAAAAATCGGTCAGGTTGTCAGTAATAAAATGAAAAATACAGTTGTTGTGGAAGTCGCAGAATACAGTCCGCATCCTAAGTACAAGAAAATCATCGCTACAACTAAAAATTATTTGGCTGAAGATGCTAAAGAAATTTGTGGCGAAGGTGATCAGGTAAAAATTATTGAAAGCCGCCCAGTGAGTAAGTTAAAACGTTGGAGTGTAGCTGAAGTTATAGAAAAAGCTACCTAATATAAAAAAGCAAAGAAAGCTTTCAGTAAAAATTTAAAATTAAGCTTTCAACCACTTCGTATAAGTATAATGATCATCTAATTATTCCCAAAAAAGGATTATAACTATGATACAACAAGAAAGTAGACTAAACGTAGCAGATAATACAGGTGCAAAAACAATTTTATGTGTTAGAGTACTTGGAAGCTCAGGTAAAAGATACGCTGGAATAGGCGATGTTATTGTAGGTGTTGTTAAAACAGCTGCACCTAATATGCCTGTTAAAAAGTCTGACCTGGTTAAAGCAGTTGTTGTTCGTACCAAAGCAAGTCTAAAGAGAGCTGACGGTACAACAATCAGATTTGACGAAAACGCTGCCGTTATAATAAACAAAGACGGAAATCCTACAGGTACACGTGTTTTCGGACCTGTAGCACGTGAGCTTCGGGATAAAAATTTCATGAAAATAATCTCATTAGCCCCCGAAGTAATTTAGGAGAACAATTATGGCAAAAGCTGAAGAAAAAAGTATTCATTTAAAAACAGGTGATAGAGTTATTATCATTTCCGGTAAAGATAAAGGCAAAGTTGGTAATGTTAAAGAATCATTACCAACAGAAGGCAAGATTGTTGTTGAAGGAATCAATATTGTTACAAAGGCAACTAAACCGAATCCAATGATGAACGTTCAGGGCGGTTTTGTTAAATTTGAAGCACCAATTAATTCATCAAAAGCAATGCTTTATTGCCCAAAATGCGAAAAACCGACAAGGATCAGACATGAAATGCCTGAAGGCGGTAAAAAAAGTCGTGTCTGTAAAAAATGTGGTGAACAATTATAAGGGTTAAAACAATGCCATTAACAAAAGATCTTAAGAAAAAATATGCAGAAGACGTAATACCTGCATTAACCAAACAATTTAATTACAGTAACATCTATGAAGTGCCAAAACTGGAAAAAATAGTGCTGAATATGGGTGTTGGAGAAGCTGTTCAGAATGTTAAAATTCTTGATTCAGCTGTTAAGGAATTAACAAGCATCTCTGGGCAGAAAACAGTCATAACAAGAGCTAAGAAATCAATTGCTACCTTCAAGATCAGACAAGGTATGCCAATTGGTACAATGGTTACTTTAAGAGGTTCTAAAATGTATGACTTCTTACAAAAATTAGTAAGCGTTGCTCTTCCAAGAATTCGTGACTTTAGAGGTGTTAGCGATAAGAGTTTTGATGGAAGAGGAAATTATTCTCTTGGATTAAAAGAACAGGTTTTATTTCCTGAAATCAGTTATGATGATGTTGAATTGATTAAGGGAATGAATATCTCAATTGTAACAACAGCAAAGACTGATGAAGAAGCTAAAGCTCTGTTGTCAGAATTGGGAATGCCATTTAGAAAAAAATAGTGGAAAGCCACTTATCGATATATAGTCAAAGATAATTTAAGGAGAAACAAATTGGCTAAAACGTCAATGAAAGTTAAAGAAGAACAAAGAAGAGAACTGGTTGAAAAGGGTAAATGTCCTAAGGTAAAATTACACAACCGTTGTAGTATTTGTGGCAGACCAAGAGGTTATTACCGTGACTTTGGTCTTTGCAGATTACACCTTAGATCAATGGCTCACCAGGGCTTATTACCAGGAGTTACAAAATCCAGCTGGTAAAGGTAAAGAAGAAGTGAAATAAATTCTGTGCAATGACGCTAAAGGATTTATGTAACTCGTTCTATGCACAGTAATATCTAATATAAATGTAGGGTGCATTTATGTACCGGCTAATAATTTAGCAACTAAAAACTAGTAATCAGATATTCCTAATTAAAGGGGAAAATAAAATGAACACAGATCCAATAGCAGATATGTTAACTCGAATAAGGAATGCTAATATTGCAAAGCATTCAAGTCTTGAGTTACCACATTCAAAACTGAAAGAGCAGCTTGCTTTATTGCTCAAAGCTGAAGGATACATTTCAGAGTATTCAGTTAAAGATGCTGGCAATTTTAAAGCTATAAATATAGACTTAAAATACAATGAAAAAGACCAGCCAATCATTACAAACTTAAAACGTGTCAGTAAGCCGGGACTCAGAATTTACAGAAAATCCAAAAAATTACCAAAAGTGTTTGATGGATTAGGGATTGCTATTATAAGCACCAGCAAAGGTCTTTTAACTGACAGAAAAGCAAAAAAAGAAAACATCGGCGGCGAAGTCCTTTGTTACGTCTGGTAGTGGCAAGTCCACTTTAAAAATAAAAACTCTGATTCGTAATTCCGAGAAAAGGCTCAGAGGGTGCCAAAATATAGATTGATTATCATGAAATTCAAAAACAATTGTTTGGCACAAAAGTTAGTAATATATCGGAAAAGGAGACAAGAAGAAAATGTCCAGAATTGGAAAAGCTCCGGTAGAAATTCCGGAAAAAGTTGAAGTTAAGCTTGACGGTAATACTGTCAGTGCAAAAGGTCCTCTTGGTGACTACAGTGTTTCCATAAGACCTGAAATAGCCATTAAAATTGAAGATAATAAAATCATACTTGAAAGAGTCAATGAAGATCGCAAAACAAGAGCACTTCATGGATTAAGCCGCACCCTTGTATCTAATCTTGTTAATGGTGTAAAAACCGGTTTCTCTAAGAACCTGGAAATTCAGGGAGTAGGTTACAGAGCTGCAAAAGAAGGAAGAAAACTGGTTCTTCAGCTTGGATATAGCCATCCCGTTGAAGTAGATCCACCAGAAGACATCGAAATTGTAGTTGAAGGTAACACAAAGATTACTGTTAAAGGTGCTGATAAACAAAAGGTTGGAGATGTTGCTGCTTTCATACGTAGCAAAAGACCTCCTGAAGTTTATAAAGGTAAAGGTATCAGATATGCTGGCGAATATGTCCGCAAAAAAGCCGGTAAAACTGGTAAAAAATAAGTAAAAATTAGCTTTTAACAAGAAACTATATACAAAGGTGATATTATGATTATAAAGAAAAATAGAAAAGCAGCTACCACTAAAAGGCATTCCAGACTTAGAGTAAAACTTTCAGGAACTTCTGAAAGACCAAGACTTTGCGTTCATAGAACGACTAAGCACATTTATGCCCAAGTAATTGATGACGTAAAAGGTATTACAATTGCTGCAGCAAGTTCAGTTGAAGAAGAACTAAAAAAGGATTTCTCACATGGTGGAAATCTGGCAGCTGCAAAGGCAGTTGGTAAATTAGTTGCAGAAAAAGCTAAAAAAGCTGGAGTCGAAGGCGTTGTATTTGATAGAGGCGGATTCATATATCATGGAAGAATCGCAGCCCTTGCAGATGCAGCCAGAGAAGCAGGTTTAGCTTTCTAATTGATAACACTATACAAAAGAAGCCGAGAGTTAACTCTCGGCTTCTTTTGTATAAAACGTATTAGCTAATTAAAAATATTTTGTATATTTAAATTACTTATTCATTAATATATTGTACTGATCTCGAGATATAGCTGTAATTTCACCTCTGTGATCTGTTAATATTACCTGATCTCCACCAGCTGAATCTTTAGAATATGTTATAAAATTGTCTTCAGGAATGTTAGGTAATATTCTTTTTTGAACAAATTTATCTGGAATACCTCTGGCTATTTTGCTTCCAGCTTCTTCAGTTAACCCTGCCAAAGACTTAAAAGAGGTGTTATTATCTGTTTTTTTAAAGCTATCAAAATTATTTAAATTTGCGTGTTTAATTAAGTTTTGGTTTTCTCTTTTAAAAAACTTTTTGTTGGAAACATACTGATTGTAATTATTTATAGTAATCATTTTATTTTTCTCCTGTAACAACTGCTATTTAGGAATATTGAAATTTTACATCATAATTTGTATAAAATATTAATTTATATATTAAACCAAATAAGATCCTTTATATTGCATTTATACAGCAAATAAATAAATCGTTACATTACGGATTTTAAGGGAAAAATGATATAATAAATAAACATGGTATATTTTTATCCATTATGGAGGAAGAAAATGGCCAAAGTATTAATTTCAATGCCTGATGACTTCTTGAATAAAATTGATAATTTTGCTGCGGCAGAGCAAAGATCAAGAAGTGAATTAATCAGGGAGGCTCTTAGAAATTATCTCAGAAAAAGTATTTCTGTTAATAAAGAACTTGTTGAAAAGAATGCAAAAATACTTGAAGATTTACTAGAATAATTTTGGATAGGATATTATGGCTGATATTTTTGATTTTATTAAAGAATTAACTAAATTTGATATTGAATTTAAAGATGAAAAAGGTAATTCTTTTTCTCTGAAAAGTTATATTAAAAGCATAGATAATGATCGTATTCTTATAGATATTCCAAGTTATAACGGCAGAACATATAATATACCTGATGGTCAGTCAGTAAATATTTTGATATGTTCTAAAGAAGGTGTATTTTTAGGTGAAAGCAATGTACTTGGCAAGGAAATATCCAGTATCCCAGGAATATGGATCAGTTTTCCTTTAAATAATTATAATGTTCAAAGAAGGGAATATTTAAGAGTTCCTTTACAAATTAATATGAATATGACTATCTATGAAGATAGAGCAAAAACAATTAAAAAAGAATTTACTGCTACAACAAATGATTTAAGCGCAAAAGGATTTAGTTATTTTTCAAGTGAACCGCTTAAAAATTATTATGATATTGAATGCAGCTTTGATCTTGATGATGGTGTTGATGAACCTATTACTTCCAAATGCGATCATATTTATAGCACCCATCAAATAACCGCAGGCAGAAAGATTAGATATATAAATGGTTTTGCTTTTGTTGATATTAGTGAAGAATTCATTGACAGAATTATAAAGAAATCTTTTAAATATCAGCTTGAGCTTAGAAAAAAAGGACTATTGTAAATAAAAAAGCTGCAATATTGCAGCTTTTTTATTTATGAATAACTGTAACATACCGTTCAAAACTAAAATCCAGAAATATACTCTCAAAAGATCCTTCTTTTGAGTATGGAATATTGAGTTTTGTGAGCAGCTTTTCCTGTTCGATATATTCTTTTTTACCTTGATTTACTATGATTAATATTCCGTTTGGCTTTAGTAGTGAATATGCATGTTTTAACATATTCTGCGGTCTAAAGAATTTTAAAGGTAATCCCCAGTTCAAGAGGGGTTCTTCAGTTACAAACGGGAAAAACCATGTCATATAGTCATAACTACCTTGATGAGACATAAAATCTCCAGCAATATATTCAACATTATTCAAGTTGCTTATATAATAAGACGCATAGTCAGATCTGGTATGCAGATCCATATAAAGTCTATATGCATCTATTTCTATACCTGTCAGGCTAATAGCCTTTTCAAAAGAGTTATATTTAAAAAATTTATACTCACCTTCAGCATAAAACCAGTTTTTAGAGCCAATATCGAGAATTTTGATCTCACTATTTGCTTCTTCGAGATTTAAATAACTTTCAAAAAATTCAATAATACTAAGATTTTCAAGATATATTCTTTTTTTTGAATTATCTTTAAGTCTTTGCAGATGATATTTTTCAAGATATTCTTTTTCTCTTTCAGAAGCTATTGTTTTTTGTTTACAGCTAAATTGATCAAACAAACTCTCTTTTGGTTCGTTACAAGGACGATAACTTCCTCTGGAAAGCTTTATCTTTCTTCTGAACCAAAAATCGAGATTATTTTGCAGATTTTGTATGAAACTTCGCATAACAATATGATACTAAAAAACTGTAACAGAGCACAGATATAACAGCTTTTTGTTAATTAGACTATTATGGGGGGATTTCATTAGCTGATGCTCATTGCGTGTCTTACACAACTATTGATAGCGCTTTCTCAAATTTGCTTCATGATCAGCCTTTTTATTAATGCTCAAATTACTTTCAATAAATTCGACTTTATCTGGATAGTTTCTAATAGAATAATAGCTATGATTATTTGCCATATTGAAAATAAACCTTGAAAGATTGTTTTGTAGATAATCACTTCTTTCTTCTGATTTTCGTAAATACGTATAAGCTTCTTTTACTGTATCAAACAAATCTCTTATTTGTGGTGCTAATAAGTCCATTTTACTAAAGTATAATTGATATAAAGCTTTTGAATCTGTAGAGAAAGGTTTTTTAATTAAAACCTCATATAAATCAAAACAATGATGCCTAAAGACTACTAGTAAAAAGATAAGATCAAAGATAATTAAATCGTATGTACGGTCAATCAAGCGTATAACTTTGTCAAACTTGAAGTAAATTCTTTCCAGATCTCTAAGAGATAAATTTAAAGGTTTACATAATTCATTAACAAATTTATGAAAATTATGTTGCTCTGTAAAAAATAAAATATTTTGAAGATAGCTATTAGTATTGATACATAGTTCTTGATATCTGTATTTATCAAATAAATATTTAGAATATAATTCTAAAGAGGGTTCAGGCATATAAATATCAATATCAAAGAATTTTCTTAAATAACCATCAATATTATACTCTTTATCATAACAACCATACATAGTTTTTACTAAATTGATGATTTGGTCTCGATCTATTGCTATTACAAATTTAATATTAGCATTTTCTACACTATCATTATTATCTACAAAAAAATGTTTAACAATTTCAAGTGTTTTAATTGCATACTCAGGTCTACAGCGATCTAACTCATCAATAAAGATTACTATTGGTTTGCATATTTCCTTTTGGTACAGGCTTAATGCTTCTTTGAAACTTCTTAAATTCCCCATATAATCCTGATACTTTGCAAAAATATCCTCAGATTTATCTTTTTTAATTGAAAGATTACCTGTTATTCCTAAGCTAAAGCCAAGAGAAAATGAATAATCTAATCTTTTTAACTTTTCAATAAATCCTTTAGAAACTTTTATATCTTGTTCAAGTTCTTTACTAATTCCATCATTTGCCTTTAAATCTTCTTCAAATAGTGTATTTAATTGTATAATCATTTCATTCAAAAGTGGAATAAAAGGATCATTAAAGTAATCAGACTCCCAAGCATTATATTTTATACAAATAGCATCAGTATTTTCTTCTAATAAAAGTTTAAGATTATCGATAAAAAATGTTTTACCCATTCCCCATGATGCATTAATACTGAAAACTTCTGGCTTATTACAGGAAATTATTAAATGTTTAATAGTTTCAGCAAAATATATAAGTTCCAGCTTATCGTTCTTAAAAGCTTCTTTTTCATGTATTTCAGTTTGTACCATTAATACCTCTAAATTATAAAATCATTTTTAATTTTACATTAAACTTTTATATTTAAAGAAGATTAAAATGATTATTAAGAAATATTTACATAAATAACAGTAACCAGCACGTATAGTCCTGTAAGGTGCTACGCACCCTACTAAAATCCCCTTAAAAGAATTTCGTGATTTTTCTTAGAGAACGTGTCTTTAGGAGAGCGAGGACTGTTTGAGCCGTAACAACGTGGAGGCGAGTTCCGCAGCCGACACACTATGTCTTTCACTTCAATTTAAGTGAACTTAGAAAAATAGAAATTCTCTTCGGGGCACATTTCTTTTGCTTACTTTTCTTTGGGGGACAAAGAAAAGTAAGACGGGTAAAGGGCAGTATGCCCTTTTATAAGTAATAAGTACCTTTAAATAAAAGAAAATAAAAAATACAAAATGGTAAGATCCTTCGACTACACTTCGTTCCGCTCAGGATGACAATTCTGTAAATTAGATGCTGATGGGCTATTAGCCCATCCTGCTTTTTAAAACTTTTTAAAGCTCATAGTATTAATATAATAAAGCCACCCTTATTTGGTGGCTTTAAGAATTTATTTTATGTAGTCCTTCAAATGTTTTATTTGATGGGAAGTTCTAAGCTTTTTAATAGCTGTTTCCTCAATTTGTCTTATTCTTTCCTTGGAAAATCCAAACATCCTGCCAAGTTCTTCCAGCGTTTTGCCCGTTTCTCCATTAAGACCAAATCTTTCTTTTATAATTTTCTGTTCACGGTCAGATAAAATTGATAATGCTTCAAATATATCTTCATGAAGCAGACTATTTACTGCATTATTATGTGGGGTTATGTACATATCATCCGGCACATAATCTTCAAGAAACAAGTCTTCTCCTATTGGCATGTCCAGGCTTATTGGTTCTCTTGTCATCGCTCTTTTAATATTAGCTACTTTATCAGGCGGCATCTGCATTTTTTTGCTCAAGTCTTCAATAGAGGGTTCTCTACCTAGTTCAAGAGATAGCTCTAATTTAACTTTCTTAAATTGTCTGATTTTATCTGACATATGAACCGGTATACGGATTGTTCTTGAAGTATTAGCTATACAGCGAATTATTGTTTGTCTGATCCACCAGGTAGCATAAGTACTGAATTTAAAGCCCCTTCTGTAATCAAACCTTTCTGAGGCACGCATTAAACCAAGACTGCCTTCTTGAACCAGATCCATAAATAGTACGCCCTGACCTACATATTTTTTAGCAATACTGACAACTAATCTTAAATTAGCTTGAACAAGCTTAGCTTTAGATTCTCTGGCTTCTTTTCTTGACCCTTCCCTGATTTTTCGTCCAAGGTCTATCTCTTCCGGACCAGTAAGCATTTTCTTACGACCAACATCTCTTAGATACATTTGAAGGATATCGTCAGACTTAAATTCTCTTTCGATAATTTTTTTATGCTTTATTGCTGGTTTGCTGACTAAAATTTCTTCATCATCAGTTTCTTCCAGAGTTAAGTCAACTTTATCCAATTCAAAAATACCATCTTTTATGTCAATTCCTAATTCTTCCTCTTCAAGTTCTGCCAGATAATCGAAATCTACTCCGTCTGATGCTTTATTAAGCTTTTTAGTTTCTGGTTTTGCCATCTAAATCTACCTCTTCCCTATTTATATCCTCAACATATAGTATATTTCTATATAAGCCTGTGTTAATGTTATCGTTGGGTTTTTAAATTTTTAGTTAAACAGGCTCAAAAATAATTAATTTATTTTACTTAATGTTTGGACGAACGGTAAGTTGATTTGTTTCAAAATTTACATACCTGTAAAGAGGTATATTCAGTCGTTTAAATATATATTCTGGACTAACTGTATAAATTTCGTTAGGATAGAAACAGGAATAAAAACAGTAAAAAATTAAATAAAGGTAAAAAAAATATATGCCACAAAATAAAAAGTTTATATTTACTATGACATGTCCTGATACAGTTGGAATTGTAGCAGCAGTTACAAAATTTATTGCAGACCATGGCGGATTTATAACGGCATCTTCTCATTTTGGAGATACTATAACAGGCAGGTTCTTCATGCGTACAGAGTTTCACTCTGTCGGGCATAGAGTTAAAAACCTTGATGACCTAAAAAATCAATTTACCCCTATAGCCGAAAAATATTCTATGCAATGGAATATTTTTGACAGCAGTTACCGTCCAAAAGTGTTAATAGCGGTGTCCAAATTTGGACACTGTCTAAATGATCTTTTGCACAAGACAAAGACCGGACAAATTGCTATGGAAATTCCTGCTGTTGTATCCAATCATCTTGATATGAGAGATATTGTTGAGTGGTATGGTATACCTTATTATCATTTACCTGTTACTTCTGAAACTAAAAAATCTCAGGAAGAAAAATTTCTCAATATGATTGATGAACTTAAGATTGATCTTGTAGTTCTGGCACGTTATATGCAGATTCTTTCTCCTGAAATAACAAAAGCTCTTGAAAGTCGCTGTATTAATATTCATCATTCGTTTTTACCAAGTTTCAAGGGTGCTGCACCTTATCAGCAAGCTTATACAAGAGGCGTAAAGTTAATAGGAGCAACGGCTCACTATGTAACTTCTGATCTGGATGAAGGACCTATTATTGAACAGGCTGTTGAACGTGTTGATCATTCATCTACCATAGAAAATATTGCAAATACAGGTAGAGATATTGAAACTGTCGTATTGTCCAGAGCAGTAAAATGGCATATAGAGCATCGTATACTTCAAAATGGAAATAAAACAGTGGTGTTTAGTTAATCGTTTTCTGTCAATTAAATAAGCATTTTCAGCAATTTAAATATATTATATTTTGCCTTAATATTTATCAGGTTAGTTTTCAAAAGGAGAAAATATATGCTTGATAAGGTAGTTCTTGTTAGAAATATTTTCTACAAATGTTTTCTATTAGGATTTGTTTGCACAATTATTTCGTTTCTTTTTTACTTATTTAATCCTGCTTTGCTGATTAGACTTATGAAAACATACTATGGAATTGAAGCAAAAGATGCAGCAATACTGTTTGGCTACTATTTTATACTTGTCAGAATCGTACTTATTTATTTAATGCTAATACCTGCTCTTGCACTACATTGGACTTCTCATATTCTCAAAAAAGCAGGAAAGTAATAATTTTAAAATAAATAAAAAGTTTATAAAATTCTCATTTCCTATGCACAAAGGATGAAAATAGATTGTAAAAATTATATTATTCCTTCTTGGGGGAGGAATAATATATGAACATAGCAACTGTTCAAAGTGATTCTATTAATAAAATTTATCAAAATACAGTAAAAATAAAGTCAGACCAAATACTTGATACTGACGAAATTTCTGACGTTTATTCTGAATCTGATAGTATGAGTAAGTTTAAAGAGATTGCTTCAAAGTATGATGTAAATAATATGTCAGAAAACGAAATGACAAAAATGGGACAGGAATTGTATAAAGAAGGTCTTATTTCTCTTAAAGATATGGCAATAATGACATTTTCCGTATCTAAAGCAATACAGGATATTGAAAATGTAACCGGCAGTAATAATGCTTCCATATCAGGATTTAGAAATACTAATCCAAATCAAAAAAATGACTACCTTCAAGTATGGAAAAACAAGAGAGATTATGATGAAAAATATGGAAACGATCCCAATAACCAAAAAATTAATGATGGAATAATTGGTATTTTGGAAAAACTTTCATATCTGAGAAATGCATAATTATTAAAATTTAAACACTTTTTCAGGAATTTCTTCGGGAACATATTCTTCTATATACTTTATTGCGCTTTTTGGGTCAGAAGCAATATAGTATAAATTTTTACATCCCGGTTTTGCAAAACTGCTTTTATAAAAATATTCAAACATTTCAAAAAGTGGATTATAAAAATTATTAATATTCAAAAATACAAGCGGCTTGTTATGAAAATTAAGCTGCTTCAGAGTGATCATTTCAAGAATTTCTTCAAGTGTTCCAAATCCTCCCGGAAGAGCAATAAAAGCATCTGAATATATTTCCATGAGAGATTTACGTTCTCTAAGATCTTTTGTAACTATGAATTCATCAGCAACTTCGTAAGCAACACCCATGTTTTTTATACCTTCAGGAATAATTCCGATAACTTTACCGCCAAAAGACTGTGCCGTTTTTGCTATTTCGCCCATAAGCCCAACGTTTCCGCCTCCATAAACAAGCGTATGGTTTCCTGCTGCTACCAATGCTGCAAGTTCCTTTGCTGCCTGAAAATATACCAAATCTACCGCATCACTTGATGAACAATAAATACAAATCTTTTTCTGCATAAGTTTTACCTGTAAGAAACTGCTTTCTTGTTAATTATAAGAAAATCTAATAAAATATGGAACTTAAAAAAAGAATATGCTATATTCATGGAGTTGAATAACTTTAATTTTCAGAAAAGATAGTCAATAGTTATGTTTCGACACTTAATATTATGTTAAACAGGAAGTTAGGAAAATAGATATGATAAAGAATTATTCATCTTTTATTGATAGAACAAAATCATCAGCAATCAGGGAATTATTAAAACTCACCGGTCGGCCTGATATTATTTCGTTTGCAGGAGGTTTGCCTGATCCGGATATTTTTCCAATAGAAATTATAAATGATATTATTGTTAATATTTTAAAGAACAACAGTAAAGTAGCTTTACAGTATGGTGCAACAGAGGGTGTTCCCGAATTTAAAGATGAATTAGTAAAATTTATAAGTAAAAGTGAAGGTATTAACCTTAAGCCGGAAAATATTCTGGTTACCAGCGCTTCTCAACAAGGCTTAGACCTTGTTGGTAAAGCTTTTTTAAATGTATCCGATCCTATTCTGGTTGAATTACCTTCATATTTAGGGGCATTACAGGTTTTCCAGTCTTATGGAGCTGATATTATTGGAGTAAAATCAGACGATGACGGAGTGCTCATAGATGATTTTGCTGCAAAACTTGATCTTCTCAAAAAACAAAATTCTACCTGCAAGTTTGTATATCTGGTACCTGATTTTCAGAATCCTACCGGCGTGACCATGAGCATGGAAAGAAGACATAAGCTCATAGAAATTTCAAAACATTATGATTTACCGATTATTGAAGATTCCCCTTACAGACAGGTTCGATTTGAAGGCAATCATTGTGATATGTTATACAAGCTCAGCAATTATGATAACGTTATCTCACTGTTTACTTTTTCAAAAATATATGTACCCGGACTAAGATTGGGATATATGATCGGACCTGAAGATGCAATTAAGAAGATGTCTACATTAAAGCAATCTTTGGATCTTTGTACCTCTCCGCTAAATCAGCTGATTGCCTCAGAATTTTTAAAGGGCGGATATTTTGACAGTCATGTAGAAAAGGTAATTGGAGTATACAAAAATAAAAAGAATGCGATGCTTAAGGCTTTAAGTGAATTTATGCCTGAAGGCGTCAGCTGGACAACTCCTGAGGGTGGATTATTTTTGTGGGTACGCCTGCCTGAGTACATGGATGCAACAGAAATGTTTTATAATGCCGTTGATGAAAAGGTTGCTTATGTAATTGGATCTGTTTTCCATTGCGATAACTCAGGGCTTAATACATTAAGATTGAATTTCTCATATCCTTCAGAAGAACAAATATATGAAGGTATCAAGAGACTTGCCAAAGTTGTAAAAGACAGATTAAAAACACCCAGCAGGGCTTAAAAAAGTAAATCTGTTTTTCATTAAATAGTCTGATAATCCCATATAAATAACGTAAGCAGATTATTTACTGTTTTCAATCATTGATTCTTCGACTTTAAGAGGGATTTTGAATCCGAAAGTGCTGCCTTCGCTTAATTTGCTTTCTACAAAAATCTGACCGCTGTGATGTTTTTCCACGGTAATTTTTGCCAGATGCAGGCCAAGACCGGTACCTTTTATGGTATGCGTTTTTGTTTCAACTCTGTAAAATCTGTCAAATATCTTATCAATATGTTCTTTCGAAATGCCAATGCCGTTATCTTCAACCATAACCTGAACATAATTACCTGTTCTGTCAATTTCAGCCCTTATTTTAATTCTTCCGTTGTCATACGAATATTTTATGGCGTTTGATAAAAGGTTTTTCAATACTCTTTCAATACTTTCAGGATTAAGCATAAGTTTTGGCAGATTGGGTTCGATGAGAACTGAAAAAGATATATTTCTCTCATCTGCAAGAACTTTCATCGATCTGGCAGTAAGTTCTATTATTGGCCCTATATCTGAAAGGATTTTTTCAAGCTCAACATTTGGAGATTCAAGTCTTGAAAAATCAAGAATATCATTAACGAGCCTGTTTAATCTGTCGGACTCATTATTCAGTACATTAATAAATTCTTCTTTTGTTTTTTCGTCAAACTCATGCCCGTAATTATAAAGCGTATCAATATAGCTTCTTAAAACTGTAACAGGTGTTCTGAGTTCATGACTTACGTTTGAAATAAAGCTATTCTTCATGCGGTCTATTTCAGCTTCTTTTGTAATATCATGCAGAACAAGAATATAGCCGAGATATTCCTGATGGAAAGCAAATATTGGCGAAATAACAGCCTGTACAATTTTGCTGTTGATTTTAACCTGAGTTTCAAGAGGTTTTGCATCAATATCTTCAAGCGGAGTATCTTTAAATTTTGCAATTTCTTTCTGGAAACAAAGCTCTCCATTTGAATCACAGTAATCACTAATTCTACTGTTAATTAATTCTTTAGCATTAAAACCAAGCATTTTTACAGCGGCATTATTGACAAGAATAATTTTGTCATAGTTATCACAGACAACTACCCCGTTTGCAATACTCATAAGTACTGCTTCAAGCTTGTTTCTTTCGTATGTAAGCTGATCTATGTTTTTTTCTTCATACTGCCTGAGTCTTGTAGACATATCATTAAAGGATTCAAAAAGCTGCTTTATCTCGCCCCACAGGTCTCTTGAAGTTAATTTATAACCAAATTCTCCTGTGGAAATCTTTCTGACACCTTCTGAAAGGAGTTTTATCTGCCTGGTGATAAGCAGAGTATTAATCAGGACTGCTGCAATTGATAAAAACCAGGCTATTGTAAATATAATAATCATCAGGTTTCTTGTTGCCTTTGAAGCAATATTTCTTGTATACCCTGTAAGGCCTATTTGAACAGTACCAACTACTTTTTCTGAAAATTCGTCAGAAGAGACAACAGGTACATTGGGAACAGAATATATTGATCCCTGATTTGCAGAGCTTTTACTTGAATACAGAATATTGCCTTTTTCGTCAGTAAAAATTATAAATGCAACATCCTTGTTGTTTTTAAGAAGCATCCTGGCGTGATTTTTAAGCTTTTGAAGGTCGCGGCTTAAAGGATACTGGGAAATAATATCAACACTTGATACTGCAAGAGTCTTTGCCAGCATTGAACCGAAATTTTGATAACTTTCATCTATTCTATCCTGCGTATTTTTGATTACAACCCAGGCTGCAACTGCGATAACAAATGAGCATAATAAAAAGCCAACGATTATCAGCTTATTCTGGGTACTTAATCCCATTAATCCTGACCTGCTCTCGTTATTATCATTTTGATCAAATTGATTACTCATTTATGCCCTATTCAATTATTGTAAACTAGACAGAATAAGGTTACTGATTGCTTTTAAGGTAGCAAATACTCCTGAACCGTTTGTTGCAATAGCTTCAAAACTTGGAAAACCATCTTTATTAAGGCCCTTTTCAAGATCTTCAAGGTTTAAAATGTTATCCATGTCTCTTTTGTTATACTGGAAAACTATAGGTATATTATCTACAGAAAGGCTGTAGTCTTTTAAATTTTCTATAAGGTTGTTAAAACTCTCAATATTTTCCTGTCGTTTTTCAATTCTTGAATCCGCCACGAAAATGATGCCGTCAACACCGTTTAAAATTAACTTTCTTGCTGCGTTATATTCTTTTTGTCCTGGTGCAGTATAAAGACTGAAGCTGGTATTAAAGCCCCTTAATTCTCCAAGGTCAATTGACAAAAAATCAAAAAACAGAGTTCTTTCATTTAAGCCTTCAAGACTTGTCATTTCGCCTCTGATTTTTGAATCCAGTTGTTTGTATATATATGTTAAATTAGTGGTTTTGCCGCTTTCGCCAGTTCCACAATATACTATCTTACAGTTTACTTTTCGATCAGCGTAATTAACAAGTACCACTTTTTTCTCACTCTATAAACTAACTCTATAAGTATAGTATACTATACTCAGTTTAACTTAAATTTTAAGTTCTGCTAAATTTTATATACACCTATTATCTATGAAATGGCAAATTTGGACAAGATGCACCTAAATCATTTATAAATATGGGTTACTGTTATAATTAAATGAATCTCTGTCAAGGTAAACCTGAAGATATTAAACCTGAATAAAAAATAAAATATTTAATAGCTAGGAGAAGTGTATGTTCGATCTAAAATGCAAAATTATATTCATACGGCATGGGTCAACTACATACTCAGAACAGAACCGCCTTTATGATGTTGATGATTATCCGCCTCTTAATGAGCACGGCAAAAAAGAAATTGAAAAAATATCAAACTGGCTGAAATGCTGTTCTCCTAATGTAGATACGATATTTTCCAGTTCAGCGTTAAGAGCTGTTCAAAGCGCCCGAACTATATCAAAAACATTTAAAAAAGATTTTGAAATACTTGATAATCTTTATGACCGGAGAGCTGGAATCTGGGGTGGAATGACATTCAGGCAGATACAGGAAAAATATCCTACAATGCTTGAAGAATATCATAGAAATCCATGTAATTTTTGGCCTGAAGGCGGCGAATCAACAAATGAACTTAATAATAGAGTAATTTCAACTATAGATAAAATTATTCAGGATAATTTTCAGAAAAAGATTGTTCTAATTACCCATGTAGGAATTATTCAATCTGCAATAAGCCTTGCTATGGATATAAATCCTCAAAATCAGGCAAGAGTGTATATCCCTCCAGGTTCAGCAACGCAGATTAATTACTATACAGAGTGGTCAAGCCTTGTTTATTCAGGTTATGTGCCTATTTAGTTTTTGAGTTTAAAAGTGAGATTTAATATGCAGGATTCTCTTAATTTTATAAAATCCAAAATAGAAAATATTGTTGAAACACCTGAAATCGCAGTTATCCTTGGCTCAGGTCTTGGTGATATTGCAAATCAGATTGATGGAATAAGTATCCCATATTCAGATATTCCAGGATTTAAAGCTTCTTCTATTCACGGGCATGCCGGAAGACTTGTTATAGGCAAATTAAACTCCAGAAATGTAGTTGTTATGCAGGGTCGTTTTCATTACTATGAAGGACATTCAATGCAGGAAGTGATTTTTCCTGTCAGAATGATGAAACTTCTTGGCGCTGACAAGCTTGTTGTAACCAATGCAGCAGGCGGAGTTAATTATAATTTTAAGCCCGGCGATCTTATGTTTATCAGTGATCATCTTAATTTAACCGGCCAGAATCCTCTTATCGGCAAAAATTTAAATGAACTTGGTCCAAGATTTGTTGACATGTCTTACGCTTACAATAAAGACCTTTTAAATATTGCTGAAAAAGCTGCTGAATATCTGGGAATTAAAACTCAAAGGGGAGTATATGCTGCACTAACAGGCCCGGTTTATGAAACTCCTGCAGAGATAAGAATGTTGAGAATTCTTGGTGCTGAGGCAGTCGGCATGTCAACAGTTCCTGAAGTTATTGCAGCAAATCATATGGGTATGAAAGTTCTTGGAATATCCTGCATTACAAATATGGCCGCCGGAATCCTCGACCAGCCACTATGTCACGATGAAGTCATAGAGACTTCAAATAGAGTGAAAGATAATTTTATCAGGCTTATGAAAGAAATAATCAGGGAAATATAATTTAAAATAGATAGGTAATATAAGTAGTATGGGCTAACAGCCTATCAAAAAGGTACTTATTTTTCAAAAAGTGTTACTACAAAATATGGAACCGTCATCCTGAGCGACCAGCAGGAGCGTGAGAATCTTACCAAGTTGAAAGTTGACACCGCATCAAGTGCGGTATGACAGTGCCCACATATGTCATATACAAGGATGACATTTGTTTTATTCTACCCAGAGTGGCAGGTTTGTTTCGCTGTCAATTCCCCTTACAAGTTCCTCACCTTTAAGAACCTGTATATTAAATTCTCCCGCATAAACTTTTGTTCCGGGCATTAAATGACCGCCAAAGCATCTTCCATTTCTGTCAGAAACAACTATATGTAAATGAAGAAAAGATTTATTGTCTTTAACTGAAATATTTCCCATACAGCTTGAAATTTCGTAGTCAGGAAGTTTTGGATTCTGTTTGTCAAAGTCTGATTTTACAAAATCTTCATCGCTAAGATAAACATATTTATGCTCTTTCTGATCATAAAAACCAAGTTTTATATTTTTTACAGCACCAATTACCGATATCCATCCTGTTTTAATATCGTTTTTGTTACAAAAATTAGTTAACTCTTCAAGCAAATCTGCATTATAAGAAAGCCTTCCCATAATAACTTTTTCAATTTCGTAATGTTTACTTAACATATTAGAATTCCTTAATTTATAAAAATTATCTTATACTTTTTAAAAAAATATTATAGAATTATTTTATATTAATCAGGGTATTTTTTGAAAGGTAAAATTAGTTTTAAGAAATTTAACAATATTAATCTAAATCTATTAAGTATTTTAAAAATAACCCGATATCTAATATATAGATATTTATATTTATTCAGTATATTTTTCAAAATTAGAACAATAATTTCAAATTACCCCTTGTGGCTGGCATAAAAGAAAGAGTTGAATAATGGCTCAACCTGAAGAATCCGTTATAAAAGATCATGTTAAAAATTTTCAATATATATTAACGCAAGTAGCCAAAGAAAGACTAAGGCATACTATACTTATTGTTGATGATGAAGAAGATAACCTTCAGCTTTTAAACAGGACTCTGCGTCGTGAATATAATGTAATTACTGCACCAGATGGTGCGGAAGCTCTTAATATCCTTGAAAAAGAAGGCAAGAATATTTCTTTGATCCTGAGTGACCAAAGAATGCCTAATATGTCAGGCACAGAATTCCTTGCAAAAACAGTAACTGAATATCCTAATATCATAAGAATGCTTTTAACCGGCTATAGCGATATAGATGCAATGATAGACGGTGTTAATAAATGTGGTTTATTTCAATATCTTACCAAGCCTTTTGACCCTGAAGAACTTAAATTTATAATAAAGGGCGGAATCAATGCATATGAATTAACTGCAAACAAAAAAGCTCTTTTGCAGGATCTTAAAGAGTTGTTTTTTACAACTATCAAATCAATCTCCAGTGCGCTTGATGCAAAAGATACTTACACGCATGGACATTCTCTCAGAGTAACCTTATTTTCGCTTATTCTATGCAAAGAAATGAATATTGATGAAAATTTTACCGGAGAAGTTGAAATTGCGGGTCTTTTGCATGACATAGGGAAAATAGGTGTGCCTGAATACATTTTATGCAAACCTGGAAAACTGACTGACGAAGAGTTTAATATTATAAAACTTCATCCTGAAAAAGGTAAAAAGATTTTAAACGGAATTAAAAGGCTTAATGAGGCAGCTTTTTGGTTAAACAGCCATCATGAGAGATGGGATGGTTTCGGGTATCCTCAAAAATTAAAAGAAGAAGATATTCCCCTTGCAGCAAGAATTCTTGCTGTAGCTGATACGTATGATGCTATGACATCAGATAGATCGTACAGAAAGGGCTTACCTCACACAACTGCATTAGAAGAAATAAAACGCTGTTCAGGTGCACAGTTTGATCCTGTGATAGTAGAAGCATTCCTAAAGGTTGAAAGTTTATTCATGGAAGCTACAAAAGATCCTGAAAGATATTATGACGAATACAGCGTTTTCAACAAACTTTTATCTGACAAAGACTTTTTATAGGATAAATTTGATATATTGCTATGGTACTATACCTTTTATCCAGTTTTTAAAATTTTCTTTTCTGTTTGAGCGCAGATATTCATCATTAGTGGAATAAAAATGACCATCCATGGTCGTTATTCCATCCTTGGGCTTGTTATTAATATTTTGTGTTGAAATAATACGGCTATTTACCTGCGTATAACCAGATTGCAATATTATACTTGCTAAAGTTGCTGAGGCTTTTTTCGATATTTCATAAGAAAAAGTTTTGACTTTTTCTGTTTGAAAAACGTTATCTCCAAAATATATGGAAGGAGAAGGCATTGTTGCACCTGTGATATTTTTTTTGTAAGTATTTTCCCATATTACTGTTCCGCTTTGAGGATCTATCAGGGTTAACATTATATATAATTTATATGACGGTTTAACAGTCTGAAGGCCGGGAATACTTAATACCGTTAATTTTCCCGGTTCAAGAATCATATTTTGCATATCGTATCCGCCGGAAACTAATAATATTTTATTTGCACCAATTTTATCTGCTATAAGCTGGCATGAATTATAATCAATAGTATATTTGTTTTGAAAATTTTCAATCATTTTGCGGTAAGTGTTGGTTAATCCCGCTGATTTTATTAAATTTTGTGAAGCTGAGCTGTCTAAAGTATTAATATTATATCTGGCAGTAAGAGAATTTGCCAGATCATTTGCAATCACACCTATAGTAACAGGATAAATTGATACATTACCACCATAAACGGCTATGTCTATTGGAAATATTGCAATTTTATCGCTGTTAACAGCCCAGGCTGAATAAGTAATATTAAAAAATACTATAGTGGCAATAAATATCTTTAATAAGTTTTTCATCCCCCACGAGCCTTTCGAATTTAAGTATATAATCCCCAGCTTATTTTTATATTATTTATTAGGTCTCATAAGCTTAAATCCTTCATTTAATTGAATTTGATTTTTCTCAATTTATTCATATATAACGCGATAATGAAACATTATTGAATTAATTATCGTCATAAGGTTTTGCTATCTCTAAATTTTCGATTATGAATCTAGATATAGCATGTAATAAATAACTTTCATCGATATATAAGAACGAGTTTAGCTAAAGCCTCCAACGCCTTGCCAAGCAAGCCGTTTCGGCTTTGCCAGCACTCCCGCTCCGCACGAGCCTGTTTTGTTGTCGTACTTCAATTTTTTAATTTTAACAAAACAGGCTCTAAAACAAAAAAAATTACTTGCTAACTCAAAAAATCCATGTTATTAGTATTAATGTTCTATAAAGTGAGTGTTATAAACATATAAGATCTAAAAAGCTCACGAATGGTTAAGGGCTATTAGCTCAGGTGGTTAGAGCGCACGCCTGATAAGCGTGAGGTCCCTGGTTCGAGTCCAGGATGGCCCAAATTAAATAAATACCCGAACATGGGGGTGTAGCTCAGTTGGTAGAGCGCTTGCCTTGCACGCATGATGTCAGGAGTTCGAGTCTCCTCACCTCCAAAACAAAAGCTCAGATTAGTTTCTGAGCTTTTGTTTTGGCTGAAAATGTTTTTTAGTAAATAAAATTACTTGTGAGCTTTACCAAAATCAGTCTTCATCATTTTAAATACTGCATATATAACTACTATTGCAATAAATAAAGCTATGCTTATTTGAAATATTTCAACTCCCGACATAATTTATTCCTTTTCAAGTTTGTTTAGTAAACTTTCAATTAAAATATCTTTTTGAAAATAGGCTAGGAAAAACACAATAATCAATACAATCCCAATTATTAAAAGTATAACTTTATATAAACTGTCAATGTTGAATGATAAGCCAATTGTTCCACCTATCGAAACAACTAAACCTGTCCATAAATGACTTTTTATATCTCGTACACAATCTATTTACTTTTTAATTGAATCATTTTTCATATTCCAATTTTATTGCATTTTTCAAATAATACAAGTTTGTAAAAAAGTTCGAAAGTCGTCTACCAGACTCCAAATAAAAAGCCTGGACATATGTCCAGGTTTTTTATTTGCTTATTAATTTAATTATGGGCAAACTTACCAATGCTACTAAACTTATAATGTAATTTATGTTTTATTTATCAAATTTTAAATAATCATTTATAGTATTTATTTTTTTCTTTATTTTATCTAGATCTTTTTCCTCGACAAATAAATGATTTTCCCAGTATTCTTCCATTTCTCTGATATCATAAGATTTATTACCATCTACAATCTCGCAGCAGCTTGCCAATTTTAATTCGTTATCTCTAAAAGCCTCTTTCATAGCTTCATAAAGTGTATTATACGTTCCTATTCCTAAAAAACCCTTTTGGCTAATATAATTATAAAATATCATCAAAATCACCTTCACTCTTTTTATCGACTTTACTATATTCTTTACTGATATTAAGTATATTTTTAAAGCAATATATTTAAATGAAGCATAAGTATACAAATAAAATAGAGACTTTATGACCTTGTAAATAATTATTGAGAGAATTATCCTTTGAAATATACTAAAACGAGTTTATATTTCCGAAGGCTCATCGCCTCCGAAAATAACGCTCCTACTACCGAATACCACTTTTTTGTTTGCTGTTGAAATCCTAAATTCATTTTTGAAGTGGTATATTGCAGAAACTTTATATCAAATCAAAATAACGGATGATTAATTATGAATTATAAGGAATTATTAGAACATTGCGAACAGGCAATAATAAAAGATTCCAAATGTCCTATAGTTATGCTTACATTACCTAAAATCAATGGTGAACATTATCTGAAAATGTTTAAAAATACGGGAGTTACTTGCGAAGCTATATCGACTATTTTAGATAGCAGTTTTATAGCAATATTTGATGCTTATAAAATTAAAAAATGGTTATTCAAGAATCATTTTATTTAATCGCTCAAATACTAAGAGCCTGTCTGATAAAAATATAAATATTTAATGAATGCCAAGCTTAGTATTAATTGCTTTATTTAAAAGATCTGTAGTTTCTAATATATTATTCAAATATTGTTCTTGTTTGTCTGTTAATTTATTATGTTGCTGTTTTAATAACAGATCAGAAAAACCAATTAGTGAAGTTATGTGGTTTTTAAACTCAACGGGTATATCTTTTATGTTTTTGCTGTTGAGCTCTGTTTCTTGCATAAGTTTGGTATACAAAATTGCATGCTTTATTGAAATGACAGCTTGATTGCTAATCTTTATCAATGATTCCGAGTGAGTATCATGCCAATCACATAGCCAATTCCTCTGATGTATCAGGACTAGTCCTAGAAGTTCTTTATTATGACGTATTGGAGTTATTATAAGAGATTTTATCTTATAATAATTGAAATATTGCTTTTGTTTATAATTTAATGAGTTAAAATCGATATTTTCAATTATTATAGTTGTATCATCTGTCGAAACACTTCCACAATAATCATCAAATAAGCGGTACAGTTCTAAATTCTCAGGAATAAATTTTTTATTTTCTTGAATCTTAAATTCCTTGTATAAATGAGCTTTTGTATCTTTCTGATCTGCCAAATATATTATGCATCTATCAGACTTTGTAAGATCCGCTATATTGTTAACTACATTTACCAAAATCTCATCTAAATCTAAGGATTTCCCGATCTTATCGATTAAATTTCTGATATTAATTTCATTTTCCAGCTCAGCAGATAAAAGAGTAATGTATTCTGCAAGTTTAGCATTTTCAGAAATTAATTCCTGATTTTTCAGAAATAATAATTTCTCTCTTTTAATACTATTTTTATTTTTTTGTGATGAATTTAAAATTTGCAAGAGCATTGTGCCTGTCCTTAGTTCTGGCACAGTGCAATCTAAGTAAATTTGGAAGAAATTTAAACTTGATTTGCAATTTAGAGTAAATTACAGAATGCCTTATGTTAGAAAATAACTTGTAATTTTATTTACTTACCCACATGATGTTGTTGAGAAATATTATTTTATTTATTTAAATAGCTTGTTTGCAAGTTATTTAAATAATATTTTCATATTTTTCGTCTGGGTAGTTTACCCCTTTTAGAATTTAATGAAATTAATAATACAACATCATAATGTAACTTGTCAACATGTTCCTGTAGGTTTATCAAAATGTTATTGCAGCAAAGGTTAAAACAGATAAGATCAGAAAAATCCATAACGGTAGAGCAACTTGCTCTATTAATTGGCATTCCGGGACGCACAATAGCAAGTTATGAAAGGGGAGAACATGTCCCGTCAGCCAGTTATTTAGCATTATTGAACGAACATTTGCAGGTCAATTTAAATTATTTATTATCCGGTAAAGGATCGCTGTTCCTGTCAAATAATGAAGCATTACGATATGAGCAGTTAATCAGAGATGAGTATAATCTTTCAGAGCGGGATATTCAGTTAGTAAAAGCTATGATAGATTTCCTCAGGAATAAGGAAGCATGATAATTTATCATCCTTAATAACCAATTAACTCTTTAAAAAAATTATTCTTCTGTCAAAAATAAATATTTGTCATTAAAAATTGTCAGGAAAAAACTATGACAAATATTACTGTATTGATAATAATAGCCGTAATTATAATAGCTTTCGTTGCTATTTATCTGCAAATAAACAATTTAGTCAAACTATTGAGAGAATTCTTGGCAATAAAACCTGATCTTAACAAACCTGCAAACGGTAAGCCACAGGAAGAAAGCAAAAGATGTAGCGATAGTGAAAAATTGTTAGAAACATTAATTAGTACCGCCTTAAAGAGTCCATATCTCGAACAAGCTATTAACGGCATTACAGAAGCAGTAGGAAACCAATTTAATGCAGACAGGACAGCTATAAGATTATTTGATCCTGTAAATAAAACCTTTTTAGATGTGATCGGAGAATATAGAAAAAATGAAAACCTTCCATCAGTTATGCAGAAAGGAACATTTACAAGAGAACTGGATAATTATCTGATAAATGAGCTCTTTGAGAATAAAAGGCCAATAATTATTGAAAATATAAACGACCCTAAATATCCTGATATATTAAGAAAAACGTTCGAAAATCTCAATGTTCAATCTTTAATTATAGCTCCAATCACTTATAACAATATGCCTCTTGCAATAATTGCAATAACAAACTTAGAACCCGGTAAAACCTGGAGTGAGCAGGACATAGATTTATTATCAAGTATGATTGGTAAAATATCCATAGCCATAAATATCTTATGGCTCAATAAAAGAGTAAAAACAGCATTAATCGGAGAACAGGCAATCAGAAATACAATTACCGAAATTAGAACGTCATTTATTCCTGATGTGATATTCCATTATTTGTTAAATCAGCTGTTAATAGTATTTAATGCCAGTAGAGTCATGCATTTGAATCATAATAAAGATAATAATATCTATGTTAAAAGCGAGACAAGTAAAGATAACCGACTGGAATCTTTAAATAACCAGGTTATTTTTTTATCAGATGATTTTGATAATCTGTTAGCCAGCAAAGGTCCTGAGATTATTATAATCAATGATGTTAATGAAGGATTAAAACCTGAATTATGCAGCTTTCTAAAAAGTAAAGGGATTCTATCTTTTGTTATATATCCTGTTTATATGAAACTCGCTGTCGAAGATAAGTCATTAGGAATAATTATGATGAGCTTTTCTTCTCCAAGGAAATTATCCTCAGATGAGATGGATCTCCTGGTACTTATTGTTGATACGGTATCCATTGTATATCTTGAAACTATACAAAGGCAAAAAATTGAAGAAATTAGAAAGACCTTTACCGCAACACTTGCACATGATTTGAGAAGTCCTATTCTTGGAGAACAGAAAGCTCTTGAGGTAATATTATCTTCAAATCCTGAATTACCATTAAAAAACTATACTGAATACTTTAAAGGTATTTATGACACAAATGATGATTTATTGAGAATCGTAAATAATCTGCTGGAAATCTACCAGTATGAATCCGGCAAATCAGAATTAAAGCTTGAAGCAAATAACGTAAAAGATATTATAAATTCAGTAGTTAGAACTTTAAAACCTCTTGCAGAAGACCAGGGATCAGACATATCATTAAATATTGAAGAAAATTTACCATCGGTTATGGTTGACAGGTCTGAAATTCAAAGAGTTACCTCAAACTTAATAAGTAATGCAATCAAGCACAATAAAAAAGGGACTAACATAAATATTAAAGCAATTAAAGCTGATAACGAAGTCCGGGTATCTGTGAATGATAATGGCCAAGGTATTCCTGAAGCAGAAAAACCAAATATATTCCAAAAGTATCCCATTACTAAATCTGGTATCGGCTCCGGTCTAGGTTTATTCTTATCAAAGCAAATTATTGAAGCTCATGGGGGCAAGATATGGTTTGAGTCTGAAGCAGGTAAAGGCACAACTTTCTATTTCACTTTGCCTGCTGCATAATACTATGCAGCATTTTAGAGGAGAAAAATTCGAGAGACCAGTTTCTAAAAATTTATGACTAGAAGCTGTCGGCTAGTGTCAAAACGTCAAAAACTCGAATGAGCTTTTTTAAAATGAAAACTGACCGTTTCCATTTTAAACGCTCCCGCTTTGCACACCGTTTCCGACGTTTCTCACTTTTGTAAGGTCGTGATCTCAAAAGCCTCAAATTTAAAAAAACTTGATTTTTTATGGCAATTTTTTTTATGTTCAGGTTTTAAATTTATATAAATCTTTAATTTTAAAATGGAGATGCTTTATGCAAGTGAACAATTATTCTCAGCCCAAATCAAATATAAGTTTTGGAAAGGTTATCAAAATAAAAGTATTTATTGATGATTTACCGACTATTGATGAGAAAAAAATCAGAAAAGCAACACGGCAGTTGGTTGGCGTTCTGCAAAAACATGATAAAAAGCATCCTCAAGCTGATACTTTTATAAAAACCTTCAAAGAAAATGTGTCTGATTATTCTGTTCCGGCAGATAAAGTTGATCAACATTATCCTATCATAAGAAATCTAATTAACAGGGTATCTCAGTTCCTTTTTACAGGACCTCATGCAGAAGAATTAAACCCTTTAGCCAAACAAATTGGCATTGTCAAACATAACAGCCTTGAACAGGTTGGTACAACAAAAACGCATGAATCCAAAATAAGCGCAAAAAACTATTTTAAAAGAGCCCAATCACTTATAAATGATCCTTATTTAAGGTTAAGAGAAGTTAACTATCCGGGAAAAGAACTTGAATTAAGGATATATACAAAAGGAAAAGGAAATCCTGAAAGCAAAAATTTTAAGCTTGAACTTGAAGAAATTATGTTCAGAAAGCAAAATGAAGAAAGAGTTAAAAAAGCAAAACCGGTCATCATGTCTCAACCTACGCTTTTCTAAAATTTTTATTAATACTTTTACCAAATTTTCCGATTGTAATAACTTTAGTGCCTGTTTAACACGAATTGCTAGATAGCTAAAACATTTGATATTACTACGTCTTTTTGTGTGTCATCCTGAATTTATTTCAGGATCTGATAAATCTTACAGATGCTGAAACAAGTTCAGCATGACACTTTTCTTCGTTTTATGAAAAAATTAATTAGCAATTCAAGTTGTTTAGAAACAAAATTATGAAGTAATGCAGGCTCGTGAGGCCACGCTCAAAATAAACTGGAGTACAAACTTTAGCTAAACTCGTTCTAAATATTTGTTTTATCTTTTGAAAAAATCTCTTCAAATTTTCTAAGATCTTCTTCTTTTGTGCCGCTGGTTATGACCTGATCGTACATATCAATTTGAGTTAATTCTCTTTTAGCAGTATTAAGTCTTCTCAGAATTTTTTCTTCTGTCTCTGTACCTCTTCCTCTTAATCTCCGCTCCAGTTCTTCCATTGAAGACGGGCGTAAAAAGAGTAAAAAGGCATCATTAAATTCTTCTTTTATTTTCTTCGCTCCCTCTGTATTAACTTCAAGAAGAATATTTTTGCCGGAAGCTAAAGCTTTTTCCACAGGTTCTCTTAGTGTTCCATAATATTCAACTCCGTGTGGACGCTCCCACTCAATTAATCCATTTTCATCCTTTAATTTTAAAAATTCCTCTTCTGAAATAAATTTATAATCTATTCCATCTACTTCACCATCTCTGGGAAGTCTTGATGTAGCAGAAACAGAAACATAAGTATCAGGGTATTTTTGAGCTATTCTCTTTATTAAAGCCCCTTTCCCTATGCCGGAAGGACCGGAAATGGCTAAAATACGAGGAAGTTTTACATTTTCTGCTGTAAAAGTTATGGGATTTATTTTATATGTTTTAGCTAATTGGGCATGAAGTATTTGAGCTGAAGGAACCAAACTTATCTGATTTCTTAATTGAGATTTATCATTATAAAATACAGAACAATCTTTATTAATAAGGTTATTACCTGAAGAAAGCTGTGCTTTAAATAAAATATTATTATTTTGAATAATCATCTGAACCTCCAGATTAAATACTGTATCTATGAATATAAAATCCAAAAAAAATAAAAGTTGACATTAATTCAGAAAAAATTTTATATAACATTTTTAAGACTTACTGTAGCTTAAATTACTAAGACGCAATTTCTTTGCTTTATATGTTTTATATATTTAGATAATAAAAAAATTAGAGCCTGAAATCCTTATGAAAATATCTTTCAAATCAACTCTTGAACCAAATTTAACTGTCAGGAATGATTCTTCCCGAACAGTTTTCGTGCCTAATAATCAGCCTATAAGGCCAGACGTATTTAAAACTTTTTTAAATCCTTTTTATGTTGATATGCGCTATCCAGATGCTCTTCACGGCAGTAAAGATGTATTTTTAGACATATACGAAAAACGTCTTCCTGATAGAAAGATACTTTTTGAAAATGATACTTGTTTTGCTATTCCTTCAAAGTATCCTTACAATGGAAACGTTGGACATTGTCTTATAATGCCTAAAAGACAGGTAAATTCGTTTTTTAGTTTAACTCCAAAAGAAGCTATGGATTGTTTTGATCTTACTGTAAAATGCAAAAATTTAGTTGGAAATTATTATCAGAAAGGTGATTTACCTTTCAAAGTAGAGTCCTATATTGGGGGAACTCAGTCAGTTCCTCATTCTCATATACATCTAATTCCCATGGTTAATACAAATAACGGATAATATAATGGAATACTAAATTTTAATATTAATAAACGATGAAAATTGCTACATACAGAATATATAATTTAAATTATTAAAACTATATTTATTTTATAAAATAAAACTGGGGAGAGTAATAATTATGGTAGGATCAGTTAGTTCCTCTACTTCTGATGTTAATACAGTTAATTTACAAGATTTTAAAGATGGAAAGGTCAATATTTCCAAGAGCGAACTAAAAAGCTCTGTTTCTGAAATGATTGCTCAAGGAGAAGAACCTTCTGATGTTTTGTTAGATATTGTTGACTCGTATGACAAAATTGATACAAATGACGATGGAATTAGCTATAAAGAATTGGAAACTTATAAAAGTACACCGGCAGGAATAATAAGTAGCCTTGGATTATCAGTTGAATCTATGAAACGTCAACAACTTAATCTTTTTGCTTCAACTTTTTTACAAGATGATTCGACCAGTTCTTCATCATTATTTGGAAGCACAGATTCTTCAGAATCATATTTAAATTCTTTAATACAATCATATTCCTCGTCAGATAGCACTGATAATTCAAATATTTTTGATTTTATATCCTAAATTCATGTCTTGATTAGAAGTAATCTCAAAATAAATTGGTAAAATTCAATGAGCTTAACCCCATTTCAAAAACCGGAATACTCAAAGTCTTTTATCAAGGATTTTTCAGTATTTTATAACATACTATAGCTAATAATATTGATGATAATGCTTTTAAACTTTTATAATTATAATTTTCTTTATAATTTAAAGTAAAACTAGAATTAAAGAGTGTAAAATTGACAATTTATATGGGTTTTTGGCAAAAAATAATTCTTAAGAGTAATAAACTCTAATTCTCATGACTAATATTCATTTTTTTTTGAAGAACTATTATTAATATTGAGTTTGAAGATTATAAAGTCCAATTGAGTTAGAGGTTATCTTTAAAGTTTTACAAAAATTCCTTAATAAGGGATAATACAATTTAAATTCTAGTTAGAATTTAAATTCTGCCTCATGATCTCTTCTTCCCCGTTCCAAATACGGGGTATTTTTATGTCTAAAAATATATAAGAAGCAGACTATAAAGAGTCCTTCGGCGACGCGAAGGCGACGGCGAAAGACTCTTTATAGTCTGCTTCTTATAACCCAACACTAATTAAAAAATATCTCACAAGTTAATGATCCTGTTATATAATTTATTTTATACTTACGGGTTAAAAGAATTAATTTTTTAGAGGATAGATTATGGATATTAAAGTAATTCAAGGCTCTTTAGCAGAAGTTTCGTGCGATGTTCTTATAGTAAATCTTTTCGAAGGCGTAAAAATTCCGGGTGGAGGTACAGGTGCAGTTGATGCGGCAATTGATAATATTATTTCAGATTATGTTATTGGAAAAGATGAATTTAAAGGCAAACTTGGGGATACTTATGTAATCCCTTCCTATGGCAAGATTCCCGCTCAAAAAATCCTGCTCATTGGACTTGGAAAAGCTGAAAAATTTGATTTTAATATAGCCAGACAGGTTGCTGCCAAAGCTATAAAAAAATCCATTTCGTTTCTTAAAGCAAAAACAGTATGCTCAATACTACATGGATCTGGCATAGCAGGACTTGATCCCATGGATTGTGCTCAAATGGTTGCCGAAGGAACTTTAATCGGAGCTTATAAATTCTCAAAATATAAAACAAAGAAAAATAATAACGGATATGAAGGACCTGCAGAGTTTAATATCGTTGAAATTGACCCGGATAAATTACAAAAAATTAATGAAGGTCTGAAAAAAGGCAGAATAATTGCAGAAGCAGTTAACTATGCAAGAGATCTCGTAAATGAACCTGCATCTTTTGTAACTCCATCAAAACTTGCAGAAACAGCCCAGTCCATAAACGGCATCGAGTGCAAAATAATTGACAGGGAAGAAGCTGAGAAACTTGGCATGGGTTCATATCTGGCTGTATCAAAAGGAAGTTCAGAACCGCCAAAGTTTATTCATATGACTTATAAACCGGCAGAAGCATCTAAAAAAATTGCTCTTGTTGGAAAAGGCATTACTTTTGACAGTGGTGGTCTTGATATTAAGCCTGCATCAAGCATGACAAACATGAAAGATGATATGTCAGGTGCTGCTGCCGTTTTAGGTATAATGAACGCTTTAACCAAACTAAAGCCAAATGTGGAAGTACATGGAATAATAGCCGCCTGCGAAAACATGCCGGGTAGTACTGCATATAAGCCGGGAGATATACTAAATGCTATGAACGGTAAAACTATTGAAGTTGATAATACCGATGCAGAAGGAAGATTGACTCTTGCTGATGCTCTTGCATACGCAGATAATTTAAAAGTTGATCAGATTATTGATCTGGCAACTCTTACAGGTGCTTGTCTTGTTGCATTAGGTTATATGGCATCGGGAATTATGGGCAATAATCAGGAGCTGATTGATACTCTGATAAAATCAGCCGACAAAGGCGGAGAAAGACTCTGGCAGCTTCCTATGTACGAAGAATATTTTGAAGGCTTGAAAAGTGATGTGGCTGATTTTAAAAATTCAGGTCCAAGATGGGCCGGAGCTTCTACAGCGGGCTTATTCCTGAAACAATTTGTTGGCAAAACACCATGGGTGCATATTGATATAGCAGGACCTGCATACCTGGATAAAGAAATAAAAGAATTATCAAAAGGCCCTTCAGGAGTCGGTGTCAGAACACTTTTAAATCATATTCTTTCTCAGTAATTTTTAAGGAAGTATTAATGACAAATTCTAGGCTTATTAGCGAACTTCGCTCTTTTATGAAGGAGGAAAGTCTTGATATATTCGTTGTTAATGCAACGGATGAATATCTAAATGAATATATAGAACTGCAACAAAACCCAAGATACTTGTTAATAGGTTTTTCTGGTTCAACAGGAGATGCTCTTGTGACAAATGATCAAGTGTTTCTGTTTGTTGACGGTAGATATCATTTACAGGCAGATCAAGAAGTTGATAAAGATATAGTTACGGTTGTAAAAGTAGGATTAAACGAATCTCCAAGAACTGCCTTAATAAACAAAATAGCTGAATGTTCTCCATCAGGAAGCGTTGTTGGACTTGTAAGCACTAAAATCAGCTATTTTAGTTACAGAATATATGTCGAAAATTTATCCGAAAAAAACCTTGTTTTTAGAGAATTTAATTTTGATCCTGTTTTAAATCTGGCAAAAGTTGAAGAAACAACAAGCAAAGAGCCTTTAAGATACGTCAACATAGAGATATCAGGCTTGACTCCCGTAGAAAAGCTTAACAATGTCTTAGAAAAACTGAAAGTGCTCAATATAGATGTATTACTAATCACAAAGCTTGAGGAAATTGCTTATTTGTCTAATTTAAGAGGAAACGATATTCCTTTTAGTTCATCTTTTAAGGCAAAGGCCATTATTAAAACTGGAAGATGTTTAATTTTTACAGATTTAAGCAAAATATCAGATTATTTTAAAGATAAATATGAAGGCAAATTCGAATTTCTGGATATAAATCTTTTTGAAAAAGAGTTTGAAAATCTAAACGATGAAGTTATTGGATTTACGCCAGGTTCAATGAATCTGTATAATTACAGGTTAACAGAAAAGAATAAGTCAGTTGAGATCGATATGAGCCCTATAACCAGTATGAAAGCTATAAAAAACAAAGCCGAACTCGCACATATGAAAGAAAGTTTCAGGAAGTCCGATATAGCAATAAACAGAGCTATAAGCTGGTTGAATCAGGGGCTGGAAAAAGGGGTAAAACTTACAGAAAAAGATTTTGCAGACAGGGTAAAAGTAATGTTCTTTCAAGAAGGAGCTCACGGACTAAGCTTTGAAGTTCTGGCCGCAAGCGGGAAAAATTCAGCGATTATACATTATACCAATCCTGATCCTGATAGAATCATTCAAAAAGGGGAACTGGTATTGCTTGATTGCGGCGCTTACTTTGAAGGAGGTTATGCAACCGATACTACAAGGACATTTCTTGCAAAAGATAAAAATACAAAAGCTAACAGCGAACAAAAAAAGATTTATACCGAAGTTTTAAAAGCATTTTTGCGTGGACTTAATTATCCTTTAGCCGAAGGCATAAGTGGCTACGATATTGATAAAGAAGTTCGAGAAGTTCTTAAAGACGTTGATGAGTCTTTTAGTTTTCCGCATGGGACAGGACATGGCGTCGGAATTTCTGTCCATGAGTCACCTCCCAGGTTAAGCCCTGCTGATGAAGCTAAAAAGCCGCTTGAACCCGGCATGTGTTTCTCCATAGAACCAGGTCTATACAAAAACGATTGGGGTGGAATTAGATTAGAAAATACAGTTACATTAGAGAAAGAAAATGATAAACTTGTTATAAGCTGTTTAACAAGGTCAAAATTTGATAAAAATCTAGTAGATTATGATCTTTTAAATGATCAGGAAAAAGTCTGGCTTGAAAATTACCAGAATATCTCAATAGGATAAATATGAAAGAAATTACGAGCATTCAAAATCCACTTATAAAAGACGTTCATTCCTTACAGCAAAAGAAAAATAGGAACGAACATGGTCTATTTCTTATAGAAGGTTATAAAGGGGTATACGATGCTCTTAAATCAGGTTTAAAAATTGAATATATTTTTGTCAATCAAACCTTTATCAAGGATTTATCTGAGTTTGAGACGGATGAAATTTATACTGTTTCTGAACAGGTTATGAATAAGATTTCTACTACTGACAGCCCTCCAGAAATTGTTGCCGTTGTAAAGCAGCTTAAATCTTCAATAAACGACATTTTTATAAATGAAAATCCGGTTATTGTCTTGCTGGAAAATATAAAAGATCCGGGGAATTTAGGTACTATTATAAGAACAGCAGCAGCTAGCGATATTTCCGGAATAATCCTTACTGATGAAAGTGTTGATATTTACAATCCAAAAACAGTAAGATCCAGTGCGGCTAATCTCTGGAAAATACCTGTAGTTACTATGACAGATAAAGCCAGTATCAAAAAATGCGTAAATAATTTCAAAAAGTGTAATTTTATTGCTACAGTTGTTCATAAAGATGCCACATTATACTATGATATTGATTTAAAAAAGCCGTCTGTTATTATGTTTGGTTCAGAAGCTGAAGGACTGTCAAAAACACTGACAGATCAGGCAGATATCTTTGCCACAATACCTATGAGCGAAAAAGTAGAATCTATCAATTTAAGTATTTCAGTTGGAGTAATGTTGTATGAAACGCTTCGTCAAAGAAAATACAGTAATTAAATATATTTCTGAGCATAAAAGAGCTGTAAAGCATAGCCTTTTAGTATTTATAATCACATTTATTCTTGGACTCGGTTTTTCTACAGGAATAATCAAGCTTTTTCAAGGTAGAACTCCTTTTGAAATAAATTTTATCCAGACTATTCCCTCTGAAATATTTATTCTCATTATGAAAGTAGCTGTTTTTTTTGGTCTTTTTCTTTCATTTCCTGTTATAGCATATTACCTTGTAAAATCAGAGTTTAAGAAGACCGAAGATAGAAAGCAGCTTATTTTAACTCTTTTAGGTGGATTTTTCCTGTTTTTTATCGGAGTAATGTTTGCCTACTGGATAATAATACCCGTTTCATTGTACATCTTGTTAGGATTCAATTTTAATTTAGCCGCTATAAATATAAATATTTCCAGCTATATATCATTTTGTCTGTTAACTGTGTTTGTTAGCGGAATTGTATTTGAACTTCCTGTAATTATATTTATATTGAGAAAGATAGATTTATTAAAGTCCGAAATAATCTTGAAATACTGGAAATATGTTGTTGCAACAGCCTTTTTACTACCAATACTTGTTATTTCAAATGAGCTTTTTGAAATATTATTTTATTCAGTAACAATGCTGCTGGTTTACTTTTTAATTGTTTTTATTGCCAAAGCTTTTAAATAATTATTGTTATATAGGAATAAGGAGATCAAGGATGGAAAAAATTACTGTAAAAACTCACAAAAAGAATGAGTTAATAGACATAACATCTGAAATAAAGGGAATAATTGAGGCGTTAAATATACAAAACGGTATTTGTGTTATATTTTGCCCTCATACAACTTCAAGCTTAACTATAAATGAAGCTTTTGATCCAAGTGTAAAAGGAGATATAATTTATTCTTTTAATAAAATATCCCCTGACTATAAGGAATTCAGACATGTTGAAGGAAATTCAGGCGCACATGTCAAGTCAAGCGTGATGGGGAGTTCAATTAATTTAATAATCAATAATGGAAAAATTATGATGGGACAGTGGCAGGGAATTTATTTTTCAGAATTTGACGGGCCAAGAACCCGTGAAGTCTGGATAGAAACCATCGCCAAATAATTATTCAGTATAAATATTTTTTCCTTCAGGTGAATAAAGATCTTTTCTGTTTGTAGCCAGCTCTTCAGCTATTTCAATGAATTTTTCTTCATCAAGATCAAGATTTTTGTCCATTTTAGAAAGATAGTCTTCAAGATTTTTCACTGCTTCCCTGATATTTATTTTGTTTAAAAGCAGCATATCTTTAGCCAGCTCAGGATTTGTCGCAGCCAGTCTTGTTGTATCTCTGAAACCACTTGCGGCAAGTGATAAAGCCAAATCTCTGATATTTTCATCAGGATATTTGTCAACCATACCAAAAAGCGACTGACTTAAAAGCAATGGCAGATGACTGATTAAGGCAACTGCTTTATCGTGTTCATAGGGATTTGCAATAATAACTTTAGCACCTATACTGCTTATAACTTCTTTCAGCTCTTCAATATCCTGACTTTCTGACCATCTGGAGGGAGTTAGAACCCATTTTGCATTTTCAAAAAGGTTATCTATGGCATTATCTATCCCTTTATGTTCAGTGCCAGCCATAGGATGACCACCTATAAAATTTATCAGGAATTCACAATTGTCTACATGATCAATAATAAACCCCTTAAGACTTGCAACATCAGTAATAATACAGTCAGGAGAAACTACCTGAGATACTTTATCTATAAAAGGAATAATTTTATGTATAGGGGTACAGATAAAGACAATTTTTGCATCCTTAACAGCTTCAATATCTGTGGAATATTCATCCGCTAACCCTAATTCTTTGGCTTTGACAATAGTTTCTTCTCTGCCTGAAACAGCTATAAGATGAAAATTCTTGGGTCCTAAAGCTTTAAGGATAGAACCTCCAATAAGTCCAAGCCCTATAACTGCAATAGTAAAATCTTTTGACATAATTCTATCCTTCAAAACAATTTAAGAGGTAGGATGGGCAGTCTTGTCCATCAGTATTGATTTTTATATTATACAATTATTTTGAATAAGGAACGATAAATTTGTCTATTAATTCATTAATTTCTTTCATCACTTTTTGATACTGCTCAATGGTTAAACTCTGAGCACCGTCTGAATATGCCTTGTCAGGATCATGGTGTACTTCTATCATTAATCCATGTGCTCCTGCAATTAATCCGGCTTTTGCCATAGGAGAAACAAGATATCTCCTGCCTGTGGCATGGCTTGGATCAACAATTACAGGAAGATGAGAATACTTTCTTATAATTGGAACAGCTGCAATATCAAGAGTATTTCTTGCATAAGTCGAATCGAATCCTTTTACCCCTCTTTCACAAAGAATTACATTGCTGTTTCCTCCATACATAATATGTTCAGCAGCAAGGAGAAATTCTCTAATTGTTGCAGAAGGACCTCTCTTTAATAAAACTGGCTTTTCAATTTTTCCGACAGCTTTCAGAAGCTTAAAATTCTGCATATTTCTTGCGCCAATTTGAACTATGTCTGCATAATCAGCAACCATTTCAACATCTACACTATCCATAACTTCAGTTACTATAAGAAGCCCTGTTTCTTCCCTTGCTTGCGCAAGGTATTTAAGCCCTTCTTCTTCCATCCCCTGAAATTCATACGGACTTGTTCTGGGTTTAAAAGCGCCGCCCCTTAAAATATCTGCTCCTGACTCTTTTACGGCATGAGCTACTCGTAAAAAACCTTCCTTGTCATCTTCAACACTGCATGGTCCTGCCATTACAACAGGTCTTTCACCATTGCCGATTTTGACTCCCATGCCAAGATTAATAACAGAATCAACTCTTTGACTTTCTCTACTGGCCATCTTAAATGGTTCCTGTATAAGCTTTACTTCCCTCACTCCCTCATAAGAAGCTATGGATTGAGGTTCAACAAGTCTTTTATCACCTATTGCCGCAATAACTGTCATAACATCACCACGGTTTAAAATAAGTTTAAAACCATAATTTTCCATTTTGTCAGCAACTCTTTGAATCTGTTCTTCTGTAGCATCGGGTTCCATAATAATAATCATAATCTTTTCTCCTTTTTAACAAAATAATATATATAATAGTTTTTCAAGCAATAAAAAAACCGGATGCAGTTTCCTGCACCCGGTTTTTAGTTTTTATTCTAACAACAGGTACAGGATTTATGGCTTGTAAAGTATTCATTAATTGCTTTGGCGGCTCGTTTTCCAGCCCCCATTGCATTAATTGCATTTGATTCACCTGTTGGAGCAACGTCTCCACCTGCATAAACACCTGGAATAGAAGTCAATCCTGTTTCAGGATCAACAATTATGTAACCTCTAGCATTAACATTAAGGTCTAAACCTTCCTCAAGAGCAGAAGTCTGAATAATTGGATTAGGATTTGTGCCAAGCGCAACAATTACAGTATCAACTTCCATATCCACGATATTATCTTTTACCGGGACAGGCTTTCTTCTACCGCTTTCATCAGGTTCTCCAAGCTCCATTACCTGAAGTTTGATACTTGATACATAGCCCTCCTGTCCTTTTATTTCTAGCGGGGAATGAAGAAGTTTGAATATTATGCCTTCTTCTTTAGCATGTTCAATCTCTGCTTTTCTTGCAGGAAGTTCAGCTTCTGATCTTCTATAAACAATTGTAACTTCTTCAAATCCAATTCTTTTAGCTGTTCTAGCTGCATCCATAGCTGTATTTCCACCGCCAACAACTGCAATTTTCTTTCCGAATCTGATAGGAGTAGGATATTCATCTCGGTTTGCTCTCATCAGATTTACTCTCGTCAAAAATTCATTGGCTGAATATACTCCGTTCAGGTTTTCACCGGAGATATTAAGCATCTTTGGAAGACCGGCACCGCTGCAAATAAATATTGCATCATACCCGTCCTCAAAAATATCCTGAATTGTCAGGGATTTACCTACAATGACGTTTGGTTTAAATTCAACGCCTATTTGTTTTAATGATTCAATTTCTCTGTCAAGAGCTGTTCTGGGAAGTCTGAATTCTGGAATTCCATATCTTAAAACACCGCCAAGAGCATGGAGTGCTTCAAATACTGTTACTTTGTGTCCTGCCCTTGCCAGATCCGCTGCGGCAGTTATTCCTGCACAGCCTGATCCAACTACGGCAATTCTTTTCCCTGAAGGAATTATTTTGGTATTTTCAATAGCTGTTTTATCGCCTACATATCTTTCAAGACAGCCAATAGCTACTGATTTATTCTTGATTCCTAAAACGCAGTTACCTTCACATTGTCTTTCCTGCGGACATACCCTGCCGCATACTGAAGGAAGAAGACTTGTTTCTCTAATGATATTACCAGCTCCCTGTAAATTCCCTTCTTTGATTTTTTGAATAAAGCCGGGAATATTTATATTAACAGGACATCCTGCAATACATTTTGGATTTTTACAGTTAATACAGCGACTTGCTTCAAGTAATGCCTGTTCATCACTAAAATTATTTTCTACTTCTTGAAAATTTTTATTTCTGTAATCAGGATCAAGTGTGTAAGCTAATTGCCTTTCGATTTTCTGATTCATTATAGGTTCCTTTTATGTGATAGATTTATATTTTATTAATTATCAGTAAGGGTGCCAATAAAACAACCCCGTTACGAATTTATATTACATATAACACGTTTAATATGTCTTTTGCAAGAAAAGCTAAGAGCCTGTTTGACAAAAATTAAAAAAACATTGTTATTTAAGATTTGTTATTATTTATTAATCTACGAACGTGCCTGTTACATTCTCTCTCTCAGATCTTACTTTATTCATGATTTCTTCAAATTCTTTTTCGTCAAGGGTTTCTTTTTCAAGAAGAACTTTTACAACTTCTTCCATCATATCTTTGTTTTCAGAAAGAAGATTTTTGGAGAAAATATATCTTTCCTGAATAAGTGCTTTTGTTTCTCTATCAATGATTGAAGCAACTTCTTCAGAGAAATCTCTTTCATGTCCGAAGTCTCTTCCTAAAAACACATTTTCATTTGTTTTGCCGAAAGTCATAGGTCCCATTTTTTCGCTCATACCATAAGCTGTTACCATCTTTTTTGCAAGACCCGTAACTTTTTCAAGATCGTTCTGTGCACCGGTTGTAATATCACCAAAGATAATCTCTTCTGCAATTCTACCACCCAGGGTCATTGCCATTCTATCCAGTAATTGAGATTTGCTGTAAAGAACCTGATCATTTTCCGGCAAAGTCATCGTTAAACCAAGCGCCATTCCTCTTGAAATAATAGTTACCTTATGAAGAGGGTCACAATTTTTAAGAAGTTTCGCAAGCAGGGCATGACCAACCTCATGATATGCAATAATTTCCTTTTCCTTATCGGAAATTAAACGGTTTTTCTTTTCCGGTCCTGCTATAACCTTGTCTATCGCTGCTTCTATATCGATCATTTCAATTTCTTTTTTATTATATCTTGCAGCAAGTAATGCTGCTTCATTTAACAAGTTTGAAAGATCAGCACCTGTAAATCCAGGGGTTCTCTTTGCGACAACTTTAGTATCAACTTCTGTAGAAAGCGGTTTTCCTTTGATATGAACTTCAAGAATCTGTTCTCTTCCGATAATATCCGGTCTGTCAATTACGACCTGCCTGTCAAATCTTCCTGGTCTTAAAAGTGCATTATCAAGAATGTCAGGTCTATTCGTGGCAGCTATAATTATAATTCCCTGAGTCCCATCAAAACCATCCATTTCAACTAGAAGTTGGTTTAATGTTTGTTCTCTTTCATCATGTCCACCACCCATTCCTGCTCCACGCTGTCTTCCTACTGCATCAATTTCGTCTATAAATATGATACACGGAGCATGCTTTTTGGCTTGTTCAAACAAGTCTCTTACACGTGATGCACCAACACCAACAAACATTTCAACAAAGTCTGAACCACTTATACTAAAGAACGGAACGCCTGCTTCACCTGCAACTGCTTTTGCCATCAATGTTTTACCGGTACCGGGCGCACCTACAAGAAGTACTCCTTTTGGAATTTTTGCACCTAGGGCAAGATATCTTTCTCCGTTTTTAAGAAAATCAACAATTTCCTCAAGTTCCTGCTTGGCCTCATCTATACCTGCCACATCAGAAAAGGTGACTTTTACTTTATTATCAAGCATCATTTTAGCTCTGCTCTTACCGAACGACATAGCTTGCGATCCACCGCTTTGAGCACTTCTGAACATCAGAAATAAACCAACTAATAATAAAATAGGTAGAATTAATGAACCAATAAGACCTATCCACTGTCCTGAATTATTTGGTGGTTCAACAGCTATATCAACCTTATTCTGGTTAAGTTTATCAATTAAAGTCGGATCATTCAGAGGGATTAAGACTTTATATTTTGTACTTGTTAAAGCTTTATGTGAAGGCTCTATTTTTGGAGTCGCCAGAATAGAGTTATCTGAAAGGTCAACATGCTTAATCGTTCCCTGATTAACCTTTTCCATAAACTGGCTATAAGATAAATTCTCTATAGAATCTGTTTTTACAGTAAATACAGAGGCGATAAACGCCATTATAATCAAAAGCAGTATTATATAGACTCCTGTTGTTTGATATTTTTTCATTTATTACTCCCTTAAAAAAACAAAATTTGATCTGTTAAAGTATATCAGCTAAATTATAACATTACCTTGAAAATATTTTAAATTTTAAAAAACAATATTAATAAATATAGCAAAATGTTACTTAATAATATTTTACTACAATATTTTGTTTATAATGAAAAATATAGACATTTAAGCATTGCACCGACTGTTGAATTTTTTTTAAAATCAAGTTTGAATAAGTGTTAATCTATATTTATTTTTTTAAATTCATGTCCTTAATTAAATTGAATAAAAATTTCATATTATTTAATGATTGAAATTATTTTTCTACTAGTATAATTGCTTAAGGAACTAAAAAAATTAGTTTACATTAAAATGATCTGATATTAAGATAAATTAAAGGCAAAATTTAATAATCTATATTCAATGAGTGAGACATCCATTAGGAGGAAAATTGTTGAGTGAAAGGATAATAATAAAAGGAGGCAGTCAACTAACGGGAGAAGTCTCTATTGGCGGAGCAAAAAACGCCGTTCTTAAGTTGATGGCTGCTGCACTTTTACTGGATGATATATGTGAAATACATAATGTTCCGGAGTTAAGCGATGTTCAGACTATGATTGAGGTTATCAATCATTTAGGAGTTAAGACAGAATACAAGCCTTCGGAAAAATCTTTAATAATAAATGCAAAATATATTACGAATTATGAAGCTTGTTATGAACTGGTCAGTAAAATGAGAGCTTCTTTTATTGTGCTTGGAGCATTACTCGGCAGATGTAAAGAAGCCAGAGTTGCCCTGCCTGGTGGCTGCGCAATAGGAGAAAGAAGGATTGATCTTCATATAAAAGGACTTGAAGCTCTTGGTGCTCAGGTTAAAATTGAAGGCGGATATGTCGTTGCAAAGGCTCAGAAACTAATAGGAGCAGAAATCCATCTTGACAGACCGAGCGTAGGAGCTACTGAAAATCTCATGCTGGCAGCAGTTCTTGCTGAAGGTTCTTCCATTATTAATAATGCAGCACAGGAACCTGAAATTGTTGATCTGGCAAACTTTTTAAATTCAATTGGTGCAGATGTTTCAGGAGCAGGGACTTCCGAAATAGTTATTAACGGAGTAAGACAGAAGGATCTTCATTCAACTGTATATACAACCGTTCCGGACAGAATTGAAGCAGGTACCTATATTGCGGCAATAGTTGCCACAAGAGGGCATGCAATAGTAAGAAATGTATTCCCGAATCATTTAAGCTCAGTACTCAGTAAACTTAATGAAATGGGCGCAACTACAACAATAATTGATCCATTTAGCATTGAAGTATCCTGTGTTAACAGAACAAAAGCTGCTGACATAGTTACACAGCCTTATCCTGGATTTCCAACTGACCTTCAATCCCCATTTATGTCTATTATGACGATATCTAAAGGTATAAGCATCGTTACAGAAAGTATTTACGAAAACAGATTCCGTCATGTCGGTGAATTAAGAAGAATGGGTGCAGATATTCAACAAGAAGGTAATCATGCTATAATTAAAGGAGTTAAGAATTTAACAGGAACTCAAGTAAAAGCCAGCGATCTAAGAGCTGGAGCAGCTTTAATTGTAGCAAGCTTATGTGCCAGCGGAACCTGTGTAATTGAGAATTTACATCATATAGACAGAGGTTACGAGAATCTTGAAGAAAAATTAAGTAATCTTGGCGCAAATATTACCAGAGTTGTTGATAACCTGTCTAATGTTGAATCTCATATTCAATCACATGAATTAAAAATCTGAGGTCAAAATAAATGGCTCAATATAAAAGATGGTATGATCAGGATCCATTATTAATGGAAGTAATGGATATGTTGCAATATTATCAAGATGATCTTATTGAGCAGGCTGAAATATTTCTTTCCAGAATTGAAGCACAGGTTGGAAAAGAAATAATTGATTCATACTATGAGTCAGTTCAAACTTTGATAAAAGGCAATCGCTGGTATGATGCTAATCCTGTTTTGTCAAGAACTATTGAGCTTTTAAGGATTATTCCTCCTGATGTTCAAAGGAAAGCAGCTCAGACATTTATTGACAATTTAAAAGTTCAGGGAATCACGCCTGATATGATGAAAGAGCAAACTAGCTAATTGTCTTATAAATTTGGCAAAGTAGCCGCAAAGAACTGCAGTAATTTATATATTTCCTCATAATTACCTGAAGAAAAAGCTATTTCTGATGCGGAAATTCTTTTAATACCAGGTGCAAATTCTGCAATATCAGCGTGTTTTCTGTCTGCAAAATCAACTTCAAGCTTATAAGGAGAATTTGTTCTGTACAGAGTCCAGTTTTCTTTATTTTTAACCGCTGAAATAACAGCCGTCTTTAATTCTTCAAATAACTGTTCATTTGGCTTGCATATAGCCGAAGAATATGAAATTGCTGTCTTTGTACAAACTGTAGTTATATTTTTAACAGCGTTTGAAGCTTCATCGCAAACAATATTATCTCCTGTCAGCATAACAACGGGAACATTTTTAATCCCTGCATATATAGCATTTAGTTCAGTTTCACCGACAAAGTTACCATTTAATTTTACCCTCTTGAAAATGGAAGAAATCGTGTGAGCTAACACACCTTCTTTTGAACCGGCTCTGGCATGATAACCAGCCAGAATTACACAGGAATAACTTTCATCCAGTCCTGCCATCATAGAAACAGGTTTAGGTTTACCTGTTATAAGATAAACGTTGGGATTTAATTCGGCAAGATTTAAATTTTCCATACTTCCATGTGCGTCATTAATGGTTATTTTATCTGTATTGAGTTCAAGCAGAGATTCAACAATACAGTTTAATTCTTTATGCTGCTGCTCAGTTGATTTAAAATAAGCTTCTCCACCGGATTCCACAGTTTGATGGGGATAAACAACTCCATTTGTTCCTTCCAGATCGGCGGAAATATATACATTTAACATTTATTTATGCTCCAAAGAAAAGTTTATTAACACCATAAAATACTATAACACAATGTTATAGTATTAAATCAGGCATTCAATATAATCGGAAATTAGACTTCTATAAAAAGCCTTGAACCGACAATATTTGGTTTACCATTATGATAACCAGCAAAATATCCGCCTGAAACAGGTCTGTTCTGACCATACATATTTTTGCTATTATTTTGTGTAGCTATAAACGGACTGGCAAAAGGATTGCTGCTTTGCTTTGGAGCTACCTGTGTGACAGATCCGGTTCGGGTAGTTTGGAACAGATTTCCTACAAAATTAACAAGATTTAATGCCATAATACCTTCTCTTCGCTCGCTCTTATCTTCTTAGTTAGAATTTTAATAATGAAAAATTAAAAGTCATAAATATGACCCTATTTTTTATATCGGAAATATTTTTTCAAACTTGATGCTTTTAATAAAAAGTCATCTAAAAAGTGTATTAAAGATTCTTATTATTTTAAGCAATTTTATTTAAGTCATTGTTTTATTATTTAATGTCAATAGTTTATTTATAAATGATTAAAATATGTTATCTAATCAAATTTTAAGCTTAGGTTATAAACCTTATAATAGTTCTACTAAAAATGTAATACCATTAAAAGTTGCTCAACAAGCTGATGATCTACATAAAATGGATGATTATCAAAGATTTACACAACACAGTATTGAGCATTATGAAAGGATATTTGGGCATGAAACGCCTGAATCTGTTAAATTACCAAATGTTATGGATGAAGTTAATCTTCATTTTGATATTTTTATGATAGGTGATACTCATTTATTATTTATGCCGAAAGAAGGCTCTTATAATTCCTTAAATGAATTTCACGAAGTTAAAGAAAATAAGGTAGTTAAATCAGTAGAAGAAGTTATAAATGTTCTTCAAAAAATGTACCCAGATAGAAACATATATTTCTTTGAGCATGGTTCCGGTAAGAATGCCATAAGAAATATAAACAGAAAAGAAGTTTTATCTGCACATGGTCATTTTATTATACCTCCTCAAAATACTCAGCCACTTCATGATGAAATAATTAAACAGATACATAAAACATTAACACCTGATTTAGGTTGGAAAAGACCTAACGAAGATCCTAATGCACTTTTAGGCATTAATAAACGCAATTCAAGTATAAGAGAAATATTTGAAATAATTGCTTCTAATACAGGAAATAACAGAGAGAAGGCATATCTTTTATTTTCAACAATTACACCGGATAATTCTATTTCTTTTAACTTTATTCCAAAAGATTGTAACGAACAAAAAACCATTTCACAGATATTTAGAAGAGTATTAAGTAAATTTTTTAAAGGAGTTGATAATACTGATTGTTATGACTGGAAAAAACTGGTTACAGATAATTCTTTCTCATTAACCCAAGAACAAAGAATAATGGAACATAAAGCAGGAATTAATGATTTCCTGTTTAGGTTAGACAAGATAACAAACAAAGTTAAACAAGTACATTTTAGAGGCAGAAAAGTACTTGATCTAACTGCTTAAACAGGAAATTAACCCGGTACAACTCATCTTATAACCCTAATTATAGCTTATTCAGCTTGCAGTATATTTTTGCCAGTGGTCAAAAGCTTCGTTTGAATATTTTGTGAGCTCGAATTCAAGATAATTAGTTGGTCTACCCGGTTTTTTAGCAAGTTTCATGCCGGCTTCCTGTGGAGTTCTATTTGCCTTTTTGTTGTTACATCTTGTACATGCCGCAACTACGTTATCCCATGAATTTTTTCCACCCTTTGATTTTGGCATGACATGATCAATTGTCAGCTCAGAAGATTTTTTACCGCAATACTGGCATGTGTGATCATCTCTGTGATAAATATTTTTCTTGTTAAAAGGTAGTTCCTTATAAGGAACTACCACATAATAACGAAGTCTTATAACTATAGGGGCATGAATAGTTTGATTAATTAAACAGCCGTTATGCTCAACTTCTTCAGCTTTACCTTTAACAAGGAGCTTCAGTGCCCGCTGCCATGTGCAGACATTTAGAGGTTCATAAGTGGCATTAAGCAATAAGACTTTTTCCATTTTTTTCCCCTGTTAATAATGGGTTAGATAAATTCAAAATATCTTATTTTAGTAAATATTTGGGTCAACTACTACAATTGTATTATTCCCATTTTCCTGTATTTATAACCAATTCGACGATAAGAATGTTACAAGTGTTAAGAACTAAATTTGGATTGTGAGGCTAAGAAAAAAATTGTGATTTTTTTGAAAAATCGAATTTTTCTTTAACCGATTTTGCCTTGACAATAGAACATGGAAAATGCAAAAAAATATTTTTTTGCATTTTCCATAGTGTTTTTTTATTTTGCTTATATTATACTTTTTTAGGCTAATCCATGTCCAACTATGGAAATATGGGTATACCACAGACACTAAATTCAGGATTTAAAAAAATCACCATTAGTGGTATTGCGGAGCGGGAACACAGGTTTTTTAAAGAGCGGCTTCGCCGGTCTGAAAGAAAACCATCTCGTTCATGTATAGTAATTTTTTGTTTATGTTATGATCTTACATGTTAATTTTAAATGTAATTGTTAGCGAATAGAAATAAAAGGAGAACGTACCAATATGCCCGTTGCATCAATGATAGAACTTTTAGAAGCTGGAGTACACTTTGGTCACCAGACAAAACGCTGGAATCCAAAGATGAAAAAATACATTTTCGGTGAAAGAAACGGAATATATATTATAGATCTTCAAAAAACAACAGTGATGTTGGACAAAGCTTATGACCTCGTAAGAGATTTTGCTGCCAGAGGCAGAAATGTTGTTTTTGTGGGTACTAAAAAGCAGGCATGTGAAATAATTGAAGAAGAAGCAAATAGATGTGGTGCTTATTTTATTAACAGACGCTGGCTTGGTGGTACATTAACAAACTTTGAAACAATCAGATCTCGAATTAATAGACTAAGAGAACTTGAAGACTTCAAGAATAGTGGTCATTTTGATCGTTTACCTAAAAAAGAAGTTGCTTCTCTTACAAGACAACTCAATAAACTTATGGGAACTCTTGGCGGAATCAAAACCATGAGAGGACTCCCTGATGTAATCTTTATTGTTGACCAGAAAAAAGAATTAATTGCCATTCAAGAGGCAAATAAACTCGGTATTCCAATTGTTGGTATCGTTGATACAAATTGTGATCCTGACGCAATTGATTATGTAATACCTGGAAATGATGATGCAATAAGAGCAATTAAATTAATTACAGGTAAGATTGCTGATGCTGTTATTGAAGGACATAAACTAAGAGAAAGTGCCGGAAAAGAAGCTTTACCTGCAAAAATTGAAGAAGTTAAAGCAGAAGATGCCGGTGTAACCGCAGAAGCTTTGGAAGAATCTTCCAAAGAAAGTTTTGCAGTTGCTGATGAACTTCCGGCTTCTGATCAAATTAAAGAAGAGACAAGCGCAGAATAATATTTGGAGGATATATAATGTCAGTTAGTGCGGCACAAGTTAAAGAATTAAGAGATAAAACCGGTGCAGGCTTCATGGATGCTAAAAAAGCACTTGTGGAAACCGGTGGCGATATGGATAAAGCGGCAGAATTTTTGAGACAAAAAGGTATTACTTCTGCTGAAAAGAAAATGGGACGTATTGCAGCTGAAGGTCTGGTCGGTTCTTATATTCATAATGGCAAAATCGGTGTTATGGTTGAGATAAACTGTGAAACAGATTTTGTTGCAAAAACAGAAGAATTCAAGCAACTGGTTAAAGATATTTGCCTTCACATTGCAAGTTCAGCTCCTCAGTTTGTTACCAGAGATGAAATTCCAGCTTCAGTTATTGAAGAAGAAAAGAGAATTGAATCAGGAAAAGCTGATCTTGCTGGAAAACCTGCTGAAATTGTTGAAAAAATCGTTACAGGCAGAGTTGATAAATTAATGGCAACAAAAGTTCTTCTTGAACAGCCTTTTGTAAAAGATCCTAGCAAAACTATAGAAGAACTTATCAAGGAAAAAATTGCTAAAATCGGTGAAAAAATCACTGTAAGAAGATTTGTCAGATACGTTCTTGGCGAAGGACTCGAAAAAAGAAATGAAGACTTTGCACAGGAAGTTATGAATCAAATGAAAAGTTAATTTATAACTTGATTAATTGAATTAAAAGAGGTAAAGCAAATGCTTTACCTCTTTTGTTATATAACAAAAGTTTTCATTCCATTGGCGTTCCTGGAGCATTTATAGGCTCAATAGGCATAGCAGAATCTCTCCATTCTTCAAAGCCTCCTTTAAGAGCGTAAGCAGTAAAACCTTTTTTTCTTAAAAAATCTGCCATGTATTTACTTAAATCTTCATTACCTTTGCTCGCATAGATTATATATTCCTTATCTTTAGGAAGTCCCATATATACTTCCTGTTCCAGCATTTCAGGAAGGTGTATTGCCCCTTCAATCTGATCAGAATCTTCTGTATAAACTTCTTCAGGTCGTGCGTCGATAAAAATAATATCTTCACCTGTATCAATTTTTCTTTTTGCTTCTTCTTTTGACAATATATCAATAGCCATTTTCATATCCCCCAATTTTAAAAATTATCTACATATAGACTATCATTTTTTTTTGAGGCATTAATCGCCTGTTTGGATAAGTAGAAGTAGTCTCAAAAGTCCAAATTTTTAAATTTGAGACTTTTGAGACTACGACCTTACAAAAGCGAGAAATGTCTAAAATGATGAATTTTAGACATTTTGACACTAGCCGATGAAAATACACGAAAAAATTAGGGATTTTAATCCGGAATTATTGATTTATTTTTATATAAAACTTTAGCCGCATTCCAAAGGATAATCTGACTTTTGCCAGGCAACCAAACCGCCTTTTAAACTGATTAAATTATCATATCCATTATCTTTTAAAAAACTGACTGCATTTTTGCTTTTTTCACCTGATTTGCTAACAACCACAAGGCGTTTATCAGTCTCTATTCGCTTAAATACATATTTAAGCTCTGACATTGGGACATTCTTCGATTTTGGAATATGTGCCGAGAAAAATTCATCTTTTTCCCGAACATCAATAAATAAATAACCGGGTCTATAAAGATAATCCATAACCTGAATAGGTGGTTCTTCTTTAATTCTGCCTATGATTACATTTCTAAAAATCAGGTATAAAATAACCCCAACAGCTATACATTGTATTAATAGATACAGATTCATTGCTTTTACCCTTTTACTAAAAACTGCTTTCTAAAATATTTTATCAAATTGTAGCATTTTTTATAATTTTAACCAAGTTATCAGTTGCATAAGGCTTTGATAGCTTTTTATTAATTATTTTCATAGATTCTAATTTTTCTTCATCATTGAAAATTTCCAAAATCATCTTTATTAAATTATTTTGATTGCATTCTGCATCCTCAAGATAAGCAGAAGCACCTGCTTTTGTGAGAGCTTTAGCATTGTGTCTCTGATGATCAGACGCAGCAAACGGGTAAGGGATCAATATAGAAGGAAGTCCACTTAAATTAAGCTCTGAAATACTGAGAGAACCTGCCCTTGATATAGCAAGATCAGCAGCAACAAGCGGAATTGACATATTATCAAAATAAGGTCTGGCAATATAGTACGGATTTTCATTATATTCAGGCCAATTATAATAAAGCTGCTCAATATATTCATCATAATTCTTTTTGCCTGTCTGATGAATAATCTGCAAATTATAATCATTAATTAAAACAGGTGCAGCTTTAAGCATTGCACTATTAATTGTTTTTGCTCCCTGAGATCCGCCCATAACAAGCAGAGTCTTTTTGGAAGTACTTAAATTAAGCTCTTTTAACGCCATTTCTTTTTCAACATTGTTTATATTGGATCTTATGGGATTACCATTTACTATAATATTTTTTGAATTAATATAATTTCTTGCCTCTTCAAAAGCAACTGATACTGCTTTTGCCCATGGTGCCATAAGCCTGTTTACAATACCCGGGTGTGCATCAGGATCATGAATAACAAAAGGAATCCTAAGAATAATTGCTGCAATCAAAACTGGGCCACTGACATATCCGCCTGTTCCAAGTATCACATCAGGTTTTATTTTTTTTAACTGTATTACAGCATCACAGACAGCTTTATTAAGTTCGAAAAACCATTTAATCAAACCAAACCCTAATTTTCTTGGCATTCCTGATATAGAGACAGGGATAAATTCAAATTTTTCTTTTAGGGCTATCTCTTTTTCCATATTTCTGGGACAACCTATGTAGTAAACTTTTTCAATATCATTATCTGTTTTTAATGCTTGAACTACAGCAACAGCTGGATAAATATGCCCACCTGTTCCGCCACCTGCAACTGCAACAATCAGTTTTTTATTGTTAATTGTCATCTTTATTAATATTCTTCCTGTGTATGTATTTTCTTTACTCTTTTTCTTGAAATATTCAATAAAATTCCAAGCATAAACAAGGTTACAACGACAGATGAACCTCCGTAACTAATTAAAGGGAGAGTGACACCTGTTACGGGCAGGACTCCTTCAGCTACACCAATATTAATGAATGCCTGTAATCCGATTGAAAATGTTATTCCAAAGGCAATCAGTCTGCCAAACATGTCAGGACATTTATTTGCTATTAGAAAACCTCTATGTATAAACGCAAGAAAAACCCCTATTAATATTATGCAGCCGATAAGTCCAAATTCTTCAGCTATAACAGCAAAAATAAAATCAGTATGTCTAAAAGGCAGCCAGAATAACTTTTGCTTGGAATTTCCAAATCCAACACCCATAATTCCACCCGAACCAATTGCATACAAAGACTGTATCAGATTATATCCTGTTCCCTGCGGATCTGCCCAGGGTTTTAACCATCCTGTTATTCTTTTTAACTGATAAGGGGTGGATAAAATTTGTGCATAAATAAAAGGCACTAATGTAACAACTGCCCCACCAATCAATACATGAGATACACCTGCAACAAGCATCATAGCTGCAGTCACAAAAGTTATTATCATTGAAATGCTTAAGTTTGGCTGTTTAAAAATAAGCGCAATCATAATTAATATCAGGAAAAAATGTTTCAATAACTTTTTATCAAAAAGACTTTTAGCTTGTACAAGAGCAGAAGCAGCAAGAAATATACAGGCTATTTTTGCAAGCTCAGATGGTTGAATAGGAAGACCAACCAGCCATCTCGATGATCCATAACTTGTTTTACCAAGTCCCGGAATAAAAGTTGCTCCAATAAGAACTATTGTTATTACAGAAAACGGAACGGCTAATTCTTTCCAGTATCTATAATCAAATCTTGAAATCTTGAACATAAAAAAACAGCCAAGCGCAACAAACAAAATGTGCTTAATAACATAATATGCAGGATTATTATATATCTCAAGCCCATCCGGAGCTCCGGCACTAAATATCGCCATTGAGCCAAACACAATCAACGCAGTAATAATTGCTACCAGCATACTATCCGGCGGTGCCAATATAACATTTGATTTCTTTTTAATATTTTTATCCCGATTTTTATGCAGGGCTATACGCTTTTTTCTTAATGACATAGTCTTTAAATGCCTGTCCTCTTTCTTCGTAATTTTTAAACATATCATAGCTTGCGCATGCAGGCGAGAACAAAACCGGTCCTGTTTTTAGATTAAAGGCAGTCTCAATTGCTTCCTCAAGTGAACCTTTTCTATGAATATTTAAATAACCGAATGATTCAAGTGCTTCCTGAAATCTATCAGCCGCTTCTCCTATTAAAATAACAGAATCTGCATGTTTTTTAACAGTTTGAACAAATTCACAGAGGTCAGTTCCCTTATCCCTTCCCCCTGCAATCAAAACAACCTGTCTATCTTCAAAAGCACGCATTGCGCAAATTGCTGAATCACAGTTTGTAGCTTTTGAATCGTTAAAAAAGTCAATTCCTTCAATTGTATCAACAAATTCAAGTCTATGCTCAGGCGGCTTAAAGTTTGATATTGTTGCTTTGATGGTCTCTGTGTCAATTCCTGCAATCTTTGCAATTGCAATAGATGCCATTATATTTTGATAATTATGTTTCCCTATAAGAGAAATATCCTTTAATGCAATAATTTCTTCTATTCTACCTTTACTCTTGTATACGATTTTATCGTTTTGAACATAAACAGATGTATCAGGCATTTCTCTTCCAAAATACACAATTTTTGAATCGGTTCTACTTTTTAATTCCATTACTTTTGGATCACAGGCATTTAATATAGACCATGCCGGTGATTTATAATCAGTAAACAAAGAAGCTTTAGCCTCAAAATATGCTTCTTCAGAACCATGCCAGTCAATATGATCCGGGGCATAGTTTATAAATAAAGCTATTTGAGGTTTAAATGTCTTACTTGTATATATTTGAAAAGAACTAAGTTCTGTAACAAAATAATCAATATTACTATCAACCAATGTAATTGGCGGCAAACCGATATTTCCGCATGCAGGTGCATTTAACCCCGCATTTGTCAGAATTTCTGATACAAGCTTAGTGGTGGTAGTCTTGCCGTTAGTGCCTGTTATAGCGATAAAAGGCTTGTCAGTTTCTATATATGCAAGTTCTATCTCACTAATAATTTGAATATTATTATTCCTTGCCAGCTCAATTACCTCGGAATGAGGAGGTATACCGGGACTTGCTATAATTAAATCAGCATTTAAAATGGTTTCTTCTTTATGTCCACCCATTTCAATATTTACTCCAAGCTGTTTTAATTCAAAAATCCTTTCATCATCTGTGGACTTTTCTTCCCTTCTTTCACTAATTGTACAGTTAGCACCTTTTTTAACCAGATATTTAGCTGATGCAATTCCGCTTAATGAAAAACCTAAAATTGTAATGTTCTTGTCTATCCAATGTCTTTTCATACTTACTCTCTTCTCTAGCTCAGATAAAATTTTAAAATACTACCTATTAATGCAAACAATATTCCTACAAACCAGAATGTATAAACAACATTTGTTTCAGACCAGCCCATAAGTTCAAAATGATGATGAATAGGGCTCATCTTAAAGATTCTCTTTCCTGTTGTTTTAAAGCTTATAACCTGTAATATCACTGATAATGTCTCAATTACAAATATTCCGCCTATTATTAATATCCACAATTCAAATTTACCGATAATGGCAAGCGTAGCGAATATTCCTCCAAGAGCCAAACTGCCTGTATCGCCCATAAATATTTTTGCAGGATGTTTGTTATAGTATAGAAATCCAAAACAGCTTCCTGCTATAGCAGCAGAAATTATAGCCAAATCGGGTCTGCCTGTAAACATACAAACTGCTGTCACAGCAGATAAGGCAAACGCAACTGTACCGGATGCAAGTCCATCAAGTCCATCTGTCAAATTAACAGCATTTGAAAACCCGACTATCATAAAAACTGCAAAGAATGGATAAAAAATACCAAGATCTATGTTTGCCAGACCAAAAATCGATATAGACCTTTCACCTGTATATGTAACATATAAAGCTGGAATCGCAGCTATCAGGATTTGCAGCAAGAGTTTTCTTCTTGCGCTTAATCCTTTATTCTGCTTTTGGGTTACTTTGGCCATATCATCTTTTAATCCGATAAAAGTAAATAACCCAAAGGTAATTAATACAATTAAGGCTTCAATATTTGTCTTTTGATCCATAACTAAAGACAGTACTGCACCAACTATTGCAGGAATTACAATAATCAAGCCACCCATAGTTGGAGTCCCGGCTTTTTTACTGTGAGAAGCAGGACCATCTTCTCTTATGAACTGTCCATACAGATTCTTTTTGAGAAAGTCAAGGTAAGGAACACCCGCTAAAAGTGTTAATAACATTGAAAGTAACGCTGATACATAAACTAGCATTAATTCTCTCCCGCATTTTTCAATTTTTCAACAATATTTTCAAAAGACATACATCTTGAAGCTTTTAAAAGTACAACCGATTCAGGTGCCAGAGTATCTAATAAATATTCTACAACTTCATCATTTCTAGTAAATGATTTAACGTTAAATTTTTCATTTTCTAAAGATTTTGATATTAATTCTGCCTTTTCTCCAACTGTAATCAATTCAAAAATCGGCTTGTTTTTTAAGAAGTCACCGATTTCTTTATGCAGACTTTCCTCATATTTACCTAATTCAGCCATATCTCCAAGAACAAGCACAACTTTTTTATTGGAATAAGAACTAATTACAGCTTTAACAACAGCCTTTACAGAATCGGGATTTGCATTGTAACAATCATTTATTATTTTTATGTTGTTCCTGTAATCCATTATCTGCCATCTGTTATCAATAGGTCTATATAAAGCAAGTCCCTCAGCTATTTTATCAGGAGACAGCCGCGCCAAAAATCCTGCTTCAATAGCTGCAAGAGAATTTATTATGTTATATTCACCGGATACATTAAGTTTATATTTATTGTTTTTATAGAAAAATTCAGAACAATCAGAATCCTGCTTAACAATTTTAACAATATCAAGATTGTAATATATGGTTTTACCATCCCATTTAGCAGCTTTTTTAACTAGTTCTTCATTATAGGCTATTAAAGTTCCTTCTTTATCCAAATATTTAACTATTTCAGATTTAGCTTTTGCTATTTTCTCTCTACTGCCAAGTCTTCCTATGTGAGCAGTTCCAATATTTGTTATAACAGCAATATCCGGTTGTGCATATTTAGATAAAAGCTCAATTTCTCCAGGTCCTCTCATTCCCATTTCAACAACCAGAAATTCCGTATCGTCAGGCATTCCAAGCATTGTCTGGCATAGGCCGATTTCATTATTATGATTAAGTTTTGATTTATGTGTTTTGTATTGCTGTGATAAAACAGAATAAATCATTTCCTTTGTCGTAGTTTTACCGGAACTGCCTGTAACTGCAATTACAACAGGATTAATCTGACTTTTTACATAATTTGCAAGCTGTAAATATGCATTTAGAGTATCTTCAACTTCTATTACAAAGAGAGCTTCTTCAAAGACAAAATTTTGATGGTTTTTATCAATAAAATAGCCTCTGATTCCCTTCGATAAAGCTGTATTTATAAAGTTATGCCCGTCAAAGTTTTCACCACTGAGTGGTAAGAATATTTCATCAGACATGATATTTCTTGTATCTGTTGATAAATTAAACTCACCGGAAATGTCCTTGCCTCTTAGAAGCTTTCCGCCTGTTATTTCCAGAATATCTTTAACTTGAAATTTCATTTTATTTAATCCGGCTAAATTATAATTATTTTATGACTACTACTGATTAAAATTTTACAGTAAAACAGCAAATCGTGTAAAATATTAACAATACATATTTATTGGAAATAATCTGTTTTTTATATAAACTAAAAGATACAAAACTTGGGAAGGTACGATTTTATGAAGAAACTTGTTTTACTTTTTTTATCTTTATATATGCTAACACTTCCAGCATTTTCCCAGCTTGTAATAGATCTTAGCTCATCAAACAAAAATAATACTCTAATAAGCAACGAATATCCGGTTGTTTATAAACCTTCAAAGCTTATTATCGGGCAGGAAAATACATTCAAAGTTAGAGCTACTCCCGGTAGTTCTGCATCGCTTATGATTTCAGCTTCTAGTTCAGGTGCTAAGCCTTTTTATGGTCAAACACTCAGACTTGGATATGATCAGATGGCAGTAAAGGGCATTGTACCTGAAAATGGCCTTCTTGAAATAAAATTCAGTCTTCCAAATCAAAAGGAACTTAATGGTAAAATGGCTTACTATGAAGTTGCTGTGTGGAAAACTGAGGATTTTACAGACGTAAAGATTGCAAAAATAATGGATGAGAATTGTAGAGAGACTAATTCTAATGAAATTGGTATTTCTATGCCTCCACAGGATGTATCAAAACCATCTTTAGGACCAATGATACCAATGATGCCTCCTGAATTTATGAGAGCAATTGAAAATGTTGAAAATTCTAAAAATAATAAAAAGAATACGCCTGATTACAGTGAATATATGAATGATAATCTGTTCCAGACTCCGGCTTATATTAGAAACTTGCATGCACCCGAATTAATGAATCCTTCTGGCAATTAGAAAACTATATAAAGGAGTATTTCGTGGAAAAAATCAAGATTGCTCTTATTCCACTTGATAACAGACCTGTCAGCTATTCACTTCCCGTCCAGATTGGACATCTAAGTAATAATATAGAAGTATTTATTCCACCAAGAGAATCTATAGGCGGTTTAACTCATAATACCGATATAAATCGAGTATTATTATGGTTAGATAAGGTTCTTAAAGAGAATAATATAGATTTAGTTGTATGTAGCCTTGACTCTATTGCTTATGGTGGATTAATTCCGTCAAGAAGAAGCTCTGACAGAGAAGAAATAATAAAGTCACGAATAGAGCAGTTACGTGAATTAATCAAAAAATACAAGAAAGAAAAAGGTTTAAAATTCTATGCTTTCAGCAGTATCATGCGGATTTCCAATAACAATTGTAATGAGGAAGAAAAGGAATATTGGAGCGAATATGGTGAATTAATCTTTAAATCCTCATATTTAACTCATAAGATTTCAGAATCTCCGGATTTGCCGGATCAGGAAGAGCTGGAAGAAATAATCAGGCTTATTCCACAGGATATTTTAGATGATTACACTCAGACAAGACAGAGAAATTTCAATATAAATAAGGATTATTTAACTCTCGAAAAAGAAGGACTGATTGATTTTCTGGTTTTTAGTCAGGATGATACCGCCAAATACGGTTTTAATGTTCGTGAATCAAAAATACTAAAAAACCTTATAACAGAACTAAATCTTGAATCAAAAGTTAATGTACAGACAGGAGCAGATGAAATTCCGTCAGATCTTATAACAAGAGGTATTCTTGAACATTTCCATAAAAAGGTATCGATTTATCCTGTTTTTTCAACTGAAAGCGGAAGAAATGTTGTTTCCAGATATGAGGACAGAACAATTGAAGCCTCTGTTCTTGGTCAAATTAGCCTGAGTGGGGCTGAAGTTGCAAATAGCTCTGCCGAAGCCGATATTATACTTCTGATACATACTCCAATATTTTCACAGAATGACCATTGTATGGCAATACATACAGAAATTGAAAATTTTGGTGCTATTAATTATTGCATTTCTACTGTAAAAAATTCCGAAAAACCTGTCTTAGTAGCTGATGTTGCCTGCGCAAACGGAGCCGATAACCTTCTGGTTAAAAGCCTGCTTGGAAATGGACTTGATTTAGATATATTATACGCATATGCAGGATGGAACACGACCGGAAATACTTTAGGCTCTGCTATTTCGATAGGTTTGTCAAGATATTTTGCAGAAAAAACTCAGAGCTTTAATTTTGATAACTATAAGAAGTTACTTCTGGTGAGACTTACCGATGATTGGGCTTATCAGACGGTAGTCAGACAGAAAATAAGAACTATTACTTCAAAACCTGATACAGAATTATTAGAAGAAGAATTAACACCTTTTGTAGTTAATCTTGCAAAAAAAATTAATCTGCCTCTTTCTGAGTTTGAGCTTTCATTTCCATGGAACAGGACTTTTGAAGTTGAGATTAACCTGTAAAATGGAAATATCTTGAAAAATAAGTTAATTTAATAGTATGAGTATTAATTTTATTGATAAAACATTCGCATCTTTAAAGCATAAAAATTTCCGATTGTTTTTTATGGGGCAGTCCATATCTTTAATAGGAACATGGGTTCAGCAGACTGCATTAAGCTGGCTTATATATGATATGACAAATTCAAAACTGTTATTAGGTTTAATAGCTGCTTTAGGAGCTCTTCCAATGCTGTTTTTATCGTTGGTGGGAGGAATTATTGCGGATAGATTTCCCAGAAGAACAACTTTAATAATTACTCAAATATCAATGATGATACTCACTTTTATTCTTGCTTTTTTAATAGCATCAAATATTATTAAAATCTGGCATATAGTTGTTATTGCCACATTAAGCGGTATAACATTTGCAATAGACATGCCGGTTAGACAATCATATATGATTGATATGGCAGGAAAAAAAGATTTAATGAATGCTATTGCATTAAATTCTACAATTTTTAACTTTGCAAGGGTAATAGGCCCGGTATTTGCCGGTATAATAATGGCGAAGTTTGGTTCTTTATGGTGTTTTATCCTGAACGGGCTAAGCTTTTTAGCAGTAATACTAGCATTATTCAAGCAAAATATTACCGTAGTTAAAGCTAAAATAAAAAAAGAAAATATTATAAAATACACCGCAACCGGCTTTAAATATGTTAAAGAGAATAAGGAAATTTTAGACCTGATAATTTTACTTGTTATAGTAGGAATTTTTGGCTGGTCATATGCAATTTTATTTCCTGCTATTGCTAAAGATATCTTTCATATAGATGAAAGAGGTTTTGCTGTCCTTGTTTCAGTAAATGGCATTGGTGCTTTGCTCGGTGCATTATTTGTTGCATATTTTGGTAACAATTCTCAAAAACGTAATTTTGTTAATTGGGGAATATATTTTTCCGGATTAATGATTTTTTTGCTGGCTTTCTGCAAAATATACTGGTTAGGATTAATTTTAATATGTTTTGCCGGTTTTGGATTAGTTGTTTATTCTGCATCAACAACTACAATAATTCAGTCAGATATTGATGATGCTGTTAGAGGAAGAGTTATAGGAATATGGTCACTTGTATTCGGAGGTATGATTCCTCTTGGAAACCTCTTTGCCGGAACTTTTGCCCAGTATTTTGGAATATCTGCAACACTTATTACCAGCTCATTAATATGCATAGTATTTGTATTTATCCAGTCATTACTGAGAAGCAGCACAAGAGAACAACTTCCTGCTGAAGAAGGCATAACCAGATAGAATAGGCTTTATGCGGACGAGAACTTTGCTGATGGGCAAGATTGCCCATCAAATATTTCTATTTTAATCTAAGTCTCATTGTTTGTTTGATTTTTTGCGTATAATCTTGTCAGTGTGGACTTCAGGATAAAGTTTTAGATTATTATTCAAATAAAAAGCCATATACAGAAATTAATATAAAGCGATAGACGTTGAAAACGAGCGTATTTTGAATGACTCTATTCGTGCTATAATATAAAAATTAAAACTCATAAGACAGAAGGGGGGTGGAAAAGTGAAAGAAATCGTTCAAAAATGGATTCAGAAGCGTGGATTCGGTATTATTGCAATTTGTTTCTGTTTTTTACTCATAAGTGGGAATATCACAGCTAAAGCAGAATCTGTACAAGCTGTTTGGTCTGAGCCCAATCCTACGCAGTGGCATTGGCTTGAGCCAAAGACAAATTTAACTTTGGAGCAGGTTAATATTATATTCGGGAATATGGTCGTAACTAAAACGAACTTATGTTCCACCTTATTCTTCATTAATTCCGTTAAGTTGGATAAATCAGGACAGAATATTATAATTACAACTTCACCATGTCTTAACACGCCTATCGACGCTTCAGCGTCCCAAAAAATGTGGGGGCGTTATCCATATGGAATAGGCACACTCTCTTTAGGTGACATCCAATCAATCTCTTTGTTTTATATATCGAACAGCAATGCTAACAACAAATGGCTTCTGGCGTTGTCAACCGCTGATTCCTCACATAATATTTTCTTTAATGATGAAAATTCTGCTCGCAATTTCGGAGATGCAGTCGCTTCTGCACTCACTCAAAAAGGATTCAGCCTAAAGCCTTCAAAATTGGGACTTGCCTCAAGAGATCTTACTCCAGCACAGGCAGGAGAATTAGGTAAGTTGAGAATTGAAAGTGTTGTTGTTGACCTTGTTGCTATTGATGGTCCTGCGGACAATATCCAAATACAACCTTTGGATGTGATTACTGAGGTCAATGGTATTAAGATAAAAAACTCATCTCATTTAAATTCTCTTATTGAAGGTATTGCATCTGGCACAAATGTAAAATTTAATTGTTTGCAACGCACAGAGGTTATAGAAAACGGTCAAAAACAGTTTCTCTGGAAGCCAAAGGTGTACGAGATGACAGTAAAATAACTGCCACAGTTTTTTGTACTTTTTTATAATTATGATAAAAGATGTTAATGGTACAAATAAAGACTTCAAACATGCAGCAGGTATCTTAACTCAATAAAATTAATATAATTTATTTGTTATCTATTATTTACTTTTAAAAGCAATTTTACCGTTAATTATTGTTGTATCGACTTTATAAGAGTCGTTATCTTTATTCCAGATGACGATATCAGCTGCTTTGTTTTTATCAATACAGCCAAGATCATTCATTCCAAGATTTTGTGCAACATTTAGAGATGCGAATTTTAAAAATTCTGACAAATCTGCCAGCTTCCAATTAACAAGATTATTCAGGGCACTGTCAAGAAAAATAAGGCTGCCTGCAAAAGTTCCGTCAGAATTAACTGCCTTGCCTTCTTTTCTGTATATTTTCTGGCCGCCAAAAATAACTGAATCTTCGCTTGAATTATTTAAAGGCAAACTGTCACTTATGAAAATTACTTTTGAATCAGGCTTTGTCCTTAAAACTATATCCACAATAACAGGATCAAGATGCATGCCGTCAGCTATAACTTCTACATATAGATTATCGTTTGTAAGCGCTTCTCCGATAATACCCGGATTCCTGTGATGAAGAGGAGTCATTGCATTAAACAAATGAGTGAACTGTTTTAATCCATACTCACAAGCTTTTTTAATTTGATTTATGTCTGCATCCGTATGACCTGCCGATGGAATTATATTTTTCTCTGCAAGATATTTTGTGAGCTCAAAATCTTTATCCAGATCGGGTGAATAAGTGACAATCTTTATATCCTGATTTTCAATAAGCTTGAAGTTTTCAACTGACGGGACAAGTATTTCATTTTCTGGATGTATGCCCTTGTATTTTGGACATAAAAAGGGACCTTCAAGATGAATCCCTAAGAATTTAACAGAGTTATCAGGCTTATTATTTTTAGCTTCATTAATTTTTGCCGTCTGCGCATTTAAAATATCTTGTGAAGCCGTCATAACGGTTGGAACTATAGATGTGATTCCATGTTCAGCAAGCTTTTTAGATAAATTAATTATCTCATCAACTGAAGAAACATTGAAATCACAGCCGTAACCGCCATGAATATGCTGATCTATAAGCCCAGGAGTAATAATTTTATCTCTTGCATCAATTGTTCTAATGTCATCTGGAATTTTACCCGGCAATTCAACACTTTTAGCAATTATTTTATCCTTAAAAATCAGAATATTTTCTTTCTCCAGTTCCTGTCCGGGATTTTGCACCTGACCGTTGATTATAAACAAAAAACAATCGCTATCAGTCACTTCTGATAGATTAAAGAAAGATAAAAACTGTTTCAGCTCATCATTCATATTTTTCTCTTAAACTTTAGTTCTGCTTCCCGGTTTAACTGGAAATGACCCCTTAATACACATTGGACAGTTTTCAGGCGGATAAACTTCTGGATCCATCTGAATAAGAGATTTTATATTATGCCCAGTTTGTCCTTGTGACCTGTCTACTATACATCCGTAACCGACAATCTCAGCACCAAGCTCTTCAATGACCTTTGCTGCTTCAAGAGCTGATTTGGCAGTGGTTATTACATCTTCAATAATAATAACTTTTTCACCCTTTGAAATTTCAAAACCTCGTCTGAGGCACATAGTGCCATCTTTTCTTTCAACAAAAATGCTTCTTTTATTTAGAGCCCTTGCAACTTCATGAGCTATTATCATTCCGCCTAATGCAGGTCCTACTACAACGTCAACTTCTTCTGTGAACAATTTTGCAAGCTCAGTTCCAACTTTCTCTGCTATATCAGTATATTGCAATAATTTTGCACATTGGAAATATTGATTGCTGTGAAGTCCTGAACTAAGCTCAAAGTGCCCCTTGAGCATTCCGCCTGTTTTTTCAAGTAATTCTATTACATTAATTTTTTCTGTCATTTCTTTATTAATTCCTGTAAACTGTCTATTCCGCTATTTAAAAGTATTTTTTCAAGGTCGTCCTTAAGTTGCTGGCAAATATATGGATGTGTAAAATTTGATGTACCTATTTGGACAGCTGTTGATCCAACCGCAATGAATTCAAGTATATCAGATGCACTTGATATTCCGCCCATGCCGATTATTGGAATATTAACCTCCTGACGGATTTCATGTATGAAGCCAAGTGCAATAGGCTTGATTGCAGGCCCTGACATTCCTCCTTTTACAAAAGAAAAATCGATCTTTTTATTGTTTATCTTTGCATTAACACTCATTGCCTTGACTGTATTTATCGCTGAAATTGCATCTGCTCCGGCTTTTTCCGAGTTAACTACCAGTTCAGTCGGATTTGATACATTAGGAGTTAATTTAATTATTAATGTTTTATCAAATTTTTCTCTTACCTTAGATACGAGCTTATAAAGAGTCTCTTTATCTTTCCCAAATTCAATACAGCCTGATGTAACATTCGGACAGGAAAGATTTAACTCAATTGCATAAATTCCGTTATCTGCACAAATTTTTGCCAGTTCTACATATTCTTCTATACTTGAACCTGCGATATTAACAATAAAAGTAATATTTTTTTCATTTAATACAGGTAATTTATGTTTTATAAAGCCATTTATACCAAGATTTTCAAGACCGATACAATTTATCATGCCGCCTAATACTTCTTTTATTCTTGGCTGCGGGTTTCCTTCTCTTGGTTTTAAAGTAATAGCTTTGGTAACTATTGCACCTATATCCTGTAGATTAACATAATCTTCATATTCATCTGCATATCCGTATGTACCTGAAGCAGTTATTAACGGATTTTTAAGCTTTAGCTTACCAATATTTACTGAGAGATCCGGTTTTTTAATTCCTGTATTTACCATATTACTGACCTCCCATTAAAAACTGGTCCGTCTTTACAGATTCGCCTGTTAACTTCTTTGCTATTTTCAAGAATCTTAACGGAGCAGCCCATACATACACCTATTCCGCACGCAAATTCTCTTTCGAGGGCAATCTCAGATTCAATATTGTATTTATTTGCTGCTTCAACAGCATATTTTAAAACAATTTCCGGGCCGCAGGCATAAATTTTTTCAGGCTTGTATTTTTCAATAAAGTTTTCAAGATAATCGTTGATCCTGCCTTTTAAGCCTGATGATCCGTCTTCTGTAACCATATAACAATTATTTTTAGACAGTTCATTTATACTTAACGATTTTTGAAAACCTGCTAGCAAAGTAAAAGGTGTATTATTTTTTTCCAGGACTTTTGAAAGAAACATTACAGGCGCAATACCAACACCAGCTCCGATTAACAAAGAATTATTTTCTGGAATAGTATACCCATTACCAAAAGGGCCGACAATATTTAAAAAATTTCCCTGTTTCAATCCTGATATAAATTCAGTACCTTTGCCTTTCACCTTATAAATAATCTGGAATTTATCAGCATAAGCATTTGCAATGCTGAAAGGTCTTCTTAAGATAAGATCTTTACAGAGGACAGAAACAAATTGACCTGGAACAGCCTTTTTTGCTATATCTTCACAATTTAGAGTAATTTGGAATATATCATCAGACAGGCTTTTATTATCAATGATCTCTGCCAATAAAGGCTTGCCAATAACTTTTGAGTTCATCTGCTTAACTTCCTGCATATTTCAGTTCTATAATTCACTTCTGCTTCGCTAAATATTATACTTCAAATTTATTTTGAGGGAGTGGAAAAATTCTGATTTTCTGGGAAAATCGAATTTTTCAAGCCCGACCTTGGAAAGCGAAAGTGAGCTGAGGCTGAAAGTCGGGGCGATGAGCCCTGACTGTAACGCCGTTAATTGCGAGCTTTAAAGAAGGTGAAAGGTAGTTGTGGCGGCGAGGAGCCGGCACGGCTACCTTGACACTAGATCTCAGTAGATGCGGAAAATTCGATTTTCCGCATCTACTTTTTGAATTCTTTTGATACAATATAATTAATTTAACACTGTAATCTAGTGCATTGTTAAATTAATTTTGTCGAGTTCGGTGTCATCCTGAAGGAGTGAAACGACTGAAGGATCTGCATGAAATATAAGCAGTAATAAATCAAATAATAATTTATGATCTGATTCTTTTTGCCAAGTAGATTCTTCGCTGACGCTCAGAATGACAATTCGACAAAACTTTCTTAATAGAACACTAGTCGGAAAAAATATTATGAATATGACAGAATTAAAACAGAAGTATGAAACAGTTATCGGACTTGAAGTTCATGCCCAGCTAAAAACAAAAACAAAAATATTTTGCGGCAGTGCTACAGAATTTGGGCAGGAGCATAATTCTCAGATATGTCCTGTTTGCGTTGGATATCCGGGTGTATTACCTGTTATGAATAAAGAAGCATTAAATTTTGCTATTTTAACAGGGCTTGCTCTTAACTGCGAAATTTCAAAACGCTGTAAATTTGATAGAAAACAGTATTTTTATCCTGATCTGCCTAAAAATTATCAGGTTTCTCAGTATGACATGCCTGTTGCAAAAAATGGCAGGATTAAAATTGGAGAAAAAACAATTAGAATAAACAGAGCACACCTTGAAGAAGATGCAGGCAAGCTGGTTCATGCAGGCAGTTCAGGGATTGCAGGCTCTACTTACAGTCTTGTAGATTATAATCGGACCGGAGTTCCTCTTCTTGAAATAGTCAGCGAAGCTGAGTTATCTTCACCGGAAGAAGCCAGAGCTTATATGGAAGAGTTGAGAAATGTTGTCAGGTATCTTGATGTTTGTGATGGCAACCTTGAAGAAGGAAGCCTCAGATGCGATGCCAATATCAGTATAAGGCTGGTGGGGGAAAAAGAACTTGGTACAAAAGCTGAAATTAAAAATATGAACAGCTTCAAGGCACTGCAAAAAGCTCTTGAATTTGAAGTTGAAAGACAAATAGAACTTGTCGAATCAGGCGGAAAAGTTGTTCAGGAAACACGCCTCTGGAATGATGCATCAGGAACTACTGAATCAATGAGAAGCAAAGAAGAAGCTCATGACTACAGGTATTTCCCTGAACCTGATTTACTTCCTTTTGAGATAGATCAGGAATGGATTGATAGAATAAGAGCTAAAATGCCTGAACTGCCGGAACAAAAACGACAGAGATATGTGAAAGACCTATGTCTTTCACAACATGATGCAGGTGTTATAGTTGAGTCTCTTGAAATGGCGAAATTCTTCGATAAAGTTGCGGAACTTGATACAAATATTAAAGCATCAGTTAACTGGCTTATGGGCGATATTACCGCCTATCTGAAAGAAAATAAACTTTCCGTTCAGGATACAAAACTTACTCCTGAAAATCTTGCTGAAATGATTAATTTAATTGACAAAGGGGTTATATCTAACAATATCGCAAAAAAAATAATTATAACCCTTATTGAAAAAGGCGGCAGTGCGGATAGCATTGTGAAAGAACAGGGATTAAGTGTAATATCTGATGAAAGTGCAATCAGGGAAATAGTACTTAAAGTGCTTGCAGCAAATGAAGAGCAGGTGCAAAAATATAAATCAGGTAAAACCCAGTTGCTTGGCTTCTTTGTAGGTCAGATAATGAAAGAAACAAAAGGAAAAGCCCAGCCTGAAACAGTAAATAAACTGGTACAGGAAGAATTGAATAAATAAAGGCAGTAAAAAGAGGGATATTATGCATAATCTTAATAAAGGATTTACCCTTGCTGAAGTACTTATAACATTACTAATAATCGGTGTAATTGCCTCTCTTGTCATACCCGGCTTAATTGCTGACACCCAACAGGCAGAGTTAAAGATAGCCTGGAAAAAGGCATACGGTTCTATTATACAAACATATAAACTGGCAATGCAGGATGATTCTACTGTTTTTTCAGGATATAACTGTTATGACGGCTCGGGTTGGAAAATATATAATGCCCTTAAAAATACTATGGGTTATGTAAAAGAATGCAACGGCAGTACATTTGGCAGTTGCTGGTCGAAAACAGGTGTAACTCCAGATTCTGCTGTTTCTAGTGGCTGTACTGGATTTTATGTGGCTTCTCAGAATGCATCATCTGCTTTTGTTGCAAGAGATGGTACATTCTGGCTTTTGTATAGTAGCTCAACATATGCTTGCCCGATATTGGCAGTAGATATTAATGGAAGCAAAGGACCCAACCAGTGGGATAAAGATGTAATGGAAGTTGAAGTTTTTAATAATAAAATACTACTAAGTTCTTGTGCAAGCACACCAAATGCGTTCAACTATTTGAAATAAAGAGTAAATAAGCTGGCGCATATGAAAAGCCATAAAAAGAGGAATATTATGCATAATCTTAACAAAGGATTTACCCTTGCTGAAGTTCTGATAACACTTTTAATAATCGGTGTAATTGCATCGCTTGTCATACCCGGCTTAATTGCTGACACTCAACAGGCAGAGTTAGAGGTGGCTTGGAAAAAAGCATATGGTTCTCTTTATCAGACTTATAAATTAGCCCTACAGGAAGATTCTACTGTTTTTTCAGGATATAACTGTTATGACGGTTCAGGAAGAAAAATATATGATACCCTTAAAAATACAATGGGTTATGTAAAAGAATGCAACGGCAGTACATTTGGCAGTTGCTGGTCGAAAACAGGAGTAACTCCAGATACTGCTATTCCTGGGTCCTGTCCTTATTTTAATCTGTCTTACCAAAATTCAGCCAGTGCTTTTGTTGCAAGAGATGGTACATTCTGGCTTTTATATGGCAATGCGAGTTCTGTTAATTGCCCGATAATGGCTGTGGATATTAATGGAAGTAAAGGACCGAACCAGTGGAATAAAGATGTGCTTTCATTTCAGGTCTCTAGTAATAAACTATATTTAGGTTCATGTACAACAACTCCAAATTCAACAGAATATCTAATTAATTGAATTTTATATTCAATTAATATCTCTTTCAGAAAATCCCTCGAATCATGTATAATAAATTAGGGATAATATTTGAAAAATTATCATTTTATATTCTTGTTAATTAAACAAAATTGTCTGGAATTTCAAGTAAATTAATCTTCTAAAAGGAATAATAATGTATTATTACGATGGCAGCGTTCATGTAGAAAAAGAAGATCAATGTATGACCTGTAAGAATTTTGCTGAAGGCGTTGCCTGTCCTTTGCTTCAAGCTCTTGCAATGGGACTTGTAACTCTTGATGGAACATTATATGTTAGCAATTGCGGATTTTATGAAGAATTTGTAAGACGGCTTAAACTGGTTAAAGATCAAAACCCGGATCCTCCAAAAAAAACTAAAAAATAAAGCTTTTATATTAATCCCGTATATTATTCCCGCTTTAAAAAGCGGGAATAATATTTTCCTGAATACTTCTGGATATTATATATTTGGTATAAAAAAATTATTCGGGAACATATTAAAGAAATTTACATCTACGATAATATAACAACTCCTTAACACTCAAAACTCCCCTTACTCCTTTGAGAAACGGAAGTGGAGAAAAACTGAAGTGACTGCCTATCACGCCAATGGCTGAGAATGGAACAAGAGCTGGAAGCTTTTCGAAACTTATTCCAATTTTAAGATGGAGTTTTTTTTTGTTAATTTTTCTTGAAAAGATTCCTCAATCCGGAAAAAAATGTTTTATTATCTTTACAAATCTCATACTCGGAGTGACAGGATTTTATTTCAAAATCAAAACAGTCTTTACCTCTAAGATTTCGCATAAATTTATTTGCATTTTTTTTACTTATAATTCTGTCTACAGCACCGCTATACATTTTAGGCATGTTTATTCGGTCATAGTATGCATCATTTGCGCTTGCCAGCTTTATAATATCCACGTTGCTGCTTTTAAAATAATTTGTAAGAGCATAAAAAATCGAATTAGCGACATATTTCAGAGTTCTGTCAGGATTTTTATGTGATATATCATCTCTGGTTGTAATTCTTGATATATTTATTTTAATATTATCTTTGTCATAAAGCTGTTTATCAAATTGAACAAATCCTAAAATATTATCAACATTATTCTTTTCGCTATTCGCCAGTTCTATTGCCCAGTATTGTTCGGTTTCCTTACTAGTAACAAATGAATGGTTAATGTCGTTGATAAAATCTGCACATAAATTTATAGGATCTGGAAAATTTTTATTCCAGAGTTCCTTTAATAACTTGAGGATTTCTTTATCTGCTGCATCGGCCGGATCAAATTTTGTTATTACAGCTCTAACAGGTTTTCCGGCAGCATCTTTAATATTTATTTCATATATAGGAATACTTTTAAAAGACACCGGGATTTTTGCCGGAGATTCTTGCCCTACATATCCAGTATAAAATTGTTTTTTATTATAATTATTTTCAGGTATTGAAGAATTAATAGAACTGATTATCAGATTCATGTTTTATTCCTCTTATTAAAAGATTTCATTTAATAAATATAAAAAAAAACTATTCAAAAAATTGCTTTGATTATATTTCTGACTTTTTTTGTGATAATCTTCATAATAATTACTCAACATTAGTAATGAGTAATTATTTTATTTTTATCAGTTTTATACTTATTGTTTTTAATTGGAGGCATGTATGGGTTGTTCCTCATCACAAGTTATCTCAGAGTCTGGGCAGGAAGAATTAAAAAATTGTAAATCAAGAAATAATATGAATTTAGATAGATTACAATATTTTGGTCACCTTTTAGGCGGCATGACGTCCGTTATACACAGCAGATTTTTTACCAGAAGACCAAGACCTTTTACTTTTTCTCATATGGTTACAAGTAAATGTAACTGTAATTGTTCTTTTTGTTTCTGGAAACATCACAAAGAAAATGAAGATCTTTCACTTGACGAAATTAAGAGAATTTATGCTGAAGCCAAAAAAGAAGGCTATATGAACAGTATTCTCTGGGGTGGAGAACCATTATTAAGACAGGATTTTACAGAAATTACAAAAGCTTCTTATGATCAGGGTATGTATACAAAAATGGCAACAAATGGGTGGTTTTTAGAAGAAAATCATGAATTTGGAAAGTATATGGATCTCATTTTTGTATCTATTGATGCAATAGGAGAAAAACACGATATACCCCGCGGAAATAAGCATGGTCTTTTTGACAGATGCGTAAAAGGTATTGAATTCCATAAAAAACATTATCCAAAAATGAGAATTTACGTTTGCTGTACAGTATCAAAAGAAAATACACTGGAAGATTTAACGGAAGTAGCTCAACTATGTAAAGATCTGGATATCTTGCTTTATTTTACTGTCAATAAGAGTAATCAGGATTTCAATGAATGGCAGGGTAAAGACGGACTAAAAGAGCTTGAACATGAGACAGAAAAGCTGGCTGAAATTTTCAAGGGTATAAAATCTCTTAAGCAGCAGGGATATCCTATACGAAATTCATACTATTTTATGGATTATATAATAGCTAAAAAGAATTATTATGAATGTCACTGGCCTCAGATAGCAACAGTTATGTATTCTAACGGTGATTTACTGAGATGTTATGACAGAAAACCAATTGAAGGTATTAATCTCAAAAATATGTCCTTACATGATGCATTGAGATCTGAAGCTTTTGTTGATACTGCAAATGCCTGCAAAGACTGTAAGCTTGCATGTGTTGGAAATTATGCCCTGGATGCTTCAGGATTATGGCGATTAGATTGGCCTGCAATTAAGTCTATTGCACAAATTGCAATAACATAAATTCTAAAATATATTACTAAAAAACCCTCTGTTAAAGTACAGAGGGTTTTTTAGTAAAGAAATGTAAAGAATTCCTGGTTTCCATGCAATTTTCGTCTATAGATATACTTTATATATATAAGAGAGATAACTTCCTAACCTTACTTCCTAACCTTCCCTTCTTAAAAGCATTTGCCCTTAACAGGGCATTTTTTTTGCCAAAATTTTTTAACTTCTAAAAGATTTAGAGTATAGTATTAATTAAAGGACAATACTATATGAATAATCTTGATTTAGAGCAGAAAAATAACCGAATTTTATATAGGGAACTGTTTTTAAAAGCCAATGAGGATTTTAAAAAACAAATTATTGGGCTTAAAACTCATAAATATTGTAAAAATTGCGGAACCTGCTGCAAATTGAGATACACAAATCTTTCACCTTCTGAAATATATAAACTTAGCCAGAAAGAAGATAAAATTTCTTCCGAGTATTTAAGATTATTTTTACCCTACGGAGCTGAAGAAAATTTTGATTATGAATCAAACAGCTTTATTGACCAGAATATAAATAATAATCTGGCATTAAAAACAAATACAAATTATGCAAGCCTGATAATCTCAAAAAATACTGAACCGGTATATTTTTATTACTGCAAAAATCACGAAGAAAGTTCCAATTGTTCAGTGAAAAAAGAGGAAAGTACCCTATGCTCAAGCTTTCCAGACTCAGTTACAACTATATTACCGTCAAAATGCGGCTTTAGAGACTGGCAAAAAGCTGCTCTTCAAAAAATTCAGGAAGAAATGTCAAGAGACATACTCATAAAAATTCGTGAAATAAAAGAGTTCAGGTATTCATTTGATTGTAAAAAAACGGGTACCTGCTGTAGACTTGCAAGTTCCGAATTTTCCTATGAAGAACTAAAAGAAAAAGCTAAAAACGGCGATAATTTTGCAACTCAGTTTATAAGTGTTTTTATTCCTTACGATAACATTGAAGATGTAAAAAAAATCTTTCCTGAATATATTGATCTTGTTTTTCTCCAATTAGACGAAGGAGAAAAAGCATATTTTTACCATTGTCCCCATGTGACAGACAATAATCTGTGTTCCAGATATGAATTCAGGCCGCAAATATGCAGAGATTTTCCTGATAATCCTTTATCAATATTACCTCCTGTTTGTGGATTTAAAGAATGGAAAGATGATGTTCTGGTCGCCTCAATGATTCTCCATGCACTTATTGAAATATTGGAATTTAACATTAAAAAAATCGAATATGCACTTGAATAAGAGCCTGACTGACTATAATTTTAAATATAGTGCTATTATTGTTATAAAGGCTCGTGCCCTTCGACTTCGCTCAGGATAAACTCCACGGGAACGCTGCGCAAAGCGAGATAAGAAAGAATTTGATAATGGCATTCATACTAATTATTATAATTTTGGGATTTATTGCCGGATTTGCCTCCGGTTTACTTGGAGTTGGCGGTGGAATAATAATAATTCCCAGTTTTCTTTATTTATTACCAATATTAGGATTTAAGGCTCTGTCTTTAAATCAAATAACAGGCATTGCAGCAACACAGGTCTTTCTTGGAAGCCTGTTTGCCTGCATTGAACATAAAAAATATGGCTTAATGGATAAAAACATTATTTTAAAAACAGGAATAATGTCAGGAGTTGGAGCTTTAATCGGTGCTATAATCTCGAAATATACACCTGAAAAGATTTTACTTATTATTTATTTTGTAATTCTAATTTTATCGATAACTGCATTAATACTTTCAAAAGAAAGAACTGCACAAGTTCAGATAAGACCGAAATCAGCGGCAACTTTGATATTTTTTGCTGGAATAATGTCAGGAGCTCTGGGACTTGGCGGAGCTGTAATGTATATACCAATTCTGACTCATTTTCATGGATTGTCTTTGAAAACAGGAATAAGTAATGTAACTTTTATTGTTCTGTTTACTTCAATAGCTGCTTTCTTAGGAAAAGCAGCAACAAATCAGATTCCTTTTCAATTTATTATTTTCATAATTATTGGAGCTTTTGCAGGTGCAAAGCTTGGAGCAAAAACCAATAATAAACTGCCTTCAAATGTTTTAAAGTTAATCTTGCTCATTATTATTACAATAACAGCAATTAGAGTAGCCTTTTCAATTTTGTAGGCTTAATCCTGTATAATTGATTGGATGTATTTAACTATATCAGTTTTACTTTTGAAGTTATCTTTTTTTCGTTCTTTTTCTACAAAAGCAACTACAGAATTGATGTTTACTCTTTTGAGGTTTTCTATCTTTCTGGACATATCAGAAACTTCAAGAGAATAAAGCTGTTCGATAACTTCCACAACATCCCTGACTTCTTCTTCAACTTTTTTCATATTAATTACCAAGCTAAATATATCTTCATTATATAAATTGTATATTACTCGAAAATAATATACAATTATACTATAGTTTGCTTTTTTATAAAAACAATTATCTATTTGGTTATTTTAAACCCCTATAAATGCTGTAACTTAATATATGTTTATTTTTCATGAAAGCAAATTGACATTATTAATTATTTCTTTATCATTAGTAAGTATAAATCAATAAATAGAACTAAAAATGATTATTTCGTCATAATATATTAGTACTACCATATTAGAGCTAAGAGATATTAAAACTAAGAGGCATTATGTTATTAACACAAAAAATAAAATCATTCGAAAGACAGATAGTCTTCATGAAATGGGGAAGTTCTGCTGGTTTCGGCAAGATAAAATATGTAGGACACGACTTTATCGAATACGAAATTATTGATATAGAAAGTCTTGAATATTATAAAACAGTTATAATCAACCCAAATACAATTTTAGAAATAGAATTGGGGAGTCCGAATGTCAATAGAGTAATTGCAGCAGTATCCTGCAATCTGCCATCTCCTGAAGACAAAGTTTAGACAGCATTATAGAATTTCAAAAAACATGTTCTATACATAGAACATGTTTTTTTACTCGAACTGCTAAATCGCTAAATGTTTTATTATTACTAGTTTGTCACCCTGAGCGGAGCGAAGCGTAGTCGAATGGGTCTTACTAATTTCATTATGTACTAAAAGCGTTTATTGGCAAGATCCCTCCACGGAGGTCGGGATGACTATTTAAACTAAGTTGGTAGATTCTAATTTATTTAAAAAATTATTTTATTAGCAGTTCATGTTATTTTGTTGTGCAAAGTATTCCAGATCTCTTAGGTACCTGTTTATCTTCAAAAGTTGTGAAGACATGCAAAATAACTCTTTAAGTATTCTCATTTACTTCCTTAATATTTCTTAAAATTTAAAAGAAATTTAGCAATTTCTTAGGCTTGATTTTCTTTATAATAATATGGAAGTATAGGAAAGAATTTATCATCGAAGTTGTGTTGGGAGAAAGTAATGGCCTCAGAAACAGCAGCAATTACAAGTTTATTATTTGGAACTAAAAAAACACTTGAAACTGCTAAATCTAATATTAAGCAGGATACTGTAAGTCTTGGATTTGCTGTAGCAAGTATATGGGGACATGCTTATAATACAGTTACAAGATTGGATAAAACAGTTGCCAAAGGTAATATAAGCTCAATAACTAATAAACTTGCAGATAAAACATCACCTGAAGCAATTGAAACAGCAGGAAAAATTGGCAAATATTTTGGCAATGCTATAAATGGATTAATTATCTGTAATGCAGGATATAACGTATATAAAGATGAGGATAAACCTAAAGCATTGGTTGAACAGGGTTTAAAAGTAGGCGGAATGTTTGCTGCCGAAAATATTTACAAAGCATTTAACGTAACAAAAAAAATAGAAGAATCAGCATTGCCTGGAAAATTAAAACATATAGCTGCGGCAGCCGGTTTTGTAGCAGTATCAGCTGGCGCAGCATTCGGCGGTGAATATCTGGGTAAAGCGATTACAGGAAGAGATGGAGAAGCAAAAACTCCTGAAGAAAGTTTAGTAACAGCATAAACAATATAATTCATAATATACCCTCAAATACCCCTCAAACTCCTCCCAATAGGCCTTATAGGCCTATTTTTATTGGAAATTTTTTTACTCCCGCACACCGAGTTGCGAAAATCTTTTTACACCGCTGGAATGAGTTTTTCTTCACTCCCGCTGACGCGCATGAACGAGCTTTTTAAAAGGAAATTTATGAATGAATGAAATAAGTCTAATCGAAAGCTCATCGCTTCCGCTGAGCCTTATTTCATTCTAATTTCTTAATTTCCCTTTTAAACGCTCCCGCTGACGCATTTTTACCACGGTTCTTTTTTGACACCTATTTTATACCCAACAATGTTAAAAATAAGATGAAACACAGGAGTTAAAATTAACGCAGCAATTATTATTTCTAAAGTAAAATTTCCCCTAAACCAGTCCGGTGACAGTATAAATGTCAAAATCCATGCCCCAAAAACAAAATCAAGCTGGTCAACTAATGGAAATGACTGGCCTCTTTTTAATCCAATACGCCGTTTTAAAAAACTTGCAGCCAGATCACCTAAAAGAGCACCTGTAGGAAGTGCTATTGCTGGAATAATTGTAAATTGAGGCATGATGCTGTTTAAAAAAATATTATTTATTAGATTTTGAATAACAGCGATAATTATTCCAAAAAAGATTCCAAAAAATAGTCCTTTATAAGTTTTACCATCTCCCAAAATTCTTTGTTTGCCAATATATTTACCTTTATCTATAGGCCTGCCTGCTCCTGTAAATACGATAATTAAAGTAGCTGCAGGGTTTGACAGGTAAGCCGGCAACATCAGCCAGATCATTTTAGTTACAATATTAAAGTATTCCATTAAGTAAACCTTTAATCGGATCTAATAAATTATACAGCCAAGGACAATGTTTTCTATTGGACGAGTATAGACTCATGGTTTTGATAGGATATAATATTAATTAGACGTAAAAAAAAGGTGTTATTATGATTCCATTATCAAATATTAAAAAAGAACAAAATCAGCAAAAACAAGTTTTTATAGATTTAAATTGTGATATAGGACAAAGTTATGGTGTATATAAAAACAATTTAGAGTACAGTATTTTGCCTTATGTCAGCTCAGTAAATATTTCCTGCGGCTCACATGCAGGAGATCCTGTTACTATTATGAATGCACTTAGAATTGCAAAAGAGCATAACCTTTCAGTTGGAGCACATATTGGGTATCCGGACATTCAGGGATTTGGATATCGTGCTATGAATCTGACTGATGATGAATTACAAGCTGTTGTTTTATATCAAATTGGTGCATTAAGTTCGCTTGCAAAGGCTTATAATATCTCAATAGAACACGTAAGGCCTCATGGAGCTTTATATAAACAGGCTGCCTGTAATCTGGATGTATGCGTTTCTATAGCAAAAGCAATTGCAAAAATTGACCCCTGGTTAATTCTTGTAGGTGCAGCCGGAGAAATTTTAGAAAAAGCGGGAGAAAGTGCAAACATAAGAGTTGCTCCTGAAGTTCATCTGGATAGAAAATATAATTTTGACGGAACGATTAATTTTGATGCTGAAAGTATAGTTAACCGTGAAAGTTCACTTGCACAGCTTGAACTTCTGATCAGAGAATCATCTGTTAAAAATAATCAAAATGGAAAAACAAAAATAAGTTTCAGAACGATACATTTGAATATAAAATCTGAATTTTCATTGCAAGTTGCTAAAAGAGCAAAAGAATTAATTTCTCAGCCTGTTCCCGTACCGGTTACAATGGTAAGTAATACAGGTTGGGTTTAATAAAATTAAACTACAATAAGAAAAGCTTCCTATAGGGAGCTTTTCTTATTGTGCAGTAAAAAATCTGTTATCAGTCCCGCCTTCTCCGACTTTTATATTTATTTTTCTATAACATTTCGGACAGAAACCTGTATATGCGGTTCCTTCTTTATTAATATAAATCCTGTTATAAACATTACAACAGCTAAATTTTATTCCTAAATATTTTCTTTTTTCCATTTTTTCAGTAGAGATTTATAGTTAACATAAATAATTATAGCATCTGTGTTTTTTATTTTTTTAATCTAAAAGTATTAAAAATGAAACAAAATAGTGATTATGTTACATTCATTGTATTGTGGATTTGGCTTGCTAGTTAGGACCGGTAAAATTGTTAATTCGTCAGAACAATGATTAATTATAAGTTATATACATAGATTACTTGTTCATCCTCACCCCTAAAGGGGCTGGAACAATTTTACCTGTATTACTCGCTCATAACGGATTGTAAAAAACCTTTTAAGGCGGCGAATTTACACATAGCCCCTCCTTTTTATTTATTTTTTAGTTTTATTTTAGGAGGGATAGGAAAGAAGTGTTTTTGGACTTAAATTGAAGCAGAATTGTTTGTTGGTAGTAGTAGAAGAAGGGGCTATGTGTAAACTCTTGCTAAAAAAGGTTTTAACAATCCATAATTCACTTCTTGATAATTAAAAAGATAATTTAAGATCCCCCTTAAAAGAATTTCGTAATTTTTCTTGGTGAACGTGTCTTTAGGAGGGCGAGGACTGTCTGAGCCGTAACAACGTGGAGGCGAGTTCCGCAGCCGACACATTTTGTCTTTTAAAAGTTATTTAGTGAACTTAGAAAAATAGAAATTCTTTTCGGGGCACGTTTCTTTTGGTTACTTTTCTTTGAGTGACAAAGAAAAGTAACACGGGTAAAGGGTGGTAAACCCTTTTATAAAAACAAGTACCTATGTAACTCATTCACTATTTTGTTACATAAAATACAAATATTATTTTGCTTTCAGAACGTAATAATCAGGACAGTAAGTTAAATTTACTTTGCCATTATTACTATGATGTTTTATATAGTTAATTTTAAATTCATTAAGATCCTTTTTAGTCCAAAATCTCTGGTTCACTGCATTAACACCTATTTGTTTTACATGTTCAAGGACTTCTAAGGGACTGTTAAAAGCGAGCTTTTCAGTTTCATTATGAGTATATACAGGTTCATAGTAGTCATTTATAAGGTATACAAGTTCTAATATGCTGTGATATTGAAGCTCACAATTTGTTATCTGAGAAATCTCACTAAAATTATCGGGTGAAAAGGAAGTAAAGGCCAAAATCCCATCTTTATTAAGACATGAATGGAGTTTTTTGAGAAATTCAGGGAGATCAGACATCCATTGAAATGATGCGTTTGATATTATCAGATCAAGGTTTGTCGGGAAGTTTATATTTTCTGCATCTCCGGGAATGAAAAAAATCCTGTCATATAGGTTTTGAATATATTTTTCTGACTCTTCGACTATGTCATTAACAATTAACTCTTTAAAATCAAGAGTATGTATGGCTTGTCTGGTTAAATTGCCTGTTCCACAGCCAATTTCAAGAACTTTATCAAATTTATTATCTGTATTTTCAGTTAAAAACCTTATAAGACTATACGCCATTCTTTTTTGGACGGTAGCTTCTTTATCATAAGTATCAAGACTTCTCTGGAATCGTTTTCTAACAAGTTCTTTATTAATTTCTTTTTGCATTTTTATACCTGTCTACGGTTTATTCTGATTAAATTCATTTATTCAGAATAAATGATCTCTTCAAAGCTTTGCCAGCGGAAAAATGGATAATGACCTTCTTCTATTATTATGGGATTTATATTTTCTGTTTTACTCCAGAAATTAATCTGATTTTTGGCTGGAATTATTTTATCATAGTTTCCTATTATAACTCGATCAAAGCAATTATTACTATCATTTTCTTTAATTATATAGTTTTGCAAAGTTATTAATTCTTCTTTTTGGTCTTCAGAGCTTCTTTCGGGCCGGCACAAGAGAAATTGGTCAAAGTCTTCGTTACTTTTAAACATTCTTTTATAAAATTTTTCTCTGGTTTCGACATTAAAATTATTTAATGTTGCCTTAAAAATAGCTTCTGGTATGCCATAATTATTATCTATAGGTCTTAAAGTACCGTTAATTGCAATTGATAAACTAACATTATTCAGATGTTTTCTTAATTTATTTGCTGCAAAAACACCCATAGACCAGGCAATAATCGTAATATCAGAGTAAATTTTAAATGTATCGTCACAAAGTGGTCGCAAATCCTGATAATTTGAGCAAATAATTACATCATATTCGGATGATTTTAGATGCAATAGATGGTTTTCATCCATACTCCAGCCATTAAAAAACAATAGCAATCTTTTTGAGTTATTTTTAATAAGATAAGTTTTCAAATAGATTCTCCCGGATAATATTAGGAATTAGGCTGATATCGTTCTTATCAAGCGAGGCTGAAAGTGAAAATCGTAATCTTGAAGTTCCTTCAGGTACAGTTGGAGGCCTTATAGGAAGAAGCCAAATTCCTGCATCTTTTAATTTTCGTGTTATTTTTACCGTTTTGTCATTTTCCCCTATTATAACAGGAATAATTTGACTCTCTCCTCCTGTAACAAAGCTTTTATCCTGTAAAGAGTTTCTAAGAAAATTGGAAATTTCTATAAGATGATCCCTTCTGGATTTAAATGAGGGCAAAGCTTTAATAATCATAAGTGTCCAGTAGAGATTAAACGCAGGAAGTGCTGTAGTAAATATAAAAGGTCTTATTTTATTTATAAAATATTCTTTCAAAATATTATCACATATTGCGTAAGCTCCAATAGAAGCAAGTGCTTTGCCGAATGTACCTACAATTATATCTATGTCTTGAATTATATTGTCTTCTTCGCAGATACCACAGCCTTTATCTCCAAACACACCAGCTGCATGGGCTTCGTCTATCATTAAGATGCAATTATATTTGTTTTTTAAGTCAACAAGTTTTTTAAGATCAGCTCTGTCTCCATCCATACTAAATATTGATTCTGAAATTACAAGGATATTTTTGTATTTATCACGGTGTGTTTCAAGCAGTTTTTCAAGGTGGTTGTAATCAAGATGGTTATATCTCAGGAAATCAGCTCTTGAAAGTCTCATTCCGTCAATTATGCTGGCATGGTTAAGTTTGTCCGAGAGTATCAGGTCACCTTTTTTAGTCATAGCCGGAATAAGACCTGTATTGGCATTATACCCGTTGCTGAACACAAGAGAAGCTTCTCTGCAGTATAATTTGCAAAGCGCATCTTCAAGCTCTTCATACAATTCATGGTTACCGGTTAAAAGTCTTGAAGATGCGCTGCTCATTCCAAGCTTGTTGATAAGTTTATCTTTGCATACTATTTCAGAAAACTTTTCGAGCAGTTCAGCATCATTGGCAAGACCAAGATAATCGTTTGAAGATAGATTCAGGTAATTTTTACCTTCAATTGTTATATATTTGTTGTTTTTATCAGAAATCGGAATAAGAGTCCTTAATTGATCTTTATTTTTAAGTTGATCAAGCTCTGTTACATAATCCTGATAATTTTGGTTTTTTATTGGCATTATTAAAAAATCTCTTTTGTTTGAATATGACATTTTTAAATCAAACAATTCTTTAAAGCAATAAGGGAGTGTTGACGAATAGTTAAATAGTTCTTATTTTCTATAGTGAAAAATGACGGAAACGGTTCGCGGAAGCGGGAGTAAAATAATGCTGAAGCTGCTGCGGACAGCAGGAGCTGGAGGCATTATGTAACTCATTCCAGTTTTCGGCATTTCGTCAACAGTCCCAATAAAGAAAAGCAATTATGTAAAGCTGAATTGGAAATCTTTTTATCTGTCTATTATAAAGTTTACTAAACCAATTTAAACAAAGAGGTAATTTAAAACGTTTAAAGCAAAATCTATAATCATATAGAAAGCAGTTTGTAAGAAATGTAAAAAAAGCTAAATTATGAAGACAAAAGAGATTATTGAAGGTGCTAAAACCCGTTTAGACAAGCCCAATAAACCAGATATAAAAGATCATTACCAGCTTTTCTGGCTGAAAATTTTTGATTTTGCTTTTTCTTCTATGTTGAAAAAAGCGTTTTATTCTATCAGGATCAAAAATAAAGAATATTATGATTGCAGGGACAAAACTAAGGCCTGTATAATATTTGCAAGTCATTGCTGCTGGTGGGATGGACTAATTGCATATGTTTTATGCAGAAAAGTCCTGAATACAAATATTCGTTTGATGGTTGAAGAATTACATCGTTTTCCTCTTTTATCACGAATAGGGGCATTTTCTGTCGATAAAGATTCACCACAGTCAGCCGTCAAAGCTATAAATTATAGTGCTGAATTTTTAAATAATCCTGAAGGTGTACTCTGGATTTATCCGCAGGGAGCAGTTAAGCCGCCTGACCACAGGCCGGTTAAATTTGCAAGTGGAGTAGCTTATTTATGCAGCAAGCTTGACGGCATAAATCTTATCCCAATTGCTCACAGATATAATTTTCTCAGGGAAGACCGTCCTGAAATATTTATAGAAATTGGAAAACCTATTATACTGGAGAATAGTAAGCTTAACAGAAAAGAATTTACAGCTTTTTTAGAAGAAGAATTTACGAAATTTCTGGATAAGCAAAAAAAGGATATTTCTAACGGTAATCTGGAAGGTTATGAGTTTATTTTTAAGTCAAGATTATGTGTGGCAAAACTGATAGAAAAGTATTTTAACTGGTTTGTAAGGTCCTTTACTACATAAAATTTGTTTTTATTCTTTTCTGGATTTCTGCCGAGAATACTTTTAGAGCATCCTTATTTGAATATTTTGAAGTTTCAAATTTATAATCATAAAAACTATCATTTATAGATCGCAGGTCTGCTTCTGAAAATATTTTTACAATATCAAAATTTCCAATTTTGCTAAATTCAGATACTTTTGAATCAATATCGGGATTCTGAGCAGAATTGAGCTCAGCGAGCCAGTGATGATTTCTGACTAAATTAACGATTTTTATTCTGTCTTTTGGGTGGAAATCAAGTCTTTGCAAGATTATATTTGCCTTTATGGATGATTTTAAAGGATGGCTTGGATCTACATGTTCTTTTTCTTTTTCAATGTCATGCATCAGGGCAAATAATTTAGCTATTTTTTTATCATTTTCAGGAAGGTTTTTGTAATTTTCATTTTTTACAACTTCCTGTAAAACTCTCAATATATGAATATCACGAGTATATTTATGAGTAGGGTTTTGTTTATTTCCTATAGATTCCTTAAATTCAGGAATAATCTTAATTATTGTATTCAAATCATTCTCAAATTCCTTATTTTCAGGAATCTCAATTTTTCCGTCTTCATTTAAAGGCAAACCAAAGTGAAACGTAGGAGAATCAAAATTCACGTTTAAAATACTTTTTTCTATTTCGCCTAGTGCATTGTGCAATTCTTTTATTAATTCAGGATCTTCTTGTTGTATTTTTTCAGGAAGATTTAATTTTTCACTATTTTCCTTTTTGCCAAAAGTAATAAAAGGATAATAAAAAGATCTGGAATCAGGCATGACAGCATTTTTATCGCATGGAGAAATCGGATCATTTGAACCAACACTTCTTTTTAAATGATCAGGTTTTGTATTTACTGTGTTTCTAAGTAACAGATTAATATGCATAAAGTTTAGTTTTTCTTTTGTTTTAACAGGTACAAATAATTTAAAACCAAACCTTATTTAAAATTGCTATTAAATTTGAGAATACGAAAAAAATATAAATTATTTATTCCTTAATCCATACTTTGCCTATTCTGGCAGGATGCGCAGAGGCCGAATATTTTGAATTGATAGTCAAATACCTGAAAATTACTCTGGATTGAAGCCGCATTTTCTGCACAGCTTAAAAGTTTATCGTCATTAAATTCTACCGTTAATCCGCAGTTCAGGCATATTAAATGATGATGGGGCTTGTTAGCTGAATTAAATTCATAATGTTTATGATCTTCACCAAAATCCAGTTCTCTTAAAAGTCCATGGGAGGCGAGGAATTTCAAGGTTCTGTATAATGTTGCAAGACTTATTTTTGTATTGTTTTGAAGAAGTATAATTTGCAAATCTTCTGCGCTTAGATGATATCCTTCAGGCAGATGCAGAAAAATCTCCAGAATTTTTTCTCTCTGGGATGTTATTCTGTGACCTTTTTCTCTTAAATTATCTATTATTTCTTTTGTTATATTCATAATGGCTTATATCAGGCTTAATTCTGCTTTGGCAGGAAGAATTTTGGAATATTTTTCGTATAAAAAATCAGGCATTTTCTTGAGCAATTTTCCGTCTTTGTCTATAGTGACAACTGTGGTTGTGGCATTAAGAATTAAATTATTATTATGAATATTCTTCATCATATGTGAAAAAGTTATGCTTGTTTTTTTTAGTGCTTTTATTTCTGTAGTAACGCATAGTTCATCCAATAATCTTGCGGGAGATTTATATCTGCAGTTGAGTTCTACAACAGGCATTAAAATTGCCATTTCATCAAGTTTTTTAAAATCAATTCCGGCAAGATGAGATAATTCGACCCTGCCTATTTCAAACCATTTAATGTATGCTCCATGCCAGACAACACCATAGCAATCAGTATCTTTATGATAAATTTTTATAATATTTTCATGTTTCATAAATAAAACCAGCCGGATAAATTTTAATGCTCGTACTTGTTATAAATAATATATGGCCCGGACACTGACAACACCCAAAAGTTATGACTTATTGCTGCTGCGTTCCCGCCCTGACAAGGTTCATCAGCTTTCGCCGCACCAGGCCGGACCTTATATCTTTAATTATTTTAAAAAGTTTTTTATTAAATGGTCATTTATTGTTCAACCAATACATTTTAGCATAAAAAACTTTTTAAATGATTGGATAATATTTAGAATTTTATAACCCTGCAATCTAAATCAGCTGGTCGATTTATTTTAACCGGACAGGGGATAAAATTTATACATGAGGGTGATTTTTAATGACAAAAGGGGAAGTATGGGGATTATAAGTAATAATTTACTGCCTGAAAATATTGATAAATATCTAAATAAAGCAGAAAATATCGAAAAAAAATGTAATGAACCGGCTTATAATCATTGTATTAAAGCTGATGCGCTCAGGATAAGAAATTATTTCTGGGAGTCTATAGATGAATATTTGCTTGCTATTTCATATGATGAATTAAATTTTGAAGCATATAAAGGAATGGGATTAGCATACAAGCAGGTAGGATATATAAAAAGTGCTATAGAATCTTTAGAAAAAGCTAAAAATTTAGAACCATTTGACAAATCTATATACAATGACCTTGGTTGCTGTTATATGCATGATAACAAAATGGATATGGCGTTAAAACGCTTTAAAAGAGCTTTAATATTAGACAAAAACTATACAGAAGCTAAATTCAACCTTGCTGTAGCGCATGAATTTGTAAGTGAATATGAGATGGCAATAAATGTTTATTTAAAAATAATTGAAGACAGGCCTTCTTATCTTGCTGCATATAATAATCTTGCAAGTCTTTATATGAGGCTTGGAATGCTTACTAATTGTATACAATATTTTAAAAAACTTCTTGATATAAATCCTGATTATTACAGGGCATACCTTGGTATTGCGGTTGCTTTCGATAAAATGGAACAATATAGCGAAGCAATCAGATTTTATAAGAAGTATATAGAATATAAACCGAATTCTGCTAATATTCCGTATATAAAAGACAGAATTAACGAAATACGTGCAGAAAACCCAGTTGCTAAGAAATCACATTTAAAGCTTGTTACGATAAATCAATAAAAAAAAGACCTCATACTGAGGTCTTTTTTTATTGATTAATTAACTTGAACTGCTAATTAATTTTTTATTTAAACTGGGAAAGTGTCATGCTGAACTGACTGCAATTCGAGGCGAGGAAGCGAGCCATAGAATTGTGTCCCTACTTGGTGTTTCAGCATCTAAAAAATTAACAGATCCTGAAATAAGCTTGTCCTGAGCGAAGCCGAAGGCGTAGTCGAATGGATTCAGGATGACACAATAAAAAAATCAATAACAACAAGTGTTTTAGCGATTTAGCAGTTCGGGTTAATTAATCTTAATAATCTGAAAATTATTAGCAATTAATTTATTCAACTTGTTTTTATATTAATAGAGGGATAAAAATAATCATGCTATTTAAGCATGATAGGGGGGAATTATTATGCAAATTAATGGTGGTGTAAGGCCTTATAATTACAACAATTACAATTGTGATCCGGCAGGTTTGGGATTACCCATTTCTCCTTTTTGTCCCGGTTATTTAGAGCCGGACCGTTTTGAATGTCAATCAAGACCAAATAATCATTCCAAAAAAGATGAAGGATTTACTGCCAGTAAAGCTGCAAGCAGTTTCTTTTCAGGTATAACAGAACCTTTTGTGCAGATGTTGAAGAATCCTGTACAAACTCTCGGTATAGCAGCAGGACTTGGTTATACGCTTAAGAAATTGCCAGGGATTGGTAAATATGTTGCAGCATTAGGCCTTGCAGTTGGGGGACTGCAGTTCCTTACAGGATTCGGTAAAGCAGCAAGCGGTATTGCTGACGGCAATAGTCAGCAAGCAGAAGAAGGCTTCAAATCAATGGGTACAGGCACAGTAAGCACTGTATTATCTGCTTTTGGTATAAGGGGTAGTATAGCTTCTAAAGAGCAAACAGGTGTTAGCTTCTGGAAGAGATTTAATCCATTTAAAAATAAAAATACTGAGCAAACACCTACGAATCCTGCTCCAGAAGTTAACACGGAAGCCGGACAAACTAAAACTGCAGGTATAGTTACAAGAATTACAAATTTCTTTAAGAATTTTGGAAAAGCTGAAGATGGTTCTACACTTAGCAGGGAACAAATAATAGATAAATTAGCTCTGCCAACTAACGAAATACCTGGAGTTCTTGCTAATGGAGCTAAGTATCAGGTACCGTTTGCAACTTCCCTGTACGGAAGTAATCATGCAAGTAAAGAAATCGAAGGATATTCCCATAAAAGCTCTGAAGATAATGGGGAACCTATGATAATGCAGGAAGCTGACAGGATGTATAAGAAATTTTAGAACGAGTTTAGCTAAAGCCGAGACGCCTTGCCAAGCAAGCTGTTTCGGCTTTGCTGGCACTCCCGCTTCGCACGAGTCCTTTACATTTATTAACTGGATTGGATTTTATAGTTTTTAGCAAAACAGGCTCTTAATTCAAAGCCAAGAACAAATAAAAAAGACCGCAACTGCGGTCTTTTTTATTTGCCCTGAGCCAGACTTGAACTGGCACTTGGTGTGAGCCAAATCGGATTTTAAGTCCGACGCGTCTACCGGTTCCGCCACCAGGGCAAGTAAACCTTCTTTTTTGTTAGCACAATGATATTATAACAAATTTCTTTTTAAGTCTAGGAAAAATTATCGTTTATATAAAGTATTTTTAGATTAATAACGAGGTCTCAAAAGCAGTTTCTTTTGTGCAGGACTGGCAATCTTGTTTACTTGCAGGAAATTAAAGGCTTTAACCAAACTCATATAAATTTTTTTAATTAGCTAATATTATTAGAATATAGTGCTGTTAATGAATATTAATTATGAAGGAGCTATAAATGTTATAATTGCGTGTTTTTTACTTAATTGTTAAATTTTCTTAATAAACAATGCTTTTTGCTATAAAAGTATTAAAGATATTTATAAAGTTTCCGATAAACATGATACAAAGCAAAATTAATGTTTACATTTATAATTCGGAGGCGCAAAATTATGGGTTTAGCAGCAAGTCAAGCAAGATTTTTAGGCTTAACAGCAAGAAAAAGTGACAAGGAATATCAGGGTCAGCAAATCAACCAGGCAAGAACAGAAAATGGTGATCAAACAGACAATTTATTTCAGAATCTTTTAACATTATCAGTGCCAAATGCAGCAGAAAATCCACTTCTTTATGATGCAAATGGCAATGTTACAAATGATAGTGATGGTGATGGACTATCAAATGCATATGAAGCACAAGTATTAGCATATAGCTTAGAATATAGCAAGGTAAATTTAGAAATAGAAAAGCTTCATCTTGAAGACAGAGGCCTTGAAACAAGATTAAAAGCAGTCGATTCAGAACATCAGGAAATTCAAACAGAGATTGAAGCTGTTAAAAAAGTTATTGATAAAAACATTGAAGGTTCATTCAAGACATTCGCATAGATAAAAATTCAGTTTAATAAGGTTTTGCGCCTAGGTAATTCAGAAATGAATTACCTTTTTATTTTAAAAAATTGATTTTTTGCCAAATATTATTAAACTTTTCTGTAATTATACTAAAACGAGTTTATATTTTCGAAGGCTCATCGCCTCCGAAAATAACGCTCCTACTACCGAATACCACTTTTTTGTTTGCTGTTGAAATCCTAAATTCATTTTTGAAGTGGTATAACCAGAAGCTGTCTCAAAAATAAAAATAATTAAAGAAAATTAGAAGTTTGACCGATATACATGTTAAGTAAAGTTGAAGAAGAGAGGGTTAATAAAATGGGTTTAGCAGCAAGCCAAACAAGAATATTACAATTAAATTCAAGAAAAAGTGATCTTGAATTTCAAGGACAGCAAGTTAATCAACAAAGGACAATTCTTGCAGACCAAACAGAAACTTTTTATAATCAGATTTTAGCGTTAGAGGTGCCTAATGCGCAAGAAAATCCGATTACATACGTAAATAATGTTGCTACTAATGATAGTGATGGAGATGGCGTATCTAATGCATATGAAGTCGCTTTAGTTGCCTATTCAGCAGAATATAATAAAATTAATGCGCAGATAGAACTTATTCATCAGCAGGACAGAGCCCTTGAAACAACCCTTAAAAACATAGACACTCAGCATCAGGCAGTCCAGACAGAGATTGAGTCGGTCAAGAAGGTAATTGATAAGAATATTGAATTTACCTACAAGACATTCCAGTAAGCCTATATCTATTCTCTATATTCCACGGCTAAATTAAGAAGGAAAGGTAAATTAAATGTCATATAAAAACGATTCATTGGTTGTGATATCAGATAAATATACTAAAGCAAGAGGAGAAGCTGTAGCTGAACTCTTTGAAACTTATGACAGGCTCAGAGATATATCTGTTAGTGGTTCAACTGTTGGAAGTCCAGGTTTTGGACCTACTGCAAGTTTCCTTATGAATATGGCCAGACTGGTTGCCCCTTCATCTTTCATGCCTGTTCTAGGTGATTCATCTTTTGGTTTGCCGGGTACTTCATATTTTTCTTCAGCGGGTGGTTCAAATATTCTCAATGCTGGAAGTAGTGCTGCTTTTGGTATTGGAAAACTAGGCATTTTTTCAGGGCTTCCATCAGGCGGAGCTGCGTCTTTAAACTCTTTACCTATTGCTTTAGGAACAGTAGGATTTCCGCTTTTGTCGGGAATAGGAAATTTATTTTCATCTTTAAGTAGTGATTATTCCGTAGGTGGCTTACCTACTGGAGGTGCATCAGCAGTAGGAAGTAGTATTGTTCCGGCGGCAGGTATATTAAGTGGATTAAGTGCGGGTTATAGTCAAAAACCTTCAATGCTATTACCAGCAGCAGGTGTTATTTCTGGCGTAGGCGGTTTAATGGCTTCTATTGGTCCATATTTTGGTCCTTTTGGTATTGCGGCAAGTATTGCAGGTAATATGGCAAGAGGTTTTGGCGGAGCAGCACTTAATTCCTATCAGTATTCAACTTCAGCTATTCTTAATAATGCGGATGTAACTCTGTCAAACAAAGTCAGAAACATTGAAACAGTTGTCAAACAGATTGATGCCCAGGGGCAGGTAATACAAAAAATGCTTAAAGACAGTGTTGAAGTTGATACAAAAGCACTTCAAAATCTATAAAAATCATTGTTTAAGTTTATTGTCGTTATTTTTGAAAAAAACAGCATAGTAATCAAAATCATAAGGAGTATTAAATGGGATTAAACCTTAGAATTTATTTCAGGTCAGTTCAAAAAATTTTTTTTGAGGACAATTTTATCTTGATTGCATTAGTTCAGTTTAAAAGAATAATCGATGCTTATTCTGAATTAAATGGAAAATCAAGAAAAATTTCCAAAAATATTAATGAAACAAAATCAAAGTTCGAAGTGACAAAAAAAGTAATAAATTCAGGTTCAAAGCAAATCAGTCATAATTCTATTAATTTAATTCGTTAAAACAACACCTGAATTTTGGCCAATCAGGATCTTATTTAAAGAATTGTTAAGAATAGGCAAAAAAAAGGTAATTTTCAGACCCAGATTGTTTTTATATATATAGATAATAGTTTTTATTAATTTATTTATTATTATCTATGACAGTTCAGGAGGGTAACACCATATGTCAGTATCAACAATGGCAATGAATGAATCAAAAGCTTTGGTTGAAAATATTCAATCCTTCGTCAGGCTGACAAAAGCTTACTTTAGAAGAAACAATCTTCTACTTTCAGCTTATATGAATATAAATATGGCTATTAAAAATGTTTTAACGGCTAACAAGAAGCTTAAAATAGCAAAATATAGAGTTAATCATTTGCGGTACAGACTTTATCAAATGGAACAGTTAATAAACGATAACAATCCGAATAATCACTTCAGTGGCGGGAAAATCAATCAACTAAGATAATATCAATACGGGGAGAAAAAAATGGGACTATTATCAAGTCAAATAATGACATTAAGTTTAACAAACAGAAGACATGATCTGGAAAATAATATCAACGAGATTTCGTTTGGAATGATGCGACTTGAAGCTATGACAAGCGAGCTGGTAAGTATAGGATCAGACTTGTCTCCTGATTCAATTGAATTTAAAAAACTCGAAGAAAGAAGAAAAAAATTAGAATTGGTTAATAAACAAATGGATCAGCAGTTAAAACAATATCAAACACAGTTGGCATCCGTGGAAGCAAGCGAAAAAGATAATTCACAAAGACTTGCAAAAAATATTCAGTCTTCGTTTACTAACCATTTGAACGCTGGCCAATAGGCAGTTTATAGATTTTAATAAACATTATTTATAAAAAATATTAATCCGTAAAATATGGTGTTATCTTAAATCCAGGCTATGCCTGGTTTTTTATTGCGTATTAGTAACTACCAGTATAAAGAAATATAAGAATAGAGGTTCTTAAGATTGATTTGCAAGAATACCAGAAGCTCTATAAATGTGTCATTCTTGTGTGACTGAAAGGAGCGAAGAATCTGCGAGGTTTAGAAGTTATGATTTAACATAGATTCTTCAGCCGTTACACTCCTTCAGAATGACATTCTCATTTTTACCATATAACCCGCTGAGTACTTACGGATTTAATAATATGTTAAATTTTCTTAATAAACATAGGTGGTTTAAACCATTCGGTCGATGATTTAATATGAAAAATATCGCAAAATACAATTATTAAAGCAAAATTTGAGTTTTTAATATTGATAAATGGTTTATGAGGCTGGAAAATGAATAAATTAGATGAAAATTTTAGTGGAAAAATTGGCAGGAAAAATACATTAATTTCGGCATGGGAAAATCAGCATCCTGTTATGTACTGGTGGTTTGCCTGTACTTCTCTCAGTCTTTGTTCTATATATGTGATGCTTTTTGCAAAATTTTAAATTCAAATAAAAAACCTTCCTAACAGGAAGGTTTTTTATTTAGTTACTGGCTTTTTCAAGCAAATCATCATCTATTTCAAAGTTTGCATATACATTTTGAACATCATCATGATTTTCTATACTGTCAAGCAACTTCAATAATATTTTAACCGTATCGAGGTCAGTAATTGGAACTGTATTTTCAGGATTTCTTGTTATTTCAACAGATTTAAGTTCATAACCTGCCAGTTGCACTTGTTCTGCTACTGTCTGCAATAATTCTGGTGCTGTAATAATTTTATATTCGTCATCTTCTTCAGAAAAATCCTCTGCGCCTGCATTAAGTGCTATTTCAAATAACTGATCATGATCTATGCCATCTTTATCAATGGAGATGCTTCCTTCTTCTTTAAACATCCAGCCTACACAGCCTGTTTCACCAAGATTTCCGTTGTTTTTGTTAAAATAACTTCTTATATCACCTGCGGTTCTATTTCTGTTATCTGTCATAGCCTGAATTAATATTGCAACGCCGCCCGGACCGTACCCTTCGTAGCTGATCTCTTCAAAGTTATCTCCGCCACCAGAGCTAGTAGCTTTATCAACAGCTCTTTTAATATTATCATTAGGCAATCCTGCTGCTTTTGCGTTATCAATTGCAGTTCTGAGCCTGAAATTAGACTCCGGCGCTGTTCCGCCTGCTTTTGCTGCAACTGTTATGTCTCTTGCAAATTTTGCAAATGTTACACCTTTTTGTGCATCAACTTTAGCTTTTTTGTGTTTTATAGTAGCCCATTTGGAATGTCCAGACATAAAATCCCTTTCTGAATAATATTTATGAATTTTTGTTTTCTCTACTGACCTGAATGCAGCAATTTTTACTGCCAATAGAATTTTAATACAAAAAATGTAAATTTGTCTAAGCAGGTTATTGTAAAAGATTTCAATGGAATAGAAATTTCTCAGCAAAATATATACACTCAACTAATGTGTATGCCTTTAAATCTAATTTTCAGTATGATAGTATTTTAAAGAATGAAAAACTTGGGGGAATTATGGAAGAAAGATTAAAAAAAGCATACGAACATTTTGAAAAGGAAGAATATAATTCTGCCATTGATGAATTCAAAACTCTTATAGAGGATGATCCTGTAAATCCATACTTATATAATAATCTTGGTACTGTATATTTCAGATGCGGCATGTATGATGAAGCTTTAAAAAATTTCGAAAAAGCTGTAGAGATTGACCAGAATATTCAGGAAGTTTATCAGAATCTTGCAGATTTAAGATATGCGCAGGGTGATGTCTCTGGAGCAATAATAGAACTAGAGCGTTCAATAACAATAAATCCTGAAAACCCGGGGCCAAGGTATCATTATGCAAGAGTACTTTTAAAAGATACCAGATATGATCAGGCGATAGATGAGCTTGAAAAGGTACTGGAAATAGCACCAAAGAATATTGATGCCAGATATGACCTTGCAAATGCTTATTTTCAAATTGCAAATTATGACAATTCTATAGCTGAATATATCAAAGTATTGGAAGATTTATCTGATAATGCTGATTTACATTATCATTTAGCAATCGCTTATCAGGCAAATGATCAAATTTCTGAAGCTATAAAAGAATTAAAAAGAGTTTTGGAACTTAATGAAAAATATTTTCTGGCTTATAAACAACTTGGCGTGCTATATACCATTGAAAAAGAGTATGATAAGGCGATAGAAAACTTTGAAAAATATCTTGGTTTTATAGCCGACCAGATGGAAAAAGAGCAGATTGAAAGTATTATTAAACGTATAAAAGTAACTTCTGTTTAACTTGAATTGCTAATTAATTTTTTATTTAAAGTGGGAAAGTGTCATGCTGAACTTGTTTCAGCATCTAAAAAATTAACAGATCTTGAAATAAATTCAGGATGACACAATAAAAAAGTCAATAACAACAAGTGTTCTAGCTATTTAGCAATTCAGGTTGTTTAGAAAATAATTTTATTAAAATTCAAAAAGTTCATTTTAACTTAAATAATAATTTTTTCCAAAGATTGAAATCAGGTAGTTCAGCAACCATACAGTGTATCCCGCCTCTTTCGATTTCTAATCCTCTTTTTATAAAACTTTGACCATTAGAACATATTTTTCCACTAATGAAATAAACTTGCTTAATTGAAGGAACTTTTTCCTGTAAACAATTTTTAAATCTTTCGTCTAAACAAGGATCACAGCTATTTGTTATATAAATTAATGAGCCGTCAGGTTTTTGATGAACGATTGCATTTATATAGTTTGCGTCAGCTCTGATTGAGGCAGGGTTTGTTGTAATCTCTTCGTGCTTACTATAACATTTACGTACTCCAGGTATTTTAATAACCTGAAATCCTGCATCAGCAAGTTCTTTCTCGATATGAGGAATACTCGCATACGATTCTTTAATTATTTTGCAGGTTTCTAAATATTTGGATGCATTATTTTCAGTTTTTTCCAGATAATTAATAATATCAGTATAACAATCATTACTGTTTAATAATATAAAAGGATATTGTAAAGGCCTAATATAGGTATCGAGATGATAATCATGCTGTGAAATAAATGAAATTTGCTCTGGATTTATATTTAAATCCTGTCCTATATATTTTTTACCTTTTTCTAAATATTCTTCTTTTAATCCTTTATTACCCAGCAGCGGATCTTTTATAGTAAACAGTTCTTTTATTAGCTCTTCAAACTTAAGTCCACCGAGTTTTTTATTAAAATATCTTTTAGCTTCATTATCTATAAAATCATCATTAATAAAAAATTCTTCCGCATACATATTTACAAAAGCTTTTTTTAATGTATCTTGCCCAAAAACTTCTCCTATAGTCATATCAGGATGATTTTCCGTAAATAAAACTGATGCTGCATAGTATAAAGAATCTTTACCCACAATTGCAAGTTTTTCTCCTTTATCACTGAGCCCAAGAAAAAAATTTCCACCGGCAAGCATAGATTTTAGTTTTATTTCCTTGTGATTAATTTGTAATGTATCAGCAAGTTTTTTAGCTAAATTAGCCTCGGATTTTGCTCCTTGTCCTCTTTTATCTATAATTCCAAGTAAATTTTCTTCCAGAAATACTTTAGTATCCTGACTCCATCGCATTAAACCTGAAAAATCCGGACTTTCCCAAAAATTATATTTTATAGAGTCAGTGATCTCGTTAAGAGACTTAAAAATTTTATCTCCAACTTGAACAAAAACATCAAATCCTTCAACTTTTCCTACATCTTCTAACTCTTCAGCAACAGAAAACACGTCTTCTATGCCATGTTTGGGTGCCTGTAGGTATAAAGAATGCAAAGGACAGGCTATGTACCCGTTGAAGCTAACAGGATTGCAAGAGGGTCTATTTAATTGAAGATTAATCATAAATATTCCAAAGTTTATATAAATAAGGGCTATTTATATAAACTTTGTTGAAAGAAATTATTGCTTAATTTTATAAATTTTGAAAAATGATTGCAATATTTTGTAATATAACATGATGTAAAATTCAGGTGACTTCTTGCGTTTTTAATTTCTGGAAATCATTGATAACTTTAGATGATATTGGTCTGTATTTTCCGTTTTTTCCGGGCAGTATTACTTCAACATATTCAAAATTTATATTCAGATCAGGTGAATTAAGCATTTCTATCAATAATTCCCTTATATTTCGCTCATTCTCTTCTCTGAATTGTTCTTCACATACCATTTTTATAACAATATCTTTGAAACTTTCCTGTATTATTTCATATTGAATAATTCCGTTTGTCGCATCAGTGAAATACCAGCTAAGTGTTACGCCTGAAACCAGCTTACCTTTATCAGATATTAAATTGTCGCTTATTCTTCCTACTTTAAGTTCTATAACAGGATAAGGAAGACCGCAATCGCATTGTTTCTCACCTGGTATAGCTGCATCCTGTATGTCATATCTTAATAACGGCATTCCATAAAGATATAAAGGAGTAAAGATCATTTTTTTAATCTCTGAATCATCTGCTATATCTTCAAATTCTACAAATACTTCATCAATATTAAGGTGCATATTACCCTGTTTACATTCATGAGCAGTACAAAAGATCTCTGATGAGCCATATTGATCATATACAGGAGCATTAAATGCTTTTGATATTAATTCTCGTTCTCTCAGAACTTCTGCTGTTGAAAAAACACCTTCTATATTTGAGATATGTATATTATTTTCAGTTAAAAAACGTGAAAATTCGGTAATTATGCTTGAATATCCATAAACGTGACGGGGTTTATATTTTTTTATCTGATCGACCCATTTAAACATATTTTCTCTGGTAATTTTTTTGGTATTAATCACAAGTTTTCTTTGTATTGCAAGTATTGTCCTTCCTTTTATACTATCGAGTTCAGTTATTCTTCTGGAATCTGAAACAAGCCATACTGACTTATGCCAGTATTTCCATCCACACCATGCATTTGATCTGTATTTTAAAGCAGCTCCATATTCCTGATCGTCCCAGCTTCTTGCGAGCTGAAGCGGAATTCCTGTAGAGCCGCTCGTTGAATCGTAGAAAATATCTTTTTCAGGCAAATTTGGATTAATTAAATCTTTGAAATTTTCTTTTATATCCTGCTTCGTAAGAATAGGAATTTTTGCAAAATCTTTTGGAGTTTTAATATTTACCGGATGAATCCCGTGAAGATTAAATAATTTTCTGTAATAAGGAATATTTTCATAGCAGTGGTTTAATAAAAGTTTTAATTTATTCCACTGGATTTTGCTTAATTCTTCCCGAGTCATTAAATTTCTATTTTTCAGTTCTTTATAATAATCAAAGCGTTTTAGTTTCTTATACTTAAAGAAATAAGGCATTATAAAATTTTTAAAAATAAAGTCCTGCATTGTTTTCTCCCCATTTTAAAATATTAAAATTTATTCTAATGATTAAAGAGTGTTGGATATATTACCGAGCAGGGTATTTTTTTATTAGACTAAAACGAGTTTATATTTCCGAAGGCTCATCGCCTCCGAAAATAACGCTCCTACTACCGAATACCACTTTTTTGTTTGCTGTTGAAATCCTAAATTCATTTTTGAAGTGGTATAGACTTATAATATTAAAAGCTATGGCATTAATTATGATCAGGCTTTCTTTGATATAAATTTGAGAGTATAATTCATCCTATAAAATATTTAAATGAGGTTACTAAGATAAATGAAAGTTGCTTTAGCTCAAATAAATCCTAAAGTTGGTGATCTTGTTGGTAATACCGATAAAATAATAAGCTTTATTAAGAAGGCAAAAGAAAAAGAAGCTGATCTTGTTATTTTTCCTGAACTTGCTATTACCGGTTATCCTCCACGTGATCTTCTGGATTTTGAGTTTTTTGTCGAAGATAACCTGATCCAACTAGAAAGACTAAAGGAATGTTCTAAAGATATAGCTGTTATTTGCGGTTATATCGATATTAATCCTGAACCATACGGTAGAAAATATCATAATGCAGCAGCTTTTATTTACAATGGCAAAATAATTTCCAGATACTATAAAAGTTTATTGCCTTTTTACGATGTATTTGATGAAAACAGATATTTTGAACCGGGAAAAACTTTTGAACCGGTTGAATTTATGGGGCAGAAACTTGGAATTACAATCTGTGAAGATGTCTGGAATGATAAAGATTACTGGGAAAGGTTACCCTACAGTTCCAATCCTGTTAATGAGCTCGTGAAAAAAGGATCAGATATTATTATAAATATCTCTGCATCTCCTTACTGGCTAAATAAAGAAAAAGTGCGTTTTGATATACTCAAAAATATTGCAGTCTATAATAAATTACCTATTCTGTATGTAAATCAGGTTGGCGGAAATGATGACTTACTATTTGACGGTGTGAGTTATGCAATAGACCGTGATGGAAAACTATGCGCCAGAGGCTGTGATTTTAAAGAAGATTTGATTGAGTATAATTTTGAAACGGGCTTTGGATGTATTCATGAAATATCTGAAAATATAGAAGAGAGCTTAATTAAAGCTCTTGAACTGGGATTAAAGGACTATTGCAAAAAAAGCGGATTTAAAAGTGTGGTATTAGGACTTTCAGGCGGCATAGATTCTGCATTAACTGCTGTTTTAGCTAGCAATGCCCTTGGAAGTGAAAATGTGGTTGGGATTACCATGCCAAGCATGTATTCAAGTTCAGGAAGTGTTGATGATTCAAAGAAGTTAGCTGAAAATATCGGTATAAAATGTCTGGAGGTTCCGATCATAGATGTATTTTATTCTTTCATAAATACTCTTTCAGAAGATAAACAAGTTCATATGGACCTTGCAGAAGAAAACCTTCAGGCTCGTATCAGATCAAATATTTTGATGATGTATTCCAACAGGTACGGTAATTTACTGCTAAGTACAGGTAATAAATCTGAATTATCTGTAGGATACTGTACACTTTATGGTGATATGTCAGGCGGATTATGTCTTCTTTCGGATGTTCCAAAGACAATGGTTTACAGGCTTTCAAAATATATTAATTCTGAGAAGGAAATTATTCCGGAAAATATTATAACAAAAGCTCCGTCAGCAGAACTCAGACCTGATCAGAAAGATCAGGACAGTCTTCCTCCTTATGAAGTGCTTGATGAAATTTTAAAGGCTTATGTAGAAGAAAATAAATCTCCTGAAGAAATAGCACAGAAATATGACAAAGAGATTGTTTCAAGCATTATTAAGAAAATTAATGCCAGTGAGTATAAAAGACGGCAGGCTTCTTTAGGCTTAAAAGTAACTACCAGAGCATTCGGAGGCGGCAGAAGGATCCCGATTGTTCAGGGATATAATTTCAGGATCAAATAAAATATGTCTGAAAAATACAAAAACCCCGCAGTTACAGTTGATATTGTTATTTTTAGTATTTTAAACGAAGCTTTAAATGTTCTGCTTATTAAGAGAAAAAGCCCTCCTTATGAAAACTGCAGGGCAATACCCGGAGGATTTGTTGAATATAATGAATCGATTGAAGAGGCAGCATTAAGAGAACTTGAAGAAGAGACCGGTATTGAAAATATTTATCTTGAACAACTTCATTCATTCGGAACATTAGGACGTGATCCGAGAGGAAGAACTATAAGCGTGGCTTATTTTGCTCTCTTGAATTCGCATAATTTAAAAATCAAAGCTAAAAGTGATGCAAAAGAAGCAGCATGGTTTAGTTTAAAAGAGTTACCGGAACTTGCATTTGATCATAATGATATTTTATCCTGTGCAATTGAATCTCTAAGACTTAAGCTGGAAAACTTTCCCGTAGCAAAGGAACTTTTACCTGAATATTTTACTTTAATTCAGTTTCAAAATCTTTATGAGATTATTTTAAACCGTAAAATTGATGAAGGCAGGTTTAAGTGCGAAATATTAAAGATGGACTTTATAGAAAAAACAGGTCCGCATGTTTACGGGTTTAAAAAAGATATTTCCTTTTCCAGTAGATTTTATTGATAGTTTAGGCTTAATGCCTTTTAAAACTGATATTACCCTGATCGGGTAATTATCCCCTGCTTTATTTTTAGTTATTTCATAGAATGACTCACTTTCAGGAGAGGAGATTTTATGATGACTGGAAAATTCAAAGTTTTGATATTTGCTGCTATTTTGTTTACGGCACTAAATTATTCCGAAGTTAAAGCCGGCACTGAAGTTATTCTGGTTAAATCACAGCATCAGAATAGAGAAGTCAAAATATCAGAGACAACAAGTGATCTTAATGAAGCCATTAAAGATATGAAATATCAGCTGCTTTGCGCGCAGAATGAGATTACAAAATTGCAGGAAATAAATCAGAATCTTACAAGATCACTCTCAGAAAGTGAAGTTAAGTCACAAATGATCGAAAAACAAAAATTATCATTGGAGCAGAATATTGCTGACAAAGATAAACAGCTTGGAGAAATAGCAGCACAGGCAAACCTAAAGCTTATTGCAGGTGAAAATGAAATAGCGGAACTTAAAAATCAGCTAGCTTTGGCTAATAAAAGAGCAGATGATATTACCGGCGAAAAGATTGCTCAAGTAAATGAACTTAAAAACCAGCTTTCAATTTATCTGAAAAGAACAGATGATATGTCTTTGCAGATTGCAAGTTTAAATAACGAACTTAACATGTCAAAGCAGGAATACTTATCTGCTAATTTAAAATCTGAAAGTATTATTAGCAGTAAAGAAACTCAAATAATTATGCTTCAAAACCAATCGATTAATACTGGAAAGCAGATACAGGATTTGTCAGATAAAATTACTTTATTAAATAATGAGTTAACAAAAGCACGAGAAGTTAATACTTTGGCTATTGATAAACAAAAAGATCTGGAAAGTCTTGTAGTATTAGCTAATAAAAAAGCTTTCGATATTTCAGAAGAAAAAGCAGCTCAAATTACCGAACTTAAAAACGAATTAACATTACAGGCAAATCAAAAGTTTGCAAGTGAAAATGAAATTGCTGAACTTAAAAATCAGCTATTAATTTATCGTAAAAAGTCTGAAGATATGTCTCTGCAGATTGCAAGTTTAAATAATGAGCTTAATCTGTCAAAACAGGAATATTTATCTACTAATTCAAAATCTGAAAGTATCGCTAGCGATAAGGACTTTCAGATAAACATGCTAAAAAGTAAATCAATAAATAGTGAAAAACAGATACAGGATTTGTCAGATAAAGTAACTTTTTTAAATAATGAGTTGATAAAAGCACGAGAAGTTAATACTTTGGCTGTCGATAAACAAAAAGATCTGGAAAAACTTGTAATATTAGCTAATAAAAAAGCTTTTGACATTTCAGAAGAGAAAACAGCCCAAATTAACGAACTTAAGAATGAATTAACAAAGCAGGCATATCAAAAGCCTGTTACAAGTGAAAATGAAATTGTTGAACTTAAAAACCAGCTTTCAATTTATCGTAAAAAGGCTGAAGATATGTCTTTGCAGGTTGCAAGTTTAAATAATGAATTAAGCAGAGCCAAGCAGGAATATTTATCAGTTAATGTAAAAAATAATAACGCTGTCAGCGATAAAGATTTTCAGATTACCCTGCTTAAAAATCAATTAGCCTTTAGCGAAAAGCAAATACAGGATTTATCAGATAAAATAACTGCTTTAAATAATACGGTGGAGAAAACAAAAGAAGTTTATAACCTGGCTCTTCTTAAGCAAAAAGAGCTGGAAAATCTTATAATTTTGTCTAACAAAAGAGCAGACAATTTTTCATCTGAAAAACCAGCTCAAATAAATGAGCTTAATAAAGAATTTGCTATGAATAAAAATACTAATGTGACTTCTGCGGTTCTAACCCAACCTGTAATTAGGGATTATCAAAAGACGGCTGCTCCTATAAGTTCTGTTGATAATACAAAATCAGCGGAAGATTACTTCAATATTGCAAAAGCTTATCAGGATGCGAAGGATTATCAGGAGGCTATAAATAATTTTAAACACGCAATAACTTTAAATACTTCATTTGGTAGCGCTTATAAAGAATTGGGACTTATTTACTTACAAATGGGAGATTATAATAATGCCGGTAATTCTCTCAAAAAATGTCTATATCATTCAAACAATCCAAAAGAACAGGAAGTCCTGAGAAACTTTATTTCAAATATTGAGAGATATGCTGGTCCTAAATAAATAATTCAGGATTTGAACGCAATCAAGAAGGGATCTATACCAGATCCCTTCTTGATGTTGTAAATGATCTAAAGAGTCAGTTGTTTTAATCGTAGTTCTAAGATTTTGTCTTGTGATTGAATTGAATACATAGTGCGTTCATATGCTGTTTTTGCATTAGCATCATCTGTTTTAGTATTATTATTCATTGCATTTGAATATTGTTTTGCTGCAATATCAGCTTTATTTAACAGAGCTTCTCTTTGTTGAAGCAGTTGAGCAGCTTGAGCTTTTTTGGCAGGGTTTTTTATTGAATTTAACAGATTGGTTTTATAATCATAAAATTTTGCTTTAGCCTCAATATTTTTTAATTCTGTTTCGAGAGCTCTAATCTGTGTCAGTAGTTTTGCAGAGTTAAATTGAAATTTTGCAGCAGCAGCAGCGTCATCCGTAGTATCATAAGTGTAATTAAATGCGGGATTTGTTTTTGCATCAACTTCCTTTCCATACACAGGAGCACCATTATTTAGACTATATTCAACAAATTTAATCAATCCTGCATCGTAAAGAGCTTTAATGTTTGCTGAATTATCGTAAGTAAAGCCCTGTGCTGTAGTTGGGCTAACCTCTTGTCCTGCATTAGCACCACTTTTATAAACTGCAGCATAACCAGCTGCGTGTAAGAAAGAGGTTTTTACAGGTTGAGTTGAAATAAAACCATCTGCATTAACTAATTTTATTTCTAATTTTTTATTACTCAATGAATCTGAATACTGTTTTGCTTCAATTTCGACTTGATTAGCCAGAGATTCTTTTTGTCTGAATATTTGTAGAGCTTGAGCTCTTAAGTTTGGATCTTTGTATTTTACGGTAAATTCAATAGTTTTTAATTGTGCTTCAAGGGCTTTGTCATTAGCTTGTATTTTAGTATTTTCATATTCATATTTTGCAGAAGCTGCTGCGTCATCCGTAGTATCATATACGTAATTGAATGCGGGATTTGTTTTTACATCAACTTTATCGCCAAACACAAGATAACCATCGTTGAACGAACATTCTACAAATTTAATCAATCCTGCATCGTAAAGAGCTTTAATGTTTGCTGAATTATCAGTACTAGGAGATTCATTGGCAGTTGGTCTAACCTCTGTGCCATCTACAGTATAAACTGCTGCATAACCAGCTGCATGTAAATTACGAGTACTTATATTTTGAGGGTGTAATTCACCATTAGCATCAACTATTTTTATTTCTATTTTCTTGTTATTTAATGAATCTGAATATTGTTTTGCTTCAATTTCGACTTGATTAGCCAGAGATTCTTTTTGTTTGAATAATTGGATAGCTTGAGCTTTTAATTTTGGGTCTGTTATTGAGTTTAACAGGTTATTTTTATAAACATTATATTTTGATTTGGCTTCAATTGCCTTTAATTGTACTTCAAGCTGTTTATCTTGAGCTTGTAACATAGCAGTTTCATATTGATATTTAGCTGTAGCAGCAGCGTCATCCGTAGTGTCATAAGCGTAATTGAATAAGCGACTTGTTTTTACATCAACTTCATCTCCAAAATAAACTTTGCCATCTGCTGCTAAATTATATTCAACAAATTTAATTAATCCTGCATCGTAAAGGGCATTTATTTGTGCTGAATTATCGTAAAAAGAACCTTGACTGGTAGTTGGTTTAACTTCTTGTCCTGCATTAGCACCACTTTTATAAACTGCTGCTATATTTGTTGCGTGTAGATAAGAGGTTTTTACAGGTTGAGTTACAGTAACACCATCTGCATTAACTAGTTTTATTTCTATTTTCTTATTACTCAATGAATCTGAATACTGCTTTGCTGCAATTTCCATTTGTTTTGCCAGATCTTGTTTTTGTTTATCTATAGCAGTTAATCTGATATTTATTTGAGTTATTTCTTTATCTATGTCTGTAGGTTTGAATGCAGTAAAAGATCCGTCTAATTTTTTTATTTTTGTTTCAAGTTCTTTATCCTGTTTTGCTAATTTAGCACTTTCATATTCATATTTTGCAGTAGCAGCAGCATCATCTGTTGTGTCGTATTTATCGTTGAAATTTGAATTTGTTTTCCAGTCAATAACTGTTGTTTTGTCTGGATTGCCGTTCTTTAATCCTACGAGAGTATATAAGCCTGAACGTAAGTTTTCTTCTATCTGTTTCGCATCATTCTGATTAGTAACAATTTGTTTGCCGCTTTTATCAATAACTGCATATCCAGCTATAGCTAAATTGAATGAACTAACTGGCATATCTTTTATTTGTCCGTTGTAATTTGGAATCCTGATTTCTAAAACTTTGTTTCTTAGTTTGTCAGAATAATTAATAGCAGATAATTCTGCTTGATGTGCAAGAGCATCTCTTTGTTCCTGTAATAATTTGAGCTGTATCTGGTTAGAGGATGTTGATGAGTTTGAATTAGAAATATTAGTCATTTTGAATCTCCTATAATTACAGCAATATCAAAAAAGATAAATTTTTATTTTATATATTTATTTAATTAAAATAACAAACACTTTTATTTCTTGTTATAAATTATGTCGGTTAAATTTATAACAAACTTAATAGAGTTAATGATAAATCTTTACATTAATTAATTATTATTTAAAAATATAGTCATTAAAAAAGAGAGGATTCAAACTGAATCCTCTCTTTTTTAATGACTATATTTTAAACAGTTGTTTTTTGTTCTGAATTGGATTTCTCTGGAGTCAGGTTTACGTAAACCGCGTTGAATACGCCGTCAATCTGCTTTATTTGTTCAAGCAATTCAGGCTTTACAAGATCATCTGTATTAATAATCATTGTTGATTCGCCACCAACGGTTTTATCTTTCCTTGCGACCTGCATCATGCTTATATTTACGCTGTTAGTTCCAAGAATTGTTGCAACTTTTGCAATCATACCCGGTTTATCATGGTGTGGTGTTATTAAAATATGTTCAGCTGGTGCAATACTGGTATTATAATCATCAATTTTTACTATTCTAGGTGTATTCTCAGCAATCATTGCTCCATTTACAGTATGAGCCTCTGTGTCAGTAATTAATTTAACTGAAATAAGTCCGACATAATTGCAGGAAGTATCAGATTTTGAATCTTCAACAATTATACCGCGGCTTTTAGCAATTATTGGAGCATTTACGTAGTTTACGCCTTCCAGATTTCCTGACAGGATTCCCTTTAAAACGGCTATCTTGAGAGGTGATGAGTCAAGCTGGGCAAGAGAACCATAGGTTCTTATTTTGATTGATTTGATAGCACCGTTACTTATTTGTCTTACAAGTGTACCGAGGTTTTCAGCTAGGTTCATATAAGGTTTAACAGGTTCAAGCAATTCTGCTTTAAGTGCCGGAATATTGACTGCACTTCTTGCTGATTTTCCTGACAGTACATCTCTAATCTGTTCTGCGACATCCAGTGCCACGTTAATTTGAGCTTCTTCTGTGCTAGCTCCGAGGTGTGGAGTCATAATTATATGGCCTTTGCATTCCAGAAGAGGGTTGTTAGCTTCCATAGGCTCTTTTTCGTAAACGTCAATTGCTGCTGATGCTACATGTCCTGAATCAAGAGCGTCTTTAAGGGCTGCTTCGTCTATAATGCCGCCTCTTGCGCAGTTAACTATCCTAACACCAGGTTTCATCCTGTTTAATGTATTTTTATTTATTAAATACATTGTTTCTTTGGTTTTAGGGGCATGAATGGTTATGAAATCACATACAGGCCAGAAATCATCAAGGCTTTTAATATATGAAGCGCCTAATTCTTCGACTCTTTCCTTGCTTGTGAAAGGATCACAGACTATGACTTTCATTCCTAATGCAAGAGCTGCTTTTGCTACTCTTGAACCTATTTTGCCCAGTCCGATAATTCCGAGAGTTTTATTGAAAACTTCAACTCCGGTGAATTTTGATCTTTCCCATTTGCCGGCTTTTGTTGAAAGGTCAGCTTCAGGAATATATCTTGTCATAGAGAGCATCATTGCTATTGTATGTTCTGCTGCTGCTGTTGTGTTGCCTTCTGGAGAATTTACTACGATGATTCCGTTTTGTGTTGCTTCTTCTACATCAATATTATCAACGCCAACGCCTGCTCTGCCTACTATTTTCATATTTTTTGCAGCGGCAAGAATTTTCTTTGTTACTTTTGTCTGGCTTCTTACCATTAGAGCATCGTATTCTCCAATTATCTGAGCCAGTTCATCTTCCGGCATTGTTTCTTTATAGTGTACTTCAGCTACCTGAGACAGGATATCTCCGGCAGCTTTATTAATTTTATCCGTAACAAGGACTTTAGACATTTTTTTGATCTCCTCGTAATTTTATTTAATTTTACACGATAAATGGCTTATATTTCCATCATTGTTGTAATAAGAGCAGAAGTTCCTGCTCCCGGCTTTACTTTATAACCGAGTTTTTGCAGTGTCATTTCAAGTGCGCCGACTGCTGCGATCATATCTCTTTCACTTGCAAATCCGAGATGTCCCATTCTGAATATCTTGCCTTTTACCCGACCCTGTCCGTCTGCGACAACTAAATCGAAGTCATTTTTCAGGGTTTTTCTGATATCAGCAACGCTGATACCGTCAGGTGGCAAGATTGCTGTGATTGCATTACTTGCAATTTCATTGTCTTCAACAAATAATTTAAGTCCCATTGCTCTTACAGCAGATCTTAATCCTGCGGCAAGTCTTGCGTGACGTAAATATAAATTATCCAGACCTTCTTCTTTTAGCATCTTCATTGCTGTATGAAGACCAATAATTAATGATACAGCAGGTGTATACGGAGTGGTATCTTTTTCAAGATTCTTTTTGTATGCTCCAAAGTTAAAATAGAAACCAGGATTTTTGCATTGTTCGTATGCTTTCCAGGCTTTTTTGCTGCAAGCAAGGAATGCAAGTCCGGGTGGTATCATAAAGCCCTTTTGGCTGCCTGATACTACAACGTCAACACCCCATTTGCTCATTTCAAGAGGAATAGCACCGATACTGGTTATGCCGTCAACTATTGAGATGGCTCCATGTGTTTGAATAATGTCATTTAGTGCCTGAACATCATTTGTAACACCTGTAGACGTCTCATTATGAGTAAGGGTGACAAATTTTATTTCCTTTTTGGTATCAGCATCAAGTATCTTTTTTAAAGCAACAGGATCAATTGCCTGTCCCCATTCTACTTCCAGTTTTTCTACTATAGCGCCTTTACCTTCTGCAATTTTTGCCCATCTTTCACCAAAGTTTCCAATAATAAGACAAAGAACTTTATCGCCGGGGTTAACCAGATTATATATAGCGGCTTCCATCGCGCCTGTTCCGCTTGATGTATAAATAAAAACATCGTCGTTTGTCTGAAAAAGCCATTTTAGATCTTCAGTCACTTCTCTTATTATTGTTGAAAACTCAGGAGTCCTGTGTCCTATCGGATGTTTAGCCATTGCTAAAAGTACACTTTCAGGCACAGGAGTTGGGCCTGGTATCATTAAAAACTGTTTATCTTTCATCATGAACCTCTTTCAATTCTTCTGAATAATATTCGAACTCATAATTACATATAATAACTAAATCGCCGTCTTTTATACCCGATTCTTCGAGAGCAGTGAATACTCCCATCGATTTAAGAATATTTTGAAGTCTGAAAACTGCTGAATTATTTCTTAAATCAGTTACAGAGACGAGCCTCTCGACTCTTCCTCCGACGATCGAAAAACTCTTTTTTTCTTTGTAAATGATAAATCCGCTGTCATCATGATCATAAGCAATTTTGTCCTCCTCGATCTCAATATCAAATGTAGGAGCGGGTATTTCTTCCGTTTTTCTAATTAAATAATTTAGAAGATCCTGCACTCCCTGTCCAGTTGCTGCTGAAATTGTGAATACGTCTTTATTTTCCTTTATAAAATATTCTTTAATTGAATTAACTTTCTCTTCATCGACTGCATCAATTTTATTGAGTGCAACTGCCTGAAAAATATCTTTAAGCTTGCCGCCATAGGTTTGAAGCTCATTATTTATTATTTTATAGTTATTAATTGGGTCTTCTTCTGTCATATCAAGCATATGAACAAGAAGTTTTGTTCTTTCAACGTGTCTTAAAAATTCAAGTCCGAGTCCTGCACCAAGGCTGGCACCTTCAATTAATCCTGGTATATCTGCAACAACAAACCCATCTCCGCTTGGTTTTCTTACAACTCCAAGATTAGGAGTTAAAGTTGTAAAAGGATAATCGGCAATTTTTGGTTTTGCTGCACTGAGTACACTAATTAAGGTCGACTTTCCAGCATTAGGAAGCCCTACTAACCCGACATCAGCAATTGTTTTAAGTTCGAGTTCCAGATCTCTTTCAATACCAGGTTCTCCAGGTTCACAAAATTGAGGAGCTCTTTTTATAGAGGTTGCAAATCTTGCATTACCTCTTCCTCCTCTGCCACCGGAGGCGACAAGAATCTTTTGTCCTGATTTAACCAGATCACCAATTATTTTATCTGTAGCCAAATCTCTTATAATTGTGCCGCTTGGCACTTTTATATATATATCACTGCCGTTTTTGCCGTGCATATTTTTTTGTCCGCCATTTTCGCCGTTGACGGCTTCAAATCTTGATTTATATTTAAAATCAAGCAGAGTAGAGAGATTTTCGTCAGCTAAAATATAAACATCTCCGCCTTTTCCTCCATCTCCACCGGCTGGCCCACCTTTTGGGACATATTTTTCTTTTCTCCAGGCAACTGCGCCATTACCGCCAGAGCCGGAAATTATCTTTATTTTTGATTTATCTATAAACATGTTGCCTCAAATATAACTACTTTTTGTGCGCCTGAGTATAATCAATTAAGAATTATCTATGAAAATAAGTATGTATAGATGATATTATAAAAATAATAATATATCTATTCAGACATTTGGATATTATGGAGATAATTTTGTGAGAAGGTTTTTTTTAACATTTCTAGTAGTTCTTTCGTTTTTTATATTATCAGGTACAGTTTTTTCAAAGGATAATATAAATTTTATATCTGTCAGTCCTTCTGAAAAAGTTAAGCAGGGACAAACTGTTTTTGTTGAAGTAGTTACTAGGAACAAAATAAATAATCCTTATATTGTCTATGGTAATAAATATATAAAAATGTTTAATCAGCAAAATGGCATATATCGAGGACTAATAGGAATTGATGCAGCCCAGAAGCCTGGTAAACATAAAATTCTGATTAGCGATAAAACAGGTAAATTATCTGAAAAAAAATTTATTAATGTTGTTGCTACAAAATTCCCTATTCAAAATATCGTAATTTCTGGCAAAAAAGGAGGACTTGGAGCAACCAGGGATGAACTGGCAAGAGTTCAAAAAGCCAAAGTAACAATGTCTGATTGGTTGTATTGGATGAAGCCTCCTTATAATAGTCCGACAAATGGCTGTATTATTTCGGTCTATGGATTAAACAGATATCATAACGGGATTCCAACGGGTGATTTTCATAAAGGACTGGATATAAAAGCTCCAAAAGGACAGAGAATAAATGCCATGTCTTCTGGTAAAATCTTGATTGCAAGACAATTCAGGCTTCATGGAGGTACTGTTGCAATAGATCATGGACAGGGAGTAGTTTCATTTTATCTTCATATGTCTAAAATTACTGCAAAAGAGGGCACAATTGTAAAAGCAGGGCAGAAGATAGGAGAAGTCGGAGCAACAGGTTTTGCGACCGGCCCGCATCTTCACTGGGGATTGTATGTTAACGGAATTCCTGTAAATCCAATGGAATTCTGGGTAAAACAAGTTAACAAATGCTAGTAAAAGAATATATTGCAAAGTATTAAATTAAATTTTGTATCGACAGAATTCACTGTTAAGAAGTATTTTAGCTTCAGAAACATAAATTTTGTATATAATTTGATGACAAATTTTTTTGTTCTGCATTTATATAATTAATGTAGGGAATGAAAGAAGATATAAGTGCGTGTATTTGTAAATAACCAAGACAATAAATATACAAAAGTCGATTATAGAAATAATATTAAATATAATAAACCTGCTAGCTTGCTAAATAACTTGGAAAAAGATGTATTGCAACTGAATTATTCAAGCCAGCAAGGTGTATTAATAAAACGTTCCGGTAATGTAACCAGAATAGTCAGTTTTTGTGGATCTCAGGATGTAAACTCCGCTGATTTGAATGTTTCACAATTATCTACGTTACATTATCCTGCTATAAAAATGGGAATTGGCGGAGTTTCTCAATTTCAGGATAATATTTTTAAAATTAAAGACAAAAGTATCAGGAAAACACCGGAACTTGAATTAAAAATTTACGAAAAAGAAAGGGATATAGGACTTTGCCTCAAGGAAACTGGTGACCAGTTAGGATTTATTCATTATGAAGTACTTGATCATTTATATGATGATATAGAAAAAAGTCCACAGGATTTTAAAGTCAGGCTTACTAAAATGATTAAGTTTGACGGAATGAATTATGTTGGGTTAAGGGCAGATCTTTATTATGTTGGCGAAGATAAGGATAAATTCAGGAAAAAATTTAACGAAATACTTGAAGATGAAGAATGTAAGCCGATTACATTTTCCAAAATAGTGCCGGAGAATCCTGAAGACATATTAAAATTAATTTTAAAGTATGAGGAAAAATTAAACGGTGCAGAATCTGCTAAAAATGTAGAAATAGCAGTTAACACAATAGTTGAAGAAATTAAAAAAGATTCTAACAAAAATATTTTGCTTTTAGGTCATTTGAGTCCTGATGGCGACAGTGTTGGATCTATGTTAAGTATGAAAAACGCTATTGAACTTATGAAACTCGATAAAAATGTTGATTGTGCTGTCGATGACAGAATAATCAATTTATTTTCATTTTTACCCGGAATTAAAGATATAAAATCCCCATCAGTTAAACAGTTAATTTCAAATCTGGATAATAAAATCAATGAGTTAAAAAGTAATGAAGGTGATACTTATGAAACAAAAGTATTAAGCAAAGTTAAACAGGATTTGGAAACCACACTTAAACCTCTTGATGAAAATAAAAAGTATGACCTTGTTGTTTTGATGGATATTGCAGATGCAGAAAGGCTTGGATTTAATTTTTCAAAATTTATTGATAAAGATAAAACCAGTATCATATTTATTGATCATCATCCAAAACGTTTTAGAAATTGGGATAAGCACAGGGACAAGACAAATATCGATATTAATAAAATCAACAGCCGAAATTTAGCTCTTGTAGAAGATAGAGTTCCTGCAGCAGTGGAACTTGTTACAGCATTAATAAGTAAACTTATTCCATGGATTAATGACACAAATTTTATTTCAAAAGATGATGACGAAAAATTAACAGATATGGGTAAAGCGATATTAACCGGATTGCAAACTGATACAGGTGGATATGCAAGAGCTGCAAATTTAACCCGGGAAGATATCAAGCTTCCTCGGTGGGAACGGCCAAAATATGATCCGATGGGATTGGCAAAATGGTTAGCTGATAAAACAGATCATAAAGCGACACGAAATTTTATTGAAGCAAATTTTGATAAACATGACTCATTTGTAAATGAATTTAAAGATCAAATTACAAAAATAACAGCTGATTCTGAATATAATAAAGATCTTGGTCTGGGCTGCGTAAAAGTATCTTTTGATGACATATATGAACTCTGGCTTAATATGGCGGATAAAAATCCAAAAATAGTGGAAAGCGATGTTTATGGTGCATTAAAATACTCAAGAGCTATGAGGAAACTTAAGAAAAAGCGTTTGCCAGATAATCCTGATTATAGTAAATATGAAAAATCAAAAATTGTATACTTAATCTATCAAACTGCTAAAAGAGGTGAAATGGACTTATCATTAAGGAAATCAAATGTTGATAAACTTTCATTCTCATTCAGGTCAGCACAGGGAACAAATTATGCGGCATTATTAGGAGAACTATTTGGAGGAGGAGGGCATGGCGCTGCTGCAGGAGGCAGGATATCAGCACAAAAATTGGATTTTGATACAAAACTATTTGTAAAAATTGATGGAAAAATAGTTAATGATTTTTCAAAAATATTATCTGCTCTTGAAAATAATTTTAAGGTAAATACATCTTCTATGCCGGAAAATGAAAAATTACGAAAATTAAAAAAAGTTGAAGTAATTGTTTCACCGGCTCAAAAATACGGACACACAGCAACAGAACTTATTGAAGCTGTTGTAAATGAGATAAGGATAAAAGAAGACTTAGAAAATATTGAAACAGAAGCACTTAAACAGTCAGTTTCTGTATAATATAACATTAAAAGCTTTGTACTTAGGGAATGATTAGTGACAATAAGTTCGTGCGTAGCACTAAATACAATCCGGCATTAAATTATGTACAGCAGCTTTTATATTTTCCTGTCTCATAAAGCTCTCACCAATCAAAACTCCTGAAATGCCATTGTTTTTAAGGGTAACAATATCAGAATAGGTAGCTATACCGGATTCACTTATAATATATTTATCTGAAATATCGTTATCTTTCACAAGATCAAGAGTATTCTGGATAGAAACTTCAAAAGTTTCAAGATTTCTATTGTTTATACCGATTATTTCAGCTCCGATAGAAAAAGCCAGTTTATATTCCTGTTCATTATGAACTTCTAAAAGTATTTCAAGGCCGAGTTGTCTTGATAGATTATAAAATTCTTCCAATTTTTCAGGAGTGAGTGCTGAAGCAATAAGCAAAATTATGTCAGCTCTAATTGCTCTGGTCTGATAAATTTGATAAGGATCTATAATAAAATCTTTTCTAAGTATTGGCAAATCTACAATTTTTCTAACTTCTTCTAGATACTGTATTGATCCCTGAAAAAATTTTTCATCAGTCAGGACAGATATTGCACTGGCACCTGCACTCTGATATGCAAGGGCTATTTCTACAGGATTAAAGTCTTCTCTGATTAGTCCTTTTGAAGGAGATGCCTTTTTAACTTCCGCAATTAACGCAAGTTTATTTTTAGAAGAAGCTGTTTTCAGCTTTTCTATCAGACTTTTTGTAGACGGCAAATTCCGACAAATGCTTTTTAATTCATTTATATCCAGTTCAGTTTTTTGTTTTTGAACTTCTAATTCTTTATAAGTAAGTATTTTGCTTAGAAAACTCATTTAGCGATTTAATTTTAAATTCACAACTTTGATTTGATCAGGAGAACTGATGATCATTTCAGGCTTGCCGTTCGAAATTCTGACAATTCCTTCAATAGTGACTGTTTTATTCTTAAAATATTCGCTGGGATCATCAATGCCGGCAGATATGAATGAAGAGATATTTTCATCGTATATCATTGCACTTAAAGAAGTGTTATAACTTTTTCCAAAATTGATAAAGATAATTTTGGATTTTTCTGAAATATCTATACTTGAAACTGTGCCTGTTACACGCACATACTGACTTGTATGAGAAATTAGCTGTACAAGATTTTCAGCCTGGAGGTCGAAATTATTGATTGTAAAACCCGGAAGTTGAATGATAAGGGCAAAAATTACAGATAAAAATATTCTCATACTGAATCCCTCTCCTCATGTTTTTTATTTAAGCATGGTTAATTATACTAATTAATTATCCGAAAGTCTGTTTTTTTAGTATATGAACTCAATAATTTTACATAAAAATTGAATAAAAAATCCTTTTCACCTCTTCATCAGAGCTGCTGAAGATTTTTTAAATTTATATTATGTAAAATTATTTCGGTCTCTCTGTATTGAATAAAAATTCACAATTTGAAATATAAGCCATTATATTATTTTTCAAAAAAAAAAGACTGTCCAGATTCTGGACAGTCTTTTTTGAACTCTAGAAATCTACTTAGCAACGATTTCTTTGAATTTTTTACCAGCTGAGAAAGCAGGAACTGTTTTAGCAGGAATTTTAATTTCTTTTCCTGTTTGTGGGTTTCTGCCTAATCTAGCAGCACGTTTGCGAGCTTCAAATGTTCCGAATCCAACTAATGTTACTTTTTTACCTTTAGAAACTGTTTTTTCAATTGTGTCTAAGGTAATTGTAAGGATTTCGGAAGCCTGTTTTTGTGATACTTTAGCTCTTTTTGCAATCTCTTTTACTAATTCTTCTTTGTTCATAAGAAACCTCCTTAACTAACATAATTAGATTATACTTATTTTAGTATTTTTAGCAAGAGTCTTATATCGATTTTTCTTAATAATAAAGATAAATTCGTTTATTGTTTTCTATTTTTATAAGTTGGACAATAGAAATTCTTTGTTAAAACCTTAAGAGATTTATTAATTTGCCACTATATCTGGTGTGTTATAGTGTTCCTTTTTCAGGGCATGCAATTATGGATTAAAAAATCTTCTTTCATCTACAGTTATTAGAATTGCAATTGTTAAACTGCTATTTATCACTTTACTTTGTCTTTTTAGACTCTCCTGATTGTTATGTATATACCTTTGCGAAATCGATAATTTATAATAAATGTTGAAAATTTTATGCCACTAAATATAGAATTTGTTAAAACGACTGAATTTTAACTGTTTTTAATTAAAAAATTGCAAAAAGTTTTTCTTAACAAAACTTAACATATTGCCAGAAAGTATAATTTAATGCTAATTAGAACTTATTATTTTGAATATTCCGTTCAGGATGCAGGAAAAAGAATACGCTTATCTATATCCCTTATTTCTTATAATTTTGAAGATAAATACTAATAATAATCAGAAATACCCCGAGTATTAGAGTGGCTATACTTGATATTCTTATATTTTGAATATTTATACTAAAAAATAACTGAAAAAATGAAAAAATAATAAGATTTATACCCAAAATAAAAAGTTGTTTTTTATAGTAATTGGGTGAGAAATAGTAAAAAATTGTTGATATTAAAATAAAAAGTCCCCCAATTATTTTGAAAAAATTGGGTTCAACGTATATTAAAAGAAATTTCATCAGTACAGGAACAAAGGTTATAAAAGAAAGCCCTGCGAATATGCTTATTGTTCCTATTTCAAATTTATCTGATTCAGACAGTTTATTCATATATATAATCTTAAAATTAATCTGCTTTATTATTCATACTTTATATTATAAAAAGAAGCAGCCAATAAGCCGGGTTCTGTTTGCGAAGCGGGAGTGAAAAAAGCTGAAGCGGAGCTTTGCTTCGCTGGAGGCTTTTTATAACTCGTTCCCACTAGCACAATGGCAATCATCTATCTGGGATGATTGTTTCCAATCACCTCAAGCGGTATACCTGGAAACGGCGGGCAGCCTTAATTTCCATTTTAACCTTGCACCAACCGGGGTTTACCTAGCCAACACCTCTCGATGTTGCTGGTGGTCTCTTACATTAAGGGCGTATGCCCACCACCGTTGCACCCTTACCTGCAAAGCTTAGCTTCACATAGGCGGTCTACATTTCTGTGGCACTATCCTCACAGTCACCTGCACTGGACGTTATCCAGCAGTCTGCCCTGCGGTGCCCGGACTTTCCTCAGATACGTTGTATCTGCGATCACCTAGACTACTTCTTTTTATAATATAAAAGTATTATACAATAATAATATTGTAGATTATCTTATATAAAAGAATATAGTTATATAAGAAATAAATTAATTAATATCAGGAATTTAATTATGAAAACTGATTATAAAGACAATAAAAGAGAATTTGTTTACCAGATGTTTAATAGAATTGCCGGAGATTATGATCTGGTTAATCAGGTAATTTCTCTTGGCAGTAACAAAAAAATTAAAGAACGTGTTGTAGAAAACGTTACTCTTGAATCCGGCAGTAATATTCTTGATGTCTGTACCGGAACGGGTGATTTAGCTATAAATCTTGCGAAATATTCAGATAAGAATTATAAAATAATCGGAATAGATTTTTCTGAAAATATGATTAAACTAGCAGAAGAAAAAGCAAAAGAATTTAACAATATAAAATTTATTCAGGGTGATGCTTTAAAGCTGCCTTTTGAAGATGAAACTTTCGATGCCTGTTTTATCGGTTATGGACTAAGAAATCTTGAAGATCTGAGAAAAGGTATTCTTGAAATGAAAAGAGTAACCAAAAAAGGCGGGTATGTTACAAGTCTTGATATGGGAAAGCCCAAAGGTTTCACTAATACATTATTTAGACTTTATTTTGACAATTTTGTTCCGCTTTTTGGCAAAATTCTTCACGGCAATTCTGTTCCTTACAAATATTTTCCTGATTCAAGCAAGACGTTTCCTTCTCAGGAAGAGCTTGTAGAAATATTTAAAGAATTAGGCTTCAGTGAGGTTAAGAATTATGATTATGCTTTCGGAGCAATAGCACAGCAGATAGCAAAGGTTTAGTTAAATGAGAGCTGTAGAATTTAATAAGGTTAATAATCCTCCGCTTGTTTTTCATGATAATTATCCGGTTCCTGACCCTCAACCCGGCGAAGTTTTGATAAAAGTCGATCTTGCCGGTATCTGCAATACAGATCTGGAAATAATTAAAGGATATATGAATTTTTCAGGTATTTTGGGGCATGAATTTGTTGGACGTGTTGTAAAAGTCAATGGTGACAGGCAGGATTTAACAGGTAAAAGAGTAGTCGGCGAAATTAACTGTCCGTGCAGAGTATGTGAATACTGTCAGCAAGGGCTCTATACACATTGTCCAAATAGAAGCACTTTGGGAATATTTAACAGAAATGGCTGTTTTGCCGACTATACGGTTTTGCCGGCAGAAAATTTATTCATAATTCCTGATTCTGTTGCAGATGAAGAAGCAGTATTTGTCGAACCTCTTGCAGCAGCTTATGAAATATTGGAGCAGATTAATATAAAGCTTGATGATAAAGTTTTAATACTCGGAGACGGCAAATTAGGCCTTTTAATTTCTCTGGTTTTAAATCAAACCGCGGCAGATGTTTTGTTGGCGGGAAAGCACGAAGAAAAACTTGATAAGGTCAAAAAACAGGGTGTAAAAACTGTTTCTATAGAAGAGCTAGAAATATCAGAACAATTTGATGTGGTTGTTGAAGCAACAGGTTCAGCAGGAGGTTTTGAACTTGCTTTAAACCTTCTAAAACCAAGAGGAACTCTTGTTTTAAAAAGTACCGTTGCTGCGAATAAAGAAATTAATCTGGCACCTCTTGTTATTAATGAAATAACAGTAATCGGCTCAAGGTGCGGTCCGTTTAAGCCAGCTGTTGAGGCGCTTGAAAAGAAACTCTTTGACGTTAAACCTTTAATATCCGGTATATATAAATTTGCCAGAGCAAATGAAGCTTTGGAATCAAGCAGAACAAAAGGCTGTTTAAAAGTCATTATTGACTTTAGGGATTAAAAATAACAGCTATTTAACTATTCATCAATACTTTCATCTATGTATCCAGCCTTTTTCAGGTCTTTTAATCATAGTATAAACTATGAAGAATATATTCGTGCTAATAAGAGCAAGAATAATATATAATCCAGTATTTTGAATCATAACACGGTTACTCCAGATACATTCCCACTTACCCTTTATTTAATATAAGAAATATTTTGTTTAATTTCATCAGATAATATAGTAATTTTTTATGAAGTTAACTGTAGAAAATTATTAAATAGGAATAATCATGTATAAAGATATGTAAAGATTAAATTCTGTCGATTATATCTAAGTCGTAGATAAAACGAGTTAAAATGATTAGCAAATTTAAAATTGGATCAGAGTTTATTTATATAGGAACATAAAAAAATCATCTAATTTATTTTAGGAAAGGAAATTATATGATAGAAGGTGTAAACATACAGGATAACAGTGGCATCGTTGGTTCAACTGTAAAATCAGGTATGCTGGGTGCAGCTATAGGAGCTGGAGCAGGGTATGTAGTTCAGAAAAAGATTCTTGGCGAAAAAGGCGATGAGTTTGTTGCAAAAGTAAATGAAAATCTTAACAAAAGAGAAGGCAAATTTTTAGGAGAAACTCTTAAGAATCTGAGTACTAAATTTGGAACATTCGTTGAAACAGTTACTACAGGTAATGAAGGTAAAATTGTAAAGAAAAGTCTTGGAAAAGCAAGCTTATATACAGCAGCTGTTTTTGCCGGCGTTTGTCTTTTAGGTAAAGGTATTTCAAGCCTTTTTGCTAAAAAAGAAGACTAATCACAGCCTTTAAATAATTAAAAAACAGCCTCTAATATTAGAGGCTGTTTTTACTTATTAATAAACGTTCGGTGAATGTTTTATCTTGAAAAATCTGTTAAAAAGTCTTCATTATTCAGAAAATTGGGAGGCGGATTATGCAGTTCTATGTTAAAGATATTATGTCGACAGATATGATTACGGTTAAAGAAGATAATACAATCAGAGATCTTATCAAGACTTTTGCGGACAAGGATATACTGGGAGTGCCTGTAATTAATGATGAAGGTTTTGTCTGCGGAGTTGTGAGCTCAATTGACATTTTAAAAAATGAAAGTTCACATTCTTTTTATCATGATCCTTTTATGAAAAATTTTGAGATGAGTTTTCTTGAAGATGCAAAGTTTTTTGATCGAACTATAGCGGATATTATGTCAAAAGATCTGTATATGATAGGTCCGGACGAACCTATTGCAAGAATGGCAAAAATTATGTATGACAAGAAGATTCACAGGCTGCTTGTTACAGAATATAATAAGCTTGTCGGAATTGTCAGCACATTTGATTTATTGAAGCTTCTTGCTTCCAGCGATGAACAGATAGTTGTCTAGCCTGATTAAGATTTTGTACATTTAAAAAATGTCGTTTAGTGTCATGCTGAATTTATTTCAGCATCTAAAGATAATGAGATCCTGAAACAAGTTCAGGATGACTCAATAAAAAGCGGTGGAGTTTGTCCACCGCTTTTAAGTATGCTTTTATATTTATGCTTTGCCGTCTGTTCCGAATACCTTGATTTTACCTTTAACAAGTTCTTTAACAGCAGCTCTTGCTGGTGTAAGATATTGTCTTGGGTCAAAGTGTGATGGATTTTCCGCAAAGTGTTTTCTGATAGCGCCTGTGAATGCGAGACGAAGGTCTGTATCCACGTTAATTTTAGCAACGCCTAATTTTGTTGCCTGTGAGAACATTGATTCAGGAACGCCCTTTGCTCCAGGAATTTCTGCGCCAAAATCATTACAGATTTTAACTAGATATTCAGGAACGCTTGATGAACCGTGAAGAACTAATGGATAATCAAATCCAACAGCTTGCTGAATTTCTGCTAATCTTTCAAAGTCTAATTTAGCTTCGCCTTTGAATTTATAAGCGCCGTGGCTTGTTCCGATAGCTACTGCAAGAGAATCAACGCCAGTTCTTTCGATAAATTCTTTTGCTTCAGCAGGGTTTGTATAGATAGCATCTTTTTCAGAAACTGAAATGTTATCTTCAACGCCAGCTAATTTTCCAAGTTCAGCTTCTACTGAGATTCCTCTTGGATGTGCGTAGTCAACAACCTGTTTAGTTAATGCAATATTTTCTTCGAAAGAATGTTTTGATCCGTCGATCATAACTGAAGAAAATCCGCCGTCGATACAAGCTTTACAGATTTCAAAATCTTCGCCGTGATCTAAGTGAAGAGCAATAGGAATAGTAGAAGAATTAAGAGCTGCTTCTACTAATTTGATTAAGTATGCTTCATTAGCATATTTTCTTGCACCAGCTGATACCTGTAAAATTAAAGGTGCTTTTAATTCGTTTCCTGCTTCAACAATAGCTTGAAGAAGTTCCATGTTGTTTACATTGTAAGCACCTACAGCATATTTGCCTTTTAAAGCTGCAATTAAGAGCTCACTTGTTGGTACTAATTGTCTTGATGCACAAACTGTCATTAGCTATTCTCCTCTAGGTCTTTTTAAACTATAAATATACCAAAATTTATATTATGTTTATATTTACAGTCGAAAGTTTACAACGAATATTTTTGTATTACAAGTGAGGCTACGGAAAAATTCTGATTTATTGGATAAATTGAATTTTTCCGTAGCCGACCTTAGAAAGGTGAAAGGTAATATCGACGGCGAGGAGCCGGCGATTTTGCCTTGACACTAGATCATGAGAGATGCGAAAAAAATACTTTTTTCGCATCTTCTGTATTAATGATATAATTCAGGAATCAGCAAATTACTAATACTGGAGAGAGTTATATGCAGTTTACCCGATGGTATGATAGGGATAACAACCTTAAATTTATTGTAAGCGTACTTGAAAAAATGGATGAAGAAACGAGAAAGCTGTTTGCTTCAGATATTATCCAAATACTTCTTAGTGATAAATATCCCAATACTGATGAATTTATTGAACAAATAAGTGCAAATTCTGTTTCAAGCCGAAATAGGTGGTATGATCAGGATGATCTGGTTCATTCAGCAGTAGAAATGCTAAAACTTGCAGATACCGAAGAAAAAAAAGAACTTTTAAAAGAATTTTTATATTCAGTTGTCAATACAGGTCAATTTTTGAAACTTACAGAGATTAATTAATGAAAATATTTCTTGGAACCGATATTTGCGAGATTAACAGAATAGGAGAAACCTATGAAAAGTACGGCAACAGGTTTCTCGAAAGAGTTTTTACCGAAAGTGAAATTGATTATTGCATTCAAAAGACAAAACTAATTCCTCAGAGACTTGCTGTCAGATTTGCCACAAAGGAAGCAGCATCAAAAGCACTGGGGGTTGGGGTCAATAAGCTTGGATGGGATAGAGGCATTGACTGGAAAGACGTAGAAATCTTGCGTGATGAAAAAGGTGCTGTATGCATAAAACTTTATGGCAAAGCTAAAGAACTGGAAGAAAAATTCGGTATAAATAGCTGGGCAATAAGCGTTTCTCACAGCAAAGACAACGCTGTTTCAACGGTCATCGGGTATCAGTAGGGAAATCTTGCAACAAGATGCCATAATCCATTGTTAAGGATGTAGGATGGGCAGTCTTGCCCATCAATAAAGATATTTAAAACTGATAAATATCCTTATAATGATTTTGCCAACGCTTTATTGAGTTAACCAGTCATAAGGACAATTTGTATTAATATCATACCCTGAATCTAAATGTACCGTTGTGATTGGTTCTACAGTAAATGTGCTGCGAGATATGCCTAGAAAATAAATATCACTGCATACTTTGTTCGGACCTTTTAAACTATTTACATCAACAGTCAAAGCTAACGATTTGTAGGTATTATCAGTTGAAATTATCGTATCCGCTTCCATTGAACATACAGAAGCGCCATTATTCAAAACTACGCAATAAGCAACAATCAGATCACCATTAATTGAGGTAATAGCTGATTGTGCATTCGTTGCCAAGCAATTGCCTGGTATTTGAGCTTCTGTGCATTTTTTTATATAACTGAGCTTTGTTGACAGAACGTCAATTATTTCACCATATGAAAACCCAACTTCTGGTTGTCCTTCTGCTTTAAGTAACATGCCTGCATTTGAAATATCAGAGTATATTTTTTTCATCATTACTTTATGTTGTACGTTATTAATATTATTAATAAGACCGGGTATTGTAATGGATGCCAAAACGCCTAAAATTAACAGAGTAATTAAAACCTCTGCCAGAGTAAAAGCTGAAATACTTTTTTTATGCTTCATTAAAAAATTTCTTTTAATTATAATATTATTAATGATTAATTATTCAGTATTTATTATTTATTGTCAATGAAGGATATACATTGCGTTTAAAACTGATAAATATCTTTATAATGATTTATCTGGGGATTTTCTCCCAAAATAACCGCTACTGCGTCAAATCTTAGTTTTTTAAATTTCAGTTCTTTTTTCTCGTTTAAATAAATCCCTGCAAGAGTTTTGATTTTATTCATTTTATTCTTATCAATAGCTTCAATGGGATAGCCAAAGTTTATGCTGCTTCTTGCTTTTACTTCAACAAAAACAAGAGTGTTCTTGTCAGAAGCAATTATATCCAGTTCTCCCTGCCTTGAATAACGCCAGTTTTTCTCAATTATTTTAAAACCCTTGCCGATTAAAAATTCTTCAGCAAGATTTTCTCCGAGTTTTCCCTTTGCACAGTTTCTATTCATATATATAATTTACTCAAAAAATGCGCAAAAAAAAACCGGGGTTTCCGGTTTAAGTCTACCACATATTAGAGAGAGGAATTAGAGAGAAGGATTGAAGGAAGATTGCTCACTAGCTATTCATGTTTTTCCCTGTTTTGAAATTTTAAAACATGAATTTACATATGACTTAAATAAACTTTACATGTGGTGCCTCATGTTCAACTATATATATAAAAAATTTTTTCATTTATTTTGTCCATAAGGGAGTAATAATAGTGATTAAAAGTAATTTTTACACTTAAAATTTTTACGAAAATAGTACTGTTTGATAGATTCTTCTTGTTTAAAGAAGAATCTATGTGAGGCTTATGTTAAGACAAAACGCTTTTACTTTAGACAGGTTATGTATTCATTTAATATTATCCGGTTGTGGATTAAAGTAATTTGTTTTTTGTATTTTAAATAATGTTAATTAGGCTTTATGCAATTAATTTCTAAAGGAGCTGCTATGTTAGAGCTTTATCAATTTGAACAATGTCCTTATTGTAAAAAGGTTAGAGAAAAATTAACAGATTTAAACGTCGATTTTATTTGCAGAAATGTCAGAAAGGGAACTGAAAAAAGGCAGATAATAATGACTATAGGTGGTAAAGATCAGGTTCCTTTGCTTGTTGATTTGGATAATCAGGTTATTATGTATGAATCTGACAGGATTGTAGAGTATCTGGAATTAAATTACGGAGCTAAAAAATAAGACACGTGTTAAGTGTTAGAAGATGCGGAAAAAATTTATGAATGATCTGAAGTTTTCACTAACGTATATCATTTTTCTCTCATCTTTCATGATCTAGTTACGTCTAAGCCCACCCCTTGCCCGTGCATGGCTTTCATCTTTCCAATTATAAAAATATAAAGAAAAATTACTGAAAGTATCATTATATAAAGCGGTTTCTTTGACTTGATATATTGTGCATGATATATTTCCATCAAGTACATAATTATGCTGATCACAAAAACTTTACTAATTTGGTAATTGTGGTGAGTGTGATCCCCTTTCTTATCTTCTATATAATCCTGCTAATATGGTGCGGGAGTATCTACGGAAGGACCGTAAATCTTTCAACTATAGAAGGTGTTAATTTTAATATCAGTTCTCAGAAGTTATTAACTACTTTTGATGAAGAGTATATGAGAAATACACACCTTCCGGTGTGTATTTCTGTTTAATTCATATTTTAAAGGAGCTGGAAATGGTACTATTATATGAAGGAAAAGCAAAGCAGGTATTTAATACTGACTGTCCCGATGAAGTTATAATTCAGTTCAAAGATGATGCGACTGCCTTTAACGGAGAAAAAAAAGATTCTTTTTCCGGAAAAGGGATTGTAAATACTCTATTTACACGTCATTTTTTTGATATTTTAGAGTCTCAGGGAATTAAAACGCATGTTATTTCATATATAGATGAAATATCACTAAGAGCAAAAAAAGTTAAAATCTTTCCGCTGGAAGTTGTTGTAAGGAACTTTGCAGCAGGATCTATATGTAAAAGAGATGGCTATGAAAAAGGGTTTAAATTTGATTCTCCAAAGTGTGAATTTTTTCTGAAAGATGATTCAAAAGGTGATCCTATAATTACAGAGGCTGAAATCTTTGATATGTATCTTGCAACTGAGGAAGAGCTTGAGATTATAAGGCAAACTACTTTAAAAATAAACTCAATACTATCAGCGTATGTCGACAAGAAAGGTATTACTCTTGTCGATTTCAAACTGGAGTTTGGTAAAACCGTTGAAGGTGAAGTAATTTTGGCAGATGAAATTTCACCTGACACTTGCCGTTTTTGGCTAAAAGGAACGACAGAGTCGTTAGATAAAGATGTATACAGAGAAGGAAAAGGCGATTTAATTTCATCATATCGCCGTCTTGCAGAGATCTTGGGAGTATAGAAATGAAATATTATGCAGAAGTTATAGTCACCCTGAAAAATGGAGTAAGAGATCCACAGGGTGCAGCAGTCGATACTGTATTAAGAAGAACCGGCATGGAGGCTGAAGCTGAAGTTAAAGTCGGTAAATATTTTACACTTAATGTTCAGGCCGAAAATGATAATGAGGCAAAGGAAAAAATTAACCGTATTTCAGAAGATGTGCTTTCAAACCCTATTCTGGAACGTTTCACTATTGGGAGGTTTGAAAAACTATGAAAGCAGCGGTAATAGTTTTTCCCGGTACAAACTGCGACAGAGATACAAAAGGCGCAGCTGAATATTTTGGTTGGGAAACTGAATATGTCTGGCATGATGAAACTTCTCTCGATAAATATGATGTAGTTTTTCTACCGGGTGGTTTTTCTTATGGAGACTACATTAGAGCAGGCAGGCTTGCAAGGTTTAGTCCCGTAATGCAGGCAGTTAGCAGTTATGTTGAAAAACAAAGAGGTTTTGTTGTTGGAATTTGTAACGGTTTTCAGATATTATGCGAGACAAAACTGCTTCCCGGTATATTGTCTGTAAATGACAATACAAAGTTTATATGCGATATTGCACCTCTTGAGATGAAACTGAATTCAGAATCAAAGAAAATAAATCTGCCAATAGCACACGGAGAAGGCAGATTTATTGCATCTGAAGAAACTATCAGGGAGATTGAACAGAAAGATATGATTTTCCTGAAGTATTCAGACAATCCTAACGGATCTCTTTGTGATATAGCAGGTCTTTATGATAAACAACGAAGAGTTATCGGTATGATGCCGCATCCTGAAAGAGCTGTTTTTGCTGAAACTACAGGTACAGATGGAAGATACTTTTTTAAGACAATTGAGGCTGAATTAAAATGAGCACAAAATTATATAAAGCATTGAATATATGTGAAGAAGAATACAAGCTGATTAAGGAGAGCATTGGAAGAGAACCTAATGAGCTTGAGACTTATCTGTTTTCCGCTATGTGGTCTGAGCACTGCGGATATAAACATTCAAGAAAATATTTATCCAGATTGCCAAAAAGCGGTTCCATCCTTGCTGAGGAAAATGCTGGAGGAGTTGAAGTTGGCAATCACGTTATATTTTTTAAAGTAGAATCGCACAATCACCCGTCGGCAGTTGAGCCGTTTCAAGGTGCTGCAACTGGCATCGGAGGTATAATCAGAGATGTTCTTGCACTTGGTGCAAGACCTATCGCACTTCTTGATTCATTAAAATTTGGTCCTATGACAGACTCGTATTCAAAGCATATCTTTGACGGAGTGGTTCATGGAATCTCTGCATACGGAAACTCAATAGGTGTACCGACAGTTGCCGGAGAAGTCAGTTTTGATCCCAGCTACACTTCATCACCTCTTGTTAATGTAATGGCAGTCGGTATTGCACATAAAGATAAAATTAAAACATCAATAGCAAAACCAGGCAGTATGGTTGTAATGGTCGGATCTCATACTGGCAGGGACGGTATTCATGGAGCTTCTTTTGCATCAAAAGAATTATCAGAAAATTCAAAAGAGGACAGGCCATCCGTTCAGGTCGGCGATCCTTTTATGAAGAAAATATTAATAGAAGCAACTCTTGAAATACTTGCGCTTCAGGAAGTAACGGCATGTCAGGACTGCGGAGCAGCAGGACTTTTATCTTCAACATCTGAAATGGCTTATAAAGGTAACTGTGGTTTAGACCTTCACCTTGATACAGTACATTTAAGAGAAGAAGGAATGCAGCCGTGGGAAATAATGCTGTCTGAGTCTCAGGAAAGAATGATATTTATGGTTGATCCGTCAGGGCTTGAAAAAGTTTTAGCTGTTGCCAGCAAATATGATATTCCTGCATCAGTTATTGGACGCACGACAGATAACGGTCTTTTTGACCTTTACTGGAATGATAAGCTTGTAGCTTCAGTTTCTCCTGAAATTCTGAACGAAGGACCAAGATATACACTGACTGAAGAAGAGCCTCAATATATAAGAGATTACAAAGCATGTTCAATTAGGTCAAAAACTCCAATCAATGAAGCTGTAGAAAAATTAGTTGCAGACCCCAATTTTGCTTCAAAAAAATGGGTATACAGACAGTATGACCATACTGTTGGTAACAGGACTTCATTGAGACCAGGTATGTCAGGAGCAGCAGGTATATGGATTCAGGAAGAAGGCGGCGTTGTTGGGTTAACTATTGATTCTAACGGCAGGCAGGTTTTTCTTGATCCTTATACAGGTTCTAAAAATACTATATGGGAAGCGTACAGAAATCTGGTTTCGAGCGGATTCCAGCCTCTTGGAGTTACAGACTGCATGAATTTCGGCAATCCTGAAAAGGATGAAGTCGCTTATCAGTTTGTAAAATCAATTGACGGAATTGCTGATGGATGTAAAGGCGCAGAAATCCCGGTTGTATCTGGTAATGTATCTTTCTATAACGAATCACCGGATGGCAGAGTGTTCCCAACACCGTCAATCGGAATGGTAGGCTACACTGATAGTCCTGACAAACTAATTAAAGCAAGTTTTATGGAGAATGAAACAGTATTTTTAATTGGAAAAGAAATAAAAGACGATTCAGATATAGGCGGATCTCTCTATTACAGAGTTCAATATGATTTCCTTGGCGGTATAGTCGATGATGCTGATGCGAAGTTGGAGAAACAACTGCGTGACACCATATTTGCATTAAGAGATTTAAAACTGCTTGGAGGATGTGTAGATGTCTCTGAAGGCGGAATATTCGGATCTCTTTTTGAAGGTATAAAAGGTGGTAATACAGGATTTAAAGGTAATGTTATAACCTCTGAAGATCATGAAAAAGCTCTGTTTGGAGAAGTTACCGGCAGATATCTTTTATCTTCCAAAGAGCCTGAAAAAGTCAGGAAATTTCTTGATGAAAATAAAGTTCCGTATAAAGAATTGGGAGTTTGTACAGGTAAAAGGCTTGAGTTTGACGGCTACAGTTTTGAACTTGAGAAACTCTTTTCTCTGTACGATAATGCCATTGAGTCGGAGATTATTAAATGAAATTTGGCGAAGAATGCGGGATCTTTGGAGGCATAGCTCATAAGTGCAATATTGCACCTTTTTTAAGAACAGGTCTTTTTGCGCTTCAGCACAGAGGACAGGAAAGTGCTGGAATTTGCTGTGGTGATGCTGATCTTGCTGTTATAAAAAATAACGGACTTGTTATGGAAGTCCTCAATGATAAGGTAATACAGAATGTTACGGGTAAAACCGGAATAGGTCATGTAAGATATTCCACTCAGGGAGCATCCGATAACCTTCATGCCCAGCCGTATATGGTCAGACATTTAAACGAAAAAGTTGCCATAGCTCATAACGGCAATGTTCAGGCAGCTATCAAAATCAGGGCTGACCTTGAGAAAAAAGGTGAAGTATTTCTTACTTCGTCTGATACTGAGATGATACTTAAAAAAGTAATTAGAGATATTAGAAAACCTTCTTCCAAATGGACATTTCAGGAAGTAGCCAAGATATTAAAAGACAATTTTACCGGCGGAGCATGGTCTATATTATTTGCCTTTCCGGGTAAAATAATGGCTTTTCGAGATCCGCTAGGATTCAGGCCTCTTATGCTATGCGATGCAGAGGAAGGTTATTTTGTAAGCTCAGAAGATAGTGCTTTTCAGCTTCTTGATGTTAAAAAAACTATTGAAATTGAACCGGGAGAAGGTGTAGAAATTACTGCTGAAGGCTATAAAATAATCAGGTTCGCAAAGCAGGAATCGCATAAGAAATGTGTTTTTGAACATATATATTTTGCAAGGCCTGACTCAAACATATTTGGCAGAAATGTCTATATGAGCAGAGTAGAAATAGGAAAAAAATGTGCAGTAGAAAATCCCGTTGATGCTGATATTGTTGTGCCTGTTATGGATTCAGGATTTGCTGCTGCAATCGGCTATTCTCAAGAATCAGGAATACCGCTTCATATGGGACTTCTTAGAAATCACTGGGTTGGCAGAACTTTTATAAAACCTCAGCAGGAAGCAAGAAGAAGCAGTGTGCGGGAAAAACTATGCCCTATTACAGAAGTTGTAGCAGGTAAAAAGATAGTTCTTGTTGATGATTCTCTGGTAAGAGGAACAACTTCAAGAGAAATCGTCAAAATTCTTAAAAATGCAGGAGCTAAAGAGGTTCATTTAAGAATAGCTTCTCCAATGCTTGTTAATGTCTGTTACTGGGGTGTAGATATTCCTACAAAAGAGGAATTAATAGCTAATTCCTACACTACTATTGAAGAACTTAACAATTTTATAGAATCAGACAGCCTTGCTTATATTTCCTTTGATGGATTAAAACAAATCTTTGGAAGTTCAGGTTGGTGTTATCGTTGTTTTGAGAGGATCTAAAAGTGGATTATAAAGAATCAGGAGTTGATATAGAAAAAGCTGAAAGGCTAACGGAAATTATAAGAGGCACTGTTTCCAGCGATAATATAGGAATGTTTGCCGGGATTTATGAACATCCATACATTCCTGAGTACGCTCTTGTCGCTTGTACAGACGGAGTTGGGACAAAAGTTATTCCTTTGATTAATAAAGGGTTAATAGAAACAATTGCAGTTGACCTTGCAGCAATGAGCCTGAATGATATGATTTGTGTTGGAGCGCAACCTTTGTTCTTTCTGGATTATTTTGCGACGCATTCTCTTGATGTTGAAATTACAGCCAGGTTTGTAAAAGCTCTTAAAGATGTACTGGCTAAATTTAATTGTACGCTGCTTGGCGGAGAAACCGCTGAATTAAATGATCTTGTAGCTGCAGGACATTTTGATGTAGGCGGATTTGCAGTTGGATTAGTTAAAAAAGAAAATATTTTACGAAAAGAAAATGTTCAGAACGGTGATGTTGTAATTGGTTTAAAATCAAGCGGGCCGCATTCAAATGGCTATACACTTATAAGAAAACTCTTTACAGTAGGTTTATTATCACCTAATGATTTTAATTTATCACTTGAACCAACTCATATTTATGTCAATGAAATCATTGAACTTTGCAAAGATAAAAGTATTAAGGTATGTGCTAACATAACAGGCGGAGGAATAGCAGGTAATCTGGAAAGAGTTATTCCCGATAACTGCACAGCAGAGATCAAGAAAGAAAATATTCCACCACAGCATATATTTAGCAGGCTAATGGCATTGGTAGATGAAGAAGAATGCTATAAAGCATTCAATATGGGGGTTGGTATGTGTATCGTATCATCGCCTGAAAACGTTGATAAAGTTATGAAAGTTTGTGAAAAATACGAACCGTTTATATTCGGGAGAATAGTTGAAAATGAAAAAGGTAGCCGTGTTCGGTTCGGGTAATGGATCGAATTTTCAAGCGATAGCAGAATATTTTCAGGGCGGGGATGTTGAATTCACCTGCATCTCTGATAAAAGTAATGCCTTTATTCTCGAAAGAGCAAAGAATCTTGGAATAAAAAGTTTTTATGTACCGTTCAAGGATACTTATGATTACTTATGCGCTAACAAATTCGATCTGGTAGTTCTCGCAGGTTATATGAGAATTTTTCCCGAAAATGTTGTAAAACTGGCAAAAATTATAAATATTCATCCTTCTTTATTACCTTCTTTTAAAGGTAAAGGTGTTATAGAAACTGCTTATAATACTGGAGTTAAAGTCACAGGCGTTTCTGTTCATTATGTTAATGAAGAGGTCGATTCAGGAGAAATTATAGCTCAGGTACCCGTAGTTATAAAAGACGGCATGAGCCTGGAAGAACTTGAAACAGAAATTCACAGCATTGAACATAAGCTATATCCGCTGGTTGTTGAAAAATTATTATTTAACCGGCATTTTAGCATAGATTGTAGTGTACAGTTCAATGCACCATTACAACAACAGAGGAGCATCGTATGAAAGTACTATTATACGGCGGAGGAGCAAGGGAACATGCACTTGCCTGGAAAATAAGCCAATCTGATATTCTAACAGAGCTTTATCTTTCAAAGCCGAATGATGGTTTTGCGTATCTCGGAAAAGTATTAGAAGCTCAAAACTTTGAAGATCTGGCTAATAAATCAAAAGAAATTGGAATTGATCTTCTGGTTGTCGGACCTGAAGATCCTCTGGCGAATGGTATAGTAGATGCGTTTAAAAAGGCAGGAATACCTGCAATCGGGCCTGATAAAAAATGGGCAATGCTTGAAGGTTCAAAGTCTTTTGCTAAAGAATTTATGGTAAGAAACAATATTCCTACAGCAGGATATTCTTTAATTGAAGATATAAGCAATATTAAAGATGTTTTAAGGAATTTTACTGCGCCGGTTGTATTAAAAGCTGACGGGCTTGCAGCCGGAAAAGGAGTTGTCATAGCTCAAAGTTTGGATGAAGCTGAAAAAGTTCTTGAAGATTTTCTTGGCGGAAAGTATGGAGAAGCTTCAAAAAAAGTTGTTGTCGAAGAATTTCTTGTAGGTGAAGAAATTTCCTTGATTTCTTTATGGGATGGCAAAACACTTTTACCTTTAATGCCTGCAAGAGACTATAAAAAGCTTCTTAATAATAATGAAGGTCCCAATACAGGAGGTATGGGAGCATATTGTCCTGTGCAGTTAAACGGGCAGGAAGATCTGGAAATACAGGATTATATAAAAACCCTTGAAACGGCTCTAAAAAATGAAAAAGCTGATTTTACAGGAATAATTTATTCAGGCTTGATCATGACTAAATCCGGCATTAAGATTCTGGAATATAATATGAGGTTTGGAGATCCCGAAACTCAACCGCTTATGATGCATCTAAACAGTGATTTATTACAGATATTTGATATGGCGGCTAAACAGAAACTCAATGAAGTAAAAATTTCGTGGAATGATGAATTATCGCTTTGTGTAGTTATTGCAGCTAAAGGATATCCGGTAAATCCTGTTAAAGGTGCAGCAATTGTTAATATAGATGAAATTTCCAAAAAGTATGGAGTAAATATTTTCTATGCCGGAGTAAAAGCTGTTAACGGCAAACTGGTTGCAAATGGCGGCAGGGTACTTTCAATATGCAAAACCGGAAATAATCCTTCAAAAGATATTTATGCTGCTGCTGATGAGTTAATTTTTTCTGATAAATATTACAGAGCAGATATAGGAGGATCATTATGCAAGAGCTTGTAATAATAGCCGGATCCGAAAGTGACCGTGATTTTGTAGAACCTGCACTAAAACTGGCAGAAAGCATGAATATAAAGACAGAATTTAAAATATATTCAGCACATAGAAACCTGGAAGATCTTCTTGCTTATCTTGAAGAAATAGAAAAGAATGACCAGACGAAAATAATTATTGCTGTAGCAGGGCTCGCAGCAGCTTTGCCGGGAGTTATTGCAGCAAAAGTAAAGATTCCTGTGATAGGAGTTCCAAGAGATGTAGGGCCTCTTAATGGAATAGATGCATTACTTTCAATAGCCCAAATGCCCAAAGGTGTGCCTGTTGCGACAATGGCTATAGGCAGTGCAGGTATGAGCAATGCAGTTCATTTTGCAGCAAGGATTTTAAAACTGTTTAAATAAATCTATTCTTATAGGTAGTGGTCGAATTGTGATTGATAAAAAAGAAAAACTCCCGAATAGTCATCCTGAGCGAAACGAAGTGAAGTCGAAGGATCTTACCAGTTAAGTCGGTAATAGTAAGTGAAAATATGTAGGATTACCACAGATTTCTCCGAACTCACAGCAATGACTTGTATATACAGAGTGGTAAATTTTTAATTTTAATTATTTATCAGTTTGTATTTTTTCACTACGTTCTTATATTATTGATTCTAATTTTAAATATAAAGAAATATTAACAAATTAAATATAATTTTCATTTTATCGGGCAATTTTTTTTATGTTTCCCTTTAATATAATTAGAAATAAGTTGTATAATTGTAATTATTTCAATTAACAGTTTTATTTATGCTTTGCTATAGAGAAATTAAGAAAAGAGAGTAGAAAAATGTTAGGAATTAATCAGACCAGATTATTTTCGTCTGCTTTTTGCGTTCAGGAAAAACAAGCACAGCCTCAAAAGCCGGTATTAAAGACTTTAGACAAGGATACGGTATCTTTTAAAGGAGGTATTGTATCTGCTGGAAGATTTAAAGAAGCTTTAGCGCTAACCCGGGGGCATATAAAAGATCAAGAGCATTTTATAAAAGTAGAAAGTGAATTAGCTGCTGCCAGGTTCGCAAAGATAAGTGCAAAAGATCAGGCTGAAAAAGCCGAAGCTCTTAAAAACTATTTGAAAGAAGGACCTCCTCCTTCTAATTTTAAAGTTTTAATAGGGATTATAGCAGAAAACCTTGGCGTTAAAATGCCGAACTACAGTGAGAAGTTTGCTATTAAAAGTCCTCATCCTAAATTATCTGATATTCCTCCTATATTAAATGTTCCTCATGAACCTTGGGATTCTCATCTTCAAAGACAATGGGGATCTAATCCAGAAGAAAAACTGAATATTCAAACGTCAGATCCATGGGTTAATCTTCATGAATTAAGTGAATCTAAAAACCCGTCAACTCTTCATTAAAAAAGGAAATAAAAATGTTAGGTATTAATAATATTAGAATAATTTCCCCTGCCTATAATATGCAGGGAAATCAAACTCAGCCCGATAAAGCTGTATTAAAGAATCTGGATAAGGATACTGTTTCTTTTAGTGGACTTTTGGGTCCAAAGCCCACCGTACCTAAATATGTTAAACAGCCAGCTTATGATGCTGTTTCAAAATATATTCAGGATAATCCTCATACTTATGCTGGCAAATTTTTAAAACAGATAAAAATTATTTGCGAAAAAGGTACTGATGAAATTGCAGAGCTTGATGCTCAAATATTTGCACGAAAAGTTGAAAAGGAAAGATTTGGAGAAGTTTCTGAAATTTTAATGCAGGTAAAAGATTCAACAGAACAACCTCTTATAAAAAAATGGATGGATCGTTTCAAAAATACTTTAGGTAAACCAATAGATTAAGAACGAGTTTGGTTAAAGCCTCCAACGTCTTGCCCGGAATGAGATTCTCAGGCTTCCAGCGAAAGCTGATCGAACGAGTTATGCAACCCTGCATGCGGGCAAAGCCCGCCTTCGGGATTGCTACACTCCCACTCCGTAGCGCTTCCGCTTCAGCCTTTTTATCTCCCGCTCCGCACGAGCCTTTTACAGTTTAATTAGATTTTACAGTTTTTAACAAGACAGGCTCTAAGAAGCTGTTTTAATTTTTTTATTAATTTTATTTGAAATGTAACCGCCTATTACAGATCCAATACCCATACCAATTACTGATCCGGCAGGTCCAAGTGGTGCAAACAGAGCCCCAACTATTCCAATACCGGAGAGGACTGATGTAACGCTAATAGCAGATTTAATAGTTTGTTTTCCTGTATTAGCAAATTTTTCTTCAGTATTTTGAGGCTTATTAAATGCTTTAATAATTGATGGTAAGCATATAGTAGAAAGAGCAATTGTTCCATATAAAGTTGTTCTTTGTAATGCTCTGCATATTAACTTTCCTATAGTTGATCCTTGAAGTTTTTTTGCATATACTTCAACTTCGTCTGTAATATATTTACCTTCATCTTTAATTATTTTTTTAACTTTTCTTCCTGTAAAAGCATCATCAATTTCTTGAACTTTCAATAATTTCATTATTGTTTTTCCAAATTTTGTATCTATTAAAGATTTATCCCATTTGTGAAGAAAATAACCATATTTACCAAGCTTATTTACGAGAGATTCAAGGGCGGATCCTCGTATGAACGAAAAGGGTGTTTGAAATTCCTTATAATTATATTTGGGCAAATCTCCTTTAAATATTTGTTTTGCTGCATCTTTTACATCTCGTATGTCTTCAGGCAATAAAATTCCGGCAATAGCTACAAGTCCGGCTGTGGCAGCATAATCTTTATGTTCTATTTTATCAGGTGCTGAAGATATTCTTCTTAAAGGAACAATCGGACTTAGCGCAGCAAAAGCTGCTTTAGTCAGGTCTTTATTGCTGGAAACAAAGCTGTCAAGTTTATCAACTTCATTTTTAACTTCAGTAGTCCTGGTTTTAAATGTTTCAAATGTATCTTTTACTTCTCCTAAATCCTGCTTTAACTTCGAATCAACTACAGGCGCAGCAGAAGATTCAACAGCCGCATTATTATTGCAGGCAGACGTGTTTTTCTTTCCCTGCTCAGTCGGCAAGTTGTTACAGTTAAAATACAAGTTTAGAAGATTTTCGTTCAATGCCCCTCGCCCTTTTTGATCAATATAATCATAAGGAACTCTATCCCCTATATATATAAAAACAAAAAGAACCCAAAAATTGCTTTATTTATGAGAATAATTGTTAAATACTTGATTAACTGTACTGTAAAATCCTCAAATCAGCAGGTCACCCTGAGCGAAGCAAAAGGCATCGCCGAATGGGTCTTACTAATTTTATATATAAAATTAGTAAGACCCATTCAAGTCAAGATGTCTATTAAAAAAAAGATAGGTTTCTGGTCTTTATGAAACAAAAATAAGCATTTCTCTTATGACTTTTGCTGCAACAGCAGTTGAAACTCCTGACTGGTCATAATGAGGTGCGAGTTCAACAACATCTGCGCCAACAATGTTTTGTCCCTTAAATTCAAAAAGCCAGCACCTCAGTTCATCAAAACTCATTCCGCCTGCTTCAGGAGTTCCTGTTCCACTCATTATTGAAGGATCTAAAACATCAAGATCAACAGAAATAAATACAGGCCTTCCTGCGAGTTTCCTTAAAGCTTCCTGCACCTGAGATTTATTATCAAGCAAAGTTTTATTTGCTTTCATCCATTCAAATTCTTCTTTAGTGCCGGATCTTACTCCTATTTGTACGAATCTTTCAGCGCCGATTTTATCAACTATCCTCCTCATTACTGTTGCGTGAGATAGTGTTTCGCCAAGATATTCGTCTCTAAGATCGGCATGAGCATCAAATTGAATAACAGCAAGATCGGGATATTTTTCAAGATAAGCTTCAATGACAGGATATGTTACAAGATGTTCTCCACCAATTCCAAACCAGAATTTGCCCAGGCTTAAAGTCTCAGCAGCGGCATTTTTTATTATATCTAAAGTTTTATCTCTGTTACCAAGAGGAAATTCCAGCTCACCTGCATCAAAAAAGGCAACGTCATTAATTTCTTTATTTTGAATAGGTGAATAATCTTCCAATCCCCAGGAAGCGAGTCTGACAGTCTCAGGGGCAAATCTTGCACCAGGTCTGTTTGAACATGTTCCGTCATACGGCATGCCGACAAGTACCCATTTTGAAGATTCAAAATCCTCACTTGCACCAATCCAGTTTTTAGGTAAAAAAGGTCCGCTTAGCAATTTAATAATCCCCTTTCAATTTGTGACAGGTATAAGAATTTCTTTAACGAAATTAGGAAGTACAAATGCTGCTTTCTGAATATCAGGGTTGTACAGCTTGCAGCTTTGAGCAATTTCTTCTGCTCTTGTTTCATCAAAAAACCCTAAAGGCTTAACGTCATTTGAACAGAATGCCCAACTCCAGTATCCGCCAGGATAAGTAGGAATTGGCCCGACAAAGGTGCTTACTATCGGGAATGCTTTTCTTAAAAGCGGATACATCAGGCTCATTTCACGCTTATTTGCAACAGGTGACTCTGACTGGGCAGCCATGATACCGCCCGGTTTTAATGCAGCGTTTACGTTTTTATAAAATTCTTCTGTGAATAATCCTTCCCCGGGTCCCATAGGATCGGTTGAATCTACCAAAATTATATCAAACTGGCTTTTTTGTCCTGCTATATATTCAATACCGTCTCTTACCTGAATATCAACTCTGGGATCATCAAGCATCCCGGCAATTGTAGGCAGGTATCTTCTGCAGGCATCAATTACGAAGCTGTCTATCTCGCATAAAACAACTCTTTCAACTGATTTATGTTTTAATACTTCTCTGACAGTACCGCCATCACCACCACCAATGACAAGAACCTGTTTTGGTTCTGGATGACTGAGCATTGGTATATGACTAATCATTTCATGATAGAAAAATTCATCTTTTTCAGAAGTCATTACGAGGCCATCCAGAAGAAGCATGCGGCCAAAAGCTTCTGTGTCTATTATATCTACAGTCTGAAACTTAGAAGCCTCATGAAACAAGGATTCCTTAACTTTTATAGTTATTCCAAATCCATCTTTCTGATATTCTGTAAACCACAAATCCAACTTAACAATACTCCTTATTAACATTTCAATATAATACTAATTAATCTCTTTAAAAATAAATTAATTAAAGAGATTATAGCAAAAAAGCATCATTCATTTAAATGCGTGATGCTTTTGTATCGTTTATTAATATTATTATATTTGAGTTTTAACTTTAAAAGGAATTTTAATTAATTCATTGTTTTCAGGATTAATTAATCCCCGTTTTAATTCAGAATATGAAGCTGTAGCGGCTCCAAACTTTTCTCTTAGATATTCATAAGCAACTTTAGGATCGCACGATTCACCGCAGGTAAATAGATCTACTGCTGCATAACCAAGCTCCGGCCATGTATGAATAGCAAGGTGTGATTCAGCAATGATAACTACACCACTGACACCATAAGGACTAAACATATGAAAGCACTTTTGAACTACTGTAGCTCCGCATTCAACGGCAGCCTGAGTCATAAGTTTCTCTATAAGCTGTAAATTATTTAAAATATTTGGAGTGCAGTCAAAAAATTCTGCAAGAATATGTCTTCCCAGATATGTTGCTTTCTGCACTTTTTCTAATTCTGCCTGTACTTTCAATTCGCTTCTTCTCTCCATAATCTAACTTTATACACACTACCGAAATAATCATATATATTTTAAGTAGATTATCATAAAAAATTTTCCTGTTTCAAGAAAAATTTTAAAAAAAATATACATTTCTAAAATTATTTCCTGAGATCCTGCGGTCAGTTAAAAAAAAGTAAAGTAGTATTTAATTATATAGTATTTTTTATGTATTATATTTTTAAGAAAATATAAATTGTTTAGCGAGAAGTAAGATGAAAAAGAAATTAAACATATTAATAGCATCATCAGAAGTTGTTCCTTTTGCAAAGACAGGCGGGCTTGCTGATGTAATAGGTGCACTTCCAAAAGAACTTGAAAAAATAGGACATAATGTAAAAATTGTTATGCCCAGATATTATGGTATAAGTTATGAAAAATGGAATTTAAAACCGGTTGGTGATCCATTAGGCACGCCGATGGGATCTCTTGGTGAGGTATGGTGCGGAGTTTTAGAAGGAAAGCTTCCGGGTACCAATATTTCTATTTATTTTATTGAACATGAACAATACTTTGGTCGCAAAGGTATATACAATAAAGAAAATGGAGAAGGTTTTCTTGATAATGACAATCGTTTTGCATTTTTCTCAAAAGCATGCCTTCAGCTTTGCAAAAAGTTGAACTTTAAGCCTGATTTAATACATGTAAATGACTGGCAAACAGCAGCTATCCCGGTATTTTTAAATACTACATACAAAAATGACCCTCTTTTAAAAGATACAGCTACTCTTTTGACAATACATAACATGCAGCATCAGGGAAATTTTTATCCGGGATTAATGGATGTTTTAGATATAGGCTGGAAACATTTCAACTTTCTTGAGCTTGAATGCAACGATGAGGTAAATCTTTTAAAAGGCGGAATATATCACTCCACTTTAATAAATACTGTAAGCAAAGGCTATGCAAATGAAATTCAAACTCCGGAATACGGATGGGGGCTTGAGAACGTTATAAAAGAGAGGTCTGTTGATCTTTTTGGAATTGTAAACGGCATAGACTATGATGAATGGAATCCTGAAACAGATAAGTTTATAGCAGCAAATTATTCTGTAAATGATCTTTCAGGCAAGGCAAAATGTAAAAAAGATCTTCAGAAAATATTTGGTCTTCCTGAAAAGCCTGATGTCCCTATAATTGGAATAGTAAGCAGGCTTGCAAGGCAAAAAGGTATAGATATACTAGCAGAAGCTTTATATGGTCTTCTTGATTATGATATACAGCTTGTTATTCTCGGGACAGGTGAAGTCTGGTCACATTTTTATTTTGGCGAAGCAGCCGGAAAATTCCCTGAAAAAATAGGATGTCATATAGGGTATGATAATGCCATGGCACATAAAATTGAAGCAGGGGCTGACTTTTTCCTAATGCCGTCCAGGTTTGAACCATGCGGACTTAATCAGATGTATAGCCTTAGTTATGGAACATTACCGATAGTCAGAGCGACAGGCGGGCTCGAAGATACTATAGAAAATTATAACGAAGCAACAGGTGAAGGTACAGGATTTAAATTCTATGATTTGAATGCAAAGTCGCTTTATAATTCAATAGGCTGGGCTGTTTATACCTATTACAATAAAAAAGACACAATGCAAAAGCTTATAAAACAGGCTATGACAAAAAGATTTACGTGGGAAAGTTCAGCTAAAGAGTATGAAAATCTTTATTATGATGCTGTAAAAAAATGTATCGGTGAAGAAAGATTTAAGTCTTACGAGCTGCCTAAAGCTAAAGTCCGAAAAGTCTCAAAGGTTGTAAAAAAAGGCGTTCTTGAACCTGCATATTAATAACTAAAACAAGGGATTAACCCTTGTTTTAGTATAGTATATAAGCTAAAAGTAAACTAATTAAAAGATTTAAACATTTCACTTATCATTTCGCTGTATCGCTCAACAATTTCTGAACGTTTTATCTTGAAAGACTGGGTTAAAAGACCGTTATCAACAGAAAATTGTTCTGATACAAGCCTTATTGTAGATACAAGTTCATATGGCCTGAAATTAGGACGATTTTTTATATGTTGATTTAACTCTTTCTGCATAAAATCAGTTACTTTTTTATTATTCAAATCTGATAAGTCGAATCCCAGTTCAAGCGCTTGTTTTTCAAGGGCTTCAATGTCAGGAACAACAACTGCACCAAGTGAACGTTGATCCTGTCCGGTTAACATAATTTGTTTAACATACTGACTTTGCATGCATGCATCTTCTACAGGCTGAGGTTCAACTTTTTCTCCATTGGAAAGGACAATAAGATCCTTTATTCTGCCTGTTAATATAAGATCATTTTTATCTGTAAGCCAGCCAAGATCACCTGTATTAAACCAACCCTCGGGGTCGATGACTTTTGCGGTTGCTTCAGGATTGTTGTAGTATCCTTTCATTACCTGAGGCCCTTTTACCATTACAATACCTTTTTTTTCTGGAGGTAAAGTATTCATGGTTTCAGGGTCAACAATTTTTATTTCAGTGTAAGATAATCCCGGACCTACACTTCCTCTTAAACAACGTTTTGGATATCTTACAGCCAAAACAGGAGATGTTTCTGTTAATCCGTATCCAACAAGAATTTCAATTTCTATAATTTCATAAAAATCTTCCAGATGTGCGGCTAGTGCTCCGCCTCCGCTAATTCCTTTAAGGAAATTACCGCCTAATATTTGACGGAATTTTCCATAAACAAGATTGCTACTCAGTTTATGGACAGGGAATAGAATCAAGGCTTTAATGAAAGCTAAAACTCTTTGTTGAATAGGAGGATTTAAATTATTTAGATCCAGATTCTGGAAGGTTCTTTTTGCCATTACATATTTTTTGCTGATATTAATAAGAGTTTTTATTAATTTTTGCTTTGATTCTGACTGTTTACTAAGCTCCTGTTGCATTCCAAGATAAAGAGCTTCCCATAATCTTGGAACTGCTATTAAATAATTTGGCTTATAGGTTTGGAAATCCTGTTTAAAATTTCGGAGATTTGTATATATAACGTTTGTTCCAACTGAAAAAAGGTAATAACAGCATGATCTTTCATAAGCATGCCATACAGGGAGAACACTTAACGCTATACCTTTGGGTTTTATTTCAATAAGATTTCCAAAGTTAATAATTTGATGCAAAAGATTTCCATGGGTTATCGTTGCACCTTTTGGTTTTCCAGTGGTGCCTGAAGTATAAATAAGGGTTGCAGTATCGTTCGTTAGTCTATTCACGAGATTTAAAGGTTGTTTATTGCCAAATGACATAATATCATCAAACGAATAGACATTATCTTCGCTGCTTTCTCCCCATAAGATAATTATAAATTTAAGATTAACTTCATTTAGATAAGGAGCCAGTTTCTGATATATTTCAGGAGTTTCAACAATAAGTGCCATACTTTCGCTGTGCTTTAATATATATATAAGTTCTTCTATGGGAGCACTGGAACTTCTGACAGCATTAACTCCGCCTGCCTTCATTATTCCCTGATCTGAAATTAACCATCTGGAACTATTTTCAGAGAATATAGAAATTTTTTCATCTGGTTTAAGTCCAAGATGCTGAATACCTGCTGCAAACGTTTCAATTTTTTCAGCAAGTTCTGCATATGAAAGTTCATTACAAGGAGTATGATAGGGATCTTTAACAGCTATGGTATCGGGATAAATTTTTGCCAGCCATTCCCACATCTCTGGCATTGATTGCCATTCTTCAGGTGATGCAGGTTCATTAAGCATATTTTTCTTCTTGAACTTTTGTTCAACATCGGCAACATCATTTGCCTTACTAACAGTCGAGTTAATAACCATCAATAAAAACCTTCTCCAGCTATAATAACAAAATAAATTTAACCAATTCTATATTAGCATCCATAGATAATTAATGTGTAAAAGATTTTATTATTTTTACATATATTTTAACAATATTTTAAAAAATATAAGGATTATTAAGTAACAGAATATAAAAAATCTTATTAATAATAAGCAATATTATTTTATATTCTGTTTTTATTTATTTATTAAATTTAATTCAATATAAAGGTCCTGTGAATTGATTCGAATAGCCGCACAAAACTTATTAAATCAGTCCAGTGTATTCAATATTAAAAACAGTCAGCAGGCATTATCTGAAAATACTGTCTCAATTAGAGAGATGAAAACAAATTTCAGGGCGCATCACTTTGGCTTAATTGATATTAATGCAGATAAGAAGACAAATAATATATCTTTTAGCGGTATGACATGTATTCTTCCTGAAGAATTACAGGTTATAAAGACGGTTCTGAGTCGTTGTCGCTATATGGAAGATATTAAACATATTTTAAATTCAGATAAATTTAAAATAACTCCGTACAAAAATGTTATAGTACTTGATGATTTTTATTCTTCTTCAAAAACGTCAGGAAATGAAATTCGAGGTTTATGTTCTGAATTATGTTTTAAAGTTGCCGAAGAATTAGAAAAGCTGTTAGGAAGCAAATACAAATATCTCGTTGTATCGGGATCTCATGAAGCTTATAAAATGACGCATTATTGTATAGCAGTATGCAAAAACACTCATAATAAAAATTTTAACAATATTAATTCACTTACTGGTGATACTCTTATTATAGATCCAGCATTCGGTCTTGTGGGATTAAAAAAAGATAACATATTCAAAGATTATGTTTTTAAAAGAGTAGAAGATTGTCGATATTCAACTAAAAAGGATATATGTTATCTTTATTACGAAGAAACTGATGCCACGCTACTTGGAAAAGTTAAGCTTTTAGCACCAGGATTATTTAAAGAAAAAAAATCTCTGGATAAAAATGCATTGATAAGATTTTTATTTGCTGAACCTTACAATTCGAAACCTGCCAAACTATATTTATCTACAAATTCGCCTGCTGGAGTATCGTATCTTGATGATGCAACACTTAATAGATGTTTGTCAGAAAAAGACCTTCTTAAACAGTGGATAAATAAAGTAAATAAATCGATGCAGCCGCCGGTAGACGAAATATTTTTAAGACGTGTATAAAAATTTAAGAGAGCAAAAAGGTTTTATAAATGGAATTCGTTAGAAATACAAATATATTTAATAATAGTTCCTGTTTATTAAACTTTAAAGGAAAATATGGCGGAAAAGACGCAGATATTATATATCTGGAAAATAGCGTTGTCAAAAAATTCAAGAATGGACGGGAAAATGAATTCAGGACAGAAAAAGATGTTTTGGAATTATTGACCAAAGAAGGTTATGAACATTCGCCTAAAATTATAAAAACCGGAATGGAAGATGGAAGATTTTTCATAGAAATGACAAATGAAGGAGAAACACTCTTTGAATATCTTCTAAAGTCTACTAATAATCAAATAAATCTTGCTATAGAAAAAATAAAAGAGGCTATAATAGAGTTAGCACGTTTAAACATTATGCATGATGATCTTACTATTGAGAATATTCTAGTATCTGCTGATAAAAACGGTAATCCTGATAAAGTTACTCTTATAGATTTTTCCTGGATTAAAAAAACAACTGTAAATGATCCGTTTGAGCTTGCAAATAAGATGATATCCCGAAAATTTTTAATGCAATTTATTGAACAATTTGTTCATAAATAACTTGAATTGCTAATTAATTTTTTCATAAAACGAAGAAAAGTGTCATGCTGAACTTGTTTCAGCATCTGCAAGATTTATCAGATCCTGAAATAAATTCAGGATGACACACAAAAAGACGTAGTAATATCAAATATTTTAGCTATTTAGCAATTCGAGTTAAATAATTTTTCTGAAGCTAATTAATATGATTTATTACAGCCTCTCTTTATGCTTAGTATATATTAATGATTTATTAACAAATATACCTACTTTTAAAAGTATTATATAATTAAATATTATCTGGCAATCAATTCATTAATTTGAAACAGAGGGGTTAATATGAAACTAAGTAAAAGTTTAAAGCCTTTAATTATTGTTTTTATAACAGCATTAGCATTTATATGGGCAAATTCATCTTATGCATACGATCCTGATGCAATAAGAAGTTACAATCAAGGTGTAGATCTGAGCAAAAATGGTAACTATCAGGAGGCTGTCCTTTTATTTAGAAAAGCAATTTCCATTGATCCAACATTTACAGATGCTTATTACAATTTGGGTTCATTATATGAATATCTCGGCAATAAGGATAAAGCTCTTGAATCTTATGAGGAATTGATTAAAAAGGATTCAAGCGATGATGAAACTGCCTATAAAGTCGGTTATATGTATTTTCAAAAAAATAACTATAAAAAAGCTCTTGATTATTTAAGTCTGGTTACTTCCAGCAGTAATAAATATATTGAAGCTCAAAGATTTATTAAAAAAGCAAACTTAAAGATTTCCGAAGCTAATATAGCTCAAAAAGCGCCTGTAAAAGTAACCCCAAAGGTAACTCCCAAAGTAGCGCCAAAGGTAACTCCAAAAGTTGAACAGCCAGTTAAAAAAGAGCTCACAAAAGTTGTGATAAAGAATTTTAGTGGGCCTACAGGTATAACAAAGGATTCCAAAGGCAATTTATATGTCGCAAACTACATTGAAAATTCAGTAATACAAATTGCACCGGATGGAAAAAGAACAGTACTTGCAAAAGGCAATCCTATTAATGGACCAATTGGTCTTGCAGCAGATAATTTAGGAAATATTTATATTGCAAGTTATCTTTCAAATGAAATAGTAAAAATTAACCCTCAGGGAAAAATAATATCTGTCCTTAAGGGTATCAGCAAGCCTTATTACATATATATAGATAAATCAGGAATACTTTATATTTCAGAACAAGGCACAAACACAGTAATAAAGCTTAAAATATAGTAATTTAATAAAATTCCAACTTGTTTATAAATAAGGAAGCAAGAAAAAATTCTTACGTATTGTGTCATGCTGAATCCATTCGACTACGCCTTCGGCTTCGCTCAGGACAAGCTTATTTCAGGATCTATGTAACAACAGATGCTGAAACATCAAGTAGGGACATAATTCTACGGCAAAAATTTCAAGATTGAACCGTAAATTTTTTTAATTCGCTCTTGAATAATGTTTGATATAAAAGACTTTTACTTATACAATCGCTCACCCCGCAAGGGGGAACAAAAAATTTACTGTATTTACCGCTCATTACTGACTCTAATAAACTATTTTAAAGCTACAATTTTGCTTAAACTTACGTTCTAATTGAAGTTAATATAGTTTTAATTAAATAAAAAGAAGATAAAAAAAGAGAAACTTATTGAAAAATTGAAGTGAAGAAAATTTGGCGGGTTGGCATAGAAACATAAGTTTAAGCAAAATTGTAGCAATAAAACAGTTTAAAGAGTCAATACAGGAGCTTTTGATTATTTTTATTAGATTTTAATACTATTGCATGATTCCTGTAAATAAATGCCTAAGAATTTTTTCTTTGTTCCTTAAAACATAAACAAGGGGTTGTAACCCCTTGTTTTAAAGTGTAGTTAGTAATATAAAACATTAAAATACCAAAAACCTTGTTCCTGCCATTTGAGGGCAGTACAGTGTTTAATTATAATTTATTATTTAGCTACAGGTCCTCTTGATCTTTGAGAAGCTAAAGCTGCTATAGATTCTGCTTTAATCTTTGCAAGATGCTTTTGACCATTTCTGACAACTTCATGAAGCTCAGCCAGGTCTCTTTCCAGATTTGCAAGAACAGCTTCAGCATATCTGTCGGAACCTTCCCTTATAGAAATAGCTTCATTAATAGCTGTTGATCTAACCATTTCAGCTTCATCCTGAGTTTGGTTTTTAAGCAGTTCACAGTCTGATATAACCTGTTGTCTAATCCTATCGGCTTCTGCCTGAACAGCTCTTAAAAGTTCTGATTCACTAAGCATTGATTCAGACTGACGTTTTGCATCCATGAGAACCTGATTAGCCATTTTTTGTGCGTCAGACTGTATTTCTTCGCGTTTTTTGATAATACCATGAGCTTCCTGAATTTCACCCGGAATTGAAGCCCTGATTTTATCCAATACATCAATGATCATTTCATGATTGACAATTACCCAGGGAGTAAGTGGAATTGGAGTTCCTTTTAGGATTTTCATTTCCAGTTTGTCAAGAAGTTTGTAAATATTGCTTACGGTCATACTAACTACCTCGCTTTATGTTATTACTGTGTGTCCATTTTAATTAATAATGTATTCTTACTTTTTCTTAAAATAATTGTTAACAGCTTCCGGGACTATTTGTGAAATATCTCCTCCAAGCATCGATACTTCTTTCACAATACTTGATGAGAGAAAACTATTTTCTACGCTTGGCACTAAAAAAATTGTTTCCAGATCAGGATTAAGATTTTTGTTCATTTGTGCCATCTGCATTTCGTGTTCAAAATCTGATACAGCTCTTAAGCCTCTAATTAATACTTTGGCTTTTTTTTGTCGAGCATAATCAACAGTCAAACCTTTAAAAGTATCTACATCAACATTTTTCAAATCCGAAATAGAATCTTTTATCAGTTTTATTCTGTCATTTACTGAAAGAAAAGGGGTTTTTGAGGGGTTTTCCAAAACTGCAATAATAACATACTCAAAAAGTTTTGATGCACGACTTAATATGTCTACATGCCCATTCGTTATTGGATCGAAACTTCCCGGATAGATTGCTATTGTCAACTTTGTCCCAACCTTTACAATACACCTAAAACTGAATTATACAATATAATACAAATAACATGAATCTAAAGCCAGAATTTCTTTAAGACGAGTTTGGCTAAAGTCTTTAATGGCTTGCATGCAACTTGTTACCTTTGTGAACCTGTATCATTATTATAGCTCGTTTTTTTTAAGTTTAACCTGACAGGTTCTTATTATTTGCTTAAATCAATACAAAATTATACAATAAAGCAGAGGTAACATTATACCACTCTCAAAAAATTCAGGGTTTTATCAAAAATATGATGTGGTATATATGGATCAGTGAGTGTATTTTGGAGAAAGACGGCTTCGCCGGCATGACCCAAAATTAAGCTCATTCATTCATAGAAACATTCCAATCTATAATTATTATGCATCATAAAACTGTTTCATGTTATTTTTTCTTAATATTTTAAGTTTATTTACATTTTTATAATTTATTAGTAAGAATATTATATGAAAAAGATAGCAATAAATCTGATATTAATAGCTGTATTATTTAGCGGGTGTTCGTTTGGACGGACAAATCATCCTAAAGTTGTTAAAAATACAGATACTATTTCAACAGATGCTAAATTTATACTGGATAAAAGCGTAGAAGAAATAAGAACAGGTGAAACTGTAGAAGCTATAAAGGATTTACAGGTATTAACAGGACTGTATCCCAAATTAGCTATAGGATATTATAATCTTGGACTTGCCTATGTTAAAAATAATCAAACAAATGAAGCTATAAAAGCCTGGGAAGAGACAATCAAAATTGATAACAAATATGCTGATGCATATTTTAATCTTGGCAAGGCATATAAAAATATTAACAGGAAAAAAGCCAGGGAAAATCTGTTAAAATACCTGCTTTTACGTCCTAATGATCCTTATATGAATACTATTAAAGATGAAATATCCAGATTAAAGGAACCTTCTGTTGGTAAAGGTATTATCGGGCGTATTTCTGTGACTGATAAAGTCGATTTCAAAAATAATATTGCCTTAAGTGTCAAAGATTATTTTAATTCCGGTACTCCGTTAATATACAGTTGTATTGAACTTATTAATGCCACAGATGATAAGGATATTGAAGTAAACTGGTATTATATTATGGAAAACAATGAAAAGTTTCCTGTTAACTCCGTAAAATTTTCCGGTCAAGGTTCGAAGAATGTTGTTGTATCGCTCAAAAAACCATATACAGGATGGCCAATCGGAAAATATGAAGAAGTAATTCTTGTTGATGGAGTAGAAAACACGGCTGTACCGTTTATTATACAAAGGTAATTACAATGAGCTATCAAAGTATAACCAAGGTGTAATCATGCCATCAGGAAAAGTTCACGATAAAATTGCTGTAATTTCAATTATTCCTGTGTTCTTTGCAGGATATGTTTTATTAAAGTTCAATCTGATTAGTTCTTTGGTTCTAACATTTTGTATTCTGTTCAGCCAGCTAATGTTTGGTCCTGATCTTGATGCCAAGAGTACACAATATAAAAGATGGGGAATAATTAAGTGGATCTGGCTGCCTTACAGAAAAATATTCAGGCACAGATCAAAGTTCTCTCATGGCTTATTGTTGGGGCCTGCTTTAAGATGTGTTTATTTAATATGTGCTGTATTATTGGTTTTTATCGGAATAAACTTCATTGTTTATAATTATTTTGGAATTAATCCTGCATTGAGAATGATTAATGCAGGAAGACACGGAATCTACTGTCTTCAACTTGTTGAACCATATATTATATTGGTCCTGTCAGGATTTTTTATTGGCGCAGCAATCCATACTCTAACCGACAAGATAACATCTTTTTTTAAAAATATTTTATAATACTAATTCGCAGTCAATGAATTATTAATCAGGTCAGCCTGTCAGGCAGTAATCCGAGCTCATTAGAAATGCTAGAAACCTTTCATCGGCGGAAAAATAATCCCTTGCGGACAAAACATTCCTAAAACAACAAACGTGGCATAAAAAGCATCTGTTTACCGCATTTCTCTTCAAACTCTCAAATAAAGAAGATAAATAGAGATCAAAAGATTTATCAGCAAGGGGTTATTTTGGAGCTTATGAAACGGTTTCGTGCAGTTCTTATGAGCGGTCAAGTGTAAGCAGGTTGGCACTGTCTGAGGATTTTTTTATGTATTATGCTAATAGATATCTGGCTTGATTAAAAATCCGAGTTTGCCAACGTTCGTTATTTCTGACAGGCTAATAATACTCTATTGACTGCGAATCGGTATTGGTTTTTTAATTTTTTTGTTTTGCTGCTTTAAGCTGAAATATTTCCAGATGCTTTTCATTTACTTCGTAAATACCTTTAGAAATAAACAAAAGATTTGTTTCATCTTTTAATGCTTTATATTTTTCCATAAAGAGTTCACTTGTAATTATTTCAGAGTTTCCTCCAAGATTCAGTATTTTTCTGGTTATTTCAAAATCTAATTCGGCAGAATCCTCGCTGTATGAGCAATTACATGCAATTGTAAAGTTTATTCTTACACTTGGATCAATTACATTTTTATTTGCTTCCTGAACCCTGTTATATATAAAAAATGAATAATCAATCGCATCTGTAATATTGTAAAATATAAAGTTATATGTGTTATCTTTTCCTTTAAACTCCTGATATCTCTTTGAATTATAGTTTTCTGACGATTCAATGATAGAACTTGTTACAGTATTTGTAATACCTTCAGAAAAAATGTCGTCTTCCTTATTACACAAATAAGCTGAAGTAGTTTCATTTGTTCTAAGTTTCAATACAAGATAAATTATTTTATTTTGAGCAAGAGCTTCAAGATAATTCCTTTGCATTTCATCCTGATGCTTTTTTTTGTCTGTCTCTTTAATTTTTTCTCGAGTCTTATTAAATGTCTTTTCAACATTATCAACGAAATTATCAAAAATTGAGAATATAAAATAAAATACTAAAATTGCTCCGCCGGCTAGTAACGGCGTAAAGTCAACCTTAACCCCGTTATATGATAATTTATAACTTATAAAATTCCTGACTACTGCTATAAATGGATCAAGAACAAATCCTAATATAGCAGTAAAAGGTTTTAATACAGCAAGATTCAGGACGATCAAAAACCAGTAAAACAGTATTAAAGGCAATATAAAAAGTAAAATTGCCTGAATAAATTTAAAAGATTGCTTTAAAAGATTCATAAAAAATATATTCTCCTCAAAATTATAAAGGGCTAATACTAATTATAATGAGTTGATATGATAATTGGAATATATTCAATAAATGATATCTCTTAAACTATTCAATAATGCTGTTATCGATTAATCTTACTCCACCGACTTTTGCTGCCAGAGCAATTAAAGAATCAGATTTTAGTATATTTAAAACCTCAAAAGTATCAGCATCATAAGCATCCAGATATTCAAGTTCAACTCCGTCAGGAAGCAATGCCAGAGCTTGATTAAAAATTTCTTCTTTGTCCTTTGATCCTGATTTGTATAATTCAGCAATATTATTTAACACTTTATGTAATGATAAAGCTTTTTGTCTTGATTCAGGTGATAAATACTGGTTTCTGGAGCTGCAGGCCAGCCCGTCATTATCTCTTATTATTGGGCATCTGACTATTTCAACGGGCACGTTTAAATCTCTGCAGAATTTTTTAATTATGATAAGCTGTTGGGCATCTTTTTGGCCAAAGAAAGCTTTATCAGGCTGTACTATATTGAATAATTTAAGTACAACCGTTGAGACTCCCTCAAAATGCCCTTGTCTGGTTTTTCCGCAAAGTTGGCTCCTGTAAAATTCCGGTGGAGTTACAATTGTTAAATGTTTATTTTCAGGATACATTTCAGCAGATTCAGGGTGAAATATTATATCAACATTGTTTTTTTGACAAATATCCTGATCTTTTTCAAGATTTCTTGGATAGATACTGTAATCTTCGTTAGGACCAAACTGAATGGGGTTGACAAATATACTGACTACAACTTTATCACAGCTATCTTTTGCTTTTTTAATCAGGCTTTCATGCCCGATATGAAGAGCTCCCATTGTGGGAACAAGTCCAATAATTAAGTCATTCTTTTTCCAGCTTAGTATTTCGTTTTTTATTTCTGTGATTTTCGAAATTGTTTTCATTGTTAGTTATTTTTATACCTGTTACCAATTGAAATAGGGATAATGTTTTGGGATATATATTGCCCTTTATAAAATATTCTCAACACGAAAAACCGAAAACAGATTTTACTTGAGTGTTGTTAAATGTGTTAATTTTACTAATTCTTCTTCAGCAAGATTAAATACTTCTGACCTGGAAGGAAAATTGCACGAAATAACATCTTCTTTATATTCGGTGACAGCATTTTTAATAATGGAAGCCAGATCAACATACTTTCTTGCAAATTTTGGGGTAAAATCAGTAAATTTCCCCAAAAGGTCGTCTATAACGAGTATTTGTCCGGAGCAGAATCTTCCGGCTCCAATGCCTATCGTAGGTATATTAAGACTTTCTGTAATTAATTTTGCTGATTCCTCTGGAACCATTTCAAGAACAACACCAAATGCACCGCTATCCTGCAAAGCCAGAGCCTGTTCTAAAATTCTTTCAGTTGTCTCGACATTCTTACCCTGTATATTATAACCGCCAATAGTGTGTAAAAACTGCGGAGTAAAGCCTAAATGGCCAAGTACGGGAATTCCTGCCTCAACACAATGTTTTACTGTATCGGTTATAAGTTTTGAACCGCCTTCCAGTTTAACTGCCTGTGCATTTGCTTCTTTTATAAACCTTCCGGCATTTGTAACAGCTGAAATTTCATCAGTTTGATAGCTCATAAATGGCATATCAGAAACAACCAGAGATCTTTTTACTCCTCTTGTCACAGCTTTTGTATGGTGAATCATTTCATCCATAGTAACAGAATGAGTTGTGGTATGACCTAAAGCCACCATGGAAAGAGAATCGCCAACAAGTATAATATCTATTCCTGATTCATCAAGGAACTTGGCGGTGGAATAATCATAAGCGGTAAGAGATGTTATTTTACGTCCTTCATTTTTGTATTTCAGGCATGTATTAATAGTAAACGGGCTGCAATTTGGTTTTAAACTCATATTTAACTCTCCTCTTGCCTGACTGCTTAAATATATTGCTGTTCATCGAGATTCTTCGACACTTTAACCTGCTGAGTCTGCTGATTAGTACTTTTATACCAGGTATATACAGCTCTTGCAAGTCTTCTGGGACTATGTCTTACGTGACCATGTTTGCTTTCTTCGATTAGTCTTTTTATTACTACCTTAACTCCAACTTTTTTCAGGTTTTCAAGATCAAACTTAACCGGTAAGGAATTTACTGCCTTATATTTCAGAGCAAGATTTTTGGGAAGGCTATCGTTAACAAAGACTGCATCAATAATGTTTTTATATTTACAATGAGAAAGTATAGCTTTTACATGATCCGAGACAGTATAATTATCAGTTTCACCCGGTTGAGTCATAACGTTGCAGATATAAATTTTCTTTGCTTTCGATAATGAAATGGTTTTAGTAATATCATCAATCAGCAAATTTGGAATAATGCTTGTGTATAAACTTCCTGGTCCAAGGATTATCAGATCAGCTGTCTGAAGTGCAAGAATTACATCTTCAAGAGCATTTAAATGTGCAGGTTCTGTTCTTAATCTTTTAATTTTTCCGCCTGCCTCAGGAATATGAGATTCGCCAAGAATAACTCTTCCGTCATCCAGTTCTGCTACAAGTCTCATATCATCAAGAGTTGATGGCAAAACGTTTCCTCTTATTGCAAGTACTTTGGAAGATTCTTTTACGGCTGAAACCATATCACCTGTAATAGCGCAGAGAGCAGAAAGAAATAAGTTACCAAAGCTATGACCTTCAAGACCGTTTCCTGCTTGAAATCTGTATTGAAACAATTCAGTAACAAGGTCTTCTTCGTTAGCAAGTGCAGCAATACAGTTTCTTATATCACCGGGAGGAAGTACTCCCATTTCTTCTCTTAATCTTCCTGAACTTCCGCCATCATCACCGACGGTAACAACTGCAGTCAAATTATTTGTAATTTTTTTTAATCCTTTTAAAATTGTTGATAAACCTGTTCCACCTCCAATTGCAACAATTCTAGGTCCTCTGTTTAATTTTCTTCTTCTATATAAGGATTCCAATAAGTGTGATCTGTCGCCGGGATCAATGGCATCCATTATAGAAGAATTAACTTTTTTCCAGCCAAGTAAGATTGTGATAAGACCTGCCAAAATACATATACTGCCTGTCAGAAATGAAGGAGATTTAAGAGCAATCGTTCTTATAAGTTCGTAAGACATATAAACAGGATGAAGTTCGAGTATTATAGCGGTTCCAAGACTTAGCAAGAAAGTACCGAGAAATGCCATCAAAAACCATCTTTTAATTTGAAGCCCCGGTACCAGCCAGGTAGCCATCCTTGAAACGTTTTTTTGTATTTTCACTATATATAAACCTCTTCAAAATATATTTAATTAAAATTTTATCAACTTGCAAATAATACAATATTATCTACTATAATATCTGATTAAATCAGTATAAACATTCAAAATAGTAACATAATGATACAGATAAATGAAATCATAAAGAATTATTTAATATAACCATTCAAATTTTATAAGCAGTTTGCATTTATGCACCCTGTAAACTAACTTGTTATTTGTGCAGATATAAGCTAATTGCTTAAATAATCAAGAGCTTTGTCAAACCCATAAGCTTTAGAATAACTATCTTTATAAAGATCTTTTGAAGATCCGAGCGGAACTACATAGCCCTGTCGTGCAAGATGAAATTCAAAAAAATCTTTTCCTGCAACATTTGGACCTTTAAATCCATTTATATCAACCTGTATATGTCCGCATTCATTATTATCAGCTAATCTGCTGCTGGTACAATTACCATCAACAATAAGAAAACCTAAAATTGTTCCATCATTTAAAACGGCAACTGAACGTCCTTTGAATGCATCCCAGGTTGATACTATAGGAAATGGTGTTCCATAATAAGTTTTGTATGAAGTTTCTAAAGGATGACAAATGCCATTACCAGATCCCAGATTACAAGTTTTTATACAGCTAAGGAAAGGTAAAAAAGCATTTCTCATTGTATCACTTGTAGTAAATAGTCCTGCTAATGATCCGCCGTTGTCAGAAGCAACCCTTTTTGCGGCACTATTTAATGTAGAACAGGTTTTCTTAAAAGCTGCTTTCTGTTCTGCCTGTTGACTGTCAGCGATTAAACCGGGAATGACAATAGAGGCAATTACTCCGATAATTAAAAGAGTAATAAGCACTTCTGCAAGTGTAAAGCCTTTATTTAAATGTCGCTGATTCATGAAATTACTTTCCAATAAATTTATTTTATTTGATTATATATTATCTTTTTAGCTTATTGCAAAGGTTTTTCTAAAGAAGCCTATACAATTGAGAAATAAAAAAAGGTCAGGATTTAGAATCCTGACCTTTTTTATTAGCAAAGTTATTTTAAAACTTAACCTGAGGTACTTCTTTTTTGGATTCTTCAACTTTAAAGTATTCTCTTTCTTTAATTCCTGCTATGCCTGCAATAACATTAGTCGGGAAAGTTCTGATAGTACCGTCTAAAATCTTTACAGCCTCATTATAATCCATTCTTGCAACAGCAAGACGATTTTCAGTACCTGCAAGTTCATCCTGAAGAGCCATAAATGATTTATCAGCTTTTAACTGCGGATAATTTTCAGCTATAGCAAGCAGTCTTGAAAGTGCACCGGTGAATTCCGAGTTTGCCTGATTGATGTCTTTAACATTTCTTTTTGCAACAGCACCTGAAAGTTTTGCTCTTGCCTCTGCAATAGAAACAAAAACCTGTTTTTCATGTGTTGCATAACCTTTAACAGTATTTACAAGATTAGGGATAAGGTCACCTCTTCTCTGAAGCTGATTTTCTACTTGTGCCCAGCTTGAATTGACTGTTTCATCCATTAACTGAAGACTGTTAAAAGTCCCTATGAAGTTTCCTATTGTTGAAAGAAATACAACAGCAACCACGCCAATGATAATCCAAAACTTTTTGTTCATATTATTTTCTCCTGTTTTATGTAATTACTTATTTTTTATTTTATCGATATAGATTAATGCCTGATAAAGCGAATCTATAAGTTTTTGTAGTATATTTTCTATTTTGTCTTTTGGAATCTCCTTATTTTTCTCTCTTAATTCAAGTATCTCAATAAAAATATCTTTATCAATATTGACTTTGGAAGCGAACAGATCTATAACTTCCCTGTGAGAAGGTGGAACTCTTTCCTCCAGTATTCTTAAAACGGCTCTAAAAACTGCAATAAAGCTTGTTGAACTCTTTTTGATTACATTATCTATAACTTTCACGTTATCACTGTTTGCAAGATATGACTGCCTCAACCTGACAAGAAGATTTTTAATCTCTGATTCACATTGCAGCCTCAAGTGATTTTTTTCTACGGTGAGAGATGAAACTATGTCTTCTCCGTATAATAGCTTATGCCGATCTTTGATATCGGAATATTCAATGGCATAAACATCACAAGAGGTTGGCCATTCAGCTCTGTCCATAAACAAAGGGGCTGGATTCTTTGTCTTTTTCCATTTTTTTATTGCAGGATAAGCAATTTTTAAATCCTTTGCTTCAAGTTTATCCAGAATTATTATTAAGTTAATGTCAGAAATCCCTTTATGATAATCTCCTGAAGCATAAGAACCGTAGAGAATAACTGATACAATTCTTTCTCTAAAAATATTTTTAAGATCATCGATTAAAGAATTAATTATTTTATCCATAATTACCAACCTCCTGACGCTCCACCGCCGCCAAAGCCACCACCACCGCCAAAGCCACCAAAACCGCCGCCAAAGTCACTACTACTGCCTGAACTAAAACCTTCTCCGAAAAACATCGGAAGAAATATAAATCCACGCTTTGATGATGCAATCAATAAAAACAGTATTAAAAAGATTATTCCCGGATTAATATCTGATTTTGACTGCACCGGTCTTGGAATATCGTAATTTCCGGAGATTTTTACTCCATATCCCTGTGCAAGAAGAAGCACAGTTGCAGAAGCACCGTTATTTATACCTTTATCATAATCGCCCTGTTTAAAATAAGGAATCATATAATCAGTTCTGATTCTTCCGGCTTGAGAATCAGTTATGTAGCCTTCAAGACCATATCCTACTTCAATTCTCATTTTATGGTCATTAGGAGCTACAAGTATAATAAGACCGTTATTTTTTCCCTTTTCTCCAACTTTCCATTCCCTGCCTATTTGAAGGCCAACATCTTCAATGGGATATCCTTCCAGAGATTTAAGGGTTACAACAACGACTTCAGCGCCTGTTTTAGATTTTAATTCCTGAACAAGAGTATTGATTTTTTCTCTGTTTTCAATTGAAACTACACCGGCAAAATCATTTACATAACCAGTCGGAGCGGGGATATTTATTTTTGCCTGTGCATTAGATATATTCAGCACTAATACAAGTAATATCAGAGTGAACCAGCTAAATATTTTTCTAAAATTATTCATATTTTGGTATTAATTTAACCTTTGTAAGTTTTTATAAAATTAGCAGCTGACCTGTCGTACGTTTTTTCGGCTTCCGGAGAAAAAAGGCAACCGGGCAATTCACCATTACTTCTGTGATAAGTTATACATTCACAACAATGGCCTCTTTTAGAACAGGAAGTATATGTACAGGTACAATTATTTTTGTTTTTAGATACGCTGCATTCCATTTTTCTACACTCCTCTTACCTGTTATCAATAATAGAGATAATTGTACAAATTAGCTTTTTCATCGATATATGGTTCAATCATATCATCTTTTGAAGTGAACACTGTCATGACACCAGGCCCATGTCCAGCAATAACGCAGTCACTGTGAACAATTACTCCAATAGATACAGCGCCTGTCCGATAGATTCTGCCATAACTATTATCAGCATCAGTAATAGCAACAAAATCTCCTAACTTCAGCGAACCAAGATTAAATTCATTTTTGACATTTTCATCAAATAACTGAATATCATAATCACCCCGGTTTACATTATCTCTACCAAGTCCTGATCCCATTATCTTTGCCGGAACAAGATGCGTCACAGGTACTTTTAGTTTGTTATCTTCTTCTTTAAAATTTATTTTTCTGACAATTTCCGGAGAAATATTAAAGACCTTTATATCAGGATAATCTATCAATTCAAGACCAGCCCCAAAGGCTTTTATTTGAACCTTATCTCCTATTACCAGATCTTCCAGTATTTCGGGTTCAAAATCTATGAGGACATGTTCACAACCGCCATGTTTACCTGTTATGTAACCTTTTTTGCCCTTGCAGTCCCCGCTTACAATTTTAGCTTCATTTCCAATACAGGAAAGAATATTTAAAGCGCTGTTAAATCCATCATTAGAATTCTTTATAGTTACTCCCGGTTCAACGTGATCTACCTGCCAGCCGCAGGCATTAGACCCAATTCTTAAATTATATGTTATACCGCCTGTTCCGGGAAAAACTTTTAATTTTCCATCGGCAGTAATTCTATAGGCAGACCCCATTGAAGGAGAATAAACTTCTCCTATTACAGACTGCATAATTATTTTATTTTCATTTATTCTTACCATCTTATACCTCCATAAATAATTTTAACATGAGGAACGTTTAAGAAAATTATATCAATTAAGATAATCAATCGTTATTTATAAAAATATCTGGTATTGGCTGAAATATCGTTAATAGTCAGCTTCAAAGACGGTGAACCACTGCGTAACTCCGGTCAAGATGTGGCTTTGTCATAATTAATTCTAAAAAATATTATAGTAAAAATGAAAAAATGTATTAACAGTGCAAAGGAAGGTTACCTGATAATATAAAACTGCCATATTGTAAATAAAACTCTGTTTAAATATATGAAAAAATGAGAAATTGTGTTAAATTAATATAGATAGGTTAAGAGGGAAACTAATTCTAAATATATCCAAAAGCACCTACTATACACGCTAGTAAGATTATGCCAGTTGCTCGTCTCTGAAATATCGACAAATAGTCCCACAATATTAAAATCAGCCTCCCTCATGACATGCACAATCAAATTAATGCTAAGAGATTTTGTTTATGGGTGAATGTTTGAATGGAATTAGATGTAAAAAATTACAATATTGCCAGAGCAAATTATGAAAAAGGCGAAACAAAGATTGCTATTGAATATTTCAAAAAAGCTATTGAAATAAATAATAGGTATTTTGAAGCTCATTATAATCTGGGCGTTATCTACTACATGAATGAAGAATATGATCTGGCAATTGCAGAACTAAAAAAGGCAGTTGATATAAATGATAAAGATTATGACGCTCTTTATAATTTAGGTTTAAGTTATTTTTCAAAAAATGACTATGCAAATACAATAAAATCTTTCACCAAAGCTATTTCTATCAGCAGCAAAGATTCTGATATATTCTATAATAGAGGATTAGCCTATTATAATTTAGCAACAGATGATTTTAAGGAAGCAGTAAAATTAGATTCGGATCATTCAAATGCAGTTTGTGCCTTAAATCACGTACTAAGATTTATGTTGCCTGATAATACTGCGGAAATTTTCTATAAACAAGGAATCGCAAATATTGAAAAAGAAGAATATTATTTAGCTATTGAAAACTTCAGAAAAGCAGTTCAACTCGATCCTCTTCACAGCAAAGCAAAAGAATCTTTATTTTTTGTAAATAAGCTGCTAAATGCTCCAACAACTGAAAGCAGTCTGAATTATATAAATTTAGGTAAAAATTATTACTCCAAAAGCGAATATGAGCTTGCAATACAGAATTTCGATAAAGCCATTGCTATCAATCCAAATAACTTTGAATCGTATTATTATTTGGGCATAATATATGCGGAAATAGAAAACCATCCGTTTGCGCTTGAAGCATTTAATAAAGCATTGGAATTAAATCCTGATCATGCTGAATCAAAAGCATCACTTGAATGTATATTGGCAATTAATGCTGCAAATGAACAAACTAATGATGCACCTGCTATTGTTAAAGAACCAGAGGTTGAAGCTGAAAAAGCTTCAGATGAAAATGAAGAAGATTACTATAATATAGCCATGAACCATTCAGAAAAAGGTGAATATTATCAGGCTATAGAGAACCTGAAAAAATCTCTTAAAATAAATCCTGTGTATGGAAAATCAAAAACAGCATTATATTCAATTATGCAGTCTATAAATAAAAGTAATGATACAGGTAAGAATCTTGTAGACAATGTACTCGAAGCAAGAAAAACCGTTGAAGCTAATAAAGAAGAAACTGAAGAATATTATTATAAGTTAGCTATGGATTACTCAGAGACAGGCGAATACTATAAAGCCATGGAAAACTTACAAAAGTCCCTTAAAATAAATCCTAATTTTGCTAAATCCAAAACCGCATTATATCAAATAATGCAGGCAATGAATAAAAGAGATAATTAGTTATAATAAGCTATTTCCTTTTTTTAGGTCAGATAAAAAAATATTTTTAAATCTGGCTGGGATAGTTATGCAAAAACATTTCACAAATGATTAGAATATTAATATATGAATTTTAAATTCACTAAATTTTTATAGCAGAAAAATTAGAAGAGGGATCGTGGAAAAAGATTTAAGGGGGACATTGTCTGCATATAATGCAGATAATAATGGAATCAAAATTGCACAGACATTTCAAAAACCGGAGAACCTCTCATCGGAGAATTCGTTATATAAGATTAGAGATAATATTTACGGAATTTTTCTTCATAAACTCGGTCATAATAAAACTAACAAGATATTAAAAAATATTGATGATGATACATTGGCTCATATCAGTAATCTCTATATTAGTGAAGAGGGAAGACTGCTTATTAGAATAATTAATGAAATTTGTTCATTATCATATTTCCGTATTAATGATTTTTTTAACTGTATAACTAAACTTAAAATTCTTGATTCGCAAGGAATTAAGATTTTATGTCGCGCAGCAACTCTTTTAAAAGGAGAAGACAGTCTTTCAAAAGCAATTAAAATTCAGGATAATTATGTTACTGAAATAATTTATAATCGTCCAAACTTTGATTTTAAAACAAAAGTAAACTGCATTTTAAATGCAGCCAAAAGCAGTGAAGGTACACATATCATTAAATATGGCAATTTATTTTTTAATACGCAAAAAGATGGTTATATATCCATTGAAGCAAATAAAGGTGGTGGGGAATCAAGATCATTAGGTTTATTTACTGGTGATATGCAGTTTATTAATCAGTATGAATTTAAAATTTTTGACCAGCGTCATCAAAAATTTCTTCCAAAATTTTCCGTGACAGAAAATAAAGGATTTTATTCTTATGACGAGATTAATTTTGGCAAAGATGTTATTGCAAAAAGAAAAAGAATAATAAACGGGGCATTATTTGAAAGGATTGAAATATCATCACTAAAAGCAGTAAAAGCTGATATATTGCTTTCCAGTCTGATAAAAGATATTTTTGAAGTAAGAGGAATGTTGTCAACAAGGCATAATAAGGCAAACATTCATTACAGCTGTGAAAAAGGAATTATTATAAATAAGGAATTTGATTCCGGCGATACATACGGGCTTGAAATAGAAATTAAAGAAGATGGCAGACTGATATTTCCCATTAGCAGTAATGAAGATATCTGTCAGATAATTTATCAGATTGAATTATCACCTGATACAACAAAATATATCGATATTAAAATCCAACCTCTACTCAATAATTATCCATATATTGATGGAGAACAAATTACAGATCCCCCTGAAAACTATGATGAAGCTTTCAGTATAATTAAAAATGTCAAAAAAACAGAATTTGCACAAATAGATATTGAAGCAGATATTCCAAATATTCAAAACACAATTGACAAAAGTCTCTCCGACCTTAATATGCTTGTCAGTTATATAAATTATGACGGTAAACTATTAAGTTATATTGATGCCGGATTGCCGAGGTATAGCGCTCTGTTTGGAAGAGACAGCATAATTACAGCTTTAAGTGTGTTTCCCTTAAATCAAAATATTGCGAGAGATACTCTTGAATTACTGGCAAATTTTCAGGGAAAATCGTTTGAAGATAGGTATAAACAGGAACTGCAGGATATAAAAGATTCATTATGGAATGAATGTGCAAAAAACTCTGCTATTGGCGGGTTAAAAAATTTTTATTTTCAAAAAGAAGAGTCTCCGGGCAAAATTTTACACGAGCTGAGAATAGGCACATTTTCCAGAAGTGGACTGATACCGCATAGTCCTTATTATGGAACAGTAGATGCAACACCTCTCTGGCTAATATTATATGCAGAATATTACAAATGGAGCGGTGATAAGGAATTTTTAAAAAAACTTCTGCCTAATGCCGAAGCTGCTGTTGAATGGATCAGGGCAAACATAATTGACAGTTATTTAAGATTTTCAGCTGCATTTTACTCAAAAGTTAAAATACAAAATCAAGGATGGAAAGATTCAGGAGACAGCATCAGACATGTATTAAATCCTAAAGGTCTTCTTTCTGATCCGGAATATCCAATTGCACTTGCAGAGGTACAGGGCTATGTTTACAAGGCATATATGCTTATGAGTGAAATATACGAGGAATTTGGAGATGAGTATAAAGCAAATAACCTGATCAAAGAAGCCGTTGAATTAAAATACAGATTTAATGAGGATTTTTGGCTAGCAGAAGAGAAATTTTATTCAATGGCTTTAGATAAAAACAATAAGCCTGTACAAAATATCACTTCTAATATTGGTCATTGTCTTGCAACGGGTATAATTAATGATGAAAAACGAGATATAGTTGAAGAAAAAATTATGTCTACAGATATGTTTACAGGCTGGGGTATCAGAACTTTAAGCAACACATGCCAGGCGTTTGATCCAATTAGCTACCATAATGGTTCTGTATGGGTACATGATACCGCATTTGCTGCTATGGGATTATCTGCAGAATCTATGTCTATAGTTGCCAAAGGCCTTTTTGAAGCGGCAAACATGTTTGAGAATTATAGACTGCCTGAGCTATTTGCAGGATTTCAAAGAAAAGTAGATGATACTCATATACAGGAGTATGCCGAAGCCTGCTCTCCACAGGCGTGGGCTAGTGCGGGTACTATATGGCTTTTACTAAGATTAGTCGGACTAAAAACACCTGATGGAAAATTGATTTTGAATAACTCTTATTGCCCGGAATGGTTAAAGAGTATATCGATCAAAGGAATTAAATATAAAGATGATATAATAAACATTGATAAAAGCTTCCTGCACGAATTAAAATGATTGCACCGTGAGAATAGTTTAGAGCCTCCAATTTTGATTGCAACCTGGTATTAATAGAATTAGTTTTTAAAGTGTTTCAGGTTATAATTGATTAGTCAATCGTTATTTATTGCAGAGTTAAAGTTGGAGTTGATATGTCAATAAGCCAAAATGATCTTAACTTAGCTATTCAAAACCATCAAAAAGGTAATTATAAGCAAGCTGAAGATATATATAAAAAACTGCTTCGGCAAAATTCCAATGATATTAATGTTTTATACTACTATGGTTTATTGTCTGTCCAGTTAAAAAAATACGATCAGGCTATTGATTTATTAAAAAAAGGTTTGGAATTAAATCCGGCAGATAATATAGTAAAAGATATTTATCTGGTTATAGGGGAAATTTATTTAGGTTTAAATGACATCAATACAGCAAAAAATTATTACAAGGAAGCATTAATATCTGATTCTTATGATCTTATTGCGAATTATAACCTGGGTAATATCTATCTTCAATTAAACCAGCCTGATGATGCCATTGAGCATTATAACAGAGCTCTGGTAAACAAAACTGATGAAGTTGATATTTATAAAAAGTTAATTGGAGCCTGCTCAATAAAAGAAAATATAGACGGTATAATTAATTACTATCAAAAATTAATCGAATTACAACCAAATAATCCCCAAAATTATTTTAATATAGGTGTTTATTTAAATAAGAAAAATGATATATCAAATGCTTACAAGGCCTATTTAAATGCGATTTATTTAAAACCTGATATGATTGAAGCACATATTAACCTGGGCAATATTTACCATAGAATCCGTGATTTCCAGAAAGAAAAGGAAACTTTTTTGAAAGTACTGGAACTTAATAAAAATTATATTGAAGCATACCTCTATCTTGCGGGAGCATATGTGGAAACGGGAGATGTTCAAAATTCCATAGATATTTGTCAAAAAGGATTAGAAGTTTCACCGGGAAATGATTCTTTAATGTTTTACCTTGGAAGAGCAAAGATGTTACAGGGTGATATAGATCAGGGATGGGAATATTTCAAGTATAGAAGAGAAGTTAATGAAAGAAAAGAATTAAATACATATCTGCTCGACACTAACGATTCATTGTATGATAAAAATATCTTTGTGTACTGGGATTCAGGTTTTGGTGATTCATTGCAGTTTATCAGATATATTCCTTTATTAGAAGAAATGGGATCTAAAATTACGCTTCAGATTCAGAATCCGCTTATCGACTTAATAAAGGAAAATTATCCGCAAATAAATGTGTTTTCAAAGCAGGATAATTTAACAGAAGTTGAACATGATTTTCATATAAATTTAACGAGTCTTGCATATTTATTCAAAAGAGAAAAAGAAAATATTCCGTTTAAAGAAGGATATCTCAAAGCAAATGCCGATAAAGTCAGACAATTTAAAGAAAACTATTTTGACAATAATGATTTTAAAATAGGAATTTCCTGGTATAGTCACGTAAATTCTCATAATAAAGATATAATAGAAGACTTAAAGGCCTTTTATCCTCTCTCAAAGATAAAAGGAGTAAAAATTTATTCTCTTCAGGTTACAGAAGGAAAACGTTCTTTCAATGATTTGCCTGAAGGAGTTGAGATAGTTAATCTTGGGGATGATTTCAAAGATTTTAGCGATACTGCTGCTGCTATAGAAAACCTCGATTTAGTTATAGCCATAGATTCCGTAATTGTTCATTTGGCAGCTGCGATGAAAAAACCGACATGGACAATCCTAACAACTGCTCCTAACTGGAGATGGTCACTATATGGAGAGGACACTTACTGGTATGACAGTATGAGGCTATTCAGACGAAAAGATTCCGTCAATATGGATGAAGTATTTGAAAGACTTATAAAAGAGCTGGAAGTTGTCTTAGAACAGAAATAAATTAACAAGATATTCTCTATTTTTATACTGTTTTTAAATTAAATCTGATAAAATTGTTTATAACTGGAAGGTAAAAATATAATGTTTATCATAACAAATAAAGGTTTCACCCTTGCAGAAGTATTAATAACATTGTTAATTATCGGAGTGATTTCGAGCTTAGTTATTCCCGGAATAATTAATGATACTAAAGAAGCAGAGTACAATGCAGGAGTTAAAAAAATTTACGCAGAATTAACTCAGGCTACTATGAAGATTCAGTCCGCAAATTCAAATACAGAATTACCGTCAACTAATGATCCTACTGGTGTAAGAACCGCTTATGGAAGTGTTCTTAGTTTTGTTAAAACTGATATTGCCGGAAATATATGGGGCATACTTGGAACTAGCAGTACAAGCACATATAGAAATTACAAAGGGACAGCACCTGCATATACTCATATAAGTACTAGTAGTCCAGCTGCAATGTTGGCGAATGGTACTTTTTTAGGATTCACTTCCTCATATCGAGTTAGCAATGGGTTTCATGAAATATATGCTGATATAAACGGGAGTAAAGGTCCCAATATGCAAGGAATGGATGTATTTAAATTTCTTGTAATGTCTCAATCTAACGGATATTATAAATTACTCCCAATGGGTGCTGCAGGAACTCCTTGGGGTGCAATGAGTGAATGTGCTTCTGGTTCAACAACGTATTATTCAAGCTGGCCATGCACTGCTAGAAGACTTATAGATCCAGATAATATGCCAAAATAGAATCAAAAAATATGTTTAATACCAAATCGCAGTCAATGTAGAAAAAGATGTAGGGTGGAGAGTCATTCGACTCTCCACCACTAATTAATATTTTTATTCAGTTCAACTAATTTCAACTCTTATTGTTCAATATACTCTTTCAGTCTTCTGCTTCTGTTTGGATGACGTAATTTTCTGAGTGCTTTGGCTTCAATCTGTCTGATTCTTTCTCTTGTTACGCCAAAGAGTTGACCTACTTCTTCAAGTGTTCTCTGTCTTCCGTCGTCCATTCCAAATCTGAGTCTTAGAACATCTCTTTCTCTTGGAGAAAGACTGCTTAATACTTCAGCAAGATCTTCTCTAAGGAGTTCATGTGCAACTGTCATAACAGGAGCATCAGCTTCCTTATCTTCGATGAAATCGCCAAGTCTGCTGTCTTCTTCTTTTCCGATTGGAGTTTCAAGTGAAAGCGGTTCCTGAGCTACTTTAATAATTTCTCTAAGCTTGTTAATTGTAATACCCATAGCTTCTGAGAGTTCTTCTTCGGTAGGTTTACGGCTCAAATCCTGAGCAAGTTTACGGGTAACTTTCTTTAATTTATTGATAGTTTCAACCATATGCACCGGGATTCTGATAGTTCTTGCCTGATCAGCAATAGCTCTTGTTATAGCCTGCCTGATCCACCAAGTTGCGTATGTGCTGAATTTATAGCCTCTTTCGTGATCGAATTTTTCTGCTGCTCTGATTAAACCAAGGTTACCTTCCTGTATAAGGTCTAAGAAAAGCATTCCACGGCCGACATATTTTTTAGCAATACTAACTACTAAACGTAAGTTAGCTTGTACGAGTTTACGTTTTGCGATTTGTCCTTCATTTCCGCCGCTTACGATTTTTCTTGCAAGTTCAATTTCTTCGTCTGCGGTTAAAAGCTGGATCCTGCCGATTTCTCTGAGATACATTCTAACTGGATCATCGATTGTAATACCTTTTGGTGGTGTTAAATCAACTATATCAACATCAGCTTCTTCATCATCATCCTTAACAATGACTTCTTCTTCATCATCGTGGTCCATTATGCTAATAGCAGGTGATCTGCCAAATAAACTGCTAATTTGATCATTTTCTATATCATCGCTGCTTGATAGTATTTCATCAATGCCGGAACGCCCTTTTTTTGCATATCTTTCCTGTTTATCAATGCTATCTATGATAACATCTTCATTATTTTTACTTCGTATTTTTTTAGTCATGTATTTTCTCCAATCTTGTTTGACTCAGATGAATTATCTCCTTAACCTTATACTGTAATTGAAGTGAAGATAATTCGTCGTCTTTTCTAGCATAATACTCTGATCTTAGCTCATCTTGTTCCATAAGGGCCACATGTCTCTGGATATAATTAATATTTTCTATAATGTATTGTTTTATTAGTTTTTCATCTAAACAATTCTTATCATCTAACGAGAAAATGACATCAGCGATTATTTGTTTTATTTCTTCGTTGTCTGCAAATTTTGTCAGCAACTCTTCAGTTAGCTCTTCAGCATAATCTTTTTCGCCTGTTGTTTTCCCGAGTTTTTCAGTCAGTCTGATAATTTCCTGTTTTAATAAATCATAAGTCGGTTCTAGAAACATTACCTCCTTTAAATAATCATTTATACATAAAGTTGAAACATTTTCATTATTTATAAAGTACAAACCCAAAAGATTTTTTTGCGCTAAAATGTGTTTTTCTGATTTTTTTGTTGCGATTTGCTGGAAATCGGCTCTGGACGTGATCGATTTTTGTAAAGATTTCTTAACCTCAATTGAAAGTGATTCTTCATTAATATCCAACCTTTCTGAAACGAGTCTAATATATTCATCTCTTATGATTGTATTCTTTATCTCTGAAAGCATTGGTATGAGTTGTTTTGACAGTGATGCTTTATCCTGTGGACTTTGAATTTCACCTTTTGAATTTATTATCCTATTTATTTGATAATCTATCAAAAGGGGTGACTGATTTACAAGCTTCTTATAAGCTTCTATACCCTCACTTCTTATAAATTCATCAGGATCTTTTCCTGTATTGGTGGCAACAACTCTTATTTCGCAGGAAGATCTATTATTGCTATCATCTGTAGACACAAAGTTTTCATCAAATTGTTTTATATCTCCAAGTCCTGAAAATACTGATTTAATAATCTCAGCTCCACGGCTTGTGGCATTAACGCCAGCTTCATCTGCATCAAATCCAAGATAAATACGCCTTGAGTCTGAATACCTTGCTAACATTTTAATGTGCTGTTCAGTTAACGCCGTACCTAATGTGGCAACCACATTGGTCAAGCCGTGTGCGTGAGCTGTGATTACATCAAAATATCCTTCCATTATAATTACGCTGTCAAGACTTTTAATGCTATCTTTTGCCTGATATAAGGCAAATAAGCTCCGACTCTTATTAAATGTAACGGTATCAGGAGAATTCAGGTACTTGGGATTCTGAGAATTATCAAGTGATCTTGCTCCAAAAGCAATAATATTTCCTTTATCATCCTGAATAGGAATCATTATTCTGTTTCTGAATCTGTCTACATAGCCATTTCCGCTTGTCCTTGCAGAAATAAGACCTGCTTTGTCCAACAAATCATAGCTTACTTTTAAATTATCAATTAAATGATTTATAAGATCGTCGGGTTGTTTTAAGGAATAACCAATATTAAATTTCTGTATTATTTCTCTGTCGATATCTCTTTTAAATAAATATTCTTTTGCGTGAATTCCTTCAGGAGATTCAAGAAGTATTTTATTGTAAAACTTGGCTGTTTCAAGATTTATTTCATAAATCTTGTTCTTTAGTTCAGTTTTTTCTGAAGTATTGCCAAATGAAGGAAGTTCAAGGCCGAATTTATTGGCAAGATCGGAAATTACTTCAAAAAATGTGCTGTTATTAACTTTCATAAGAAAACTAATGGCATCTCCGCCCACTCCGCAGCCAAAACATTTAAATATGCCTTTTTCCGGATTCACAGAAAAGGAAGGAGTCTTTTCACTGTGAAAAGGACAGCATCCCCAGAAATTCCTGCCTGATTTTTTCAGCACGACATGTTCTGAAATCACATCGACAATATCAAGACGGTTCTTGATTTCAGATACGACATCATTATTCTGGTTTGTATTTGTTACGTTGTATGCCATTTATTCCGTTTTTTCCTTTTAACTGATATAAATATCAAAACATGTACTTTTAAAAAATTGCTCTTTGCCTTAAAAGACGGTAATCAAACGTTTCTTAATTCTATAAATTCTTTAATATACATTACAGCCGCCTCCACTCCAGGATAAAGGAACGAATTTTTCCATATATTGCTGAATAGCAAACCTATCTGTCATTCCTGCAATATAATCTGCAACTGATCTTTCTATAGGTTCATTGTCACGTCTCACAAGACATTCAGCAGAATCTGAATTATTTATATAATAGTTGTAAAGTTCTGATACAATTCTTCTTGCCTTGTGTTCTTCAGTTTTTGCCGGGGAATCAATATAAACATTTTTAAACATCCAGTTTCTAAGCTCATTCATTGACTCCTGAGTTTTGTCGGACATAAATATTTCATCTTTTTCCAGGCTGTTTTGTACAATATCCATTACCAGAGTGGTAATTCTTTCATTTGTATTGCTGCCGAGTAATCTAATACAATTTTCAGGTATGTTTTCAGCCTCAATGAGCCCTGCTCTGATTGCATCGTCAATATCGTGATTTAAATAAGCTATCCTGTCTGCAATTTTAACTATCTGACCTTCAAGGGTGAAAGGTTTTACTTTGCCTGTATGGTTTAAAATACCGTCAAGAGTTTCAACAGTAAGATTCAGGTCTTCAATAATACTAACAACTCTGACACTTTGTTCATTATGTCTGAACCCGCCCGGCATTAATTCATTCAGAACTTCTTCACCTGTATGGCCAAAAGGAGTATGTCCTAAATCATGCCCAAGAGCTATAGCTTCGGTTAAATCTTCATTAAGCCTGAGTGCTCGTGCAATTGTCCTTGAAATCTGTGAAACTTCAAGAGTATGAGTAATTCTGGTTCTATAATGGTCGCCTCGAGGAGAAATGAATACCTGAGTTTTATGTTTTAGTCTTCTAAAAGCTTTATTATGCAAAATTCTATCGCGATCTCGCTGAAATTCGGTTCTTATAACGCATGGAGATTCTTCTCTTTTTCTACCCAATGAAGAAGCACTCTTTGCGGAAAAAGAGCTCAAATAAGTTTCTTCAAATTTTAACTGCTGCAATTTAATATCAGTTAAATCACTTATCATCTCAACAGCCAACCTCTTATTATTATGAAATCACATGGATTGAGATGCCGCCTCCACTGTTTAGCGCAAATTCTGAATTTACGAATTCAGTTTGTATTCTTAGATAAAGTCGTTTTAAAAAATTATATTTAAAATGTATTATAATAAACAAATACAATTACTACGAAGTTACACATTATATCAGATAAGTATTAATAATTCATTATTTGTATAAAGTTTATATTTCTTTACAAATCCTTTTCGCAAGTATTATCTGCATTCTTGACCTTCTTAAAGTAAATTAATAAAAAATTTTTAAAAATTATCAAAGTTTTTTTTAAATCGTCCGATATAAATAATAAGTGATAGAAAAATATTCTATTTCTCTAATATATGGGTTACAAAAAACCTTTTTATATAGCGTTTATCGATTAAATTACGCAGTTCATTATCACTTATCGTCAATTAAGGAAGTTAGATTAAGGAAGTTTAATATGGCAATCAAAGGAAGTACCGGAGGAAGATCATTGATAGACAATAATCCTGATATGATTGAGAATGATCCGCTTGAGGCAATATTTGCTCTGAACCTTGGAGATTTTTTAACAGATCATTTAATTTCTACGGATTTAATGTCAAAAATCAATACTTCTGTGCATGACAAAATTACAAGACTAAAAAATCAGCTTAAAGAATTGATATCAATATATTCACTTGACAAAACTCTTACTATATTAGGGTTTAATAGTGAAGATGATTTTGTTATTTATAATTCTATTGCAAAAACCATTACTCAGATGCTGGAAGTAAATGCCTGCCATATATACTTAAATCCTGACTATATACACGGCATGCAAAAATCAGAAAATCATGATCTGGTATTGATGGGCAGTTCACTTCAGGATCCTGATAAAAGTTTATTAAAGAATATTTATTTTTCATTAAAAGATTCCAAAAATCCTCCTGTTAAATCATTCTTAACAGGTAAAACCAATTATTTGAAAGATGTTGCAAAATCAAAGAATTTTGTTTCCAGTGCACAGCTTGGTGGCGAAAAAGTTATAACTCTTCTTACAGTTCCAATGGCAAATAGTTATGACAATGTTGGCGTTATCTGCATTGAGAATTATTCTAAAAAAGAGATCGCACAGGAACAGGTTCGCCTGATTGAAATAACAGCAAGACTCTTTGTAACTTCAATGAGACTTCAAAAATTGGTTGAAGATGCAGAACTGCTTATAAAAGATCCATCTGCAACACCGGCCGAACTGATGCACCTTAGAACAGAATTGACTGCAAGCATTGGAGATCTTGGTGATGAGCAGCAAATATTTGTTGAATCACTAGCTACAGCTGTTGATGTCAAAAGTCAGTATACAGGTGAACATTCAAGACAGGTTGCAAATCTTGCAAAAGAAATATCAGAATACCTGAAACTGAATGAAAAAACTGTCGATCTTATATATTATGCAGGATTACTGCAAAATATAGGCAAAATTACTCTGCCGGAAGAACTTTTCTCCAAAAAAGGAAAACTTTCTCAGGAAGACTGGAATAAACTTCAAAACCACCCAAATGTCGGTGTAAGCCTGCTTATGAATATAAATTTCCTGTCAGAAGTCGTCCCTTATGTTCATTATCATAAGGAAAGATGGAACGGAAAAGGAGAGCCCGAGGGTTTATCAGGCATGAGTATTCCTCTTGGATCAAGAATTATAGCAGTAGCTGATGCCTGTCAGGCTATGATTTCAAAAAGAGCTTACAGAGAAGCATTATCCAAGGAAAAGGTTCTCGAAATTCTGAAATCAGAAGCAGGAATAAAATGGGATCCAATAATAGTCGACGCACTGTTTGAAATAAAACGAGACAAATAAAATAAAGGATAAATAAAAAACTTCCACTCGATGGAAGTTTTTTTATTCAAGTTTCTTATAGAATTATTTTCTCAGACTTATTATTATAGGAGTGTTGACAAATAGTTAAATAATTTTTTTGATTTCGTCAACACTCCCATGATATGTATTAAATTAGAAAATAGGTTTTAATAATGAAGTCAAAAATACTTGCAATTTTCATATTACTGTCGTTTATGTTTAATACGTGTGCAGTTCCTGCTTTAGGTCAGCAGACCAGCAAACAAATAAGTATCATTAAGCAGTCAAACAGTTATGCAAAGGCTGCGCATGATGCATATGGCCAGAAAAATTATCTAAAAGCAGCTGAAAACTATGAAAAAGCCTATCAAATAAGCAAGACCAGAGTTTATCTTGATAATTCTATCGTGGCATATTTAAGCCTTGCATCTGAGTATGCCAATGAGAAAGACTTTAATAATGCTCTTAAATACTGCAATAAAACTTTATTCCTGAGCCCTGCGAATATAAATGCAAAAGACTTAATGTCAGACGTATATTATGTTAGAGGTACAGAATATTTTTATACTGGTGATGTTGATAAAGCACGATCTGATGTTGAAAATTCTCTAAAATACAGCACTTCTAAAGACCAGACAGATAGAGCAAAAGATGGATTAAGTAAAATTGCAGCTGCAAAGGAAAGTGGTGCTATTCCAACACCAAGATATGAAGGTTCAAGGGATAGCTCTATACCGGAAATGCTTGATAAAATTGAAAAAAAACTTTACGGAACTTCTAATAATAATGAACCTCTTTTGAACAGGGTCAGCAAACTTGAAAAAGATGCTCTTGGCAAAAACTATGAATCTGATGGTCTTATTGTAAGAGTAGACAGGCTTAAAAGAGCAGTAATCCCTGAACTGGTCGCTCAGCAAAGTCCGCAAAAAATGTATGAAAATACTTATGTTCCGGAACTTATTGAACAGAGTATGGGCAGGGTTGCTATATTCGGCAAAATGCCGATAGTTGTTTTTATTGATGATCCAAATGTAAAACCCTACAAAAAATTCTATCGGGATGCAATAATAGAAGGTTTCAACGAATGGGAGAAGGCTTCTAATAATATAATAAAGTTTGACTATGTATATGATCCTTCAAAAGCAGATATACAGGTTTCATGGAACGAACAGTATGAAGACTTTGCCTGGCAGCCAAAATTACAAAAAAGTGATATATCAGCAGAAAAAGAAAAAATGAAGTATAGAAAAGCAAGTGCTGCTGTTCAAGCTGGTTCTATGTTGGCAATGGTTGCCGGCAGTTTAGTCGGTGTGCCATTTCTTGGCACAGCAGGATATCTTGGCGGATCTGTAGCTTCTCCTTATCTGGGTTATAAGGGTGCTAACAAAGATAAACTATCTCCTGACGTCAAGATTAATACAAAAATAACAGAAGGTATGACAGACGATCAGGCAAAAGTAAAGCTAAAACAGATAGCAGCTCATCAAATGGGGCATGCATTAGGACTTTACGGGCATAGCAGCGATTCCGGTGATATTATGTACAGCGACTTTAAGGTGGTGCAGCTATCAGATCGTGATATAAAAACTATTCAGGAACTATACAAACCTAAAGAACCTGAAAAAGATCCTAAAAAAGAATCGAAAAAAGAGACAAAAAAAGAATAAGCACATTTTATAGTTATATAAACAGAGCATTTAAAATATAACCGACAAAAATTATTCCTGAAATTACTACTACAAGATGAATAACTATAAGAGGATTTTTAAACCGCTTTTTAGTATATACTATGCGAATTTTGCTAATGAGATTTTGTGAAGATATATTAAAGAATAATTTCCTATATGGGAAAGGATTTTACAGCAATCATAAAATCTCCTTACGTCTCAATAGCAAATTTTATTTTCAGGATTCTTATAGAATTAGATGTTAATAATTTTAAAGAAGGAAATAATAATCATGCAAATTAACAATCAAAGACCTTATAACAAACAAAATTTGGCATTTACCGCTATCACAGTTTCTCCTGGATTAGGCAAATATGCAAATACATTAAAAAGTAGTTTTTCCGACGTCAGTAAACTTTCAGATCAGGCAGGTGTTAATTTCCATATCAGACCTGCCAGAAAAGAGGATCCTGGGTTATTCGCAACTTATGATTCAAAATTTATTGTTGAAAAATCAAGAAATGACGATCCTCAAGAGCTTTCGATTATTGAGAATGATTGGACATGTTCGTTAGACTATGATTCTTGCTTATCAAGCCTAAAAAAGAAACTTCTTGAATATTTGCCAATTAATCAAGAAAAAAAAGATAAAGTTTTAGGAGAGATGGAAAAAACGAAAAAATATAAGCCTTTACTTACGATTAAACTTCCCGGTGGTACAATAGAAATTGGATAAATAAATCTAAAAATCCTATATATAATTCATCTTATATTCAAATATAATATTGCATCTTAATTGTATACATTGGATGAACCTCCCACCTATTATTAAATTTGTTACCTGAATATCGCGTTTAAAATATAACCGGCTAAAATTATTCCTGTCAGCAAAACTACCAGATAAATAACTATAAGAGAGTTTTTTAGACCGCTTTTTAATATCAATAATTCCGGGATTGAAGTTGCAGTAACAGCCATGGTAAAAGCAAGAACAGTTCCTATAGGCAAACCGTGCGATACAAATATCATTATCATCGGTAAAGCCATGGCAATATTTACATAGAAAAAAATCACCAGTAATACCGCAAAAGGTATTGCATAAGGATTATTTACTCCAACAAACTTTATTATATAACCCGATGGCACATATCCGTGAACGATGGTAGCTAAGCCTACGCCTATTACGATGTAAAGCCAGAAGTTTTTTAAAAAATTCAATGAACTCTCTGTAGCTTCAACAATTATCTCCTTAAATGTCTGTTTTTCAGGATGATTTAATAATTTACTGCTTTCCTCAAAAATAAAAGATTTTAGGTATTTATCCGGTTTAATCATTCCTATAACGATACCGCCGATTAAACCAATGATTATTCCTGCTCCATAATAAGAAAATGCTATTTTATAGCCAAATAATCCAAGAAATAAAACAAAAGCAACTTCATTTGTCATAGGGGCGGTTATTAAGTATGTAAAAGCAACTCCTGTCGGAATACCGGCTTCTAAAAATCCAATAAATACAGGAACAACCGAGAATGATTCAACCGGAGTTATAACTGCCAGAAATGAGGCTAAAATATTACCTAAAATTCCTCTTTTTCCGCTTAATATCCTTTTTGCTTTTGCAGGGGTAATTATTTCTCTTATCACTCCGATAATAAAGCCTATTATCAAAATAAGCAGAAAAATCTTTAAAGTATTATAAATAAAGAAATCAAGGCTTTCAGCCAATTTTAAAGATGTTGAAAGTCTTAATATTTTATACACAATAAAATCAGCAAGTAATTTCAATAATTCAAACATATATGATTTATTGATTAAGAGTTATTCAAATAACAATAGTATTTAAGGCATTTTTAAAGTATAAAAAAACAGAATTTTTCTGAAGCCTCATTGACAAATTCTAGATAATAAATTAGAATAATTATTAATTAATAACAATTCTAATTAAAGGTGACAATTATGAAAATACTGCAGGATTATATAAATGCATTAAGGGGTAATTTAGTAAAAATAACCCCTCAGCGATTAGCTATACTTCAGGTAATAGAAGGTAATACAAGTCATCCCTCTGCAGAAGATATTTATAAAGAAGTGATAAAAACAAATCCTACCATCTCTTTTGCTACTGTTTATAATACTCTTGACAAATTATATGAACTTAACCTGCTATTAAAGCTTAATATACAAGAAGACAAAAATCACTATGATCCAAATACCAATCAACATCACCATTTTCTCTGTAATAAATGCAAAAAAATACTAGATATCTTTGATGATTACGATATAAAACCAACCGGGAAAACTTTAAAGCAGGTAAAAATTGACAGTTATCAGATAAATTTTTACGGTATTTGTAGCGAGTGTTCTTAAAAGGAGATGGATATGGCTGAAAGATATGAAATTTACAAATGTGGATTGTGCGGAAATATTATAGAGATTCTTCATGGCGGCAAAGGTGAGCTTGTCTGCTGCGGCAAATCTATGTTACTACTAAAAGAAAATACAACCGATGCAGCTTTGGAAAAACATGTTCCCGTAATTGAGCAGATACCCGGAGGTGTTAAAGTGACCGTTGGCAGTATCGCTCATCCGATGTTAAATGAACATTTCATCGAATGGATTGAAATTCTAGCAGACGGAAAAGTTTACAGAAAATACTTAAATCCGGGCGAAGTTCCGGAAGCTGTATTTAATATCGAAGCTAAAAATATTACAGCAAGAGAATTTTGCAATTTACATGGACTATGGAGATCAGAATAATGTTTAGCGAAAAAATGCAGAATGCGCTTAATGATCAAATAAATGCCGAATATTACTCATCATATTTATATTTATCAATGAGCGCATATTTTCAATCAATAAGCCTGAGCGGATTTGCTCACTGGATGAGAATACAGGCACAGGAAGAATTAATGCATGCAATGAAGTTCTACGATTTTGTTAATGAAAGAGGCGGCAGGGTAACTTTAAAACTAATAGAAGGTCCTCAAACAGAATGGGACTCACCAATCGCAATATTTGAGCATGTTTTAAAGCATGAGCAGGGAGTAACCGGACTGATAAATAATCTGGTAAATCTTGCCCACGAAGAAAAAGATCATGCAACGAATATCTTTCTGCAATGGTTTGTCACCGAGCAGGTAGAAGAAGAATCAACTGCCGCAGATGTTCTTCATAAATTAAATCTAACGCACGGAGAAGGCAGTGGACTGTTTATGATGGATAGAGAGATGGCACAAAGAATCTTTGTCCCCCCAACTCCTGTGAGATAAGTATAAATAGTAGGATGGGCAGTCTTGCCCATCGGTATATAGGTTAATTCTGAGAGCTTTAGCCCGAATAATCAACTTATTAAAAACATCATAAATAACCCTGTTTGTTTTAAAATCATATTATGAATAAAGGCATTCTTTATATTTGTCCGACTCCTATTGGAAATCTCGAAGATATTACTCTTCGGGTACTTCGTATTTTAAAAGAAGCTGACCTGATTGCATGTGAAGATACCAGAGTAACCCAAAAGCTTTTAAATCATTATAATATTTCGACTAAACTTACCAGTTATCATAAATTTAGCGAAAAACAAAAAAGTGAATACCTGATAAATTTGCTATTAGAAGGTAAAAGCATTGGGCTTGTGTCTGATGCAGGCACTCCGGTTATAAGTGATCCGGGTTTTGAACTTATAAAACAGGCACACAAACATAATATAAAAGTTGAACCTTTGCCCGGCGCATCTGCAATTATGACAGCTTTTTCCGCAAGCGGTCTCGATAATCCTTATTTTACATTTGTGGGGTTTCTTCCGAGATCAAAGAAAGAAAAAGAGACTCTGCTAAATAAGTATAAAGAAATAAATATTATCTTTTTTGAAGCCCCAACAAGGTTTGTAAAGACTCTTGAGGAGTTAAGGGAGATTCTGGGAAATGTAAGTTTAGTTGTAGCAAGGGAATTGACGAAAATTCATGAAGAAATAAGACGAGATACAATTGAAAATCAAATTAATTTTTACACATCAAAACCTCCCAAAGGCGAAATTACTGCAATTATTGAGGGAGTTACAGAAAAAGTCAGTATAGATGAAAGCTTGATTATAGAAAAAATTAAAATTTTAAAAGCCGCAGGGTATCCAACCAAAGAAATTAGCAGGATTCTTTCTCTTTTAACATCCTGTCCCAAAGGTAAAATTTATGATTTAACTGTGGAATTAATTGATAAACTTAAATAAACAGCTTATATTGCAATTTTCTGCAAGCATGATTTTATGATATTATTAATAAGCGGGTTAAAGTTTGTCGGAGCTGATATGAATATAAAAACACTTTTTAAAGGAATTCAGGTTCACGATATTTACGATAATTATCCTGATGCTGTAATTATTATTAATTTTCAGAAAAATATTGTTTTTTGGAATAAGCGTGCACAGCATATTTTTGGATTTTCAAAGAGAGAAGTTATCGGCAAAAATATTGGAGTTATTTTTACTGATGATACTGAAAAAATTCATCAGAATCTAACTACGGCAAAAAGTTCTATTCTAACAGCCAGAACAAAAAATGATACCGAAATCTTTATCGAGATATGCTGCTCTGAGGCTGACGAAAATAATGAAGTAATTATTGCCGCCAGAGATGTAACCAGAAATCAAAAAATTATTGAAAAGCTGTTAATGGAATATGATAAGGTTCTCAGCGTTAGTAAAAATAAAAGTAACCTTATTGCCAATCTTTCGCACGAACTTAGATCACCTATTCACTTTATAATTGGCTTTGGACAGGTACTTATAGATGGACTCGGCGGACAATTGACTGAGAAACAGGAAAAATATGTCTCGTTAATAAATAAAAATGCTAACAGTTTACTGGCTTTCCTTAATAATATTCTGGATTTATCCAAAATAGAAGCCGGAAAAATGGAAGTAAATGTCAAACTATTTGATGTTGCTCAGCTTATGACTTCTGTTATTGAAACATTTACCCCGATCATAGAAGATAAAAAGCTCAATTTTTCTATAGATTTTACTGATCTGGTCAAAAAAAATATTCATTCTGATGAGAATTTACTCAGGCAAGTTTTGATTAATGTTCTGACAAATGCTGTTAAATTTACTGAAACGGGTTCCATTAGTATTAAATTACTGCATCCCGATCTGGATATTGTCAGCAGCTGCGGTTTAAAGATTCATCAGGATTATACAGACAAATCATATCTTATGCTTTCGGTAACGGATACAGGAATAGGTATTCCTGAAGATTCTCTTGATACTATTTTTGATGAATACAGGCAGTTAGACCGTACTATATCTAAAAAATACGGTGGTACCGGACTTGGACTTGCCATAACCAGAAAAATCCTGAAAGAACTTGGCGGTGTAATCTGGGTTGAAAGCGAACCTAAGCAGGGTTCAACATTCAGCTTTATAATTCCGATTGAGAAATTGGAACAGTAAGTTTATGAAAAAACTAAAAGCTTTATTTTATAAACACCACAGAATAATTGGAATAGTGTTGTTTATTCCGTTATTTTTAACCGCAGTTACCGGAGTGCTTGCAATTATTTTTGAAGAAGTTTTTGATAACAGAGAACTTGCAAAACTTATGATTGAAATTCATACAATGGATATTCTTGGTATCGAAGATATCTATTGCGTTATCGTTGGCATTGGGATGATATGGTTATTGGTAACAGGCCTTGTTTTAAGTGGAATATTCCCATTCAAGTCAAAAAAACCCAATTAAATCAATTTTAATATACCGTTGTAAATATGCTTGAATAGCCAATCGGCTATTTGTTTTGATGCCCGATTACTGTATTCTGTATCAATCTTAAGACAGATTGTTGTTGATGGGCAAGATTGTCCATTCTACTCTAATTAGAAAGCTGAATAACTTTTTCAGATGTTTGAATTTTGGACAAGTATATTATTAAAGCTTTTCATAATTGGCTTGCTGGTCTTTGCCAATGCATTTTTTGTTGCATCTGAATTTGCACTTGTAAGTGTCAGAAAAACAAGAATTCAACAGTTAACAAAAGAAGGAAATGAAACAGCACAGATAGTTTCTGATGAACTTGCACATATCCCGAAATTCATAGCAGCAGTTCAGTTAGGTGTTACCATTGCAAGTCTGGGACTTGGCTGGGTTGGTGAATCAACTCTTGCCGGTTTACTTTATCCTATATTTGATTTCCTGCCAAAGACAGGTCAATTGATTACAACTCATACAATCGCTGCAAGCATTGCATTTGTTCTTATTACAGTATTGCACGTAGAATTTGGAGAACTTATCCCTAAATCTATAGCTCTGCAATATCCTGAGTATCTATCATTAATTGTTGCAAAACCAATGAATTTAATTTTAAGAATATTTTCTCCATTTATAAGTTTTTTAAACGGGCTTGGAAGTTTTATACTTGGATTGCTAAATATTCAGCCCGCAAAAGGAATTCATCTTGTACATTCTATAGAAGAACTTGATATGCTTGTAAGTGCCAGTTATCAGGAAGGTATATTAAATGAAACTGAAAAGGAAATGCTTCATAATGTATTCAAATTTTCGGATTTGATTGCAAGACAGATTATGATACCAAGGCCTGATATGATTTCCATTCCTGTAGATATTACACTGGAAGAGCTTATAAATTTTGTTCAGGAACATCAGTTCACCAGATATCCGGTTTTTGAAAATGATCTCGATCACATAATGGGAATTATTCATATAAAAGATATAGTTCCGTTTATAGAGACAAAAGAAGCTTTTGTCCTTTCAAATATTATTAGAAAGGTAATGCTAGTGCCGGAGACCCTGACGATTGATAAACTATTAATCGAATTTAAAAGGCATCACAGTCAGATGGCTGTAGTAATAGATGAATTTGGTGGTACTTCCGGGCTTGTAACTCTAGAAGACGTTCTGGAAGAAATATTTGGTGATGTTCAGGATGAATTTGATATTGAAGAAGCCGATGTCAAAATGCTTTCTGATAATGTATTTCTCATTAATGCTATGCTTAGAATCGATGAAGTTAATGAAATTTTCAATCTGGATATTACTGAAGAAGAAATTGAGACTATAGGCGGACTTGTGCTTAAGAAACTGGGAAGAATAGCTCAAGTCAATGATTCCATTGAGATAGACAAATATGTTTTTATGGTTGAGAGTATCGATGGACTAAGAATTACAAAACTAAAAGTAACCAAAAAACAGGAGTAAAATATATTTATCTCTTACAAATGTCATTCTGAGTGAAGCGACACTACTGTCCATGATAATTTAGAAAAAATTAAATTGATAAAATTTAATTTTTTATCCAATTGGTTAGATCCCGTGTCGTAGCACGGGATGACAACTCACACTTTTGTCATGCCGCACTTGATGCGGCATCTATTCAACTTTCAAGTTTGAACTGTTACGAAGATTCTTTACAGCAAATATTTGCTGACTCGTGAATATTTTCTTTAATGTGGTTTTCAAGAATTTCAGCAGTATCTGAAACAATAGACACACAATGAGTACGTCTTTCTGCTGAATGAAAATCAAATCCTTTTGTTAAAATTCTGCAGCAGGTTGCGTTTCTTTTATCTTTAAATTTTTGAATAAACTGACCTGATAAAGCTTTAACTATTTTAGGAGGTGTTTCAGTATTGTTACGCCCAAATGAATATCCAAGGACTATCTGAGCACCTGCAACCGCTCCGCAAAGACATCCGCTTTCGCCCATTCCTCCTGAAAATGCTGATGCTACTCTGGTCAAGTTTTCTATATCGAATTTATTATTGATAATATTCAGTTCAACAGCTGCTCTAACAATTGATTCTGAACAAGAGTAACCTTGATTAAACAATTCTGTAGCTTTGCTTGATAAATCAGACATAATTATCTCCTTATAAAGTAATATTATTCTTTATTTTATTATAGATAAAACTGTTAATTAATTTCTATTCCAAAATAGTGTCATGCTGAACTTGTTTCAGCATCTATAAAACCTTAGACACTGAAACGAGATAAGGGTGATACAATTTGTTTTTATTGAGATTTGTAAAACTTTATTCGTAAATAATAAATTTATATCATTTTTCCATCACCTTTCTTTTTATTAATAATATGTAATTATAAAAATTTTTAAAGGTAAAAGTTTAGTGTCAGAATTTTTAAACAGTTTGAGAGATGTAAAAGCTAATTGGAAACTGTACCCGAAATGGGAACAGCAGCAGGATGATAAAGAAGCTCAAAGACAGGAGCTTCATAAAAGTGCAAATATATCCAAAGAACAGCTGGAAGAAGCCGACAAATTCGGTAGAACGGTTATTGATGCCGTAGATGTTATGGACAGAAATTCCGAAGATAAAGTTGAAAATGTAGAAATGGCAACAGCTCCAATTATTTCCTTCGTGCCAATGTTAGCCATTGCTGTACCGATACTAATCGGAGTATTATTAGGTAAAAAGAATATTAAATATATAGAAAAAACCTTAAATCCTGAATATAGAATAAAAGTTTCAGAAGCTTTAAAAACAAAAATGAATGATGAACTGGCAAAAGTGAGTGGCGGATCTTATTCTGATTCAGATAAAATTAGAAAAGGATTTAATTTTGGAGATTTTCATGGTTTTGACTTCTTTGACAATATAAAACGATATAAAAAGCAATACAGCAGTCCTGAAGCCTTAAATATAATTAATAAATATCTTGAACAATATAAAAATGAAAAAGCAAATAAGGGATTCATTAGAAGTATAACATTAACTGCAGGTGCAGCAATTACTACATTAATCGGAGCAACGGTAGGCTCTATTATCTGGACAACAGGTCTTGAAAAACAGTCAGCACGTATTGCGCGTTATCAGGCAAGAGAGAAAGAACTCAAAGACCCAAGAAATTTTGTAATTTATACCCCAGAACAAATTCAACAGGCAAAAGAAATAGCTAAAACTATGCCTGACATTCCCGATAAAAAACAACCGAACTGGTTCAAGTCTATTGGATCATTATTAAGGGACAATAAACACTATAAAAACTGGAAGAAAAATAATGATAATGCATCAAATATTAATTATGCAGGCAGCTTAACTCCTGAACAGCTTCAGAATGCGGAAGCAGATAAGGATGTATTATGTCGAGTTATTAGAAAAGTTAACGATAATGCTGAAGATTATGCTGAACACATGGAAACAACAGCAGGAACATTGCTTTCTTGCAGTCTGATTGGTGGTGCAGGTATCGGTAAATTAATCAGCAAAATACCGGGTGTAGAAAAAGCAACAGAAAAATCACTTAGAAAATTCCTTGAAAAAGAAAATATCAAGAAAAAAATAACAAATTTATTTTCAACCGACCTAGAAAAAATAGTTAAATTTTCAAATCCTAAATTATTAGCAGCAGGTTCAGCAATAGGTGCTACTCTGTTAACTATTCCAATCAGTCTTTATCTGAATAAATATGCATCAAGAATTGGACGTTATGTTGCGAAGAAAGAACTTGTTGAAGATCCGAAAAATTTTGTATCTTATGATAGTGAACAGATGGATTCTGTAAAACAAGTTAAAGCTCCAAAGAAAAAACAGGGATTCTTTCACAGATTAGCTGAAGATATAGTATTCATACCTAAAGCTATAAAATTAAGTCTTGATTACTCAAAATACAAAAAACATGATTTAAAAGACCGTCAAAAACTTCAGGAAGCTTTAAAACAGGTAGAAATAAATCCTGACCAGACGGAAAAAGCAAAAAATCTGCAATCCAAAGTATTTAAATCATTTGAAAAAGTAGATGAAATGTCTCAGAAATATTCAGAAGACATGGAAGCAGCAACAACAATGTTCCAACAGCTCTCTCCATTAGCCGCTATGGCTGCTATATATGCTCCTATTGTTGCGCTTGGAGTTGCCGTTGTTAAGGGAAAAGTTACAGGTGCCAAAGTTGTAAAAAAAATATCCGGTATTTTGGCAAAAGCTACATTACCACTGAAAACAAAACTGGCAAAGAAGACCGTTTTAGATATAACAAATCACATTGAATCAAAATATGCCAAATATGCAGAAACTTACGCTGATAAAATAAGAATTAAAAATCCACAGACTAAGCCCAAAGTTGATCTGGAAGCAATCTGGAAAGAAATGACAGAAGAAGCTAATGCTCTTGAAGATACTCATCCTCTGAAATCTCTTTTGTTAAATATAAAGAATCCAAAAGATCCTGATTTTATGGAAAGTATCTTTAAATCTATTGAAAATGTTGATGAAAATACTTTAAAACATATTGTAAATAAAGCATTTAAAGAGAAGGATCCTTTAGAATTCAAAGAACTGCCTGTCAAGGATATTAAAACTATGGCAGGAAATATAAACAAGATAATCAAAAATCTGCCAAAAGATGAATTAAAGACTTTGTATGATAAATTAATAAATCTTGGGCAGCAGGACCCTGAAACATTTGCAAAATTTGTTAAAGACAACCAAAAAAGTCTTTTAATGTCGCCAATGGTTAAGAAATTCATGTATGCAATGGGAATATCTTATCCTGTGGGTATTCTGGGAGTCTTCTATCTGATGCAGCTATATTTCTCCGAATTACAGAGAAAAGCAGGTAAAATTGGTACTATGAAAGCTATAGAAGAACTTGATAATCCAATAAATTTTGCAGATGTTAGTCAGACTCAAAATAATATAAATCCTGAACCTGAAACAAACAGTAATTATACAAATAACAGTATAGTAAACAGATTCATACAAAAACAGGCATCACAAAATATACAGTAAAAAAGGCTCTTACGAGCCTTTTTTACTACGGTTTAATTCTGTCCATTAATCTTGGGAACGGAATAGTTTCTCTGACGTGGTGCAGACCGCAAACCCAGCTTACTGTTCTTTCAATACCGAGTCCAAAGCCTGCATGCGGCACGCTGCCGTAGCGTCTTAAGTCAAGATACCAGTCAAAAGCTTCTTCCGGCAAATTATGTTCTTTTATTTTTTCTAAAAGAGTATCAAGATTATCTTCACGCTGACCGCCGCCTATAACTTCTCCGTAGCCTTCAGGAGCAATCATATCGACACATAGTGCAAGCTTTTGATTTTCAGGATCCTGCTTCATGTAGAAAGCCTTGCATACTGTCGGATATCTATGTATAAATACAGGACGATCGAACTGTTCTGAGATAACCGTTTCTTCATCTGCGCCAAAGTCTTCACCCCATGGGACTTCTTTGCCATTTTTGTTTAAAATCTCAATAGCTTCATCATAGCTGATTCTGGGGAAAGGCTTTTTAATATTTTCCAGCTTTGAAATATCTCTTTCAAGGAGTTCAAGGTCTGCTTTTCTATTTTTAACTACCTGACCAACTACATATTCAACAAAGTCTTCAGCGAGATTCATATCGCCTTCAAGATCCATATAAGCCACTTCAGGCTCTACCATCCAGAATTCTGTCAGATGTCTTCTTGTTTTTGACTTTTCTGCCCTGAATGTCGGACCAAAACAGTATACTTTACCGAATGCCATTGCGGCTGCTTCCATATACAGTTGTCCGCTCTGGGTTAAATATGCTTTTTCATCAAAATATTTTGTTTCAAACAGGTTTGTAGTGCCTTCACATGCTGCCGGAGTAAAGATCGGAGCATCTACAAGCATAAAATCGTTATTATTAAAATAATCCCTGACAGCTTTGATAATTTCGTGCCTGATCTTCATAATTGCATGCTGTCTTGGGGATCTGAGCCAGAGATGTCTGTTTTCCATAAGGAATGCAACGCCATGTTCTTTTGGAGTAATAGGATATTCATTGCTTTCAGAAACAATTTTCATGTCTTTTACCCCAAGTTCAAAACCTAGCGGAGATCTTTTATCTTCTCTTACTGTTCCATAAACAATTAAAGATGTTTCCTGAGATATTTTGTCCGCCTGTTCAAAAACTTCCGGGTCTACATCGCCTTTAAACACAACGGCCTGAATAATTCCAGATCCGTCTCTTACCTGCAGAAAATGCAGCTTTCCGCTTGATCTTTTTCCATAAAGCCAGCCTCTTATGCATACATCCTGACCTTCATATTTTCCAATTTCTGAGATGTAGCTGTGTTTATATTCTGACATTTAATTTTCCCCCGCTATTTTATGTTTATATATTTAAGACTTTCACGATTTCTTTTAATGAAGATGAGGTCTTTTTAATTTCACAATTTGAATATTTTATTGCTGAGTCAGGGTCTTTTAGTCCGTTTCCTGTTAAGACACAGGTAATGGTAGATCCTTCTTTGAATAGTCCTGCTTTTGCGGATTTTATCAAACCTGCAATTGATGCGGCACTTCCGGGTTCTGCAAATACACCTTCACATCTTCCCAAAAGCCTGTATGCTTCAATTATTTCTTCATCTGTAACGCTGTCAATAATGCCGCCGGATTCATCTCTTGCTCTAACTGCACTATCCCAGCTTGCCGGGTTACCTATTCTAATTGCTGTTGCAATAGTTTCAGGTTTTAAAACTCTTTCACCTTTTACAATCGGAGATGCGCCTTCTGCCTGGAATCCGTACATCTTCGGTAAATTAGGGATCATTTTCTTTTTATAAAACTCTGTAAATCCTTTCCAGTATGCAGTAATATTACCTGCATTTCCGACAGGAATACATAAATAATCTGGAGCCTGACCTAAAACATCGCATACTTCAAATGCAGCTGTCTTTTGTCCTTCTATTCTGTAGGGATTAACGGAATTTACGAGTGTAATAGGATATTTGTCAGATATTTCCCTGACCAGTTCAAGAGCTTCATCAAAGTTGCCTTTAATAGCAACAACGTCTGCACCGTATAGCATTGCCTGAGATAATTTGCCCAGTGCAATATATCCGTCAGGAATTAAGACAAAAGCTTTTATTCCTGCTTTTGCTGCGTAGGCTGCTGCTGCTGCACTAGTATTTCCTGTGCTTGCGCAAATTATAGCTCTGCTGCCTTCTTCAACGGCTTTTGATACAGCCATTGTCATGCCTCTGTCCTTAAAACTGCCTGTTGGATTTGCTCCTTCAAACTTAAGAAATATATTTGCCTTCAAACCTATATTTTTTGCCAGACTTTCAGCTTTGATTAATGGTGTATTACCTTCGTTTATAGTTATTATCGGTGTTTTGTCCGAAATCGGCAGGTAACTGGAGTATCTTTCTATTAAGCCTCTATAAGGTCTGCATCTTGAATCCATATATATACCTTTCATATAATTCATTTAATTCATTAGTGTCATGCTGAATTTATTTCAGCATCTTTTGATTTACAGATCCCGAAACAAGTTCAGGATGACACAAAATTAATTTTATACATTAGTCCATAACTCTTATAACGTTTTCAACTCTTTTCATGGTACGTTTTTCGTACATTTCTTTCAGAGCTCCCTGAATGTCTTTTTCGTATGCCAATTCTGTCAAAAGAACTATTCTTGCTGTACCGTCAGGCAGAAGACCCTTTTGTATTATACTACAAAGATTTATTCCTTTTCTTCCGCAGGTTAATCCCAGATCGCCGATAACCCCCGGAAGATTGTCCGTATTTACCCTTATATAGTACCTGCTCCTTGAGTCGTCAATTTTAAGCTGTACAGCATTTGTACTGTGATTACATCTCATCATCGGTAAAGGATATTCGTTAATTCCAAGTTCACTTGCTATAGAAAGAACATCTCCTGCGACCGAGCTTGCTGTAGGCATCTCGCCTGCACCGGGTCCTGAGAACATTACCTGCCCAACTGCATCACCTTCAACAACTATAGCATTCATAACATCATTTATATGAGCAAGCGGATGTTTTTTGGAAACCAGCATCGGATGAACCCTTATATCCAGGGCTTTATCTTTAGTTTCCTGAGCAAGGGCGATTAGTTTTATGTTGTAGCCAAACTCGGAAGCGTATGAAATATCTATAGGGCTGATATAATCAATTCCTTCTCTGTGAATTTTGTCTATGTCTACTTTTTTATTAAATGCCAGTGATGCAAGGATAGATATTTTATTTGCAGCGTCATGTCCCTGAATATCACCGCTTGGATCAGCTTCTGCATATCCAAGTTCCTGAGCTTCTTTTAAAACTGCATTAAATTCACTGCCCTCTGATTCCATTTTAGTCAGGATGTAATTTGTCGTGCCGTTCATAATGCCTGCTATTTTTGTTATGGCATTTCCTGAAAGAGACTGCCTTAATGGCATTATTATAGGAATACCGCCTGCAACTGCTGCTTCATACATAATTACTACATTATTTTCTTTGGCAAGACTGAATAAATCTTCCCCATGTTTTGCTATTAAATCTTTATTAGCAGTAACAATGTGTTTGCCGTTTTGAATAGCTTTTTTGATCAGTTCAAATGCAGGATGTAATCCTCCCATAACTTCGACAATTATTTCTATATCGGGATCATTTACGATCATTTCTGCATCAGTAGTTAATATACTGTTATCCAGTCCTTCGATATTTCTTTTTTTACTAATATCCCTGACTGCAATATTTTTAACAAAAATATTATCATACTTATTCAAAACCTTTACAGTGCCGCTTCCGACTGTTCCCAGCCCAAGTAGTCCAATTACTTTCTTTTTACCCATGAATCACTCCTGAATTAATAAAAATATAGTTAATCTAATTGTATTATAAAAAAATTATACAGGTTATTAATAAATCTTTAAAATACAAAGGAGTTAGGAAAAATTGAATTTTTAAAAAAACTTCATATTTTCGAACTATTGGATAATATGGCAGGAAGGCTTAAAATATGTATGGCTTTTAGTAGGGTTTCATACGTTTGTCAGTGTAATTAAATAAAGTCGTAGGATGGGTATTCTTGCCCATCAACAACTATTCTGGAGGCAAGTGTGCAGAGTTACAAGAACAAAGAATACTATCAGATACTTGGAATCAAGCCTTCTGTAGCTCAGAAAGATATCAAGGCTGCGTACAGGTCTCTTGCCAGAAAATATCACCCTGACGTAAACAAAGGCAACAAGCTTTCCGAAGAAAAATTCAAGGAAATTGGCGAAGCATACTTTGTTTTAGGCGATGAAAAAAAACGAAAACAGTATGATCTCTTAAAAGGCTATAACCAGACACAAATAAATGAAGATACCGTCAGCCAGCAGGCAAAAAAACGTGCAAGTGATGCTTATACTGAAAGAAGTGAAGAAAAGTCAACTACTGACAAGACTTCTAAGCCAGATAAAGAGTCTCAGAATGATAAATCATTTAATGATGTCTTTAACGAATTTTTAGACAATGTATTTAATAAAAATAACTTTAAAGAGCCGCCTCCTGTCCAGCCAAAGCCAAAACAGGCAGGCGCACCTAAAAAACGCGGCGATGATATTACGGCAGATATAAGTATATCTATAGCTGAAGCGCATAACGGCACGACAAGGAAGGTAAATATACTTCATACAGACCCATGCGGACAGTGCAAAGGCACAAAACATATGAACGGGTCTACCTGTATTGTCTGTAACGGCAAGGGAGAAATTACAAATCACAAAAAAATTAACGTCAAGATCCCTACAAATGTCAAAGAAGGCTCTAAAATCAGAATTCCGTATGAGGGAAATAAAGGACAAAATGGCGGACAGAATGGTGATCTTTTCCTTTTAATACACATACAAAAACATTCACTGTTTACTTTTGAGAATCTGAACGTGCTGTGCGAAATTCCTATCACACCCAGTGAAGCTGCTCTTGGCACAGAAATAGATGTGCCGACTATTGACGGGCATGTTAATATGAAAATACCTCCTGAAACGCAGTCCGGTCAGAAATTCAGGTTAACAGGACAGGGAATAGCAGAATCTCAATCGGGCAAAAAAGGAGACCAGCTTGTAACAGTAATGATTGGAATTCCTAATAATTTGTCTGAAAAAGAAAAACAGCTTTATCAGGAGCTTGCACGGATAAGAAAATTTAATCCGAGAGAAAATATTGTTTATGAATACGACAAGTAATCACGACTTTTCAAACCTATACAGTCACGATGCAAATATTATTGAGATGTTTTCTTCTATACAGGGTGAAGGACCATATATCGGATACAGGCAGCTTTTTGTAAGATTCGCATTGTGCAATTTAAACTGCTTTTATTGCGATACAAAATTTGAACCTCAAAAGTTTTGCAAAATTGAAGAATGCCCCGGCTCCGGAAACTTTATCGAGTACGAAAATCCTATTACAAGCGATCAACTTATATATAAAATTAATGAATTCTCTTATTTCAATCATCACAGTGTGAGTCTTACCGGAGGAGAGCCTCTTTTATACTGTGACTTTCTTAATTATTTTCTTGCAGAGTTTCAAAAGAAAAAGAAGAATAGAAACCTGAAAATTTATCTCGAAACAAACGGAACTTTGCCCGGTGAACTAAAAAAAATTATCAGGCATCTGGATATTATTTCTATGGATATAAAAATCGAGTCTTCCTGCGGAAAACCTGCTCCGTGGATGGAACATGGAGAGTTTATTGATATTGCTCTCGATAATAATAAGGAATTGTTTGCAAAAGTTGTTGTAACTGATAAAATAACCTCGAAAGAAATAGACGACATTTCGGAATTTTTAAAAAACAGGAAAGTGCCGGTTATACTTCAGCCTGTTATGTCAGATAACAGGGAATTAATACCAAATGCATCAAAGTTATTAAGCATGCAGGAATCTCTGTTAAGAAGGCTAGATGACGTAAGAATAATTCCGCAGGTGCACAAATACTTAAATTTACTTTAATTGCAGGACTATAAAATGATAAAAATAACTCTAAACGGTGAAGAAAAGGTAATTAAGCTGGATTCTTCAGTGAAAAGTCTTATTGAAACAATTGAACTGAAGAGTAAAATGTTTGTGGTCGAAAAAAACCTCAAAATTGTAGCAAAAGAAGATTATGAAAGCTGTATTATTCAGGATGGCGACCAGCTTGAAATAGTCGGATTCTTCGGAGGCGGTTAAATTGAAGACAGATTTAGTAAAAACAATCTCTATAGACGGCGAAAGCCTCACTCTAGAAGATGTTGAACTGGTTGCAAAAAATAAAACAAAAGTAGAAATAAGCAAAGATGCAGTTGAAAAAATAAATACCTCAAGAAAATTTGTAGAAGAAGTTATAAGTGAAGGAATTCATGTATACGGTATAAATACAGGTTTTGGAGCATTAAGCAATATAATTATTCCTGATGATCAGATTGAAAACCTTCAGCTGAACCTCATCAGAAGCCACGCCTGTGGTGTTGGAAAACCCCACTCAGAAGAAGTAACAAGAGCGATAATACTTTTAAGAGCAAACACTCTCGCAAAAGGTTACTCTGGAATCAGGCTGGAAACTATAAATACTATGCTTGAACTTCTGAACAAAGGAGTGCATCCTGTAATACCAAGTCAGGGATCAGTCGGAGCAAGCGGTGATCTTGTCCCGTTAGCTCATCTGGCACTTGTGCTTGTTGGAGAAGGCAAGGCTGTTTATAACGGACAGGTGATGACAGGATCAGAAGCTCTAAACAGGGCAGGAATTAAGCCGATAGTTTTAGGAGCAAAAGAAGGGCTTGCGCTCACAAACGGAACTCAGTCGATGTGCGGCATGGCAACACTAAGACTGCTTGAAGCAGAAAGGCTTGTCAAAATTGCAGATATCGCCGGAGCAATGACCCTTGAAGCAATAAGAGGAACTTCAAAGGCTTTTGATCCAAAAATTCAAAACCTAAGAAAACATCCCGGACAGATTACCACTGCAAAAAACCTGCTAAAACTGCTTGCTGATAGTGAGGTTATGTTATCTCACAATGATTGCGGCAAAATACAGGATCCGTATTCTGTCAGATGTATGCCGCAGGTTCACGGAGCTACAAGAGATACATTGAATTACGTTAGAAAAGTCCTTGAAATTGAGGTTAATTCTGCTACAGACAATCCTTTGATTTTTGCAGAAGAAAAAGAAACAATATCAGGAGGCAATTTCCACGGTCAGCCTCTCGCTTTAGCTATGGACTTTCTTGGAATAGCTGTATCAGAACTTGCAAATATCTCCGAAAGGCGTATCGATAAACTTATTGCTCCTGCATTCAGCGATCTTCCACCATTTTTAACTAAAGACAGCGGCATAAACTCCGGACTTATGATAGTTCAATACACTGCTGCCTCACTTGTAAGCGAAAACAAGATTCTTTCTCACCCTGCAAGCGTCGACTCCATCCCGACTTCCCTTGACAAGGAAGATCATGTCAGTATGGGAGCTACTGCTGCCCTGAAAGCTGAAAAGATTATCCAGAATACCAGAAATGTTCTTGCTATAGAACTATTAACTGCATATCAGGGAATAAATTTCCTGAAGCCCCTTTCCCCGGGTATTGGTGTAAAAATTGCCCATGAAACAATAGGAAGAACAATTCCAGAAATCTCGCAGGATAGAGTTTTTTCAGATGATATTCATAAAATAGCAGAAATGATAGATTCAAACGAAATTCTCGACAGAGTTCAGGAAGTAATTGGAGAGTTTGAGTAAACTCACATACTTACACTGTCATCCTGAGGAGTGCAACGACGTGAGGATCTTACCAATATAGTAAATAATTTAAGCTGTACTTTTTTTATAATGGGGCTGCACCCCAAACCCGCCTTCATTTTCTTTGTCACCCAAAGAAAACGAAGCAAAAGAAATGTGCCCCGAAAATAATTTCTATTTTTCTAAGTTCACTAAACTTTAATAAAAGACAAAATGTGTCGGCTGCGGAACCTCGCCTTCACGTTGTTACGGCTCAAGCAGTCCTCGCCCTCCTAAAGACACGTTCACCAAGAAAAATTACGAAATTCTTTTATGGGGGGTTTTATTTACTCATTACAACATAAAAAACAACTTGTGTTAAAATAGCTTTTGTAAATTATGAGTAGATTTTACATCATTAAATATAAAAATCTGTTCTAAAATAAAGAAGTATTATCTATAAATACTCGAATTATCTATTAATACACTATTTAAAAGAGAATTTCATATGAAGAAGATCAAGCTTATATATAACGAAAGAGGACCTAAAAAAGGTAATCTTGATAGAATTATTCATGAAGATTATGACTTTTATTTTTGGGACTATGAAGAACAAACAAAAATAAAACATTTGGCATTGAATGCATATTTTAAAGCTTGGTCTATCATTTTAAGCAGATCCCAATATATAAATTATTATGATGGTTTTGGTGGATGTGGTGCATATTTTGATCGAACAACAGGAGAAATAAGATATGGTTCACCAATTTTAGCAATTTCATCAACTATGGAAAACAACACTAATTCACGTTGTAATTTTTTTGTATCCGAGATGGAGGAAGAAAATGTTGAAAATCTAAAAAAAGTTATAACCTACAAACATTTAAATGAAAAAAACGTATTTATAGAACAAGGGGACTTCGACAATAAAATAAATATTTTTCTAGATGAATTAGAGAAAAAACCAACACCCACTTTCTTTTTAATAGATCCCTATGGAATAAATGTTAAGCATGATACTCTTAAAAGAATTATGGGTATCCCTCAAACCGAGATATTGTTTAATTTTATGTATAATTATTTAAATAGATTTTTATCTAAAAATAGCAGTGAGACAGGCATAACAGAATTATATGGCTGCAACGATTGGATCAAAATAAAAAACTTAAGTGGTCCAATGAAAGAAAATGCTTTAGTTAATTTATTTCGATCTAGACTAAAAGAATTTTCAAAATATGTTTATCAATACAGGCTCTCTTTTCAGAATCAAGACAAAACATATTATTATTTATTTCATTTAACTAACAATGTTAAAGGTTGTTCTATAATGAAGGATTCCTTTGCTAGTGTAAATTTTGGGAATGTTGAATTCTTAGGGCCAAATCAACCTAACTCAGCCCAATTATGCTTAATAGATCAATCTGAGCAAAAACTCGAACTTATAAAAATTGATATATTTAAAAACTACAAAAGCAAAACTATATTATTTGAACACTTATTACATGAGAATATAGATAATACACCTTATCTTGAAAGGCATATTAATAAAGCTTTATCTGGAATGGAAGGTGAATTCTTAGATATAAAAAGAATAGGCAAAACAGAAAGTGGAAAAATCAGAACAAAAGGTATTAAACCTCAAGACATAATTGAATTTTACTCAGAACAAAAAAAGATTGAAAAAATCGAACAACAATCACTATTTTTTTAGAATTGGATAATGCTTCCAATATTCCCCCTGCAATAGGCTCCCTGCTTCTTTTTTATTAGTACCACCCCATTGTTTAAAGAAAAAAGGCACCTTTGAATCAATACATTTATCTCTAATATAAGTAACCCAACTTTCTTCAATTGGTCTTGATCCTGGTCCACTTTCTCCACCAACAATAACCCAATCAATTCCTTTTAAAGGGATGGGCTTTATTTGTTCAATCATTGGTTCAATCGAAAGATATTTTATTTTTGCAGGTATTTTAATTAAATCTTTAATACGGTCTTTATGCTTGTCAGCCTCAACCGTAACTCCTAACCATATATTATCTGTCCAATTTAATTCTGGAGCTAATTGTGCAAGACGTTTAGATCGCTTTGTTAATACTTGAAAAGTATGCCATTTAGCTTTATTCATTACTTCAAATACTTGTTTTATGTAGTTATCAGGAACACTTTTATGAAATAAATCACTCATAGAACAAACAAAAATAACTTGTGGCTTTTTTAAATTAAGAGGCTCATTTAAACATTCAGGATGTAAAGCAACTTTAAAACCATTCTTATATTTTTCTTGATTCATTGCATTTAAACGTTTTGCCATTCTTTCTGCATAACAGTTTGAGCAACCCTCACTAATTTTTGTACAACCAGTAATTGGATTCCAAGTAGATTCTGTCCATTCAATTTTTGATTTTCCAGCCATATAAAACCCATTTTTATTTTTTATTACTTAAATTTATATCAACTATTAATAAAACAGTACATCCATAAGAATGATTCATATTCAAACAAAACCCCCATAAAAGAATTTCGTGATTTTTCTTGGTGAACGTGTCTTTGGGAGGGCGAGGACTGCTTGAGCCGAACAACGTGAGGCGAGGTTCCGCAGCCGACACATTTTGTCTTTTACCTACAATTAAGTGAACTTAGAAAAATAGAAATTATTTTCGGGGCACATTTCTTTTGCTTCGTTTTCTTTGGGTGACAAAGAAAATGAAGGCGGGTTTGGGTTGCAGACCCATTATAAACAATAAGTACTTATAAATAGATGCTGAAACAAGTTCAGCATGACACGGAATATAAAATTCAAGTACCTTTTAGACCTGTTTAATCAACTCTCTTGCAATATGACTAGCCATTATGTAGCCGGCGGCGGGGGGGACGAAGGGGGAGCTTCCCGGAGTAAACTTTCTCAGTTTTATAGCTTCTCCCTCAGCAGTCTTAACCTCAATAACCCCTTCTTTTTTCTCAGTTCTAAAAGGTCTCTCTGTACTAGAAACAACTGCCAAACCTTCAGTTATACCTCTTACTTTTAGCTTATGTTTAATATTTCTAATAAAACAGCACTTTCTGGCTTTTACTTCTGAAATATCAGCAACATAAAGCTGGCTTGGATCAAGCCTGTTTCCGGCTCCCATTGAACTAATTATAGGAATACCAAGATTACGGCAAGTTTCTATAAGATCCATTTTTGCTTTCAGCGTATCTATGGCGTCTGCCACAAAATCAACTTTTTCTGAAAATATCAGGCTGTTGAGGCTTAAAGAGTAAAACTCGTTTATTGTAACGACCTGAATATGAGGATTGATATTTTCTATTCGCTTTTTCATCAGCTCTGTCTTAAATTTTCCAATATCGGAAATCAAAGCAAGCAGCTGCCTGTTAATGTTAGTTTCAGAAACGGTATCAAAATCAATAAGGGTTAGTTTTCCGACACCGCATCTTGCAAGGGATTCGGCTGTATAAGAGCCTACTCCGCCTAAACCAGCCACAATAACATGCTTCTCAAAAAGCTTTTGTTGAACTTCCTTACCCCAGATAAGTTCGTTTCTTTCATAGATTTTACTTATATCAGTCTTTTTTGTCATTTCTTGAAATTTCCAGAAGCTTAGTATAAAGTTCTTTTTCTTTATCTGTAGGGCTGTTAGGGATAACTATCTTAATTTTAACGTTATGATCGCCAAACCCGCCTTCTTTTTTTGGAAGCCCAAGGTTTTTAAGTCTTAACGATTTCCCTGCCTGAGTTTCGGGAGGTATGGTAACTTTTACAACTCCATGCAAAGTATTAACACTTGCAATAGTGCCAAGGACTGCTTCAGGAGCAGAGACTTCCAGTTCGGAACTTATGTCAGACCCATCAATTTGATAATATGAATTGCTTTTAAACCTGACTATAAGATATAAGTTTCCTTTATTGCCGTGTTCATCGGCTTTCCCCTCCCCGGAAAGACGTATTTTAGCCCCTTCTTTTACTCCTTTAGGAATTTTTACGTTCAAAGTTTTGCTGACTGATTTTACTCCACTGCCGCCGCAGTGATAACAATGGCTTCCGCGTCCTGAACAATTGGGACATTTGTCCATATAGCTAATTCTGACTGATTTGGAAATATCTCCCATAAGATCTTCAGGCTCAAGAAATATATCCTGAGATATATCCAGATTTTCGGCACGTTCTCTTGGAGCAGTGCGGCTTCTTGTCCGGTGTGAAAACTGCTGACCTTGTGCCTGACTCATAAAATCACCAAAAATAGATGAGAAGAAATCACTGAAGTCGCCTTGCCCACCCATGTTGTTAAAGCCCTGAAATCCTCCAAAATTGATATTTTCATATCCCGGTGGGGGTGTAAATTCTGAACCTTGATTCCAGCTTGAACCAAGACTGTCATATCGTTGTCTTTTTTGGGAATCGGAAAGCACTTCATTTGCTTCATTTAGATCTTTAAACTTTTGTACAGCATCAGGAGATTTATTCACATCAGGATGATATTTTCTTGCAAGCTTTCTATAAGCAGACTTGATTTCCTGCTCGGAAGCACTTCTGGAAACTCCCAATATTTCATAATAATCTTTATATTTCATTTTTATCTTTCAGTTTTGTTTTATTCATTCAATTATTATTTTAATATATATCAACCTTATTTATTCAGGAATTAAATATTTTTTAATTATTTGTTCGGAGTAACTTGAATTGCTAATTCACTGAATAACTTATTATCATTAGTTTGTCACCCTGAGCGGAGCGAAGCGAAGTCGAATGGGGTCGGGATGACCATTTAAACAAATTAGTAGATTCTTATTATTATTATATTAATCAACTCGAATTGCTAGATAGCTAAAACATTCGATATTACTACGTCTTTTTGTGTGTCATCCTGAATTTATTTCAGGATCTGATAAATCTTGCAGATGCTGAAACAAGTTCAGCATGACACTTTTCTTCGTTTTATGAAAAAATTAATTAGCAATTCAAGTTAATCAGCTTCTCAAGTTAAATGATCTCAATAATGATTAAGAAGTTTTTATTTTGTTATAACCTCATTATTAAAAAATATTAAGAGTAGCAAAAGTCTTCTCCAGAATGGTCTTTACATATATTTTTTAAACAAAACTGATATTTTGTGGCACAAAATTTTTTCAGGATATTTTATATCAATACATACAGATATCAATTTATAAACGTGTTATAGAAAGAGGTCGTAAAGAATGAACAGCATTAATTCAATCTTAAGCCAATCTTACATTCAACAAAAGCAAAATCTTAAAAAAACTGAAAATACTCAAAACCATAATAGTCAATCATTTACAGGAAATATTGACGTAAAACTTCCTGACAGCAGATTTTATCTTCCTTTAATTAAGTTTAAAGGACTTAATCATTCACAGATTATGTTCGGCTCAGCACTTGAAGAAGCCAGAAAAACATATAAACCTGTCCTTCCGTCAGTTCTTGCTGCAGGAATTATGAATGTTTCACCTGAAAAGGGATCTGTTGTTCATGCAGCCCAGGATGAAGACTTTTTGAAAGCACAATTACCTGAACTTTACAATGATAAGCATCAACAAATTATAACATTTAACGTTGCAAAGGTTAGTTCAGCCCTTAAAGCGTCAAATATAACAGGAAATACCGGTGTTGTATTATCCGGAGGGCAGGCTGCAGGCGGTCATAACGTTATAGCAGGTGTTTTTGATGCTTTAAAACAGGCTAATCCAGAAGGCAGTGTTATAGGATTTTTAAACGGACCTAAAGGTGTTATTGACGGTAATGGAGTTCAATTAAGTAAGTTTTTTATCGATAAATACAGAAATACCGGTGGCTTTGATATGATAGGCTCCGGCAGGGATAAAATTGAATCCGATAAAGATAAAGAAAAAGTTCTCCAGTACTGTCTTTCAAGTAACATTAAATCACTTATAATTATCGGAGGAGATGACTCCAACACTAACGCAGCAGTTCTCGCAGATTATTTCTTACAAAAAGGTGCTGATATTAAGGTAATCGGTGTTCCAAAAACTATTGACGGTGACCTTAAAAATAAATATATTGAAACTTCATTTGGTTTTGATACAGCAACCAAAGTCTACTCAGGTGAAATAGGCAGTATTGAAAGAGATGCCCTCTCAGCTAAAAAATATTCCCACTTTATAAAAATGATGGGAAGAAATGCTTCTGCTGTAACTCTGGAATGTGCTCTTCAAACCAAGCCAAATATTGCTTTAATCTCCGAAGAAGTAGCAGCCAAGAAAATGACTCTTGATCAGGTTGCTGATAAGATGACTAATGTTATCGTAAAAAGAGCTATGGTAGGTAAAAACTACGGCGTATACCTGATACCTGAAGGTTTAATTGATGAAATACCTGAAACAAAATCGTTAATGACAGAACTTAGTACTATGCTCAAAAAGATTGACGATGATGAAAACCTTAAAAAAGATTATGACAAAAAGAATTCAGAAGATCGTGTCAAATTCATCAAAGAAAGATTAAAAGATACCAACGAACAAGCTTATCATACCTATCTAAAATTCCCGCAATCAATTCAATCACAGTTAATTAGAGATAGAGATGCGCATGGTAATGTTCAGGTATCAAAAATAGATACAGAACAGCTTATGATTTATATGGTTTCGAAAAATGTTAGAAAAATAAATGCTAAAATAGCTGAAAATAATAATAAGAACGGTACAAAAATCAAAGAAATCAAGTTCTCACCACAGGGACACTTCCTCGGCTATGAAGGAAGATGTGAGTTCCCGTCAAACTTTGATACCAATTACTGTTATGCACTTGGTTATAACGCAGTTGCATTAATAAATGCCGGTGCAACAGGTTATATGTCAACAATTTCAGATCTTACAAAACCAGCTAACGAATGGAAAGCCGGAGGAGTTCCAATTTCTTCCATGATGAATGCGGAATTAAGAAATGGCAAGAAAAAAGCTGTTATCAAGAAAGCTCTTGTTGATCTGAATGGTTCTGTATTCAAGGAATTTGCAAAACAAAGAGATAGCTGGGCACTTGGTAATGGTAAAGATGAATACTATGACTATCCGGGACCAATTCAATACTACGGACCTGACGCAGTTTGTAATGCACCTACAAAAACTCTTAAACTCGAACAGGGCGCAGCATAAAAATAACTTACTAAAGAAAAAACTCCTGCTAATGCAGGAGTTTTTTCTTTTACATTTATAGAGTAAAAAATAATACTCAATAGAAGTAAGATTCTCAACCTTGACAAAGAAACAACCAATAAAATACGATTGATATTTAGATTGTAAAAAATAGGAGTAATTTAGATGAGATTTAAGACTGTAACATTTGTCATTCTTGCTGTGATAATCAGTTTATTTACCTTGAACACATCTGCTTTTGCAGAGCAAATAGGTGTGATTGATCTTAATAAAATTCTGCAAAATTACACCAAATCACAAAATGCAAGGGCTGATATGAAAATTAAGCAAGCTGAGCTTCAAAAATTCGTTGAAAATGCGAGAAAATCCGTACAGGCAGGAAAAACAACTGCTGAGAAGAAAAAGCTTGAAGATAAATACAATGCTGAATTGAAACAAAAAGTGGCTGCTGTTAATGCCGGACAAACTCAAAAAGTACAGGAAATCCAGACAAATATTTATAGTGCGATCAAATCTGCTGCGGATCAAAAACAGATATCAACTGTGCTTACAAAAGAAAGCGTTATCATGGGCGGTCAGGATTTTACTGATGAAGTACTTAAAGTATTAAATGCCCAACCTGTCAAATAATTTTTAAAAAAAATTGAAATTACACACTACTGGGGTATGAAATCAAATTATAAGAGTGATTTAATACCCAGCTGACACTTTGATTTTTTTAATAAACGAATGGAGGCTGATAGCATGTATTTTCAATTAAAAAAAGCAGCATTTATCACAGCATTAATCTTAACTTTATTTTCATTCCCATCTTTCGCAGTAGAAGGCCAAAGTCCAACAATGGACAGACCTGATATGATGAAACATCATTATGAAAGTATGATGAAAGAACTGGGAGTTACTCCTGAACAAAAACAAAAACTGGATGCCATAATGCAGGAATCAAGAACTCAAGCAGACCCTCTTATAAAATCCATGCGGGAAAAGAAACGAGCTTTAATGCAATACATATTGACACCACAGGCAACTAAAGAGCAGGCTCTTTGTCAGGCAAAAGAAATAACTGATATGAAATATCAGCTGGAACAAATTTTTATAAACGGCATGTTTAAGGCAAAATGTATCCTGACTCCTGAACAGCAGCAAAAATTTGCAGAACTCCATCAAAAGAAAATGATGCAGTTTGAGCAAAAATATCGTGGGCAAAAACCCTCTGGCATGATGGCACCGCCTTTAGTTCAATAAAGTATAATTTAAAAGTTATTGCTAACAAGGGGTAATTACCCCTTGTTAGCCTTTAAAAAATTAACTTTTGAAAAGATTTTCAAATTATAAACCCTTTTTTGTAGACATTCTTTCAAATCTGATATGTAATTTATATATGAACTAGTTTGATTTACTCCAGACTGCCTATGCCATCGATGGTGGAATTGATGTCGATCTTTAGAGAATAAGCACTTCCGCTAACGCACTCCACATCTTGGCTTTGAAACCCCAAATTTTGAAAGTAGTATAAATAACCTCGAATTGGAAGAGACGGAGGACGGAAAAATTAAAGTCGCATTTCCTCATATGGGAACAGTTTATATAGTATGGGCTTCTCTTATTAAGTCTTTAGGCGGAGAAGTCATAATACCTCCATATACAAGTAAAAAGACCCTTTCTATCGGAACTAAACATAGTCCTGAAGCAATTTGCCTGCCTTATAAGCTTGTACTGGGTAATTATATTGAAGCAATTGAAGCAGGAGCCGAAATGGTAATAATGGTTAGCAGCCCCGGTATTTGCAGACTTGGCGAGTATAGCAAAAGTATTAAAAATGCACTGGAAGATTTGGGCTATAAGGCTAAATTTATGGATATAGACCTTTATAAAGGTAAATTCATGGAGATGTACAATTGTCTCGTCAAGGTTACAGGCAATAGAAATGTTATAGCTCTTACAAAGGCAATTAATTTAGCAGTAAATAAAGTATTTGTTCTTGACAAACTTGATACCACACTTTCTTACTATAGAGCCAGAGAATTTGAACATGGACAAGCTGAAAATGCATATAAAAAAGGTATTGAATGGGTTTTTGAAGCTCAATCAAGAAAAGAATTAGACGAAGCAAAAATTGCAGCTATTGATGAAATAAAAAAAACACCTATAGATCCTGTTAAAGATATTCTGCATGTAGATCTGACAGGTGAAATTTTTATGGTTCTTGATGCATTTTCAAACCAGAACCTTGAAAGAGAACTTGGAAGACTTGGAGTGCAGACCCGAAGAAGTATGACTCTTGGCGGATGGGTAAAAACTGCTATAATTCCGAAAATGTTCAGAAAAGAAGAAACTCATACCGAAAGATCCTACAAATTCGCAAAACCTTATCTTTTAAGAGATATTGGCGGGGATGCTCTGGAATCAGTCGGAGACGTGGCTTATGCTACCAAAACAGGCGTTGACGGTATAATACATATTAGTCCGTTTACCTGCATGCCGGAAATTATGTCACAGAATATATTTCCGCTGATGAGAAAAGACGGTGCAATCCCTGTCCTTGCGCTGGTGCTTGATGAACAAACAGGCAGAGCTGGTTATGTAACAAGACTAGAAGCCTTTGTAGACCTAATGCGCCGCCGCAAACGTCAGGCACAGGCAGTATAATTAATTAATACAATTTTTTAAGTGCTGATTCGATTGTGTTGTTTTCGACGTCGTTGAATACTGCCACTTCGCCTTCGTTAGTCGGCAAAACAAATCTTATCTTTTTTGATTCCACTTTTTTATCAAGCAGCATGGCATCCATGAGACTTCCAACACTTAGTTTTTCAGGTATTTTATAATTAAGCTCGTACAGATTAATTATATTCAGGGCAGAATTCATATAATCTTCTTTAATCAGACCTTTTTCTTCTGCAATATAAAAAGCTCCTTTTATTCCAATCGCAACAGCCTGACCGTGATTAATATTTTCATAGTTTGAGCATTTTTCTATAGCATGACCTATTGTATGGCCAAAATTAAGAATAACTCTTAAACCTGTTTCTTTTTCATCCTGATTGACTACATTTGCTTTAAGTTTACAGCAATAGGCAATAAGTTCAGTCATCGTTTGAGAATCAAGAGCTAAAATCTTATCTTTTTTAACCTTTAAATAATCAAGAAAATTAAAATTTGATTTTTGAAGATTGCAGCTTTTTTTTATAAAACCGTATTTTACAACTTCAGCAAGTCCGACTTTCAATTCTTCATCGGGAAGAGTGCTTAAAGTATTTATGTCAGAGAGAACAAGCTTAGGCTGATAAAAAGCACCTATCAGATTTTTACCAAGTTTGTGATTAACCGCAACTTTGCCCCCTACAGATGAATCTACCTGTGCGAGCAGGGTAGTAGGTATCTGGATAAAATCAATACCTCTCAGGTATGTTGCTGCAACAAAACCTGCAAGATCGCCAACAACTCCACCACCAAGTGCAACTATGGCATCTTTTCTCTCAAGTTTTAATTCAAGAGCTTTTTGCCATAAAGCTTCAAGAGACTCTATACTTTTGTATTTTTCTCCATCTTCAAGCATAAAGAATTCATTTTCAATATTATTTGTGCTTAAAGATTCTTTTATGGTATCTCCATAGAGAAGATTAACCATATTGTTAGTTACAACAAGCACCTTTTGAGCTTTTATACGATTTTTTAGGTATATACCGACATCTTTTAATAGATTTTCATCTATAATTATCGGATATTCTCTTTCTTCTCCTGCCGGAATCTTTACTTTAACTGTTTCCATATTTTTATTCCTGTCACAAACGAATTTTTAGTTATGTGAATTCTCAAGTTTATTTATAATCTCATCTGCAATCTGATCTGCATTTTTGCCTGTTGTGTCTATTTTAACATCACAGAGTTCGTAAAATATTTCTCTTTTGTTCAGCAATTTTTCAAGGGCCCATTTAGGAGCATCATTGTTTAATAAGGGACGATTCTTTTCATTTTTAATTCTCTGATAAAGTTCTTCTACTGAAGCATAAAGATAAAAAATAATTCCGTTTTTCTTTAATATTTCCAGATTCTTAGGCTTTTCAACAATGCCGCCGCCGGTTGATACTATCTGATTATCTGCTAAACAAACTTTTTTAATAATATCTGTCTCCAGATTTCTGAAGCAGCTTTCACCAAAACGGGAAAATATCTCATTTATTGATATTTTTTCCTCATTTTCAATACATTCATCAGTGTCGATGAATGTTTTATTAAGTTTTTTGGCCAGAAGTTTCCCGACAGTTGTTTTTCCTGAGCCCATTAGACCTATCAATACAATGTTCTTTGCCATTTTACCTTTTTTGATACATATTGCAGTAATTTTCGTAATTAGCTTTTATTTCTTCAAGGCTGTCTCCTCCAAACTTGTCAAGAAATGCCTGAAGAAGTACGACTGCAAGCATTGATTCTCCAACAATACCTGCGGCAGGAACAGCGCATACATCTGATCTTTCGTAATGAGCCACATGTTCCTCGCCATTTTCAAGATTTATCGATTTTAACGGTTTTTTAAGAGTTGGTATTGGCTTCATTGCACCTTTTAGTACAATAGGATTGCCGTTTGATATGCCGCCTTCGATACCTCCTGAATGATTTGTCCTTCTTTGATAATCTTTTGAACCTTCATTTTTAGGATATATTTCATCATGAAGTTTTGATCCCGGAATTTCGCTTGATGCTTTGCCAAGACCAATACTCACTGTTTTAATGCCGGGTATGCTCATAATTGCCTGAGCAATTAATCCGTCAAGTCTTCTGTCCCAGTGTACATAACTACCAAGTCCTACAGGAACACCTAATGCTATTACTTCAAAGAGACCACCGAGACTATCTCCTGCTTCTTTTGCATCATCTATAGCTTTTCTCATTGCAATAGCCGCACCATAATCAGCGCATCTGACTTCGGATTTTTCTGCAAATTCCCTGATTATAGTATAGTTTCCCGGTAATAACTCAGTGTCCACAGTTACAGGACCAATTCTTAAGACGTGGCTGAATATTTCTATATTAAAAATACTTAATATCTTTGATGCCAGTGCTCCTACTGCAACTCTAGCTGCAGTTTCTCTTGCACTAGATCTTTCAAGCACATTTCGTATATCCTGATGGTTGTATTTTAATGCGCCCGGCAGATCGGCATGCCCGGGTCTGACATGGGTAATTTTCTTTTGGGATAGCAGTTCAGAAACAGAAGGATTGTTTGCGTCAACAGGATGAGATGCCATTGCTATCTGCCAGTTTTGCCAGTCTTTGTTTTCTATTTCAAGGCAAATAGGAGCTCCGGTTGTCATTCCATGCCTGATACCCGAGTTAATCAAAACTCTGTCCTGTTCAATCTTCATACGATCACCACGACCGTATCCTTGTTGTCTTCTAACTAATTGCCCATCAATATCTTCCGGTTTTAGTGGAATGCCGGCAGGAATGCCTTCTATAATTGTCGTTAGACATTTTCCATGTGATTCTCCGGAAGTCAAAAATCTAAATGCCATTTTTAATTCCTGTCTCAATTTGTTTAATCATTACTATTATATATTAATTAGATTTAAATCTTTATTTGTAAAAAACTCTTAAAGTTTATCAGTTTAGAATATAGAGAAACAAAATAGTGAATAAGTTACATTATTTAAACTGTGTTTTGGGTTTGGTTTGTGAGTTTGTACCGGTAAAATTGTTAATTCGTCAGAACAATGTTTAATTATAACTATAAATACAGATTACTCACCCTTCGGGCTGGAACAATTTTACCTGTATTACTCGCTCATAACGGATTGTAAAAAACCTTTTAAGACGGCGAATTTACACATAGCCCCTCCTTTTTTATTTTGTATTTTTATTTATTTTAAGGAGGGTTGGAAAAGAATTGTTTTTGAACTTAAATTGAAGCAAAGTTGCTTGTTGGTAGTAATAGAAGAAGGGGCTATGTGTAAATCCTGAACGAGTTGTAAAAAGCCTCCAGCTCCTGCTGACCGCAGCAGCTTCAGCTTTTCTTCACTCCCGCTTCGCAAGCTAAAAAAGGTTTTAACAATCCATAATTCGCTTCTTGATAATTTATCAAATTGATGTGTCATGCTGAACTTGTTTCAGCATCTTTTCGTCTATTTTCTTTGTATGTTGGGGTATAAGTCCACGCGGAAATGATAAGTATTATTGCTGATAGGCATAAATTAGTTCTGTAAATCCTGTATCATTTTAATAACAGGATTATCAGGTATTGATTTATTATCTGCGAGCAATCTTACATAATAGGCATAATATTCCGCAAAAAATTCCTCAACATTATATGAAGAATAATTGGATATAAAAGAATTTGTTTTCTTTGATTCATTATATAACTGCTCAAAAGAGCCTGTTATATCTTCATCAAATAAACACCATACTAGATGAGCAAATTCATGAGCTGCACATGCCGGAGTAAAAGGAATATTATCCGGGACATCCCATAAAATATCCCGCAGTCTTTCAACCCCTACAAATCCACTATCACCGCCAATACCACGCAAGCTGCAATACGGTGTACCATGATAATATTTATTCTGTAAATGCTTGTTAGCAGGATAATCAACAAGACTAACATCAACAGGCACAATCATAAATTGCGTATTTTTTTTATTTAATTTCTCCAGATAATTTGCAAATGGGGCAATGGAAGCGTTAATAATGTTCTTTTCAATGTCATTTAGCTGAGTATAATTTCTGAATAATTCATTTATACCGGCAGGTGCATTGACCTTTTCAATCTTTTTAATACCGAATTTTTGTTCATATAAAGCCTGAGCGATACCTAGATATGCAGGATAGCAGTATTTATCTTCTTTTATAATTTTTTTGTATAATTTAATCGCTTTATCTGTGTAGCCATTCCTTAATAAAACAGTTGCGTTATTATACTCAGGATTTTTAGAATTAAGATTATTCAGGTTTTTTGAATAACTAAACCTTGCAATAACTATATTTGCAGCTCTATCGTAGGAAAAAGGATCATCCTCAAATTTTTCCATCAGGGAAAAATAAATATCCAGTGCTTTATTTTTGTTAATGTTCTCATATATTTCCGCTTTAAATATTAATAAATCAGTAATATTAACATCTTTTGCACTATTAGCGACATTAATTGCCCTATCAATATAATGTAGGGATTTTTCAAATTCTTCTGTTCTTGAAAATAAAAAAGCTAATTGATGTAAATGCCAAACATTTTCCGGATCAATTTTAATCGCGTTTTTAATAGCATTTATGGATTTTGTCAATTTGCCAAGCTGATAAAGAACATAACCATACTGCTGCCAGATCCATGCATTATCATCACAGAGTGTTGATGCCTGTTTAAAATACATTTCCGCATCGCCGGTTCTGCCGATTTTTGACAGACAATAACCAATTTTGCTCAAAATTTCTACATTATCAGGCTGTAATTCTATTTGGCTTTTTAAGTCATTCAATGCTTCTGAATATTTATGATTTTGGATTGAATCCTCAATATTTTTCATAAAATCCTAATAACTACTCTTAACGAAAATTTAAAAATATATAATAATAGTATTTCATACATTCAAATGTAATTTCCACACTGGTATACAAGCTGATTTCAGATAAGGTTGTGATTTTAATCAGTTGGGGAAGCCCGGTTGATTAGTTTTAAAATAAAAAATATAGATTATCAGCACATATTTTACCTTTACTTATTTTTATGTTTTTCATATTTTAAAATAGTAATAAGAAATTAATTATAGTTATTCATATATATATTTTTGGAGTAAAAAGAATGTCTCAAAAATCCTTTTTGGGCGTAGATGTAGGCTCAGTAACAACAAAACTGGCAGTTATAAATGAAACTGGCGAGTATATAGATAGCGTAATGCTAAGAACGGCTGGTAAGCCTGTAGTGGCTATTCAGTCAGGCATTAATATGTTGCTAAAACAGACAGAGAATACTTATGAAATATTAGGTGTCGGAACAACAGGTAGTGGCAGACAGTTAGCAGGTGCCCTGCTTGGTGCTGATATTATAAAAAATGAAATTACAGCTCATGCCGTTGCTGCAAGCATCTATGTTACAGGAACTCAAACAATACTGGAAATTGGCGGACAGGACAGTAAAATTATAATTTTAAGAGATGATATTGTCACTGACTTTGCAATGAATACAGTCTGTGCTGCTGGAACGGGAAGCTTCCTTGATCAGCAGGCAAGCAGGCTTAATGTCCCAATACAGGAATTTGGTGAAACAGCGTTAAAATCAACATCACCTGCCAGAATAGCAGGAAGGTGCGGAGTTTTTGCTGAAAGTGATCTTATTCATAAGCAACAACTGGGTTATCCGGTGCCGGATCTATTATATGGTCTATGTCAGGCACTTGTAAGGAACTATCTGAGTAATCTGGCACTTGGAAAAGAAATATTAGCACCGGTAGTATTTCAGGGCGGTGTAGCTTCAAACATAGGAATGGTAAAAGCTTTTGAAGAAGCTCTCGGAATTGAAGTGACAGTTCCTGAAAATCACCAGACAATGGGTGCAATAGGAGCAGCTTTGTTAGCAATGGAAAATCACCAGTACACAAGAACTGAAACCAAGTTTAAAGGCTGGGAAGTTGGAGATTTTAAATTTAGTTCACTTACACATGAATGTAACGCATGCTCAAATAATTGTGAAATAATTACAATTGTTCAGGGTGAATTTGAAAATTCTGCCAAATCACCAAAAGATATTAAAGGAAATATTATTGCAAGATGGGGCGGTACGTGCGGAAAATGGGATAAAGCCGGATAAATTTATTTGTTAATAAAAATTCACTAATAAAAAGATTGATTATCTGTTAGAATGTAAAGATGCAGGATTTGTAGAGAGAGATTCAATGATATTTCCCCATTTAAAAATTAATAAAATACTGGAAGCAGCAAAACCTATAATTCAAGGTGGTATGGCTATTAGAGTCAGTAGGGCTTCTTTGGCCGCTGCGGTTGCTAACTGTGGTGGTATTGGAGTAATAGCAGCTTCAGGACTTCCTGAAATTGAATTAAGATCTCAAATCAGGCAGGCACGTGATTTAATCGTGAATAAAGGTGGTTTGTTGGCTGTAAATATTATGTATGCAGCGAGAGAATTTACCAGACTTGTAGAAATTGCAATTGATGAAAAAATTGATGTAATAATTTTCGGAGCGGGCTTCTCAAGAGATATTTTTGCAATGGGTAGAGAAGCAAATGTACCTATAGTACCTATAGTTAGTTCAGCAAAACTGGCAATAGTTTCTAAAAAACTTGGAGCTTGTGCAATAATTGTTGAAAGCGGAGAAGCGGGCGGTCATCTTGGTACTACTGAGCCGATAAGAAAACTCATTCCTGAAATTAAACAGGCACTTGAGGCTACTCCTAACTATCCTGGTATAGATAATGTTCCTATTATTGCAGCAGGCGGAGTAACATCAGGCAAAGACATTTTGGAAATGTTAGAACTTGGTGCTGACGGAGTTCAAATGGCTACAAGATTCGTTCTTAGTCATGAATGTGATGTTAATGACAAATTCAAAGAACTTTATCTTGGCATTAATGAAGATGATATCGAGCTGATTCACAGCCCTGTAGGTCTTCCTGCAAGAGCTATAAGAACACCTTTAACTCAGAGAATTGCAGATGGTACAGTAGAAAAACCTTTAAAATGCGATGCATGCCTTAAACATTGTTCTCATGCTTTTTGTATAATTAAAGCACTTGAAGCAGCAAGAAACGGTGATATGGAAAACGGTTTATTCTTTACCGGCGGAAATGTTGTCAAATACAGAGATGTACTTTCAGTTAAAGAAATTTTTGAAAGATTTGAAAAAGAGGCTGAAGACTACATTAAAAGCAAACAGCCAAAAGAAGTCCAGCTTTCATAAGCTTTAATTGTATTTCAGAATATATATAAAGAGGGTTTGCTATTGCAAACCCTCTTTAATTAGGATATTAAACTTTTACACAATTCCAAATATCTTTAGATAAATAAAAATTGAGCTTAAAACCAGTATTACTCCGCTAAATTTCATCATATGTCCTGACATTGCTCTAAATATCAATAATTTTTTAAATAGAGATGTAAACAGTGCTGCTACTACCAGGATTACTCCTTGTCCAAGCGAATACAGGAATAAAAGCATTGCTCCTAGAAATATATTTGCCTTGATTGATGCATAAGCCATAATTCCTGCCAGAATAGGCGTGGAGCAAGGTGATGATGCAAAAGCGAATGCACCGCCAAGTAGGATAGGATAAACAATCATGCTATTATTCTTATTCTGCGGCATCTTTTTAATAATAGTCGGCATTGGGATTTCAATGATTTCCATTAAGCATAATCCCATTATCAATATAAGTGATGCCATAATCAGGCCCCATAATGGTCCCGCCTGAGAACCGTAAGCCTTTCCTACAACAGCAGAAATAACCCCGAATACTGTCAAAACTAATGATAATCCTAAAACAAAAGAGGCCACCTGAACAGCGGTTTTCTTCCATGTGTTTTCAGAAGAGCCACCGACATATCCGACTATGATTGGCAAAAGTCCCAGTGAACATGGAGATAAGGAACTCACCACACCGCCCACAAAGGCTAATAAGAGCAACCATATAGAATATTGTGACTGTAATTGTCCAGCAAAAAATTGATTAACTAGATTTTCCATTTATAAGCCTATTAAAATTCCTTTCGAGTTCGGTTTTTGTTAGTGCACCTTCAGTTTTTTTGAGTACTTTTCCGTTCTTATCCAGATAAACAAGAGTAGGAACAACTTTTACCCCATATTTTTTTACAAGTTTCTGATCTTCAGCATTGGCTGAAGTTATCATTATTTTTTTGAATACGATTTTCTTGTCATATTTAGGTTCAACCTGATCCATTACTTTTTTTAGTTCTTTGCATTCAAGACACATTTCAGAGCTAAAATCAATAACTGTAGGTTTTATTCCTGTTGCAATACTTGCTGTATCCTGAGTTGATGAATGTAATGAATAATACATTATGACAGGAACTATAAATATTGCCAGAATAGCTATTAAATTAAAATGTTTTCCCATTTAGTTATTTTCCTCCCTTATTAATTTATGTGCGCATTAATTTAAATACTCTATAAGTGTATTTATGATATCTTAATTAAACATCGTAATAATTAATCTTATGTTTAATAAATACTTCTAATATTATGAACTATATTTATATGTAATTAAAGAGAAAATTTATGCTTTTATTATGGTTAATTAAATTATTAATGAGTGATCCAAGGCAATTCTTCATTGTGCTTGCAATTTTGATTTTACCGCTTTTAGTTAGCGTTACTATACACGAATGGGCACATGGTATGACTGCGTATCTTTTTGGAGATCCGACTCCAAAAAGGCAGGGAAGATTAACTTTTAATCCATTTGCGCATCTTGATCCTATCGGAACACTGATGCTTCTTATTATTGGCATAGGTTGGGCAAAACCGGTTGAAATCAATCCTGATAATATTCACGGAAAGACAAAACTTATGTTGGTAGCTTTGGCAGGTCCGGGCAGTAATCTTTTACTCGCAATATTTTTTAGTCTTATTAATTATATCTTTATAAGATATGCAATTAGCAGTGGTATTGATATAGAAAGCAATTTGCCTATTCTGGTAATTACAATGTTAAAAATAATTGTTCAGATAAATATTATTCTTTGCCTGTTTAATATGATGCCCATTCCGCCTCTGGATGGCTCCAATGTTATTAAAGGATTGTTGCCTGATAATTTAGCTGAAGCTTATTCCCGACTTGCCCCTTACGGAATGTTTATTCTTTTACTGCTGCTTTTTACAGTTGGATTTAAGTTTATTTTTGTAGTGGCAAAAATTGTTGAAACATATATTTATCATGCGATTGAATACATAATGAAGCCTTTATTCGGAGTAATATAATCGAATAAACCAAGTTTTTAAATTTCTTCCTTTTGATAATTTATATCTGGGATATTTTAAGATCATCAGTCCCATTATTTGTTAAAAAGTTTTTTTGGATTTCTTCCAAAGATGTATTTTTCGTTTCAGGATAAATAAACAGGACAACGAAAAATTGAACTATCATCGTAATTGCAAAAAATACAAAAGGATAGCCGCCTGATTTTTCTGCCATAACAGGAAAAGTCCAGGAAACCAGAGCGCACATAAACCAATGAGTAAAACTTCCTAATGCCTGTCCTTTTGCTCTTACCAGATTTGGAAATATTTCACTCATGTATACCCATATAACCGCACCCTGAGAAAATGCAAAAAAGGCAATATAACTAACAAGTAGATATATTAAAAATGACTTATGCGTATTTGTAATTAATATTGCTGCAATTCCTGAAAGGCATATTGCTGTTCCTACAGATCCTGTTAAAAGAAGTTTTTTTCTTCCGATTTTATCTATTACTGACATTGCAATTATCGTAAACAGCAGGTTTGTAGCTCCTATAGCTACAGATTTTATATCGGCAGAAACCTTATCAAAACCTGCCATTGCAAAAATATCATTCAAATAATAAAGAAGCGCATTAATACCTGATAACTGGTTAAATATTGCAATAGAAATCGCTAGAAATATAGGAAACGAATAATTTTTACTAAACAAATTTTCTGATTTAGTCTGATTGCAGTTTTCAATAGAGTTTGTTATTTCCTCTAACTGTTTATCCGCATCTTTTTTATTCATAAGAGTTAAAATTTCCAGAGCTTCTTTCTTTTTGCTTTTCATTACAAGCCATCTGGGACTTTCCGGAATAAATAACAATAAAATAAAAAATACTAAAGCTGGCACTGCTCCTATTCCAAGCTTATAACGCCATTCAAAGACACCTAAATTTACCAATCCTATTATATAGTTTGAAAAATAAGCAACTAAAATACCGAACACAATATTAAACTGAAAAAGCCCTACAAGTTTACCTCTTAGATTTGCAGGAGAAATTTCTGCTATATACATAGGTCCTAAAACTGATGCTGCACCTACGCCAAGACCGCCTATAAAGCGAAAGAACACTAAAGAATACCAATTCCATGCAAAACTACATCCTAAAGCAGATATAAAAAACAAAAATCCTGTTATTTTAAGACAATTTTTTCTTCCCCAAATATTGCCGGCAATACCTGAAAATAATGCACCTATAATAGTCCCCCATAAAGCAATGGAAACCGTAAGACCTAATGAAGCTGCGTCAAGATTAAACAAGCTTTTTAGTGCCTGAGTAGTTCCAGATATTACAGCAGTATCAAAACCAAATAAAAGTCCTCCAAGAGCCGCAATAAATGCGCTTATTATTATTAAATGTTTACCTGATTTCATAATTTATACCCCAACATTAAAATTGTGAATTTTATCGTTATACATACAATTGTCATTGCGAGGATTTCGAAGAAATCCGTGGCAATCTATCCAATTTTCGCCTATTAAGTACAGACTTAATTGGTAAGATCCTTCGACTTCATTTTATTTCGCTCAGGATGACGGTTCAGGAATTTTTGGCTTTTATTAGTTACAATTTGAACACTTATTATAGTTATTGTCTAAAATTTCCGGTTATAAATCAAGTAATATTACTATATTTTCTATTCCTATAAAATAAAAGAAAGCTTTTTCAGCTTTCTTTTATTTAGATATCTTCCGGGAGATAAAACTGGCCTGAACTTAAAGCTTTTCTTACTTCATCATAAGTAAAATTACGACAATTACATTTTTGCTGGTACATTGACACAATCATTAAAATATCGTCAATGGAAAGCTTTATCATTCGTCTGCCATTTGGATTATCAAGAATATGCGCCATTTTTCAAACTCCACTAACTTCCCTGAATCATATTTAATGTATCGGTTAGTTAGTGAAAAATCTTTAATTACTGTAACAAAACTTAAGATTCGTCAAAATGTTGTTATTTCGTATCCTCTAAAAATAGTTCTCCAGTACTAGTTTTTACCTGATATAAAATGGTAATCTTGAAGTACAGGTTTATAGAATTGCTGGAAAAATTAAATGTTTAAATTTGCAAGATTTTTTTTCGCTGTTTTTTTAATCACGACTGTGATTCCTCTTGTACTGATGTTCATGTGGAATCATCATCAGATGGAACGGATGGATAGGGAAAGAGAACAGCATCTCCTAAATGTAGGAGTTAAACAGTTAGAACATACTATCAAGCAATATTTAAGGATAAAAGAAAGTTTTATATTAGAAAAAATTCAAAATCTATCTCCAGAGAAAATATCTTTAGAAAAAGTACAGCAAATTTTTCAAACGGATAAAGTGGAATGGATATACAATCAGCACATTGAAAAAGTAACATCGTATTATGATGTAATAAAACCAAGTTCTTCCCAAAAATCCGAATTATATGGAGTTACAATAGTACCTTTTGTATCGTCGAAAATTAAAGGAATTAAAATTTTAGAGAAAATAGATCTTAATCAGCTGCGCCCGGCGGGTCCTTTTAAAATGGAAATATATCTTGGAACAAAAATTAATCAGGATACACTTTTAGGAATTGTTCATGATCCTATGTTCAATCCGGATAATAATCCTATGCACATGCCGCCACCTCTTTTCGATAATAATCGTATGCCTCCGCCTCCATTTGATAATCACCGTTTATATATGCCGTCATCTCGTAAAGAAGTTACAAATTCTTCAATGGATAAAAATATAAAATATGAAAAGGTAAAGATTACCGATAATATGGGAAAAACAGTTGCTACTGTATTAATAAAATTTGGGATGCCTCCAAAACACCCAGGGCCGGCAAATCTTATTGAAAACGAATTCGGACTGATTATTTTACTGGCGGGATCTGTTTTAAGCTTGTTAATTGGATTTTATATAAATAAAAATTTTATAAATCCTCTATTGATTCTCTCTAATGCTTCAAAGCAGGTACAAAAAGGAGATTTATCCTTTGAATTAGATACACATATCAAGCAGGATCAGATACAAAATACATTTAACAATTTCAATCAAATGGTAAAAGGATTAAAAGAAAAAGAGGAATTAAGAAAAAGTTTTATAACAAGTTTAACGCATGATTTAAAAACCCCCTTAATCGCACAGGAAAGATCTCTTGAGCTGATTTCAAAGGAATTTGAAACTTTAGGATTAAAAGAGCCATATGAACTTGCTAAAGGAATAGAAAAAAATAATAATCATCTTTTGAGAATGGTAAATCTGATTTTGGAGTCATATAGATTTGACTCTGAAAATTTGAACCTTATAATTTCAAATATAAATATCTCTGAATTAATCGATAGTTGTTATGAAAAATTAAAACCGCTTGCTTCAGAAAAAAATATTCAGCTTGTAAATATGATTCCGAGAGATTTTCCTAGTATAAATGGAGATGTAACCAGTTTTAAAAGAGTTTTCTTAAATTTAATCTCAAATTCCATTGAAAATATTAATCATATTGGCAGAGTTGAAATAAGTGCAGACTCTTATGAGGATATTATAAAAATATACGTTAAGGATAACGGTTCAGGTATTGTTCAGGAAGATTTAAATTATTTATTTGACCGATACTATACAGGAAAAAGTGACGAAAGAAAATTAGGATCAGGTTTAGGTCTCTATGTATGTAAAAAACTGGTAGAAATTCATAATGGAGAAATTTCCGTTGAAAGTGAAGTCGACAAGTTCACGAGGTTTATTATTAAATTGCCGCTTGATTTTCACAAGTATGAGGATAAAAAGTAATGAGCATCAAAATATTATTGGCGGAAGATCACGAGCTTACACGGCATGGAATAGCTTTTGGACTGAAGAAATATGGAAATATAGAAATTGTAGCAGAAGCTACAAATGGGCAGGAAGCTGTTGAAATGGTTAATAAATACAAGCCAGATCTGGTTTTAATGGATATTATAATGCCTGTTTTAAACGGAATAAATGCTACAAAAGAAATTAAAGCTATTAAGCCTGATATAAAAGTAATTATGCTTACCTCAAATAATGAAAAAGAGAAAGTTTTATCCGCATTTAATTCCGGAGCTAATGCTTATTGCATGAAGACTATTAAGCTTGATGACCTTGTAAATATTATCAAGACTGTTATGGATGGTGCAGTATGGATGGATCCCAGTATAGCTGGCTATATTTTAGAGATTTTACAGTCAAGATCAATTATGTATGAAGCTCAAAAAGAAAATTATATTGAATTTAACCTTACAAATAGAGAAAAAGAGATTTTAACATTAATATCAGACGGTTTAAATAACAAAGATATTTCAGAAAAACTTTTTCTTTCCTTGTATACCGTAAAAAATCACGTGAGTAACATATTTCAAAAGCTTGCTGTAGACGATAGAACTCAGGCCGCTATTGTAGCTATAAAAGAGAAAATAATTTAACCGTCTCCAGCCTATCGCTTTACGATAGGCTGGAGATTTAAGTCAACCCAGTTCTTATACAATTTCACCATTGATAGAAATTGTATAATCTTTCACGATTATATTTTTTTGAGATCTTTTAAGAGCTTCCGTAACCACTGTGGATATTCCTGAGCAGCACGGTACTTCCATATGGACAATAGTTACTGATTTTATATCCTGTATATTGAATATTTCAGTTAATTTATCAATATACTGGTCAATTGTTTTATCCAGCTTTGGACAGAATACAGTTAAAATTTTTCCTTTTAAAAATCTGTTATGAAAATTTGGATATGCAAAAGGTGTACAATCAGCTGCAATTACAAGATCTGCATCTTTTAAATAAGGTGCGTTTGAATTTAGTAGCTGAAGCTGCACCGGCCAGTTTGATAATTTTGAAGCAGTATTTATATTTTCTGTTTCGTGAACAGGTTCTCTTGTTATAGTTTTTGTCATTGTTCCGGGACATCCGCAGGCTAATTTTTCCTGATAATCCGGTATGTTTATGTTGTTTTCTTTTAGAAAGTCAGTAGCCTGTCTTAAAAGTTCCTTTTCATTGTGGTCATTCAGATGTTTTAGATGAGCTTTTATGACATTATTTCCACCTTTTATAATGTTTTCCATTACCTTATATTCATCATAAGGTTCTGCTTCTCTTTCTTCGATAGACATTGCACCTGTGGGACATTCTCCTATACATGCCCCAAGCCCATCGCAAAAAAGATCACTAATCAGTCTGGCTTTCTCATCGATTACCTGAAGGGCACCTTCCGGGCATCCTGGAATACAATTGCCGCAGCCGGTACATTTTTCTTCGTTAATAGTTATAACTTTTCGTTTCATTCCTGACTCCTTATTGAATTATTCTTTTTCTGCAATTAAAAGTTTTTTAATAGATTCAAAATATTCCAGACCTATCTTTGGAAGATTGAATTTGTACTCGGACATTCTCCACTTTGTAACCAGCAATCTTAAAGTACCTAAAAACATAACTGTGATATGTTCAGCAGGAATATCTGACCTGATTTCATTTTTATTCTGACCATTGCTGGTAATTTCCAGTAATTTTTCCTGATGAAATTTCATCAGTGATTTGAGCTTTTGAGATAGATCAGAGTCGTTCCTAAATAGTTCCTCCGAGAAAATAATCGAAGAATAATCAGGATTATCCCAGAAAAACACACATCTCGATAGAAATATAAGCTGAAGCTTGTCAATGGATGTATTATTTGTTGCATCAATATCTGAGAGTGCTTTATTGGATTCCTGTTTAAAGAGTTCAAGTATTATATTAAGTATCTCTGACTTATTTTTATAATGTCTGTAAAGAGCCGGTTCAGAAACAGTTAGTTTTTCGGCTAACTTTCTCATAGTAAAACTTTGAATGCCTAATTGAGAAATTAATGAAACTGAGGCCTCAATTATTTCATTTTGTCTTTTTGATAATCCAATCATTTTCACTCCTATGTTAGTTATCGATAACTCACTAAATACTTTTATTATACTGAATAAAACCATCATGGTCTGTACGATATTCTATTCACAATTTTTAAATTATGTTAGTTATCGATAACTAACATAATAACATATCTGATATATTTTTCAACCCTAAAGAAAAACATATTAAAACATATTTAAAACGTAATACTTACTGATTTATTAAATTAGTAAGTTTGTTTGCAATTTAGTAGTTTTGTATGAGTTTAAATGCTCAAAAGCCTCTCAGTCACTGAGAGGCTTTTGAAATAATGTATTTTATAAAGCTTATTCTTAAGAAACGCTACATTTGCCGATAATTTCTTCAGCAATATTGTTTGGAACTTGTTCGTATTTTGAAAATTCCATACTGAATGTTCCACGTCCCTGAGTTTTGCTTCTTATATCGGTTGCATATCCGAACATTTCAGCAAGAGGAACTACAGCAGAAACTTTTTGAATATTTGTTCCTTCAATTGCTTCCATACCTTCTACACGGCCTCTTCTTCCTGAGAGGTCACCGATTACGTCACCAAGATATTCATCAGGAACTTCAATTTCAACTTTCATCATAGGTTCTAAAATTGAAGGAGAAGCTTTCTTTACGCCGTCTTTAACAGCCATTGAGCCTGCAACCTTAAATGCCATTTCACTTGAGTCAACGTCGTGGTAGCTGCCATCGAATAATGTTACTTTAACATCGATTACTTCATAGCCGGCAATAATACCACCCTGAAGTGCTTCTTCCATACCTTTTCTGGCTGGTTCGATGTATTCTCTCGGAACTACGCCGCCCACGATTTTATTTTCAAATTCAAATCCGCCACCTTTACCAAGAGGTTCGATGTAAATTTTAACGTGACCGTATTGACCGCGTCCGCCGGATTGTCTGACAAATTTACCTTCTGCTTCAACCCTTTTGTTAATGGTTTCTCTGTAAGCAACCTGTGGTTTGCCCACGTTAGCGCCAACTTTAAATTCTCTTAATAATCTGTCCACGATAATTTCAAGGTGAAGTTCACCCATACCTGAAATGATTGTCTGTCCGGTTTCAGGGTCAATTTTAACTCTGAATGAAGGATCTTCATCAGCTAATTTGCCAAGAGCAATTGATAATTTATCCTGGTCAGCTTTTGTTTTTGGTTCAATAGCAACCGAAATTACCGGTTCAGGGAAATCCATCGATTCTAGAATGATTGGTGCTTTTTCATCACAGAGTGTATCACCTGTTGTTGTATCTTTAAGACCTACAACAGCAGCTAAGTCACCTGCGCATACTTCATCTATATCTGTTCTGGCATCAGCCTGCATTTGTACAATACGGCTAATTCTTTCTTTTTTACCATTTGTTGCGTTCAATATATAGCTTCCTGCTTTAAGGACACCGCTGTATACTCTGATAAAGGTTAATCTGCCAACATAAGGATCAGTCATGATTTTGAAAGCAAGTGCTGCAAACGGTTCATTGTCATCACTTTTTCTTTCTTCTTCAACACCGGATTTTGTTATACCTTTAATTGCAGGTACTTCAATTGGTGATGGCATATAATCAATTACAGCATCAAGTAAAAGCTGAACACCTTTATTTTTGAAAGCTGTTCCGCATGTTACAGGAATGATTTTGTTTGAAATTGTACCTTTTCTTAATCCTCTTTTGATTTCTTCGACAGAAAGTGTTTCACCTTCCAGATATTTCATCATAAGCTCATCATCAGCTTCACATACAGCTTCTATAAGAGATTCTCTGTATTGAGCGACCTGCTCAAGCATATCTTCAGGGATACTGGTTTCAGTAACGATTTTTCCCTGTTCGTCTTCATATATATATGCTTTTTGTTCAATGATGTCTACAATACCTGTCATTTGATCTTCAGCACCAATAGGAAGCTGAATTGGATGAGCATTTCCCTGTAGTCTGTTTTTAATCTGATCTACAACTCTAAGGAAATTTGCTCCTGTTCTGTCCATTTTATTAACAAATACAATTCTTGGTACCTGATATCTCTTTGCCTGTCTCCAGACTGTTTCTGACTGAGACTGAACGCCACCTACTGCACAAAATACTGCTACAACACCGTCAAGAACACGAAGTGATCTTTCAACTTCTACTGTGAAGTCTACGTGTCCCGGTGTGTCAATAATATTGATCTGATGATCTTTCCATCGACTTGTTACAGCAGCGGATGTAATTGTAATGCCGCGTTCTCTTTCCTGTTCCATAAAATCTGTTACGGAAGTACCTTCATGTACTTCACCCATTTTATGGCTAAATCCTGTATAATATAAGATTCTTTCCGTTGTAGTTGTCTTACCGGCGTCAATATGCGCCGCAATTCCGATGTTTCTAATTCGATCTAAAGATGTATTTCTAGCCACAATTATGATCCCTTCTTTAAAAATTATTTGACTTGTTTTAATAAAGTATAAAAAAAAAATTAATTGCTAATATTTATTATTTAATTTTAACTTATATTTTAAATTTTTAAAACAAATTGATTTAAAAATTAAGATAATATCAGAAAGTGCTTTGTTAAAAGCCTGTTTGCATCAACCATTTAAGCCTTATCAGCTTAACCAGACTCCCACTCCGCACAAAGAATAATCTTAATTTTATAAATAAAGCACTAAATTATATTAATATCTATAATGAGCAAATGCTTTGTTTGCTTCAGCCATTTTATGGGTGTCTTCACGTTTTTTTACGGAAGCCCCTGTTCCATTTGCTGCATCCATGATTTCATTTGTAAGTTTATCAACCATTGACTTACCGCTTCTTGATTTAGCTGAGGTAATAAGCCAGTTTGAACCTAATGCCATACCACGATCAGGTTTAACTTCAATAGGAACCTGATATGTTGATCCACCGATTCTTCTTGCTTTTACTTCAACTAACGGTGTAGCATTTTTTAATGCTTTATTGAAAATTTCAAGCGGTTCTTCTTTTGTTTTCTCTTTAATTTTTTCAAATGAAGTATAGAAAATTCTTTCTGCAACGCTTTTTTTGCCGCGTCTCATTAATCTGTTTATGAATTTTGCTATATCTACGCTGTTAAACATTGGATCTGCCAATGGGACTCTTTTTGGGGGTTTATTTCTACGTGACATATTTATTTATTCCTTATTTTTTCTCTTTTTTTGCACCGTATTTACTTCTGCTCTGAGCTCTGCCTTTTACTCCGGCTGTGTCAAGTGTACCACGGATGATGTGATATCTAACACCAGGAAGGTCTTTTACCCTGCCGCCACGGATTAGTACTACAGAGTGCTCCTGAAGATTGTGACCAACTCCAGGTATATATGAAGTAACCTCAAAACCGTTTGTTAACCTGATTCTTGCAACTTTTCTAAGTGCTGAATTCGGTTTTTTAGGAGTGGTTGTGTAAACCCTTGTACAAACACCACGTTTTTGAGGACAATTTGTCAAAGCTGGTGACTTTGTTTTAACTGTGATTTTCGTGCGTTCTTTACGAACTAATTGACTGATTGTAGGCACTTATTCCTCCTTGTTTATTTGTGCGAATAATTAAATATAATTACATGAATAATTAATTAATAGAACAACAAAAGTTGACTGTCAACTTCCATGATAATATTTAGATATTTTCCCTGTCGGGATTTAGTATAACTGGAGCGTAGGAGATTCGAACTCCTGGCCTCTTCAATGCCATTGAAGCGCGCTACCAACTGCGCCAACGCCCCTTTTTAGTTTGTGTTATTTCTTTTTTAAAATATTTTTTGCCATGAAAGATATAACATAAACTTTATTATGACAGGGACATGGAAGATTTCAAGTAAAAATTTAATTCTGTCAATTTTAAATAATCTGTTGTACAACTATACTTATAAAACTTGTTTTAAATTTGTAACAAATTATGAACACATTTCACTTACCGGAAAATGAATTAATCAAAATTCGCAATGTATTGAATAAACCAGATGGTATAATTGCTTTCCCGACAGATACCGTGTGGGGAATGGGCTGTCGTATAAACAATAAGAGCGCTGTCGACAGAATTTATCGCATAAAAACCAGGTCAAAAATTAAGCCGCTCATATTACTAGGAAGTAAAATAGAATATTTAGTTCCTTATTTAAAAGAAATTCCGGAAAAAGCATGGGAAATAATAGATAAATATTTACCGGGTGCAGTTACGCTGGTTTTGCCAAAAAGTGAAAAAACACCCGATTATATAACATCCGGATTTGATACAGTTGGAATAAGAATACCTGATAATCCTCCATTTGTTGATTTGCTCGAATATGCGGTGGATGGTCATGTTCTGGCTACCACTAGCGCAAATATTTCTGATACTGCATCATCTTTGACAAAAGAGGATGTAAAAAACTCTTTCGGTGATTCTGTAGATTATATACTTGATGATTATGGATTTCCATGTAAAGGCATAGAATCAACTGTCCTGGCTGTTGATATTTCAGGAAAAATAACCATATTCAGGCAGGGAGCTGTCGAGATTAAAATATAAACTTAGGGTTATAATATTAATGAAAATATATAAAGGGATAAAAAATGTCGAATCTTAACATTGCAATTGGATCTGATCATGGCGGATTTGCCCTGAAAGAAGTTATAAAAACATATCTCGAAAAAAATAATTATGATTTTAAAGATTTCGGTGTCTATAATGGCGAAAAGGCAGATTATCCTGTTGTGGCAAAAGAGATTGCCGGTCTTGTTGCAGACTGCAAATTTGACAAAGGTATTTTAATCTGCGGCTCCGGGCTTGGAGTTGCCATTGCTGCAAATAAAGTCAAAGGCATCAGGGCTGTTACATGCCATGATACGTACAGCTCAAAAATGAGCAGAGCTCATAATAATGCAAATATACTTACGATGGGAGGCAGAGTAGTTGGTCCAGATCTGGCATGTGATATTGTGGAAATCTGGCTAAAAACTGAATTTGAAGGCGGCAGACATCAAAAAAGAATAGAAATGCTTGAGGATCTAGTTTAAATTAACATTTAAATTCTTGGAACAAGTTTGTTTATAATATCGCCCCTTTTGCCTGTTGAAAATTCAAAATCAAATTTATAATCTTTCAAGGGCTTAATATCAAGAATTTTATCGGGAGCTGAATTTAAAAGCGTTTTACTTAAGTTGTTTGCCATTATTTCAGCTTTATCAATATCTTCGGGTGAAACTTCCTTGCCCTGTTTTCTTAAAGTACGAATTTTATTTTCAAGGTCTGCCTGTTCTTTTGGAAAAACACCTTTTTTTAAATGAACATCATAGGCTTCTCCTGTTGATATTCTTTGAATTATAAAACCATCACCAATTTTGGGGTCAATACTGAGCGTTCCAAAATTAATTCTTGCTCCTGTCATCGCTGATACTGTATCAACCCAGCAGGGGCCGTTTTTTGAAACGACTCTTAAATCTGTCCTGTCTATGATTCCATCCGGAAATAGCTTTTCCAGAACGGCTTTTATTTCTAGATAAGAAATGACAAGCCCGTCACAAAGATGGCCATGAATTAACGCAATATCTCTTAACGATAATTCTTTTGTTTTTTGAGCATATCTTCCTAATGCACTTTCTGTATCAAGAACTTTTACAGGCTTGTTATACTGGCTACTTGCAGCCCAGTCAGGAAAGTACCATTCAGTTGCCATTTTTTTCTTATAACTACAGGAAGTTACTGTGGATACTATAAAAACTAATATTAAAAGTGAAATAATTTTATTTTTCATTTTTATTCCTTAGAGCCTGTGCGGCTATGTTTTAAAATGTGTACCTTTATTGATGTAAGGGCTCGTGTCCTGAGACTTCGCTCAGGATAAACTCCGCGGCTTTGCCTAACTCGTTCTTATAATGAAAATCCAAAAATATGATTGGCTATAAAGTAAATACCTGCAAAAATAAAAATTACGCCTGTAATTTTTCTCATCCAGAACTCGAATTTAACAAGGCCGTTATATGCTTTTCCTACTGAATTCATACTAAACGCAATTAAGACTGCAAAAAGTACAACAGGCAGTCCTGTTCCTATGCCATACACAAGAGGGAACAATATTTTTGAGTTATGTTCAACAGATAATGGAATAAGACTGCCAAAGAATAGAGCTGCTGAAATCGGACAAAATGACAGTGCAAATATAATTCCGAGTAATAAAGCTCCTATCGGTCCAAAGTCCTTGATTTTATCTTGTAATCCCATATGAGAAATTCCTGCGGAAAAGTTTATTTTTACTATCTCTAAAAGGATTATACCAACCAGAATTAAAATAGGACCTAATATTACATTTATATATTGCTGAAGAAAATTGGCAATTGAAGGTACTGACAGCAAGCCAGTAACAATGACTATGCCTATAAAAACATAACTAAGAACCCTTCCGAATGTATAAAGAAACCCGGAAAGTACTGTTTTATAAGGACATGTTATATTTTTGCCTATGTAAGAAACAGCTGCAACATTTGTCGCAAGAGGACAAGGGCTGATTGATGTTAATATTCCCAGCCATAGAGCAGATAGTAATGCGAACAGCATTTTAACCTCCGATTTTTTTGATTTCTTTTGTTATGTATGATTTAAACTCCTGTTCATTATTGAGTTTGGTCCAAATGCCGCTCAGATTTTTCCATTTAACCTGTTTTCCGTTTTTTACTTTAGATAAAACAACCGATTTGGTATAAAGCTTATAATCTTTGGCATAGTGTTTATTTTCCGGTTGATCAAGATTAACTGCTTTAAATTCAACATTATTGCTGTTTAAAGAATTAACAGCTTCTTTTGTATAAGCTTCAATCTTTTTGCAGCTTACGCATCTTGGTTTTCCATAAAAATAATATACTATAATTTTTGAACTGGATTTAACTTCAGACTTTACAGGTATGATTTTATCTTCAGAGCCTGCAAAAGAACATGTTGTCAATCCGAAAAAAAGAGTTATTACAAGTATAATTGAAAGTATTGTTAATAATCTGTGTCCTTTAAACATGATGACCTCCTCTTTTTATAAATTTGTATTTAATTTATCTTTAACCTTTTTAATTATTTTTTCAATAACCTCTCAGGTTGTTTTAATGTTTGTTTCTAAACTAAATATTTTTTGATTTCATCCACTGATGGAACCTTTCCTGTAACTTTAACTTCGCCATCAACAGCAAGACCTGGTGTCATCATAACTCCAAATTCCATTATTTTTTGAATATCGGTAACTTTTTCAAGTTCGTATTCAATGCCCATAGAATCAGCAGCTTTTTTGGCTGCTTCAGCAAGATCACTGCATTTTTTACAGCCTGTACCTAAAATCTGTATTTTTTTCATATTATTCTCCTTTGAAAAATTTCTTTCTAAACCATAATGATAGATTTACAAGATTAATCATGACAGGTACTTCTATTAATGGACCTATAACAGCAGCAAAAGCAGCACCTGAATTAATACTGAATACTGCTACGGCAACTGCTATTGCAAGCTCAAAGTTATTACTTGCAGCAGTAAACGATAATGATGTGGATTTTGAATAATTAGCACCCATTTTTTTACTTAAGAAAAAACTGATTATAAACATTATTACAAAGTAAATAAAAAGAGGGATTGCTATTCTTACTACATCCATTGGGATTTGAACAATAAGATTTCCCTTTAAACTAAACATTACGACTATAGTAAATAATAAGGATATTAGTGTAATAGGACTTATTTTTGGTATAAATTTATTGGAATACCAGTCAAATCCTTTTGTCTTTATTGCAAAATGACGAGTTAAGAAGCCTGCAATAAAAGGAATACCAAGATAAATAAATACACTTTGTGCTACTAATCCTGTATCAACATGAACTATGCTGCCTTTGAGTCCAAAGAATGGCGGCAGCACTGTAATAAAAAACCATGCAAAAACACTGTAGAAAATGACCTGAAATATACTGTTAAATGCGACCAGTCCGGCACAATAATCTCCATCGCCTTCAGCAAGAGAATTCCATACAATAACCATGGCAATACAACGTGCTATACCTATTAAAATTAGACCTGCCATATATTGTGGATAGCCATGAAGAAAAATTACAGCCAGCAAAAACATTAATACAGGACCAATAATCCAGTTCAGTATTAATGAAAGGCTTAGAACCTTTATATCTTTGAATACCAGATGAAGATCTTCATATTTAACTTTTGCCAGAGGCGGGTACATCATTAATATAAGCCCGATAGCTATAGGTATATTTGTTGTGCCTACCTGAAATCTGTTTATAAAGCCTTCTACTCCGGGAATAAGATAGCCTAATATTATTCCCAATGCCATAGCCGAAAAAATCCAGATAGTCAGATTCCGATCAAGAAAATTTAGTCCACACCTTGCAGAATTATTCATATTACATTCCCTTTTATAACTAAAATCTACTTAACTGCCTTTATATGTGCACCGGCAAAAGCACCATCAACCAGATCCAGATTAATATTATTAAATTTGTATATAGATTGCTTTTCTTCCATTAAACTCTGAATTATAGCCTTTGTATAAACATGAATAGGCTCAATCTGAATATTCTTAAACCCTAAATCTTTTAGAATATCTGTATATGCTTCTGTTGAGATAGTACCTGCTATACAGCCAGCCCATAATTCAGCCTTTTTTTTTATTTCAGGAGAAACATCTCTAAGTGATACTACGTCAGCTATAGCTAATCTGCCACCAGCTTTTAAAACCCTGTATGCTTCTGAAAGAGCTTTCTTCTTGTCTTCAGACAAATTTATAACACAGTTTGAAATTACTACATTAACAGTTTCATCCGGCAAAGGTATATTTTCGATATATCCCTTGATAAATTCTACATTTGTAACGCCCATTTTATCTTTATTTTTGTTTGCAAGAGAAAGCATTTCGTCAGTCATATCAAGGCCGTATATTTTACCTGTTTTGCCAACATATTTTGATGACATTAATACGTCAATGCCGCCGCCGCTGCCTAAGTCCAGCACAGTTTCTCCCTCTTTTAATTCGGCAAATACCAGAGGGTTAGCACAGCCTAAAGAAGCATTAACTGCTTCTATTGGTAAATCATTTAAATCAATGCCATCATATATCCTTGATGTTTTACTTATTTCATCGCAAGCGCAGCTGCATTTATTACCCTTGCTTACGTCACTTGCAATACCGCCATAAAATTCTTTTACGGTTTCTTTAATATCAAATTCCATAAAAATCCTCCAATAAAATAAATTAATTGAATATTAACATACTATATGATAAAATTGCAATATGGTCATATAGTTATATAGAATCAGAGGTTTAAAAAATGAATAAAGAGTTTTATAAAATGAAAACTGACATTATAAAAGCATTAGCTAATCCTGTAAGACTTATGATTGTTGATTGTCTTCTGAGTGGTGAAAAAAGTGTTACAGAAATAATTGCAATAACAAAGGAAGAACAATCAAATATTTCAAAAAGTCTTGGAATACTAAAGGCACACGGGCTTATAAAAGATAGAAAAAAAGGAATGAATGTTTATTACAGTCTTAAAGTATGTTGTATGAGAGAATTTTTTAGCTGTTTAAATAATATCATTCAGGATAATTTTAAGTACCAGCAAGAATTAGTCAATTCTTCAATAAAAGGAGAGTAAATTATGTTTGATATATTTAAACCCATAGAATGGCTTGCAGATTTTATTGTTTATAATCTTTTGCATCTTTCTGCCAAAACAAATCTGGGTACGAGCCTTCATTTTTTTATATATGACACTATAAAGATTTTTATACTGCTTCTTGCAATCAGTTTTGTTGTGGGAATCATCAAGAGTTACTTTACTCCCGAAAATACAAGAAAGTATTTAACAGGAAAACATACCGGAGTTGGTAATGTTCTGGCTGCTATGCTTGGTATTGTCACTCCATTTTGTTCATGCTCCGCCTGTCCTTTGTTTATTGGCTTTGTTGAAGCAGGAATACCTCTTGGTGTTACTTTTTCATATCTGATTGCTGCACCTATGATAAATGAAGTCGCTGTGATACTGCTCTGGGGATTATTTGGAATAAAAGTTACCGGTATTTACATTCTTTCAGGACTTATTATTGCAGTTTTTGGTGGCATGATTATCGGTTTATTAAATCTGGAAAGATACATTGAACCGTTTGTTTTTCAGACAAAAGTCAAGTCCTGTTGTGCTTCCGGAAATAATGTAACCTTCAAAGACCGTATTCAGGAAGCAAAAGAAAGTGCATGGAGTATATTTAAGAAAACATGGCCTTATATACTGGCAGGTGTCGGTATAGGTGCCTTTATTCATGGTTATGTTCCAACAGGCTTGCTGGTAAAATATGCAGGGATTAATAATCCTCTTGCAGTTCCACTGGCAGTTTTGCTTGGTGTTCCACTTTATGCAAACGTAGCAGGAGTATTACCGATTACGGAAGTCCTTGTTAAACAAGGATTACCAATAGGAACAGTTCTTGCTTTTACAATGGCTGTTACTGCAATTTCTCTTCCTGAAATGCTGATATTAAAACGAGTATTAAAATTGCCTCTATTGGCTATATTTGTTGCAATTTTAACAAGTGCAATAATATTTACAGGTTATTTGTTTAATTTTATTCTCTAAAATCTGATAAAATTATTTCTGTCTTATTAACATTTGTAAAAAAATAATTATTTTCTCCAAAAAACAAGCAAATTAAGATTGCTTGTTTTTTTATAAATAAAACAATAGGTTAGTAAGGAAAAAAATATGATTAGTCAGGTAAATGGTAGCCACGCTTCTGTTATTAATGAGATTCAAAGTAAAAATCAAAAAGAACAACCAAAAAATACTGCAGTGCCTTCAAATTTACCGGATAGCGAGCCAACAAATGTCCATAGAATCTATTTTACTCCTAACTATAATGATGATATTGAACAGTTAAAGAAAATATCAGGTGCAATCAGCAGAGGACAAATTCCATCTGAAACAGACGTTAATTTAGTAAGAAAAACTTTAATTACCGCAAGAATTCCTGCTGATTCCTTTAAAATAAATCTCTCCTTGAGATGTTACGGTGATATGGTAGCAAAGAAATTTATTAAATCCTGTACTAATGAGGAAATCAGTTTTATTAAACAGGCGGTTCTTTGCAGAGATAATTATAAAAATAATCCTAAAATTTTATATATAAGTAATCCTGCAATAAAAGCTCTAGGTCAGGTTGCTGAAGCCGGGAACTTAAAGAACTTTGAACCGGATATAAAAAACATAATATTACGGGGATTAAAGTCAAATGATAAATTTGAACTGGGAATATCTGTAAAAACATTGGGGCAATTGGCTGAGGCAGTCCTGTTGGATAAAGAAGATATTAATTCTCAAACTATCGTAAGTTTAAACAAAATTATAAATGCAGGTAATCATATACTAGATATTCCTGTAAGTGATAAATTAAAACATAAAAGTTCTGCAGTTAAGACATTGGGGCAATTTGCAGATGCGGGTTTAGTTTCAGATATTAACCCTGAAACATTACAAAATTTAATTAAAATGATTAGTTCAAAAGACAATATAGAAGTCAGTTCAGCACTGAGAACAGTCAGCCAACTGGTAAAAGCCGACATAATCAAAAAAGATGACTTAAATAATTATGTAATTAACAAGATATTTGTTCTGACCAAATCAGACAATGCTACTGTCAGAGATACAGCAATAAGAACAATTGGCGATAGTTCTGTTAAAAAAATTGTAACCAATGAGGATATTCCGAGTTTTGTCTTTACCAAAGTCTATGAGGTTATCAAGACAGGCGGCGAATGTCAAAAAACAAATGCTATGTTTGTCCTTAATCAACTTGTAGAATCTAACACACTGGAATGGGTATATAGTGATACCGTTGAAAATATTGTTAAAACTATTAAAACTTCATCAGGTACACTTAAAAATGTCGCAATGATGACTTTTGGGCAAATTGCAGAATCAGGATTATTAAACAAAAAATTTGTTACCGATGAAAATTTAAACGCACTGTTTTTAGCGTTAAACGGTGATAGCAGTGAAAGATGCCACGCGATGAAGGCTATTGGACAACTGGCTGAAGCTGATTGTATTGATAAAGAAATGAATTCCGATATTGTCAACGGTGTTAAAAAATCCATATTAGACAGGAATTTTTCAGGTCTTAATAAAAAGCAAGCCGCAATAAGAGAGCAGGAAATTGGTATAGCAATCAAAACTTTTGGGCAAATGACTAAAGTAAAAGGTTTAGTTAATAGATCGGATCTGGATGATCAGTTATTAACACAATTTGCTGCAGATATGGGTAATAAAAATGAAATTATAAAAAATTCTGTAATGACAACTATTGGAAATCTGGCTAAATCACATCTGTTAAAAAATAATGAATTTATAAAAAATAAAACTCTGGATATTTTATTGAATTCGCTAAATTCAGAAAATCCTATGACATCCAGGTCATCAGTTAGAACAAATACAAATTTGATAGATAATAATATGATTAAAAAAAGCGATATGCCGGAAGAATATATAAATCAGGTATTAGCAAAGCTGGGGACAAGCAAGGATCAGGAAAAAAATAATATAATTTTGGCAATAGAAAAAATGATACAGGAAAAATTTGTTAATAAATATCAGTTTGAACAGTTTAATATCGTAGATACATTAATTGATTTAACAAAACCGGCTGCAGAAGAAAATATTAATGGCATAAAAATAAACGGATCTGCAATTAAAGCTCTTGGCAGTGCAGTAGGAATTTCAGGACAACATTCATTGGAAAGTAAATATTGCTTCCTTTCCAGAGAACAAATCTCTGATGATTTATTAAATAATCTTTATACAGCAATAAAATCAGAATATCAGCAGCTTAAGAATATAGGGATAAAGACACTGGGCCAGTTTGCAGGTGCAAAATATTTATCTAAAAATACTGCAACATCATCTGATCACAATGTCCCTTCAGAAATACTTGATTCTATTGTTGATGGAGTGTTTTCAAAGGATCATTACCAAGCTTCAACCTGTGTTGATACTTTAAATAATTTAACTTATAAAGGTTACATTTCCAAGGGCTATATAAAAAGAAACCAGGGAAAAATAGTTAGGATGATTAATTTCCTGCAGGATGCAGCTAGAGACTCGTCCAGTAGCAGTTTGCAATTTTGTCGTTCAAGAGCACTTCCTGTACTCAAAAGGAATCTGGTGCTTCGTTAAATAACAGGAATCATGCAATATTAATAAAATCTAATAAAAATAATGGAAAGCTCATGTATTGACTCTTTAAACTGTTTTATTGCGGAGATTTTGCTTAAACTTATACTCCTATGCCAACCATCTAACTCGTCTCCACTTCTATTTATCAATAAGTTTTTCTTTTTTTCTTCTTTTTATTAAATTAAAACTATATCATCTACAATCAGAGTATGAGTTTAAGCAAAATTGTAGCTTTAAAACAGTTTATTAGAGTCAGTAATGAGCGGTGAATACAGCAAATTTTTTGTTCCCCCTTGTGGGGTGAACTCTGACGGAGAATTATTTCTTAAATATCAGTCATTATTTCAGAGTGAATTAAAAAAATTTGTGATTCAATCTTGAAGTTTTCAATATAAAACTTTTTAAATTTTATTTCTTATATATCCTATCTTGCAATGGTTTTACAGATTTGCTGTAAGATCCCTGTAAATAAGTCATGATAAATTGACTTTAGAAGTAGCGGACAAGATTTTAGCTGATGGGCAGGACTGCCCATTCTACTATTCTATTACTATTGCTTCGTTAAATTATTCATTATAAATTGTTTTTATAATGGGTTATTATTTAAAAATACATGTTAAGAATTCATAAAGTTTTTTTAATAAAGATAAAAAAACTTTTTACTTACAACTCTGTTTCTAGAAAAATAGAGATACACGGATAGAATAATTTGGAGAGGAATTTATGGAAATAGAAAGAATCAGACAATCTGATCCTGAAGTGGCAGATCTTGTCCTTAAAGAACTTGATAGACAAAGAAATACAATTGAATTAATAGCAAGCGAAAACTTTACCAGTCCGGCTGTTATAGCAGCAGCAGGAACTGTACTTACAAATAAATATGCAGAAGGAAAACCGGGAAAAAGATTTTATAACGGTTGCGAAATCGTCGATGAAATAGAAACCCTTGCAATAGAAAGAGCTAAAAAATTATTCGGAGCTCAACATGCCAATGTTCAACCACATAGTGGCGCCCAAGCTAATATGGCAGTTTTTGTTTACTGCCTTAAAGCTGGAGATAAAATACTTGGTATGGATCTCTCGAACGGCGGTCATCTAACCCATGGTTCTCCGGTTAATTTTTCAGGTTTATACTTTGATGTTGCAAGTTATAAAGTTGACAGTCAGGGTTTTATTGATTATGCAGACGTTGAAAAAATGGCACTTGAACATAAACCTAAACTCATCATCTGTGGAGCAAGTAATTATCCAAGAATTATTGATTTCAAAAAATTTAGGGAAATTGCAGACAAAGTAGGTGCTTACTTAATGGCTGATATAGCTCATATTGCTGGCCTTGTAGCAACAGGGCTTCATCCATCGCCAATAGGAATTGCAGATTTTGTCACAACAACTACTCATAAAACACTGAGAGGACCAAGAGGCGGGTTAATTCTTTGTAGTGAAGAACATTCAGCAGGTATTGATAAGGCTGTATTCCCCGGAGTTCAGGGTGGTCCTTTAGAACATATTATTGCTGCCAAGGCTGTTGCTCTTCATGAAGCACTTCAGCCGTCATTTAAGCAGTATGGGCAAAATATTATTGATAATGCAAAAGCTCTTGCCGAATCTCTTGTCGATAATGGCATGGACCTTGTTAGTGGCGGAACAGATAATCATGTAATGACTCTCGACCTTAGAAAAACAGGTCAAACAGGCAAAGATGTTGCAAACCTTCTTGAAAGAGTCCATATTACTGCAAATAAAAATACTGTTCCTGATGATCCAAAAAGTCCTTTTGTAACAAGCGGCGTTAGACTCGGAACTCCAGCTGCTACTACAAGAGGATTTAATACTGCTGATATGAAAATTGTGGGTGAAATAATAGCAGATGCAGTAAAAAATTCTGATAATGAAAATAAAATTGCAGAGCTAGGAAATAAATCTTTAGAATTATGTAAAAAATACCCACTTTATCCTAATATAGTGTAAAATAAATGTGACTTGGGATTAGACTCAACTAAATTGGTTTTCGGTTCTTTGTTTGGTATTACTTATTTAAAGTTAATGTATTACCGAAAACATAATCTCACTTTAATTTGTGACAAGTATAAAAAACGGAGGTAACGGGGCTATAATTCCGATTCATTTATCTCATATTCTTGGATTTATAATATCCTTTCTGCTGGCAATAATTATTGTGCCATTAGTTAGATTTTTCTGTATTAAAAAAGGCTTTGTGGACATACCCAATGACAGAAAGATTCACAAAATACCTATCCCAAGACTTGGTGGCGTAGCAATATGGCTTTGTACAATAACAACATTTATAATCCTTGTTCTTTTAAGTTGGGATTATCCTCATGGAAATGGACTATCAGGAATATTGCTCGGCGGAAGTCTGATGTTCCTGCTTGGATTTGTCGATGATATATATGATTTAAGTCCTAAATTTAAACTCGGTATTCAAATAGGTGCAGCACTTATAGCTTTTTTACTGGGTGTAAAAATAGATGCTTTATTTAATCCATTTGGAAATCCTATCCCGTTGGGGTTATGGAGCTTTCCGCTTACAATGATCTGGCTTGTCGGTATTAGTAATGCTATGAATTTTATTGATGGAGTTGATGGCCTTGCAGGCGGCGTCTCAACTATCAGTGCAGTTACTCTCGGAGTTGTAGCCATTTATACTCAACAGCCAATTAGTGCCCTTGTTGCAGCTATTATGGCTGGATCAATGCTTGGATTTTTGCTATTCAATTTTCATCCTGCAAGAATATTTATGGGAGATTCCGGTGCGCTATTTTCAGGTTTCACGCTTGCAGCCCTTTCGGTAACCGGTGTGCTTAAGACAGTTACAGTTACAATGCTTCTCCCTATTATGATCCTTGCTGTTCCTATTATGGATATATCTTATTCAGTGCTCAGAAGAGTATTCAAAAGATCAAACCCGTTTATTGCTGATTCTGAACATATTCATCATAAATTGATCAAAGCAGGCCTTTCTCATAACCGTACGGTTATTATATTTTATCTAATATGTACGGCAGCAGGCTCAATTGCTACGATATTTGTTGGTGCATCAAGGTTGTACGCTGTTATTGTTATAGCAATACTTTTCATAATGCTAATACTGGCGCAGCTATCAAAAACTAAAAAGCTCAACGAACTTCAGGATAATATTGTTTCAAAAACTGAACTGAGCAACGAATAAGATATTATAAATATAATATTTAGCCGGACTTGCTCCGGATTTTTTTGTATTCTGTAAGAATGCAGAAATTCCTCATTGTCTTAATCCAGCTGTCTAATTGCATCTTGCTAATTACTAAATATTATTAATTAATGCAATTAGAGGGGGAGTATATAGAGAAATGATAAAAGACACTGAGGAAAATACTGTCAGCTGCGAAATACAGCAACAAAATCTTAGTAAATCCGGCGTTGCAACTTCGCAAAACTCCATAACATGTTCGGTTCAAAAGGATAGACAATTAAAACCAGCTAAGAAAATATTGTCAAAAACAAAATCTGCAATTAAAAGAGTTATAAATAATCTTTATTATATGAATTTAGTGCCCGGGAAGGGTTCTACATGCCCTATCTGTGACACAACTTCACGAAAGTTTATACCTTATATTCCTAATACTAAAGTAAATGCCAGGTGTCCAAGATGTAAATCTCTCGATAGACATCGATTATTATGGCTATATTTTAAAGAAAACCCTGAACTGTTTAAAAAAGAGATGAAGATTCTTCATTTTGCACCTGAACCTTGTTTTGAGAATGAATTTATCAGAATGAAAGGTATAAATTATATAACAGCCGATCTTGATCCTGCAGCTGCAATGATTCAAATGGATATTACCAGTATTAATTATGAAGATAATCATTTTGACGCAATAATATGCAATCATGTTCTGGAACACGTTGAAAGTGACATAAAGGCTATGCAGGAATTATACAGAATTTTAAATACCGGAGGATGGGCAGTTTTGATGATTCCGGTTGATATTAACAGACAGGAGACCTATGAAGATTTCAGCAAGGTTACCCCTGAAGAAAGATTAAAACACTTTGAACAGGAAGACCATGTTAGAATTTATGGACTGGACTACTCTGACAGGCTCAGAAGTGTTGGTTTTGAAGTATCTGCTATTAATTATGCCCGCATGCTTGATGATAAAATTCTGAATAAACATAAATTAAAGGATGAAATAATCTATCTTTGCAGGAAATAATGTTTATTATCCGGTGATTATAGCTATAGGATATTTAAAAAATTTTATTTCCATTGGCGATATGAACTTGTATTGTTCGCCATCCAGTAATAATTCTATTTCATCTTCAAATTCCAGTTTGATTTCTTTCATCTGTTTCCATGCAAGCGCATGATCCTGCAATATACGATAATGCGCGTGATATTTTATCATTACTTTAAATATTTCCAATAATTTTAATCTTGAATGAAGATAAATAACAGAAAACTCGTTTTTCTTCTCCAGATTAATATCACTTTTTTCCAGATCTTTGCTTATCAAACTTGCATTGTTTATAAGCAGGTAATTTGTCCTAAAATGATTGCCGTTAAAGATAAATTCTTTTCTTTTTATCAAAAATGATTCCCAGTACTGCATTAGATATTTAGTAAAACCTATTAAAAAGGCACTGCGTCCAAATAAATGTTTTGCAATTACCGGAGTGATCTGTAAAACCTGACTCGCTACTCCATATAAAATTCCGGTTGCAAATTTGAATTCATCATTTATTATTCCAATATGTTCATAATAAATTTTTTCATTGTTCAAAATTAACTCTGCGGATTTACACAGAGAAATTGGAATATTCAGGGATCTGGCAAATTCATTCGCTGTACCGCCCGGAATAATCCCGAATAAATAACCTTTAAATGCTTCATCAGGTATGCTGTTTATGACATTGTGAATTGTACCGTCTCCACCGGCTATAATAAGGATTTGTGGATGACTGTCTTCCGGCACATAGGTTTTAAGAAATTCTGTGTCTATAATTTCAAGGTTGCAAAGTGAATTTTTGCAAAAAATTTGGTATAACCTGCTGATTCCGGATTGAAATCTTGTGTCGAAATCAGGATTTACATATAAAAACAGTTTTTGTCGCTTCATAATTATTCTTTTATCTTTATTCTGGTTTAATATCTCCAGGTTTACCTTGACAGAGGCTCATTATTCCCTTGTCATCCCTTGTAGCTGAGAGGTCGTTGATTAAACAGGTAACAAGACAGTTATTTACTACCCATCCCCAACCCCTTCCCTTCAAAGGGAAGGGGTTAAGTGGTTTTTTGACCTCACTCGCTTCGCTCGTTCGGCCATTATTTTAAAACGAGTTAATTTTTTATTCCTTACTTATGATGTAATACAATAAAATTGTAAAAAACAGCATAATTATTTGTATTCCCTTTAAAGACAAATTTTTTTATATTATAAATTTTATAGTTCAGTTTAAATATAATTATGGAAAATAAAATGGTGAAAGAAAAAATAGTATTTTCCTGGAGCAGTGGAAAAGATAGTGCGTTAAGTCTATATGAGATTCAGGAAACTGATAAATATGAGATTGTTTCGCTGCTAACAACAGTATCAGAAGAATATGACAGAATTTTTATGCATGGAGTTAGGAAAACCTTGCTTGATCGTCAGGCAGAGTCGTTAGGACTTCCTATTAATAAAATCTTTGTATCCTCCAGTCCTTCTAATGATGAATATGAAGCAAAAATGAAAGAAACACTTCTGGCTTATAAAGAAAAAGGGGTTAAAACAGTTGTTTTTGGGGATATCTTTTTAGAGGATTTAAAAGAATATAGGGAAAGTAAGCTTTCTTTAGTTGATATGAAAGGATTGTATCCTATCTGGAAATGTGATACAAAGGAACTTGTGAAAAAGTTTATAAATTCAGGTTTTAAGGCAATTGTAACTTGTGTTGACTCGAAAGTTCTTGATAAATCATTTGTCGGCAGAATTATTGACGAGGATTTTATCAGAGACCTTCCTGGAAATGTTGATCCCTGCGGAGAAAACGGAGAATTCCATTCATTTGCATATGATGGGCCTGTATTTAAGGAACAAGTTAAATTTACAGTTGGCGAAATAGTATTGAGAGATACTTTTTACTTCTGTGATTTATTGCCTGAATAAGGAGGTTACAAAAAATTCATACACATTTTTTAAAATCGGTCCATGTGTCATGCTGAACTGACTGCAATTCGAGGCGAGTAAGGGAGCCGTAGAATTATGTCCCTACCTGGAGTTTCAGCATCTATTGATACAGGGATCCTGAAATAATCCTGAAATAAATTCAGGATGACACAGTACGTAAGAACTTTTTGTTTGTTCCTTAGTTCGATTCGGTGCATAAATACTACTAAACCTCTACTTTTAGATTTAATAATCTGTGGGTAGAGGTTTAGTTTATGTTTTAAGTTTTAGAGTTTAGATCAATAACAGACTTGTTATGCTGCCGTCTTCTTGTTCTCAAGTTCTTTTTGTGCAGCTGCCATTACTGAAGTTGGAACTCTGTATGGTGAAGCACTGGTACAGTTTAAGCCGTATCCAAGAGCAGCTTTCACGCTATCGCTTTCACCGCCGTGTTCGCCGCAGATACTGAATTTAAATTTATCCAATCTGCCTTCTTCTTCAAGAACTGGTCTTGCTTTATCAATAGTTAGCTTCATTAACTGACCAACTCCTTCAGTATCAAGTGTATTGAATGGATCTGAATCCACTATTTTGTCATCTTTGTACTTGCCAATTATTTCACGAGTATCGTCTCTACTGAATCCCCATGTCATTTGAGTCAAGTCATTGGTTCCAAAACTGAAGAAATCACATTCTCTTGCCAGTTGATCAGCAATTAATGCAGCTCTCGGAGTTTCAATCATTGTACCAAATTTATAATCTACTTGTACTCCTTCTTCTTTCATCACTGCTTCTGCAACTGCTTTAACTATCTTTTTGGTTGATCTGAGTTCTTCAATAGTGCTTACTAAAGGAACCATTATTTCAGGATGAACTTCTGTGCCAGTTTCTTTCTTTGCATCACATGCCGCTTTTATTATCGCTCCTACTTGCATTTCAGTAATTTCTGGACGCATTAAACCTAGTCTGCAACCTCTTAATCCCATCATTGGATTTTGTTCTTTTAGTTGTTTTACTTTATCAAGAATTGCAGATTTTTCCTTTAATTCAGCTTCTATTTTTGTGGTATCAGAGAGTGAACCTTTTGACTTATCAATTTCATGTTCTAAATTATTGACTTCGATTAAAAGTTCGTCGTATTTTGGTAAAAATTCATGAAGAGGTGGATCAAGTAGACGTGCTGTTACAGGATTTTTACCTTCTGCTTTAAATATTTCTTTAAAATCGCCGTATTGCAGGTCGTAAAGCTTTTTAATAGCTTTTTCTTTTTCTTCTTCAGTATCAGCAAATATCATTTCCTGGATAGCATCAATACGATCATCGGTAAACATATGTTCCGTACGTGTAAGGCCGATTCCATCTGCACCAAGCTCCATTGAAAGTTTTGCTTCTTTTGCATTATCAGCATTGGCTCTAATTTGTACTTTTCCATTAATTATATCTTTCGCCCATTTAATGATGGTTTTAAAATCACCATCTATTTTTGGGGGTATTGTCTTGACTTTTCCTTCATAGATATTTCCGGCTGTACCATTAATGGAAACAATGTCACCTTTCTTAAATACTTTACCATTTTTAGTTGTTACGGTTTCATTTTCTATATCAACTTTGAGATCACTGGATATTACGCATGGTACCCCAGCTTGTTTGGCAAGTACTGCGGCATGGCTAACCTCACCGCCTGCAGTTGTAACAATACCTTTAGATGCAGTCATACCTGCAACATCTTCAGGGCTTGTTTCCGGTCTGAAAAGAATTACCTTTTCACCAGCTTCTCCACGTCTTTTTGCTTCAGTAGAATTGAATACAATTTCACCTGTTCCACAACCCGGAGAAACACCTAATCCATCTTTTATAATGGTTGTAGCCTTCTTTTCTTCTTCCGGATCAAAAATATCAAATAAAACTTCGCGTATTCTATTAGCTTCAATACGTTTAATTACTTCTTTTTTATCTATTTTGCCTGCATTGTAGAAGTTCATAGCTGTCTTAATTTGAGCCTGAGCGGTTCTTTTGGCATTTCTTGTCTGTAAGATATATAATTTATTATTTTCAATTGTAAATTCTATATCCTGTTCATCATTATTACGTTCTTTAAGACTTGCGGCAATTTGGCTGAGTTCTTTATAAACTTCAGGCATTTCAGTTGCGAGGGCTTTAATTGGTTTTGTCTTTCTGATTCCTGCAACAACATCTTCGCCCTGTGCTTTAGTTACATAGTCGCCGGATAACCCAGTTTCACCGGTATCAGGATTACAAGTGAAGAGAACACCTGTTCCTGAATTATCATTTAAATTACCAAATACCATTCCACAAACACTCACAGCTGTACCGAGGTCATCGGATATATTGTGTTGTCTTCTGTAATCTATCGCTCTCTTACCGTCCCAGGATTTAAATACAGCGTCAATAGCGAGTTCTAATTGTTTGTTAACATCTTGAGGGAAGTCTTTACCTGTCTGTTCTTTAACGATTACTTTATAATCATTAACCAGATTTTTAAGTTCACTAACATCCAGATCTGTATCTTCAACTTTCAGATCTTCAGGTATCTCCTTACCTTCAATTTCTAGTTGCTTTTTAATTTTTTCTAATTTTTGTTCTTTATATTCATCTAATTTTTTTGCAAATAAATCAATATCATTCCCTCTGCGGTCTTTCCCTTTTATATCGAGAACAATATTACTAAACATAGAGATAAATCTGCGGTAACTGTCATATGCGAATCTTTCATTACCTTCTGTTTGTTTTGCAAGCCCTTCAACAGTCTTGTCATTAAGACCAAGGTTAAGAACTGTATCCATCATACCTGGCATACTGACTGGAGCTCCTGATCTTACGGATACTAATAATGGATTATTATTATCACCAAATTTTTTATTTTCTGTTTTTTCAAGTTCTCTCATATGATTAAGAACTTTTGGCATTAATTCATCAGGTAATTTATTTTCTTTTTTATATAAATGGCAAACTTGAGTTGAAATAGTAAAGAAAGGAGGTACAGGTAAACCCATGCTTGTCATATCAGCGAGTCCAAAACCTTTACCGCCTAATGTAGCCTTGTCACTTTTTTGTCCTTCATCATTTAAATAAATGGCTTTGTCAATGTTTCCAACTTTTGAATCCAATCCTTTAAAGCTAACCTGACTAACTTTATCAGGTCTGCTTGTAAAGCAAACAGTATCACGCTGCAGTGGTGCTTGCATTTTTGGCCTTGTTAAAAAGGGGAAAGAATCATATTGAACTTTTGACATTCTTGATTTTTGTTGAGCAACCTTATTTTGATCAACGCTTCGAGGCGCTGATGCGCCTTGATAAAATATTCTCATACCTAACTCCCGTTAATTAAATTAATAAAAAAAGATTTACGTACTAACTAAAGTTGGTAAATGAAAATTGTTAACAGAAGAAAATATAAAAAATTTTGTATTTTAGTCAAAGACTATTCCAGTACTGGGTTATAAGATTTTAAATTCAATTTAATATTTTGTTATATTTTTATTTTCAAGTAATGTAACATAGCGTGTTTTTCATTAAAACTAAGATTTCAAGTAATAATTATAATAAATTGATATATATTATTTCAATTTTCTACAGTAAAAAGTACTTCTTTTTTTTATTTAAATAACGTAAGATAAACTTTGAGTGAGAGGTAAAGGAATTAAAAATGGATGCTGCAAATAATTTAGAAAACTTAGATAGCTTAGGATCGCAAAAAGAAATAGATAATTCATCTATGAAGCAATTCTTTTCAGATATAGGTCAGGATATAATCAAATATTTTCCTTCAAAAATATTTGGATCTTTTGGCAATCTGATTATGGTTGCTATTTATACCAATTTGCTTTCTCCGGCACAATATGGTATTTATATCGTTGCAACTGCTGTGTTAAGCTTTTTGTGTATTATATTCAGTGACTGGATAGGAATTTCAGGATTACGGTTTTTTACAGAAAACAAGTCCAAAGGCTGTATAAAATCATATTTTAGTACGCTTTTATTTTTACTTGTTTCAAACCTTATATTTTTGTTTATAGCAAGTTTCTTTGCATTTAACTTTATAACGTCGTATTTTAAGATTCCGTCGTTTATATTAATTGTGGTTTTACTCCTAATGATACCTGTTGCAGTTAGAGCTTTGCTTTTTCAAATTTTGCGGGCACAAATTCAGCCGATAGTATATTCATTTTCAGTTATTTTAAATCAGGTAACCACAATTTTAATTTCTGTTTATTTTGTAACTCAATGGCATTTAGGCGGATTGTCCTTACTTCTTGGTATGGCTTTTTCAATTATCGTTGTTAATATTATTATGTTTTATATGAGTAATGTTCATCATATCCTTGTATTCAATAAGGTAAAGACAGATATTTTAAAGGAATTCTACAAATACGGTGTTCCCATAAGTTTAGCAAGTATTGGCATGTGGATTCTTACTCAAAGTAACAAGTTTGTTTTGCAGCATTATAGCGGATCTCATTATAATGGTATTTTAGGTGTAGGATTTAATTTAACTTTTTCAGTAATACTTCCTCTTTTTGCAGTTATAACAATTGCAGCTATTCCTAGAATATTCAATATGTATCAGGAAGGCAAAAATGTTAATCCTGTTATAACCAGGTTAACAGAATATTATTTTGTTATCTTCTCACCTATAGTTTTAATTTTATGCTTATTTCCAACTGAAATAACAGCAATATTTTCTTCAAAGGCATATGCAGAAGCTCAAATACTTATTCCGTTTCTTGCACTGAGTATTTTTATATTTGGATTAACTGAATATACGACTTTACAGTATCATTTAGTTAAAAAAACCTATATTGATTCATTCATAAAACTTGCTTCAGGATTTATCGGGCTTGCCTTAAGTATTATTTTAATTCCGAAATACGGAATATTAGCCGTAGGGATTTCTACTTTGGCATCGAACTTTGTTTACCTGATTTTGACACTTATTATAAGAGTTCGAGATCTTGCCTATGTTCCTCCGTATAAAACTATTGCAAAAGTTGTACTAGCAATAAGTGCTAGTATATTTGCATTCTATGCCCTACAGAACCCTTATCAGCAATTATTTACAGTGCTTTTGGTTTATGCTGTAATTATAAAACTGTCTATAAAAAGCCGTTTTGTATAAAAGCCTGTTTTGTTAAAAATTATAAAATCCAGTAAATAAACGTAAAAGGCTTGTGTCCTGCGATTTTTTCAGGATCTCTGAATCAATAGATGCTGAAATAAGCTTGTCCTGAGCGGAGCCGAAGGCGTAGTCGAATGGATTCAGCATGGCACAACTCGTTAAATTTTTTTCATACTTCTATTATCGGATCTAAATTTAAAAGACTTTAAGTTGGCGCATTGATTAGCAAGAATACTTTGTAGAGATATTCTTTTGCTACGCTGTGATCAGGATTTATATTAATACATTTTCTCAGGCTTTCTTCAGCCAGATTATATTTTTTTTCTTTTAGATAAATAATTCCAAGATAAAAATAAATTTCTGCGCTGTTCGGGTCGAATTTTATTGCCTTTTTAAAGACATCTATAGCAAGTTCAAATTTAGCTTTTTCAATATAACCAATGCCTAATTTAAGATAATTATCCAAACTTTCTACAAAATTAGAGGAATTTGCTACAGTCAGTAATCTATTCAAAAACTCAAAAGCTTTAGGATAATTAGGATTAATTTTTAAACATTTTCTGAAATTTTCTATCGCAAAACTATAATTATTTTCTTTAGTATAATTAACAGCTAAATCAAAGTATTCGGTTGCCTTTTCAGCATTGTTATCAATTTTGTCTTCAATTGCAATTGGTTTTTCTTCTTTTATCTTTACAGCCTCCTTTAATTCCAGTGCCTCAGATAAAGCCTCCATTGCTGCAAGATAGTTAGGCTGTATTTTTAAAGCTTTATTATATTGTTCTATAGCTAAATCATATTCTGTTTTTTTTGTATAAATATTGCCAAGTTCATAGTAAGTATCACTATTATCAGGAATAATTGATATGATTTTGCCGTAATAATCTATTGCTAAATCATATTCTTTTTTCCATGAATAAATTATAGCCAGATTTTGAAAGGACTGAAGATCATTAGGGTTAATTGACAGGGTTTTATCATAGCATTCGATAGCCAGATCATATTCTTTTTTCTTGAAATGAGTATTTCCCAGATTATAATAATATTCTGCATGATTGGGATTTATTGAAATTGCTGTTTTGAAATTGTCAGCGGCTACATTATATTTGCCTTCACCATAATAAACAATGCCTTTATTATAGTAATATTCAGCAGATTTTTCTGTCATACAAAATTCACCTCAAACCTACCACAGCTATATAACATATTTTTAAAAAAATAATTATCTTTATTATAATACTTTATCTTTAGAATATCTATATTTCTATAGTTTGAGACTAAAAATTCTTTATTTACTATGAAAAATATTTATTTAATTAGTGTATAACTGCATTATTTTCGTTTTTATCAGCTTTTGTGTTTTTAAAGATAAAGACTGTCGGGATTAAAATTAAGGATATCAATCCGTACAACCTGAAATTATCTATGTAAGACCAGAGAACAGATTGTTTAAGAAGTGTAACATACATAAAAAAGTTTGCTTTATGTGCAGCAACAGCAGGGCTCATATGCATAGATAAAAAATGATTCAGTAGAGTTATTTTGTGCTGAAAAACAGGATTTAGCTGACTTAAGTGAGATACCATATTTGCCTGATGTATCTGGGCATTACGAGAAAGCATAGTGCCCACTATTGATATACCGATGCCTCCGCCAATGTTTTTTAACAAATTCTGTATCCCGGTGGCATTAGCTATATGTTCTTTGCTCAGTGTTGCAAAAGATAATGTTGCAAGGGGAATAAAGAGAAATCCAAGAGCCATGCCGCAAATAACGTTAGGAAATATAATATTTGTCATTGAAATATTAAGATTCAGATTTCCAAACATAAAGCAGGAAATAGCCAGTAAAATAAATCCGAATATTATCTGAAAACGATTATCGACTTTATTTGACAGGTAACCTGCAAGAACAATTACAGATAAACATCCTAAACCTCTTGGAGTTATTGCTATACCACTGTGATAAGCAGTGTAACCAAGCAAACTTTGAAGGAATAATGGCAGTATTGCAAGAGTGCTGTATAAAATGGCATTAACAAGAGTAGATAATATAGTTCCAACTGCAAAATTGCGATCTTTAAAAGCACCCAGATCAATTATGGAATCTTTAAAATGCAGTTCCCAGACAAAAAAGAATATCATTGAAACAGCAGATAACAGAGATGTCCAACATACCCACGCTGATCCGAACCAGTCTGAATTTTGACCATTATCCAATACTATCTGTAATGAGACTAACCACACAATTAAGGTTATAAAACCGACATAATCGATTTTTTGAATTGTTCCTCTTTTTAAATAAGGCGGATCTTCAACAAACATATGAGAAAGATATACCGCTAAAATACCTATCGGAACATTAATATAAAAAATCCAGTTCCATGAAAAATTATCAGTGATCCATCCTCCAAGGGTAGGGCCTATAACTGGAGCCAGGACTACGCCTAATCCAAAAACAGCCATGGAAACCCCGCGTTTTTCAATCGGGAAGCTTTCCAACAATATAGATTGAGAAATCGGAATAAGTGCTCCACCGCCTAAACCCTGAAGTATTCGTGCAAATACCATCATATTTAAACTGGTAGACATTCCGCATAAAATTGATGCAAGAGTAAAAATTATTATACATATGATTAAAAAGTTCTTTCTCCCGAATAAACTGCTGAACCATGCAGTGGAAGGAAGAATTATACCGGTTGCAATTAAATAACTTGTTAATATCCAGGTTATTTCAGTTGAACTGGCTGAAAATGTACCTGCCATATGAGGCAATGCAACGTTGGCAACAGATGAATCAAGAACAACCATGAATGTTGAAAGCATAACTGCTCCGGAAATCAACCATGGACTAACGCTTGGTTTCCATTCCTGATTTATTTCTGATACAGCTTCATTTGTACTCATTTAACCTTAACCTCTGGAACAACAGACATTCCAGGTACTATGGCATATTGCGGATCTAATTTTTCTGTAAAAATAATTTTAACCGGAACACGCTGTACTACTTTAACGAAACTTCCTACTGCATTTTCAGGAGGAAATAGGCTGGACTTAGCTCCTGTACTTGATTGTATACTGTCAATTTGTCCTTTAAATATTTTGTTTGGATATGCGTCTGCTTTTATTAAAACCGGCTGTCCAACTCTCATATTAGTCAGTTGAGTTTCTTTAAAATTAGCAACAATCCATCTTTCTTCAGGAACAATTGCTAATAATGGCTGCCCTGCCTGAACAAATGCACCTTCTTCGACTGATCTGTTTGTAATGATGCCGGACTTTGGAGCATAAATTTTAGTATATGACAGATTTAATTTAGCCTGATCAGCGGCATATTTTAATTGTTTTATTTCTGCATTAGCAGCTTTTAATTGGGCATTACTTATAGAAACCTGCTGTTCTACAGTATCTGAGCCCTTGGCTTTTTCAATAGCCTGATACTGGGCTTTAAGAGCCTGGTTTAACTTTTCCTGAACAACTTTATAATTTGTTGAAACTTTATCAAAATCCTGTTTTGAAACAACTCCTTTTGAGTACAGCTTTGTATATCTGTCAAAATCAATCTGTGCTAAACTCATTTCTGCTCTTGCTGCAGTAACATTATGGATTGACTGTTCTAATGCAGCTCTGGACTGTCCTGATAGAGAGCTCGAAGTTATAGAAGTTAACCCGACATTTACGCTTGCACTACCTTGTCGTGCTATTGCTGTTTCCAGTTTTGCTACTGCCTGATTATAGACTACCTGATAATCTCTTGGATCTATTTCTGCAATAAATTGTCCTTTTTTAATTTTCTGATTGTCATCTATGCAAACTTTAATAATATTACCTGAAACTTTTGGGCTGATCTGAACACTGTGACCTTCTATATACGCATCATCAGTTGAAACATATGTTATAGCATGAGTATAAAAATGTAATCCTGTAATAATTGCAGTTATAGTTAGAATAAAGGGTATAATAATTCTTTTACTTTTAATTTTTGATTTAGTTACTTCTTCTATTGGTTCGGTATTATCATTTGTGTCAAATTCTTTTTCTGTCATATTTTTATACCTTATTATCTTCTACATCACTTTTTATCAATTAAAACTGCAATTTAAATGTTTCATCAAGGTTGTTGCGAATTTTTTCCAGCAGTTTCTTTAAAATAACTTTCTCTTCAGACGTTATACCTTCCAATGCTTTGTTATTTAGTTCAAGAATTGAAGGATAAATAGTTTCTACCTGTTTTTTTCCACTTTCAGTAATAAATACTTTTATTATTCGCCTGTCATTTGGATCTATTTCCCTGTATACAAATCCTTTTTCTTCTAAAATATCAACTAGTCTGGTAATATTAGGCCTGTCTTTAAGTGCAATTTTACCAAGCTGACGTTGGTAAATACCGTTTTCTACATTAAGAATATATAAAATTGCAAATTGCTCATGGGTTATGCTGAATTTTTTTTCCTTAAAAAATTGAAGCCCTGTTATTCTATAATAAAGAGCTGTTTTGCCGATTAAGTAGCCTATGCTGGCTTTTGACATTTCTACTTTAGGTTTATTCACTTTATTGCCTCAAAAATAGTATCTTGCGAGTATTCAAAAAAAATGTTATCATATTAACTGTTATTATGATAACATAAATTTGTGAAATGTTAATACTTAAGATTAATAAAGTTTTTGAATTCTAACAAATACAGTACCCATATGAGGTTTATGAATATATGAATAAACATAAATTACTAATTCTGTTAATAGCTGTCTGTCTTTTTACTGCAACGAATACTGCATTCTGTGCAGGAACAAAGAAACAGAATAATATACAACCTGCATCAAAACAACTTAAAGGTTCAGTAGTTGATTACAGGGCAGAATTCATAAATAAGGACTGGTGGAGCAGATTTAATGATCCTGTTTTAAGCGATTATATATTCAAAGCAGCTAATGCTAATCATGATTTAAAAATTGCTACTTTGCGAGTATCGGAAACTAAAGCTGTAGTTCAGGAATATTTAGGAAAGGAATTTCCCACACTAAATCTGGGTGGTAATTTTCAGAGGGAAAAAACTTCTGACAATGTTTCAATGGGTTCTTTTAAATTGAATGAATATAGTCAAAGCGTTTTTAAATTCCCTTTAAATATGAACTATGAACTCGATCTCTGGATGAAGAATAGGGATAAAACAATTGGAGCAGCTAAAGAACTTGAAGCAATAAAATATGACGAAAGAGCAGCTTATATATCATTAACATCTACAGTTGCAGCAGCATATTTTAATATTTTAAGAACGGATAAATTGATAGAATTTCAAAAACAAATACTTGATTTGAGAAAAAACCAGTTTGAATTAATAAAAGAGAAAAATAAATACGGCTTATGTCCTGTTTCGGATATTATTCAGTCAGAAAAAATACTTACTGAAGCTCAAACAGGCTTGACAGATTTGGAAAAACAACAGAGTATATTTTTGAATCAGCTTGCTGTGCTTATGGGGCAAAGCGTTGATGATGCCGCATCTTTTAAAAGAACTTCTATAGATGATATTGATTTAATTAAAGATTTGCCATCGGATATTAAATCCGATATTGTCCAGAATCGACCCGACATATTGAAAGCTGAAGCGTTGCTTCAAAAATCAAAAATTGATGTTAATCTTGCAAGAAAAGACTTTCTTCCAACCATTAATATAACAGGACAATTTGGCTTTCATGCCAATTCATTCGCAAAAACTTTTAATTGGGACAGCTATATTGCGTCTATAGGAACAGGTTTTATGCAGACAATTTTTTCCGGAGGACAGAGATTTGCCAGATTAAAGGTCAGAAAGTTTAAATATGAACAGATGATTGAAAATTATCAGAAAATTATTCTTCAGTCATTTCAGGAACTTAATGATAGTCTTGCTTCGTTAAAAGCTGATACCAGCAAAAATGATAATAATATCAGCCGTGTAAATCTTGAAAATAGAAATCTTGATTTGATAAACACTAGATATGAAACAGGTACAATCTCGTATCTGGATACTCTTGAATATAAAATAAAAGTTATTTCACTCGAAAAAGAGCAGATTCAGAGCAAGACAGACTGCCTTATTGATTCTTTAAGCTTATATAAAGCAACTGGCGGAAAATTATAATATTTAATTTGTTTTTATAATTCCTGCTTGGCAAAAATTTTATGCTTTTGTTCATTTTTAACAATTTTGGCTTGTAATGTACCAATAATGTTGGCAGCTACATCATTCCAGTCTGGATCACCTAAGCCAAGCAGTAAATCGTAGCCCAGTTCTTTGCCTATACTGACAGTTGCAGCAGTTTTAAACGGTTTATCTGTTAACCGAGTCACGACATAAGTAAATGTATGATGAAGAGCTTTGTCTCTTTGCCCGTCATATAATTTTAGAGTATACATATTCAGTCCTGCGCTAATTAATGCAGGGATTAATTTAGCTATACCTTTTTTAGTTGCCAGCTCATCAATCGGTATTTCTGTGTATTCGGTTATTAACACATCAAATCCGTTTCTGTGATAAATCCTGATGGGTTGTAGCTTTTCAAAATCCAATCTTTTTATAGTTTTAAGGTCAATGTCGTTTCTTTTAATCTCTATGCGTGAGGCCTCTAAATATATGGTCTCAAAAGCCTGAACCTCTATAGGTATTAAGAATAGTATACTTATCGCTAACAACATCAATCTCAACTTCTTCTCTCCAAAAGTGTATAGATTTTGTGTTAGTAATATAGATTATTGTTAAGTCTGCAAATAGCCCCTGTTGTGATTATCTCAATAGGTACAAGATTTAAAAACAATAGCTAAGCAGGATTATGCAATAGTATGACAATTCAATACAAATAACGTAAACAGCTTATTTACTGTCCCTTTAAACAGTTTTCTTGCGGAAATTTTGCTTAAACTTATGCTCCCATTCCAACCATCAATCTCACCTTCACTTCGATTTATCGCAAAAGTTTCTTTTTTATTAATCTTCTTAATTACAAAGTAAAACTAATATAAGGCAAACTGAGTGTAAGTTTAAGCAAAATTGGAGCTATAAAACTGTTTATTAGGAACAGTTATAAGCGATAAAAGCAGCAAAATTTTTTACTGCCCCGAAGGGGTGAGCTCTGGCAATTATTAATTTTTTATATAGTGACCGATAAGCCAAGAGCGAATTTAAAAAATTTTGTGGTATCAATATACAATTTTTATCTTAATTTTATCAATAATTAATTCTTAAAACTATTGAATAACAAGACTTTTTCCAATTTGCTGCATAATCCCAATAACTAAACGAACTGTCTTTTTGACAGTCCGTTTAGTTATTGTTTTTAAATCAACTAATTAGATTTTAGTCATAATAAATATGGTACTTAAACCACTTGTTACTATTTGGGCAAAGGATTTAGATATTTCTAACCAGTTAACCGGCAAAGTAACTTTTCTTGGAACTATTATAGAATCACCCTGATAAACTGTGGTTGATGAAAGTTTATCTACTTTTTTGGTTATTCCGTTAGCTTCTATTATGAAAACTTTATTTCTTTTGGCCTGATCTGTAAATCCTCCGACTCTGTCCAGATAATATTTAACAGTTTTGTTTGGATTGTAAGAAATGGCAGACTGATTAAGAACTTCGCCCATTACAATTACGTGTTGAGATACAAAAGGTATAAAAATTTCATCACCTTCTCTTAGTTCAATATTCTGAAGGTTATTGAGTGATTTTATATCATTACTATCTATTTCAATACTGATTCTTCCGTACTGTTTTAAAGCTTTTTCTTTAAGAGTTCCCAGAAGTTCCTTTTGGCTATCAATATAGCTTGTAATATTGCTATTACTACCAGTATTACTATTTAATGATTGAAGTTCATTTGATTTTATTACAATTTCTTCCTGAAGTTTTAGGATTGATTCCTGTAAAGCTATTTGTTGCTCCTGAGATACCGATGGCCTTATCAAGGCTAGTCCTTTAAGATATGCATCTTTCGATAAACCGCCGGCTACCTGTATAGCATCTGCAAGTCTCATACCAGTATTCAATTCGTATACGCCAGGATTATTAACATAACCAAATACTTTCACGGTTCTTACAGGTTCTTTGCTTGTTGCTGGTCTGAATAAAATTTTATCCCCGGCCTGTAATTTAATATCTGCTTCTTTGTCATTTTTTGTTAGTAATTCATAAAGAGACACAGTTTTAACAGTTTTTTTCGTTTTATCAGCATTCTCTGTTTTATCAGTATTTTCTTTATTTGCTGATAAGTTATTGGTAATTTCAGCAATTAACTCACTCGTTAATATATTAGGGCTATTTTTAGCTTTATTATTTATGTATTCAATATTAGAATTTGTCCCAAATTTTACCGATGCTAATAAATCCTTTAAAGTCATCCCTTCAGTATAAGGAATAATACCCGGATTAAGAACATAACCTGAAATTTCTATATTTTGCATATTAGTATTAGCATATATTTTGATTTTATCCAGAGGTTGTAATTCAGGATCTGTATAGCCATTAAAAAAATCAGTCAATGAAACCGGAACAAAAATAAGATCTCTATCTGATTCAGATACTCTTTCTATTACTGCCTGAGTTAGATAAGTCCTTGTTAACAGTTCATCTTTGGATTTAATAATATCAGATAGCTTCATACCCTTTTTATACTGGAAGTTACCAGGATGTTTTATATTACCTTCAATAGTAACAGTATTTTCCGCATACTGATACATATTTTTAAATCCTATAATATCACCATCTTTTAAATTTAATTTATCCAAATCATTAAAAGTAACATCAACAGCCTTCTTTTCTCCGCTGGAAAGATCATAACTTTGTACTTGTACAAGTTTTGTATTAATTGAAGGCAGGAATCCGCCTGCAAATCTTATTAAATCTTTTAAGCTTTCGCCATTCCTGAATTCATAAATAGCAGGACGTTTAATTCCATTGTTAATTGCCACAACTTTTCCAACAGGCTTAATAAGAATTACATCTCCTTCTTTGAATTTTAAAGGTTTATAATTTCCGCTTATTATCAAATCATACAGGTCAATTACTGTTTTACTTTTATTTCTGATATGAACTACTTCTCTTAATGAGCCTTCTTTTAAAACTCCGCCTGAGAGGGTTAATACATCTAAGAGTGATGAAAAATCATTAATATACACTGTCCCCGGGCTTTTGACATTTCCCATTACAAAAATCGGGAAAGTGCCCATATCATTAACAGTTACTTTAATCCTGAAATTGTTAAATTTGCCTGATAATATTGAAGATATTTGCTGTTCGATATTTGAAACGGTTTTATCTTTTGCAGTAATAACACCTGCACCTGGTACAAATATATTACCGTCTTTATCTACGGCAATATCAGAAACTGATTTGACAAAATCATTTCCTGTCATAGACATCAGATCTATAGAGTCTCCCCATAAATGTATGTTTACTTTATCACCAAAGTTAAGCTTATAGCTGGGCGATACTTTACTATTTGCAGATATAATTATATTACTTGAGAAAATATCATAACCAAATTGTGTCAAATTATCTTTTAACTGTGTATTAAAAATCTCTTCAATGCGGCTATTATTATTATTAATATTATTATTTTTGTCTTTAAAATTTAAAGAAGATTCGATAACCTGATTTTTAGTTTGATCTGTACTTTCCTGGTTTACGGTATTAATACCGGCGGTATTATTTATAGTTGCAACCGGTTGGGAAAATTCCGGCTTTATATTTAATTTAGGAAGTTCATTAGTATTTATGGCCTGTGCAAAAACATTTGTACTCATAAAAAAACATAATAAAACTATTACGGATGTTATTTTAGTTATAGCTCTCATTCTTATCTCCACTCTTACCACATTACTTTCGTATAATTAAAGTTTATTATAAATAAAAAATTATAAATAAAATATATTTAATAATAACTTCTTCCTCCTTCCTTTAAACATAATATCTGTATATTCAGATAGCTTTTCTTTGAGAAACTGTATAAATTCAATATTCGCTTGCATTTCTGCTTCTAATATTCATAAAAATTCAACCATTTTATAATTATTAAAATTATGCACTATATCGTTCTAAATTTTTATTAGTTTTCTTAAATTTTACTGAATTATTAATTATTATTAACGTAAAAATTTTCTTGAAATAATTTGAATAATTATGTATATAATACGACCAGAATAAAGTGAAAAAAGTTCTTCTAAAATAAGATATTTTTAATGCTATCTTCTTAATGTCCTGATATTTTAAGAAATTTTATGACAAAAGAGCTAAATTTCTTTACTTTATTGAGATTACAAGTTAGTATTTAGTAATTACTAAGCATAGTGGAGGTACTATGAAAAAATTATTTATCGTTTTTATGTTAATTGCTGCATCAAGTGTAGTTAGTTCAAAATGTTTTGCTTATGGCGCTTTTGATCAGCTGCAGCAATCTGCCAGTGATGGGAATTCAGCAGCAAATTCTTACAGTAACGGATCATATAATTATGAAGGAGCAAGAGAAACTTCGGGTTATAATTTTGATACTCCATCTGCTTCCCCTCCGGCTGTTGACTTAAGAGGCGCAGGCGAACACCCAACCCCAATGTTACTTAGAGGCCCTAACGACTAAACAAATACAAGATAATATGGAGGTATTATGAAAAAATCACTTATTATTTTTATGTTAGTGGCTGTATCAAGTGTAGTTAGTGAAAAATGCTTTGCTGACAGTTGGAATCAGGCACAAAACACCGACTATTGGAGTAATCAAGCAGCGCATAGTTCTTCTGATGAAGGTGCAAGAGCTAAATCAGGCTGTGGTTTTGATTACGATTGCGGTTCATCATCAACAGTTGATTTAAGAGGCGCAGGAGAACATCCTACTGTGCAGTTACTGAGAAATTCTGATGGCAGTAATCCTTATGCGCCAAAGAAGTATAACAGCTTACATACAAATCCACCGCCATTACCATATTAATAATAGAGATTAAAATATCTATTATATAATTTGATGATACGTAAATTAAGAGTTATGATTAGTGCATAACTCTTAATTTTAAAAATAAGAACTACTTTTTAAGGGAAGGAATATATGTGGTATAACGTTATTTTTATTGTAATCGTATTTGTTGTTGCTTATGTTGGGTTTACAGGCTATTCATTAGCTAAAGATAATATTAATGCAAACAATTCAGCGTTAGAACAACTTTCAAGATCTGAACTTGCTGATAAACTGGGACAATTGCCAAAAAATCCTGATCTTTTTGAAGAGCCAGTTGGTGCTATGTGTTATGATACTGCGGCTCCTTTAAACAGGGTTCAATTTATTTGTCCTGACTGTGGAGAAATGACTGTATACCACTCAACTTTTGGTGATAATATTGATGAATTATCTTCTTATCTACTATTAGTAAGTAAAATAACTAAAATAGATGTCGAATTAGATCAGTCCCAGTTTTGTAAAAAGTGCAGTCCAACTGTCACTTCACCTCAATATGGTCTTTTGGTCAAATATGGCAAAAATAAAAAAGCTCATAAAACAAGCAATATTTCCGATGAAGATATAAACTTGCTTTATGAATTTTCAGAAGGAATGAAGGAACATACAACCTTGTATAGTTATGATAAACGTCCTATAATCGAATATAAAAAACGTCTGGAAGAACTGCTTGGAACAAAAATAAAGTTATAGTAGTTATTTAAAGGAAGATAGAATATATGTGGTTTAATGTTATTTTTATTGTAATTTTATTTCTTGTAGCTTTTATAGGATTTACCGGTTATTCTTTTGCCAAAGATAATATTAAAGAAAATAATTCAGCATTTGAGCAATTATCCAGAATAGAACTCTCGGGTCAACTTGAACAGTTGCCAGAAATGCCAGGCTATTACAGAGAGCCTGATGCCATGTGCTATTCAAGTGCACCTCCTTTAGACAGGGTGCAATACCTTTGTCCGGTATGTGGAGAGATGACCGTGTATAAAAGCTCATCATACAATGGTGAAATTGACAACTTACAGAGGTATCGTTTACTGGTAAATAAAATAACTAAAATAGATGTAAAATTAGATGAATCCCAATTTTGCAAAAAATGTACTCCATGGAAATCTTCACGCCAATACTGTCTTTTGGTAAAGTATGGCGAAAATAAAAAAGTTCATAAAACATATGATTTTACTCAGGAAGATATTATTTTACTTTATGAATATTCAGAAGGAATGAAAGAGCATAACTGGTTTGACAAACGTCCTATAACTGAATATAAAAAACGTCTCGAAGAACTCCTTGGAACAAAAATAGAGTTATAGTTCAAGTATTTAAGGGAAGAAATATATGTGGTACAGCATTATTTTTATTGCAATCGTATTTGTTATTGCTTTTGTTGGATTTACAGGCTATTCATTTGCTAAAGATAATACTGATAATTCAGCATTAGACCAGCTCACAAAGATTGAACTTAATAACAAGCTCAAACAATTACCGGCTGAGCCTGTTATTAAAGATTACCCGATTGGGGCTATGTGCTATAAAGTTGCAGCCCCGCCGGAGAGGGTAGAGTATGTTTGTCCTGTGTGTGGAGAAATGACTTTATATCCTGCATATTACTCCGATATTGACAAAATACCTTATTATCGCACTCTTGTTAAGAAAATTAAGAAAATTGATGTTGTATTTGATGAATCTCCGCTCTGCAAAAAGTGCAGCCCAAATATCAAGTCTCGTGAACTATGTCTTATTGTAAAGTATGATAAAAATGCGCAGCCTCATAAAACATGCGATATTAATGAAGTAGACATTAATTTGCTCTATGAATATTCAGAAGGAATGAAAGAGCATAGCAACTCTTTTGGAAAAGTACCTTTAATTAATTATAAGAATCGTTTAGAAGAATTACTTGGAATAACTATAAGAGATTTAAAAAACTAATATGTATTCAAAACTGGCGCCGTCATTTCTACCGGCAACCTGCGTTCTGGAAATGACTTATAAATGTAACCATAAATGTATTTTTTGCTCCTGTCCGTGGGAGGCAAAAAACGACTATAAAAAAAGAAGAGAACTCTCACTACAGGAATGGAAAGACTGTATTAAATTAATGACCGAAAACGGGGTGTGCAGTCTGGCGTTTACAGGGGGAGAAGCTCTTTTAAATAAAGATCTTCCAAATATTATTGAATTTGCACGATCCTGTACATCAGAATATATTGAAACAAAAGGTGATGTTCTGGTTTCTGAAAAAAAACCGCCTGAATTATATCTGATTTCAAACGGTACTATTGTTAATGATAAAGTATTATCTCTTTGCAAAGATAACAATGTTCACTTAAGTATGAGCCTTCCGGGACTTAGTACATACAAGTTTCATACACAAGCCGGTAATTATAATAAAGTTCTTGAAAACTTCACTAAAGCTAATAAAATGGGCATTAAAACTACAGTAAATATTACTGTTACAAAGAAAAATCTGCATGAATTATATGAAACTATTTCACATGCTCTATTAGCAGGAGCAGATACAATTTTGCTAAACAGATTTCTTCCAGGGGGTCGTGGACTTAAAAATACAGAATTTTTGCTTTCAAAAGAAGAAATAAATGAAATGCTTGATACCGCTGAAGAAGTATTAAGAATCGCTAAAAGATCCGGCAGTGTAGGAACAGAACTTCCTAAATGTATTATAGATACTACCAAATATTCAAACTTAAAAGTGTCTACAAAATGTTCTGCAGCAATTAATTTCTTTGTTATCAGTCCTTCAGGCTATATAAGAACGTGTAATCATTCACCTGTGGAACTCTGTCATTTCTCTGAATTTGAGTCATTAAAAACTAATGATTATTGGAAAAAATTCACGCAGAAAGGTTATATTCCATCATCTTGTAATGATTGTAACATGTTGTGTGATTGTGATTGCGGATGCAGAGAAGCAGCCCACGTCTTTTCCGGCAGGTTAGACTCTCAGGATCCAGTATTTATTTAAAATTATTTAATATTCTAAATATCAAATCATGATAGAATTAATTAATGTAAAATTAAGAATATTTAAAATTATCTGGTGAGTGAATGATCAAGCAAATTTACAGATTTTTATCAGTAGTTCTGATATCAAACATTCTCTTTAGTTCAGCAGTTTTGAGCAAACCTCAAAAGAATACTGATAAATCTGATAAAACAGTTAAAGAACAGAAATCAGATAATAATCAAAAACTCGATGAGAACAATCCCGATCTTGAGAAGATGCCTCCTTATAAATCAAATTCAGGCAGATATACCACAATATACGGGGTTATGAATATTACTGATTTCTTTAATTCATACTCTACAGACAAAAAAAATTCGGATAATAAACAATAAAAATTAGGAGGCCAAATGATTAAGCAAATTTACAGATTTTTATCAATTTTACTGATTTCAAATCTCCTATTTAGCCAGGCAGTCTTGAGTAAAGCTCAGAAAGATGCAGATAAAACCTCTTCTACCTGTAGTTGCCAGGTTAAACATAAAAAATCAATTATTAAAAGATTTTTCTGCTGTAAAAAAACTGAAGAGCAAAAACCTGTTCAAGGTTCTACTACTCCAACTACAAATGACCAGAAACCTACCGTTCAAAAACCTGATTATAATGATTCACATTATGTTACAAAATATGGTGTGTATTTCAATGATGATATTTATAATTCCTACCCACAAGTTCAGCCAAATGGAAAAACTAATTAATTAGAACGAGTTGCGAAATTCTTAACGCCGCCGGAATGAGTTTTTCTTTTCGTAAACTCATCGTTTCCGAAAGAACGCTCCCGCTTCGCAATCCTCTGCGTCGCCGCAAAGAATTTCTTCACTCCCACTTCGTAATAAGAGAATCTAAATGTTTAATAAAAAAGTACTGCATAATGTGGTCTGGGAAATTACATTAAAATGTAATGCGAGATGTCTACACTGCGGATCGTCAGCAGGAGAATCAAGAGAAGATGAGTTAAGCACAGAAGAAGCGCTTAATTTGTGTGATCAGTTTGCTGAACTCGGCTGTAAAGCTGTAAATTTAATCGGCGGAGAATTATTTCTCAGGCCTGACTGGAAAAAAATCATACAGAGACTGATTGAAAATAATGTTGAAGTTTCCATAATTACCAATGGAATAGCTTTGACAGAAGACAAAATCGATTTTCTGGCTGATATAAGGATTCAAACTCTTGGAATAAGTCTGGATGGAGGAAGCCCTGAGACTAACGACTATATAAGGCAGACTCCCGGATTATTCAATAAAATATTTAATACAATGGGTTATGTTCAAAAAAAGAACCTGAATGCCGTTGCAATAACTACATTAAACAAGTTAAATATTCTTGAGCTGCCATTGTTTAGAGAAAAATTAATGAACTCTCCGTTTAAAGCCTGGCAAATTCAGCTTGCATCTCCTCATGGCAGGATGAAAAATGATTTATTTCTCGATTTATTTGAATACTACATAGCTGGTCTGTTTTTTGCCGGATCCAGAATAACTGTTCCAATGAAACAGCTTGCGATCATATGTCTTCACGATTTTGGATATTATTCAAAAGTAATTCCTCGGCATACATCATATTCAAGATGGACAGGATGTTCTGCCGGAAAACATGTGCTTGGTGTCAGAAGTGACGGTAAGGTTCAGGGATGTTTGTCTATTTATCGTGATAAGTTTACTGAAGGAGACTTAAGACAGCAGTCTTTAAAAGAAATATGGCAGTCAAAAAAACTTTGCACTTGGAACAAAAGATTAAACAGGTACCTCTCCTTAAGAGAATTCTGCAAAAAATGTGAATTTGGTCTTGTTTGTCTTGGCGGGTGCTCTGATCTGGCTTATTCTTTAACTGAAAATGTCGGAAATAATCCTCAATGCTATCATGCGATTGAATCCTACTGGAAAAAGGCTGTTCCTAAGAATAAATTCGAAGAAGTTTTTAAAGCAATAACTCAGGGATCTATGGATGAATCGGGTGTTGTTCATCTTGCAACCGGTGAAATTCTCTCTCAGGATTTTATAAGTACTCTTGAGATTGAGAATGACCGGAAAAAGCTTCTTGAATTAATTGTAAAGATATAATTATTAATTGATATTCCAAAATTTTGGTAGTGGTCAAATTGTGACTGATAAGCCTACACGATAGTAATCAGAGTAAATTTATCTGTCATTAATTATTCACTATCAAAATTTTTTAAACATAAAGTTTAATGATTACGTATAGTTATGGGTAATGTACCAAAATTTTTAAATATTAAAATATTCATGTATTTTTATATTTATGTGAGGTATGGAATTATGTCTAATTTGCCCCAAAAAGCTGCAAAAAGTCTAGTTGCTTTTATGTTAATCAATAAATTTTCAAAAGGACTGGGAAAACTTATACTTGTTAGCGGAATTGCCGGTGGAATAATTAAACTTTTAACACATCCCTCAATAAAAAAAAGATTTGTTAAAAAATCTCAAATAGCAGAAGGTAGAGGAGTTTATGGCGCTGTAGCAATAGCTAAAGTATTTAAAGGTGCTAATTTTCCTATGACTAAAGAAGATATTATTCAAAGGTACGGAGACAGGGAAATAGAATATCATATCGGAAGAAGAGAAAAGCTGGCTGATATACTGCAGGATATCCCCGAACAATCCTTTAACAGGACAACTGAACTTGAACACGCTCTTCATGAAACATTAAGAAATAAGCAAAGATAAATTCATATTCTACCTTGATTAATAACCTATTTAGGAGTAGACTCATTATATAAGTTATTTAATTTTGCTTGCTTAATTTTACTAGTTTTATTGTGTTTTGGGTTATTGTATTTTGTAGCAAGTTTGATTTATTTAAATGAAGAGATCATAAGCAATGAATTTATTGTGTAATAATTATCAAGAAAAAAGTATAAATGATTGGAATGTAAAACTTTCTGAACAGTTTGATACAGAAAATAATCTACAACCTTAAACTCCCCTTACCTAAAAAGGGGAGTTTTTGTTTTTGCTTAAATTAACTGTTAATAAAGGATAAGAGATCATGGAATATTTTTATATAGGACTATTTTTGTTTTTTGCTGGTGGACTGTTATCAATACCACTGTCTGAAAAGCATAAAGCAGGTTTTGTATCTCTGTTTTCGGGATTAGGAATGATATTTGTTCTAATTCCGTCTTTAAATATACTTTTTAATAATGATACAATTTCAGGAAGTATTTATCTTTCAGAGCCAATAGGGAAAGTTAACTTTGTTATTGACCCTTTAAGCGCATTTTTTATTCTTGTTATCTCGGTAATGAGTTTTATTGGAACTCTCTATGCTATCGGAAATATACAGCCTTATTTAGGTAAAAATAAGATAATATCATCACATTTTTTCTTTTTAAGCACGCTAATAGTCTCAATGCTTGTAGTCGTGACTGTTCAAAATTCTTTATTCTTTCTGATCATGTGGGAAATAATGTCTTTATCATCATTTTTCCTTGTAATATTTGAGAATGAGAAAAAAGAAGTTATAGCTGCCGGTATAAACTACTTAATTACTATGCATATCTCGATAATCTTTATAATTATCGGTTTTATTTTGTTGTCACTCAAATCGGGAAATCTTGAGTTTGCAACATTTAAAGACATATTTGCATCAAACAGTTTACTTTCAAATGTAATTTTTATAATTCTATTTATTGGTTTTGCAATAAAGGCAGGATTTGTGCCTTTTCATACATGGCTTCCTAAAGCACATCCCGCAGCGCCCAGTCATATATCGGGAATAATGTCAGGAGTTATGATTAAAACAGGTATATATGGAATATTGAGAATATTATCCCTGATAAGCATTCCTTCTATTGAGATTTCTTACTTTGTTTTAATTATATCTGTTTTTTCTGCATTATTTGGTGTGCTTTATGCAATTGCACAACATGATTTAAAAAGATTACTCGCATATCATAGCGTCGAGAATATTGGAATTATTGGCATGGGTATTGGAATTGGAATGCTGGGACTTGCTTATCATAACAATTTAGTTGCAGTATTAGGTTTTTCAGGCGGAATCCTGCACATATTAAATCATTCAATCTTTAAGGAATTATTATTCTTTGGAGCTGGAGCTGTTTATAACAAAACTCATCTGAAGAATATAGAAAGACTTGGCGGGTTAATAAAAGCAATGCCTTATACAGCAGCTTTATTCCTTATAGGTTCTGTTGCAATTGTCGGTTTACCGCCCCTTAACGGTTTTATAAGTGAACTGCTGATTTATCTTGGATTATTGCATAATTTTGAGATTAACAGTCCTGCTGTTTTAATCATATCTGTTTTAGCATTAGCATCTCTGGCACTGGTAGGAACCATGGCATTACTTTGTTTTACCAAGGCCTTTAGCATAGTGTTTTTAGGAATGCCCAGATCGGAGGAAGCGTGTTCCGTCAAAGAAGAAGTTTCGCCGGTAATGATTATATCAATGGGTATTTTGGCTGTATTTATCTTTTTAATAGGTCTATTCCCACAATATGCCTTATATTTAGTTAAAAATCCTGCTATGTTTCTATTAAAAAATCCTCAATACTCATTTGAATCTGCAATACCGACAAATATCTTAAATATCATATCTTTATCGGGCTTAGGTTTTATAGTTTTCTTTGCATTTATATATGCAATCAGGATTTATCTGCTTAAAAATAAAAGCGTTGACAGCTATAAAACGTGGGACTGTGGCTATCAGGCAGGAAATAGCGCGATGCAGTATACTGCTTCTTCTTATGCGAGCCCTTTTTTATCTTTTTTAAAACCGCTTTTTATTAAAGAATTTGATATTAAAAAGCCTAAAGGGTTATTTCCAAAGGAAGCTTATTTTAAATTAAATGTGAAGGATATTTTTGAATTCTACTTAATTAATCCTTTACTGAAGTCAAATAAAAAATTCCTTGAAAGGTTTTACTGGATACAAAGCGGTAGTACGCAACAGTATATTTTGTATGGATTAATCTTTTTGATTATTGCTTTAATAGGCACTATAGGAGTCAAATAATGCTGGAAATCTTTTTAAATATATTATTTTTATTTATATCTCCTTTTTTATTTATTGGAGTAATAAACAAAGTAAAGGCATTCTGGGCAGGAAGAAAAGGGCCTTCAATTTTTCAGCCTTTTTATGATTTTGCAAAACTGCTAAAAAAAGGTGAAGTTATAAGTACTACTACATCATTTATTTTTAAGCTTGCACCGTCATTAACACTTGCTTCTGTGATTTTTGCGGGTTTATTAGTTCCAATTGTCAATCATAAAGCTATTTTAAGTTTTGAAGGGAGCTTTATTTTATTTGCCTATATTCTTGCTCTGGGTAAGTTCTTTAGTTTAATTGGGGCTATGGATACAGGAAGCAGTTTTGAAGGAATGGGAGCAAGCAGAGAAGCATGTTTTTCAACTCTTGTTGAACCTGCATTTTTTATAATTATTGGGTCAATAATAGCTTTGAGCGGTAATTACTCGTTTCAAAGCCTGTCATTAATTCTTCAAAATTGCGATGGCCTTGGATATTTGATTATTGCATTAAGTGCTGCAGCTTTGTTTGTTATGCTGCTTATTGAAGGTTGCAGGCTTCCTATAGATGATCCCAATACACATCTTGAATTAACAATGATTCATGAAGTGATGGTTCTTGATAATTCAGGACCTGATCTGGCTTTTATCCTTTATGGATCGTCAATGAAAATGATAATTTTTGCTTCTTTAATTGCAAATTTAATTATTCCTGCAAATTTAGGCATATTTTATTCGATTATGCTGTTTATAGGAATATTATCTGTTCTTGCAATTATTATAGGGACTATTGAATCCACATTTGCAAGGTTGAGAATGACTCATGTGTTTGAATTTATTTTCATAATGAGTTCTATTTCATTAATTATTCTTGCTTTAACTATGATTACAATGTACAAGAGCTAAGGAGACATAAATGGTAAGTATGCTCATAATTTTATTTGGATTAACAATGCTTTATATGGCAGGTACAAGCCGTATAAAGGCTCATATAAAGATGCTGTCTTTTCAGGGGTTTATATTATTTTTAATATTATTTTCAGGAGAAGACAAAGCAAATATTGCAAGTCTTATATTTCTGTCGGTGGAGACACTCGTTGTTAAGACAGCTTTAATTCCTCTATTCCTAAATGAGGTCTTAAGAAAAAATGAAGTTATGAGGGATAATGAACCTCATATTCCTAATTTCTATTCGCTTGTTATTGCAAGTATCATACTGTTTTCAGGGTTTATAATTTCAAGCCTGCACGGGCAATCTTTTGAGAGCATAACAACTCTTTATTTTGGAGTATCAATTTCGACTATTTTAATTAGTCTTTTCTTTATCACAACAAAGAAAAAGATTTTAACCCACGTTATAGGTTATATAATGATGGAAAACGGTATATTTCTGCTGTCTCTGTCAGTAGCAAAAGAAATGCCTATGATCGTTAATATGGGCGTTCTTTTAGATGTATTTATAGCGGTATTTATACTTGGATTTCTTGTAAACAGGATAAATGTTGTTTTTGAAGAATTAAATATCTCAAGATTAAGTGATTTAAAGGATTGTAGTGATGATTGAGGCTATATTATTATTTCCGCTAATTGCAAGTTTAATATTAATTTTAATGAAATCTAAAAAATGGAATAACTTATTATTAATTGGTTATTCGATTATTCTTTTATTTAATTCCACAAGGATTTATTTAAAACTCTTAAGTGCCGGAAAATTGCCATATAATTTATTTGGAGCTTATTTTAATGTTGATTCGTTAAATATATTATTTTTGTTAATATTAGCAGTTATTTTTGTCGGGGTTGTAATTTATAATCAGGGCTTTGTGAAAAATCTTGATGTAAGTAAAAGCCAGCATACTTATTATTCAATAGGTATAATATTATTCGTTTTTTCAATGACTGGTGCAATATTAAGTGCTAATTTAGCTCTTTCCTGGATTTTTATTGAAGCAACAACACTGGCAAGTGCCTATCTTATTTATTTCAACAAAACAAAAAATGCACTTGAAGCAACATGGAAATATGTTTTTATCTGTTCGATAGGTATTGCGCTTGCTTTTGTGGGGATAATTCTTCTTTCAATCGGAACGGGGAAATATAATTCATTGTTCTTTAATGAGTTATATTCACATTCAGATAAAATATCTCCTTTCTGGATTAAATTATCCTTTGTATTTATATTAATCGGTTTTGGTACGAAAATGGGCTTAGCTCCTGTTCATGCGTGGCTTCCTGATGCTCATTCAGAAGCGCCGTCACCTATTTCAGCTTTATTATCAGCTACATTGTTAAATTCAGCTTTTTTGATTATTTTGCGGTTTTATAAATTAATGGAATTGACCAATACAGAGTACTATGCAAAGATTTTGCTTATATCAATGGGTATTCTGTCTCTTTTTATAACCGCTGTCTTTGTTTTTAATATAAATAACTATAAAAGGATGCTTGCTTATTCATCCATTGAGAATATGGGAATAATAGCTATTGGAATTGCTGTCGGGGGATTGGGAATTTATGCTGCAATGCTTCATTTGCTTGCACATTCTCTTATTAAATCATCATTTTTCCTTACAGCGGGAAATATTCTTAAACTGTATAAAACAAAAAGAATAACTGAGATTGGCGGCATATTGAAACTGGATAAAGTGACAGGATGGCTATGGATTTTATGTTTTGTAGCAATTGCAGGACTGCCTCCTTCTCCTTTATTTATAAGTGAATATCTCCTATTAAAGGCTATGTTTGAAAAAAATCAAATTATTCTCGCAATAATAGTCATAATTTTACTGACGGTAATAATTTATGGAATGGGCAAAGCTGTTATAAGAATGAGCTTTGGAGATATAAAAACTTTAAAAATGTCGGATAATCAGTTAATATCATCTGAACGTCCTGCTATAAAAGATATTTCATACGGTATGTATATCCCGCAATTGGTATTTATAACAGTTGCGTTAATATTTGGAATATATATGCCGTCATACATTAATCAAATGCTTCATAATGCTGTTTTAGCAGTATCTTCACTTACATAAGGATCCTTAGCACTAAAGGAAATTAAGAATGAAATGGATAGTATCAAAAAATAATCAAAAAATAGACGTAAGAGAAATACCTGTATTAGATATAAATGAACTCAGGAATAAAATAATAAATCAATATAAAGCGAATAGAAGAGTTGTTGGCTTTTTCGGGTGCAATGAAAATTCTGCTGTCAGAATTTATGCGATACTTGCCAACGATTTTAAATCTGAACTTCTGGTTTCCTCTGCTTATATCAGAAATGAAAAATTCTATCCTTCAATAACAACTGAAATTCCTGCATTCCATATGTTTGAAAGAGAGTTGTACGAGGAATTTGGAATTGAGCCTGTCGGGCATCCATGGTTGAAGCCTGTCAGATATAGCAAAAACAGGTTTGATAAAGCTCAGAAAATTGAGAATTATCCTTTCTTTAAAATGGACGGAGAAGAAATTCACGAAGTGGCAGTTGGACCTATTCATGCCGGAGTAATTGAGCCCGGGCATTTCCGCTTTATGTGCAACGGTGAGAAGGTTTATCATCTTGAAATACAGCTTGGCTATCAGCATAGAGGAATAGAGGATTTAATCATAAAAAATAATAATCGCTTTATGTCACATCTTGCTGAATCGATTGCAGGAGATACAGTTATTGGGCATAATGCTGCATATTCAAATGCAATGGAATCTCTACATAATATCAAAATTTCAGACAAAGCAGGTTTAACAAGAGTAATAGCGCTTGAGCTTGAAAGAATTGCTGTACATATTGGAGATCTGGGTGCAGTTGCAAATGATATAGCTTATCTTATGGGAAATGCTGTTTTTGGAGCCACAAGGACTCTTGTGATTAATACTCTCCTTTCGATATGCGGAAATCGTTTTGGCAGGGGTTTAATTAGAGTTGGCGGGGTTACATTCGACATAGACAATGAACAAGTAAGTAACATTTCTAAAACTCTGGAAAAGGTAGAAAAAGATGTTGATAGAATGATAACTACAATGCTGGCTTCTGCAAGTGTGCTGTCAAGACTTGAAAAAACAGGAATAGTAAGTAAGGAAAAAGCTCGGGAAATTGGTCTGGTTGGCATGGCAGCAAGAGCATCCGGTTTATCTATGGATTCAAGATTTGACCACCCCTGGGGATGGTATAAAGAATCATTCATAGATAAAGAAATACTTGATAGCGGAGATGTTTTTGCAAGGACTTATATTAGATACAAGGAAATAAAACAGTCAGTACATATAATAAAAGACTTATTATATAAAATTCAGGTTTATGATAAGGATGCTTTATTGACACAATGTGATAAGTCGATTTCAAGGAATAGTTTAGTCGTATCCATTGTTGAGGGCTGGAGGGGTGAAATCGTTCATACCGCTATAACAGATAATGACGGCAGGCTTTGCAGGTATAAAATCAAGGATCCTTCATTTAACAATTGGTATGGGCTCGCATTTGCGGTCAGAAATAATGGTATTTCGGATTTTCCTCTCTGTAATAAAAGTTTTAACCTGTCGTACTGTGGAAATGATTTATAGGGTATAAATATTATGTTTGATACATTAAAATCAAGAATATATCAAGGAAATCAGGCTATACCTGATATAAAAAAAGCTGAAATAAATGAAAAATTTCGAGGTCTGCCTTTAATTAACAGGCAGAAATGTTCAAATTGCTCAAACTGTATAACAATTTGTCCAACAAATGCTATTTCTCAGGATATTTTAATTGATATGGGCAAATGTACATTCTGCGGTGACTGCGAAAGAGAATGTCCAAATAATGTCATAGAATTTACTAATTTTCATAAGATTTCTTCAACATCAAGAGAATGTCTTATAGTAAATTCGGAAACAAATTTAAATGACTATGAATTAAACGCAATAAAATCATCTGAGCAAATAAAGAAAATCTTTGGCAAATCTCTAAAACTCAGACAGGTTTCCGCAGGTGGTTGTAATGGCTGTGAGATGGAATTAAATGCCTGTTCAAATGTGAATTTTGATATGGGTAGATTTGGTATCGATATCGTTGCTTCTCCCCGGCATGCAGACGGTTTAATTATTACCGGTCCAATAACAGAAAATATGTCAAAAGCACTCGAAGATGCTTATTTGTGCACACCTGACCCTAAAATAATTATCCTTGCCGGAACCTGTGCAATTAGCGGAGGAGTATTTCAGGATTCTGATGCTATAAATAGAGAATTTTTAGATAAATATAAAGTCGACCTCTATATCCCAGGATGCCCTGTTCATCCATTGACAGTTATTAATGGTATTTTGCAGTTTATAAATTAATGAATATGATATCTAATATTTTAAGGATTTTATAATGAAGTCGTTTTTGAAAATTGTATTTTTGCTTATAGTATTTAGTTTTACAATTTCTCGCTGTTTTGCAATGTTACCGCCTGAAGTTTATGAACAAATGATTAAAGAATCAAAAATAAAAGCAATTGCTACCGTAAAAAAAGTAAAAATAATAAAGAAAAACAAATACACAATTGAGGAAAGAGTTTTCTTTCATCTTGAAAAAGCCATGGATAAAACAAATGTACCGGATGAATTCTCAGGACTTTGTAAATCTGTCCGCAAAAATCAAATGCGGTTAATTGGAAGCGACGTTCATTTTTATCCTTTAAAAAATGACAGGGTGTTTGTAACCATAACCACTGAAGGCGGCTCTATTACGAGCTATACAACCTTAACTCCTGAGCTGGAAGATAAAGTAAATAAAAACTTTGATGAAATGAAATTTGGTATTAACGAGATATATTTTGATTAAGTAAGTAGGAAAAAATTTTTACGTACAGTGTCATGCTGAATTTATTTCAACATCTCAAGAGGTTACGAGATCCTGAAACAAGTTCAGGATGACACGAAAAGATATTTCTGAAATGTGTAAAAATTTTTTCATTATTCCTTAATACAAGATATATGTAGGTTCAGGGTTAGATGCGAATCTTTACATAAATTCAAAATGCTGCTTAATTAAGCAACTTTTTAAATTTATGTATTTATTATATGTAAGAAGTTTAAAGGAGAAAATTAATGAATATAAGTTTTACCAGTACATTCTACATACAGCACAAAGATGTTGTTGGCAAAAAAAGAAATGCTCGAGGCGTTGCTGAAAAATATAACGGCCTTTCAGGCAGTGCAAGTTCACGTTTTTCTGTACCAAAGAAACAGGATGATAAAGCAAAAAAAGATTTGCTTGATGCCGGTATTAAAGAATCAGAATATAAAATATTTCCTGAGCACAATGTACCTAAGGATAGATTAGATTATGTTGTTGGTATTAAAAAAGAAAATATATCTTAAATGTCTGTATAATCTACTTTGTCTGACTATTTAAATAACTGATAATCTGGTCGGTTATATCTTCTGCGCCGAAGATAACGCTTTCTTTATTAAATACTACTGAAATCTTATTTTTAGCTACGACTGAGCTTATTGCATTATAGATATCAGACTGAACTTCCTGAATGATTTTTGTCTGATCCTGCTTAATTTGCAGATTCTTTTGCTTAAGTTCGCTGTTGTACTTAGTTTCCAATTTTTTCTTTGCTTCAGGAGTTTTTGTCTGTTGTATATCTTTTCTTGCTTTAGCTACAAAGTTTTCAAGATCTGCTTTCCTGACCTTAAAATCTATATTTGCATTTTGTGACTTATTATAATTCTGGACAACTTTATTCACATCAATAACAGCAAAATCACCGGCAAAAGCAACTTTATTAGCTGAAGATAATATTAAAACTGCTGATATAAATATCAGTAATGACTTAATAAATTTCATTATTATTTCTCCTTAATATATTTTGAAATATTATAGTTTCTGGCTTAATTGTAGAGATTGCATACATGTAAAAGGTATTCTGCCTGCAATATCTTTATCCAGATTGACAAATTTTACACCCATTGCATAGGACTTTGTTGCGTCATTGTATGCAGTTCTCACTATAACTGCCTTTGTATTTATATTTAGATCCTTATATTTAAATGCAATATTTACCTGAGATCCAGTATTAATAGCCTTGTTAGCAATAACACTCACACCGCCTGTAGAAATATCTCTGATGTCAACGAGCATCTGAGTTTCAGATGAATCTACTGTTGCTTTACAATTAATGTTCCATCTTTCAAATCCACGTTGATTCTTGGCATAAGTATCTCTCTTGGTATCCTTGAATGAATTTGATTTAGTATATTGAGATTCACCGTCACTTTTAAATGTTGATTTATAGAAGGTATTTTCTGTGCTGACCCCATTAACAATGACATTATCACTATTGTTGACAACCTTTGTACTTGTAGAAATACTATATGTTCCATCCATAACAAGCGAGAAAGGTTTATTTTCAGGATACAACTGTACATCTGTATTAAAGAGGACTTTATTGTCATTATCAGCAATTACATTATATTTATCAGTAGTAAATTCTCCCCTGTGATTGATTATTGTTTTATCAAGCCTAAGATTGGAGAATTTAGAATTAATTACTGCATTATCTGCATATAAAGTATCAAATATTAAACCATTTCCTGAAGTACCATTAATAGTCACATTATTTGAAGCATGATCCATTAGATTTGTACCTGATACGTTAAATGTAAGCGGATTACTAATATCTGTATCTGTAAAGTTAGCAGTAATATTGTCAGCTATAAGGTTTACATTCTGCGATACAAGACCATCGGTAACATTTAATACTCCGCCTGAAGGTGTTACAGACAGGTTAATTGATGCAGGATCAATTGTCACTATATCAAGATGGCTTCCGTCAACAATGATGCTTATGTCATTTGGTGCAGAAATATGATTGATATTAGCACCGCTATTTGGAATGTGTAGGCCTATTGAGCCTCTTTTACTTACCATTCTGTTAATATTAAAGTCGTCTGTGCTGTTTTGACGAATATAGATATTATTATCAGCTTCGGCATTGAGCAAACCATTCCTTAAGTAAGCTGTAAGATATTTATTTGAATTGCCTATATCTCCGTTGCGTGATGTTAAGTCGATATTTTCAGCTTCAATACTGGTTCCGGTATCGAGTCTTCCGTTAAGAATAGAACCATCTGCAGTCATAATAAGATCATCATCCGCTGAAACTGCAGATGTAACTTTTACGTCACCATTAGTAGCATTCAAATTGACCAGACCTTTGGCAGATGCATCAAGCAAACCATCTATAGTGAGATTTACAGGGGAACCTGATTTACCGATTGAACCCTTACTGGCTTTTAGAGTTATGTTGTTTCCTGCTTCAAAGTTATTATTTCCTGTAATAACTCCATCAATAATGGATCCGTCTGTAGCTACAAGCTGTATATCGTTTGATTTGACAAGATCCAGATTTATATCACCGGTAGTTTCAGTAATGTTAGTTAAATCTTTTGCTGAGGAATTTAACATGCCGCCCTGTAAGTCAGTCTTAAGGACATTGTTATCTGTACCTATGTTGCCTTTATTTGCTGACATAGTTAGATTATTGGCAATAATTGTCGCATTACCTGTCGAATTTGAATCAAGTATGCTTCCTTCTTTTATAGTTAACCTTGTATCATTTGAAGTATTAATTGAGTGTAAGTTAGCATCACCGAAATTAGCTGTAAAGTCTGCATTGGTTGACATAAAATCAATAATTCCTGCAATTGAACCGTCAATATTAATATCATTTGTACTTGTAATATCTGCATTTCCAGATGTAGCAGTATCATGAATGGTTGTATTTCTACTGGAATTTATTTTAACATTATTAGTTGCCAGGGTTTCAGCATAGAAATCTCTGCCGGTTGTGGCATTAAGATCTCCTGTGGTGCCTGTTATTGATGTATCCTGATTTGTGTTAAGTGTTGTTGAACTGGCTACATTAAATTTAAGCTTGTTAAGGATATTAGCAGCATCAATATTCGCATTCTGTGCAGTAATATTGGTATCCGTTGGATTACCATTGTCAATATAACCGCTTACCATTTTAAGGACAAGATCTCCACCTGTTGTTTTGATATAATTAACGCTTAAATCGCCGCTTGTAGCTGTAACCTTGATTAATTTCTTAGCATCAGCAGTAAATAATCCTTTATTATATGATCTGACATTTAATGCTCCTGCGGTGCTTCCTATGGCTTCATTATTAGAAATTAAGGTTATATCATTAGCTATAATGTTGGCAGTTCCGTCATTTTTATGATTAAGAATATCACCGTCTGCGGTTATCTTTATATTGCCATTCGTGGATGTAACTGTATCAAGGTTAAGATTTCCTGTCATTTCTGTAATATTTATATCTTTATCTGCAGTTGCACTAATTATCGGCTGTGAATCAAGATTAAGATCGTCAGAAGATGTTCCAATTGATCCATTCCCTGCAACAAGATTAATATTTGCTGATTCAATATTGGATTCTTCTTTTAATGTTCCGTCCAATATGGAATTTTCAGCTACTAAATTAACATTGGAAAGTGTATCCTGATCATAAGTAGCTTTAATCTTATGAATTTTGATATTTCCGCTGTTAGCTTTAATATTAACTGTATCACTGGCAATTGCTGTCAAGATCCCGGTTGATTCGATATTGATATCGTTATTTTTGCCAATGTTTCCGGCACCAGCTTTTAATACAATATCAGCTGCTTTTATATTGAAACTTTCATCTGATTTAGCATCGGTAATTGATCTTTCTGATGTCAGATTAACGCTGCCATTCTTTGATTCAATGGAACCAATATTCATATCGTTAATCATATTATATACTTGTGCTTTTTTAATGGATTTATCTGTTTCTGAGTCTGTATCTGTAATTTGTAGTGATGTTGGAATTACTGTATTGGCATTAGAGATGTTTATATCTTTGTTAGCAGAGGCATTAAGAATGCCATTGCTATCTAATTTGATATTAATATCGTTAATAGAGCCGTCAATGGAACTGATATTCAGATTTTTTGCAGTAATATTAGCATCAGAAGCAGAATTACTCCAGATATTATTATCTACAACGAGATTAACATTACCATTAGAGGATGTTATGTCGTTAATATTCAAGCCGCTGAATGTTCTTAAATTAATGTCATTTGTTGCTGTTCCGGTAAATAATCCGTTAACTTCAACATTAAGACTCTTGGAAGAGTTACCAATACTGCCGCCATTTGCAGTAAGAGTCACGTCTCTGCCTTCAACGGAAGCTTCGTCTTCAACACCGTTTCTAAGGATGCTTCTTGCATTCAGGCTAACATTTCCAACAGTTGAAGTAATTTCATCAACCAGCATGTCTCCCGAAATTTCCTGTATATATATGTCATTCTTAGCTTCAGCTTTTAAATCTCCGTCTGAATCGATATAAAGAATATTGCTGTCTGAACCAATTTGACCCGAGGATGAATCTAATGTAATATTTTTACCTTTTATGTCGTATGTTGAAGATCCTAATCCATTTATTGAACCATCAGCAGTTAAAATTACGTTATTTGTAGCTGAAGTTACTTTGTTTAGATTTAAATCTCCTGATAATTCATTAATATTAACCAATCCGTTTGCGTAAGCAGTTAAAATGCCGTTGGTTAAATTAGTATTGATTGCATCATCATTTGTTCCGATTGATCCGTTATTTGCAGTTATATTAATGTTATTAGCCTGAATATATGGATTAGTTTTAGTATAATTATAGACACTTCCTCCGCTATTGGTGATATTTACATCGCCTGTATTATTCAGGATATTTTCTGCAAGATAAATATTAGATGTGCTATTGTTTGTAACGTTTATTAAACTGTTGTTATATCCGGCAAACTCAATACCAATACCTTTACTTGCAGGATTTATAACGTTAACAGTTTCGTAATAGTATTCAGTTCTGTATTTCTTGCCATCAAAAAACTCTACAAAGCTCGATCTGGGTACATATACCTGTCTTGATCTTCGTACCTGAGCTGTTCCTGGAAGATATGAAGTTTTATCAGGATAATAGGTTGCACTGGTACTGCTATTTACTTTAATTTTGTCTTTCGTTGAAAATGCACCAGGTGAAAGTATACCAGTGATTACATCAATAATTGTGCCTTCGGCTGGTGCTTCAGAGACTTGCTGATAATCACCGTTAACTTTAATTTGTCCGTTTTCTTTGTAAATAGTTACCGTGTTGCTATCAGGAAGAACCTGATCAATGGTTTTTGTCTTGTTAACAATGGCAGCAGCATCAGCGTTGCTAATAGGTTTATTGTTAATAATTATTTTTCCGTCAATTCTTCTGTCAGCATTTAAATTATTTATAACAACATCTTTAGATGAATTGTTCGTCACATTAATATGACCATATCCGGAAACAACTCTGATTAAACCATTGCCGCTACTTACAATTTCTCCATTAAGGACAATATTTCCACCTGTTATATCAGCTCTGTATACATGAATCTTGCCATCTGCAGGATCCCAGTATGCTTTAATATCACTTCCTGTAATTGTCGGGACAAGCTCATATGTTTGAGTTGTTTCGTTCCAGCGAAGATCTGTGCTCGGATTGAACTCATTAATAGTGACACTTCGATCTGCTCTACCACTCTGTATTACGCCATTAACATTTATCTTTTGAGCTGAAATAAAGATGTTTTCTCCGACAAGCAGAGGAGATGACGGGCTAGAAACACCATTAGTATTGTATACACCTGTGGTAAAATTGTGAATATAATCACCTTTTGGCACAAAGATACTTACATCATTGGCATTGATTACTCCGTTTGTAATTACGCTTCCGCTTAAGTTGGAAATATCGACAAGTCCGCCAATATTATTAATATCTCTGTCGAAAAGAATATCTGCTGAAGCAACATTATTCAATGGGGTTCTTGGATCATCCGGGTCATAAGTATTATGTATAATTATACTCTTTGTATTGCCTGAAGCGACATTTACAGTAACGCCTCCGACATTTCCGCTTCTAGCTGCATTATTGACTCTTACATCACCTCTGGCATCTTTGTCAATAGTCAGCTCATTAAATATAAGATTTTTAGTAGAGCCGTTAATAACTTCTATTTTAAAATTATTTCCCGGAGCTTTTATAGTGCCGGTTCCGCTTAGATTTCCTGCTATATTAACATAACCTGATCCAATTTCAGTCTTGTTTATTTTTATAGCTTTAAACTTATTATCAGTCCCGGCATTACTTAACATATTTGTTAAATCATCTACCTGCGTACTTATATCAGCTAACTCTAAGGTGTAGCTGTCTCTAAGACTCTCATTTGCTGCTTTTGCTGTCTCAGTAGTAGTCTTTTCGGTAGTCTTGGTGTCAATCGTTGTTGCAAGTACTTCATTTCTTGTTATAAGAGTATCTCTATTAGTAGTAGAAGTTGTAAGCTCAGTTTCTTTAGCAGTTTTTGTCGTCACTAAAGTTGCCTTATCACTTATAGCTGTGTCGCGATTAGTTACTAAAGTAGTCTTTTCGCTAATAGCAGTGTTTAACTGTGTTTGCAATGCGGATACATCTTCGCTCTTTGCAAGTTTTGCTGCAATCTGGGTATTTAGGCTGTTAATAGTAGCTTGTTTTGTAGTAATATCACTATTTAAGTTAGTAATTGTTGTTTCTTTTGCGGTTATATTATTCTGAGTAGTCTGAATTTCTCCAGGCAGTGCATCTATTCTTGTCTGTAATGTACCTATAGTAGTGGTATTATTTGTCTTTTCGGTTGTAGCTGTGTTGATTTCAGTTGTGAGTGTATTTATTGTTGTTGTCTGGACTGTTATCTGATTATTAACCGTTGTGAGACTGCCGTTCACAGTTGTTTTATCAGTATTAGCTGCATTAAGTTCAACCTGAATAGAAGCACTTCGATCGTACACTTGTTCGGTTTCGCCTGCATTACTGATGTTATTTTTAACAACATTTCCATTTTGATCAATTCTGTCAACGATTACACCGTCCGAGTTAATATAAAGATTTCTTTGGCTGTATAAACCGCTTTCTACGGATCCGTTTACAGTTATATTGTTACTGACATTAAGGTCGCTTGTTCTGTTACCATCGCTATAAATTGTAATGGGAATACCAAATAGTATATATGTTTTTGTTTTGGCTTTAGCATATCCGTAAGCGCTGCTGTATCCGCTCATAGCTCTGAGATTAATATCTTCACCAGCTTTTAATATTGAATCTTTACTGATAAGTATAGCATTATTCAGTGTCGAATAAGCTCTGCCATTAACCGATCCAAAACCCCATAAGCCTGCTGCATCAGTTCTTGCAGATGAACGTGAAACTGTAGATCCTGTATTATTGTCTGCATCTATACCTGCATCCAGGAAAACATCATGTTCAGCAAGTACATTTGAATTTCCTAAAATGTTAACCGTATTATTATTGGTAGATCTTGCAACTGCAGTACCGCTTGCTACCGGTGCAGCGCCTCTGGTTTCTGTGTATGTATATGCATAAGTATTAGCATTGGATTTGGCATTTGCTTTAAGATCATAGCCTGCAAATACGTCAGAATTTGTTCCTAATTGGGCTGTAGTATTATTAGTGCCGGTTAAATAAACATGAACGTCAGAAACTGGAACCAGTCCGTCAATATCAAGTCTTGCAGCTTCAGAAGCATTTATATTATTAAGTGCAGAAATAATTAAATTGTTTGCTGCCCTGACTTTTCTATCTGTTGCTGATCCGTTGTTTTTGCTTGAGTTGCCCATTATATAAGCATTTGCAGTCTGAGAAATAGTGGTAGTACTTTCTCCTGCTCCACCGCTGAATAATCCGGCGGATCCTGCTTCCAGGTTATAACCTGTATCAGGTTTATTAGTACTATTACTCGCAGTTAATTTAATATCTTTTCCTGCATTAACATCTGAATTTTGTCCTATATAAGATTGAGTATTAGAGCTAATTGAGTTGTCTATTATTGCACCGCCGGCAGCTATTATGCCTCCGGTACTGCTGTCATTTTTTGCCTGATATTGCTGGCTTGTACTGGATGCAGCGACTACATCATTAGTTGTCTGTATTCTTTTCTTTGATGAAGTTCCGCTGTCTCCGATATAAGACATATTTGTATTGGAGATTGTGTTATTAGAGCGAGAGAATACTCCTGCAATAGCGCCGCCTGATCCGGCAGTTGAATTTGTTGAAGTATTATTAGTAACATTGGATGATAGGGTAAGATTATTAGCCTTAATTAATTTACTGTTTGCAGAACTGACTGTATCACCATTAATATATGAACTGGAATTGCTGCTGATATTTGTTTTAGATTCTGTATAACCAGCCGCAGCTATACCGTAAGCTCTTGCATTTGTATCAGCATTAGCATAATTTTTGGAGTTTGTTGTCATATTTATATTGTTACCGGCTTCAACACCAGTATTTTCTGCAATGTATGAGTGAATTTTTGTATTTATAATAGAATTTGCTGTTGCTCCCGTTCCACCTATTAAAGCGCCAACTGCAGCTGTTGCTTTAGATTTGGCAGCATAATCTGATGAGCTGGAATTGCTGTCTGCTCCAAGTGAGATATTGTTACCGGCTTTAATATCAGCATCTTTACCTATATAACTGTTAATCTCGGGTTTTGCATTAGCTTCAGAAGTATAAGCGCCAATTGATAAACCTCCAAAGCTTCCGCCTACTGCTTCTGAATTTGATTTTACTGTACTAGCGGCATTAATAGCGATATCATTTTGAACGTTAATCTGTGCGTTATCATTTATATATGCATTAATAATTGGATTTGTGTATGAATAAGATACAGCGCCACCTGCTGAGTAAAAGCCTCCTGCTCCGACGCCTGCTTTAGCATTAGCTGTATTATTAGACACAGCATCAATATCTATATTAGTAACTTTTTTACTTGTATCTGAGTCTTTTCCGATTTTTGTATATTTGCCTATATAAGCTTCGGTTTTATCATTAGATGCAGCCTTTGATACTGCTGCACCGACTGCTGCAATACCTGCACCTCCGCCGTATGCTTCAGTTAAAACATTACTGGTATTTGTTGAAGAAATACTGAGAGTGTTTGCTTTCTTAATTTTTGAGCTGCCAGTATCACCTGTTGCATCGGCAATATATGCTTTTGTTGTTTTATTGGAATTAATAATTGCAACGGAAGCACCTGCTCCGACAAAACCTAGTCCACCTGCATATGTATTAGCTTTTGCCTTATTTTCAATTGAACTTGCGCTTATCTCAATATTTGAACCTGCTTCGACTTCCGCATTATCAATGTATGCCTGTGTAGTATTATAAATATTACCAACGGCAACCGCTGCACCAATTCCTGCAAGTCCACCTAAACCGCCGCCAGCTGCTAACTGTTCAAGATTGACAGTATCATTTGCTTTAACTTTAACACTGCCTGTGCTTGATTTAACTTTTGCAACCTGTGTGCCGTTTCCTATATACGCTGAAGTTGTATTTGCATTGTTCTGATCGAGATTAATACTTGAATTATTCGAAACTTTGCTCGAATTATCATTTATGAATGAATTAGCATAATTTTTATTATTTGTGTTGGATATTTTGCTGTTTATTTCACTTTGGTTATTTTTTAGTTCACTCTTTGAAGTGTCATCAAGTGCTGAGCCCATAGTTACAACTGATATGGCTCCGCCAATTCCGGCAAGTCCACCAGCTGCAACAGAGTATGCTTTTGATGTTACATCTTCAGAAGATGTTGCCTGAACAGTTATATCTTTCTTTGCATTTACTTCTGTATCGCCGTCAATAAATGAATTTGTAGTATTTTTTATTGAAATAATATCTGCAACTGCTCCAACACCTGCAAATCCTCCAGCAGCAAGTTGGGCAGGGGTGTGTTTAATTTTGGTTGAATCAGTAGCAGTTATTGTAACTGATTGATTATCGGTTTCGTATGATGAATCTTTATTAACATCTGCACCCTGTCCAATGTATGCTTTTGTCACGTTACTGAGTGAATCAATACCGACAGCACCCGATACAGCTACCGTACCACTACCTGTTCCGGTAATAACTATGGTATTTATTTCTTCACTTTGAGTAGCAGAGATATTTGTTGCACCTTTTGCATTTACTGTTGAACCGACTGTTGCAGAAGTATCATTCACGGATTTTCCGATGTATGCGCTTACATTATTGGAAATTACATTTGCGCCAACGGATCCGCCAACTCCAACAACTCCGCCTATTGCAACTGTACCAATTACATTTCCTATTTCGCCACTGCCTGTAGAAGGCATTAAGAATTTGTCTCTTGAGGAAACTGTAAGATTGCCATTTGTATTAGTAGTTGTATTATCGTCAATATAAGCTGCAATAGTATTACTGACTATGTTAACACCAACAGAACCGGTTACGGCAGCAGTGCTTCCAACTCCAAATCCTGCGACGACAGCAGAGATTCTTTCAGTTGGATCATCAGCTGATGACTCGTTTGCTGTTACCTTTATGTTACCTGTTGAACTTAAAGATGCGGATTTATTAACAAAGGCTTTTGTTGTTTTGGTAATATAATTTGAAAGAACTGAACCGCCAAAGCTTGCTCCACCTATTGAAACCTGTCCGACTATGGAATTTATGGAAGTTGTATCGGCGGAAGTGATGCTAACGGTCTGGTTGCCATCAAGACCTGATGATCCATTGATATATCCGGCAGCATTATTTATACTTGTACCTCTGCCAATATAAGCTTCTGTCGTATTATTTATGTTATTTACACCAACTGTAGCGGCGACAGAGAGAGAACCTCCAGCTCCACCACCAACAGTAATATTGATATCCTCATGCTGTTTGGCGGTTACTGTCAGAGCTTTTTTTGCATTTACTGATGAGCCAACAGCTGTTGATGTATCAGTTACAGATTTTCCGATGTAGGATGATACGGTATTATTAATCGAATTAACTGCAACGCCTGCACCTACTCCGGCAGTACCTCCGACTGCAATAATAAACGTGTTGCTGCCTGTTTCACCATTGTTTCCGATGTTAGGAAGCAATAATCTGTCATAAGATGAAACAGTCAAGTTATCGTCTGATTTAACAGTAGAGGCATCTGTTATATATGATTCAACAGTATTCTTGACAGTGTTAACCGTAACTGAACCGCCTACTCCTGCAGTACCGCCGCCTGATATTCCCGCTGCCACAGAATTTATTTTTTCTGTTGGATCAGTCTCGGTATTAAGTTTATTTGCAGAAACAGAAATTCCGTCTTTTGCATATACATCTGCTCCATTAATAAATGCTTTTGTATTTTTATTGATAGTATTAGTTACTATTGCAGCTCCAACGCCGGCAGTTCCGCCTGCGGAAAGCTGTCCGACATAGTTTTCTATTTCGGTTTTGTCGTTGGCTAAAATGTTTACTTTCTGGCCTGTAACTGCATAGGTTGCATCTTTGTTAATATTTGAATTCTGGCCTATATAAGCTTTAGTCGAATTATTTATAATATTTAGTCCAATAGCACCTGAGACGCCGACTTCTCCGCCAACAGAACCGCCTGCTACAGTGTTAAATATGTCTTCAGTTGTAAGAGCAGAGACTGAGAGAGTTCCCTTTGAATCTGCATTTGTTATACTGGTCGTGTCAGATCCGTCAACCGGTCTGCCTATATATGCGTTTGTAATATTATTAAATACATTAACTGCTGCCGATGCACCTATACCTCCTGATCCACTAACAGCTGCATTACCTGTTATATTATTAATAATGGAATCATCTTTGGCCAGTATTGAGATATTGCCGCCAGCTTTAGCTGTACCGCCCTTTAAATAAGCAATTGTATCATTATCAAAAACATATACAGTTGCTGCGCCAGCTACTGCCGCAGATTGCCCACCTGCAAGACCTGCTGCAACAGATTCAAGTGTTTCTTTTGAAGTTGCTGAAACTTCCATTGCACCTTTACTGTAGATATCAGATTTGCCTGTGATATATGCCTGAACAGAATTATTTAATAATCCAATAACACCTGCTGCGCCTATGCCTGCAGTTTTGCCAATTCCTAATCCACCTGCTATATTTTTATCGGTAACTGTATCAGAAGATGATACTTTGACACTCTGGTCAGCTGTTGCTTTTACTGTATTTTTTGTATTTATTTTTGTTTTTTCGGCATCGGTACTTCCGCCATCAATATGGGCTTTTGTATCATTATCGAAAATATTTATAGCTGCTGCAGCTGCTACTCCGGCTTTTCCGCCTTTAGCTCCGCCTACTGTAACAGTTTCAATTGTTTCTGATGAGGCAGCAGTGACTTCAATTTTCTTATTAGCATCGATTTCAGCTTTTTTAGAAATATATGAATCTGTTGTATTATCAATTATGCCGACAGTAACTGTTCCACCAACTCCCGCATCTTTTCCAGATCCAATTCCGCCGGCTCCTGAATGAATTTTTGTTTTTGCACTTGTTGTGACTTTTACAGCCTGGTCGGCACTATCTACTGCGTTTTCATTAATTTTTGAGTTTTCATCAATATATGCTTTTGTATTATTTTTTTCTAGAGCAAGGTTTACTGATCCTGCAATACCTACTTTTTCACTGCCGCCGACTCCTAATGCTACAGAAATAAGATCGTCGTCAGAACCAGCTTTAACTTCAGTATCTTTTTTAGCATTTGTTTTTGCAAACTTGCCAATGTGTGCATCAATGTTATTTTCAAAGCTGTCAACTGTAGCAGAACCGCCAGCACCAACTGTCTTGCCGCTTGCATATCCTGCTGCAACATTGATATTTTTAGCTGTATTCTTTGCCGTTACTTTTATATTGCCATCAGAAGACGTAACTTTTGTCGTATTTGAAGAATCAGTTCCAGAATCAATATATGACTGAGTTGTATTTTTTAGGAGATTAACAGAAACTGCACCTGCACCGGAAATTCCCATGCTTGTATCGCCCATTTTACCGCTGTTTGCGCTACCGCTTGAGTTTTGTCCACCGCTTGCAGTTGATGTGTTATCAGTTTTTGATTTATTCTGATTAATTTTAGTAGTTAGTTCGTCAAGTACATTATTATATTTTCCCTGCCAGTTTCCAAAAGCTTTATTGCTTTCTGCACTTCCGTCTGAGCCTTGCGTTCCGCCTGTACCACCGGAACCGTTGGTTTCTCCTTTTTCTGTTGGATTACTGCTTTTACCGCCTGCCCATGCACCTGCAACTGCTACAGAAATAATGTCAGAAGTTGAACCGGCATCAATAAGAATATCGTTAATAGTGTTAATATCAGCATTACTGCCTATATAAGACTTAATATCCTTATCGAGATTAATAACTGAAACTGCTGCTCCAATAGCAGCTGTATCAGCTTTTGCAATACTGCCTGCTGCACTGACAATATCAGGATTATCAGTTGACAGTATAGTTAAACCATTTCCGCTATTAACTTTGACGTTCTTATCAATGTATGAAACGGTATTTCCACTTATATCGGTTATTGCAACTGAACCGTCAATTGCAAACATGGCACCTTTACCTCCTGCTTCAGCCAGGGTTTTTGTATTTTCCGCAGATTCAGCAACTATTGAGATGCCGTTTGCCGCTTTTATTTCAGTATCATTTAATGTTGAATTTCCTGCTATATATGCATAGACATTGTTATTCAGGTAATTACCCGTAAATGATCCGCCTGCTGATCCGCCCTCTTCACTGCCGGACCCAAGTATTGCCTTAAGATCAAATATGCCAGCCATATTTTGTGTACTTAAATCATTCCGGGCCATTATGTTAATATACTGGTCGCTACCGGCAAAAGCTGTATTAGTATTTACTTTTGAACCGCTGTCAATATATGCTTTAGTTGTATTATTTATAAGACTTACGTTAACAGCTCCTGCAATGCCAGCATCATTACCTGATGCTGAACATTGGGCATATGTGTTAAATATTTTGTCAAGTCCAAGATTGTTTAGATTTGCTTTGTCTTTTATATCAGTTTTTAATTTTGAAGTATCGAAATCTGAAAAATCATTGATAAATTCAAAATATCCGTCAAGAGGTGCAAATTTTGTTAATGCATTAATATTCAGGGTATGTTTAGCATCAATGGTTGCATTCTTTCCTATGTATGCATTTGTATTATTAGTTTGCTCGTTAATGACAACTGCACCGCCAATTGAAACATTTCCTTCGCTTGATCTTCCAATTGCAATAATGTTGGTTTTATCTGTAAGTGAAGAAGTAACATTGATAGTATCAGCTTTTACAACAGAATTATCTGCTATATAGGCATCTGTATCTATATTACTGTTATTTATAGCAACAGCAGCCGAAACGTTAAGGTCATTCAGTGTATCTTCTTTTTTAATGCTGCTGCTTTTACCGATTTTACCTTTTGTCCAGGCAGATAATTTGTTATCTTTGCTTTCACCTGCTGCTTTTGCTTTAACCTGCATGTTGTTTGTATTATATGATTCTGCTTTTACAGCTACGCTGCCTGTAGTGGTTATGTTTGTGTCTATATGTGCTTTTGTACTTACATCTATATCAGAATAACCGACACCTATTCCAAAGGCAGCAGTATTACCACCGCTTGGACTGCTAAATACGGTACTATTTTTTGCTGTTGTTGAAATATCCTGAGTTCCTTTAGCATATACTGTAGTATTTTTTGCTAAAATATTTGAACCTGATGCAATATATGCCTGCGTATCGCTATTGGAACTGGCTAAAGCTACAGCCAGGATTCCATTACCTGTAAGTGAGGCTATAGCTGATACAGACACCTTGTTGGTAGATTCAGCATTTACTGCTAAATTATTTCCTGCAGATACACTGGCACCTGTATCAATATAAGCTTTTGACTTTGTTGAGACGTCTCCCCAATAAATGGCACCAAGATTATCTCTCATAGTAACATCAGATGTAGCATTTGCTATTGATTTAATAGTAAGATCATTATCTGCAATAATTCCTGATCCGCTTGCTATATTCACTATAGCAGTTGAAGAGGCTGATGCTTTATCAAATGAACCTGTAAGTCCCCATATAGTGTCGGATTCGTTTAAATTTAAACCAATTCCGGAATTTGTACCAGAGTCAGCACTTGTTGCATTTACGGATATATTTTTTCCTTTAATTGCTGTACCGTAAATATTGATGGTAGAACTAGCATTATTTCCAGAAGAAGATGCATTAAGTGTAATATCACCTGAAGAATATGTAGTTCCACTTGAATTAATTGCATTAGCAAGAATTTTTGATCCTGCATCTGTAGTTATATTTGCTGCATTAACAGTTATATTTCCTGAATTTCCACTGGAAATACCACTGCTTAATTTCTGGCTTGATATTGTTTTGCCAAGCAGACGGAAATTATTTGCTGTATAGGTAATGTCTGCTCCATTAGAGAAAAAATCTGAACTGATCGTAAGATCATCAGGGTCAATCAGTATGCTTCCCGAAATACCATTTGCAGAATCTGCCTGAATTTGTCCACCATTTAGATATGCCGCATATTTTGCGCTAAATTCTGCAAAACCGCCTTTACCTGATTTTTGAGCACTTACATCTATAAGTGCATTTTCGTTTAATTCAGCAGTATTATCTGCAAATATACGGATATTGCCTCCGTTTGAAGTTTTACCAATTCCTTTAGCGGATATTACAGACCCGGAATTTAATTTTATGTTATTACCAGCTGTTATATCTATTTTTCCGGCATTTACATCATTATTGCTGTCAGCTGAAACTATGCCTGAATTCGTAAAATCATTGGCAGCAGCTATTACAATTTCGCCGTCTTCAATTAAAATATCTTTGTCTATTTCAAGATTATCAACATTAACAATATCTTCTATTTTAGAGTTATGGGAATTTAACTGGGAATTTGTTTTAATGCTTCCTGTATTAATAATATTTGCTGCTGTTAAATTTATATCTTTAACCGCGTTAATTTTTCCTTCAATAGATATTAAGCCGGTTGAACTAATAGGAACATTACCGTTAATTAAATTATTAACTGCTGTCGCATTCAGGTTTCCGGGAGAATTAAAGAAACTGTTCATAAAACTTGTTGTTGGTGTAGTTGCTGTTAAGCTGCCAACATTTATGCTTCCCTGAGTTCCAATTATTATTCCGTTTGGATTAGCCAGGAATATATGTCCTGCACCAACCTGACCATTCTGGACGGAATTTAAAATCCCATCTATTCTTGAAACACCGTTATGTATCAGATTTATTAAATTGGAACAATTGTTTGGTACGTATAAGTTTACTGTATTTCCTGTGTAAACGTTGAAAACATCGAAAGAATTAAATGCGTTATTTCCATGAATTGTTGAAGTAGTTACGTCAGTGATGTTACCCTTTATATTAAGATTTGTTTGAGTATTTCCATCCACTGTGATTTGCTGGCTAAAAGCAGGTGACATTAAGGATACAGAACTTGCAAGAGCTAAATAATATAAAAATTTATGATAGTCATGTTTAATTTCGGAAGCTAAAAATAGCTTTTTCCTTTTCGACCTAACCATTACCTACTCCTTGATCGCAATATAAAATTAGAATCATAGTTATAATTTTAATCTTTTTAGTATACTATAAAAGAATATTATTATAATTTAATATATGAATACATTTTTAACGTTCCAAATAATCAAAAAATGTCATTCTAAATGTAAATAATTGTGAAGAGTTTATCAGTGAATATGTCTAACAAGCTTTTAATTAGTTTTATTATATTTTTTGCCTTTATTCCCTGTGTATTTGCACAGGTGGTTCCTCTTAACTTGCAGCCGGGAGCTATTGAGAAGCATTCAAGCGACCTCTTGGAATTGCAGAAACAAAATGATGAACTTCTTAATAAAGCTAAAGAAAATAATATTACAGGTCCTGACCAGCAAAATAATTATGAAAAACCTGTTATTGAAATTCAGCAGGAAGCCTATGTTCAGGATTATATTAATATAGCTGGATTATATTTAGAAAGTAAGATATATAATACTGCAATAGAATATTTTAATTATGCGTTGCAGTCGGGTAAACAAAATGATAATGCTTATTATGGATTGTCGAAATGTTATTTAGGGCTGGAAGACTTTGAAAAAGCAGAAAGTTATTTATTAAAAGCACAGGAACTAGCCCCTGATAATAAAGAATATGTTTCTTATAAAATACTAATGACTAAGAAAATAGCTGAATTCCAGAAAAATAAATCGAAAAAGTCAGCTCAGAACGTTAAACCTCAATTTGAACAAAGTGCAGAGTATAGACAGCAGACTTCTGACAAAGCCTCTGAAGATCATGAAGTGGCTGCAACTGATAATTCAAAAACAGTTTTTATAAATACTGTAATTATTAACAATTCCAAAATTTTATCAAAGGATGAAATTAATAATATAGTCTGTGACCTGAAAGGCAAAAGAGTCGGAACTATAGAAATTAATAATGCTATTAAAAAGATCAATAATCTTTATAAGGAAAAAGAGTATATAACTGCTAAAGCATATATTCCTCCTCAGAAATTAAAAGGTGGAGTTTTAAAAATAATTCTTTTTGAAGGAAAAGTAGGAAAAGTAGTAGTTCAAGGCAATAAACATACAAGAAAAGCATATATAGTCGATAAACTATCTGATAAACCCGGTGATATTTTCCAGGTGAGACAGTTAGAAAGAGATCTTATTAAATTTAACAGAACAAATGATGTTAAATTAAAGGCTAAAATTAAGGCCGGAGAAGAGCCCGGTACAACAGATATTTATCTGGCAGCTGATGATCCGAACCCTTTCCATTTAACACCTACTTTTGATAAATCCGGTAGAAATACTATAGGTTTATTGAGAGGCGGAGTAGCCGCGGCTGATGACAGCTTGCTGGGATATAGAGACAGGCTGACTATAGGATCTTCACTTGCACGATCAACTGATGCAGCATATGCAAGTTATGACTTTCCAATTTTTAATAAAGGAACCCGAATCGGAGGTTCGTTTTCATACAGTAACATTAAAGTTACTGATGGGGCATATAAAGACGATAATATTGGAGGTAATTCCTATAATTATGGAGTATTTATAACTCATCCTTTTATATCAACTCCGAAATTTACATTGAACGGTGTTGAAGGATTTAATTTTAAACAATCTACAACTACTTTTGGAGGAGAAGACTTATTTACTAATCAGGTAAGGTCGTTATTAACAGGTGTTAATGCTCAATACAATACCAAAAAGGGAATCTGGTATACAAGCCATAATTTTTACAATGGATTGGATTTGATGGGTAGCAATACAAATTTCTTCAAATATGAAGGCAATCTAACCAGAGTTCATGATTTAGGAAAAGGTTTTATTGGATTATTAAGAGCCAGTACACAACTATCTCCGGATAATTTGCCATCTATTGAACAGTTTCAGTTAGGGGGTATTTCATCTGCAAGAGGTTATTCTGAAGGGTTATTAGTAGGAAATAACGGATATCTGCTCAGTGCAGAATTATTGACCCCAATTCCATTAATTCCTGAAAGTCTAAAAATACCTTATTATTTCAATAAAACTGTTGATCTTAAAATTAAAGATCGTATAAAAGGCGTTGTATTCTGCGACCACGGTGCAGCTTACCCAGATAAAGGTCCTGAAGTATCAGCGCATAGTGATGATTATTTGACAAGCGTAGGTTTAGGATTAAGAATATCTTTTTCTAAATATCTTGGAGGAAGGCTTCTCTGGGGATTTGGACTGGATAAAAGAGAATATAACCAGCCTACATCAAGATTCCATTTCGATCTGCAGTCAAACCCTTTCTAACTTTGGTATTTAATTTCCATAACTCCTGATTATTTTACAGTTTAAACACAGGTAGAATAGCTGTCAGTTAATTTTTTTAAGATTAATCAAATGTTATTTATGATAAGCTGGGTTTATAGTTCGAGCATTCCGGGATTGAGCGGGGTATAAAAATGAAAAAAAATACTGTTAAATTTTTATATGTATTTAGTGGTCTCTTAGTTCTTTTGTTAGCAGTTTATCTTATTTTGGTGCCGAAATTAGTTAATCTCAATTCATATAAAGTACAAATAATAAATAATACTAAAACTCAGACGGGTTTGGGGTTAAATATTGAAAACATTAATTTTAAAACAAATATAAACCTGAGCGTTGATGTTTTTGCAGACAATATAAAGGTAAATTATCCTAATGATAAAAAACTTTTGTCTATTGACAGCGCTTCAGTTAATGTACCTTTATTACCTTTATTATTTAAAAATTTTGAAATAAAAGCAGTTAAGCTTAATAATCCTGAAATAAATCTTGCCAGAGAAGAAGACGGCAAATATAGCATTGAATCTATATTGAAAAACAATAAAGCTTCTACTCAAAAACAGGACTTTAAACTGGTTAAGGGAATAGATATTGAAGTAAAAAATTATAAGTTCAATATTGATAATTACTTCTATAAAACTCCTCAAAAATTTGTTTTATCAGGTAATTTAATAAAAATTTCCGATTTTAATCCTGAAAAGTACATAAAGCTTGAAACAAAAGGAAAATTATTTGTTCAGGACAAACCTAACGTAAATTTTGATATTAAACTCAGATCACAATTACCTTTTGGGGATATTTCAGAAAGTAAAACACAGAATAAAAATATTGATCCTCTGGATGCAATAATTAAATATAACTTCAAAAGCAATATTATTGCAGATATAAGCCTAAATAATGTAAGGAAAGATATAGATATTGACGGATTCATCAATTTTGACGGGCTTTCTCTTAAAATACAAGAAAAAACACTTCCTGATAGTTATGGAAAGATCAAATTTAAAGGAAAATCTTTTAATATAGACACAAAATTATATATTAATCCTCAATCCTACATTTCTGCTGTAGGAAATATTAAAGATATAAACAAAAATAAAATGAATTTGAGCGTTAAAACTTCTGAAATAGATTTAAAAGACTTAAAGGACTTTATAGATGCTATTAATGAAGTTAGTTCGGCTAATATTACATCTTTAAATGATTCTGCAATTTCAGGAAAGATAATTGCTAATTTTAAAATTATGGATAATTCGGGCTTTGATGGGTATTTAAATATTTTTAATACAAATATTATGTATAAAGGGCTTTCCAGTCCTGTGAAAAATTTTAATAGCGCAGTAAAATTTGAAAGTAATAAGCTTATTTTTAATAATACAGGTGGATTTATAGATAATAACAAATTTGATATAAGCGGATTTATTGATAAAAATAATAATGCAGATCTAAAACTTAATATAAATTCCTTAAATATCAAATCCATACTTGACCTTGTCAATAAAAGCAGTCTATTAAAAGATGTTAAACCCCAACTTAAAGATATAAGCTCACTTTCTGGCGTTATAAAGGTTGAAACAACAGTAAAAGGAAACTTAAAAGAAAAACTGTTTCCTGATATAAGAATTTTTATGATTAATCCTGCTTTTGTTCACAAGCAAGCCGGTTTTCCAGTTAGTTTAAACAAAGGTACAATTTTTATTAATAAAAATCAAATACAGCTTAATGGAGTCCAGGCAAATGTATTGCAATCCCCTGTATTAATTTCAGGAAATATTGAAGATTACTCCGCAAAAACTCCAAAGCCTGAAATCTTTGTTAAAATCCCTGCGTTTAATATGTCAAAAATCAAGAGTTTATCCAATTCTAAAATTCTTGATAAAAATTCTAAAAACCTGCTTTACAGCATTAAAAATCCTTCAGGATTTGTTTCCGCAAATATTAAAGTTTCTCCTGATCAGTCAATTAATGCTGATATGAATATCAATAATGTTTCTGCTTATTACACTCCTGCCAAGCTGCCTGTTAGAATTATCAACGGAACTTTAATTACTGACGGAAAGAAACTTGAAATTAAATTTCTGAATCTAAACGCTTCAAACAGCCCTATAAAACTTTCAGGAACAGTAACTAGTATTGCTAAACTTCCTGAGCTGGATTTGAAAGTAATCGGCTTTATATCAGCAGCAGATATAAAAAAATACTCATCTCCAGATATTAAAAAATCTATTGCCATAAGAGGAAATGTCCCTATAAGCGCATCTATTGCTGGATATGTTGATGGCTGGAAATTAAATTCGCAGGCCAGAATAGACAATATTTCGTATATTGCAAATATAAACACTTCCGGAAGCAAGATTTTAAATGTTAATTTAAAAGGAACCCCTTCTTCTGTGAGCTTTTTTGATTCAGGTCTTTCTTCTTCAGGAGGAAAAATAATCTCAATCTCAGGAGGAATAAATCAATACAGTTCTAAAAATCCTGTTTTAAATAATTTAAAAGTCTCTTTATCAAACTTAAATTTATCTCTGGTTAATCCTCAAGGAAAACTTAACGTTAACGGGACTGTTTCACTTTCCGGAACTTCCTCCAATCCTAAAACAACAGGGAATATCTCCGTTAAAAACATCTCTGTCCCTTCTATGTATTTGACTTCCAACAATATCAATCTGGCTTTAAAAAACAATGAATTTTTTATTTATACAGGTAATTTAAACGTACTTGACTCTAAATTTAAAATTAATATGGCGCTTGAAAATAACTTGTCATCAACATTAATTGTAAAAAATATAAATGTTTCTTCTGATTATATCAATGCAGACAGGCTTCAGAAAGCTTTTCCTGCTGTCCCTAATCAGGATTTTCCTGTTATAGTAAAAAAAGGCAAATTTTCTGCTGATAAAATGGTTTTAAATGGATTACAGGCAAATAATGTCGGATGTGATTTTGCTATTAATCCAATGAACATTATGAAAATTACCGATTTAATCGCACAAGCCGCAGGAGGAACTGCCAGAGGTAAAGTTAATATGAATCTTAAAACCTCAAGAGTTGCATTAGATATAAATACCTCGGGCATGGACATAAATACACTTGCCTCCGAGTTTGCTAATATGCCAAACGAGATTTACGGGGATATGAACGGAAATATCGATATCTCAACTTATGGCTATACTCCGCAGCAAACTTCAAATAATGCCGCAGGAACGATTACTTTCACTGTTGCAAACGGTAAACTAAAAAAATTGGGATCTATTTCACACTTATTAAAAGCAAGAAACTTGCTTTCAGGAGGTTTTTCGTATCAAACAATTGATAACATTGCTTCTTTTAGAGAAGCAAGTGATAGCAATCAGTTTAAAAAATTGACCGGAGATATTTCCATAAATAACGGAATTATAAATATTAATGAATTAACCGCACAGGGTGGAGATATGAGTCTTTACAGCAAAGGCAGTATCAGAATGAGTAATAATTATGCTGAAATTACAACTTTAGGTACATTATCAGACAGAATTTCTTCTAAACTCAGCAAGATTCCTGACTTATCCTTAGAAAAACTTGTTACCAACAGAATATTGAATAAATTACCCGGTCAATGGGGACAGGTAATTACTGATTTAAGACCTGCAAAGCCTCAATATCCTGATATAGAAAAAATACCATCTCTTACGAGAGGAAGTCAGCAAACAGATAAGCATTTTATTGTAAAAATTCAGGGCAATTTTTACAATCCTTCTTCTGTAAAATCATTTAAAGTTATTAATTAACTTGAATCTCTAAAAAGGCAAATTATCAAATATTACGTTCTTACTGATTACTCGAACTTTGGGCAGTTGATTGAATAACATTATAAACAGATGCCCAGACATTAGAATCTTTTTTAATGGATTTTGCGCGTTTAAGCTTTTCGTTTCTTAATTTAGTCTGTTTTTGCGTATATTTAACCATTTTTTGGGGGTCTGAGCTTCTCTCACTAAGCACCTCAGAAATATAGCTTTTAAATTTTCTGTAAGATTCAGTGTTATAGTCCTTTGTGATTTTTTCAGGATAATTAAAACTCAAATAATCATAAAGATTTTCAAGCCTTTTGTTTCCTGAAGGATGAGTTTGTATAACATCAATAAAATTTTGAGCAATTTTATTTAATAGAGACAACATCCCCTGAGGATTGTAGCCGGCGCCTATCATTAAATCTGTTCCTGTAAGATCAGATTCATACTCGGCAGAACGGCTAACTTTCAACATAGATAATCCTTCAACGCCATTTGCAACTTTTGATGCAAACGGTTTTTTAAAAATCCCGGTGATTGACTGTGCAATAATGCTTAAAATTGTTTGTTTTTGGATATGCCTGTTTGCAATATGTCCAATTTCGTGAGAAATAACAGCTGCAAGCTCGTCATCTGTTTCTACAAGTTTTAAAAGGCCGTTATATACGTGAACTTCATTATCTATATTGGCATAAGCATTAACATCTTCTTTATCGGAAACATAAAAGGTAACTTTTGTAGGCAAATTGTTAGTAGATAACAATTTTTGTCCAATAGCTGTAACTCTTTCAAGTTGTTTTTCTGTACTTATTGTACCTTTTATAACAGTTTGAGCTGAAGCATTCAGCGAAAACATAAGAAACACAGCTGTAAAAATAATAAATTTCTTCAATTCTATGATTTCCCCTTTCTAAATAAAAGCTATTGTACAACATTATTATAAAGAACCAAATATTATTATAAAAAATGAGTTTACAGGAATTACTGTAAACCCTTTAAAGCAATAATGAATTTCCCTGAAGATGTGAAGTTAGAACTTCAAAATTATCGAACTCTAAAAAATAGTGTCCAGAACGGATTTCATTCCGATTTGGACACTATTTACATAATTGGCTCCCCAAATGATACGAAGTTAGAACTTATTATTAATGATATTTTGACCTCAATTTCAAGTTGTGCAAATTACGAGAATACATTCATAATAAAAACACTGAGAAAAATTGTATAAATTGACTTTTGATAAAGAAAATATTATTGCTCATATTTTTAAGTAAAAAGCAATTTTTGATATAACATTAACTCATATACTTGTTATGAGGGTTTTTTATTCATTGCTTCATATAAACGCTCATATCTATATTGTGCTAATTATTTCTATTGTATAATCAGTAAATAGAATTAAGAATGCTTGGAAATATGTATTTCATGAAAAAAATACTAATTATACTTTTTATGAGTGTTTTATTATTGTCTTCATTACAGGTATCTTTTGCGTTAGAAGATTCAAATGTCGTTAATACCCAAAGTAACAAGCAACAAAATTTAAAATTAGAAATAAGTATTCCTGAAGCAAAATTTATTCAAGTATTAAATGAGAATATCCAAAAAAGAAAAATTGAGTCTGAAGAAAGATCTTCATGGGGAAATTTTATAACTGCATTTGGATCCGTACTATCAGTAATTATCTTAATAATAAGTGGTATATGGGGCTATCATAAATTTAATCAAGAAAGAAAAGATAAACAATTCATAGAATTATCTAATCAAGCATCATCAAAAAGTTCTCTTGAAAAATCCAATGCTATATCATCATTGCCCTTATTAATTAGTAATAATAAACTTAAATTCAAGCATTCATATAAAAGCCTAAATGAATATCTTAATTGTTATTATAAAAAAAATCCTTATACTAGAGAGAGTGTAAGTATTATTTTTAATACATTAATTCATAATTCTAAAACAACTTCTCAGGAAAAACATGCGGAATATTCAGTAATTCGAATAGCCTGTAGTGAAGCATTTAGCGAAATTACACAAAAAACATTAAATAAAAACATTAAGATCAGGACAAGTAGCGGTTTGCCCAGAACTGTAGTTAGTGCTGTTTGTCTTGATGATAAAAAAATATTTAAAATGAAATTTCATAAGGTTGATCTAACTGGAGCAAGTTTAAACTGTGCTGAAATTTTGCAATCTGATTTGACGACTTCAAGACTTGATTACGCTGATTTAACAAATTCTAGTTTTATAGGCTCATGTTTATGTAGATCTACTCTCGAAAATGCCATTTTACAAAATGCTAATTTCAATTCAACAGACTTATCGTACTGTAATTTAATGGATGCAAATTTGGAATTTTGTGATTTTACTAGTGCAAATCTTTATCAGACAGAATTTATTAATTGTAAAAATATAGCTAAAGCAGATTTTACAGACTGCGTTATAAGCAAAGAATCTTTTGACACTTTAAGAAAGGCAGGAGTTAAAAAATATCTATTTAAAGATATAAAGGATATTAATCTGCCTGATTCTAAGTTTATATTCAAATTATTTCCTGATCTAAGAAATAAGATTGATATTGGCATTCTCAAAATTGATTATACAATTTCTAAGCCTGCAGATAAAAAATCACTTGAGAAGTTTTTAGCTGAAGAGTCTTTAGAAAAAACTTTAATTAGTAAAAATAAAAGCAAGGCTGATAGTGAAAATGTGGTCAAAAATCCTTTTGATTCTTTATTTGGGGAGGAAAATGGATAATTTGAATAAAAATTTTAATAAATTAGTTACTTCATTAAAAGAAGCTATCGATTTTGAAGTTGATAATACTCAAAAATCAATGTTATATCATAATTTAGCTGTAACATATGAAAAACAGGATGATTATGAAAATGCTTATGAAAGCTATATTAGTGCAATTAAATATGATAACAGTAATAACATTGCTATAGAAAATTTAATTTGTATATTTGTCAAAAAGCCTCTTTACATTGACTCTGACAAATATAATGCTGTTTTTGATTTATTAAACGCTCTTGTGAATTCACAGGCTACGAATTTAGCATATCTTTATAATACTATCGGTGTAATGTATAACTTAAAATTTGATAGTAAAGCGGCTATTACACAGTTTGAGAAAGCATTAAAATTAGATAATAATTACATAACACCCTATATTAATTTGGGTCGTACATATTTATATATTCTTGAAAATTACAAAAAATCCTTAGAATATTTAAATTTAGCAAAAAATATTGATCCTTCATATATACTCACATATACTATTCTTGGTGATTTAGCTTTAGCTGAAGGTCAAATTGAAGAAGCATTTAGTTGGTATAATAAAGCAAATAATATATTGCCAGAATACTTTGGAATATATTTAGCATTAGGAAATATTCAATATATTAGAGGAAATAAAGATGAATCTATAATATTGATAAAAAAGGCTATAGAATTAAATCCAGATTTTTGTCAGTCATATATTGCATTAGGAGTAAAATGTTATGAGCTTGGCAGAGAATTAGAAGCCGAAAATTGCTTTAATAAAGCTATAAATATTAATCCTATCTTTTCATATACCCAAATAAGTCAATTTTATTTTAATATAGGCAATAAAGAGAAAGAATTAAAATTTCGCCAAAATAGCATAAAATTAAGTCCTCGAGATTCCTGGGCACATTTAAGATTAGGGATTATTTATAAGGAAAAAAATGAAATTAATTCAGCAATTGAGCATTTTGAGATAGCAAAGGAAATTGAGCCCTCAGATTTATTTTCTTATTTTCCTTTAGCAGAATTATATTATCAAACAAACCATAAAGAAAAAGCTTTTAATCTAATAGAAGCAGCTAAAGAAAAAGACTCTAAAAATATTTTTGTTTATACAACTTCAGCCATTTTATACTCACAAGAAGGAAATTCAGAAAAAGAACTTGAAAATCTTAATATTGCAAAAGATATTGAACCAGATGATGCTCTTATTTATGCACAAATAGGAGATTATTATTTAAGAAATAACAATTATATTAAGTCGTTAGAAAATTTTGAAAAAGCTTTACAATTAAATTCGAATAATCATTTAATTTATGCAAATATAGGAACTCTATATCATGTTCAAGGTTCTTTAGATGAATCTATTAATTACTTTCAAAGAGCTTTAGAACTTAAACCAGATTATATATATGCAATTACTAGTCTTGGAGATTTGTGGATTCAAAAAGGTAATTTCCAAGAAGCAATTAATTATTATGAACAAGCTAAAAAGATAGATAATGACAAATTAATATATCTTGTAATATTAGGAATTCTGTATCAAAAAATTGATAATCCCGATAAAGCAAATGAATATATTAACGAAGTTATAAAAACTGATATTAAGGATTCTTTCATATGCCTTAAATTAGGCATTTTTTATAAGGATAATGAAGATTGGGAAAATGCAATTAAATATTTCAAACAATGTATTGAATTAGATCCAAACGTGAATGTAGCATATGTGAATTTAGGTTATATCTATTTCAAAATTAATGAACTGGATCTTGGAACTCAATTTATAGAAAAAAGCATTGACTTAAATCCTAAAAATACCTATCCTTATACAATTTTAGCTGATATATTTCTCAAAAAAGGCAAAAAGGAAGAAGCTTTAAGTACTCTATTAAAGGCTGAAGAAATTGATCCTAATAATATACTTGTACTGATAAAATTAGGATTATACTCCTTAAATACTAACGAAAAAGATAAAGCTATTGAGTTTTTTAAGAAAGCTATATTAATAGCACCAAATAAGCCTGATGGTTTTGTTGGACTTGGAGAAGTTTATAAAAATTCTAGTGAAATAGATAAAGCAATTGAAAATTTTAAAGAAGCTCTTAAAAAAGAATTCAAAAATAAAGAGTTGAAGGCAAGTTTATCAGCTGAATTAGGATATATATATAAGAATTTATGTGATTACACAAAAGCTTTAGAGTATTTTAATCAATGTCTTGAAATTGAACCTAATAATCTTTATGCACTTAACGGTTTAGGTTGCCTAAACAAAGACAATAAAGACTATGCCAAAGCAAAAGCTATCTTCATAAAGATTCTTAATTTAAAGCCTAATAATGCCCTTCCATTAGCAATGTTAGGAGATATAGCTTTTGAGGAAAAGAATTTTGATACAGCAAAGAAATATTATGATGCTGCAATAAATATTAATCCGAATTATTCTTATCCTTATAATGCTTTAGGGATTTTATATGAGAAAAATCAAGAATTTGATAAAGCAGCATTAAACTTTGAAAAAGCTTTTGAACTCTTACCAGACAATTCTTACATGTTAAATTGCTATGGTAGGTTTTTATTTAGTCAAAAGCAATATGAGAAAGCTTTATTAATATATGAGCAACTCATTAAAATAGATCCCAATGATATGTGGGCATATATTGATTTAAGCAATACATATAAAAGATTAAATAATTTACCTGAAGCTATAAAAACTCTTGAAAATGCAGTATGTAATCATCCTAATAATGAGTATTTATATGGAAATTTAGGAATATTTTACCAGAACATACAAGATTTTAATAAGTCTATAATTGCCTTTAATAAGTCTCTATCAATTAATCCAAACTACGTGGTTGCATACGTTAACCTCGGATTTGTATTTTTACAATTAAATAATTTTGAAGAAGCTATAAATTCTTTTAAAAAAGCTATTCAAATTGATCCTTTAACCACAGTAGCTTATAGAATGCTCGGATCTATATATTCTCATCAACTTAGAGAATATCAAGAAGGAATAAAATATTATAAGCAGACAATTCAGCTAGAACCTGATGACATAGAAACACTTAATCAAATCAAAAATATCTATTTTACGGAAAGAAAGACTTTAAAAGTAATATATACCCTTTTAGTTATCTGTTATAAAACATTTTTTATGTTCTTTAAAGGTTCAAAGCGGTAGGAATATTAATGTTATACCTTAATATGTTTAATACAAGAGAGATAGCTTCTGGTATATGGGCAATAATTTTCTTATTTTGGGCTTTATCCAACTTAGAAGTACGAAAATCAATATCTAATTTTATAAAAATATTATTTAATTGGAAAATTGTCCTAACAAATTTATCAATAGCCGCATATCTTTCTTTAATAGTTTATATACTATCAAAATTTCACTTCGGGGATATTTCTTTGCTAAAGGATACAATCTTATGGTACATACTTTCTGCTATAGCTCTTTGCAATCAAGCAGTTACCGAATCTAATAATTTTTCATATTTTAAAAATATAATTAAAGATAATTTCAAGATAATGTTATTGCTTGAGTTTATAGTAAATTTTTATACTTTTAATATAATTATTGAAATAATTCTTGTCCCTATAGTAACCTTAATTGCACTTTCTGCTACATTTGCGGATGGAAAAGAGGAATATAAGTCAGCCAAAAAATTACTTGATGTAATACTGATCATATTTGGTTTATTTATTGTATTTAACTCTATTTACCTTATAATTAGCCAATGGAATGGATTTACTAACATTAATACACTGGAAAGTTTCTTTACGCCAATTATTTATACTCTTGCTTTTATACCTTTTGCCTATATTTTAAAACTAATATCTGAATACGAAATAGCTTTTATAAAATTATCATTAAAAAATATCAAGAGTAAAAGGATTAAATTATACTTAAAAGCCCGTATATTATTTCTATGCAACTTTGATTTTACTAAAATTCAGGATTTTATTTGGTACTTTTCAAATAATTTTGAAAGTTTAACAAGTTTTAAGCAAGTTAATGACTTTTTTTCAACTTATAAGAAACATAATACTCCCTTGCCTTTTGATGAAAATACCAAAGGATTTAATCCTACTGAAGCCTGTCACTATCTTGATTCACAAGAAATATGTACTGGTAAGTATATATATTTAAAATTTGAAACTGAATTTGGCAATTATTCTTGTTGTAGTCCATATAAAACTATAGATAACTTGAATAATATTGCTTATTACCTAGAAGGAGATAATCAAGCTGTAAAAAAATTATACTTGGTACTAAATGTTTATAAAGATTCTAATAAAGCACCTTCCCATAATTTTCTGATTGAAAGTGCTGGCATATTATTTAAAAAAGCATTAAATGAAGAATTAAATAGAGAAATGATTAAATCTTTGAAAAAAGGTAAGCCTAACAAATGGCAAATTAATGATTATGAAATAATTATAGAAAAAGAAAAATTTAAAGAAGCATTATTAGAATATGAATTAAGATTTATTATTCAAGCAATATAAGCTATCTTTAAATAAGTTGAAAACTTAAATGGTTAAATAAATGAAAGAAAAAAAAATATTAACTTCTGAAGACCTTTTAAAACGGGCTAAAAATTATAAAAAAGAAAGCCCTGAAGAATTTGAGCAAAAATTAAAAGAATTTGAAGCTTTACATGGTAACAAATTTAAAGTAATAGCTGAACAAATCGCTTTACCTTCAATAGGATTGAATAATTTAGCTAAAAACATAAATAGAACGCAATTAATAATCAAGTCTTTTAAATCACCAATTTTTGCTATACCTCAATTTAAAGCTTCACTTCCCAGCCTAAAAATAGCATCTTCTCTTATTGAAACTACGAATGCTTTAAAATTAAGTTTTAATATATTTCCTCAAATTGATTGGGATAAAGTCAATGCTTATGCCCTGATAGATGAACTCGAAAAAGAAGGTATAAATCCTAAAGTAATTAAAGATATTGATCTTGAGCAATTGTCCGAATTGATAAAAGAGGCTAAGAAAATCAAATCATCATTAGCAAAAATTATTAAAGATAGCTCAGACTTTGAAGAAAAACTTAGTTATGAAGTTTTACTAGGCATAATAACTGAAATTAAAACAGAAATTAAAAATCTAAAAAGAAAAGAAATGGTATTACGTATTGCTCAGGATTATCTTAATAATAGCCAAAATATATTAATCCCTGAGTCTTTAACTCCAAGAGAAAAAGATGTTTTTATCCAATTAATGATGGCAAAATCAAATAAATTAATAGCCAAAGAGTTAAATATATCGGAAAGTACAACTGAAAAACATATTAATTCTATTCTTAAAAAAACGGGATGTTTAGATAGCAAAGAATTATTAGTAAGATGTAGAAGATAACTTCTAGAAGTAATCTTCATCTATGCATAATCCTAAAAACATTTAATATTGGTACATGTAAAACGATGTATCAGTTTTTTTATTGCTTTGAAAGGTAGTATTTATATGAATACAGGCTGGATACTAGTATATAGAAAGCTTTTAGAGTGGGAATGGTATAACGATCCCAACACATTAAGGGTTTTCTTACACTTGCTATTAAAAGCAAATCATAAAGCTAAAAAATGGCAAGGAACTTTGATTCAAACAGGACAATTAATTACAGGAAGATTGAAACTAGTTGAAGAACTGAAGCTATCAGAAAGACAAATCAGGACAGCATTAGAACATTTGAAATCGACCAACGAGATAACTATCAAAACAACAAGTCAATATTCAATAATAACGATAAATAATTGGAATCAGTATCAACAAAAAGACCAACAAAATGCCCAGCAACCGACCAAAAAGCGACCAACAAAAGACCACCATGCGACCACTAACAATAATGATAATAATGTAAACAATGAGAAAGAAAAGGAGGATCAAATAGATTATGAATCATTATCAAGATAACATCGATTTATTTAGCACATTGCAGAGCTACAGAAGTATTTATGACAATACAGAACGAAAATTACAAGCAGATAGGGTATATAAACAAACTTCAGATCTTGCGAATGTTGATGAATTATGCAAATCCTTTTTGTTACAGGATAAGGCTAAAAAGTTATTAGAAGAAAGCAAAATCAATAAAAGATTTATGGAAGCAACGTTTGAAGGATTCAATGCTGTTGAGAGTGTTCAAAAAGAAGCATTAAATAAGGCTAAGAAATATGTTAAAAATATAAAAGATCACATTCAAGGGGGAACTAATTTAATTTTTGCTGGTTATGACTGTGTAGGAACAGGAAAAACCCATCTTGTTAGCGCTATAGCAAAAGAATTAATGATCAAAAAAGGCATTCCCTGTAAATATATAAACGTACTTAGTCTTATTGCTGAATTAAAAGAAACATTTGATATAACTCAATACATAGATGTTGAAGTACTTATAATTGATGATTTAGGCAAAGAAAAAGGGACACCTTGGGTATGCGAACAGTTATATTCAATAATTAACAGTCGTTACGAGCAAATGAAGCCAATAATTATAACAACAGAAAAAGATATATTATCCTTGAAAAATAATTATGATAAAAAAGGAAAAGCTATTATTAGCAGGCTTTGTGAGAATTTTATATTAGTTAAACTCACTGGCAACGACTATAGGCAAATGAGGTAATTTAATTACTGCAATTGTGCAACCCTCTCCCCCCATTTTAATTTCAAAAGACTATACCATCAAGACCGTATGCTCAGATGCATAGAACATGCGAGTAATTTTTGGGAGGGGGGTGGTATTGGTAAGATTGTACAAATAGCCCTATATCTCTGTTAGCTCCTGTTTATTCATCTTATTATTTATTGTTTTTTGTAAAAACTTTTTTCTTTTTGAAGTGAAATAAATTTCTTTTCAAAAAGTAATTAAAAAATAACTAAAAATACCAAAAAAAGAAAGTAAAACCAAATGAAATTCCAGGTCGATAATATAACAGTAAATATACTTGATACAAGCCCACCCTCTACTCCAGATGAGGATATGAATCTGCTTGCTCAGTATGTTTACTGTATTACCGAACTTGGTATCAAAAGAGAAAAACAACGTAAAGAATTATTGAAAACTAACTAACAAATTGTATAATGAATTTATGAAAAAAGCTGTTATATATGCAAGAGTTTCAACAAAAGAGCAAGAGCGGGAGGGATTCTCTATTCCAGCTCAAACTAAGCTATTAAACGAATATGCATTGAAAAATGACATGATTATAGTTAAAGAATTCACCGACAGTGAGACTGCCAAACAATCTGGCAGGACAAACTTTAATGAAATGCTTAGATTCTTAAAAAAGAATCCTGAAATTAGAACAGTTTTAGTTGAAAAAACAGACAGACTATATAGAAATTTTAAAGATTATGTAATTCTTGAGGATTATGAACTTGAGATTCATCTTGTTAAAGAAGGCTCTTTCTTAAATAAAGATTCTAAATCACATGATAAATTCATTCATGGGATTAAAGTTCTTATGGCTAAGAATTATATTGATAACCTTAAAGAAGAAACCATCAAAGGGTTAAGAGAAAAAGCAGCACAGGGGGATTTCCCTTGTAAAGCTCCAATAGGTTATAAGAATATAACAGATAAATCCGGTAAAAAGAGAATTATACTTGATGAAAACAGGGCACATTTTGTTAAAAGGGCTTTTGAACTATACGCAACGGGGAATTATTCATTAACTAGGTTAAATAAAAAATTATATGAAGACGGTTTTAGAAATCCTTCGGGTATACAATATTCTAAATGCTCAATCGAGAGAATGCTTAAGAATATTTTCTACACTGGTGTTTTTGAATATGAAGGCAAACGATACGAAAATGCAAACCATAAGCCAATAATAGATAATCAATTGTATTATTTAGTTCAGTCAAAACTTAGAGATCCTCGTAAAGTTAGATCCCATGACGTTGAATTCCCATATACTAACTTAATACGCTGTGGAGTTTGTGGTTGTTTCCTTACTGCTGAACTCAAAAAAGGTAAATACATTTATTATCATTGTACTGGTAATAAAGGCGGGGATTGTAAAAAGGATTATGTAAGAGAAGAAACTATCGAAAAATCATTTAAAGAAATATTAAAAAGAATGCACATAACTGAGGAACTTATAACTAAAATAATGAAAGCTATAAAAGACATTCATGCCAAAAAGAATGATTATAATGAAGAAACCTCAGAAACTATTGAAAAGCAAATTAAAATCCTCCAGAAACGTATAGAGCAACTTTATATTGATAAAATAGATGGAAATATATCGAGTGAATTCTGGAAGGAAAAAAACGATCTCTGGCATACTCAGAAAGATGCGTTAATTAGTAAATTAAAAATCCTGAATGAAGGGGATAAAAAATTCTATGAGAGTTCGAACTTAATACTAGAATTCTGCAAAGATGCTCACAGCTTGTTTATGGGAGCTACTGGTGAAGAAAAACGAAATATTCTTAATTTAGTGTGTTCGAACTTCTCTTATAAAGACAAAGAATTAAGCATTGAGCTTAATTCCGTCTTCAAACAATTAGCAAAAAATGCTAATTTAATAAAAAACTCCCCAGGTAAGACTCGAACTTACAACCCTTCGGTTAACAGCCGAATGCTCTGCCATTGAGCTACTGAGGATCATTATTTTTCTGTATTCAGTTTGTAAAGGTATTATAGCAATTAGATTTTTTGATGTAAATAGATAAAATGAAATAATTTTTATTTTATCTGCTTATAAACTTGAAAAATAGCTGATATACCTTAAAATTTGCAATTATATATTTTTAGATTTTCAGAGTCTGTTTTGTTTAAAACTACAAAATTTAGTAAATAAGTATAAAAGGCTCCTGCGGAGCAGGAGCCTTTTATACGAAAACGATCACAGATACTATTTAATCTAGCAGGTTGAATGTATTTCAAGCAAACTTTTTGTGTAATTATCAATGTCAGCAATAAACTTGCTGCACAAAGATTCATCATTTGATCTGGCAGCATTTACAAGCTCACCTGATATTTCCATTAATTTATATATCCTAAGATTTCCGCTGGAGCCTTTCAATGTGTGGGCTATGCTAACTATTGATACGAAATCAGTCTGATCAATTGCTTTTTGTAATTTCGAAATATTATCAGGAAGCAACGACAGATATTCATCTAAAAATTCTTTAGCTTCGCTCTTTGAGAATCCGTGATCATTTACAATCGCTTTAATAATATCCGAGATCTGATTAGCACTGCTGCCAATTACTTCAGTTTCTGAATTTTTGTCAGCCACTTCAGGTCTATTGATTGGTTGATTTAAATACTTATCAATAATTTTTACCAATTTAGCAGAATCAACAGGTTTTGATAAATAATCATCCATACCGCTATTTTTGCAGTCATCTCCGGCATCTTCCATTACATTGGCTGTTAAGGCAATAATTGGAATATGTTTATCAATATTTTCTTTTTCGTTTAAAGCCTTTTCTATGGAACGAATTTCATTTGTCGCTTCAAAACCGTTCATAATCGGCATTTGACAATCCATTAAAATGATATCATAAGGTTTATTCTTGTACGATTCAATTGCAACAGCTCCATTCTCGGCTATGTCACAATTAAAGCCTGCTATAGTCAATATTTTTGAAGTAAGTTTCTGATTTACTTCATTATCTTCAACGAGAAGAATTTTAATTTTGTTATTAAATTTGTTTTCTTTGATCGTATGACGAGTTATTAAAATATCATTAACATTGTCGCTGCTACCATTTTGTTTATTTTCAAGAATCAATGACAGACATTGTAAAATATCTTTCTTCTTAACAGGTTTAGTTAAATAGCCTATAAATCCTTTTTCTTTTGCTTCAGCAGAATTTCCTCTTTTGGCTATAGATGTGAGCATGACAAGAGAAATATCTTTAAAGTCAGATTTGGATTTAATTAGAGTACCAAGCTCAAAACCATCAGTTTCCGGCATATAAAAGTCAACAACAGCAATCTGTATATCTTTTTCTTTTTCAAGAAGAGCAATTGCACTTTCTGCTGAGTCTGCTTCACGTACTATACAACCTGTTTCTTCTAAATAGTAACGCATAATTTTTAAATTAGTGTGATTATCGTCTATAGTTAAAACTTTTACGCCATTTAGCAAATTATCCTGAGTTTTAATGTTTGATACACTTGTATCTTCAGTAAACTGAGCTGTGAACGAGAATGTTGCTCCTTTTCCAGGCTGGCTTCGTACTGTTATAACGCCATTCATCATATCTACAATCTTTTTGCAGATTGCAAGACCAAGACCTGTTCCTCCAAATTTTCTTGTGGCAGACGCATCAGCCTGAGTAAATGATTCAAAGATCTTCTGTTGAGCCTCTTCTGTAATACCAATTCCGGTATCAGTAACATCAAAATTAACTATCACTGAATCCTTTGATTTAGTAGCCAGCTTAACTGTAATATTAATTTCTCCCTCTTTGGTAAATTTAACAGCATTATTTACCAGATTATTCAAAACCTGCTTTAATCTGGTCGGATCTCCAAATACTTTTTGTGGAACATCAGAATGTATTAATGCATTTATCTCTAAACCTTTTTGATGTGCATTAGATGTGGACAAAACTGCAGCATCTTCTACAACTGAACGTAAATCAAAACTGATATTTTCCATAAGCATTTTTCCAGCTTCAATTTTAGAAAAGTCTAATATGTCATTTATTATGCTTAATAATGATTCTGATGATTTTCTAGCCTCATTAGCAAAATCCGCCTGTTCTTCATCAAGTTTTGTTTCAGATAATAGCTGTAAAAATCCTATTACGCCATTCATTGGAGTTCTTATTTCGTGGCTCATATTCGCCAGAAATTCACCTTTTGCTTTATTTGCAGACTCAGCAAGTTCTTTTGCCTCTATAATTTCTTCTTCTGCTTTTTTACGGTCAGTAATATCCTTTGCTAAGCCGGTAATTCCTGTAACATGCCCCTTTTTACTAAAAATAGGGGTTTCGAAAATTTCAAACCATTTGCTTCCTTCAGGTGTATTAACGTGAGCTTCCTCAAAACAGGGAGTTTCCGATTGCATAATTTCCTGTTCTTTTTTCCAGTTTGCTTTTGCTGTTTCTTCAGCCTTAATATCAAAATCAGTTTTGCCGACAAGCTCTTCCGGGGATAAGTTGTAAAACTCTGCAAAAGGTTTGTTTACAGCAATAAATTTTCCATCACTGTCTTTAAGCCAGGATGAAAATGGCATATTGTCAAGGATAGCTTGTAATTGAGCTTTATTTTCAAGCAGTGTATTTATTATAGGTGCAGAAATCTTTTCGCCAATTTTGAAAGCTGCATAGGTAGCTGAAGAAATTATTATGAAGATTACAAGTATCAGCAAATATGTCATGTTGTTCATTTCAGCTAATATTTCTGAAATCGGCACTCTTATAAATAAAATAAAACCATTAGGCAGGGTTATATAAGAAATAATCTTTTTTGTACCATCATCACTATATTCAGCAAAGCCCTCTTTTTTAGCTGAAGCTACGTTCAAAAATTCATAGAATCCATCATTTTCCTTTAATAAATTACTTCCTACTTTGAATAAGTCTCCTGCTACAAAGTTATAATCACTGTCGACAATAAAAGCATCTGTTGTTTTATATATATTAATACTCTTTAATATTTTATTTAACTCATCAAGTGTTATGTCCATCCCGGCGACTCCGATGAGCATATTGTTCTTGTAAATAGGTGTAGAGTAGGTTATCATGTCTGCATGTAGATCTGGATCTGTATATGGTTCGCTCCATAAACCTTTTTTAGCAGCAACAGGAAGAAAATACCAGGGGCAATCGTCCTGTTCAATTGTGCTATTGAGAATAATTCTTTTAAATTCTTTACCTTTATTAACAAACCACGCTCCGTCATAATCGGGGGCATAGTTCTGGTCATAATAAAAATAACTACCCATACACCATTTGGTATTTTTCCCCAGTTCTTTCGGGTATATTCTGATATTAGAGTATTGAGATTCAAGAAAAGTCGGATTTTTAAGTTTCTCTAGATCACTTCTGGTTTTAAAGGGTGTAGCATCCTGAACAAAGCTGCCCATCAGGGTTACATTTTTTTCAACCTGTTTAAGATCATTTAGAAGTTCTTCTGAAATATTTTTGGAATTAGCAATCAGCATTTTCTTTGCCATTGTAGAGATTATCTGGTCACTTGTATGAATACTGATATATCCGATTATTAATATTGCAGTTGCTAAAACTGCAAAGATACTAGCTATTATTTTAAATTTTAATATGTTGGATTTTATCAATTTTCAAACCTCCGTAGATGAATTTATTCTTAACAACCATCGTATATAAATAATTCATCCAATACGTTTTAAACTTAACTACACAATGAAATATATGACCAGATAAGCAATAAAATACTTCTGTTTTTATCTAAGACCAAATTCAGTTAATTTATCTATTAATTTTTGTCTGTCTATAGGTTTTACAAGATAGGCTTCGCATTGTTCTCTGAACGCATGCTTAATGTTTTCAGAGTCATCGAGAGCTGATGTCATAATAATCTTTACGCTGTCAATTCCAAATCTACCCTTTTTCTCTTCGATTTCACGAATCGATTTTAAAACATCATGTCCATTCATTTCCGGCATCATAATATCAAGTGTTATGACATCATAAGGTTCATTTTCTTCAAGTGATGATGTAAATGCATCTAATGCCTCTTTCCCATCAACAGCAATATGACATTCTCCATATTTAGAAAGATATGCCTGAAGAATACGTCTACAGGTAAAATCATCGTCAACTACCAAACTCTTCATTTTTAGCTCCTTTTAACTACTTATAATTTCAATAACTATTTCGTTACCCTCTATGCAATGAATAAATCATCAATATCAGAAACCAGTAGAGTTTTCTCATTTTCAAGTACCGACATTTCTACTTTTCGTCTTTCTAAAATCTTTGTTATAGGAAGTGCCAGTAATTTTTGATCTATTTCTAATAAGATAATTAATGTATTGTCATCTTTATAATCTGATATTTGTGATTCGAAAGCATATACAATCGGGACAAGCTCTCCTTCCAGACGAACCATATTTTTTTCATTTTCAACACATATCCAGTCTTGTTCCTGGGGTTTTATAATTTGTCTTATAAATGTTGAAGGAATAAAATAGTTCGATTCTTTTATATCAACAGTTATTCCGTTCATTATGACATTTTTAACGGGCATCTCCAGAATAAATGAACAACCTTCGCTGATTTTACTATTAATACTAATTTTACCGCCAATTTTTTCAACTTCCGCTTTTACGACATCCAAACCAATGCCTCTCCCTGAAATATTATTAACAGAATCAGCGCTTGAAAATCCAGGTAAAAAGATTAAATCTATAATTTCGTTCTCTGAATAATCTCTTTCAGAATTAATTAAACTTTGTTCTAAAGCTTTTTTATAAATTTTATCAACATCTATGCCTTTTCCATCGTCAGACACTTTGATATAAAATTTACCTTGAGTGTAATGGCTTGAAACGATAACTGTTCCCTGTGGCGTCTTATTTAATTTTTCTCTTTCTTCTTTGTCTTCAATACCATGAGATATTGCATTTCTAAGCATATGGACAAGAGGAACTAACATCTTTTCTGCTATATTTCTGTCAATTTCAGTATCTTCTCCCTGAATTATAAAGTTAATATCCTTATTTAAGTCAATCATTGCATCTCTGGCAATTCTTGCCAGTTTCTGGAAAGTAGATTTCAAGGGTACTATTCTTAGAAATATTGAAATATTTTCTAAATCTTTAGTTATTTTTGACAGTTTATTGATATTGTCCCGGAATAAATCAGTTGTTGTAAAATTTGAGGATTCCTGTTTAACCGCAGACTGAGTCGCTATCAATTCGCCAATTATTTCTACAAGATTATCGATCTTGTTGACCGGTACTCTCATAAACTCATCCTGAGTCATAGCAGCTTTATGAATATGCTGTTTTCGAATAGCGTTTAAAATTTCTCTGGGCTTTGCTTTATGCTCCTTTAAAACAATCTGGCCAAATGTTAAATCAGAATATTCTTCTTTTTGTTTTCTTAAAATTTCATCTACTTCCTGCGAACTGAGAGTATTCTGATCAATAAGAATTTCACCGATTTTTTTATTCGTTTCTCCATTTTTACTGGTTACTGCTGAATCAGATTCATTTTTAACAAGATTAAATTGAATATTTTCCAGAAGTTTCAGGTGATCATTTATTGTTTTAAGGAAAGAATAATTTCTGTTTAATGTAATATCACTGCAAATTTGCTTTATACAGTCAGCTGAACTAAGGATTAAATCAGCTACATCACTATTTACAGTCAGATTTCCTCTTAAGCAATCAGTCATTATAGTTTCAGTTTTATGTGAGATCTCCTGAATTAGACTTTGATTTACAAAGCCGGCCAAACCTTTTATTGAATGAAATGACCGGTACATTGTATTTATTACTTGAATATTATTATTGTCTCTTTCAAGGATCAAAACATTCATTTCAATAATTTCAAGATGTTCATTGGTTTCAGCGATAAAGTCCTGCCAATATTCCTTGTCGATAAGGATTTCTTTAGCGTTAATTATTTCTTTTTGAAAATTAGATGTATTCATTTTTTCCAAATGATGATAGATATCATTCAAAAACTCTGAATCTACAGTTAAATCAAAATTATTACAGATACTATTAATATAATTTCTTGATGCTAAAATCAGTTTTATAATATCACTACTTACGGTTATTTCGTCTTTACAGCAGCTTTCTAACAGCATTTCGGCCTGAAATGCAATTCTACGTATTAGTACATACCCTGAGCGTTCCGCTTGACGGGTTATAGTGCGAACTGCAAGAAAAACAGAATTCAAAATTTCTTTATCAGAATCTTCAACAAGCTTAGGCGTTTTATCTTCGATGGTTTTAAGTTCTTCTTTTATTTCAAGTTCAAATTCCTTTAGTAATTCATTATTTATTTTTTCAATAATATATTTTTTATCTTTTATGAGTTGACCTGAATCAATATGATCTTTATTTATCAGAGTATAGATATTTTTCAAATGAATAAATACGGTATTTAAAAAATTTTCATCATTACACAAAGAAGTGTTGGCACAAATTTCCCTAATATAGTCTATAGAAATATGAAGTATAACAACAATATTCTTATTTGCTGTTGAACTATCTTTATAAGTCTCAATTAATCTTTCAGTTTGATGGACTATTTTTCGAATAGTACGCTGGCCTATAAAACCTGAAGAGCTTTTAATCTCATGAAATGAACAGAATATATTGTTTAAGATCTCATGGTTGTGAAGATCTTTTTCCAGCATAATTATATTTGTTTCAATTAAATCAAGATTTTTCAGTGTTTTAGCAATAAATTCAGATAAAAGTTTTGGATAATTAGAAGTTTGATTATTTGTAAAATCATCTTTTTCCAGAATTTTGTTAAGAATTTCACTAATATTAATATTATCAATCAAGGTAATTTCTCCCTTTTTTAACTATTTTTATTCAACATTTCGCCAAGTTTGTTAATTTCTCATAAATAAAATTACATAATTAATGTTTAATTCCAGTTAAAGTCTATTTATGAGTGTAAAAAATCGTTTTTATAGATTTTATTTTATAGATTTTATGTTTGTTTTACAGTCCCATAGTTTAAATAATTATACCATTTTAGTGTATTCTGTTAATACATTAATAAAATGTTTTTATCTTTATAGAGGGTGCGGAAAAATTCTGATTTTATGGGAACGAGTTATGCAAACCCTCCATGCAGGCAAAGCCTGCCTTCAGGCTTGCTCCACTCCCGCTGTCGCATGCAAAAATCGAATTTTTCAAGCCCGACCTTGGAAAGCGAAAGTGAGCTGAGGCTGTAAGTCGGGGCGATGAGCCCCGACTGGAATGCCGTTAATAGCGAGCTTTCAAGAAGGCGAATGGTAATTGTGGCGGCGAGGAGCCGGCGCTGTTGTCTTGACACTGGATCTCGGAAGATGCGGAAAAATGCATTTTTCCGCATCTTTATAATTATTGTCGTGTCTTCTGCTTGAAATATGTTATAATTGTTGTTCATTCGGTGAAAATGCTAAATCAAATTATTTTAAAGAATATGAGTTAAATAGAGAGAGGATTACATATTATGGCGATATGGTTAAGGGATTTGAAAATATCCCAGAAGATTTTAGGCTTTGTCATTATATCAGTAATTTTAACCGGTATTATTGGATTGATGGGCTTTTTTAGCATAACTGTGGCTAAAAATAATTTAGATTCAATGTATAATCAAAGACTTTTATCAATTAAGTGGTTAAATGAAAATCGTACGCATATCAGAGCTAATGAAGCAAATTTATTATGGGTAATATTTTCTCCAAATCAAGCACATCAACAAAAATATGTGGAGGATATTAACAGGCGTGCAGATATTTTTAATAAAAATATAGAAAGCTTTGAACAGTTAAATCTTGATTCTCAGGAAAGAGAAGATCTCGTTAATTTAAAGAAATATTTAGATGAATATAGACTGGTTCGAATTAAAGTTATCAATATGGCAACTAATGGACAATCAAAAGAAGCTTTCAATTATTTTATGAATAATAAGTCTTCTTTTGAAGACGCTACAAAATACCTGAAAAGTTTAGGTGAGTATAATCAAAAATTAGCAGAAGAAGTAAATAAACAAGATGATATTGATTCTACAAGATCCATTATATTAATTTTGATTACATTAGCTGCTGCGATAACTATATCGCTTTCTGTTGGATTATATTTAGCTCGAATGATTCCAAGACGTCTTAATACTATAACAGACTGGCTTGCAGAAGTAGCCAATGGTAATTTATCAATGGATGATGTAAGAATTAATGCCAATGATGAACTGGGAGAAATAGGCAGAGGGCTGAATAAAACTGCACATAGTTTACGTTCTTTAGTTAAACAGGTTATGGAATCAACAGAAGAAATGTCTTCTGACTCTAAAGAATTGTGTGCTGCAGCAGATCAGACAACTAATGGGTCTCAGCATGTAGTAAAGAGTATTCAGCAATTAGCAAGAGGATCAGGGCAAGTCTATAAAAATATCGAAGATGGAGCTAGCAATCTAAATAAGTTGAATAAAGTTATTCAAAACATTTCCGGTGAAACAAATGATATAGCCAAACTTACAGATGAAACTGAAATAAATGCCAATATTGGCAAAGAACATGTTGAAAAAGTAGTTAATAAAATAAATAGTATTAAAATTGTATCCAGTCAAACATCTGCAACAATAGGTGAGTTGGGACGATTAAGTTCGGAAATCGGAACAATTGTAGACTTGATTAAAAATATATCCAGCCAGACAAATCTATTGGCATTAAATGCAGCAGTAGAGGCTGCCAGAGCTGGTGAATATGGAAAAGGTTTTGCTGTTGTAGCAGATGAAGTCAAAAAGCTGGCCGATCAATCAGGACAGTCTACTGATAGAATTACAGCAATGATAAAAGATGTTCAAAGTAAAACATATCTTGCTGTAACTTATATGGACAGAGGTATAAATGAAATAGAAGAAGGTGTTATTGTTATTAATGATGCAGGACAGGCCCTTGAAAATATTATAAATCAGGTTAAACAAGCAAATTATAAAATTCAGGGAATTAATAAAGATATTGATGGAGTTGCAAAAAGTTCGGATAATATTGTCTATATAATTGAAAATGTAGCAAATGTTACCAAAGAAACAGCAACAAGTGCTGAAGAAATTACAGACTTTATCAAAAAACAAACTTCAACTCTTGAAGAACTTGATATAAATTCTCAAACTATAGCAAAAATAGCAGAGACTCTTCAAAAACACGTTTCTATTTTTAAAGTATAATATATTAACCAAAGTATATAAAGTTGTAGTAAAATCTAGTTGATATACAATTCAAAAAAAGATTGTGAGTAGTAAATGGATAAAGAGAAATTTAAAGAGCAAGTTAAATCATTATCAGAAGAAGAGAAAAAAGAGCTATTTCAGGATTTATACAACTCTTTTGAAACATTTAGAAATTCATTTCATACATCAATGGAACCTGTTTATAAAGCAGTAGAACCTCTTGCTGCCGCAATATCAAATTTCAACCAGTCTGTAATAGAGCCATTTATTAAATCAGAATCTTTTCAAAATACAGTAAATTCTGTATTAAGCTGGTTTAGAAATATAGATTGGCAGAAAGTTAGTGAAACTTTTGAGGCCAATTCAAAGTTTTGTGATGAAATTACAGAACAATTGGAATCTAAAAATATTGATATTTGTATATTAAATAAATTCGATCTTTCTCAAATTGCAGAGTTATATATTGCATCAAATCAATACGGATTAACTTTGGCTGATTTAATTGAAGATAATATTCAGCTTTTTGGCAAATTTGAATATGAAAAAGCCCAAACTTATCTGGATATAATTAAAAGAAGAAAAATTCAGATAGCAGATAATTCGACAGGAATTCTCAATATAAATGATAATTTTGTTGAAAACTTAAAATATAGCGAAAAAAACATGGTAGAACTTATTCAGCTTGCTTTAAAAGAATATGAAAAGAACAATATTTCTCTTCTTGAGGAAGAAAAGAAAGTTTTAAATGCATTAAAACAAAATAGATATGCAAAGAATAAGGACTTAGGCAAAATTTTGGGTTATCAGCCGCAAGAAATTGAAGAAATGTGTATAAGTATTCGTAAAAAATTTAATATTGATTATTTTGATGACGATAATGTCAAAAGAAACTTGTTAATAAGTCTGGCAAAAAATGTTACCTTCGAATTTGAAAATCTGACGGTATAATTTAACAATAATATTTAGCGGTTAAAGTAAAATAGTGTATTTCTCCTAAAATACACTATTTGGGATTGCAACATAGATTCAAAAAAATATATAACTATCATTGTTTTTGAATTTTTATCTTTTTGTTTGATGTTTTTTATAGATAAACATTACACTTTCCGGATTATTAGGAGATACCCGGATAGAACTTTTAATAGTCTTAACTAAATCATAATTTTCCTGTACGAATATGTTTATCTTAAAGCCGTAGTCAATACCAAAAAAACTGGCACCATAGCTTGGGCTGGCCCTATTATTTATTATTATATATTCAGGAAGATTTTTAGATAAATCATTAATAATGTTCTCTTCACCAAATGTTTCAATATGATTTGGTATTAAACAATAATATTTAGTGTTGGAAGGTCTTCCTGTTAGAAAGTTTATAATCACTCCTTCCGGGATAACAAGAATAGTTGCATTTTTCGGAGTGTTATTTTTTATATATTTTACTGTTTTATTTATTACTTTAGCTCTATTTATCCTTGAGTATCTGATGCCCATGCTGGTTTTTATCGGATATTTTTTAAGATGATAAACATAAGATTCGCAAGCTAAGTAATTGAGTCCAACTATAAGTAAAACTGATACGCAGGCATATTTATACATTTCCCTGTTTAAAAATCTTAAAAAGTTTGGAATATAGTCGATCAGGAAGACAATACCTACTAATAGTAGCAATGGAGCTAGAAACGACCCATAAGTATTTAGGCTAACAAGTACTAAGCTTTTAACAGATCCTATTACTGCGGCCAAAGCAATAAAGAGAAAGATTTTATCAATATTTTTTCTCGCATGATGTTTTACTAACAGCAGTAAAATTACAAATGCTGCCACAATTGTTAAATAAGTAGTAATACCAAGCAGAATAATCTTGGGTAAAATAAAATTGTACATTACTATTATCATATTAGTAAGCAATATAATAAGAAATATTTGTATAAAGATTAATATGTTTTGTGTAAGTTGCAAATAAATTTTCTGATTAGAGAACTCAGGTTTTACCCACTTGTTAAAACAATATGATACTAACTTCTGAGAAAAATAAAAAAACAATATTAAACCTGAAAAAATTAGGAAAGAAAGGGCGGAGAATATCAACTTGGAAAAAAATATATTTATATTGGGATAATAGCATCCAAGATTTGCCAATAAAATTTTATAGGATTTAGCGGATATAAAGTTTTGCATAATAAGTAAATGATTTATTAACTCTGATATAGTCAGTCCTCGGGAAAATGTTACACTATAACTAATGACTGGCATTGATAAAAAGGCTGCAAAACTAATATAAGAATACTTTTGGGAAATAGGTTTAAAAAATTTAATCGTACAAATTAATAAAATTAGAAAAAAGATAAATTCGTATTTAAATGCTAAAGAAAGTCCTAAAAAGAAAAATGATATAGGAACAAACTTGGGATTTGAGCTTTTTAAATAATAAATTCCAAATAAAACAGATAGTAAAAATGCACTAAGCGCATAAACAATCGCATAAGCATAAGGAAAAATATAATTAAAAATATATGGGTTGAACATGCAAGCTACAATGACAATAAAACATGTTATCCAGCTTACAGACTTTGCAGTAATAGATCTGGATATTAAATATAACGTAATTAGAATTATTAGAGAGTTTATGCAGCCTGCAATATATAACGTATTTAGTTTAGTTCCAAAAAGAAGAAATAAAAAAGCATTAAGCTGGTAAGAAAGAGGTGAAAAGATATTAAAGATATCTTTATATTGAACATTACCCTTTAATATTGCCAATGGAAAATATGCTTCTCTGCCACCATCAACAATAATGTCCCCCATTTTTCCCCAATATAAACAGGATAAAAAACAAAACAGGATTAATAAGGACATAACACATATAATATCTGCTTTATACTTTTTTATTCTTTCCATAAGATATAATAATTACGCAAAATCAGGTAAACATTTTTTCTAAAACTCACAATTCTTAAGATAACATGAAATTGTCACATATAACAACTTGTTATATGCCTGATGTTAGTTATTTGCTTGAAAATCTCATAGTATAATTTTTTAGAAGCTGTCTGAGAAGTTAAACTAACGAGCAATTTTTCTAAACATTATCAGTAATTAAGGGGATATAAAAATATCCACGATGGGGTTTTTTTATGTGTTCAGAACCCTCAATAATAAATTATCAGGTGAGTTCGGAGAACTCACCTGATATAATTGACTGCTTATATTAAGCCACTTGAGATATTTGAAATAAATCATTACGGCTTAGGTGTGATAATTGGAATAAATCATTTCTGCTTGGCTGGCCATTTTGCGTTAAATCTTCTATTAAAGTACTTAATGTATTACCTAGAGTTCCTGATAGTTGAGATATCTGAAACAAGTCATTACGGCTTAGGTGTGACAATTGGAATAAATCATTCTTGCTTGGCTGGCCACCATTCATTAAATTATTTATTAAAGTACTTAGTGTATTACCGATATTATTATTGTTAGTTGCTGCTGAATCTGCAGTTACAACAGGATTTGCTTCTGTTACTTTAGGATCATTAATAGGGACAGGTGGAGATTGACCTAATTGAGATATCTGAAACAATTCACCACGGCTTAAATTAGACAATTGGAATAAATCGTTCCTGCTTGGCTGGCCACCATTCATTAAATTATTTATTAATGTATTTAATGTATTACCCAGTGTTCCTGGTAGTTGAGATATCTGAAACAACTCACCACGGCTTAAACCAGACAATTGGAATAAATCATTCCTGCTTGGCTGGCCACCATTCATTAAATTATTTATTAAAGTACCTAGTGTATTACCCAGTGTATTACTGCTAGTTGTTACAGAATCTGTATTTGCAACAGAATTTGGTATTGTTACAGTATTAGTATTAAAAATACTGGTATTAGCAGGTATAGATATGCTTGGATTATTATCAAAAAGACCATCACTTTGAGTATTTTGCTGTACAAATAAATTTTGCAGAGGTAATTGAGTATTTTGAAGCTGCTTATGACCAGTAATGCCAGATAGGGAATTCATATTATTCTCCTTTGTAAACTAAATATTTTATGCATATATATATATAAAGAACAATACGAAGTATATATTCAATATATATCATTTTTTGTTACAAATTTTAATTATTTAGAAGAAATTGAAGTCATATAACTGCCATACAATTCAGCACAAAAAATACCCACGAACGGATTCGAACCGTTGACATCCACCTTAGGAGTTCACATAATTTGTTAATCATATTTATTGGTTAACAAATTATGTGAACGTCTCTTTAGGTCATTGAAAATAATTCTAAGTATATGAATTTTAAAGCTCTTGTCATATGACTATCTTGAATTTCCAGATTAAATATCTTTTTAATTTATATTGTATAATATAGGAATGAAATCTATAAAAAACAGTCTATTAGCTGGTTGATTGAAGTAATGATGGGGGTTAAATATATGTTGGATTTAAAAACTTCCTATAACTTAGGAATTATATGCCAGAAAGCTTTATATAACAGAGAAAACATGACCAAGATGGTATTTAACCATTTTTTTAAACACGTGACTAAGGCTTTTACACTTGCAGAAGTGCTGATAACACTTTTAATTATTGGAGTAATTGCTTCAATTGTTATTCCTGGTTTAATAGCTAACACTAATAAAGCTGAATTTGTCACTAAATTAAAAAAAGAACAAGCCATTCTTTCTCAGGCTTTTAATATGGTTAAAACGGATGCGGGTGGGTCTATTTTAAATTCTTCTTTTAGCAATACAACAGATAATAGTACAGAAGATGTTGCAGCTTTGAATGATTTAGCTAAATATTTAAATTTAGCTAAAAATTGTGGTATAGCTTATGGGTGCTGGTACTCTTCCCCACTGAAATGGTTGAGTGGGACTACTTGGTCAAATAATGCTGATACTCTTTGGGGTACAAACTATGGCAAGGGCATTCTTTCTGATGGAACTATTATGGTTATTAATATTTATGGACAATCATGTGCTAATGATGCTGGTACAGCAGGATCTCCTTTAACTAACTCTGTTTGTGGTGATATTAAGATAGATATTAATGGGACTAATGGGCCAAATACATTTGGTAGAGATGTATTTGTTTTTTTTATAACTAAAACAGGGATTTATCCTCGGGGTATTTTTGGAGATGTACAGGATTGTGTTAGTACTGGTAATGGCCAGGGCTGTGCGGGCAAAGTCCTTCTTGAAGGGGCTATGAACTATTAATATTTCTACATTTTATACATCCAAAAACAAGAAAAAGTTTCTAAAACTCTTCTATAGCAAAGTAGACAAACGAGCAAATAAAAATACCCACGAACGGATTCGAACCGTTGACATCCACCTTAGGAGGGTGGCGTTCTATCCATGCTGAACTACGTGGGCATTATATTTTTATAATAAACAAATACAAGTATATTGTCAAAACGGGATATCTAAACTTCTTGAAATTATCTGTTTAAAACATTAATTTGAAATAGATATGTTGTTTTGTTATCATCAAAAAATCATAGTAATTAAAAAAGGAAAATCAATGACACAATTAATATCTGCACAAAATGGGCAATTAACTCCTGAGATGGAAGCTATTGCATTAAAAGAAGGCATCAGTTCTCAAGCACTTCTGAAAAAAGTTGCCGATGGAAAAATCGTAATCTTAAAAAACATCAAACATGAAAATGTTATTCCTACAGGAGTTGGAGAAGGATTAACAATAAAAATCAACGCTAATATTGGAACTTCCAATCAAAAAAGCTCTATTGAAGAAGAAGTATGTAAATTAAGGATCGTTGAAAAATACGGCGCTGATGCAGTAATGGATTTATCTACCGGTAAGGATATTGATAAAGTTAGAAGAGAATTAATTTCAAAATGCAGCATTCCTTTTGGAACAGTTCCTATCTATCAGGCTGGTGTTGAAGCTATTACTATCGAAGAATCAATACTGGAATTATCAAAAGATAGGCTTTTTGAAGCTATAGAAAAACATTGCCGTGATGGTGTGGATTTTATCACTGTTCATTGCGGAGTTACTCAAAAAGTAGTTAATGCTCTCCGAGAACAACAGAGAGTTACAGGCATTGTCAGTCGCGGCGGTTCTATGCTGGCTTCCTGGATAGTGCGTCATAATGCAGAAAATCCTCTTTATGAGTATTATGATGAATTGCTTGATATTGCAAAGACCTATGATACGACACTTTCTCTGGGCGATGGACTTAGACCCGGCTGTGGTGCTGATGCTGGCGACAGAGGACAGGTTGCGGAAACTATTGTTCTTGGTGAACTCGTAAATAGAGCAAGAAAAGCTGGAGTACAGACAATGGTCGAAGGACCTGGTCATGTGCCTCTTAACCTTATTCCGGGAATGATTGAGACCATCAAAACTCTTACGCAGGGTGCACCTTTGTATGTACTGGGACCATTAGTGACAGATATTGCTCCCGGATATGACCACATAACTTCTGCAATAGGCGGAACACTTGCCGCTTTTCATGGTGCAGACTTTTTATGTTACGTTACTCCAAGTGAACATATCGGGCTTCCTAATGCGCAGCAGGTTAAAGAAGGAATAATTGCTTCCAAAATAGCAGCCCATGCTGCTGATGTAGCAAAAGGCAATATAAAAGCTATTGAACGTGATCGTCAGATGTCACAGGCAAGAGTAAATCTTGACTGGACAAAGCAAGCTGAATTCGCAATAGATAAGGAAGTTTTTGATAAAATTGACAACGGAGCTCCGTGCACTATGTGCGGAGAATATTGCAGTATGAAGCTTGTTAAGCAGTATATGTAAATATACAGCCTCAAAATGATGGGCTGACAGCCCTTCCTGCTATAATTAATTAACAGATGTATACATAAAGGATTAATTTTAGTGGTTAATTTAGTAAATTTATGCTAACTTTATTTATTATCAATATTAATTATTATTACCGTTAAAAATAAAGGAATAAATATGTCAGGACAATTTGAAATTGGATCAAAACACATCGAATACAAAAAATTAGCTAATTCAGCAATTGAAGAAGTAAAATCCGGCAATTTTAATGATGTTGTTAAAGCGTTATATAAAAAATCTTACTGTGTTGTACCGTCATCTGATGCTGCTTACGATGATTATCTTGGTGCTGTTGTTTCTATTGAAGAAATCGCAAAATCTGCTCCACAAGTTGCTTCGGTTATGGTAGACCAGATGATCGCTCAGGAAATACTCTGTAGATTTGGAACACAGGATGGTCAAAAAGAATTCAGCCAGGACTATATTTATGCAGTTCTTTGCTCAGAACCTGGATTGACTACAATTAATTCGATTACAACAAAAGCTGTTAAAACAGCAAATGGCTGGAAGTTGAACGGTAAGAAATCCATTACGGGTGAACAGCTTAATTCAGATAAATTTCTTGTTTTTGCAAAAGATGAAGATAATAAAGTAAGAGTATTTGTCATTTCAAAATCAAACCTTAACCTCAATCAGGTTTCCAAATCCGTTGCAGGTTCTGATGTTGTATTAAATCAGCTTAGTATTGATCTTGAAGTGCAGGACAATAATTGCGCAGCTACCTTAAATGATGATTATGAAAAAGTTCAGTGCATTGCCAGAACTTATATTGCGGCTGTTTCATTAGGCATTGGTCACAGTGCAATTGTTAGCAGCATTATAACTGCAAAAGAAGTTAAAGATTCCAATAATCAGTCAATTTCAAATACACAAAGTATTCAGTTTGCTTTAGCCGATATGTATGCAGAGCACGATGCAGCAAGAATGCTAACTTATTACAGCGCTAACTTGATTGATAATAATAAACCCAGTATTAAGTTTGCTACAATGGCAAAAGTTCAGTCAACGGATTCAGCTGCTGCAATCTCAGTACAAGCTCTTCAAATAATAGGTAATTTAGGTTATCTTGCAAATACTGATTTTGCTGATGTCATTCAGGCTGCTGTAAATGGACAAATAAAAGGCGGAACAAACAGAGTTCAAAAAAATCAGATTTATCAGTACATGCTGGCTAAAAAATAGCCCTGGAAATCAAAGTAAATAATGAACAATATAGATGAAATCATAAGCAAAGTAACTGAAACAGAACAAAAATTAACAGCAGATGATGCGGCTAAACTATTTGAATGTAGTGATGAAAGTGACATTCAATTAATAAAAGCTGCGGCTGACAAATTAAGAAGTAATATAGCTGGCGATAAAGTCAGCTATATTATTAATCTAAATGTTAATTTTACAAATATTTGTGAATCAGTGTGTCTGTTCTGCGGATTCAGAAGATCTGAGTCAGCACATGATGCAACTATTATTAATCTCGAAGAATTTGAAGAGTGTTTACATAATTCAGTAAAACAAGGAATTTCTGAAATTTGCCTTCAGGGAGGACTTTATTCAAAGTTAAAAATTCCCGGTTTGAAATCATCGAATCTTTTGGATATGTATGCTGAGCTTTTAGAATGGATAAAATCAAGACATTCTCATATTCATTTGCACGCATATTCGCCTGAAGAAATTGATTTCCTGTCAATTATGAGCGGCAAGTCAATCAGTTATATTCTTGATTATTTTAAAGATAAAGGACTTGGTTCTATGCCCGGAACAGCAGCTGAAATTTTTGACAGGGAAATACGATCTATTATCTGTCCTAAAAAATTAAGTACTGAAAAATGGAAGCAGGTTATCACAACTGCTCACAAAAGAGGTATTCCTTCAACAGCAACGATAATGTATGGGCATATAGAATCTTCCCTGCACAGAGCAAAACATCTTGAAGTTCTAAGAAATATTCAGGAAGAAACAGGTGCAATAACAGAATTTATTCCACTGCCGTTCGTTGCAAATAAAACTCATCTGTCGGGTAAAATTAAACCTTTAGAATCTGTTGACAGGCTTAAAATGCTTGCTATAGCAAGACTGTTTTTCAGGGATCTTATTCCAAACATACAGGCAAGCTGGGTAAAACAGGGTGTGGAAGAAACTGCCGAATCTCTTGACTGGGGAGTTAACGATATTGGCGGAACACTTGGCGATGAAAGAATAACTTTTGAAGCAGGCGGTAACTTCGGCAGAAATATGACAGAAGAAGAACTTGTAGATATTATAAATTCAAAAAACAGAACCCCTGTTTTAAGAGATACGCTTTATAATTACATTAAACAGCCTGTGTTGAAGTAGTTTTTAAAAATCCCAAAGCTATTTTGGGAGTGGTATATTAAAATTTAAAGTTGGCTAGATTACCACGTCGTCGTTTCACTCCTCCTCGTAATGACAGTGCATTGAAATAATATAGATTACGGCATGTGGTTAGGATCTGTGAGTCTTTGAGTGGTACATGCTGAACCGGAGTAACCTAAACTTACTATATTTACATCACAGTATGAAGGTGAAAAACCTGTATCATTAGCAGTACCGCTTGGAAGTATTGAATAGCCGTTATTATCTTTTACTACATGAAAAGTGTAAAAATCTTTTCCCCACATATTTGGTCCTTTTTTACCGTTTATATCAATAAATATTCTTCCGCAGGAATTTACTCCATACCATGTACATGTATTGTTATCAACAAAATGTAATATATTACCATTGTTTAATATAGCAGCATAAGATGTGCCTCGTGTGAAAGCAGTTTCGCTTTTATAGTATCTATACTTCATAGTACCGAATATATTTGCTCCGGTATCTTGTTGGATACAAGACATTACATTGCAAAAATCATTCATAAATGTCAGACTGGTTGTACTGGCAGTGCCAAGATTTACCCTGCCATTATTATTAGCCTGAACCATAATTACAGCATTGGAAATATCAGAATATGTCTGTTTCAGAGCAGTATAATATTCAGTTTCACTAGTATTGTTGATTATGCCGGGTATTGTTATTGAAGCAATTATACCGATAATCAAAAGAGTTATTAGCACTTCTGCTAGAGTGAATCCTTTTTTTAATACGTGCATACTATCCTCACATTAATTTAAATTTAATTCTTCATCCAACTAAAAAATTTTATAACCTGATTATATACCATTTAGCATTTGCACAACAAATAAATTTCGTCTAAAAAGATGACATGCAGGAATTATATTAAAGTTTCCCTGACTTCAACCGATAAATAAAGCATGGAGTTTAAACTCCTGCTTTGCTATCAGTTATGTAGAAGGAATTAGAAGTATGCTTAAGGGAAGGTTGAAAGACCAGGATAATTCTATAAATACGGACATTCAAAAAATCTTAATACTTGCAAAAGAAGCACATGAAGATTATTTAATACGCGCAAAAGAATCAGACCTCGAAAATGCTCTTCTGTATTATTTTCAGGCTATAAAAATAGATCCTTCAATTTCTGAAGCATATTATAAATTAGCCAGTTTAATGTGGGAAAAAGGTCAGATTGACCTTAAGTCCGCACTTGAACAATGTGAAAAAGCAGTCAGTCTTGATCCGTCTTCTCCTACTGCAAGACTTTATTTTGGCTATTTCCTTAAAACAGCCGGTAAATTCAACGAAGCAGAAGATGAATTTAAAAATGCAATAAAACTGGGCGGTATATTTTACGCAAAACCCAGAATTGCTTTAGGATCAACAATCATACAAAAAACACGAACAACAACTCCAAGTTTATATGAATTCTCAAGAGGAATGTATCACTTCCTTTCGGGAATTATGCTTATATTATGGGATTTAAATGCAATAAAAATGTTTTCTAAAAGTGTAATAGAAGATATACGGCTTTCGGCTTTTGACATAAAAGCAAATATATTCAAAAGATTCAACAAAATTGATAAAGTAGTTGAAATATATGAAAATGCGGCGGAACATACAGGTAAAAATGAATTATTTTATTCAAAAATCGCTGATTTGTCACTGGAACATGGTAATCCTGATCAGGCAATTGATTATTACAAAAGTGCAATTAAATCATCTCCGGATAATATAGGACTCTGGGCAAAATTGACAAGTATTCTCCAGCATTATTACGCTGATAATACTGATGAACTCACCAACTGTTATCTAAAAATTTCTGAGCTTGATCCGAATAATGCAAAAATTCATTATGAATTAGGGCATTTACACCTTAAAACGGAAGATTCATATAATGCGTTAGAATCATTTAAGCAAGCCACAAGCATTGATAAGAAAAACCCTTATTACCACAATTCTCTTGCGTATGCTTATGTTCAAGTTAAAGATTATGAATCTGCAATTAATGAATACCAAAAAGCTATTAGACTGAACCCCGATAGCGAATGGACATCTATAGTTTCTCAGGCGCTTGGAGCTATATATCAGCAAATAAAAGGAAATACTGATGCTGCAATTGTAGCTTACCAAACTGCAACAGTATTAGACCCTTTAAATATTGATGCTTTCATTGCTCTTGCAGAAACTTATCAGGAAATTGGCGATTATAATAACGCTATAGATAATTATCTGGAAGCAATAAAGCTCGATCCTACAATTGCAAAGGTATATTGTAATCTGGGTCTTGCCTTATGGGAAAAAGATTATGTAGAAGAGGCAATTATTGCTTATCAAAAAGCTACAGCACTTAATCCTAAATATGATATCGCATTCAATAATCTGGGTGTAGCTTATCTGGACGGAAGCGGCAAAGTTGAAGAAGCTCTTGCCATATTTTCAATGGCTATTAAAAACAATCCGAATTATGCTCTTGCATATTACAACAAAGGAAGAGCATATCAGGCTTTTGGCAACAAAACTGAAGCAGCAAATTACTACCAGATGGCTATTGATATTAATAAATTAACTGACGAATTTGATGAAACAGAAGTCGAAACACGTTTATTTAATCTATTTTCTGTAGATTAAACAGAATCAACGACCTCGCATCATGGCAGATTAGCAAAGTATAAGTCTAATCAAGTTAAACAGAAGGTAATAAACCTGAATAATTACAAATAATGCGCCTGAGCGGGAAAACCCGCTCTTTTCTTTGCGTAAATACAGCTTGTATTCAATCTTGAGGTTTTCAATATAAAACTTTTTAAATTTTTATTTCTTATATACCTTATTTTGCAATGGTTTTACGTATTTGCTGCAAGATCTCTGTAAGATTATGAATAAAATATTAAAAAATTATTAATACATAAAATTTTTATTAATAATTTGATAAAATTTTATTGAACTATTTCATATGAATTTCGGTCTTATAACAAGTGAGTGCAACCCTTGTTAATGTAAACAATTTTAGCTTATAGAGCACTTTAAAGGAGGAAGATTATGGAAGAGAATCTAAACAACAATGAAGAAAAAACGAATATTTCTGATGAACAGGCAAAGAAATCTGACAGATTTGTTATCAAGCTGTTGGTTGGTTTTTTAGCTATTTTTCTAGGTGTGTTTCTTGCGTTTTTTATAGCATTTAGCAGTATCATAAATAATACAGGCTTTGCTTACTCTTTTAACAAGGATGTTTTTCCTAAAACATCGCAAGAGTTCTTTAAAAATGCCGATCAGGAATTTGGTAGAATGTTTAATGAAAGTCAGATAGTCCCGATAAGATTTCATAAGGATCTGTTAAAACCGGAAAATGCAACATTCAGGACGGAAGAAACTCCAAAAGAGTACAAAATTATAGTTAATTTAAAATCTTTCGGTAATGATGAGAAAAATGTAAATTTCAAAGCAGATAAAAATCGGATTACTATATCAGCTAAATATGAAAGTAATAAAGACAAAAATTCATATAGTTCATCGAGTTTCTTTGAGTCCTTCGGTATTCCCGGAAAAATTGACAATTCAAAGATTATAAAGGAAAGAAAAGGGGATAATCTGATAATAGTTATTCCTAAGAATGTTGAACAGAAATAAAATTGCAGGGTACAACTATGTACCCTTTCTTCATAAAACCAATGCTTAGTTTATAAATATGGAATAAAGAAAATTCTTTAGTATGTTTGGGTATCATTCTGAGGGCTTTAGCCCGAAGAATCTTTGTGGAAATTCAATACAGATTCTTCACTTCGTTCAGAATGACAATTGATAGTATTTATTAGTTGACATATGAAAGAAAGACTATTTATCAAAATCTGTCCAGATATAATTTCTGTGCGTTTATCCAGTTTTCAACAGAAGATTTATTTATGTCAGATTCATGCAGAGAAAATGCGAGGAAACTTAGTCTTTCCATAATTTCATGATACGCTGTTATCCAGTTTTTATAGGCATCGCCGCCATATTTTAAATAATGAAGAAAAGCTTCTTCCCTGACTCTTTCATCAATAGCCTGTTCCCTGACTGCATCATCCCAGTCCTGATAAGGATTATCAGGAATATTGCGGTTTATTCTGTCAAGATGTTTATAATAAGCCCTATCTCTTACCCTGTCCCAAAAACTTATATCAGTCATAACCATATCCCCCTGCTTTTATAAAAATATAATATCAGGTTGGTATAAATAATTGATTAGCTATAAGTATTATTTCAATTTTGGTGCTGTTGTAGATTTTTGGCGTTTTACTGATATAACATCACTTATGTTCATAATACTGTTCAATACTTTGTTCAAATGCTCAATGTCAGTAATCTCAAGTCCGATTTCTATTACAGCTGTCTCATGAGTCTTGGTCTTAACACTTGCATATGAAACATTTGTATTATTATCTACTATTTTTCCTAAAATATCTTTAAATACGCCTAATCTGTCGAGAGCCTCAACCCTGATATTTGAGATATAAATCTTGGATTTATCCGCTTTAGACCAGCTTATTTCCATTATTCTGGCTGGGTCAACATGATTTAAACCTGCACAATCTACGCTATGTACACTAACTCCCCTGCTTCTTGTTACTACACCGACAATGGCTTCACCCGGTACCGGCGAACAGCATTTTGAAATGTGATAAAGCATACCTTCCAGTTCAACGATGCCTTTTGGCGGTTTTTTAGGTGCTGCTTTTTGTTTGATTTCCAGGGGGGCTTCTACTTCCGGTTTTAATTTATTTATAACTCTATGAAGAGTGATTTCGCCACAGCCTATTGCAGCGTACAAATCTTCTTCTGCCTGAAAATTCAATTGTTTTGCGATTTCTAAAAGTTTGCCTGATTTGAGATTTTCTTCAAAGACAGCCTTCGTAAGATCCTGTTCAAGATTGGCTTTACCTTGCACAACATGATCGTCCCTGAGATGTTTCTTTAATGACTGCCGTATCTTTGATCTTGCCTGATTTGTTGCGACAATATTTATCCAGTCTAAGCGAGGCTTCGCCTGCTTGCTGGTTAAAATTTCAATTATATCTCCATTTTTAAGTTTGGTATCAAGTGGTACTATACGTCCGTTAACAATAGCACCGTTACACTTTTGTCCGATTTCAGTGTGTATCCTGTAAGCAAAATCTATGGGGACAGCACCTCTCGGAAGATCTATAACGTCTCCTCTTGGTGTAAAAACAAATACCTGATCAGAAAACAGATCAAGCTTGACACTGTCTACATATTCTTTAGCATCTTTTATATCCTGCTGAAATTCCACAAGTTTTCTAAGCCAGGAAAATTTCTGGTCAACCTGTGAATTTGCATTTACAGAACCTGATTCTTTATATCTCCAGTGCGCAGCAATACCGAATTCTGCAATCTCATGCATTTCATTCGTTCTAATCTGTACTTCAAGAGGTTTTCCTCTGGGGCCGATTACAGAAGTATGCAGCGACCTGTAGAGATTGCTCTTTGGCATGGCTATATAGTCTTTAAATCTGCCAGGAATTGGCTTGAATGCAGAGTGAATAACTCCAAGTACTTCGTAACATTCTTTTTCTGTATCTACAAGTATCCTGACTGCAGTAACGTCATATAAATCCTGATAAGATTTTTGCTGTCTGGACATTTTACTGTAAATACTATAATAATTTTTTGCCCTTCCGGTTGTAATTGCATTAATATTCATATTTTTGAGATTAGAGCTGATTTTATCAATAATGGCCTGAACGGTCAGATCTCTTTCTGCCTTGCTCTGAGCTACAAGCTGGGCTATTTCAAAATATTTTTCGGGGTTCATGTATCTCAGTGCCAAATCTTCAAGTTCAGATTTAATTTTCCCCATACCTAATCTGTTTGCAAGAGGAGCAAATATTTCAAGGGTTTCCTGTGCAATTTCTTTTTGCTTTGGAAGAGTCATATAGTTCAAAGTTCGCATATTATGAAGCCTGTCTGCCAGCTTTAGGAATATAACTCTCACATCCTCAGCCATTGCGAGGAACATTTTCCTGAAGTTTTCCGCCTGTCTTTCTTCTTTAGAACTAAAACTATATTTACTTAATTTTGTAACGCCATTAACAAGATTAAGCACATCTTCGCCAAACTTTTCACTGATTTGTTCGGGGGTAGTGTCTGTATCTTCCAGAATGTCATGGAGCAGAGCAGCACAAATTGTATCAGCATCTGCCTGTAGATTAGCTAAAATACACGCAACCTCAATAGGATGTACAATATAAGGTTCTTCGCTTACTCTATATTGTCCATCATGGAGTGATGTTGCAAACTCAAGGGCAGAACGGATTTTTTGCAGATCCTGTTCCGGCCTGTTCTGTTCTTTAACTATTGTATCCAGAAGATTAAACAATTGTTTTTATCCGTATAAAATTTAATAATATTATTGATATCAAGTTAATACTTCTTTATTTTACCTTTAAATTCAGATATACTCAACTTGAATTTACATTAGACCTGAGAAATAAATTTTATGTGCAGCTTCAAAGAAACTGAATTAAATATTACAAAATTTGACTATGGAATTAAAATTAGTGTCAGGGTTATTCCCGGTTCATCCAAATGTGAAATTTCAGGTCTTATAGATAATAGTCTGAAAATAAAGCTAGATGTTCCACCAATTGAAGGAAAAGCAAACGAAAAATGTATTAAATTTCTGTCAAAATTGCTGGGTGTTCCAAAAACTTCGATTGAAATTATTTCCGGAGAAAAAGCTAAAAATAAGATTTTGTTGATTAAAGGAGACCCTGAAAAACTTGCTTCAAAGGTTTTAGATATTATTTAATTTCAATTAAAACAATATTGGCTTTAAACTGATTAATTTTTTCCAGTTATTCATATTTTCCTGAGTTAAAATCATTTCAATCGCTCCTAAATTATCAAAAATATTAGAATCGGGTTTTCGTTTTTCCTGTCTTGCTAAATCGATTTCGTCCAATATTTGTCTGTGTATGATTTTGTCTTTAGCCTCAAAACCCCTTGAAATATAGAAAAGAATAGGATTATCCTTCATTTCATCAACTCGAACAGAATCTAATACCACATTCTTTTTCATTTTTAATGCAATTTCGATGACAGTTTGAAGCAGATTGGAACCGATTCTTTTAAAATCCTGATTATCAGCAGTTTTTTCTATTAATAATATTTTGATTTTATTTGGATCAAATACTATATTAGCAAAGCCCAGACTTTGATTCTCTGCAATTAAACTAAGGCTCATTGCGTTATTACTTATTTTTTTTGCAACAATATTACCTTTACAAGGAGTTTTTGATGCTATGACTGTCGCTTCTCCAACAATTTTTCCTATTTGAGAACCAAAAGAAATATTATATTGTGCTTTTAAAAGCGGATGATAATTCATTGAGGGTTTGATTGTCTCAGAATTATTATCGACATTTCTTCTTTTTACTTCGAATAGTTTGGGTCTTATTGATAAATTCTTTGACCCGTTAAATGAATATAAATTTATATTATTTATCATCTGTACTTTATCTCTAATTGATTTATCTGTAATTTTATAAGGTAATAAAATTATTGAAATTGCTTTTTTTAGCAAAATTTTCATTTTATTGCAACACATTGTTACAATAAAAAAACAGGAATTGATTACTTAATAGATTGTTTACAGGATTAGAACTGAGTTTTTATTGAAATATTAATTATTTCTAGATTTTTTTATTAATAACTCAAAAATTAGCAATTATTAATTTTTACATGTTTTTTAAAGTTAACTTGAATTGCTAATTAATTTTTTAGATGCTGAAACAAGTTCAGCATGACACTTTCCCACTTTAAATAAAAAATTAACAGATCCTGAAATAAATTCAGGATGACACAATAAAAAAGTCAATAACAACAAGTGTTTTAACTATTTAGCAATTCAGGTTAGTTAGTAAAAAAAGGAATTTTATTGTGATTCACAATATTAATATCAAATATAATAATTTAGATTATTTTCCTAATATTGATACGAAAAAATCTAATTATAAACAAGTTTTGACAGAACAAAAATCCTGTCAGGCTAAGTATTCTCAGTTAAATATGAAAGCCTGTTTTGCGCCTTATATATTAAAGAATAAAGTATCTTTTGATGGAAGAATATATCGGGAAGATTGTAAAAGTCTTCCTGGAAATAAACTGGATTATATTTGCAGTGATACTCAATTTTTTAGAGATCCAATATCTCTAATGTTCCTAACAAGGTATTTGGCGCAGAATTTTCCTGACGGAACACATATTGCTAATTTTGGATGTTCCTCCGGGGAAGAAACAATAACTATTTCGACAATGCTTCAGGGGATTAATCAGGACAGAAAATATACAATAACCGGTTATGATACATCGGATAAGATGCTTGATATAGCTCAAAAAGGCATATATGAATATGATTCTGTAAAAGATTTCAAAAAAAACTTAAATAGGCATGGTTTTAATGATTTTTCGTTTTATTTTGATGGTGATATGGAAGCTGGACAGGAAGAATCTTTTCAAGTAAAGAACGAAGTCTTTCAGGATATTCTCGGTTATAAAAAAGGTAATATATTTGAAATAGATAAAATTTTGGAACAAGAGGATGAACAAGCAAAGAATCCCGGAGTTATAGTCTTTAGAAACGCATGGTATCATTTAACCGGAAATCTCGATCCGCAGGTGTACAGTGACTATAACCTTGATACAGTTAGAGAAACTGTAAAAAAAATCCATAAAATCCTTCCTGAAAATGGAATTTTGGTATGTGGAAATAGTGAACGGGAACATTTGTTTTATGATAATCCTGAATTTTTGGATCCTCTGGTTACTGAAGGGGGCTACGATTTTTCACCTTTTCATAATGTTTTAAAAGAAGAAGGTTTTGAACCAGTTTTTTACAGCGGTTGTCAAAGGCCTTATGATGAAGTCTATGTCCCGATTATTTGGAAAAAAATTTCTAATTGAGTCAGGCAGACAATGTAATAAAAACTAAGTTGATTAGTTTATCAGCCAGCTTTTAAAATCGATGCTTCTGCCGTTTATTGTAGCGGGATTGGATGACCAGGGACCTACTTTTCCGCTTGATATAGGTTTACCGGTTGCTGATGTATCATCAATAGCGAAATAAATTATTCCGTCAACTCCAAGGAGAAATGAGAAGATATCTTTTCCAATTAAATTTGGACCTTTGTCACAATTTGTATCAACTAATATATGCGCATCATCACCACCATGCCATGGAGCTGCCCAGCACATACCATCTGAGGATATCCAGCTAAAACTTTTTGGTTGAGACCCTGACCCATCTGCTGCTGTCGAAATAGGATAACCAGGATTTTCAAAATTAGTAGGCCAGCAACCGGTCGCATTTACACAGCTTTTAACAACATTGAATTTTGCTTTAAAGGCATCTCCTCTTCCATCAACAGCATCAGCGCCAGGCGGCCATCCTCCACTTCCTGTATAAGTGCTTGGGTTTTCTGCAACTACCAGCTTCCATGCCTGTGATGCTGTACTATATGCTTTTTTAAAGGCGGCCTTTAACTCTGCGTTTTGAGAATTCTGTATTATTCCGGGTATTACTATACTTGCAATTACTCCGATTATTAAAAGTGTTATCAGGACTTCTGCTAAGGTGAACGCTTTATTTTTATATGGAGAGATCTTACACATTATTACTTTCCTAACAAATTAATTCATCAGCCAGCTATTAAAATCAACACTTCTGCCGTTTATAGTTGCAGGACTTGTTGTATAAGGACATACGCCTCCGCTTGATACAGGTCTGCCATTTGTTGATGTATCACCAATTGCAAAATAAACTATTCCATCCTTTCCGAGAAAAAGTGAGAAAATGTCTTTTCCGATTAAATTTGGGCCTTTGGTACAATTTGTATCAACCAGTATATGCGCATCATCAACACCATACCATGGAGCTGCCCAGCACATACCATCTGAGGATATCCAGCTAAATTTTTTAGGTGAATTTGTACCAGCGTATGAGTCGCCAAGCATACTATAGGCATTATAATATTCATAATTCAGAGGCCAGCACCCATCCTGATTTGTACAGCTTTTAACAACATTAAACTTTGCTTTAAAGGCATCATCTCTGCCGTCAGTAAAACTGTAATCCTGAGTTTCTCCGGTTGGCCATGTGCAACTCCATCCGCCTCTTGCTGTATAGGTGCTGGGGTTTTCTGCAACTACCAGCTTCCAGGCAGTAGACGCGGTACTATATGCTTTTTTGAATGCGGCCTTTAATTCTGCGTTTTGAGAATTCTGTATTATTCCGGGTATTACTATACTTGCAATTACTCCGATTATTAAAAGTGTTATCAAAACTTCTGCTAAGGTAAACGCTTTGTTTCTGTCTAAAAGTTCCTGATACATTTTTAACACAATCCTTCTAAATTAACTTTCTAACATTGATTATATATTATCTATTTGTTGCGATGCAAGGATATTTTTGTTGATTTAAAAAGTAGAATTAGTTTATCAGCCAGCTTTTAAAATCAACGCTTCTACCGTTTATTGTAGTAGGATTATCTGCCCAGGGACATACTTTTCCTTTTGACATAGGTCTGCCGGTTGTTGATGTGTCATCAATAGTAAAATAAACTATTCCGTCAGATCCAAGAAGAAATGAGAATATATCTTTTCCTATTAAATTTGGTTTTTTCTCACAATTTGTATCAACTGCTATGACCGAGTCATCGTAACCACGCCATGGAACTGCCCAGCACATACCATCTGATGCTATCCAGCTAAATCTTTTAGGTTCCCATCCAGATCCAAGTCCATTACCGATAAGGCCTGGAAATTCAAAATCTTTAGCCCAGCATCCATCCTCATTTATACAGCTCTTAATTACACTAAACTTTGCTTTAAAAGCACTTGATCTATCATCATCCGGATCATCACAAGACCCCCAACCGCCTTTATTTGTATAAGTGCTTGGATTTTCCGCAACTACGAGCTTCCATGCATTTGATGCTGTACTATATGCTTTTTTAAAGGCAGACTTTAATTCTGCGTTTTGAGAATCCTGCACTATTCCGGGTATTACTATACTTGCGATTACTCCGATTATCAAAAGAGTTATTAATACTTCTGCTAAAGTAAATGCTGTAAACTTTTTATTTAAAAATTGTTTAGACATAATTTTGACTTTCTAACTGAAGTAATTTTCTAATTTTATTATATATTTTGTATCTGATTTGGGACTATGATATTTAGTTGATTTTAAAAGTGTAATTAGTTCAGCAGCCAACTTTTAAAATCAACACTCCTGCCGTTTATTGTAGCGGGACTGGATGACCAGGGACCTACTTTTCCTCTTGATATAGGTCTACCAGTTACTGATGTGTCATCAATAGCGAAATAAACTACTCCGTCAACACCAAGAAGAAACGAAAATATATCTTTTCCAATTAAATTTGGCCCTTTGTCACAATTTGTGTCAACCAGTATATGTGCATCATCACCACCATGCCATGGAGCAGCCCAGCATATGCCATCTGATGTTACCCAGCTGAAATTTTTTGGTTGAGACCCTGACCCATCTGCTGCTGCCGAAACAGGATAACCAGGATTTTCAAAATTTGTAGGCCAGCAACCCGTCGTATTTATACAGCTTTTAACCACGTTAAACTTTGCCTTAAAAGCATCTCCTCTTCCATCAATAGCACTACCACATGGTCCCCATCCACTATCACCTGTATAAGTGCTTGGATTCTCGGCAACTACCAGCTTCCATGCCTGTGATGCTGTACCATATGCCTTTTTAAAGGCAGCCTTTAATTCAGCCTGTTGGGTATCGGCAATTAATCCTGGTATTACTATACTTGCAATTACACCGATTATCAAAAGAGTTATCAATACTTCTGCCAGAGTGAACGCTTTATTTTTATTTAAAATTTCCTGATACATTTTTAACATCACTCTCCTAAATTAATTTTCTATCTTTGATTATATATTATCTATTTATTTCAATACAAGGATTATTCACGTGAATAATTGCTGAGACAAAAATTAAAACTAAATTGTTAATTAAATTTCTTATTAAATCACATAACTCCTTTACGATAATAAGGCTCGATATATCCCAAACGCCTGTTTCTAAAAGTTTCATCCAGAATCTTGACGCCTTTAATGTTCTCCATATGGAAAGAACGCCATGAATTTCTTGTTAAATCCCATAATATTAAAAGTTCATTACCTGACTTTGTTTTTCTGATTTCGTAAGGTTCACCGGTTCTTGCTCCCTTAACCCCACTTTCTTTGGCGTAATTGAATTGAATAATCCTGTCTGCATTGATTGCAAAGATTATTTTTTCTCTTATACTCAACATATTCGTGTCCTTATTCACGTTATAAAGCCCCCTATGCAGGGGGCTTTATGTTTGATCTTATTTTATATAATATCAGCAAGTGCTTTTTCAAGATCAACCGGAGAATTAAATGTTTCTTCAGGAACTTCGCTCAGGATATCTCTTAGCATTTGTGGATTTCCTTTGGTAATTTCAACTTCTTTATTTCCATATTTGCTGATTAAATCCTGTTTTGATACAGGGAACTGAGTTCCTTTAATAGCCATTGATATGGCTGCTGCACCATAAGCATGTCCTGGTTGTGGACCACGTTCACCCATTGTTTTCCTCCTTTTCATACAGAATCAATTATCTGTAATTTATTTCATCAGAACATGATAAATGATTATTTTTCAAAAACATTAGTCAGTCCGACAATATTTTTAATAATATATGAACCTTAAAAACCTTACGACGCAAAGATATTAGGTGTATAGTAGAATAATAAAAAATATAATGTTAATTAAACATATATTTTTTTTCAGCATAAAAATTTTTTGGTAGTGGACACGTACAAACTGATAAATCATTTGATCATATCTTAAAAACGAGAATTTTATCATCCTATTCCCACCTGTCATTGCTACGGATTTCGAAGAAATCCGTAGCAATCTTGCCAGTTTTCGCTTATTATCTTAAGACTTAATTGGTAAGATCCTTCGACTTCACTTCGTTTCGCTCAGGATGACTATTCGAGAAATCTTTCTTTTTTTTGTCTTATCAGTCACAATTTGACTACTACCAAATTTTTTATCAGTGTTTTAACAATATCTCTATTTGATATTTAATTTCTTTTTCGCTATATAATTAAATTAAATATATTTAATTCCGGAGGATATAATGCTAACATTTTTTCTAATATTACAAATAGTTTCAGGTGCATTGTTGACATTGCTTATACTTGTTCATTCGCCAAAAGGTGATGGTATGGCTTCTATTGGTGGAGCTTCACAGTTATTTTCCAGCCAAAAAGGTGCCGAAGCTGGACTTAATAAAGTTACAACAGCTTGCTCAGTTATTTTTATCCTGTCCTCAATTTTAATTGGATTTAACGTAATTAAATAAAATGTCTCTCTGCTGGTTTCAAAAGTTTTTCTATAAAGAATCAGTCCTTGCTATTAAATCCAGCTTGGACTTTCTTGATTTTGAGAGTTTTAAAAATGATTTAATTCTTCTTCTGCCGCAGGAATCTAAAAGTTCAAGAGTAAGAATTGCAAATAACATTTTAAAAAGGTTTTTCCCGGATAAAAAATTATTTGGATTATTACCTCAGGCTTATCAGGTTTATAAAGACGAAATTCTCCTTCAGGAATTAATCAGGTATGAAGTTTTATCAAAAGAATCAGTTATTGCTAATTTTTATCTGGAATATATTTACCCTGAAAAAACAGGTAAAATAATATCAACAGGCAAATTTTCAGGTTATATCGAAAAAATATACGGCAGCAAAAATGAGAACCTGACCTGGTGGCTACAGGCTGCTTTAAGGGATTTAGGATTTATACAGAAGACGGATAAAATCTGGATAGTAAGCAGTATTAAAATGCCTGAAACTGCTTTAATTCTGCTTTTGCATAATATTTTTGCACCATGTCCAATATCGATAATTTTGTCTAAAATTGAAGCGCATAATTTCTGGAAGTTTATTGGCATTAAAAATAAAAAAGAGCTGAGAAATATCCTGTTTAAGGCACATTTATATAATATTATTGAGTTTAAAGACGAGACTATAAGGACTGTATATCCTGTTGATGTGCTAATAAACAAGAAATTCAGGATGGAATCGTAAGTTTGTATTGGTGCATAAATGCACCCTACTTCTACTATTATTGCTGATAACTTAAAACACCATGCCTTTTATCAGCAGCAAAAGAAGGGCTGCGGCGGATACTTTTGCTGTCATATCCTGATATTGTCTAACAGAAGACATATCTTTATAAAGTTCGTTAGTCGGTATTGCTGAAATAACGGCAGAAAGTCTTTCAATTCGATCATTAACAGGATCTTCAGGAGATGCACTGTTGAATAATTTGGTTTCAAGTCTGGAAAGTCGCGGTTCAACTGGTTCATTTGGATATGTCATGCTGAATACATCATTTTCCATCTTATTGAGGAGAAGATTTACTGATTCATCGCTAAGCTGAGGCGGTTCATCAGACAAGTTATTATTAGAGTTATTTGATGTTTTAACATTCCCATATATTGATAGTTTTAGTCTCTCAACTCTATCTGATAAAGGAGCATCTACTGATCTGCTGAAAACAACAGTTTCAAGTCTCGTGAGTCTTCGATAAATATTGTCTTTTGTGAATGTGCGATTAAGAACCTTTTTTTCCATTTCGTCAACAATAGCATATTTTACTGTCGAATCTTCAATCTGTGGTTTTTTAGGAGTATTTGTCTTTGAAACAGGTTTGACCTGAACTTTATTAGCAGGCTTGGAAGGAATATTTATCTGACCAAATACGGTTTGAAGTTTAGTTATTCTAACTGTTGTTGTTGCGTTACTTTTTAGACCAAATACATTGGTTTCTACCCTGTTAAGACGCTTTTCAATACTTTCTCCCTGAAACTTCGTACCAAAAAGTCTCTGTTCAACAGCTGTTACAAAAGGATATTTATCCAAAACAGCCGCAAAACATGGATTTATAAGTAAAATAAAAGATAATAGCAAAATTATTCTTGATAACATATGAACAAATCTTTTTTGTAACGTATACATATTTATATAATTATTACACAGGTTCATTGAGCTTTGAGGGATTTATTTTTTATCCAGACGGGCTAAAGATTTTATAGTGACCTTATTATCTCTTCTCTCACCTATAATGAGATAATAAACTTTTTCTTTTTTAAGGCTTAAAAATTTGTTATTTAAATAGCAGATGAGATTTTTTGAATTTGATTCCAGCTTTATGGATGAGAATAATTCAATATTGAATTTATCGTAAATATTTGATATCTGTACGTTCATTTTTTTCGTTTTATTCTGTGTTGCAAGAGTTTCCCTGAAAATATTCATTTCTTCTTCAGTAAAATATGACTTGTATAAAGGTTTTTTAATAACGGGGACTTTAAACAGAGTGCTTCTGGGAGGTGCTTTTGTATAAGGAGACATTGTTATTATTTCTTCAGTTACCCTGATTTTTTCTGCAAGCCTGATCTCATCATAAGCGAAGTTCTGAATTTCCGGTGATGATAACAGCAAATCTTCAATATTTAGATCCTGAGAGTTAACTTCCAGTGTAAGAGGATAATCACGTACAACTCCTAATGGTTTCAAATCGGGGTGAATCCATTTTACTGTATTATCAATCGGCGAAATATTGTGAACAATGGGAAAGTTTATAATAAAATCAATTCCAAGGTCTTTAATATTTATTTGACAGTTAATATGTTTCTCTTTTACAAGTACATGAATAGGGTTTAATTCCTTTATAATGGGTCTTTTAGGAGAAAACTCCTCGGAAGTTCGGATTTTAACACGAAACGACTGAAACCTGTCATTATTTATAGATACTTTTAAGCCTGTTAGTATCCGTACAAGAAAATAATAAATATTCTTGAAACTGAATATAAAACTCACTCGTTTTAAATATTTATTTAAACTTCCTGACTGCATATTAACTCAAGAGTTTTATATACCCTGTTAAGAGGTTCATCTATATCCATGAATTCCCCTGCTTCTACAAGGGTCTTAATGATTGAATCAAACCTGTCCCCGACACATTCAAAATTTGAACTGAACTGAAGCCTTATAGGATGATTAGATTGAGATATCTGCAGGAGATATTCGAATTTTTTTACTTCAGATATATTTCCAGGTGAAGGTAATGGAGGTGCCTTGGTTGATGATACACGTATTATAAGTATATTATCCGTCTTGTAATTCAGCAGATCTTCATCCTGAACTAATAAAACAGATATTCTATTTGATAATATCCTGAGCAGACTGTCTGTAATAACATCAAGCTTAATGTATTTTTCAAGACCTTTTCCATAAAGTACCTGCTGGATTTTAGTAGGTATAATCGGATCTGTATATCTGAATTCAAGAGGAAACCCTTTATAATCAGTTATCAAAATAGCACCAATATATCCGCTTGTGCTTGATGAATGTGTAATTCCATAAGCTAATCTAATATTTTCAGCGCTCATCTTATTTTCTCAATCTTAAATCTTTATTATTTAGTAATTTTCGAAGTTTCATAATGGCCTGGGCATGAAGCTGGCATACTCTTGATTCTGATATTGATATAGCTTCGCCAATTTCCTTTAAAGTCATGTTTTCGTGGTAATAAAGAGCTAATATCATTCTTTCTCTTTCAGGCAGCTTTGCTAACGCCATTGATAATGATTTTTTAACATCATTAGCTTCAAGTTCCTGCAAAGGATCTGTTGCCTTTGTATCAACTATAGTATCAATAATTTCAAGACTGCCTTCAGAGGAGGAATCTCTGCGATCATGGAGAGAAATAATACTATTTCCTTCCAACTCGTTAATTGAAGCTTCCACTTTTTCTTTTGTTGTGCCAAGCTCAGTTGCAATTTCCTGAGAAGTCGGTAATCTGCCTAAATCAATCTGAAGTTTGAGAATCGTATTCTGAATCTTCTTGTATTTTCTTCTTGCTCCTCTTGGTATCCAATCCTGACTTCTGATTTTATCAATGATTGATCCTCTGATTCGCATAATTGCATAAGTTTCAAATCTGACGCCCCTGCTTGGTACAAATCTTTCAATTGCGTCAATTAAACCTTCAACTCCATAGCCTGCAATATCATCTGTTGATATTGTAGCAGGGAGGTTAATCCTCAGGCGGCCTACAACATATCTGATAAGATATATATATTGAATTATCAACTTGTCACGATACTCTTTACTGGTTTTATCCTTGACAAATTGAGACCAGATTATATCTATTTCTGAATCCGTGAGTTTTTTTATCTTTTGTTCCGGTTGTTTGATACTATCCAGGGTATCCATTTTATTCCCTTGATCTTCCCTACATCTAAAAGTATTTTGACAATATCTCCTACCTTAATTTTAATTAGCGGGCGAAAGAAGTCATCATTCAAAAACTGTATTTGAAGAGGCGGGGAAATTATCAAGAATGAGTTTAAAGCTACCACTTAACCAGTACTCCGCTTCATTTTTATTAATTTAAAAAAATATTAGACTACTATTTAAACCTTATAAACTAGTCACAAATTATTTATTTGCTATACTCTAAATGTGATGATTAATTTTTACGGAGATTAAAAATGCTGATGACAGATTCTACATTTAAATATGAAATCAAAAACATAGATTTAGCCGATGAAGGGAAAAATCAAATCGATTGGGCTAATAGAGATATGCCTGTTCTAAGACTGATCAGGGAAAGATTTGCTAAAGAAAAGCCACTGGCTGGCATAAGACTTGTTGCATGTGCACACGTTACAAAAGAAACAGCAAACCTTGCAATTACTCTAAAAGAAGGCGGAGCAGATGCAATTCTGATTGCTTCTAATCCTCTTTCAACACAAGATGGTGTAGCAGCTTCTCTTGTTAAAGATTATGGAATTCCTGTATTTGCACTGAAAGGCGAGGATACAGCTACTTATACAAGACACGTGAATATTGCACTTGATTATAAACCTCAAATTATTATTGATGACGGCTCTGACGTTGTGGCAACTTTACTAAAAGAAAGACCTGATCAGATTAATGATATTATTGGTACTACTGAAGAAACAACTACAGGTATTGTTCGCCTTAAAGCAATGGAAAAAGACGGAAAACTTGCATTTCCTTCAATTGCTGTAAATGATTCACAAACAAAACACTTCTTTGATAACAGATACGGTACAGGACAGAGCACCCTTGACGGTGTTATAAGAGCAACAAATATTCTTCTTGCAGGTAAAACAGTAGTAGTCGTTGGTTATGGCTGGTGCGGTAAAGGTACTGCAATGAGAGCAAGAGGTCTTGGTTCTAATGTAATTGTTACTGAAATCAATCCTGTAAAAGCTATTGAAGCTGTTATGGACGGATTCAGAGTAATGCCGATGAATGAAGCTTCTAAAATAGGTGATATATTTATTACCGTTACAGGTAACAGACACGTAATTGACCTTGAACACTTTAAGGGAATGAAAGATGGCGCTATAGTATGTAATTCAGGTCACTTTGATCTGGAACTTAATCTTGAAGCATTGAAAACAATTACAAATAATGTTAAGAAAATTAGACCTTTCCTTGAAGAATATCATCTGAATAATGGTAAAGCTGTTATTGTTCTCGGTGAAGGCAGGCTTATTAACCTGGCTGCCGCAGAAGGACATCCTGCAAGCGTTATGGATATGAGCTTTGCAAATCAGGCACTTGCTGTTGAGCATCTTGTTTTAAACAAAGGCAAGCTTGAAAATAAAGTCCATGTTTTGCCGGAACATGTAGATCATGATATTGCCAGTCTGAAATTAAAGGCATTGGGAGTGGAAATTGATAAATTGACTCCTGCAATGATTGAATATATGAACAGCTGGCAAATAGGAACATAATTAATAAAAAAAGCCCTCCATCAGGAGGGCTTTTTTATATATGTAATCAGTATCTAATTTACCCGGTAAACATAAGCTCCTGTATCATCACCATCTATCATGATTTTACAGCCATAGGTTCCTTTATCCCTGTATATCTTTACTTTCGGCTGAGATTGATTATAAGGTATATAAGTATGTGATGTGGATGTATTTTCAATAATTTGACCACCAAATATAATATACTGTTTCCAGATCTGGCCGTTTGCTAAATAAAACATTGAATCGTTATTATTAGGTGATTTGGACATGCCTCTGAGAGAGTTCCCTATTGCCGGATCACAGATCGATTTTAAAAAAATATTTGTAATTGTGTAGTTATAATTGTCATATAGATATGGGTTAGTAAGATTTAAGTTTGCATTAGTACCGTAAGGGTTTAAATTTGAATCAATCTGGTCGGTTGTTCGACCGGATGTTGATGAACCAGTATTTGAAGGTCCAAAGTACGGAGCAACCTGTGCATTTACCATTGAACATATGCCCAGTGACATTAAAAATGATAATGCAAATATTCCAGGTTTTTTCATAATTATCTCCCTTTCGTACTATTTTACATTATAAATAATTCGAATTGAACTCATTTCAAGTTTTATAATTAGTTAAATAATCCATATTAATATTTATTTTTGAATCTTCTATTAAGTAAGACTTTTAAAACTATTTATAAGTTCATTGATTATTAACTATCCTGACCAGCAAACAAGGGCAGGGTGCCTGACGCATAACTTTTTTTAGTATCGTGGCATGAGGTTCAGTAAGGTTGCCATGCCACGTCATTGCAATTAAATCATTATGATTTTTTTCTGCAAATTTAATTATTTCGTCAGCAGGATCCCCACAGGAAATGGAAAGCTTGAAATTTATATGATTGTGATTATGCAATATTGGACCAAATCTTCTAATAAATTCTTTTGACCACGATGTCCATTCCAGTTGCGGAAAATCAACATAGTAAGGAGTTGTAAGACATCCCGGACTGGTAGGAACTTCTGCCTTTGATGTAACAATATGAAGAAGGTCAAGTTCTGCAGAAGTTCTGACAAGAATTTCGATAACAGGTCCTAGAGTATGTGAAGCACCTAATGTGCCATTTAAAGGAATTAAGACATTTTTAGGTTTCCAGATATTATCCTGAACAGGCAATTTCATATTTGGATGAATTAATAGTACAGGTATTTCACTATATTTTAATACTTCTCTTGATACACTTCCCGTTAGTTCTTCTAAATTAGCCGTTTCTCCATGAGTTCCCATTACAATATATTTGACTGATTTCAATTCAGAAAGTATTACATCGGCTGGTTTCCCTGTCTTTTGAGCTAAAAGAAATCTGGGAAGTTCCTCTGGCTTTAATTTAAGTTTTTTAATTAAATCTTCCCTCGATAATTCTTCATCTGAAATATATAGTATATAAATAGACATGTTTAATAAAACTGCTAGGCTCTTCGCCGGTAATAATGCTGATAATGAACTCTCTGATCCATCCAGCGGCAGTAATATCATTTTCTCGGATTCCATATAATTTCCCTCAATTTATTTCCAATGCCATTTCTGCTTTAAATATGCTGTATAACGTATTTCTGGAGATAAGCTCTTCCAATTATCGACGCCTGCACTGATAAATATATTTTCAGTACCAGAAATATTAAAACTGATTTCTGTTTTTGTTATTTGAACCTGTATAATTTGTTTTCGCCAGTTTACAGTAAATTCAAGTTCATCCCATTGATCAGGCAAATGAGGATCAAACATCAACCCTCTCTCGTAAATATACATACCTCCAAACCCCATGGTAACAGTCATCCATGTAGCCCCCATCGATGCAATATGGATACCCAATGATGCATTACCCATATTATTATCAAGGTCTATAGTGGCATTTTGTTTGAAATATCTGTATGCTGTTTCGGTTTTTCCCAGTCTCGCTGCAACCAGACTATAAATCCCGGGACTTAAAGAACTTCCATGTCCAGTTCTGATGTCATAATAATTGTAATTTGTTTCAATTACTTCTCTGGAAAATTTATTAGCCAGAAGAAAGAGAAACATTACTACATCTGCCTGTTTTATGATCTGTGTATTTTCTATTTTATCTCTGCCGAGAATAATATCCATTGGTGCAATTCTTGGCTCATAATCTTTTAGATTAACAAATTCGAGATCAAAATATCCTTTAAACTGTTCATAAATATTTGTCTCATTATTAACACTTAAATAAATTCTGTCATTTGTCTTTGACCAGTCTTCAATTTCAGCATCTGTCAGATTGATTTTTTTGCAGATAATTTCATACTGACTTATATAATTATTTTTTAGAATATCAACAATTTTAAGTGCTGTTTCAAGATTAAATTGAACCATTAGATTCGTATAAGCATTATCATCAACTAATGGATGATATTCATCGGGTCCTACTACATTGTTGATATGGTAATATTCGTCACTTCCCTGTATCATCAAGCTTCTGCTAAATCTAGCTGTCTGAAATATAATTTCTGCACCGTGATTAAGTAAAAATTCTTCATCATGCGTTATAATCCAGTACTGCCAAGCTGCATAAGCAATATCAGAAGAAATATGATTTTCATATTTTCCGGAAAATATCCTAATTATTTGTCCATCAGGTAACGAAGCGAATGGTGGAGCCATTTCTATACCTGTATCTGTAGATTCCCATGCATAGCAAGCTCCTCTGTAACCTTCTTTTTTGGCATTTTCAAGAGCACCGGACAAAGTATTATATCTGTAAAGCAATAGTGCTTTTGCTATTAACGGCTTTGTAAAAATAAAAAATGGCACAAGATACATTTCTGTATCCCAGAATATATGTCCTTTATAAGCTTCACCTGTTAAAGTCCTTGCAGGAATTGAGCTGTAGTTTCCACTGAATTCCCCGGATGTAATTAAGTGATATAAGGCAAAATTAATCCATCTCTGAGCATCTGAATCGCCATAAACAACCACATGAGATTCTTTCCACCGAGTTATCCATGCTTTAACGTGATGCTGCAAGCTTTTGGTATAGAGATTTTCATTAAGTTTTGAAAGATGAAGCTTTGCAAGATCAACGGGATTGTTGCCATCTATAGAAGTATAAATAGATGCCAGTCCGTTTATTACATATGTTTTATTCATATCAGCAATCCATTCCCATTCCTCACTAATGGTATTTTCCTCATACTTATGATCGTATGAAATGCCCTGTGTCTGAAGAAATGGTGTAAGCAGAATTTGATTATTATCAATCCAAAATTCACTTTTCTGGCTTAATGCTATTTGATAATTTGTTTCATTCGGTTTAATTGCAAGTGTAATATATTTTGTAGCTTCTACATATTCCGGTATTGTGTAAGCTATCTGAGAAATAGTATGCATTGGAGATGTTGCACTAGCATCCAGACTGGATTGTACTTTTATTTTTCCTGAATAATTTTGAGGAATTATTATAAGTATTTTTCCTGCTTCATGCTTATTAGATAAAGATATATATTTGATAAATTTAATATTTGTTATTCTTCCATTGTTATCTTGACTGATCCATTCTCTGGCTGTAATTCCATTTTTTAAATCAAGATATCTTCTTTGACTAATAATTTTTGCATCGAAAAGATCTAATTTATTATCTTCAACAAATATTTCAACTCTGGTCCAGTTTGGTACCTTTACAAGTTCATTGTAATTATAATCAGCTGATTTCTCATAAATACCGGCTACAAATGTAGCCGGTGTAGATAACTTATAATATTCTGATAAGCTGTTTCTTGTGCCAATAAACCCATTCCCTAATGATAGAATTGTTTCAACTTCTCTTTCACGAGCAGGTTCAAAACCGTCCTCGCAAATATGCAAAGGATTATTTACATCAATTCCCTGTTTAGTTCCTACTAGATTGAATATTTCCATTTATTTATACTTTTGTGCTATTTTAATGGTCTTCTGGCACAACATTCAATTAATTCGGACATAGAAGTAAAAGTATCTTTTGAGCATTTGGTAACAATATCTTTCAGGGTTTTCAAGTTCCCTTTTGAATATTGTACTTCTTTATGCCCGTATCTATTTATTATTTCTTCTTTTGTTACCGGAAAACCTATTCCATTTAACACCCTTGTCAGGGATGCAGCACCATATGCAGTGCCTTTAGGTTTAATTACTTCATTTTCTAAAATATTGACTGAATCTGGCATTTTAAATCCCCTTCTCTCTATTTGACATCCTCGCCTGTCTAAAGTCTTATTATGATGTCAAAAAATTATAGATATATATTTAATTCCCTGCCGTCTAATTTCTGCCTCTCTGACGAAGCAGCTTGTATCCTTGTCATTCATGATAAAGGCTTACTGTACAGGGAATAAAATAAGTTTAAATTAGTATTTGCACTGCTCAATTCTCTGATTGTATAAAGTTTTTAAGTATAATATTAAAACCAGATAGCCTACCTCAAAAGGAGTTATGCTTGGCTAACCTATAGATTTCAATTAATGTAAGAATGAACAATAAAAATACGACCCGACATTTAGCCGGATCGTATTCATGAATATAAAAGAAATTTAATCTGCTTTATCCTTGTTCAGTTGCTGTAAAATATGAGTTCTTGCCTGAACAGGAACAATATTTGAACAGGTATTCCATAAATATGAAAATTCTTCAGCTTTGGATCCGCTATTTAAGTTATCAAATAGGCAATATCCCTGTTGACCTTCAAATTGAGACGCTATTCCTTCATTGAAATTAAAATAACCACAATTAATACATATTTTTAAAGCAAAGCCGTGGCTTTTTAATTTTTCTAATAATTCTTCCATAGCCTGATCAATTCTAATATGCTTTGAGGTAGTCATTTTCTTATCTTTAAACATAAAAATTATTTGTGCATTGTTTTCAGTTTCTTTGATTTCAAGCTGACATGCAAGTTCTTTTCTTCCATCAGTAATACTTGCATCGACAACTTTTCTGTTAGAAGATTTTTTTTCAATTTTTTCACGTTTTGGAAGTTTTACATTTAAGGAAAATTTAAATTTAAGTCCCTGTAAGAAAGAAAGTACAAATACTACAGGCGATATCATAATTGCAATAAAATCATTTCTGTAATCACTGAAAGTACATCTGGCAATTAGCATAGACAGTGATCTGGTAAACAAAAAACCGGCCAATAGTGTCAATACAATTTTAAAACCTATAAAAGATGCAAACCATACCGGTACGAATAGTACTGTTGCAAACAATGTTGTATTTAAAAGAATAAATGTAAAATCAGACGGGTAAATTAATGATAATAACAGTTCTTTAGTTCTGAAATTGCCTGATAAGAATAAAGATATATTGTTCTTAAACGTGATAAAGCTCTTATATCTGGTCTTAAATGTACTGGCTACAAGACTTGTAAAAGTTTCAGAAAACTGCTTATATGCGCAAAGTTGTGATGAATATGCAACACAAATATTTGCCTGACTTAATTTAAATGAGTATTCATACTCTTCAAACCCGTTTTCTGAAATAGCATATTTTATTTTTTCCAGTATATCTTGTCTAATAGCCCACAAACTTTGATCAAGAATATTTGTCAGTGAAGCATAATATCTGCCGTGCTTCAGAACTCTGTATTTAACCTTGTTTTTTGTGCAAAAAATGCTCGTCATTACGTCAGGATAATTATTAGTCGGAATAATTTCTCCGATTAAAACCTGATTTTCGTGCAGAGCAGCATTAAATTTTGATAAGAAGTTAGCTTTTACATTACAGTCTGCATCAAGAAAAACAAAAGCATTGGTATTTCCGCTTGATAAAATTCTTTCCAGTAACCAGGCTATTGCTTTGCTTCTACCTATAGGTTTAGAATCTGTACTGATTCGCCATAATCTTGATCCGCCAAGAATTTCAAGCAGTTTTGCGCTGTTATCATCGCAATTATCAAGAATTACATTTACTGAATACTTGTCCTGATCGTAATCCTGCTTTTTTAATGATTCAATCAGTTCAATAATTGTTGAAGAGTTATTGTGTGAATATACAATTACTGTAATATTCTGCTGATATTGCGGTGTGTAGTTTCTTTTTTCAATGTCAGTAATACGTCCTCTTGATGAACAGCTGACAATATACAACTGAAGCAGAACGTATAATGCTAAAAATACAAAAGTGATCCAGGAAAAAAGATCAATTAAAAACATCGTTTGATAAGTATCCTTTAAGCTATAAAGTAAACAAACCGATTAAAATCTTAATTATTTAATATAATACAGTTTTATCACAAATTATATACTTTCATAAAGAAAGTTAGCATAACTTAAATAAGTCATTATTTAAGTTATCCGTAAGGTGCATTTATGCATCCTACTTTATTTAATAATTAATTTAGAGTATGCTGTGAAAGGAAATATAGCTAAATACAAACATTGGTGGACTTCTTTATATGATAACTGATTTTATCGGTCAATGTGTAATTAATCTGTACAAATCCCTGAAATATATAGTTACCGGCAGGGTGAATTTAAAAAATACACTTATCCAATCAGCAATAATTGGATATGATTCAGTTCCTATTGCATTGGTCATTGCGCTTGTGAGCGGGGCAGTACTTGCATTGCAGGTATCCAGACAGTTTGTACTTACCGGCGCAGAATCTTATATTGGAGGTTTGATATCAGTAGCAATCATCAGGGAAATGGCACCTGTTTTTGCCGCTCTCTCCATAGGTGCAAGAGCAGGTACAGCTATTGCGGCAGAAATAGCTAACATGCAGGTTACAGAACAGATTGATGCCATTAAAACATTAAAAATTGATCCCATTAGTTATCTCTTTGTGCCAAGAATAATCGCAGGAACGATTATGGTTCCATTAGTCACGATTCTGGCAGAATTTATCGGTATTCTTGGCGGAATGTGGGTTGCAGATTATGCCGTTGATGTACACCCAAACAGATATTTGAATTCGGTCTGGCTTTATACAAATGCCCATGATATCGAAGTCAGTCTTATAAAAGCTGCTGTATTTGGACTTTTGATTACGCTTATATGTGCAACAAACGGAATGGCAACTAAAGGCGGAGCAAAAGAAGTAGGTGTTTCAACAACAAGAGCTGCTATAGGAACAGCACTGGCAATACTGGTTTTTGATTATTTCCTTACCTGGATTTTTTACGGTTAAGAGCCTGTTCTAAATTATAGGACTTTTCTTTGGCGTTCCTGCTTTTCTTGGATAGGCGGGTGGAGTGTGTTTTATTTTTTTTATTACAACAAGGCTTCGCTGTATGGGTTCGTCTTCTGGTAAAAGATATGAAATAACTTCTTTTAATTCCCCACCAAAAGTTAAGATAGCTTTATTAGCCTGTACTAATTCTTCCTGAACTTCTTTTGCCTTATATGCAACAAAAATTCCACCCTTTTTAACAAAAGGGATGCAGTATTCACCCAGAGTTGAAAGCTGGCTGACTGCTCTTGAAACTGCTATATCAAATTTTTCCCTGTAATCTTTATTCTGCCCGATATCTTCAGCTCTTGCTGTAAGTATTTCTACTCTGTCTATCAGTCCAAGTTCCTTAACCAGAAGTTCAATAAATTTCGTTTTTTTGCCGACGGAATCAACTGCACATAATTTCCAGTTTGGATTGGCAATCATCAGGGGAACTCCGGGAAACCCTCCACCTGATCCGATGTCTATTACTCTTAGTTCAGCATTGAAATCCTGATCCCCTTTAAGAAGATTAAATGAAATCGAGTCAATAAAGTGTTTTACGATAACTGTCTTTTGTTCTGAACAACTTACTATATTAGTATGCTGATTATATTCATCAAGAAATTGCCAGTATGTTTTAAACTGCTCAAGTTGTTGAATTGTCAGGTTTATATTAAAGCTTTTTGCTGCTTCTGTTAATAAATTCCAGTTATGATTGTCCATTTCTGCCTTTATTATTGGTGCAGAAATCTGCACCTTACTATTACTGTTTTACAGATCCTGAAATAAATTCAGGATGACACAATATAGAAAAAATTATACCAGATCTTTTTTTGTCAGGCCTTTTAAAATTTCGTTAAATTTTACTTCGCTTATTTCTGCTATCACATGCCTGAAGCGTCTTTCTATTTTTTCCTTGCTATCTGTTGAAATTGTATTTCCTATAGTTTTTCTTGCAAGGATAAAGGATTTTACTGCTTTCTCATAATTTTTCAGATAAAAGTGAAGATCGCCTATATCAAGGAAACTCATTGCAATAAAATATGGATCACCTATCATCTTTGCTACAGCGAGCTCTCTATGAAAGTTATCAAAAGCATTATTTATATTTCCGCTTTCAAAATATAAATTGCCCAGTCTGCAGAGAGTTTTATACTGATCTTCCCAGCTGTTCATTTTTGTATCTATCTCAAGAGATTTAAGATAATATTCTTTTGCCTGGCTTTTATCGTCTATTTCCTCATAGATTGCAGCCATATTGGCATAAGAAGAAGATAAATTCGGATTCTTTTCGTAATCTGAACATATCTCAATGCTTCTTTTGTAAAATTCCAGAGCTTTATCAAAATTCTTCATATCATCATATACAAGTGCAAGCTTGAAGCATACAGTGGCTCTTAATTCTTCATCTGCAATTTTCATAGCTTTTTCATAGGCTTCTTTATAGAACTTGAGGGCAAAATCCAGATCTTCTCTGTAATCGTGAATTTCACCGATTCCGACCAAAGCTTCGATATAAGTTTTATCAGGCATCTGAGAATCGGAGTTTTCGAGTATTTTATGATAATACTGAAGTGCTATATCGTGTTTGAAACTGTCGCTATAAACATTAGCCATATTCAATATGGATATAACTGCATTTGAGTTGTCATTTAGTCCTAAAAATATATGATATGCCTTATTGTAATATTCTATTGCATCATCGAGTTTGTTTACTTCTCTTAAAACATTGGCTATAGAAAAAGTAATATTTGCCAGAGAAGGAGAATCATTAATATTTTCTGAGATTTCATACGCTTTATTTAGATTGTCCAGTATAAAATCAACTTTGTCTCCGCTTACCTGTATATTTGCTGTATTCAGATAATAATCCCTTAAATCTTCAATACTGTCAGATTTTAATTCCTGTTCTGTAGAAATATTCTCTTCAAGCGATTCATCTGATACTTTAATATCGCTGTCTGAGGTCTCTTCTTTTAAAAGAATCTTTTCTTCTTCCGTAAGCTCTATTGTTAGATCTGAATCAGTGTAAACATCATTATAAGGTGACCTATCCTGGATCGTATTTATTTTAGCACTATCAGTCTGTTCAGTTTCCTGCCTGGCAGGTGAATTAGTCACTGATTCAGGTGTTTTTAAGTTGTATAAAGAAATAAGATGACTGTCAGTCATGTATTGAATTTTGTGATTACTGTCAAGATTAAAGTTTTTATCCAGCTTTGTAAGGCAGATATAGTGATAATACTGTTCTGAATGAAGAAGTTTTCTCGATATTGAAAAAATTCTGTCTTCAAGTTTTTTTGTAATCTGTTCTGAATATATTTCATGCCAGTATTTATGAACTTTTAATTTTTCAGAAAGCGGAATAGTTTTGTAGATATAATCTTTTAGAGATTTTTTAATATAATAACCATTAGTGCTCTGAGTTAGAACTTTGCATTCAAAAAGATACCGTATAGTATCATCAGGATTTTCCGTCAGATTAAGTTTTTTAACAGCTGTTATATCTATATAGTTACGTATTAATGACAAATACCAGGTCAGTTTTCTTGAAGAATCTGCAATATTATCGTAGATTCTTTTTATAATATAGTCTTCAAACCCGTCTTCTGAAAGAGTATAATCTTTTATTATGTCGAATGCACTTAATTTCAACTGCTTCACAGCACTTATAAAAAGCATAATGCTTTCAGGATATCCTCTGGAAATCTCGTAAAGCTGATAAAGTGTACTTTCAGAGCAGTCTATTTTGCTGTCATTTAATATTCTTAAAGCTTCCATTTCATCTAATCCGCCAAGCCTGACAGATAATATGTTAGCTTGATCCGATCTTAGCTCTAAAGGCAGTTTTCTGCCGGAAATTACAAGTTTGATAGTAGGTATTTTAATTAGATACTTGAAAAGATGATTTAATTCTTTATCAATTGTCTCAAGCTTATCTTTTAAAATATTTTCGAATCCATCTATTACCACTAAAAGAGGTCTTTTTAAATTCTTTAGGTAATTGATTAGTCTTTCATCGACTGATTGATTACCAAAACTTTTATCAGTTCTTGTATATACAGGATCTTTCACAAAATATCTGTGCAGATACCTGTAAAGAGAAAGTATTATATCATCCTGATTTGTTATTTGAGTACATTCATAGTAAAAATACAGGACATTTTCTTCAAGTACAGCATCTACCGATTTTATTAATGTAGTTTTGCCTGTTCCCTGAAATCCGCTAAGCAGTATTAAATTCTGCTCTCTAGAATTAAGTGATTCAAAGATATCATTTAAATAATTTTTCCGGTTTATAAAGCAGTAGATAAAATCATCCCGCATCCTGTCTGAAGGTAGAAAATTTCTGACATCTTCCGGTGATAATGCAGGAGATGTCAGAAACTCGCTGACACTATTTTTTATAAATGATAATTGATTCTCACTTCTTTCCATAAAGTAATTTTACATTATTTTTTGTTTTTAGGAATAATTTAGTAATGTAATTAGTAAGTTAGTGGTTTAATCTACTGACTATGTACTTAACATTTGTATAGATCATTCGTAAAAGATTATGGAAAAAAATGATTTATGTGAGATAATCCATAAAAAGCGGGAAAATAATTAAGAGATTGAGGGTATTAACGATATGACAATAGACACAAAGAGAATAAAAGTTGCTGTTTGCGGTGCCTGTGGAAGAATGGGGCAGGAAGTTATAAAAGCTGTTAATGATCAACAGGATATGGAACTTGTGGCTGCCATTGATATTAATAATACAGGCAAAGATATCGGAGAAATAATCGGAAATAAACCATTCGGCGTCATTTTGGAGAGTTCATTAAAAGATGCTCTCTTAAAAAGCAAGGCAGACGTCGTGGTGGACTTCACTAGCCCGGATATTATTTTTAACAGTGCAAAAATTGCTATTGACTGCGGAGTAAGACCTGTAGTAGGAACAACTGGACTATCGGATGAACAGGTAAAAGAGCTTAAAAAATTATCACAGGAAAAAAATATATCTGCTCTAATAGCTCCAAACTTTACAACAGGTGCTGTCTTAATGATGATGTTTGCAAAAACCGCAGCAAAATATTTTGAAAATGCAGAAATAATTGAATTGCATCATAACAAAAAGAAAGATGCGCCATCCGGCACAGCAATTAAAACAGCTCAGATGATGGCAGAAAGTAAAGCTGACTTTGCAAGTGGTAATGTTCCTGAGATAGAACTAATTAAGGGTTCAAGAGGCGGTGTTTCTGAATCTAATATTCATATTCACAGTGTCAGAATGCCAGGTTTCATGGCCAGTCAGGAAGTTATATTTGGATCTCCGGGACAGATTTTAACTATAAAGCATGATTCAGTTGACAGAACATGCTATATGCCTGGAGTTATGATGGCAGTCAGACATATATCGGTAAATAACGAATTTGTATACGGACTTGAAAATATTTTATGAGGTAGGCAGAAATGAATCAACCAAACATCGCAGTATTAGGCGCAACAGGAGTTGTAGGAAGTCACATTTTAAGTATTCTGGAAGAAAGAAAGTTTCCTTTTAGCAGCATTAAATTTCTCGCAAGCGCAAAAAGCGCAGGCAAGGAAATAAAGTTTAAAGGTAATACATATATTATCGAAGAAGCAAAGCCTGAATCTTTTGAAGGTGTTGATATTGTTCTTTCATCGGCAGGTGCAGCAACAAGCAAAGCTTTTGCACATGAAGCCGTAAAAAGAGGCGCTGTTGTTGTTGATAATACAAGCCTGTTTAGAATGGAAAAAGACGTTCCGCTCGTTATTGTCGGTGTAAATGATGAAGATATAAAAAAACATAACGGAATAATTGCAAATCCAAACTGCTCTACATCGCAGTTAATGCTTGCTTTAAAACCCCTTCATGAAGCAGCTAAAATTAAAAAATTGGTTGTCAGCACATATCAGTCAGTCAGCGGTGCAGGTAAAGCTGCTATTGATGAATTAACTGAAGCTTCAAAAGCTCATCTTGCAGGACAAAATTTTGAAAACAAAGTATTTAAAAAGAATATAGCTTTTAACCTTATTCCGCAAATTGATGTATTTTTGGATAATGGCTACACAAAGGAAGAAATTAAAGTTGTTAATGAAACTAAGAAGATTCTTCATCTTGATGAAGATACTCCGATTTCATGCACAGCAGTTCGTGTACCCGTTGTAATTAGTCACAGTGAAGCTGTGAATGTGGAATTTGAAAAGCCTATTACGCCTGACGAAGCAAGAAAAATTCTTTCCGGTTCGTACGGTATCGAAGTTATCGATAACCCGGCAAACTTTGAATTCCCAACACCGGTAGAAGCAGCGGGAAAAGATCCTGTTTATGTCGGCAGAATCAGAAAAGATTTAGCCAGCGACAACGGTATTGTTATGTGGGTTGTAGCTGATAACTTAAGAATCGGAGCAGCCCTTAATACAGTTAGAATTGCTGAAAAACTTGTTGAAATGGGTCTCGTTGGAAAATAAACGTATACTTCTTGTGTCATCCTGAATTTATTTCAGGATCTATGATTTAACAGATGCTGAAACAAGTTCAGCATGACAATGTTCGAGATAATAAAAATCTATTAAGAAATTATAAAAGGTAGAAAATATAGGAGTAAAATTATGAGCATTAGATACGACGCAGGTGAAGTAATTACAGCGATGGTCACTCCATTTAATGAAAACTTGGAAGTAGACTTTGGAGCAGCTGAAAAACTTGCAAAATATCTGGTTAATAATGGTTCTGATTCAGTGCTTGTAGCAGGAACCACAGGTGAATCACCAACTTTAACACACGACGAAGAACTTGAACTTTTATCAGTAGTAAAAAGTGCTGTTGGCAGTAAAGCTAAAATTGTTATGGGCGCAGGTTCAAACTGCACTCAAACAGCTGTAGAAATGTCAAAAAAAGTTCAGGCAAAAGGCGCTGATGCTATATTATCCGTTGTTCCGTATTATAATAAACCTTCTCAAAGCGGTTTAATTGCGCATTTCGGAGCAATAGCCAGATCAACCGACCTGCCAATAATTCTTTACAATATTCAGGGCAGAACCGGCATCAATATGCAGGGTGATACAATTGCAAAATTAGCAAAAGAATATAACAATATCACGTCAGTTAAACAAAGTAACTCAGATCTTGACCTAGTTTCGGATATAGTCACCAAATGTCCGGATGATTTCACTGTGTATAGCGGAGACGATAGTCTTACACTGCCAATGTTATCTCTTGGAGCTTATGGTGTAATTTCCGTTGCATCACATTTAATCGGTACAGAAATTAAGAATATGATTACAAAATTCAAAGCGGGCGATGTAAAAGGAGCAGCACAGCTACACAGCAAGTGCTTCCCGTTATTTAAAAATCTCTTTATAGCTCCAAATCCAACTCCTCTTAAAGCAGCGCTTCAGGAGTGGGGTATTGTAGCTAACAGAGTAAGACTGCCTTTAGTGACTGTTTCTGAAGAAGAAAAAGCAAAAATTTTAAAAGTACTTGCAAGCTACCAGAAACTCTCAGCATAAGAGTAAAAAGATAATTTAAGAAGGATGTATAACTATACATCCTTCTTTTTTAGAGAATAAAATTTAATGGTATTTTGAATAAAGAAACAGCAATTCAAATCTGAATTGCTGTCTAACGCTGTAATTAGAGGTATTTTAGTGACACGTGACTAGAAAATGTTTGTTTAAGTCGGCTGTTTGGTTTTGTTCTATGTCAAAAGGATTTGACTGTGCTTGTGCATTTGATATTGAATTTGATTGTCCTCCAAGAGACTGGAACTCTGATTGCAAATTTGTTACGTTAGCTTTATCAGCTTCATTTGTAGCCTGTGACTGCATCGTCGAAAGCTTGGCTGAAATAGCTGCAAAATCACCCTCTTTAGAACCGGTCGGTGAAATTCCCAATTTCTGCATAAGGCTAAACCAGGGAGGTTGTCCTTGTTGTCCTGACTTGACCTGAGAACTCATTAATGTTGAAGCTTTATTCGCCTGATCAGTAATACTTGACGTATTCGAATTTTGGCTTGTTTTGGCAGACAGGATTGCTTCCAGATCACTGTCTTTTGATCCGGTTGTATTTAATCCTAATGCATCCAACTGAGCTTTGACTGTCGGATCAATTACATATTTATTTTGTACGTAAGGATTAAAACTGATCGAAGATACCATATGTGCTGCCACTCCATAAATAATTGAGTTTATTGTTGCTGGAATGCTTGTTGTATTGCATTCATAAAATTAATAACTCCTTAGTATATATTCAGTATATCCTACTAAGGAGTTTTAATTATCGGTCTAGAGAACTATTTTTTTAATGATATTAATTCTTTAGAATCATATTTAATTTTAGATTTGATATTGTTCTGTAATTAAATTAAGAACGAGTTTGGCTAAAGTCTGTACGCCTGCTTCGCACGAGCCTGTTTTGTTATATAGCTTATTCGTCTGATTTTAGCCAGACAGGCTCTTATTTTATTAATTCTCATCTTTTACTTCTTTATTTCGAAATTCAGGTGGTTTACCAGGACATGGGGGTTGAATTTTGTGAGATTCAAGAAGTTTCCTTACAGCATCAGGACCTTTTTTATGTGCAGCTTCAAATTGATCTTTAGTTATGCCAGCTTCTTTGAGTTTTTTAATAAATTCATCCCCTCCGGGGCCTCTATGTCCAGGAGGTGGTACTAACGGACGCATTCCTTGTTTCGGAGAATTCTTTCTCATTTGTTCCATATGCTGTCTAAGTTGATCTTTGGTTATTTCTCCTTTTTCTACGGCTTTATCTACAATTTGTTTAGCCTGTTCATGTGTTATTTCACCATTTAATACTTTGTCGTCAAGCTCCTGGAAATTAAATGCAAGAGCTATAGATGTACTTGTTAAGGCAGCAAGTGTAACAGATAAAACTAATAGGTCTTTTTTCATAAATTTCTCTCCAAAATTAATTAATAATTTGCTTAAGCATTAGCATTATAAATTTAAAACTGAATTTAATGAAAACGCTGAAGAATCATTTTTTTTAGTTCCAGAGAACTAACTTACATAAATATAAATAAACAACTGTAATTTACAGGGAGGTATTTCCTAATGATTGACTAAATATTTAATTATGGCATAATAGTACCAGTTTGCTAGAACATTGATTTTTAAATAATTTTCGCAGGAGATATATATGACAACTTTATTAAGGGTATCAGAAGCAGCGAGTCTTGCTATTCATACGATGTTTTTACTTTCATTAAATCAGGACAAGCTTATTTCAACAAAAGAAATTGCTCAAACGCTTTTGGTTTCGGAAAATCATCTTGCAAAAGTGCTTCAGCGTCTTGTAAAAAATGGCTATATACAATCCATAAGAGGTCCCAAAGGCGGATTTAAGTTAAATCTATCTGATGACAGTATTACAATGCTTGATATTTATGAATCAATTGATGGCAGTATTCTTGACTGCAATTGCTTGCTTGATGTTCAGATATGCGGAGGTAACTGTCTGCTTGAAGGATTTATTAGTGAAGTTAATGACAAATTCAGAAAAACATTGGCAAGCAAAAAGTTATCGGATTTAAGTAATAAATTTAAAAAATAATTTATTAACAAGGAAATTATAAGTATTACCATTAAAAGGTTCTGGTTACAAAAAATCAGAACCTTTTAAATTTTGTCATTTGTAATAATATAAATGTTTACAATTTACATATAAATTAATTGTTGATTTCTTGATGAATTTGAGAGATAAATATATAAAATACATAAATTGTTATATAGTTAAACGAGTTGAATAAAATGTCGGATAAGAAGCCTAAAAAAAAACGAGGACCTGTCAAGAAAGCAGGATTCAGGCAGGATCTCAGGGTTACCCCAGTTGTTGAAAAAGCTTTTAATTTGATAAAAGACCAATATTCTTTAAAACACAATTCTGAAGCATTGCATATGATTGCAGAATTATTTCTTAAAGAATTTGAAGTGTAACAAGAGTTTTTGCATCAGTAAATTTATATTTAATATTTTTTAATGCAGAGTTGTAATCATATGCAAAACTGTATTTTTTTGTTTATTGTTCAATAAACAAAAAAATACAGTTTTGATTAAACTAAATCAATCATTTAAAATAATATAATGCAGTCTTTTATTATAAAAAATTGTTTTGATGAGGATTCATGAAAATAACAATAAGAACACGTTTACTTCTGTATTTTTTATTTTTAACCATATTACCTCTTTTTATTTTAGCTAGTACTTCAGCATTAATCCTCAATACAAGCTTTGACAGTAAGCTTTTTAATGATCTAAATATTAGAAATAACATACAATGGAACGAATACAAGAAATCAGTTACTGAAGTTAAAGATAAAATTAATATTCTGATTTTCCAGATAGCTCTTTTGGTCTCTTTAGCTGGAATATTATTAGGTTTTATATTTTCCAGATCCATAACCATGCCTATTTCTGAAATTTCTGACGCTGCAAAATCAATCAAAGAAGGAGATTATTCAAAACGGATAAACATAAAAACTAATGATGAGCTTGATTATTTGTCACGATCCTTTAATAATATGGTCGTTACTCTTGAGAAAAGACGAGAACTGGAAATTCAACGAGATGATTTTATAGCTACTCTTACACATGATCTTAAAGTTCCCCTTTTTGCAAGTGTGCAGACATTGGAATATCTTTTAAAAGGTTCTTATGGAGATATTTCTGATAAACAAAGATACGTAATAAGTCATCTTATAATTAATAGTACAAGTCTTCTCAATATGGTAAACAGTATTTTGGACAGTTATAAATATGAAGCTGGAAAACAAAGTCTGATAAAAAAAACTGTTAATCTTAATAATTTAATTAATGAATGTATAAGTGAGATTAGCCCTCTTGTTCAGGAAAAAAATCATGAACTTGAGTTCAATAATTTTGCGCCAGATCCTGAAGCTTTAGTTGATAGGCAGGAAATAAAGAGGGTTATAATCAATCTTCTGAGTAATGCTATTGTTTATACACAATCAAAAGGTAAAATAAATATCAGAACAGAGAAAAAAGAAAATGCAATAGTAGTGAGTATTAGTGATAATGGTGTTGGAATCCCTGAAGATTCCCTGAAAACAATTTTCGAACGGTATTCGAGAAGTTCAAAAACACTTAGAAAAATTGGGACTGGTTTGGGTCTTTACCTTTCAAAGTATATCGTCGAAGCTCATGGTGGAAAAATCTGGGTAGAAAGCAAAGAAAATGAAGGAAGTATTTTTTATTTTACCGTCCCGGATGGCAATGAAGCAGGAGTAGAAAATGTTGCATAAAATCAAAATAATTATTATAGAAGATCACGTTCTGACAAGAATAGGTCTCAAGACTGCTCTCGAAGAGAGTCCAAAACTTGAAATTGTTGAGGAAGCAGAATATGGTGAAATAGGTGTTGATCTTGCAAAGAAAATTGAACCTGATGTTGTTATAATGGATCTTGGTTTGCCTAATATGAATGGTATTGAAGCTACAAAGCTAATTAAGGATTATAATAGCAACATAAAAGTGCTTATATTAACTTCTCATGATGAAGAAAAGGATATCCTGGGTGCGCTTGATGCTGGTGCTGATGCTTATTGCATGAAAGATATCAATCCTATGAAACTAATTCCGGTTATAGAAAGTATTGCACAGGGAGGAGTCTGGCTTGATCCGATTATTGCAAAAACAATTTTTGCAAATTTATTAAATCCGTTATCCGGCAAAGAAAAAGTCGCAACTCCATCGCCTCTTTCAACCAGAGAAATTGAAGTTCTGCAGCTTCTGGCAGATAGTCTGAATAATCTGGAAATTGCAGAAAAACTTTCATTAAGTCAGCATACTGTTAAAGCACATATATGTAATATTTTGCAAAAATTATCGGTTGATGACAGGGCGCAGGCTATAGTTAGAGCGATGCGCAGCGGGTGGATTGAGTAAACTTATTCCGTTAACCATGTTTTGTAGTAACATCCGCCAGATGGGCACCAATTACCTACATATGAAATATCCATATTTTGAAAAGGGCAAAATTTGACGGGTATTCCACTTGAACCATAATTATTATTTTTATCACAAAGAGAGAATACAAATCTGTCTCGACCGTATTTATTTGGACCTTTGAATCCGTTTGTATCAACCAGTATCTGATCACCAAGATTACCTGCACTAGGCCAGACACAGCTCCAGTTAAAACCGGAATTGTCAATAAATGCAGGAGATGAACTAATAGGAGCATTTTGTCCCGGATATAAGGTTTCTCCACTTGCCCAGCATAAAGAATTATTGTTATTATTGCAGTCCTTTACAACATTAAATTTTGATTTAAATGCATTATAATTATTTGAGTATGGGGTATTGTCATATTGTGATGTTCTTGGCAGAAGCAGATTTTCACTGTAAGCCATCAACCATGCCTGATTTGCAACTGCATAAGCTTTCTTATATGCCACTTTATACTCCATATTTTGAGTGTTCTGTATTAAGCCGGGTATAACAATAGAACTAACTACTCCTATAATCAGGAGTGTTATCAGGACTTCTGCTAGCGTGAAAGCAGCACATTTTTCGTACGGAGATTGTTTGTTCATTAATAATACTTTCAATTAAATTAATTTTATAACTTTGATTATATATTATTTTTTTACTTTTTTACAAAGAATTTATAGCAGAAAATAATAGTTCATTTCTCATTTAAGTAATAAAGAAAAAATTTTTACGTATTGTTTCATGCTGAATCCACTCGACCACGCTTTCGGCTCCGCTCAGGACGTGCTTATTTCAGCATCTCAGTGATTATGAGATCCTGAAACGCCAGGTAGGGATATAATTCTACGGCTCGCTTCCTCGCCTCGAATTGCAGTCAGTGTCTGTAATTTATTTCAGGCTTTCTATAGCAGCTTTAATGTCAGGCGAGCTGTAAATATAAGAACCTGCTACAAGTGCGTTAGCTCCAGCTTCTATGGCTAACTTGCATGTTGCATCATCGATGCCTCCATCTACTTCAATAACAGTTTTACTTAAATCATATTCCGCCAGCAAATTTTTAACATCTTTGATTTTGGGAAGGCAGTCATTCATAAATTTTTGTCCGCCAAAGCCCGGTTCGACAGTCATAATTAAAACTAAATCCACATCGGATATAAAACTCTCAAGAACACTAGCAGGTGTTTTAGGCTTGATAGAAACCCCTGCTTTTGCCCCGAATATTTTTATCTGATCTATCAGATCTTTTACAATTAAGGCAGCTTCATAATGAATAGTGATGATGTCAGCTCCTGCATCAATAAAATCTTTTACATATTTTTCAGGATTTTCGATCATTAAGTGAACATCAAGCGGCATTTTTGTGACTTTACGGATTGATTTTACAACAGGAGCTCCTATTGTTATGTTTGGAACAAAGTGGCCGTCCATTACATCAATATGTATCCAGTCAGCTCCTGCTTCTTCAACTCTTTTTATGTCTCTTTCCAGATTTGAAAAGTCAGCAGATAATATTGAAGGTGAAACTATAATTTTATTCATTATTTACTTCATCACTTTCTTCAGGTATCAGCCCTAAGCTTATAGCTGCCATTTCGGCTGCTTTTTGCTGCGCTTCCTTCTTGGATTTGCCAGTTCCGACACCGTATATTTCTCCGTTTATTGATATTCCTATATCAAATATTCTTGAATGAGGAGGTCCTTCTTCTCTCAATATTATGTACTCGGGTAGATCGAATCCTTCTGCCTGTGTATATTCCTGAATCATTGCCTTAAAGTTATATTTTGAAGCACTTTTGTCAATCTCTGTTACTATATCTTCAAAAAGTGAAATAAGAGTGAGTTGTAGATCATGAATTTTTCCGTCTAAATATAAAGCGCCCAGCATTGCTTCAAAAGCACATGCCAGCGTTGACGGCCTTGTTCTTCCGCCTGATTTTTCCTCATGATATCCGATTTTTAAATATTTGCTAAGATTAATTTCGTCGGCTATTTTAGCCAGAGTATTATCGCTGATAAGGATTGCTCTTATCTTTGTTAATTCACCTTCTGAGTACTCAGGAAATCGTTCATGCAAATAATCGCTTGCTATGAGTTTTAATACTGCATCACCTAAAAATTCCAGTCTCTCATTGCTTTCCAGAGGAGAAAGCTTGTTTTCGAACGTATATGAGCTGTGAGTTAAAGCTGTATCCAGTCTGTCATAGCTATGACAGACTAAATCCAGGCTATGTAAAAGTTCATTTAGTTCTGCCTTTCTCTTTTTATTTATCATTTATCTATCTCTGATTAAAATGGCAACAGGCTTATTAGAGAATAATGACCAACTACAAATATACTGAAATAATAATAAGCAACAGCACCTGTAAATATATAACTGTCTGCTCTGTCTAAAACTCCGCCATGTCCCGGCAGTATATTACCTGAGTCTTTAACTCCAGCATCCCGTTTCATCATAGATTCACAAAGGTCACCTATCTGAGCAGATACCACTAGCAAAGTACCTGCTATTAGGGAGTGATACCATGGCAGGTTAATAAAATAACCAACTATGAGAGCAGCGAGTATTCCTCCAATTGTACTGGCAACAGAGCCTTTCAGGGTCTTTTTTGGACTAACTTCTTTCCATAGAGGAGTCCTTCCGAAGTTTTTGCCAATATAATATCCTGCAATATCAGATATTGTTATTACAAGAAATATCATTATTATGTAGCCAAGGCCGTCTTTAAAATGTAACCCGAAAAAACTTAATCCATCAATATTTAAGCTTCTTAAAAGAAGTATGTGCATAGGAAGCCAGCCGCCGTATAAAATGCCAAGCAGTGTAACAGCAGTATCAGCTATCTTTGCTTTTTCTCCCCTAAAGAGAATAGTAATAAATGTTGCAATTACTCCGAAGGTTATTATAAGTCCAAAATAATAGTATTTATGCAGGCCTGCAGCTAGAAGCAGGAGAGCTTCTACAAGCAGCATTATTCTAACGGCAGGATTCATACCTTTTAGTCTGGTAAAATTAATAAGCTCAAGAGTACCGGTAACTATAAGTACTGCAAGAAATGCCATAAGATATGGCCCGCCTAATATAATACATACAAGAGTTATAGAAAGGAAAATTGTTGCTACATATACTCTTGCCCCACTAAAAAACTTAATTAATCCCACTATACAGCTAATACCTCTTTTTCTTTATCTACTACCAAACTATCGATTTCTCTGATATATTTGTCTGTCAGTTTTTGAATCTGATCCTGAGTTTTTTTGACTTCATCTTCAGGAATATTTTCGCTCTTTTCCGCTTTTTTTAAGTGTTCTGTTATATCCCTTCTGATGTTTCTTATTGCAACTTTATTATCTTCTCCCAGCTTTTTTACAAGCTTAACAAGTTCTCTTCTTCTTTCTTCAGTAAGAGGCGGAAAGGTAATTCTTATATTAGTACCGTCATTATTAGGATTAACACCTAAATCAGACTTTAAAATAGCCTTTTCTATAGCACCGATAGCACTTTTGTCAAAAGTCTGTATTACAAGAGTTTGTCCGTCCTGCACACTTACATTTGAAATTTGTCTAAGCGGTGTTTGTGAACCATAATATTCAACAGTAATTTTATCCAAAATCATAGGATTTGCCCTGCCTGTACGGATATTTACAAATTCTTTCTTTGTTTCGGAAATGGTCTTCTGCATTTTTTCTTCGCCCTGCTTTAATAAATCATTTGCTGGCATGGTCTAGTTTCCTCCTACATATGTTCCAATAGTTTCACCTTTTAAAATTCTTTCGATACTGTCGTTTTCTGCAAAATTAAATACAATGATCGGTGTATTATTATTTTTACAAAGTGCAACTGCTGTTGTATCAATAACTTTAAGGTTTTGAACTATCATATCGTCATAGGTGATGCTGTCATATTTTACTGCATCGGGGAATTTCCTCGGATCTTTGTTGTATACTCCGTTAACTTTATTTTTAGCCATAAGCATAACTTCTGCGCCGATTTCTGCTGCTCTTAATGAAGCTGCTGTATCAGTACTGAAGAAAGGGTTGCCAGTTCCGGCTGCGAATATTACAACTCTGCCCTTTTCAAGATGTCTCATTGCTTTTAGTCTGATATAAGGCTCAGCTATTGCATTCATAGTGATTGCAGTCTGTACTCTCGTAGGTACATCAAGTTTTTTAAGTACGCCCTGAAGTACAAGAGCATTCATTACTGTAGCAAGCATGCCGACATAATCAGCAGAAGCCTGATCCATTCCTAACTTTATGCTGTTCTGTACTCCTCTGAATATATTTCCGCCGCCGACTACAACTGCAATACCAGCGCCAAGATTATGTGCTTTTTTAATTTCTGCTGCTACCGTATTAACGACTTCAGGATCAATACCGAAGCCCTGCTCTCCCATGAGAGCTTCTCCGCTAATTTTTAGCAAGACTCTTTTGTATTTAAGATTATTTTGACTCATTAACTTACCCATTCCTGTTAAAAATTTTTTAATTTCCCAATAATATTTTACTAAAAAAATAATGAAAGTTATAATTTGTTTTAATTATAAACTTTTATTTACAGCATACTTAAAATAGATAAGAATATCTGCTTCAGGGGATCGGATAAATCTTCTTTATCTTTAATATTTTCGGCTATGATTCTTGCAAATTCTGCCTTATTAAATTCACCATAGCCTTTTTCTTTCCACAAATTTTCAAGCTGTGCTACTCTTGGCTGATCTTCAATAAAATCGCATGAAGATACTTCTGCTGTTAATCTATAAAATGAATTCAAGGCTCTGCATATCAGATTAATCGGCAAAATATCTTCAAATTCTCCATTTTGTAGTATAAAGATCTGATCATTAATTCTTAATTGTCCGTTTATTTCATTTGCAACAGGAGCTGCATCAGCATCCAGTAAAATTAAAATTGGCAGATTGACCTCTTTTGTAAATCTTCTGTACAATTTTGCTGATTGATTTTTACCTCCCGCAGCAATCAAATAAATTCCTTTTTTATCAAAATTTATTCCCATCTTATCTGCAAATACAGGTAAAAGTTTTTCTTCAGTAATTCCTTCGACAATCAGGATTAATTTGGCAGGGAACTTGCCCCCTTCTTTCTCTCTGTGTTTTTCAGCTTTTTTGTACAATGAATCCAGTAAATTTTCGTTATATTCAGTTTTTAAGGTTTTTTCGTTCTTAATTTCACTATTCAGCCATATTAATCTTTTTATATTATCTGAAATACCAGTATCTTTGCTGATAAATTCAAGTAGTCCACTGATTGTTAAAGGAAAATTCATTTTATATTGAAAATATATGGATGATAAATTTTCTGAATCATTATTAGTAAGATTAAATCCGGTTTCGTTAAAACAGGCAATTAACTGGTCTTTTTTTTGATCAAGTTTGTCGGATTCTATAATTTTAGTAAATTTTGAAATACTTTCTGAAGTAATCAGGTCTGAAATCATTGTATTGACAGAGAATGTTTTAATTTCTTCATAAGCAATACAGGCATTTATACCAAAATGTTCAGGTTGATTTATTCCAAGTCTTTCCAGAGAGAAATCCCAGATTACTTTTACAAGTGCATTAAGGGTGCTTAGTGAAAAATTATAATAATTTTTTAGGCTAATTTTTGGACTAATTAGATTTTTAAAAAGAATTTCCCTGTAAACTCTGTTTTTCTTTTTTAGCGGGTATTCAAAGCGGGTTAATCTTTCCAGTGAAATTAACAGCTCATGGTATTCCAGAGGCTTTATGGTGATTTTATTTTCTTCCAGTCCATAGATTGAACAGGGTATTTCAATTAAAGAAGATATTTTATCCGATCTGCTAATTGTATTTCTCCTACTAAAAAAAAATGAACATAAGCAAATTTTAATCCATAAATTCTTTTTGTCTAAGTAACTTGAGTAGCTAATTAATTCAATAAACAGGATTTTAAATTTTGTCTAAATGGTCATCCCGACCGCAGTGGAGGGATCTTGCCAATGAATACTTTTAGTATACAATCGAAAATTAGTAAGACCCATTCGGCTACGCTTCGCTTCGCTCAGGGTGGCAATCTAGTGATAATAAGGTATTTAGCTATTTAGTAATTCAAGTTAAATATCCTTACAAATTTTACAAGAAGATTAATATAACTTAGTAATTGATATAAAATTAGCAATAAATGAGTAAAAATTGTTTTATAAATTATAGTACTATATTAGTTTTTTAAAAGAAAAAGTAATGATAGAAAAGACACAAATTATAAATAATCCGGCAGTTAGTTACAGAGACTCAAGCAGTTCTGTAACTAAAGATGTTTCTACGGGCAAAATGCAGCAACAATCTGTAGGTCTTCCGGATTGCAGATTTATGGGAGGTTTTTCTGTTTTATCTTCATCCGGTAAAATTCAGGATCCTCAGGAAAAAGCCAGATATAAAGAACTGGAAAGTGTGCTTGATTCGAAAAGCAGGAGAAGTCTTGAAAATCTTCTTAAAACAGGAAAACTGTTGGCAAAAAACTCAAATGACGGTACTTCAACTTTGCAAAATTTATATAAAATTTATAAAGAACCCAGAGTACAGGGGTTAAATAATACAAAAATTCTTGCAGAAACACTTAGTACACTTGAGAATCCTTTTATAATAACTCAGAGATTTGGCAAAATCCCTGATCTTCAGTTAAATCAAATTCTCTCAGAAGAAAATAGAGAAACTTTAACTAATGGAATCGGATTAGATAACAAGATTGCTCCGCAATTTAATAAAGCGCAATTTACAGGTCCGGTAAGCGCAATTTCTGCGCAGGATATTAACGTTGTATCAAGTGGTACGTGTGTCGCTGCCAGTATGGAATTCAATCTTGCTGATAATAAACCTGCTGAATATGCAAGATATGTTGCCGGACTCACAAGCCCTGCTTTATCAGTAAAATCAGTTGTTAAATATAAAGATATAGCTCCAACTATGCTTGAAGCAAATGATTTACTTGATAAATTCGGTGTCGATCATAAAGTGCTTGACTGGGATAATGTTGAAGTTACATTAAAACCTGACAGGAAAGCAATTGTTAGAGCCAGAGCTGAAAGCACTTATGTTCAGCCGGGAACAAGATCTGTAACAGATACATTAATGCAGTCTACTTTTATGCAGATAGGAAGCGCAAATAGTTATAACAGCCTTAATGATATAAGAACAGGCGGCTTTAATCTCGATAATAAAGGATTAACTGAATTTGAGAAAAATTTCACAGAAGCTCTTGTAGATAATTCAGGCGGAAAAACTTCACTTACATATCAAATGGTTGACGATAATAAATTCCTGCAGGGATATAACTGTGATTTTGAAACAACAAAAAAACATCTTCTTGATTCACTTAAATCAGGATCAAACGTGATAATAGGAATAACCGAGTTTGATCACAAAATTAAAACTAATGATGGCCATCAATATAATGTTATATCTGCAGAGCCTGCAAATGGTCAAACCTTATATAAATGTATTAATGAGTCCGGTCAGTCCGTTAATATCAGTTCTCAAAATGTCAATGCTGAGACAAAAGAAATTATCGGCGGGCATGAAATCACTGTTATCGGTACAAGAACTGAAAAAAATGGTAATTTAGTATTTATATGCAATGATACTGATGATAATTATTCCGGTCCTGTCGAGATAAATGCAAAGGATTTGATTCCAAAGATTCATCATGCTGGAATACCGAATAAAGTTCTTGATCTTAGCGATCAGCCAGAAATCGGGTATGTTTTATTAAAAGAATTTCTTGATATGAGACAGCAGAACCTGGCACAAAGCCAAAATCCTGTTCAACCAGCTGCGTGATATCAAGTTTATATTTAAGTAGTATGCCAATTAAAATAATAAAGCGAGCATGTATAAAATTTTCAGCCCGTCAAGCAGCAGTAAAAGCTTACTAGAAATGCTAGAAACCTTTCATCGGCGGAAAAATAATTCCTTGCGGACAAAACATTATAAATATATCAGTCGTGGAATAAAAAGCATCTGTTTACCGCATTTCTCTACCAATCCTCAATCAACGAAGTAGAGATCAAAAGATTTATCAGCAAGGGATTATTTTGTAGCATATGAAGGTTTCGTGCAGTTCTTGTAAGCGGTCAAATTAATGTGAGTCGGCATGTCTGAGGATTTTTCAATATATTATGTTAGAAAGTATCCAGCTTGATTAAAAATCCGAGTTTGCCGACATTCGTGACATTTGACTGGCTGAAAATATTGTTTATTAAACAAAAAGCAGGTAATGCCTGCTTTATAGTATTTATTATATTGCGAGTTCTTCGTCTATCAGGCTGATTTTATTTTTTAGCCGTGATATAGTACTCTCTAACTTCTCGCTGTTCTTTGTTGCTATCTCTAACTCCTCTGATATATTGGATTTTTTAAAAAGCAACTGATCAACTTCCCGTGAAAGCAGTTTTTGGTCATTTTTTTGCAATAAAAGATTTTCTCTTTTATTAGCAAGTTTATATAGTCTGTCGATCAGGATTTTTAATTGTTCGTTTTGACATTCCAGATTTAGGCAGTTAGTAACAGTTTTTTTTCTTTCCACCAAAAGATCCTTTTTGTCTTTCTGTTCCGGGTTAATATTTAATTTTTTGCTGTTGTCCAAACATTATCACGCTCCTCTTGCAGGACAATCTGTAATATTTATATTAATATAGTTTTGCATTTCTGTTTTTGCGAAAATGGTGCAAATATTGCTGTTATTGCTCATTTTCTCGATTTATTTTTTGAAAATCGGCTTATAATCTACAATTTGTTCACTAATTTAACACTTTAAAAATATTGTTACATTTGGTGTTATTAGTTCTTAGTGTATATCACAGTCATGAAGCCGGATCTAAGCGTTATATCCGCTTATTTTTATTATTACTCATGTGATTGCATGTTTTCAAATAACTCAGGGGGCAATACTGCAGGATAAATCACTTTGAATCATGTTCAAATTCATGCAAGCACATGGTTTTGATCATTTTGTTATGCACCTTTTTTGCTGAAAATTTTTTGAATAATTTATATTAAATTTGAAAAATATTAGATATTATCATAAATCGGCATATATTTGAGTTTCAGGAGTTAATATTTCTTAATAATATTAATGTTTAAGTTTAGTAAACTTTTTCATTAATTATTGCAATTGTTGAGTAATGAATGTTTTTATATAAATATGGAAATAAAACAGAAAGGAGGAAGCACTAAATACCATTGTTTTTATCATATTTAATGGAGGAAATAAATAGTAATTTTTAGGATGTAGTTGTGAAATGGAGGAAATGAACAAATTTTTTATTAATGTATATTATCGTGAAATATATAAAAGGAGGAATCATAGCAGATAATATCAGGGTATATCTAAAATAAATAATATAAATTTATAAATAATAAAAGCAGCGTGATAATTTACGCTGCTTTTTATGTTCGGAAGGGCAATGATTTATGCTTAATTTGGTATGTTTTTAGAGGGTTTTCTACCTCTTCTGGATAATTTAATTCGATTTTCTTCCTGAATTTCAAGTGTTATATTCACGCTTTCCGCTACGGTCTTTATATATTCCAAAATCTTGGAATTTTCAATTTTTTGCTGTTCAATCAGATGAAATATAATTTTTACTCCTGCAAGATTAATTCCTAATTCTCTTGTCAAATACTGAATAATCTTACCTCTTTCAATATCAGTAAAAGAGTACATTCTTCTTTTTTTAGGTGATCTTGAGGGTGATAATAAACCTACTTCGTCATAAATTCTTAAGGTTCTTTGATGAACTTTTAAAATTCCTGCAATTACGCTAATTGGAAACATTGCTTTTTCCGGATCTAAAGCTAGTTTGCCTGGATCCTGAGTAAAATAAATCATTTTGTTGTCCTTTTTATTTTAATATTACTATCCATTGTTATCCTTTTTAGTATTACCAGCTAGTGTTTTTTGAAAAATTAATAAATTAATTTTATATTTAATTTAATTAAATCAATTTATATTTTCTAAAATATTAATAAAATGTTTCTCAAATGTATAAAACAGGATATTTAAAAATATGTAGATATAGAGATACTATCAGAAAATATAATATCTAAAACATAGAGTTACGGCGGACAGTAACCTTGTGAACGGTTATTTAAATTTTTTATATAATATTTGAATTTGTGCGAAAATCTGCAGTTTTATATGCTTTTGTCATTAAATTTACTAAAATCTTTTATCAAAATTCTTTGTTATAAAAATTAATATCTTATTCTATATAATCTAATTCAATTATAAAAATACTGCCTTCGCTAAATTTACTATTTACTGAAATAATTCCGCCATGGAAATCAAGTATACTTTTTACGATGGATAATCCAAGCCCGGTTCCGCCTGTTTCTCTATTTCTAGATTTATCTACCCTGTAAAATCTTTCAAAAATGTATGGTAAATGTTCTTCCTTAATGCCGCAACCCTGATCTTGAAATTCTATTATTGCTTTGTTGTTATCTTTGTAGGCATTAATAGTAATTATTGTATTGTTTTCACTATAGTTAATCGCATTATTGATGAGATTTATGAAAGCCTGATAGATCATAAATTCATTTACGTTAGCAAACAAGGGACCATTATAATTTAAGTCTATTATTATAGACTTTGCCTGTGATCTCTCTAATAAATTTTGAATTACTTCTTCTATAATTTGTTTTAATTCAATCTTTTTAAAATCAATTTGTTCTGAGTTATGATTGTTATTTATATTTGAAAGGTATAGAAGATTTCCAACGATGGCATTGATTCTGTCAGTATTATTCTTAATTATCGGAAGAAATTTAGTTGCCATTTTCGACATTTCTTTATCTCTATTAATCAGAGTTTCTGTATATCCGTTAATTATTGCTATAGGAGTTTTTAATTCGTGCGAAACATTTGCCACAAACTGTGCCTGTGTGTATAAATTACTGTCTCGTATTGCAAGAGATATATAATCAGCTATTTTTCCGAGTAAATTAATTTCACTTTTAGTCCATTTCCTTATATTTTTATCATAAACAAAAATTGCCCCCCACCTGTTCTCTGAAATCCTTAGAGGTATCGCAAGAATTGATAATAAATTGTTATCAATCAAAAATTCTTTATTAGGAAGATCAGAATTCTGAATATTGTCAATTATCAGGTTTGCTCCTTTATTTATCAGATGATCAAAGAGAAATTCGCGGGTTTGAATGTCATAATTTGGATTAAAATCTTTAGATACATCAAAATTATAGATTTTATATGTTTGGATATTTCTTGTTAATGGGTTGAATTCATCAATAGAAATCCTGGTAACATTAAACAAATGAGTTAATTTATTGCAGATAAGCATTAGAATTTCATCAATATTTAGGCTGCTCTTTATAGTTGAGATTATTTTTGCTATTGTTTGTTCGTTTTTGGCAGTTTGTCTCAGATGATTAAATAATCTGGATTGATAAAGTGCTATACCTGCCTGATTTGCAAGTGTTCTTAAAAATTCAAGTTCATTGTTGTTTATCTTAAAATTTTCCTTCAAATAATCAATACAAAAGAATCCCATAATCTCTTGGCCGTACATTATTACAATGTTGTAGCTTGATTTTACTTTCCAGCCTTTAAAAAGCTTTTCAAAATCACTATTTTCCAGGTTATGTTCTTTTAAATATTTGTCTAAATCTGTAATAATAATTTCATTTTGTTCTACCAACCGATCAATATAAGGTCTTCCTTCATGTAATGACCAATCATATCCGATAAAGCTTGATATATCTGGCGTACATAAATACTCAGAATACGTATCCGTGGCAAGGAAAACATTTTTTTCTGTATCAAATTCTGAAAAAACAACTCTGTCGGCTTTAAAATATAGTCCTATTTCGTTAACAAAAGTTCTTTTTATTTCATTGATGTCCAGAGTACTTCTTATTGTGTCTATAACTTCTCTTAATAAACTTTCTCTGTCAGCAAATTCCTTGGTAGTTGAATATAATTCGGCCTGTTTAATTGCGATATATACTTGATCTGCTATTGTTTGAAGAAGGCTTATTTCATCTTCCGTCCATTTTCTGTAGTTTTCATATTCTGCTAAAAATAATCCTCCCCACTTATCTTCACCTCTTTTTACAGGAATCCCTGTTAATGACTTTACTCCTAAATTTTCATAAAAACTTTTAATAAAATCAGGAGAATTTGATCTGGAAATATTGTCTATAACTATATTATTTCCGTAATCAAGAATATTTGTTGCAAGGTAGATAGTTACTCTGGGATCGACAAAGGTTTTATCAGGTTCTTTTATACCTTTACATGATATATATTTACCCCTGTTGTAAAACTCGCCATAATCCTGTTTGTTGGGAAATTCAGTTATACTTACTCTCTCAAGATTAAATAATTTGCTGATTTCATTGCAAATAACGTTAAAGATTTCATTAATATCAAGAGTGCTTCTTATAGTTTCAACAACTTTTCTTAATAATTCTTCTCTTTCGGCTGTTTTTTTCTCTTTAATATATAATTCAGATTGACGTAAAGCAATACTTATCTGGTTAACAAGAGTTTTAATAAATTGTATATCTTCATTTGATAGTTCTTTTACTATTTTTGTATAATCTATAATTAACAAACCGGTAAGTTTATTTTCATGAAATATTGGAAAACCAGAACCTGTCTTAAAATTTATATCTTTGAAATATTGGTCAATAGGTGTTCCTTCAAGTTTATTATCTTTAATATATTGCGTAAGATCAGTAACTATTAGTTCACTTTTAGTTAATTTCAGTTGTTCTGTCCAGTATTTATGATTATATTTCTTTTCAAGATCAATGCCGACCAAACTATAATCATCTTTTGAAGCTAAGTACTCTGAATACTGATCTATGGGTAATGCATCTTCGTTCTGGTCATATTCAACAAAAAAACATCTGTCTGCGTTAAAAGCTTTACCTGTCTCATTAACTATAATTTTTTTGGTTTCATTAATATCCAGAGTGCTTCTGGACGATTCAATTATTTTCCTGAGTAATGCTTCTCTGTCAGCCTGCTTTTTAGTAGTTGAATATAACTTAGCTTGATGAAGGGCTATCCCTGTCTGATTAGCAATGGTTCTGATAAATTCTTTTTCTTCTTCGGAAAATTCATTGTGCGGGTTTTCATAATGTCCTATTATAGAGCCTAAATAATGATTTCCATAAAATAACGGAACCTGAAAACCAGCTTTAATATTATAATCTTCATAATATTTTATTATTACTTCATTTAAATTTTTTTTATATTCTTCACTAACCGCTGTGCTATTTGTACCAAAGAAACCATACTTCTTATTGTCTAGTTTTCTAAAGAAATTAAATTCTTTTTTATTAAAATCAAATCCGATTAAGCTTTTTACATTTTCAGAGGATCTGTATTCCGAATGTTCATCAATGGGTAAAGGAATATCATTGAGTGAATCGTACTCAAGAATGATGCATCTGTCTAAATTAAGAGATTTGCCTATTGACTCTTCAATATTTTTCTTAATTTGATCAATATCAAAAGTGCTTCTGCAGGTACTAATTATATTTCTGAGTAATGCTTCTCTGTCAGCCTGTTTTTTTGTAGTTGAATAAAGTTCAGCCTGTTCAATTGCTATATAAACTTGATCTGCAATTGTTTGAAGTAGGTTTATTTCATCTTCAGTCCAGTGCCTGTAAGAGGTGTATTCTGATAAAACAATGACGCCCCAGACTTTTTTATCTTTTTTAACAGGAAATCCGAGTATTGATTTTACTCCAATAGCTTCATAGCTTTTTTTGAAATAATCAGGAGTTTCAGATTTAGGAATATTGTCAATAATTAGACTTGTACCTTCCACAAGAGCCTTTTTATTCCAATATATACGTGTATTATAATCAAAAGCAGTATCACTTAAATCTTTTATATCAGGTGAAATTTTGTATTCTCTTCTTACAATATTTTCTTCACAGTTTTTAGGGTCAGGTAATTCAATAATTGTTGCTCGCTGAACATCAAAAACTTTAGCGACCTCGTCACAAATAATTGTTAGAACTTCATTAATATCGAGAGTACTTCTGATTGTTTCTGTTATTTTTCTAATTAATGCTTCTTTTTCGGCTTGTTTTTTAGTTTTTAAATATAATTCAGCGTGTTTAACAGCGATATATATTTGATAAGCAATAGCTTTCAAAAATTCTATCTCTTTATCAGTCCATCTTCTGAAGTCACAGAACGTTTGTAAGCCTATTCCGCCCCATACATTGTTATCTTTTTTTATTTTTACAAATAAAATAGATTTAGATCCTTGATTTAAATAGAATTCTTTAAAGAAATATGGAAAATCAGCTTCTTGCAGGTTATTTATTGCTATATAATATTCTTCATTTTGTAGAAGATCATGCCAGTATTCTAAAAGTTTATCATCATAATTTTGATTTAATTTAGTATCATCAATGCAAAATCTTGTCAGAAATTCAAACGTTTTGGGATTAATTTCGGGGATATGAGCTATTGAAACATATTCTAAATTAAAATATTGAGCAATTTCTTTGGAGATATCTTCAAGTGCCTCATGAATATCGGAATTATATATAATTGATTCAGTAACTTTTCTTAAAAGTTTTTCTCTTTCGATATATTCTTCAATTTGACTTTGTTTAGTGCCTATTTCCTGGCAATATTGATAAATCAGATCTGAGGACTCATTTATTGTATTGGTTAAAATGCCAGTTTCGTCATTAGAAGAAAAATGCATTTGTACCGGTAATGATTTAATGATTTTTGTTAAAGGATCGGTCAGTTTAGCTGCAAGATAATTTTGAATAACAGTGTTGCCTATTAAGAAAATTAATAAGAAATAATTGACATAAATCGGTAGATCTATTTTTATACATAGACTACAAAACAGGACAAGTACAAGATAAGACAAAATAAGAAATAAAGTAGGATAGATTAACAGTTTTTGTTTAATACTCAATAGTTTATTTTCATTATGTAAAATACTTTTTAATTCGATAAAAATTAAAAATAAACCTGTTATATTAAGAAAATGTGTAATATGTCTGTAAGAGGAAGAATAATAATCGATATTTGAAATATATAATTGGCTAAATCCAATAAGAATCAATCCAATAATAAAACCTGATACTGGTTTTAAATTACTGTTTGAGCGCATATCACTGTAAATAAATGCGGATAAGATATATAAAGCACTAAATATAACTCCTACAGATGAATGAGAAATGTTCACATTGAAGAAATCAATATATGAAAGTATTGTTAGTGTAGATACAATTATAAATAACAGTAATAATGATAAAAATATAACAAAATTAAATTTTTTAGTTGAGGTTTCCTTTATATAAGTAGTTGTAAAAATGGCAATTAGTATAGTAGATGAATATACAAGATTTTTAAAAAATACGTAAAAAAATTGCAAATTTAAGTCATTAAAGCTTAAAAAATGACAAATTTCAAATATTCCGCCAGTAAAAAATCCTACTGCAATTGCCAGCATACATTTATCTTTGTTCTTTACGTAGTAAATGCCAGCTTTTATTGATATTAGTATCGAAAAAATGCTGATAATTATGCCATATAGAATGTTATGAAAATTCATGAAATTCAATACTTCATAATGAGGTAAAAAAGGTAAATTAGTCATAATTTTCTTTTAATCTATATCCGACGCCATAGATAGATTCTATTAGCTTTCCATAATTTCCTAATTTTTTTCTTATTCTACCGATAAGTATATCGATGGATCGATCTCCTGAATAAAACTCTGTTTCTTTAAATGCTTCAAAAATTTGGTCTCTGGTAAAAACCCGTCCTGTATTTTTTGTCATAAAATGAAGTATTTTAAATTCAGTTGCAGTGAAGTTTAGTAATTTGCCTTTTATTGATATTTCAAATCTATCGGGATCAATGAGCAGATCTTTAATTCTTATGGTGGTATTTGAGTCATTAGTTTTTCTCTCTTCTCTGGAAAATATTGATTTAATTTTTGCAAGCAGTATCTTTTCACTGAAAGGTTTTGTTATATAGTCATCACAACCGACAGACAAACCTGTAAGAATATCAAATTCCTCACTTCTGGAGGAGAGGACTATAATTGGAATATTCCAGGTTTCAAAGTTACTTTTAACAGCTTTACATATTTCAAGTCCGCTCATTCCAGGCAGCATAAGATCCAGAGTGATTAAATCCGGTTTGATAAATTTAATATTTTTTAGTGCTTCTTCTCCGGAAATAAATTTGTGAACTTCATAACCTTCTTCGCTTAAAATAAACCCCAGCAATTCAAGCATGTCGGGTTCATCCTCTATAATAAATATAATTTTTGACATTTCTAACCCAGCTCTAACTCATTCAATATAATACAAATTTTTCAGGATAATAACATTCAATAGTTTGTTCCAGTTATTTATTAATACTTTTATTCAATAAAATATAATTAATAATATCTTTTATTGTTTATAAACGTCAATCGTATAACGGTCATTTATACAAGACTTATAACTAATGTATCCAACCCCCGCCTATGAGAAATTCGTTATCTTTGTTGTATATTACTGCGACCTGTCCCGGAGTCACTCCGTATTCGGGTTCTTTAAATTTAATTTGAATGGAATCTTCGGAAAGAGGAACTATATTAGCCAACTTGGCCGGAGTATTATACCTGATCTTTACCATTCCACTAAATTCCAGTCCTTTATATTCTGATTGTTGAAAATTTATTTCAGAAACATTTACTTCTGTGCAGGATAAATCTTCTTTAAAGCCTACATAGACTGTATTATTTTTTGCATCTGTTGATATAACGTATAATGGTTCGCTTGCAGCAATTCCAATACCTTTTCTTTGTCCTATAGTATATTGATAAGCTCCGTTATGTTTGCCAAGAAATTTACCTGTCTTGATATGGACAATATTACCCTCTTTTTCTCCAAAGATTTCAGTTAAATATTTTTTTGTAGTATTTGGGGGCTGTACAAAACAGACATCCTGGCTTTCCGGAATTTCTGCACAAGGCAGATTATTATCTTTTGCAATTTTTCTTACTTCGGATTTTGATAAATTGTTCAAAGGAAATAATGTTGTTGCAAGGTCTTCCTGTGTAAGGCTAAAAAGCATATAAATCTGGTCTTTTTTTAGATCACCTGCTCTTGAAAGTTTGTAATTTCCATTTTCATTTACAATTTTTGCATAATGGCCTGTAGCGTATAATTCTGCATTAAATTTGTTTCTTGCGTATTCTCTTAATTTTCCCCATTTGATTTTTCTGTTACAAACAGCGCAGGGGTTAGGAGTTAAACCATTTCTGTAGCTTGTTTCAAAATAATTAATTACGCAATATTTAAAGTCTTCTCTCAGATCAGCAGTTTCAAAAGGGATATCCAGAACTTGTGCAATTCTTGCAGCATTTTCAGCTGCAATACAGCCGCCATCATGCATTATTCCATTTATGCCTATTACGTTATATCCCTGCTGTTTTAGTAAAAAAGCAGCAACACTGCTGTCTACGCCGCCACTCATTGCTACAGCAACAGTTTTGTTTTTATTACTACATGTCATTGATTAAATAATTTATACCTTCTGAAGTTATTATATATTCGGTAACATCTGCCATTCCTGTATAATCAGGTACTACTTCAAGTAAATTATTTTCGACAGCTTCCTGAATAACTGCATGATTAATAGGCTTTTGAATGAATTTAATTACTTTTGAATTAATTTGTTTTAACGAATATCTGTCTTGAAGATCTATTTCTTTTAAGTAATATGCAGCAACTACAAGATAATCAAGCAGTGTTTCGGGTTCTTTCAGATCAATTAGTTCTTCAATTGAAGCTGTTTCGGAAAAACTATTTTGTACTGTTTGTTCAGAAGCATTTTTTGCAAGGTTATTTTGAACCATTTCAGGTAATGATGCAAATTTTTCCTGTAATATTTTATAAAATTTATTGTTTTGAGCTTTTTCATTTATATCTAATGCGGAAGCTTCAGCCATGTTTTTATCTTCAGCTGCATCTGTATCTTCGTCTTCATCATCTTCATCTTCGTCTTCATTTTCGTCTATTTTTTCGTCTTTATCATCTTCATCTTCATCTTCATCTTCGTCAATGAATATTTCCTGAACCTCTTCAGTGATTTCATCAATTCTTTCATTTAATTCTTCAGTTGTTTCGTTACTGACTGTGTTGTAAAGTTCTCCAACGATTCCGGTAATTTCAGGGACTTTCTGGTCAAAACTGTCGAAATCAGGTTCTTTTACAGATTGTTCTATCTCTTTTGTATCTTTAATTATATTCTGAGTTGCTCTTATTGCTGATTCTACCTGTCTCTCAAGATCTTCGACAGACTCGGTAGCTGTCAATACTGGGGAATCTTCTGTAATTACTTCGATATCCTCTTCCCTGATTATTTTTCTTGTAGGTTTTACAGACTTTTGCGAGGCTGTTTTAGCGGGTTGTTTTGAATCGGAAGGTTCAGTAATTGTAATTCCGGCAACTTCTTCTATCCATTTGTCCAGTTGATAAGAGACGAATCTATGGTCAGTAGATTCAAATTCAAGGGACATATCCCCTTTTTTAAAATTGAATATATAATATGGCAAAATATTTTCCTTTCAAAATTAATAAAATTTAATTATGCTTATTCACCTTTTAAAAGAGCAATTCTCCATTTATCAAGCTGTTCTTCAATAAATCTTGAATCGTCTGATTTTAATTCAATTTCTATATCCCCTTTTTTCATTCTGAATACATATTCACTCATATTTATCCCTTTTTACCTTTTCACCACATTTATTATAAAATAATATCAATTATAGAATGAAACGTCTAACTTTATCCAGTTCTTAACAGAAAGTAATGATACTGTTATATTCATAATCTGTTATAGAATAGCTATGATTTAATATATAAAGGAAATAGGGTATTTTGAAAGGATATAAAATGAATCTGGAAGAATTAAAAAATAATTACAGGTTGATAGATTTATTTGCCGAGCTTGTTGAAATTCCATCACCTTCGCTAAAAGAAGATAATGTTTCCAAAAAGATTCTTGAAATATTTAATATCTATGGAATTCAGGCTCAGTATGATTCTTTTAAAAATATAATTGCTAAAATCCCTGCTTCGTACAATTGTAAAAATGTACAGTCCCTTTTATTATCTGCACATATGGATGTGGTTGGAGGCATGGATCCAGTAAATATCAATTTATCTCAAAATGGTAAATTTATTGAAACTGATAAAACAAGAACTTTAGGTGCTGATGATAAAGCAGGTGTGGCAGCTATTATTGACTTTGCCATCAAATTAAATGATTTAAGTTCTCAAATTGACCATGGACCAATAGAAATTGTCTTTACACGTGATGAAGAGATCGGAATGACAGGCATTAAAAATCTTGATACTTCAAAATTTCAATCAAAATATGCTGTTATTATTGATGGAGAATTGCTTGGAGAACACGATAACGAAGGTGCAGGATTTACAAATGTTTATGTTAAAGTTCATGGCGGTAAAGGTGGACATTCAGGAATAAACATTCATGATAAAAATAGAATTAACGCAATAAAAGTTCTTTCTGAGCTTGATAATTTAATTCCTCAGGGAGTTTATAAGGCAGATGAAAGAGGAGTTGTTACTTCGATAAATGCAGGGGTTTCTGTAGGAGGTACAGCAGGCATATCTGTCTCCGGGGCTATTAAGGAAGCATACTTGTTGGGTAAAAGTAATGGTAAACTTCCCGAAAAGTATGACGAATGCAATATGCTCGATACAATAGTGAGAGAATCAGCTTTAAATGTAATAAATACAGAAGCGATGCAAAGTTATTCGATCAGAAGTTCTGATCCTGAAAATGAAAAAGAACTTTTAAATTATATTAAAGAACAGGTAAATAAATTAAATGCTAAATATTCCGGGTCTATTAAGATAGATGTTGAAGTTAAAACTCATTTGATGCCTTTTGTAAAAAGTAAAGATGAATTTTTAAGCAATGTTATTATGAAAACCGGAGAAAAATACGAATTTAGCTGTCAGCCGTCAAGTTTCCATGCCGGGGCAGAAACGCATGTTTTTGCCAATGAAAAAATAAATGCCCGGAATGAAGCATTTGTCCCGGTTATTATCGGTTTAGCCAATTTGGAGAATATACATTCTGCTGACGAAAAGATAGATTGGAATAGTTTTTTGACAGGAAGTAAATGGCTTGAAGATATAGTAGTTACTTTTGCGCAGGAATGTAAGCGGTAATATCTATGGAATCTGAAGAAATTCTAAATCCTGAACCTTTAATGTGGGAAAAACTTGATAATAATTATGTGAAATGTAAAATTTGTCACAATCAATGTTTGATCTCTCCGGGTTCTGTTTCAAGATGCACTTCAAGAAAAAATATTGATGGGAAAATGGAGCTGGAAACTTATGGACTGGTTTCTTCCCTTGCATCTGATCCGATAGAAAAAAAGCCTTTATATCATTTTCATCCGGGAACCAAAGTTTTTTCTGTCGGAGGTTGGGGATGCAATTTTACCTGTCTCCATTGCCAGAATTGGGAAATTTCTCAACCCTCAAAAAGAGAAGAAATTATAAATATCAGAAAAGGTACAGGTATAGGCGGGTATTGTGTATCGCCTGAAGAACTTGTTGATCTTGCCATTCAAAATGAGTGTCAGGGGTTAAGCTGGACATACAATGAACCTGCTATATGGCTTGAATATACTATAGAATCAGCAATGCTCGCAAAACAAAGAAATCTTTACACTGCTTATGTTACAAACGGATATATTACACCGGAGGCGTTAGATCAGATAGCTCCCTGGCTTGATGCATTCAGAGTGGATCTAAAGAGTTTTGATGATGAGTTTTATTCCAGAATTTGCGGGGTTAAAAACTGGTGGGGTATTTATGAAACCACAAAACACGCTAATGATCTTGGTCTTCATATAGAAGCGGTTACGAATATAATTCCCGGTAAAAATGACAGTGATGAAACTCTAAAAAAGATAGCCGGATGGATTGCTGAAAATCTTGGTCAAGATACGCCGTGGCATGTAACAAGGTTTTTTCCGTACAACAAACTTCAGGATCTTCCTCCAACTCCCGTAGAAACAATCATAAAAGCAGTTAATATAGGAAAAGAACGGGGACTTAATTTTATATATAAAGGTAATATGGGCGGAACTGCATTAACAGAGTGTCCGAGATGTTCTACTCTTGCTGTAAAAAGAGATCATCACGTGGAAGTAAATTTAAATACAGATGGCTCCTGTACTTTGTGTGGCAGGGATTTGAATATTGTTTATTAAAAGAGAAAGGTAGAAAACCTACCTCTCTCTTTTAAAGAATAATTACCATCATAAATAATTATGAAAAGAAATCTTTAATACTTTGCAAAAAACCTTTCTTTTCAGGTTCTTTACTATTTAAAGAGCTGTCTAATGCTTGAGCTTCTTCTGCGGTAACTATACCGTTATTGTCTTGATCAGCTTTAAGAATTGAATCTGCGATTTCGTTTCTATCTAACTCTCCATCCCCTGAAGCATCAAAGTTCTCAAATGCTTCATCTGTAGCACCTTGTTCTGTTGATTTAGTTCCTACGTGCAATTCTTGTGTATCCAATTTTCCGTTTTTAAACCATGGTGTGCCAAGGAATCCTTTATCAAGTGCTTTAATATATTCATCTGCAAATTTTAAAGCAGAATCGGTTTTATCTTCATTAGCATCAGCATATATTAATCCGCCTTGTGCTGCTACAGCATCTTCTAATACTGTTGCAGCAGAATAATTGAGAACTTCTTGACCTTCTTTTAAAGTATTAGCATAATCATTCTTTATGTCTGAACCGGATATTGCGTTAATGTCGCAATGTTCAGGATCTTCAGTTTTTTTGTATGAATTAAAAACACTAAGTATCTCTGTAGCGGTGTTTTTCCCAAAAGGTGTTCCATTAAAATGTCTTGTTACGCCACTTTTATTTGCGGCAAAATTAATTGGTAACCCTGCAATGTTTGACATATAAATTCCTCCAATATACCCATAATCCCCAAATAATATACATATATATATAAAAACAAACTAAGCCAAAAAATTGCTAAAATTAATGAATTCTTGTCAACAAAGTTATTTATTTTTTGTAAGATATTGTAAATATTCCTTTAAAATATGGCAATTTAAAGTTATTACAGGTATTAAATAACTAAGATTATTTATACGAAATATAAAGGGATCATGAATGAGTAATAATATCGGGCATTTTCACTCAGGAATAAAATCAAATGTAAATTTTGGCGTAAAACCTGTTGATCTAAATATAGGACGTTTAAACAAACAAAGAAAATTAATAGGAGAAAAATTAGCTAATCAAAAACAGCCAAGTATTTCTCAGGATATTACTTCTGAAAATATAAGTAAATATTTTGGAATAAATACAGATCCAATACTTCATCAACCCGGCAGAATTCCTTCAAAAGTTCAGGATACATTTGAATCGTCAAAACCTCATAAATAATTGCATTTTTAGCATTGATGAATCATTTTTTTCGTTATCTCTGCGATTCTTTTGCCGAAAGAAAATCCAATCTTCTTTTCATCATCTGTGTTAGGTTTGTCAGCATTTGCGCCTGCGACATGACTTGGCCCATAAGGTGTTCCGCCTGATTCTGTAGAAAGTAATTCCGGAACTGAATAAGGAACACCGACCACGATCATTCCTAAATGAAATAATGGGACCATACTGGTTAAAATTGTTGATTCCTGTCCACCATGTATACTGGAAGTTGATGTGAATACACCGGTAACTTTGTTTTCCAGTTTGCCTTTTATCCACAGGCTTCCAAGCTGATCAATAAAATTTTTCATTTGAGAACACATATTTCCGAATCTTGTTGGAGTACCCCAAATTATGGCATCATAGCTTTCCATCTCGGCAGGTTGGGCTACAAGAATATCTTTTTGAAGTTCTTTTCCCCGTTTTATTCTTTCATTACCCTGTATAATTTCATTTGGTATTAATTCAGGCACTGTTTTCAGGTAAACTTCTGCGCCTTCAACAGATCTTGCACCTTCAACGACTGATTTAGCCAGTTCAAATATATTGCCGTACATACTGTAATAAATAACCAAAATTTTCATGCAAATTCCTCCCGTTTTAAAGGGAAATATTAGCAGACAAATATTTGTTATAAATTACTTAGAAGGATAATAGACAGAACTGATATTAGCTATATTCCTGTTTTGCTTTGATATAGTCCAGAGATGTACCTTTTAATTTTATGTATTTTGTATAGAATAGATTATTACGTTTTATACTAAATTTTGTATTTTAAATGTGCTAGTATACAGATAAGTGCAAAATTGAGTAAAACTAATCATATATATAAACGAAAGGTAGTGAAAAATTGTTGAGATTCAATAAAAAGTTTTTAGGAGTTATTGCTTCTTTAATGGTATTTATGTATTTTGGTCTTTTTGCTAACCAGGTTCTTGCATATACACCGCAATCTCTATACGATGAAGTATGGAAACTTGTTTATTCAAAATATGTTGATGCTAACGAAAACGGACAAAGCTGGCAGCGTTGGAGACATAAGTATGACAGTGTCATTAAATCAGATGATGATGCTTATGTTGCTATCGAAACAATGCTTGCAAGTCTAAATGATCCTTATACAAGATTTTTAAATCCTGAAGAATTCGCTGATGAGGGCAGTTCCATAAAAGGAACTCTATTTGGAATTGGTGTTCAAATAGGGGTCAGGGAAGATAAGCTTGTTGTTATATCTCCTATTGAAGAGACACCTGCCGCAAAAGCCGGACTTCAGGCAAATGACGAAATACTTCAAATTGATGAAAAGAGTACAAAAGGTATTTCAATTAAAGAAGCAGCTGATAAAATAAGGGGAGAGCAGGGAACATCAGTTAAACTCCTTGTAAAAAGAGGAAAAGAAGAAAAATTATATACTATTGTAAGAGATAAAATCAGTGTCAAAGCTGTATCAACAAAGGAGCCAAAAACTGTTAATCTTGACAAAAATATTGGATATATTCGTTTAAATTCTTTTATAAGCAGCAGTGCCAGCACAGAAATCAGTACCGCGCTTAAAAGTGAAAAGGGTAAAGATGGCTATATTCTTGATATCAGGTCAAATCCAGGAGGCCTTTTAACTAACGCAATATCAATATCGGATATGTTTTTGGATGATGGCGTTATTGTAAGCACAGTTGACAGGGACGGCTACAAGGAAACCCAAAAAGCTTCAAGAGGTACTTTGACTGATAAGCCTTTGGTTATATTGATTGATGAAGGTAGTGCAAGTGCCAGTGAAATTTTGAGCGGCGCTCTGCAGGATAATGGAAGAGCTGTTCTTGTCGGAACAAAGAGTTTTGGAAAAGGTCTTGTACAGGAAATTAACAAATTGCCAGGCGGTTCAGGAATAAATATTACAACTCAGAAGTATTTAACTCCAAATGGAACTGATATTAATAAAGTCGGGATTAGTCCTGACATAGAAATTAAAAATACTGCTGAAGATGTAAAGAAAAATCATGATGAACAGCTTGATAAAGCTCAAAAAGTTCTTGCAGAATTGATTATAAAATCAAAAAGCAAAGAACCAAAAATTATTGATGTAAACAATCCTTTAAAAATTATTGTGAATTAGAAATTAAATTTCAGTAAGATAGGTTGGTCAATTTGACCAACCTATAAACTATATTATTTACTAATTATGCGTAATTATTTTCTAAATAATTATCAAGATTCTTCAACCTATTCTTCCAACCATCACGGAATACTGCTAGTTTAGAATTTTTATTTATTATTTTTTCATAGTATTCACTACGGACTGCCATTAATTTGTTTAGATCATCGCCACTTTCTTTGTACATCTGCTGTGCAGTACCAGGTCCACAATTGACTGCTGCATCAAAAACAGCGGCGGCCACTTTTTTATCCTTTATTGTATCCGCTTTGGACTCTTCCCAATATTGACGGTAGATTTCTTTTACTTCTTCATCTTTGATATTTTTTACATCACCTGATTTTCCTTTACTATTTAGATAAGTATTATATGTATCCTGTGTAATTCCTTTATTTGTTGCGCCTCCTGGATCATTAGGGTTATTTGAATAGCCGCCTTCTGCATCAAGGACAAATTCTAACGCTTTATCAAAATCAGTTGAATTTGCCTTTTTGGCTTCCTGATTTCCTTTTTCCTGTTTTAACTTTATTAATTCAGCTTTGTTAGCATCTAGTTTCTGTTGAACACCAGACAAATCCTGAGTCTTCTTTGCCTGAATGTCTTGTATTTTGGTATTGCAATCCTGTATAGCTTTTTGTGCTTCTGGAGAAGCCTGTGCTATTTCAGCTTGTAATTGCTGATTTTCCTGCTCAAGTATTTGTTTTTCGCTTTCTAATTGTGTTTTATCGTTTAATAATGTCTCTTTTTCTTTTTGTATCGCTTCTTTTTTCTTTCTAAGTTCCCCAATTTGTGAATCCAGCGATGCTATTAATTTTGTATTTTTTTCATTAATCTCTTTATTGTCTGAGTTTGTGCTTAAACCATTCTTTTGACTTTCTGTTTCAGTAATACTGCCATCAATAGATGATAATTCAGAGTCTTTTTGACTAATCTTACTATCAGTATCAGATATTTTATTTGTTAAATCCATTAGCTTGGTTTGCATCTCACTTGATTTAGTTTTTAATTCCTGTGAAATTTTTGAATCATTTTCAATTGCTTTTGTGAGTTCATTTCTAGCATTTTCTTCATCACCTTGGGCTTTTTGAGTAATACTCTGAATAGATTTTTCACAGTCTGGAATTTCTTTTGTTTCCAAATTTTGAATTTTTTCTTCTAAAGTTGTACCTGAAGCGTTTGATGATGTAGCTTGCTGACTAGAAGAGTTGCTGTTTACAGTATTTCCGGAATTATTGTTTCCAGTACTGCTTGCTTTATCTGAAGAACCTACTCCTTCTGATGAGTTGGGTGGTGTATCTGTATTCATTAAGAAATCGGTTGCAGTTTGTTCACCTGATCCTGCATTGGACAGAAATTTTTGTAGATCATCAGTTGATATATCTTTACTATTTCCATCCTGGGAGGCTAACTCATTTAATTCTGTATCGTCAACTTTTCCGTCTTGATTTGTATCTAACTTATTGAAAAATGATTTCAATCCAAATTGTTTTAGATTTTCCCAGAATGTTTTTTTATCTGAATTATTAGAATTAATTTCTTTATTCATCATTTCTTCAAGTTCATCATATTTAGCATTGGAAAGTTCGGAGGAATTGACGCTCTTAAATTTTTTCACTTTAAAAATGCTCACATCTTTATTTGTATCCGTAGAAGGCAGAATTGATGAAGAACCAGATAAACTGATTGAATTACCTGTGCCAGTTAAAGTTGATAAATTAAGATAATCTGAATTATTGCTCATTTTATATCTCCTCAATGCGTCCATAAAATATATTTCTTATATATATAAAGAATAGATAAAAGAAATAATTGCTTTTTTCTCTAAAGTCTAAAATTAATTGCAACACTTTGTTACAAAAAATAAACGAAAATTAAGATTGCATTTGTGATGTTAATTTTTATAAAAATATGGTAGTATTGTGCTAAATAGAGTGTTTAACCATATTTCACATAAAAATTATTAACATGTGTACTCTTGACACTTTTTGTTTTAGCGTCAAAATGTATATGAATTATCTAATATATGTTGGATTAAGATTATGAGCCACGATTTTCTCAGTCAAAATAAGAAAAATTTTCTGCTTGTCTTTAACCATAGAGCTGGAAAATGTACTTCTGATAACAAAAAAGATGCTATAGAAAAGTATTTGCGGAAAAATAATTGCGATTATACAATTATAAGAACCGGAAATCTTTCAAAAGATATGGACTTTTCTGAATATGATGCCGTTGTTGCAGTTGGTGGTGACGGAACTATACTGAAAATAATTCCATTTTTAGCTAATACTGATGTGAAGCTTGGCATTATACCATGCGGTACGGCTAATCTTTTTGCTGCGAGTCTCTGTATTCCATCAAATATTCATAAAGCACTTGACATTCTTTTGAATAATTCCACTACAAAAGTTGATATAGGCAAAGCAGGCAACAAATTCTTTGCATTAAGGATTGGAATCGGTTTTGATGCTGATGTTGTAAACAACACAAAGAGATCATGGAAAAGAAAAGTCGGATACCTCGCTTATTTTGCACAAGGGATTATTAACAGTTTTAAGTTATCCTGTAAGGCGTATAAAATAACAATTGATGATAAGGTTTATGAAGTTAATGCAAATTCAATAATAATTGCAAATGCCGGAAATATGTTTAAAAATCTTTTTAATGTTGCACCATCAGGCTCGGTAAAAGATGGTAAGCTGGACATTTCGATAATTCTTGCAAAAAACTTGTGGGAATTTCTTTCTGTACTTGTTAAAATATTAATCGGTAAACATAATCTGGGTTCAAAAGTTATTTACAGGCAGGCACACTCTATTAAGATCCAATCTGTTTATAAAAACATTCATATAGACGGTGAACCTTTTTATAATTCTGATTTAGACATAAGTGTAATTCCAAATGCTCTTATGGTTGTGGTACCTTAATACTTTACTTGTTTTAGCCAGAGTGAAGGTAGCGAAGATTGAAAAGAACTTATTTAATAACTGGTGCTGCAGGCTTTATTGGTAGTAATCTCGTTGATGAAATGCTAGCAAATGGTAATTCTGATATAGTTTGCGTCGATAATTTTGATAACTTCTATGATGAATCTATAAAAAGAAATAATATTAAAAAACATCTTGAATCGCCTTTTTATAAACTTTATGAAGGGGATATTGTTGATCAGAGATTTTTAAAGAAGGTATTTGATAATCATCAAATTACGCATATAATTCACCTTGCGGCAAAGGCGGGTGTACGACCTTCATTGGAAAATCCTCTTGCTTACACTCAGACAAATATTGTCGGAACAGCAAATTTACTAGAAATGGCAAAAGAATATGGGATTAAAAAATTTATTTTTGGATCTTCCAGTTCTGTATATGGCTCAAGGACAGATGGCCCTTTTAATGAAGAAATGAAAATAGACAAGCCGATTTCGCCTTATGCTGCAACTAAATCTGCAGGAGAACAACTATGCTATACATACAGTTATCTTTATAACATTAATATTATTTGTCTCAGATTTTTTACTGTTTATGGGCCAAGGCAAAGACCAGATCTTGCTATTCATAAGTTTTCAAAGCTGATTAACGAAGGAAAATCTATTCCTGTTTTTGGAGATGGTACTACAAAAAGAGATTATACTTTTGTGGAAGATATTCTTCAGGGAATCCTTGCTTCTGTTGAATATGATAAAACTCAGTTTGAGATATTTAATCTTGGTGAATCGCAGACTATTGAATTAAATTTCTTAATTAAACTGCTTGAAGAAAATCTTCAAAAGAAAGCTATTATAGATAGGCAGCCACTTCAGCCTGGTGATGTGCCTTTAACTTATGCGGATATTTCAAAAGCCAGAAAGCTTCTTGGATATAATCCTACTACTCCGGTTGAGGAAGGCTTGAAGAAATTTGTAGCGTGGTTTAATGAGTATTATAATTTGACCCGGCTATAGTTCTTTTTAGAGCATAAATTTATTTTGCAAAAAATAAAAATAAATTTTACTCCCATAGACTCTGGGTTTAGTGGGTTGAAAAAAATTACAGAATAATTAATAGTAGTTATCCTGTTATAAGAAGGTAACCAAAAATTCTTATGTCCTTCTGTCATCCTGAATTTATTTCAGGATCTCTGAATCAATAGATGCTGAAACAAGTTCAGCATGACAGAAGGACACGATTCAAATATATGTATAAGAATTTTATGTTTGTTCCTTAAATATTTTTTTGGAGGGTAAATTATGGTAACTCTTAATGAAAGACTTCATAGCACTATAGATAAATACGAAGCAAAGGATTTCAGCTTCTTTTTTGAAAGACTTGAAGGAATGAGCGAAGAAATGCTTACAAATCACCACCATCTCTATGAAGGTTACATTAAAAAAGTTAACGAAATTCTTGATGATTTAAAATATGCAGATAAAAATAAGGCAAATCATAATTATTCAGAAGAAAGATCATTGCTTACAGATTTGACTCATAATCTTAACGGTGTAATTTTGCATGAACTTTATTTTTCGAATTTGAGTGAAGAAATGAAAGAACCGGAACAGGAGTTCAAGGCTGTTATAGAGAGAGATTTCTTGAGTTGGGCTAATTACATAGAAGATATGAAATCAGCTGCAAAATGTGCAAGAGGCTGGGCCATAACAGCATATAACTTTAGAGACGGAAAAGTTCGCAATTTTGCAATTGACGGACATAATATTAATGTTCCTGTTTTTGTAAGACCTTTATTAATTATTGACGTATGGGAGCACGCATATACGCTGGATTACGGAACAGATAAACCTGCTTATATTGATGCTTTTTTTGAAAATGTTAACTGGACAGTTGTTTCAGACAGATTTGAAGCTGCGCTGAAACACGAGCCGGGATTCATGATTTCTCAATAAATTTAATAATTATTTATTATGGTTTTATTTTATCTGCCATATCATTAGGTACAAATATTCTATAAGAATCTGAATATTGGGTCATTTGATTTCGGAAAATATCACTTGCTTCTCGTCCATCACCTAACGCAACTGATATATGTCCGGATTTGTGTCCATTTGTATTACTCCAGACAATAACTGCACCAGCTGGTAACGTTTTAATATCGTCACGGGTTATACCTTTAATTTCCTGAAAATTATCATTAGATGCTAATACATCTGCTGCCATGTAAGCATGACCATAACCTGTCAGATTAGCTATCGGCTTGCCATCTTTGTCTTTTACAGTAAGTAAAGCCTGAGCTACACCGCCGAGGCAATGTTGTCCATCACTACTATAATTGGCACATCTGTTATATGCAGCTTCAGCAATCTGTGCTCCTGTAGGTGAGCTATTTTTTAATACACTTGCATCAAGTGCATTTGTATTTTTAGAAGCATCGTTTACTGAATTGGCCTTTGTGGTTTCCTCACTGTCATGGTCATTTGTATAACAAATATATTTAGATTTGAGCTCATCTAACGATTCGGTTTCGGTTGGCTCTTCTGGATTATTTACTACAGAGCTTTTTAAATTATATACACTATAATTTGTATTATTGTCGTCCAATAAATCTAATTTACTCATTAGACCGGCATTTTCAAATACATTTCCTTTACCGTTATCGTTTTCTTTCAGAATTGATATAATTTCGCTTTCTGTAAGGAAATTTTGTGAAATATTTTTTATTTCTTCTTTGTTTTCATCGGTAATAGTATTGTTTAATCCGCTTGCATTTATTTTTCCATCGTCATTCATATCATTCTCAAGATATTGATCAAGAAATGATTGTGTATCTTCGGGACTTGCACCATCAGCCATAGCTTTTTGGTATGAATCCTGAAGTTTTTTATCTTTAAAAATACTGATATTATTAGCATTGCCGTCCAAAATATTATCTGCTTGATCCAAGCTTTTAACAGAGTTAAATAAAGAAGTTTGTTGTGCCGAAAATCTTGATATCCCCATTCCCATTTTTAAATGTCCCCCAAATATTTTACATAAATCTCTCCTATTTATATAAAAACAATAAAGCTATAAAAATTGCTATTTTTTTAGCTTATTTTTTAAATTAGTTACATTTATATATATTGAAATTTCAAACAAAAAAATCAGGAGGCTTTTGCCTCCTGTTAAGTCTTTAGAAGTTAGATTTTTTACCAAACCACAACTCCACCATTCCAGTAACCCACCTTCTTATCTTTTAAGTATAAAAAATATTTGATGCATTCTCATCAACCTTGGGGTCAGTTTTTTAATAGACCAGATGGATTAAAAGGTAAGCTGCCGTTATAGTGTGTAATTACTTCTTTCTGAAAATTATTTCGTCATTTTCAACATCAATTTCAAGAGTATCGCCTTCAAGGAATTTGCCTTCGAGAATTGCTTTGGAAAGAGGATTTTCTATAGTTTTCCTGAGAACTCTTTTAAGTGGCCTTGCTCCGTATGCGGGGTCGTATCCTCTCGTTGCAATCAATTCTTTTGCATCTTCTGTTATTTCAATGTTTATTCCCTGTTCTTCAAGCAATATTCTGAGTCTGTCAAGTTGAATGTCGATAATTTTGCTAAGTTGAGGAATGGTAAGTCCTTTAAAAAAGACTATTTCGTCAATTCTGTTTAAAAATTCAGGTTTGAAATGTTGTTTCATTAATTCCATAACCTGGTTTTTCATTGTTTCATTGCTGCCTCCCTGACCAAGCATAGAATTAATTGTACTTTCAAGTATTATATTACTCCCAATATTGCTGGTCATTATGATAACAGTATTTTTGAAATTAACGGTTCTGCCTTTAGAGTCTGTTAGTATGCCGTCATCAAGAATTTGAAGCATTATATTGAACACGTCAGGATGAGCTTTTTCTATCTCGTCAAAAAGTACAACGCTGTATGGTTTTCTGCGAACCTGTTCTGTGAGTTGTCCGCCTTCTTCGTAGCCGACATATCCCGGAGGTGCGCCGACTAATCTTGAAACAGCATGTTTTTCCATGTATTCAGACATGTCTATTCTAATCATCGAATTTTCATCATTAAAGAGAAATTCAGCCAGGGTTCTTGCAAGTTCAGTTTTACCGACACCTGTAGGTCCTAAAAATATAAATGATCCTACAGGTCTGTTTGGATCTTTCAGACCTGCTCTTGCTCTTCTTATTGCTTCTGAAACTACTTCAACTGCTTCATCCTGCCCGATCACTCTTTTATGCAGATAATCTTCCATTTCAAGAAGTTTCTGGATTTCGCTTTCGATTAGTCTGTTAACAGGTATTCCTGTCCATTTGCTGACTATATCCGCAATGTCTTCTTCGTCTATTTCTTCCTTTAAAAGAATATTTTTTGCTTCTCTTTTTGAAAGAAGTTCTTCTTCTGTTTTAAGTTCTTTCTCCAGTTCTATAAGAACCCCATACTTGTATTCAGCAGCTTTTGCAAGATCTGCATGCCTCTCGGCGTTTTCTACAAGCTGTTTTGTTCTTTCAATTTCTTCTTTAATGGCAGTTATTCTTGTGATGGCATGTTTTTCCGTATCCCATTGTGTTTTTAAAGTATCAATCTCACTTTGAAGGAACGCTATCTGTTCTTCAAGTTGATTTGTTTTTTCTATTGAAGCTTCGTCGGTCTCTTTCTTTAATGCTTCTTTTTCAATTTCAAGCTGGATTTTTTGTCTTGTCAAAGTGTCAATTTCAACCGGCATACTGTCTATTTCAATTCGGAGAGTTGATGCAGCTTCGTCAATTAGATCTATTGCTTTGTCAGGCAGAAATCTATCTGTTATATATCTCTGAGAAAGTTTTGCTGCAGCTATAAGCGCTGCGTCTTTTATTCTTACACCATGATGAACTTCGTATCGTTCTTTTAAACCTCTTAAAATACTTATAGTATCTTCTATTGAAGGTTCCTTCACTAATACCGGCTGAAATCTTCTTTCCAGAGCGGCATCTTTTTCGATATATTTTCGGTATTCATTAATTGTAGTTGCCCCAATGCATCTTAGTTCGCCCCTTGCAAGAAGCGGTTTAAGAATATTTCCGGCGTCCATTGAACCTTCTGCTGAACCAGCTCCTACAACAGTATGCAGTTCATCTATAAAAAGAATTATTTCGCCGTGGCTGTTTTGAACTTCTTTTAATACAGCTTTAAGTCTTTCTTCAAATTCTCCTCTGTATTTTGCGCCTGCAACCAGAGAACCCATATCAAGAGATAAAAGTCTTCTGTCTTTTAAGCCTTCAGGCACATCGCCTCTGATAATTCTTTGGGCAAGGCCTTCGACTATAGCTGTTTTACCGACTCCAGGTTCTCCTATTAAAACAGGATTATTCTTGGTTCTTCTGTTTAAAACCTGAATGACCCTTCTTATTTCGCTGTCCCTGCCTATTACAGGATCCAGCTTGCCCTGCTTTGCCAGCTCTGTTAAGTTTATACTGTATTTTTCAAGTGCCTGATAAGTATTTTCTGCGTCGGGACTGTCAGCTTTTGCTGTTCCTCTTATATCTTTTAATATTTGAAACAGGGATTCCTTTGTTATATTGTTGCTGTTTAAAATTTTGCCGACCTCAGAATTTCTGTCGCTGCTCATTGCAAGCAAAATATGTTCAAGGCTTATGTAATTATCTTTGAGTCTGTTTGCTTCTTCAAAAGCATTATCACTTAGTTTTTTAAATTCAACAGATATGTAAAGTTGTCCGGGGTCAACCGCATAGGAAACCTTTGGTCTTTTTGCCAGAGCTTCTTCTGCCTGTTTGGTCATTACCGGTATATTTGCATTTAATTTGTTAAATACTTTATTTGGAAAACCTTTATTGTCTTCAAGCATTGCAAGAAGAAGATGTTCAGGATAAAGCTGGCTATTTTGAAAGCGTGACATTATTTCCTGAGAAATCATTATTGTATTTTGAGCTTGTTGGGTGAATTTATTGAAGTCTATCATATATACTTCCTCCATTATGGATAAATATGAAATCATTTTTAAATTGTATATATCTATATTTTTATTTTAATAGTCAATTTTGCAAAAACACTAAAAATTTATAATTAATTTATTATTTAAGATAAATATGGAGTCTACGGAAAAATTCTGATTTTTTGGAAAAACCGAATTTTTCCGTAGACGACGTTGGAAAGGTGAAAGGTAATATCGGCGGCGATGAGCCGGCGATTTTGCCTTGATACTGGATTATGAAGATGCGAGAAAAAATATTTTTTCTCGCATCTTCATGTTAGATTTAATTAACGTGAATTTATTATGAAGACTTTCTTATGAATGAATTAAGCGAATTAACTATAGAAAAATCATATTATACAAAGCAGGATATTGTCTCCCTTCTCAAAATAATAGATAAAAAAGCTCTTGCTGATATGTATGATCTTGCGCAGGATATTAACAAGAGGAATTTTGGCAGCAAGGTTTTGAGATGCGGACTAATTGAAAGTTCTAATTATTGCGATAAAAATTGTCTTTATTGCAGGATTAGAAGGTCAAACGAAAAAATAATAAGATTCAGACTTTCGCAGAAAGAAATATTAAAACTTTGTCATAAGGCTGATAAAACAGGGTATAATTCCATTCTTCTCCAGTCCGGTGAAGACAGTGATTATAGTTTTGAAGATATACTTGATACTATAGGCCAAATTAAGAAGTCGACAAAATTATCTGTAATTTTAGCAACAGGTGAAAAAACTGAGCTTGAGTATAAAACTCTTAAAGAAGCAGGTGCGGATAGTTATATTTTAAAGCACGAAACCAGTGATCCGATTTTATACAGACAGATTCATCCTGATATGAAATATTCAAACCGTATAAAATGCCTAAGAGTCCTTAAACAATTAGGCTATACTATTGGAAGCGGTATTCTTGTAGGACTTCCCGGTCAGACTTTTGAAAGTATTGCAAATGATATTCTTCTTTTTAAAGAGTTAGATGTAGATATAATTGATATTGGACCTTATCTGCCTTATGCGGAGACTCCTTTAGCCAGGAAATTCCAGCAGGCTGGAGGCTATTTTGCACCTGCAATCGGCTTTTTTGATGTAAATGAAATGATATTTAAAATAATTGCGATTACCAGAATTGTTACCGGAAAAACATTAATTCCTTTTACTCCGAATTTTAATGCTATCAATTTTGAAAATGGTAAGGAATTATCTTTAAAACGCGGAGCCAATATGATTTTGGAAGATTTGATCAGTCATAAATATGTTCATTTTTTAAGAAGCCAAATATAAAAAGGCAAAAAAAAAGACCGTTAGGTCTTAATTACTTGGGGTTACAAAATTATTTAATCCAAGCATAGTAGTTTGAACAAAAGCTATGTTATTAATGCTCCAGTAGAAAGAATATTGCTGTTATTTAATCATTATTATCCATTATGATTAAAGTATTTGAACGTCATAGAAATATTTTTGTCAATTACTTTCTGGACGCTTTCAATTTCAGTTTGAACAGCTGAATGTTGTGTTTCAATATTCTTTTGCATAAGTTCAATTTGTTTGTTCCAACTGGTGATTTTTGCCATCTTAGCTTCTAATTGACCTAATTGTGCATTGATTTGGTCTTTTTTAGAATCTGATACATCACCTTGTGTTAACTGGCTGAATAAATTGCTCTGTTCTTGAGCAATACCTGTTGTTTGTGCTGCAGCTGCCATTAACCTTGTGGTAAGACACTGCATTTGAAATTCTAGAGTGCTCTTTCTATCATAGAGCATTAATAACCTAGCTTGACTCGCAACTAACCCCATGACTTCCTCCTTTAAAGAAAATCCTAACTAAACTACTACCTACTTGCTTACCTATTTATTTTATTCTTCCTGTATTTATAAAAACAAATAGAAAAGCAAAATTGCATGACAGGTAATATATATAGTCTTTTATGGAAAAAATAGCTACAAGTGTCAAATATAAAGCGACTTAGCTGTATGAGTTCAAGATATGCTTTATGAAACTATTTATCTTTTATATATCAAAAAAATAATCAAGATATATCAAGTATATAAAAAATAAGTATAAAATTTGTTTGTTTTTATAAAAATCTATTTAATATAACTTAACAAAAGTAGTAAGAGTTAAATTAGTTAATGCTTTCGAAGATCTTAAACATAGGTAAATACATACCAACAATAACTGCACCGACCATGCCACCTAAAAATACCATCATTAAAGGTTCTAACATAGAAGTTAGGGCGTCAACAGCTGCTTCTACTTCTGTATCATAAAAATCTGCGATTTTATTTAACATAGAATCAAGCTCACCTGTTTCTTCTCCTACCGATATCATTGATACTACCATTGGTGGAAAAACTCCGGAATTCTCAAGAGGAGCGCTAATTGTGCCGCCTTGTTTTATTTCTTCCTGAATACTTTTGACAACTTTTGCAATAACTGCGTTGCCTGAGGATTCTTCGACAATCTCAAGGGATGCTAATATCGGTACTCCACTTTTGATTAATGTTCCAAATGTTCGTGTGAATCTTGCTACAGAGACCTTTTTGATTAACCCCCCGACTATGGGGAGTTTTAGGCAGATATTATCAATAAAATACTTGCCTTTATCTGTAGAATATATTTTTTTGAAGCCAAATACCAGGCAAATTAACATTATTATAAATACAAAAAGCAACGGAGATCTAAGATAATTGCTTATATCAATGAGAAATTGGGTATATGCAGGCAATTCACTACCTAATCTTGTGAATATCTGTGAAAATTTCGGTAAAATTACAGTTAACATTACAAAGAAAATTATTGTTGCAAGTATTGATACCAGAACCGGGTAAGCCATTGCTGATTTTATTTTGCTTGATAATTTTTCTTTATCTTCCATGAATTTAGCAATCCTGTTTAATACATCATCAAGTACGCCGCCTGTTTCACCTGCTTTAATCATGCTAATAAAAAATTTGTCAAATACTTTTGGAAATTTAGCAAATGATTCAGAAAGGCTCGATCCTTGCTCTACATCAGCCTTAATTGATTTTAAAATTTTAGAAAAAGAAGGATTTTCAGCCTGTTCTGAAAGTATTGTAAGTGTTCTTATCATAGCTACACCAGAGTTTACCAGTGAAGAGAATTGTCTGCAAAAGATCACAAGATCTCTTAATCCAACACCTAATAGTGATCCCAATATTCCATCGAGTTCAAAATCCAGAATGCTGCCAGATTTTTTTACTCTTACCAGTCCCACCAACCATAATCCTTTTTCAGATAATTGTGCTCTTGCAGCTGCGTCACTATCAGCAGTAATTACATTTTCATGCAATATTCCCTGGCTGTCTCTGGCTTTGTATCTGAATTGTGTCATTGGTGTCTCCTTATTAATTTAAAAGTAAATAATAAGTATTTATATAATGAAATGAAATATTAAATGACATAGTTTTCCACATTAAAAAAGAATGATTTTTTACAATTGTGAAATACTTGAACCTAGAAGGCGTTTAAGGTCATCAGGTCTGCTTGTTTTTGCCATTGCATCTTCGTATGAGATATATTTTCTGGCATACAGATCCTTTAAAGCCGTTTCAAGTGTCTGCATTTGCTGAGGTCCGCCTGTTTGAATTGCAGAGTAGATTTGCGCGGTTTTACCTTCTCTAATCATATTTGCTATAGCCGGAGTTACTATCATTATTTCCTGAGCCAGAATTCTACCTGTTCTCTTTCCTTCAGGATTTGTTTTAGGTAATAATGTTTGGCTAAATACAGCTATTAAACTGTTAGATAATTGTATTCTGATTTGTTGTTGCTGTTCTGCCGTGAAAACGTCAACAATACGGTCAATAGTCTGACTTGCAGATGAAGTATGAAGAGTTCCCATTACAAGATGTCCTGTTTCAGCTGCGGTTAGAGCAAGAGCAATTGTTTCAAGGTCTCTCATCTCACCAACAAGAATAATATCAGGATCTTCACGGAGAGCTGATCGAAGAGCATTTGAAAAACTTCTTGTATCCTGTCCCAGTTCTCTCTGGTGGACAATGCTTCTTTTTGAATTATGAACATATTCTATAGGATCTTCAATAGTTAAAATATGTTCTGCTCTTGAGGCGTTGATATGGTCTATCATGGAAGCCAGAGTTGTTGATTTACCGCTTCCAGTTGGACCGGTTACAAGAATAAGTCCTCTTGGTTTATCTGCCGTTTCTTTTACTATTGGAGGCAGTCCTAACTCATCAAATGTAGGCACATCAGAAGTAATTGTACGCATAGCTATAGCAAAATTGCTTCTTTCTTTATAAATATTAACTCTGAAACGACCAATACCATAAAGACCATAACTGCAGTCAATTTCCCAGTTTTGTTCAAGAATCCGTCTCTGTTCATTACTGAGTATACTAAAAGCCATCATCTGAATGTCTTCTTTTGAAAGTGGCGGATATTCTGTTCTTATAAGTTTACCGTCAACTCTTATGATTGGAGGTAATCCTACAGATATGTGAAGGTCACTTCCTCCCTTATTGAATACTAGTTCCATCAGTTCTTCTACTTGCATAATATTGACTCCTAATATATTAACAATTAAATTTTAAGTAATTATATGACAACACCATGGACACTCTAACATTTCTAATGATATTTCACCACCACATTTATGGCAAGTAGTATCTGCCTTGTAATCTGATAACTTAAGACCGCATTTTGAACATGAGATCCAATCATCCTGAATAAATGTATTACAGCGAGGACATGTCTTTTTAAGGTCAAATTGGCAGAAAGGACACTTATAAAATTCTTCTCCGACCGGTTTACCACAGCCTGGGCACAATGAAGATGCTCCTTCACTAGTAAAAGTAACCCTTATTACTTCATCTAATGTTGTTAGACCTTCTTCAGCAAGATTAAGGCTGTATTCCAGCAGAGTTCTCATTCCTGATTCCTGTGCGGCAAATCTCAGTATGGCTGTATTTTCTCCTTTTGCAATTAAATCTCTTATATTATCATTTAGTTTCATTACCTCATAGGCACCTATTCTACCTTTATACCCAGTGTTATTACATTTTTCGCAGCCGGCGCCTTTGTAAAATTTAGCACTTTCGTCCTTTATTTCCAGGAATTTAAGTATATGTTCATCAGGTCTGTATTCCTTTTTACAATTCTGGCATATACGCCTTAGTAATCTTTGTGCGATTATGCCTATTGTTGCGCTGGAAATTAAGAATGGTTCAATTTCCATTTCATGAAGTCTCATTATGGAACTAGGAGCATCATTAGTATGCAGGGTTGTAAAAACAAGGTGACCTGTTAGAGCTGCTTCAATTGAAATCTTTGCTGTTTCTTTATCTCTTGTTTCTCCTACAAGCATAATATCAGGGTCCTGTCTTAAAAAAGCCCTTAAAATTCTTGCAAAATCCATGCCTATAGACTTATTAACTTCTATTTGATTTATACCTTCAAGGTCATATTCAATTGGATCTTCAGCTGTTGAAATATTGACTTCAGGTTTGTTTCTTTCGCTTAATGCACTATAAAGTGTTGTAGTTTTACCGCTTCCTGTAGGGCCTGTAACGAAAATTATTCCGTATGGCCTGTTTATCATTTCACGAACCATCTTTAAAGTATTTTTGTCTGAAATTAACTGGTCAAGCCCCAGTGAAATGTTTGACTTATCAAGTATTCTCATTACAACTTTTTCGCCAAATTTTCCGGGAAGAGTTGATACACGAAAATCTATCATTTTGTTTGCCATCTTTACACGTACTCGGCCGTCTTGTGGCAACCTTCTTTCTGCTATGTCAAGGTCAGACATTATTTTATATCTTGATATCAGTGCATTTTGTATTTTTTTCGGAAACGCTTTATAAATACTAAGTACGCCATCTTGTCTATATCTGACTATTAGTTCATTTTCTCTAGGTTCTACGTGAATATCGCTGACTCCTCTTGAAATTGCAATTCCAAGTATGCTGTTTGCCAGCTGAATAATGGGAGCTTCCTGTGCTGAATCTGTCAGATCTGAAAGATCGGTCTTATCAAGTTCTCTTTCAATTACATCTATACCGAGTGAAGAAATTAATTCATCAGCGTTCTGCTCAATTAATTCTGATTTTTCTTCATTTTTTGAAAAATTATTTTCTATAAATTTAACAAAATCATGTTCAAATATTACTACTTTTTTTATTGATATATCTTTGAATTCTCTCAGTCTATCTTTTATTTCTCTTTCAGTAGCAATATTATCCGGTTCTACCATTGCAAATGTTATTACATTTCCGCTTTTTTTAAGGGGCAAAAACTTTTCATCAACCATTAAATCAAAAGGAAATATATTGAGTAATTCTGCTTCAATTGTTGAGTTGCTTAAATCAAAAAAGCTTACGCCGTAATATAATTCCAGTGCAGGTATTAATTGAGCATAAAGATCGTCTTTTGCTACAAATTCAAGACTGCAAATTATTTCAAGAAGAGTTTTTTTTGAATATTTTTTTTCTTCCAGAGCTGTTTTTAGTTGTGATTCGCTGATGATCTGAGCATCAACCAGAATATTATTTAATGAATTTTTTTGTATATTCATTTAATACTGCCACCTCAACTTATTTCATTAATTTTTCAATTTCTATTATTTGATCGGATAATTTCACAGGACCTTCGGGAGATGTTACAAATCCGGCTATTTTATCATTGTATTTTCTAATAGTTAGAACTTTATCATTTGTAAAAACGGTGATTTTATATAATTTAGTCGGTTGAATATTTGTTATGAACACTTTTAAGTTTTCAAATATAGCTGATGATAATGAAGCCAATTTCTTAGGGTTTTCGCTGTTTATTGAGCCTATAAGCATTCCTTCTTCGTCTGTAATTGCTGATTCAATCACGCCTTTAATATTTTTAATTATAGATAAGTCCTGGTTCGAAATTGTATTTTGATCAAGCACATCTTTTACAAGAGTGTAATTTATCGGATCAAAAGATTTTTCGGAAATAAAGAATAAGATAAAATTATCCACTTTAAAAAGTGAATATATTATATCTTCTCCTTCAAAAAAGGCTTTTTGAAGGTTATAAATTTCCAGTCTGGCAAGATAGTTTTTTAAAACTAAAAATGCACCTGATGCAATAGCCCCGACAGTCTCAGATCTGCGGCCGTCATTGATTATACTTGCAATAGTGAACCCGGCATCGTTCGAAAGTGTTAAATCTTTTACCTGAGTATATTCAACCATTATTTTATTGAATTTCTCATAAATTTTAATGCCTGATGTCATTGTTACAATATCTATATCTTCGCTGCTGCAACCTATTTGCTGCATAAGTTCGTTAGTTTCAATAATATTTTCAATGTCTCTGTTGTTTATAAGCAGTTTTCCTATTGACGAAATTATTCCCTTAGATTCAGTTTTATGTATTTTCTGGTTATTAGAAAGCCTTATGTTATCTGGAATATCATTATTATCAAAAATTCTTTCATCATATAAAGATGATGAAGATAGGGACAGGTTGTTTTTGTCCGGGTTTATTTCTTCTTCAATCTTGATATCAGGAAGAGATTCCAGCTCACTAGTCAGAAATTCCTGATTTTTTTGTGTTTCAATTTTTTCCTTTATTTCAGTCTTGTTTAAATATGTAGTATCTTTATATGTCTGAGGTTTTTGATAAATTTCCGCTGTTACTTCTTTTTTTGAAATAGTAGAATTTTCGGTTTCTTCTACTAAATATTGAGGTTTAACTGGTTCTTCCTCTTGGGGAACCTCTTGTACTATAGTAGGCATACTATTTATTTGATTTATTGGCACTGACTTTTTGATGATTTCCAGTTTAATCAGTATTATTGATGATAAAATCCCAAAAATGAAAGATATTGCAAAATACAGCGGATTTGCTGATATATCAAGATTTGAATTGATTTCAATTTTTTGAAGATTTAATAGGAAAAATATTATATAAGAAATAGCTGTAATAGTTAGAAAGAAAGTTAATGATGAAATAGAAAGTTTCAATAACTGAAAAACTTTTGCTTTTGGATAAATAAGCATATTTATAACAAGATAACCAAACAATATGCTTACAATAAGTAGAGGTATTGAAATAGCAATTCTGGTTGCAACAATAAAAGCTGTACCGATACACAGAGCTTCGCCTAAAACTAACGCAGCTAAAGCTCCGATTATGCTTTTAACTCTTAATTCGGGCATATAATTCTTTCTATAAAAAGTAAAATTACAAGTAATACAGATAATTTTAATACTACAAAGCTATTGTTAGATCGTTAGAAAAGCTGAGATTATATTATTGTTTTATTTATATAAGAAATTATACAGTATCTTCAGAGTTTTGAAAATACAAAATACATTTATGATTTACCAAACTTCATACTTTAGTATGAGGTTTAGTAAATCATAAATTGTTGCTAATTTATTCAACAGGGAAAATTTCTTCTGTTTTTTTGCTGAATAATTTCTGTGATACTTTGTTAAAAAGTTGCCTTGCGGCGTGGATTTTTAAAACTATAGCAAGGCTGAAGTATGAAACTGTACATACTGCTAGCTGAATCAGCAGTTTTGTTGCAAGGAAAAATGTACTGTTTGGCAATGCCTGATCAAGATAGAATTTAAGTGAAACAGCTATTGCGGACATTGTTAATGTTGCAATTAATATCTTAACTGTCGGAGTTAGGAGATTTCTAAACTCAAGATTAGTTTTCTTTCTTATGAATATAGCTAACAGAACTGCATTAACCAGAGTAATTGTTGTTGTAGAAAGCATAATTGCGCTGATGCCCAGTTGTTTTACAAATAAGAAGTTCATTATTGCTTTTATGAGAATTGAAAATGTTGCAATATAAAAAGGGGTTTTTGAATCGTCAAAAGCATAGAAGATCCTTGTAAGTGTATCTCTTGCGACATAAGGAATTATTGACAATGAAAGGAAAATTAATGCCATAGATACCATTATCGTATCAGAATGATTGAATTCCCCTCGTTCAAGAAGAAGCTGAATAGTGTCCTGTGAAAATATGATTATAAAGGCTAAAATTGGGAATGCCATAAACCAGAGAGATGATAATCCCTGATGGAAGTAATATCTTAATGAATCCCAGTCTTTTTTGCCGACAAATGTTGAAAACATTGGAAATAGGGGTACGAGCATTGCAGTTATGATAATACCGACCGGAAACTGAAAAATTCTGTTTGCGTACCCTATTGCAGACCATGCACCTGCGATAAGCTGTGATGCAAAAAACATATCCACATAAATATTTATCTGACCGATAGTTGTTCCAAGCATTGCTGGGAATAATATTTCTTTAATTTTAACGAGTTTTTCGTCAATAAAGCTGAAATCTAGTTTGAAATTAAAACCGGATTTGAAGAAAACAGGAAGCTGAAGCATTAATTGTCCGACTGCGCCTATTAATGTACCCCATGCCAAAACCATCCCGAATTTATCGTTTTTGAATATTAATACACCTGCAATAACAGCAATACTTGCAATTGTCGGACTAAGAGATGTATATAAAAATTCGTTATATACGTTGGAAATTCCGTATAATATGCCTACTATACCGCCTATAAACATTATAGGTGACATTATTTTTAACTGAACTGATGCAAGATGCTGTAGTTCAGGAGTTGCATTTGCGGCTATAAACCTTATAATTACATCTGAAAAAAGAAATATAAGTACTGAAAGTAATAAAAAGCCTGCTCCGGTTATAGATATATATTTGTTTAATAATTTTTGGACTTCTTCAGGAGGTTTTGTGTTTAAATCAGGTATTATTTTTGAAAAGATTGCAATTGTTGCGGTATGAAAAGGGCCTCCCAGTCCACCCAGTAAAATCAGGGCAAAAGAAGGAATTTGATATGCATAAAAGTAAGCATCGCTGACAACAGTTGCACCGTAAGCTTGTGCAATAACAACGTCTCTCCCGAATCCGACCAGTTTGCTAATGATCGTTATAATCGCTATTAATCCAGCTACTTTAAATAAACTTTTACCTGTCATCCGCTGTTTTTATCCCTGTATAAATATTGTAAGCCTGAAAAACCGAAAACCAATTTTAGTTGGGCATATAAACCTCAATCCAGGCTTTTACACTCTTTCCGTCTTCATCACCTTTTGGTGGAAAATAAATTATATCATTCATGCCTTCTTTTATATAGTTTTCAAGATTTACTCTTATTTTATCCTGATCATATTCCTTTAAAGGGATATTAATTTCATTTGAATTTATTAATACTCTCAGGCTATTAAGCCTTTCTGTATTGTTTATTACAAGGTCTGGACATGCAGTTGTTGTATAAAACTGCTGATATACTGCTTCTGATACAGGACTGGCCGTTAAAACCACAGGATATGTACCTATGGATATTTTATCGTAATAATGCTGTAAAATCTGGTCAAATGTATAATTATTTTTGCTCATGCCGTTTGCGCCAAACTGACTCATTCCGACACCATGTCCCAGTCCTCCGCCATAAGCTACGACTTTTTCGAGATTTCCATTTAAATCTCTTACATTGTCAAAAATTACATTCGCACTGGGGAGTATTTTTCCTGAGTTTTCAAAAATTCTTCTGATTATTAATTCTTTTTTAACAGTCCATGTACCGTTTACAGCAACAATTCTAACAATCATTGCTTTTCCGGAAGTTCCCCTTAAAAGGACTTCGATCCTGTTAATTGCACCTGTAGTCATATTTTTGCCGAAATATGGACTTACAAAGTCTGACTTATTATATTTAGCAAGATTTTTAGTTAATATTGTTTCGAGTTCTTTTTCATCCCAGTATCTTGTCCATCTAAAGAAGCCAGAGTCAGCTTCAAAGCTTGCAGGGGTTGTAGTATAAAAGTTTCTGGCTGATTCTTCATTATTTAAAACCGGAGTGCCTTTTATGTCAGGTTTGCCTCTGAGGTAGGGCTTTGGGTAGGCTGGAAATGATTCTGATCCGGGATCTGAGAATGCGTTTTCATAATCTTCCGTATAACCACCTGCTGTTGAGCTGTATAATGAAAGAATTAGTTCGTCATTATACAGTCCGACCAGTCCCTTTGTTTCTTCAATTGCACGGTTTGTTTTTGGATTTTCGGTGTTATAACCAAAATAAACCTGACAGGCTACAGAGTCACAAATATCAAATTGCTGATAAGTTTTCACTCTTGGTTTTATTGCATAATTTCTTGCTGCAATAGCCTGAGCTTTCAGTGCTTCAAGTCCAAATTCAGGGGGCATTTCGTTTGGAACTACACCTTTTAAATATTCTTCAATTGGAAGAATATTTATGGCTGATAACTTGTCATCTTTTGTTGGAGATTTTACTATATCTATTTCTCCTCTGTACATAGCTGGTTTGCCTGCTCTTTTAAGCCCCACTATTTCTAGAGGATTCATATCTTGCGGTAGGATTCCTATCGGCCCATAAAGATTTTCTGCTATTGGAGTGTTACCTTTTAATATAGAGATATCTTCATCAATAACTTTAAAAGTGAATACTTCATTTCCATCTGAAGTCGTTATTAATGAACCGTCACGTTTATTAAATATTTCAAAAGCACCTTTTGAAGTGATGCTGACTTGATTATATTCAAGCTGGCTAAAGTCACTGGTACTGATTCCAACTTTTATCAGGTTCATATTTTCATTTATGCCGGGTGTCTGGGCTTTTAACAGAAAAAGCCTGTTACCTGAAAATACAGTCAGGCAGATGAAAATTATCAGTATTAATAATAGTATTGTTTTATGCTTCATATATCCGTCTTTTTGGGATTAAATTTTTATTTACATAATATTATTATATTTTACATCAAGGCATTACCTAAAATTAGTATTATTTTTACCAGAATCTGTTTTGTTAAATATTATCAAGGGAGTTAATGTTAGTCGAGTATTAATTCTAAATCAGGCAAAAGTTATATGGTTGCTTTTAGACGAAAATTTGTTTCGCATAAATATAAAACACTTAATTTAAAGCATTACTGCAAATATTGTTCAGCTTTATTTAAATCTGATAAAGATTATTTTGAAGATTTTCTGAAAATTGATAAAATTTCCAAAATTGATAAACTAATATCAAATATTTACATCTATATTTTTCCGCCTGTATTAAACTGGCCGGATGGTGTTAATCTCGATATTCCGGTTGATTTTGTCATTGCAATTAGAAAGATACTGGAACATTTTTCACCGCTTGCCATTGATAATATAGATGAGCTTTGTTTTGCCTTTAATGCGGAAAGCAGTTCCTATGGAGATAAAATTATTATTATGCCTGTTGACTATGTTTTGAACCCGAATATTAAGAGTAAATTTATGGAAATGTTTGCCCATGAAATAGCTCATGCTCTTGCATATACAATATTTAAAGATAAATTTCTCCAAAATGATTTTAAAAAGTTTCATAATTTAATTAAATCAGCTAATAGTAAGCAAATTTTCTTTGAGCCGAAAAATTCTCAGGAGAAACTTTCTTATTATCAATATGAAGATTATATAGAGTTTTTTGCTGAGCTGGCCTCACATATTTTGCTTCATTATAATGAACTTATTAAATATATTTCATTGTTAAAATTTTCATATTCAAAACGGCCTTACTACGATGCAGTAAACTTCTTACTCAATTTCGTTAATCCAATGCCTGAAATACAGGTTAAAAATTTAATAAGGAATTTATAGGAAGAGAAATTTTGTCGGATTATTAAATAAAAATACATAAATGGTTAACTATTTGCTAAAACGACCCTTAACGTCTTTGAATTGTTTTAGATATTCATTAATACTTTTTTTAACAGTCTCGATTTTTTCTTCCGGGTTAAACTTACCGGGCATACCAGCAGATTCACTGTTTTTTGTAGGTAATAAAAATATTTCATTCTGTCTTGTAACAAACATATCGGTTCTTATTTCCTTTGGTGTTTGTCTTTTTATACCAAGCAATAATTTAAGAACATCTTTTTTGTCGTATATTAAGCTTACAACATTGTTCGATACTTTTCTTACTGAACCTTGAAATTGAGTATTGTCTTTAGAAGTCTTTGAATAGTAATTTAGATTGCTTTTTATTTCCATTATTTTTTCTCTCAAAATAAATAAACTACCAGCTATTAATTTTAAATCGGAAAATTCAATAAATTGTTATTTATGTTTGCTAAATTATTTTATAAAAGTAATTCTTATCAAGTAAGTACTGTATCTAAGGAATAAAAATAAAATTTAATATTTTGTAATATGAAATTAATTGATTGGGAATACAGCTCGGAAAATATTAATATCTTGCAATAATGTAAATCGGTAATTTATTAGTTTAGTTTTGGATTTTAAACGTGTTTAAGTATTGGCTAATATTTGCTTTAACTTCGTCAATTTTAGAATAAGGATTAAAGCTGCCGGTTATACCTGTTGGTACAGAATCTTTCTTCGCTATTAATTCTATTTTTGTATTTGATATTTTATTTAAAAATGTTGTTACGTCCTGGGGAGTATTATCTTTTATTTGTGATAATACGCCTCTTAATTTTGGGTTGCTTTTCAGATCTTTAATAACGCAATCAGAGCCTTTGATATTGCCCTGAAAAGCTGTATTATAGTTGCTTTTTACATAGTAATTTTGATTATTTCTTATTTCCATAATTTTTTCCCACTTATGAATATCTAACAATAGATTTAAATTGGCAAATTTAAAAAATTGCTACTTACGCTTGCCAAATTATTTTACAAAAGGGATTTCTTCCAGAATTCAGTGCATCTCAGAGAGATTAATCCAATTTAATATTTTGTAATATGAAATAATGTTCGATAACTATTAGATATGAGAATATAAGACATGGGAGATTATTAAATATCTTTGTAATAAAGCAAATAGATACTGTATAATTTAAGTTGTAAATAAATTATCTGGAACGAATTATCAATGTATCAGCGAGCTATGAATCGGGGTTTTACACTTGCGGAAGTATTGATAACACTTTTAATTGTGGGAGTTATTGCTTCAATTGTTATACCCTCTATAATACAGGAATCTCAGAATGCAGAATTAAAAGCTGCATGGAAAAAAACTTATGCTGATCTTAGTCAGGCATTTAAAATTGCAGCGGCAAATGAAGGAGGCAGTCTAAGAGGGTGCGCTGGTAACGATAGTTGTTTTAAAAATAAATTTATCCCCTATATGAATGCTGTTAAAACAAATTGTGACAGTCGTACATTATGTTTAGGTAATTGTTGGCATAATTATGGAAATTGGAAAGTTTTAAATGAAGTCGCTCCTCCTGAAAATTATTTTAATATTTGGGCTGGTTCAGTTTTGAGTAACGGAGTCCTATTAAATATAGGTTCTTCTGATCCTCCGACGCCTGGTGGAATATTAGCATTTGTAATTGCGGATGTTAATGGTTTTAAGGTACCAAATATAGTTGGCAAAGATATTTATGGTATCCGGGTATTTGAATACGGAAGTGTAAAACCTCTTGGATATCAAGGTGACGGTCATCAAAATACTTGTGCCACCACAGGATGGGGTTGTTCGGCACAATATTTGTATCAATAAATGGCAGACAAGATTTTATTGTTTGAGATCTTTTGATTGGCTACTATTTTACTGTCTTATTGTGTTCTTTTATTAGAAGTTCTTTTGCAATTCCAGTATCTATAAAGTTCCAGGGAAGGATTTCATTATAATTTCTTTCTCTCAAAGCATACCAGTCGTAGGAAGGGCAGTCTTCTTTGTCTTCCATTTCCTTATAACTCCTGCCCCAACTTCCAAGAGAGCCACCATGTTCATATACTTTTTCCAGTAAAGGAGATAATCTCCGGTCTCCTCTTGAAAGAACAGCCTGTATATAATCCCATTTAACGCTCGTTGGTTTAAACTCAATGCCTATTTTATGCAGTTCTTTTCTGAGAAATTCATTTTTTCCCTGAAGCTCTTTGATATCTTCTCGTTTTTCCCATTGGAAAGGTGTGTGTGCCTTTGGCACAAACGAACTGATGCTGAGTGTCAGTTTAAACCCTTTATTTTCTTTTTTAAGTTTACTCATTAAATTAACAAGCTCGACTATATCTTCCTGTTTTTCAGTAGGAAGACCAATCATTCCATAAATTTTTAGTCCTGATAGTCCATTTTCTCTGGCAGTCCTGACACTGTTTCTTATGTCTTCTTCTGAGAGATTTTTGTTAATAACTTTTCTTAGTCTTTCGCTTCCGGCTTCAACTGCGATAGTAGTATTTTTCTGGCCGCCTGCAACAAGAGTCTTTACCATAAGAGGTGTGATTTTATCTGCCCTGAGTGATGAAACGGATAATTGAAATTCTTTTTGTGTTCTTTTAAAAAGTATATGTTCACAAATTCTGTTAAATTCGGGATGCTCAGTAATTAATGCGCCAAGCAGACCAATTTTACTGCTATTATTGAGCCCTATATCAATTGAGTCTATTATGCTTTTAAAGTCAGGATATCTTGCTGGTAAATTAAGATAGCTAGCCAGACAAAATGCGCATCTTCTCGGGCAGCCTCTTGAAGTTTCGATCAGGAACATATCAGAAAACATTGTCTTTTTTGTGAGGATGGGAGTATATGTGCAGTCTGTTAATGTCTCTATACATCTTTTATTTAATATTTCCGGAGCTTTAAGGTTATTTCTGGTATAGGATTTGATTGTATCATCTGAGTTATATTCAACATCATAGAGAGACGGAACATAAACTCCCCTGACTTGTGCAAGATGTGCCAGCTTTTCCCGTCTGTTATCCAGATACCTTACTTCTTTATAGGCGTTGATTAATTCTGTTAATATTTCTTCTCCATCTCCTAATGTAATTACATCAAAGAAATCTGCATAAGGTTCAGGATTGGCAGTTAAAACTGGCCCGCCTCCAAAAATTATCGGATGATCATTGTTTCTGTCTTTTGATCTGAAAGGGATATTATATTTGCTTAAAATTTTGAATACGCCAATAAAATCCAGCTCGAACGAAAAGGAGAATCCCGCAAGCTCAATTTCTTTTGAATTGTGATTAGTAGTTTCCGTGTCGACAAAAATCCTTTCAGGATAAACATCTTTATTCTGGTCCAAAATTTTAAAAAGGTTGAGATATCCAAGAGATGACATACCTATCATGTATGTGCTTGGAAAACAAAACCACAATGGAATGGCATCTTTGTCCTTTGAGACAGGGTTATATATGAATTTTTCTTCATTAGATTTATTTTGCATAGTAGAAACTATATCATCATTAATTTAAAAAATTCAATATACCAATTAAAATAATAGGTCATTATTTATTAAATTTTCAGCCCGTCAAGTGTCACGAATGTTGGCAAACTCGGATTTTTAATCAAAACAGATACTTTCTATATAGTATATAGAAAAATCCTCAGACAATGTCAACCTGCATACACTTGACCGCTTGCAAGAACTGCACGAAACCTTCATATGCTACAAAATAATCCCTTGCTGATAAATCTTTTGATCACTATTTATCTTCTTTTTTTGAGAGTTAGTAGAGAAATGCGGTTAATCTATGTTTTTTATTCTTCGACAGATGTATTTTTAATGTTTAGTCCGCAAGGAATTATTTTTCCGCCGATGAAAGGTTTCTAGCATTTCTAGCAAGCTATTACTGCTGTTTGACGGACTGAAAATAGATTAATTTATCGATTATTTAATTTTATTGGTATAGGATTGAGTATTTGTTTGTGTTCGCAATCTCTATTAAGATAAAATATTATTATTATGAATAAATTTGATCTTAGATTACAAAAAAAACAATCTTTAGAACTGTTCAACAATACAAATATTCTTGAACTTGGAGTGATGGCTGATCTTAAAAGGCAGCAGTTACATCCTGATTCTGATCCTGTCACTTTTGTAATTGACAGAAATATTAACTATACAAATATCTGCTCCTGTAAATGCAAATTCTGTGCTTTTCACCGAGATAGTTCGAATACAGACAGTTATGTTCTTGAGTATAAAACTATTAAATCCAAAATTCAGGAACTTGTCGACCTTGGCGGTACTCAGGTTCTTTTGCAGGGGGGATTAAACGAAGATCTACCGCTTGATTACTATTTTGACCTCATAGGTAATATGAGAAAAGATTTTCCTGATCTGACGATTCATGCATTTTCTCCGCCGGAAATCGCTTTTATTGCGAAAAAAAATAATATACATGTCAATGAATTGCTTAAAGAATTAATATCTAGAGGACTATCTTCCATACCGGGCGGTGGAGCAGAGATTCTTAGTGATGAAGTTAGATCTAAAATCAGTCCTGACAAAATTTCAGCTGATGAATGGATCAATATAATGGAATTGGCTCATAATCTTGGATTGAATACAACTGCTACAATGGTTATCGGGCTTGGAGAAAAAACGGAAAATATTATAGAGCATCTTTTTAGAATAAGAGATTTGCAGGATAAAACCGGGAAATTTACGGCGTTTATTTTATGGACAAGTGTAGCTTCATCAAATTCCTGTGATAACTATATAATTGAGAAATCCAGAGAAATAACTGCATATGATTATTTGAAAACTCTGGCAATATCAAGAATAGTTCTTGATAATATTCCAAATATCCAGGCTTCCTGGGTAACTCAGGGATTAAAAATTGCACAGCTAAGTTTAAGGTTTGGAGCAAATGATTTTGGTGGTACAATGCTTGAAGAGAACGTAGTCAGGTCGGCAGGTGCAAAATTCAATAAAACTTCCTCGTATGAAGTGGTAAGATGCATTCAGAAGGCAGGATATGTTCCTGCACAGAGAGATACGGCTTATAATATTATTAAAACTTACTAGTTAAGGAGAGATAAATGTCAGGTACGGTAAATCAATCACTAATGCCATTGACGGCAAAAATTAATGAGAATAATCATCTTGAAATTGGCGGACTGGATACAGTTGAATTAGCAGAAGTTTATGGCACACCTTTGTATGTATATGACGAAGAAGGTATCAGAACTTGTTGTCGCCAGTATAGAGACGCTTTTTCTTCTTACAAAAATGCTAAAATTTTATTTGCTTCAAAAGCATTTATGACAAAAGCTATGTGCTGCATACTAAAAAGTGAAGGAATCGGACTTGATGTAGTTTCAGGCGGAGAATTATATACTGCTCTGAAATCTGATTTTCCGATGGAAAATATTTATTTTAACGGAAATAACAAGACTTCAGAAGAGCTGGAACTTGCTATGGATTCTAAGGCCGGAAGAATTACGGTTGATAATTTTCTGGAGTTAGCTTTATTAGACAGTATTGCTAAATCCAAGAATGTAAAAGTTGATATTTTATTAAGATTAACTCCCGGAATTGAATGCCATACTCACGAATATATTCAAACAGGACATCTGGACAGCAAATTCGGCTTTGATATAACCCAGCTTGATGAAGCAATTGAATTAATCACACAGGAATATACAAATCTAAACCTGAAAGGGCTTCACGCGCATATAGGTTCTCAAATTTTTGAAACACGAATTTATAATGACCTTGTTGGAATTATTCTTGAACAGTTTGCAAGAATACAGAATAAATTTAGTTTAGTACTTGAAGAAATGAATCTGGGCGGTGGACTTGGAGTAAAATATACTGATGAAGATGCTCCTCCGTCTATATATGATATTTCTAAAGTTATTCTTGATTCTTTAAACATAAATCTGGCTAAATATAATTTACCTGCTCCAAAACTTATTATTGAACCTGGAAGAAGCATTATTTGTTCTTCAGGTGTAACGTTATACACAGTTGGAAGCTCAAAACAGGTTCCAAATGGCACAAAATATGTCGCAGTAGATGGTGGCATGTCTGATAACCCAAGACCATCAATGTATCAAGCTAAATATTATGCAATTCTGGCTAATAAAGCTAATGACAAATCTGAAGAAAAGGTAACTATAGCTGGAAGATTCTGTGAATCAGGTGATATACTAATCAAAAATATTGAATTACCAGAAATTGAACCTGGTGATATACTATGTGTATTTGATACAGGGGCTTATAACTACTCAATGTCCAGTAATTATAACCGAGTACAGAAACCTGCTGCAATTTTGGTTCATAATGGTTCATCTGATGTTATAATAGAAAGAGAGAGTTACGAAGATCTTATATCTTTGGACAGAATACCTAAAAGATTGTCATGTTAGAGCTTTAAGGGGTATATTATAGTGTTAAGCTATATTTCAAACTTAATATACCACCCTATAGTGAGTTTTATTGCGTCATTGTCATTCAAAGACGTAATGGAAATCGCTATAATTTTTACTGTTATAATAATAATATATAAAAAGATCGTAGGAACCCAGGCAGAGCAATTATTGAAAGGAATACTAATGCTCCTTTTGGCATTGTTCTTTAGTAAGCTGTACAATTCAAGATTCTTAGGTCCATTTTTAGAGAGTATTGTAAACATTATCGTACTTAGTCTGGTAGTTATATTTCAGCCTGAGCTTCGTAGACTGCTTGGTTATCTTGGACAACCGGGCATTATTAGTAAAAATATTTTTAATCATGAGACAGAAGTTGAAGTAAAGAGTATGATAGGTGAGATATCAGAGGCTGTTAAACATTTAAGCAAGTCTCATATTGGAGCATTAATTGTACTTCAGAATAATACAGGTATTGAAAACTATATAGAAGTCGGTACAAAACTCGATGCCACAATTAGCACGGAGCTTTTGCTTACTATATTTCATCCTAATACTCCTTTGCATGATGGTGCTGTAGTAATAAGCGGTGATAAACTTATTGCGGCAGGAGTATTGCTCCCGCTGACAGAAGATCCAAAGCTCAGCTGGCAGTATGGTACAAGACATAGAGCAGCTATTGGTATGTCAGAAGTTACTGATGCTGTTTGTATTGTTGTTTCTGAAGAAACAGGTGAAATATCAATGGCTCAGGGCGGAGTTTTAAATAAATTTGTATGCTCTGAAGAATTAAAAGTTGAACTTGATTTTTTATACGGATGTAAGGAATTATCAGAAAAAAAACCTAATCAGCAGCCATTCAAACTTGACCGTGTATTTTCAAAAAAGTTCTCTAAATTCCCTATCTTATTTGATAAAAAGGAAGACTAAATTTAAATAATTTTTTTTGAGATACCTTCTAATATATAGATTAAATAGATGGCAGAGATTAACTATTCTCTGCCATTTTTGTTCATATAAAAAAAATTTGTTTACAATTCTTAAATATAACGTTAAATTCCTAAAGTTTATTCTGAAAATATCCGAAAACAATAATATAAGAAAAAATAAAATAGTTTAGGGAGTATATGATTATGGTTGAAAAAAATTTAAATACAGAAATAGTATCAATGGAAATCAGAGAACTTTTTTCTGATATCGAAAAATTTATAACTAAAAAAGATGAGCTAACAGATAATTTTAAAAAAGTATTCCTAGCTTGTTCAACAAATAATTAAATTTATAAAGTCAGGTTTCGAAGTGGTATGCACAACTAATTCTCTTTATTCCTCTCTTATAACTTTCTAATTAATACCTTGCTAAATTAAATACAGCAGAGCCAAGCTCTGCTTTTTTCTTTAGTAAGGACAGCTAGAGAATTTTGTGTCTGATTCTTATGTCTTTAATTAAAAACCTCCTCCTAACGCTTTATACAGGCTTATGTTGTCAATAAGAATTTCGCTTTTTCTTTCTACAAGATTCTGTTTAAAATTAAGTAATTGCTGTTCAGAGGTTAAAACATCAAGGCAGGAGTTTATGCCTTCTCGGTAGCGATCAGTTGTTAGAACGAGTTGATGTTCTGAGTTTGTTACATCTTCTTCGCTCTGCAAATATTGAATCAAACTTGAATTTAATAAACTTAAGGAGTCTTCTACGTCCTTAAATGCGTTTAAAACTGTTCTTTCATAGTTATGCAAAGCTTCTTTGTACTGCGCCTTGTTTAATTTTACAGTGGCTATTTTAGTTCCTCCGGTAAATAATGCCTGAGAAATTCCAGATCCAATAGCAGTAGTGTTACTTTCCCAGTTAAAAAATTTGTCCAGAAAGGCTGAAGCATATCCAAAGGAGCCGATAGCACTAATAGAAGGAAATAGGTCTTTTCGTGCGACTGAGACATTTATTCCTGCTGCTTCCAATTGTGCTTCCGAAGCCAGTATATCAGGTCTTCGAACAATTAAGCTGCAGGGATCACCTATTTGTATGTCTTTGTTAACTGAGATACAATCGATATCAGATCTTTTTAGACAGGCTTCAACTGTCGGAGGTTTTCCCATCAGTATGCTAAGCTGATGAACAAGTAATCCCTGTGTTTTTTTAATATTTGATATATTGGATTTAATCGCCGAAATTGCTTCCTGATTAATTAAAACGTCATCAAGTGAAACCAAACCTTCATTAAATTGGGACTGCCTTAATTCAAGACTCTTTTCCTGATTTTGAAGTAGTGCGCATTGCAGTTTGAGTAATTTATCAGCCTGTAATAAATTTAAATACGCAGTTGCAACATTGGCGGCAATAGTTATCATTACTGTTTTATAGTTATATTTGGATGCTTCTTCAGCCTTTCGTGCAGCTTTCGTTTTTGAGTGATTTTTTCCCAGATAATCCAGCTCGTATTGTGCAATAAGAGGTAGTATATATAAATTTTGTGATCCGCCTGCTAAAAATGATGAGCTCTGCAATGATGATTGTGATGCATTCGGAACAAGAAAGGTTTTAGACCCTTTAGTCCTAAAATAGTAATCTCTTATGGTTATTTGCGGAAATTCCTTTCCGAAGACAACTCCTGTCTGGGCATTTGCTTCTTCAATACGGTCCAGAGCAATTTTTAAATCCTGATTTGCCGATATTGCCTGTTCTATATAACAGTTTAAAACAGGGTCGTTAAATTCAAGCCACCACTGCTTTTCAGGAAATGTATTTTTAATTTCAATGCCCTTCAGAACGCCCGGATAATTTGTTGATTCCTGCCAGAAATTAGTATCTTTAGTAAGAGTGAAAGGAATATGAGATGTTTCTGCCTTGGATACAGCATTATGAAGGAATAACTGGGCCATTAATATTAAAAATATACAGGATTTTAAATTTTTCATAATTTCAAAACTTCAGTCAATTTAATGTTAATCCTACAAATATAAAATTCTTGCTTTCAGATAACAATAATCTATGTGTACAGAGCTGAATATTCTCAGAAAAATAATATGATTACACTTTAATAGAAAATACTTAGTATCGAATTAGCCGGCATGTTTATTTTTTCTGACTGTTTACAGTGATATAAAGGAGTTATTACTTTTTACTTAGATTTTAGTGTGGAAACTTGTTGAATAATGGCTGAAGCAGAAAAAGCAAATCCTCCTTTTTTGGGCGAACCAATCGTTAGGTTTATGAAAAAATATCGATTGGTTATTATTCTTGTATTATTTATAATTCTCGTGCTAGCAATAGTATCGTATTATTTATCACGTCCCAAATCTGATTATTTGTTTTTGAGCGGCAGATTAGAAGGATATGAGACAGATATAGCACCAAAGTATGGTGGTAAAATAATTTATGTTGTTGGCAGAGAGGGAAGGGCTGTTCGAAAAAATGAACTTCTGGTAAAACTCGATGATTTAGAACTTCAGGCTCAGTTAAAGGCTGCGGAAGCTAATTTGTCGATATCAGAGCAGCAGGAAAAGCAGGCAGCACTTCAATTAAATATAATAGAAAACCAAACTAGACAGGCACAGCTGAACGTAACACAATCAAGAGGCGAGTCACAGGGAATTATCTTTCAATCACAGTCAAATCTTGCTACAGCAGAAACTCAGTTATTGCAGGCACAAGCGCAACTCAGACAGGCACAGTCAGACTTACAGCTTGCAACAGTTAACTATAACAGGTATAGAAATCTTTTAAGAAATGGATCAATTCCAAGGCAGATATTTGATCAGGCTCAAACTAATTATAATGTAGCTGTTGCTTCAGAACAAATAAGAAGGCAGGCTTTAGATGTTGCAAGAAGTCAGATCAATGCTGCCAGAGGTGCTTTAACTCAGGCACAAACTACATCTTTTAATCCTTCTATAAAAACTGAGCAGGTTAATGCATTAAATACTCAGTTTAGACAAGCCCAGTCACAGCTTGAAGCAGCCCAGTCAAATATTAAAAGAGCTCAGGCTGACAAACAGCTTATTTTGGCTCAAATTAGTTATTTAAATATTAAAAGTCCTATTAACGGAGTTATAATATCCAGAACTACTGAACCTGGAGAAATTGTCACCACAGGCAGGACGTTATTGACTCTGCTGAATCTGAATACGGTATATCTTCGGGGATATATTCCGGAAGGGAGTATCGGACTTGTCAGAGTGGGGCAAAAAGCGCGCGTTTATCTTGATTCAGCACCTAAAACCCCATTGACTGCGTGGTTATCCGAAATAGATTCTGAAGCTACATTTACACCAGAAAATATTTATTTCAGAAATGATCGGGTAAAACAGGTGTTTGGTGTTAAACTCAATATTTGTAATCCCTCTGGCTATGCAAAACCAGGAATGCCGGCAGATGGCGAAATTTATGTAGGTAAACAAAAAAATAAAAAAAGTAGAAACCTGAAATGATAAATTCTGTTTCTTCAATTATTAATATAGAAAATCTGCATAAAAATTATGGAAATATTCAGGCAGTCAGAGGAGTTACATTTGATATTAAAAAAGGTGAAATTTTTGGTTTTATTGGGCCTGACGGTGCTGGAAAAACAACGTTATTCCAAATGATTTCAGGAGTATTGGAACCTACTGAAGGAAGGATTAATATATTAAACCAAAACCCACAGGAAGCACGTCATGAAGTTGGATATTTGACTCAGAGATTTTCTTTTTACAGTGATTTAAGCGTTGACGAAAACATTCTCTACAGTGCGGGACTGAGGAAAATACCCAAGGAACAGTTTTATCAGCGTAGGGATAAATATCTTAAGCTAATGGGTCTGGAAAAGTTTAACAAGAGACTGGCAGGTCAGCTTTCAGGAGGTATGAAGCAAAAGCTCGCTCTCTGCTGTGTTCTTATATTCCAGCCGAAAATACTGCTTCTTGATGAGCCGACAACAGGTGTTGATCCAATATCACGAAGGGAATTCTGGGATGTTCTTGCTACTTTATCAGCCGAGAACGTTACGATTATTGTTGCTACACCATATCTTGATGAAGCTGAAAGGTGCAATCGTATTGCTCTCATGTATGCAGGTCAAATTACACAAATCGGAACGCCAAAAGAAATAAGAGACAGTCTTGGTTTATATAGGTTTGAAATTCGCACGGATGATATAGAGACGGCAGAAAACTTGCTGACAAACGCAGTTACATTTGATAAATCACAAATAGTGGATGTTCAGACTTTCGGAGACAGGCTAGACGTTCTTGTTAAAGACCCAAATAATGGAAAAATCGAAATAGAAAATCTTTTAAATTCTTTGCCAGTAAAAGATATTAACCCTGCTGATATTATTCTGGAAAATGTTTTTGTTGTTAGATTGCGCCAGAGAGGTTCAGCACCTGCCTATGTTTCTTTTCCTTATTACAAATCGTCAAAACTTGCTGATAACAAAGATAATATTGCTACTCAAAATAAAGTTGCAATTGGTGCTTATAATCTAAGCAAAACATTTGGTACTTTTAATGCGGTTAATAATTTAACTCTTGAAGTTAAATGTGGAGAAATATATGGACTTCTTGGAGCGAATGGTGCCGGAAAAACCACAACAATAAAAATGTTATGCGGGTTACTTAGCGCAACTTCTGGAAAAATGTTTTTGGGCGGTGAAAGCGGTAATTTAAGAAGCAGTTCTTTAAGAAATAGAATCGGTTATATGAGCCAAAAATTTACACTTTATGATGATATGACTATTTTTGAAAATTTAAAATTTTACTGCGGAGTATATAATGTCCCTCATAAACTACGCAAATCAAAAATAGACTGGGTGCTTGAGATTTCAGGTCTTTTAGGACAGGAAAATCTTATAACAGGATATTTACCGGGAGGATGGAAACAGCGTGTTTCTTTTGGTGCATCTGTAATGCATGAACCTGATATCTTGTTCCTTGATGAACCCACATCAGGAGTTGATCCACTGGCAAGAAGGCAGTTTTGGAAACTGATTGAGGACTTTTCTCGACATGGTACAGCTATAATGGTGACAACTCATTACCTTGAAGAAGCGGAACATTGTAATCGAATGGCGTTTATGTCGGCAGGAGAAATTATAACTCAGGGGTCTCCTAATGAAATAAAAGCTTCACAGCCAGGCAAACTTTTTGAAATAGCTGTAGATTTGCCACAAAAAGCCAACCTGATTCTTAAAGGGATTCTCGACTCCTGGCAGGTTACTTTGTTTGGAAATAAGGTGCATGTTGTACTGGATAATCCAGATGTAGAACTACCAAAAGTAAATACAGTTTTAAAAGAAAATAATATCAATATTTTATATCTTAATCAGTATCCGTTTTCTCTTGAAGATGCATTTATAGGTATTATTGAACGGTCAAAACAAAACTTTAAAAAATAGAGAAAGAATAATTGTAATGTATCAAATTTTAACTCAGTGCGTAAAAGAATTATTACAGTTTTGGAGGTACAGATTAACTGTTGCGCTTGCGTTTCTGTTGCCATTAATAACTCTTTTAATATATGGTTTTGCAATAAGGCTTGAGACGAAAAATATTCCTATTATTGTGCAGGATTTTGACAAAAGTCCTTTAAGTAGAGCATATATTGATACCTTTGTAGCCAGCAATCAATATAACCTTATTATTCCAAAACTTAAAAATGGCAATGAACCTCGTAGATTTGTACAGGATGCTCTTGACAAAGGAATTGCCAAAGTAGGGATGATTATTCCTCCTGACTTTACCAAGCAAATAAAGGACGGTAAAAATTCTAACGTGCAGTTTATTGTCGATGGTACAGATGTAGTCAATTCAAAAGTTGTAAAAAATGGTGCTGTCGCAATAACACAATATTTTATGATATCAAATGGTCTTAAAATTCCTGAAATAAAGATTAATAGAAAACTCAGAATCTGGTTTAATCCGGGAAGAAAAGAATCTCTTTTTATTGTACCGGGAGTTTTTACTGTAGCTTTGGGAATTTTTCCGGCTATTCTTGCCTCAATTGCTATGGTTAGAGAAAAAGAGGAAGGGAATATTATTCAGGTTTATGCTTCCGGTATATCAGCTTTTCAGTTTATAGCTGGAAAATCACTTGCGTATCTAATTATAGCAATTGGAGAAGCAATATTAACAATGGGTATAGGTGGAATAATCTTTGGCATGAGTATAGTTGGTGATCCATTTTCTTTTTTAGTCGGGACAGTGCTTTTTTTATCTTCTTCTGTATTATTTGGATCGATGATTGGTGCGCTTGTTCCTGATCAGCGTTCTGCTATTCAATTTACAGGTATGGTTCAGGCTCTTTCAGTGATGTTATTCAGTGGTTTCATTTATCCTCTCAGTAATATCCCTTTTCCAATATCATTAATGGCTTATATCGTTCCGGCCAGTTATTACATGATACTTATAAGAGATGCGTTTGTAAGGGGTTCAGGTTTAAGTGCTACCTGGTATATACTCCCATTTCTGGCGGGTATTTGTATTCTGGAGTTTTTTATTGCATGGAGACTTATGAGAAAAATGCAGCTTTAATAGTGGAGATAAATTATAAATGTCAGTTAATTTTATAAAAAAAATAATTTCAAAAATTAATTCTCTATTGAATTCTAATTCGGACGTAAAAAGTCGCTTCATTGCACTTGGTATTAAAGAAATAACACAGTTATTGCGAAACAAGCAGCTTTTATTTTTGCTTGTTTTTCCACCAACAATACAGCTATGTCTTTATGGCTTGATTTTAAGCCCTGATGTAAAGTACGTAAAACTTGGAGTAGTTGATCAGGCAAATATTCAAGAAAGCAGAGAACTAATTGCTGCTTTAACTGAAAATAATGTATTTATAGTTAAATACCATGTTAGTAGCCAGAAAAAACTCGGTGAACTTGTTCAAAAGGGTAAAGTGAATGCCGGACTTGTTATCCCTTCTGAATTCAGAAGGGATCTGCATAGAGACAGACCTGCAAATGTCCAGGTTTTAATTGACGGGGTTGACGCTTATACCTCCGGAATAGCCAGTTCATATATAGGTCAGATATTATTTGAGTTTAACCGGCAATTGTTACCTGTAAATAAACCTGATCCGATTACTCCTCAGATAATATTTTTATATAATCCCGGATTGATCAGCAGCTGGTTTTTTGTACTTGGAATTATGGGCGTTGTTTTAACCTTTACGAGTTCATTGGCTTCTTCGGTTGAATCTATACGAGAAAAAGATTCCGGGACACTGGAACAATTGCTTATGACTCCTGCATCATCACTCGAAATACTTCTTGCTAAGTTATTACCATTATTTATATTGCTTATGGGAACAGTTATTACATCTTTAATAGTAGCAATAGTTATATTCAGCATACCCTTTCGAGGAAATCTTCTATTCTTCCTGATTTTATCTGCTATATATCTAATTATCGGGATAAGTATGGGACTACTTGTTGGTACTGTATCTCAAACCAAGCAGCAGGCTATTTTAACCGGTTTTTTTGTAAATTTGCCTATGGTTATTCTTTCAGGCGCAATTACACCAATTGAAAGTATGCCTGCATTCTTTCGGTATTTGACGTTCTTAAATCCGCTCAGACATTATATTTCAATAATTCGTGGGGTTGTATTGAAAGGTGTAGGTTTTAAAATATTATGGCTTAATGTGGTAGCGCTTATAATCTTTGCAGTTATTTTACTGACAATAAGTGCCAGACGTTATCGTTCACAATTAAGTTGATATAAAATTTACATCAAACGTATTAAATGATTCTTGAGACTCTTGCAAAATACTTTTAACATGTATTAACCTAGTATAGGTAATTGTGATTCAAGGAGAGTTGAATATGGTAAATGGAATTAATAGTAACCAATCATCAGTTACAACAGCGATGATGCCGGGAATAACAAGAAAAAGTCCTGAAGATATGTTTAAACAATTGTCTAAAGATGCTGGTGGTGATGGAACCAGTATTACTAAAGATCAATTACAAGCCTATGTTACAAAATTAAAAGAAGAAGGGAAGGATGCCAAGCCTCTTGATGATATATTATCCAATTTTGACGAGATTTCAAATGGAAGTGACTCAATTACAGCATCAGATATTGATACAGCAATGAAAAATGGTACTTTAAAAGCACCTGAAAAACCCGATGCAAAAGGTAGTAGTGAAAGTACAACCAGTAGTACAAGCAGCAGCGCTAGCAGTAGTTCTTCCAGTAGTAACGCTCCAACTACACAGCAATTAAAAAATTATCTCAATCAACTTCGATCAGATGGTAACGGGGATAGCGATATAGCTCAAAAAATTCAAAATGCAATTAATGGGCAAACAGTTTCTCCAACACTTACAGTTAGCAGTATTGAACAAGCTATTAATGAACTAAAATCTAAAAATGATGAATCTTTCTCTCGAAATATTGCACCATCAGCAACACCAAAGGAAGAATCTCATAAAGGTTCTATAACTGATATATTGGTCTAATATCTACTTTATATTTGTACATAAGACATGCATCATAAGGATTTTTTAATGGTGCATGTTTATTTTTTGCATATTCGTTTTTGTGATTGTTTAACAACATAAAAATTCTTCTTTAAAATAGTATAATAATGGCTTTAAAATTTATTCTTTAAAGCAGAGAATACTTATTTATAATTTTATATTATTAATAGGGGGTTTTGGAATGAAAACAGTCAGAAATATTGATGTCAAAAATAAAAAAGTGCTTGTCAGGGAAGATTTTAATGTCCCGTTATCAGATGGCAAAATTACTGATGATTCAAAAATAAAGGAGGCTTTGCCGACTATAAATTATCTAAAAGATCAGGGGGCAAAAATTATTTTAATGTCTGATCTGGGGAAACCAGATGGGCATGCAGTTACAGAGTTAAGGATGGATCTGATTGCCGAAAGACTTGAAAAATTATTAAATTTGCATGTTGAAAATATAGATGAAATAGTTGGTGATACAACGAGAGAATCTATATCAAACCTTATTCCAGGCGAAATAATATTAATTGAGAATTTAGGGTTTAGTGGAGGAGAATATTCTAATAATAATGACTTTGCCAGGGGACTGGCTAATCTGGCTGACGTTTATGTTAATGATGCTTTTTCAATTGCTGATAAAGAATATGCTTCAAATGTCGGCATAACAAAATATCTTCCAAGCTATGCAGGGTTAACAATGGAGAAGGAATCCAGTAAATTAAATGATTTTTTGTACAATATTAATCATCCTTTTGTTTTTCTGGTTGCAGGTACTGATGTTGAAGGGAAGATGTCTGTAATAGAAAGATTCATAAATATAGCAGATAATGTTTTAGTTGCAGGACTGCCTGCACTAGCTTTCTTAAAAGCTCAGGGATATCATACAGGTAAAATCAAGGTTTCCGACAGAGCAGTCAGTATGGCTAAAGCTTTGATTTCTGAATCAAAATTAGAACATACAAATATTAAATTACCGGATGATTTCATGGTTGCAGAAAGTATATATGCAGGAGCCCCGCATAAGTTTGTTTCCAGTAAAAATATTCCTGAAGATATGTATGTAGTGGACATTGGGCCAAAAACATTTTCAGAGTTTAATAAAATAATCTATGATGCAGAGCTGGCTCTCTGGAATGGACCCGTTGGTGTTTATGAAATAGCAGACTTTGAATGGGGATCGAGATCAATGGCGCAGTCATTTGCAAGTACTCAGGGTAAAACTGTAGTTATGGGACAGGATACATTAAATTTGATTAATAAATTTAATAAATCATCTTATATAAATATGTTGTCCAATCATCGTGATATTGCGTTAAAATATCTTGAAGGGGTAGAGTTACCAGCCATAAGAGTTTTAGAAGAAAGTAAATAGGTAGTGAATTTGAACAAATAAAACCCGGTCTATTAACCGGGTTTTATATTTAAAATATTAGTAAAAAATTACTTGTTATACCATTGTTTGCGCCAGGATTGCAGTTGTTCTATTTGTTTTGAATTATTATTGATAAGTTCCTGCGCAAATTGCTTTAATTCAGAATGCTTAGCTTTGTTCAATGCATCTTGTGACATATAAATTTCATGTTGACGATGTTTAATCATCATATCCAGAAATCTCATATCATAATTTGCATCTGCTGCTCCCAGCCCCTGAAATGTTTTCATTTGACTTTGTCTTCCATATCCCTGTGCAGTAGCTATATTAATCGATGAAATTAAGATACATACCAGTATTGTTATTATTAAGCTCAATTTTTTCATATTATTTCTTCCTTATTTTTGAATACTTTATTATTAACTAACTACTTCATATTCATAGATATTTTTCCAGGCGTCAAAGCCGCCTTCTAATTCAGTTGTCGGGTAGTCTTTCTCGGTCAGTTTAAAAGCTACACCTGTTGCAAGATGGCATTGCTGTGTATAGCAGTATACGATTGTGGTTTTATCTTTTGAAAGTTTATTCATAAAATTGGATAATTCCTTTGATGGTATTGATATGGCATTTGGTATATGGCTTCTGTCATAATCTTCTTGTTTTCTAACATCCACAATAGTAATATTTGGATCATTAATAATTTCTTTTAATGAGACAGGCCCAATAGTGTAAGCCATTTTGTCCTGAAAGAATGAGTGTCCTCTTCTTGTATCTTTTGTAATGTCAGAAGCAATAACTTCAGAATATTTTGTAAGCATAATATTCCCCTTTTTCTTGATTCGTGTACCGTTTGATATCTTATAAATTTGTAATTGAATAAATTAAGCTAAAAAATTTTATATTTAATCCCCAATAGGATGAATATTAAAATTATTAGGATTTTTCAAAAAGAAAAGTTAGTTGTTTACAACTAACTTTTCTTTTTGAAACTATATTGGACTCAGCTGATTAATATCCTGAATTACCGGCTGATGATCTATTTGGTACTGGTGGCATGTTAGGTACTTCCCTTTTTGTCGGTAATGGAACCGGTACTGAATTTTGATTATCGGGAGTTGGAGGGCTATTATCAGTATATTCCAGCTGCTCATAATTAGCGTTATCAGTCCTGTTATTATTTTCTACCTGTGTAACAGGTTGTTCCATTTCTTCAGTTGGCACATCTGTTTGTTTGTTAATATCCTGGGTTTTATACTGATCTTCAATTACTATTTCAGGGTAAGAAAAATCACTGGCAGTCTTGCTTGATATAGCAACTCTCATATAGCTTGCCCAGATTGATGCTGGGATAGATCCGCCAGTCAGTTTTTTTGTTGGTGTATTGTTGTCATTTCCTACCCATACGCCTGTTACAATTTCAGGAGTAAAACCTATAAACCAGGCATCTCTATAACTATCAGTTGTTCCTGTTTTACCTGCTACAGGTCTTCCGATATTTGCAGCTCTGCCTGTTCCAATTTTTACTACAGATTTTAACATCTCAACCATGTATGAGACTGTTCTGGTGTCCAGAACTTTTCTAAAATTGTTTGAATTTGCCTGATAAATTATTTGTCCATTTGAATTTGTTATTTTTTCAATAGAATAAGGTTCAACTTTGGTACCACCATTTGCAAGTACTCCATAAGCGCTTGTTAATTCAATTAATTTAACACCGCTTGACCCGAGGGCAATAGTAGGATCATCAGCAATGTATGTTGTTATTCCAAGTCGTCTTGCCATACTGATTGTGTCTTCAACGCCAACTTGCATTATAAGTTTAACTGCCGCCGCATTGGAAGAAAATGCAAGTGCTTTATAAAGGGGAATTTTGCCTCTGTATTTATTACCATAGTTATGAGGACTCCAATTACCTAATGTAACCGGAGTATCTTCAATTATTGACTGTGGGTTCAAGCCTCTTTCCATAGCAGTTGTATAAACGAACATTTTAAAAGCAGATCCAGGTTGTCTTATTGACTGGGTTACTCTGTCATATTGGCTTAAAACATAGTCTTTTCCGCCAACATATGCAAGAATTTTTCCTGAAAATGTATCAAGAGAAATAAGAGCAGCCTGTTGATAGGATTTAGTTAATCCCCATCTTACAAGTCCGCTCGAAATCTTATCTTGAGCAGCTTCCTGATTTTTCATATTTAAAGTTGTGTATACTTTGTATCCCCCCTGTATAACTTCCTGTTCAGTAAGTCCAACTTTGCCTTTAAGCTCCTTCATTACATAATCTATGAAATAAGGTGCTTTATTGAGTGAATAAGGACGGCTGGTGCAGTTTAACTTAATTGTTTCTTCTTTTGCCGCAATAGCAACTTTCTCTGTTATATAATCCATTTTAACCATTCTATCAAGTACCTGAGAGCGTCTATTTTTTGATGCTTTCATATTTTGATATGGTGAATATATAGACGGAGCCTGAGGTAGTCCTGCTATTAATGCGGCTTCTGCTAAGGTGAGATCTTTTGGAATTTTATTAAAATAAATTTTAGATGCTGCTGAAACACCGTATGCACCCTCACCCATATAAACGTTGTTGAGATACATCTCTAAGATTTCATCTTTGGGAAGTGTTTTTTCAAGTCTGTACGCAATAATTAATTCTTTTAATTTTCTGTCAAAAGTTTTTTCGCTTGATAAAAAAAGGATTCTTGCTAGTTGTTGGGTTATTGTACTGGCTCCCTGAACAACATGGCCTGCAAGCATATTTGATAGAGTTGATCTGACTAAAGCAAGGGGATCAAAACCGCTATGTTTATAGAAATTTTTATCTTCTGTCGCAATAATAGCTTTTTTAAGTGAATCAGGAATTTCTTTTATTGAAGCTTTTTCATATTTATAAGCCCCAAATGTCTTAATAACGCTGTCGTCGCTTGAAACAATCTGAGAAACAAGGGTTGGCTGATAATTTCTAAGCTGAGAAATAGGCGGAAGGCTATTAAGATATATAAATCCAGATGCAACACCTGCTAACACGAACGCTATAATTAGTATAACTGCAATTGCACAGTTGCCTTTTCTTGAATAATTTTGTAGATTGTACATATTCATCTCTCATTTAATATACTGCATTAATATTATGCTATCAAATATTGAGTATTCTATCAATTATTATACTTATTTTAATATTCGATTTAATGTGGATTATCTGTATTAATATTTTTTGAAATTAGAAATATATTGTGACTTTGACCTTACTTTTGCAATATAGTTGAGATAAGAAGGTAATTTTCTTAAATAATCAATAGGATCGACTGGTCTGCCCAGGTATGTAACTTCAAAATGTAAATGTGGTCCGGTTGACCTGCCTGTAGAACCTACGAGTGCTATTATTTGTCCTCTTCTGACAAATTGTCCAACCTGAGCGTATAGTACCGAGCAATGCCCGTATGTTGTCTGGACTCTTGGTATTTGCGGCACATCTCTATAATAGCTGTCAATTGTTACAGCTAGTCCATATCCGCCGCGCCATCCGCTTTTTGCTATATAGCCATCCTGCATTGCATATACAGCAGCACCATAAGGAGCTGCGATATCAATTCCATCATGAGATCTTACGTATCCGTTAAAAGGGTCTGATCTCATGCCAAACATTGAAGATATACTTCCAAGAACCGGACCGCTTAATGATTCAGAATAGGCTGTATTAATTTGAAATAATAATATTGTAAAAATTATTGTTATTTTAAGTAGTAATCTCACTTGCCCAATGCTCCTCGATACCATCTTGTTATTGATATTATCCATTATTTTATAATTTTTCATCATGTAAATGTATGTTATGGTAAAAAAAGTTGATTTGAATAATTAATATCGAGGTTGGATTTTGTTCAAAGATGTTATAAAAGTTCTGTATTACGAAATTAAGTCATACTTTGTACCTCAAAAAGTAAGATACCGACTTGAAGGTCAGTGCCTTAAATGTGGAGATTGCTGTCGTTATATGTATAGTGTTGATACATATACGGAAGATGAATTTAAATTAACAACAAAAATTTTTCCTAAATATAAAAGATTTGAAATTATAGGCAGAGATGAATACGATAACCTTATATTTGCCTGTAAACTTCTTGATGAAAATGGTTTGTGCTCGGATTATAAGAACAGGTTAAAAATGTGCAAAAAATATCCTGTCACTAAAATCAAGGGTATCGCCAAGCTTCATAAAAGATGCGGGTTTAAAATCATTTCGGAAAAATCTTTTAAAGATTATTTGAAATAATGAGCTTATAAAGGTCCGGTATTCTTGTATATATAAAATTGCATTCCTGCTTGTTCGATTTTTTTAAGCAATTTATAGTTAGCGGGCAATAGTTTGAAATTTATGATGTCATTGGCAAAAATAGGCTCTTTTGAAGTAGTTGGTTTCATATTCTTATCTCTGTAGTATTTTATAACTTCACTTTGTTTTTGAAGGTCAAACATTATCTCAGATCCATTAATCCAATAGTAAAATTTTTTTGGAGAATTGTCTTTAAAGTAATAAACCTGGTCAGTATTACTAAAAATCAAATAATCATACTTGTTAAAGTTGTTTTTATTTTTTATTAAGGTTGAAAATAAGACCGGATTGACCTTCCATGTTGGATTTTGCTCAAAAAAAGGATAATATACATCTGCTTCAGAAAAGACAAGCCCTATTCTTGCATTATCTTCCATAATCAGTTTTGATAGTTTTAACAACTTATAGAAAGAGCTTTTCTCTGAAAAAATAGTCTCGCCTGATAATCGGGTCTCTTCCCTGAAAGATTCATACTTATTTATTTTTAAGTTTTTACAAATTAAAAAAAATGGTTTAGCGCTATTATGAGTGCTTATATATATAAAGTTAAATATGACTATTGCAGTGATAATAATTTTAGAAACAGTTTGTTTTCTGCTATAACTAAGCAAAAAAACAGGGGAGCTAAGAATAACCGCAGTTATAAGATATCTGCTGGTCCACCTGCAAAATCCCATCAAAGCAGAAAGAGTTATAATAAACCCAATAACTATAAATGCAGAAACTTTTAAGTAAAAATATTTATCTTTATTCAGCTTTACTTTTTTAAAGATAGTCTTTAATACAAGAGGCAGGAAAATTAAAAGGCCAATAAATCCAGAGGTAACGTACATTTCTGAATTTATCATTCCAATATTTGTATTATCTGCATATGCCAGACCATCTGTAGTTTTTAATCCAAATAAAAGAAATAAGATTTTTTTTAGGAATAAGCATATATCATTTAAGATGACAGCATTTTTAATTCCAATAAAGTCAATTACTCCGGTAAAGTCAATAAAAAGGAAGAAGTTTTTTATGAGATTACAAATAAAAGGCTTGATTCCAAATACAAGATGATGTCGGTTTAGAAATGTCTGACATCCAAATGGATTCCCGAAATCCATATAATTAAGAATATAATTATATGAAGAAAGTATTAAAAATGCCGGGATAGTAATGGCAATAAATAAAAATAGAGGTTTGTAAAAATATTTTTTCTTCTCTTTAATAGTAATTAGAAGAACCAGCAGGAAAAATACTGGAATAAATAAGTATATAGTGTTTTTTAATCCAGCAGCAATGCAAAAAGAAATGGAGGAAAATATTATAGATTTTTTATCATTCTCTTTGACTCCGAATATAAAAAGATAGAAAGACGAGAATAAAAAGAATGCTATTAACAGGTCTGTCTGACAGGACATAGATTCAAGAATAACAGCAGGAAGAGATGCAAATATAAAAATTGTCCATAATATTCTTTGGATTGAAATTTTTAAATATGATAGATAAGAAAACATTATATAAATGCAGCCTAAATATGCAAGATACTGCGGTAATTGAGCCAGATAATCCCTCTTTAAAAATACCATTGACCATAGAATAAGTATTTCTGAGTTAATAGGAAACATTACCTGTCTGATTGAACCTGTTTCAAAATGTTCAAAGCTCCTATTTTGAAGCCAGAATCCAATTCTCGCAAGGTGAAATACTAAACTGTCCCATGAGTTATTAGGGGCGACTAAAGTGAGAAACAAACTGATTAAGCTTGAGAAAATAAAGAAAAACAAAATTAACAGTAGAACTTTGTCTTTTAATAAGGCAGATTTGATTTTATCCTTAATATATTTCGTTTGTTCAAAATTAATATCAGGTCTATTTTTTGAATTCCATATAATGGCTGAAGACAATAAAAATATCAGATTTATAACAAGCACACCGGATAGAGTAATTGATTTAAGAAGGGATAATATTTCGAAACTAATTATGATCTGAGATACAGCAATTAATATGTAATAAATTACTGTATTATTAAGCTCTTTAGACTTTATAGTGCTGCAAATAAAGTATGATGAAATCATTACAGAAATAAACGATATTAAAAACAGTATTAATCCCATATTATTTTCCTGAAAGTTATAATTTGCCCCGACCCGTTAATTTATTTAATCATATTTAAAAATCTATGGATGTATCTTTTCAAGTACTAAAAAAATTGATGAACCGAATGGTTTGTATTTGATAAATTTATTTTCAAATTCTGTGATATAAAACAAAGTCTGATTTAAAAAAGCAGGTAATATTTGAATGTCAGAAGTTATTTTGTCAGATTTTAACACATTAAGATTGATTCTTTGAATTAGTCTTAATAGAAAGATAAATGGGGAAAGAAGAAACGGCCAATAAATGATTTTTCTAATTTTGAACTTATTTTTATCTATAATTTGGTTAATATCTTCTAAATTAAACCTATTTTTTATCCCGACAGCTATATCATGTGTTCCTCTGAATGCTGCAAGTGCTGGCAGATTCATAATAACAATCCCATTATCTTTTAGAATATTGTAAAAGCTGCTCAGAACTAATTTTCTATTTTCGTTATCTGCAATGAAATAAAGGGTATCATTTGATGTAATCACATCGTATGAATTTTTCGGTTTAATTTTATCAACTTCAGAAATATTACCTTTAATAACATCGAGTCCGGATTTTTTGTTCAGCAAAACAGCATATTCTGAAATGTCAAATCCTTCAATATTATTAAATCCTTGAATTTTAAGAAAACGTATTAATCCGCCTGTTCCACATCCTGCATCAAGAATACTAATATCTTTTGTTTTAAAAAGTTTATTAATTTCACTTAGAACAAGATTATGCAGATTTTTATACCACCAAAGGGTTTTTTCTGCTTTTGCCATTTTAATATATTCTATTTCATTATTAATCATGATTTATGAAATACGTAAATTTCCCAGGAATCAATTTTATAAACTTTTAATGAATGGAAATATTTAGTTGATATATCAATAAGATCGTACGTTACTTTTGATAATAACATAAATACAAATGGTGTATCGTAATACTGATTTTGTGTAAGAACATATTGATAGGTATTTCTGGGATATGTCATATCTTTGTTTATAACAATAACAAAAGTTCCTTTTTGAGGTATTTTTGAATAAATTTTATTTTCAAAATATTCTATAAATTTGTCTGAGGCATATCTTTGATAGATGTAATTTTTAAATAGTTTCTGACAATTATTAGCATTTAATTTATGAACATCTTCCGGATCTATAATGGTATTCAGAAAGTCTCTATTTATTATGAAATTTCTGAATACACTAAGTTTAGTACCTTTAACATCAGCATATTTAGTAAAAAGAGTTGCTCTTAATGGAAAAACTAAAATATCACCATCTTTTAAGTTACTAATTTTTTCAAGGGCAACTGAAGGCAGTTTATGTCCTCCGGTACGAGGTTGCTTAGGCGCACTAAATGGATAAGCTAAAATAAAAAATATGTTTAACAATGTAAAAATTGTAACTATAGAGTATAAAAACTTAGTATTTTTTATTTTGGCTATACCATATGATGCAAATAAGATTATTAAGGGTAACCCTATAATGGTATATCTTGTAATACAAACAAAGCGTGTAACTAATGTTGCAGCAATTTCAAGAAAAAGAAAACTTAGTGAAATTATAAGCAGCATAAGTGTATAATTTTTTTGTCTGATAGCATTTATTATTCCAATTAAATAGCAAACAAAAGGAACAAATATAAATAAAAGTTTCACAATCAATAGATTAGGATATAAAAGAATATCGAGATATCTTACAGGATTGTTAATAAGTCCAATTAATACAGGTGTAAACCAGTTCTGCAGTATAACAATAATAAATTGTATATCCTGATAAAATGCAGTAAAACCACCTGTAAAATCCTGTTTATCAGATTCCAAAGTTCTTAAAAACATAAATATTAATGGAATTAAAAGAATTAAAAAATATAAATGAGTTTTAATAAATCTTTTAAAATCTTCTTTTTGTTTGAGGTATAGATATGTTGCTAATGTTGCTATTTCAATAAATACATAGGCGATGCCTATAGTAAAAGTATAAGAAATTAATAAATTTGAAATTATAAATCCCCAATAATTTATTTTTGTTGGCTTTTTTATAATTCTAATGAGAAATAAAGCAGAAATTGTTGCAAATAAAGGCAGAAATGAATAGAATTTAACTTCCTGTGAATAGTAAATTAATAAAGAATTTATACTTAAGGCAAGAGCTGCAATAATACCTGTTCTTTTAGATTCTAATTCTTTTCCTGCAAGATAAATTACATAAATATTAGCTACTCCAATAAGTACAGAAAACAGTCTTATAGTTATATCATTATTTCCAAACAAAGTCATCCACAAGTGAAGTAAAAGCTGAAATAATGGAAAATGTGTATCTCTTGATAAAGTCCAATTAATAATATCCCATGGAAATGCCTGAATTGATTGAGTGTATATAACCATTTCATCATGCCATAAGCCACCTGGTTTATTGATCCCAATTAATCTCAAAAATAATCCTAATAAAATTATTAGTGAAATAATGAGGATACTTTTTAATTGTGGCTTATTCACAAACTGTTCCTTCTCTACTTTCGCTGAGCCATGAATTATTAGATATTTATCTTCTCTTTTATTATATTAGCTTTATCTTTTATTATATACAAAGGTCGTTTTTTAACTTCATCAAAAATTTTACCTATATAAATACCAACCGTTCCGACAAGTATGATTATTATTCCTGTAGATAGCCATATAGAAACTATCATACTGCTCCAACCAGGAACAATCCTACTCCAACCCATAATATAATCCATTATAAGATAAATTATAGACACAAATGATAATAATACTATACAAAATCCAAATTTTATCAAAAGTCTAAGAGGTTTATCTGAAAAAGCAATAATAGTATCTGTAGAAAGTTCCAGCAATTTTTTAAAACTGTATCCAGTTTTACCATATTTTCTTTCGCTATGTTCAACTTCTACAGTTTCTGAATTAAAACCAATCCATTTTATCATTATCGGAAAAAATCTTGTTCTTTCCTTCATATCCTTTATTGTGTCTATTGTTCTTTTATTATACATTCCAAAATTATTTATGTCAGGATCTTGCTGTGTGTCTGTTAAATAGCTAAACAGCATATAAAATAGTTTTGATTGTATTTTTTTTATAAAATTATCTTTTCTTTTTCTTCTTTTTGCAGAAACAATATCAAAACCTTCCTGTATTTTGGCATACAATTTTGGAATTTCTTCAGGTCGATCCTGCAAATCCCCATCCATTATAATAATCCAATCTCCCAAGCAATGATCGAGCCCTGCCGTTAAGGCATGGTATTCACCAAAATTCTTTGATAAATTTATACCTTTAACCCTATTATCCTTTAAAGAAAGATTTTTAATTACGTCCCAGTCATATTCCGGACTTGCATCATTAATAAAAATTATTTCGAAAGGATTAGTAAATTTTTCAAGAGTACTTATAAGCCTGGTATAAAGTTCGTCAATGCTTTTGGCACATTTATAACACGGGATAACTACTGAAATTAGATCTTTATTCATAAATCCGAGTAATTTATTAATCTATAGCGTACAATTTAATACTACATTAATATATAATTATATGCAAGAAATATATAGTCTTCTTAAATTTTTGTAGGAATTGGTTGTATTTAATTATCATATTTTCTGAAAATATAATCTTCCGGATCGAAATTTTTAGAGGCTAAGACCTGTAATATGGAATCAGGTGAAAAATTATAAATTTCGTGCCAGTCTTCCGGCATTAAAATTAAACATTGATTTGGGTGATTTAGAATAAAAGTTTCTTCTTTAGTACCATTATTATTATAAACTTCACAACTGCCCTGAATACAATAAAGAGCCTGTATAGTTGTCTTATGTCTGTGTGCTGCTCTTTTAGAAGAATCAACTCCGTAAATAAAAAATATTCTTTTTATATTAAAGGGGATTTCGGTATCTTCAATTACAGTAAGATTACCACGGCTGTCAGTAAATGTTTTTAAATCTATTAAATGTGCCATTTTACTCCTTGAATGAGAATCTCTTTTTATTATTAAGTTATATTTAAATATCTTATATTTCTATTTTACGATAAATTTTCCCAGTTACACATAAATTTACAAAAAATTATTTCAGATTAACTATATCAGATTAACTATAAATGAAATGAGAAATCACCTTAAATATTTACAAATTTCAATAACAGGAAATTATTTGAAACAACTTAAAATGGCATTCAAGTTGGAAATTTCAATGTTTAAAAATTATGTGAAGTAAATATGCTGGGAACAACAAATACAAAAATTTAATATCAGTCAAAAATCCCGCCTTGGCGGGACTTTAAAAAATAAAAGGGATTGAGTCTCTTTTCGATGATTTAGAAACGGAGAGGGCGAGATTCGAACTCGCGGTACCTTGCGGTACACAGTCTTTCCAGGACTGCACCTTAAACCACTCGGACACCTCTCCATTTACTGGAATATTAATTATAGTATCAGCTAACTGATGTTAGTCAAGTTAAAAAATATAGGTAATATCAGTATCTATTATAATTCTTATAACAAAAAATTAATTTATTTAAAAAATATTTTTCCTTGGGTTATAATCCTGTATATACCGATTGAAATTGTAGCTGGAATCAAAGAAAGAGAAAATATTTGGAAGCAGTGTTATCAAAAAAATTTGGTTTAATCGCAGGTGATGGAGAATTGCCTATAAAACTTGCCAGATCTGCAAAGCATATGGGATTTTCTACAGTAGCAATTTCTCTTGCTCAAAGTAACAGAAAACAGCTTTCCAGATATTGTGAAAAGGTTTATTCATTTGGGCCGGGACAAATTCAGAAAATTGTTGATACTCTTCACAAAGAAAACATAGAACAGCTTAGTTTTATCGGAAAAGTTCATAAAGGTCTTCTTTTACGAAATCCAAGACTTGATTCCAGAGCATTTAAACTTATAAAACAGCGAAACAGGTTAAATGATGACCAGATAATGCTGATTGTTGTGGAAGAACTTGAAAAAGAAAATATTAATGTTCTTGATCAAACCCTGTTTATTAAGGATCTTTTGGCTGAAAAAGGTGTAATTACTGCTTGTAATCCAACTTCTGACGAGTTTCTGGACATAGAATACGGATTTCAAATAGCAAAACAAATGGGAAAGATAGACATAGGTCAGTCAGTTGTCGTACAAAACAAAATGATTCTGGCAGTTGAAGCTATAGAAGGAACAGATAGAGCTATAGAACGAGGATGTAAGCTTGGCAATGGAAATGCTGTTGTTGTTAAAGTAAGTAAACCAAATCAGGATAACAGGTTTGATATTCCAACTGTAGGTCTTAATACTCTTAAGACTATGAAAAAGTATGGTGGAAAAATTCTTGCTATAGAGGCAAACGAAACTTTTATCGTTGAAAAAAACGAAATGATAGAATTTGCTGATAAACACAAAATGGTAGTTGTTGCGGTATGAAGAAAATATTTATCGTAACAGGAGAACATTCCGGTGATATACATGCTTCTTATGTTGTCAGGGAATTAAAAAAATTAATTCCTGATGTTGAAATAGAAGCTGTCGGAGGAAAAAATCTTGAGGCTGAAGGGGTAAAACTTTTTAGCGATCACAGTAATATGGGAGTGGTTGGGACAGATGCTATCAAAGCTATTTTTAGCCACATAATGCTTGGAAATAACGTCGTTCATTACCTAAAGGATCAATATAAACCAGATCTTGTTCTTTTAATAGACTATGGGGGTTTTAATTTAAGGCTGGCAAAAGTTCTTAATGAAAACGGAATAAAAGTTTATTATTATATTTCTCCTCAAATCTGGGCGTCAAGAAAAGGCAGGCTCAGTAAGATAAAAAAATATATTTCAAAAATGATGTTAATATTGCCTTTTGAAGAAAAAATTCATAAAGCAGCAGGAGTGAATGCTGAATATGTAGGGCATCCGCTGGTTTCTCAGCTTCAATTTGACTTTAACAGAGAAGATTTTATAAATAAAAATAATCTGGACCTAAATAAAAAAATTGTTGGCATTTTCCCCGGCAGCAGGAAAATGGAAATAAATTATCTGCTTGATATTTTTCTTAATGCTGCGGCAAAGGTTCATTCTGAATGTAAAAATATACAGTTTTGTATCGGACAGGCTGCAAATATAAATGATGATTTATTTCAAAGTCACCTGAAAAAATATCCTGATCTTGATATAAAGATTATTAAAAATCAGAATCATGCGTTATTATCCTGTTCTGATGTATTAATGCTTGCTTCAGGAACAATTACTCTTGAGGCAACGCTTTATAAAACTCCTATGGTGGTAAGTTATAAAGCTCCCATCATTGCATATTCTCTTTATCGTTTATTGAGATATATTGAATTCGTTTCTTTACCTAATATTATTGCAGGAAAGAAAATAGTCCAGGAACTTTTACAGTTTAATGCTAAACCGGATCTAATAGCAGAAGAAGTTTTAGGATTGTTGAATAATAATCAAAAGAGAAATAATATGACAGCTGAGTTATCCAAAGTTAAAGATCAACTTGGAAATAAAGTTTCTTCTTACGAAGTAGCAAGAAATATAAAGGAATTCTTATTTATGTCTTCAAATATTCTTGAAAAACAAAAATGACTTTAAATTATTTAGCAGTACCTGTATGTTCATGACTTTTGTTACGGAGTTTTAATGGAACCGAGAGAATATAATAATAAAGAGAAACTAATGATTCCTGTACTATCCAATCTGGCTTACAGTTATATTGGAGGAATGGATAAATCGCTGAGAGCAAAGGTTATAAACTATAATACTGAGCTTTCACCTGTTATTTATGCAGTATGGCATGGTTGGCAATATGGGCTTTTAACATTACCAGTCAGGCATAAAATTCATCTCTTGATTAGTCCCAGTAATGACGGAGAAATAATTAGCAGGGTTAGCAATAAGCTAGGATTTCCGACAATAAGAGGATCACAGGGGAGAGACGGTACTAAAGCATTAAGAAAGATACTTAAAACTTTAAAAAGCGGCGGTTCTCTGGCTTATACTGTTGATGGGCCTAAAGGTCCTATCTATGAAGTCAAAATTGGAATAATTCAAATAGCTCAAATGGCGCAAGTACCAATTGTTCCTTTAGTGCCTTTTGTAAAATCCCGTTTTCAGGCTAAATCCTGGGATCTGTATAAAGTTCCTCATTTTTTTGCAAAAGTTGCTTCCGTACTGGGGGATCCGATTTATATTCCTAAAGATATATCGGATGAGCAAAAAGAAATGTACAGAAAGCAACTTGAAGATGAGTTATTCAGGCTTAGAGATATTGCTGAAAAAGCTATAAAATAGTTTACGAAACTAAATAGTAAGAGAGATATTTAATAAATTTTCTGCTAAAATCTATTCATTAAAAGCTGGAAATTAATTTACTGGATTTTATTTATAAGGGGTTAACCATGAGTGTAATTAACTGGACTGATTATTTTATTGAAATTGCTAAAACTGTTTCTCTCAGGTCGAACTGTATAAGAAGACAGGTTGGAGCTATTATTGTTGATGAACATAAAAAAATAAAGGCTAGCGGTTATAATGGCACACCTTCAAAGGTCATATCCTGTAATGAAAGAGGTATTTGTTATCGTATAGAACATAATATTCAATCTGGTACACAATACGAAACCTGCAGAAGTATTCATGCAGAACAGAATGCAATTATTCAGGCTGGAGAAGATAAAACCAGAAATGGAATAATGTATGTTTTTGGACACGATTTTATTTGCATACTCTGTAAAAGATTTATAGTTCAGTCGGGAATTAAGGAAATTTATCTGAAAAAAGATAATGAATCTCAGATTGTCCATATATTAGTCGAAGATCTGAGAGAACAGCTCTGTGAAAATAACTCTTAATATACGAAAATCCAGTATTTTTTATTACTGATAACTTTCTTGTGGTAGAAGAATAGATCCTGTATAATTTAAAACATATTATCATCAGCTGGAAAATTAAACGAATTTTAAAACGTATGGAGATTTGATTATATGAAAAAAGCTTTTACTTTGGCTGAAACATTGATTGTATTAGTAATAATTGGTGTAATTGCCTCTTTAACCATTCCTACTTTAATGAAAAATGTTAGTTATAATAACGATAAAGTTTTGTTCAAGTCTGCATATAAGATAGTGGAAACAGCAGTTAGTGATTTGATATCAGATGTTGCTATTTATCCTGCAGGGCAGCTGGATATTACACTCTGTAATAACTTTGCCAATAAAATGAATACTCTTGGAAATATAAACTGTACCTCCTCTGATTATGGTAATAAAATGCCAAATTTTGTTACATCCAATGGAATGGCCTGGTATGGTCTGGATCTCGCTGACTTTAATCCTGTAGATTATACCATTTTTGGTGTTGATATAGATGGAATAAATAAAGGTACAAATACGTTACATTCTGATATAATGGCAATAAGACTTTATAAAACAGGTAAAGTAACTGTAACAGATCCAATAGAGATAGGGTATCTAACCAATTAATCTGATTAAATTTGATATAGAAGTAAATATTCGATGGTTAATTATATTAAGTAATATTAAGAAAATTCGTTAAAAGTATATAAAAAATAGCAATTTTTTATATACTTTTGTTTTTATATATATACAGGGATAAATTAAAATCAAACTAACGAAAAAGAATTATATATAAATTTTCAGCATACAATTACTCTTAGACAGCTTAACAGCTGTTTTTTTTTGCTAATTTGCCTAGTATAAAATATATCCGCCCTTTTCTGCGTTTACCAGTATATCATTTTCTAATTTTTCTCGGATATTTTTTATATATTTATATACGTAATCATTAGGCAGGCTTAAAACTTTAGCGAGTTCTTTAACGAATACAACTCTGCCTTTATTTTGATTGAAATAGCTAAATACAACTTTTTCTCTATCAGTTAATTCCTTTTTGAAAGAAATTTCAGGTGATATAACTTCAGTTGGAGTTATTTCCTGCGTTTTGACAACGTCATATAAATCGTGAGATTGCTTTTCATTGCTAAGTTTTTTTCCAAGCTTCTGAGCAAATTCCTCTAATGTGATTTTTTCTGTGGAACTTCTCCAAAGTCTAATTTCATCGTAAGTGATTATTGAGTCCATATTGTACTCCTTAAGTGCTATTAAAGCACAATGATCTTCCTTTTTGTTGTTAGTTAGTATGAGTATATTTGTAATAAGTATTTTAATACTAACAAATTGCCATTTTTTTCGTGTAATTTAGAAATTTTTTTAAAATTATACCCAATAAAAGAATTTTTACAAATTTGTAGTAAGTATTAAATTTAAATATACAGAGTCAATAGAGCACCATTCTAAGCTCAAAGCTTTTAAATAACATTTTATCTCAAGCATGCTATTGTCAAAACATCACTTATTACAGAGTGAATAGAAATATTTATTTCAGTTAAGAAATGTATCAAATTCCGAATACTTTATTTATAAATCATAGCTTACATATGAATCATAAGTGATTTTAGAAGCATCAATTATGAATTGTTTTGCCACGTAAGAATTCCAGGGCCTTTTTGCCATAACTACCATAATATATTTTCTGCCGTCCGGTAATATAACAATTCCTGCATCTCCAAGCATTGTGCCTATATCTCCCGTCTTATGGATGAATTGAACATTATCAGGAAGGCCTGCCTGTATAAGAAATCTGTTTTTGACGTTACTCATTATATCAATGATTTTTGCTCTGCTCTGAAGACTAAGAAAATCGGGATTATCTATATTATAAAGTAATTTCCCGAAATCACGAGGAGTAGCAACGTTAGTGCCATCAAGATCCGGCAACCAGTTTGACATATGGGTTTTATTAAAGCCCCAGTATTTTACTGCCCTGTTAAAATCATTTACTCCGCCTATAGTGGAGAGCAGCATATTGGTTGCGGTATTATCGCTTTCCTGTATCATTTGTTGTGCCAGGTGTATAACTGATAACTGTGTTCCCAATGGTCTATATTGCAGGAGTCCTGATCCTTCAGTAACGTAATAACTGGTTAATGTCATTTTATCATTCAGACTTACAAGACCTTCGTCAATTCTTCTGAATGTCTGTAATAAAATAGGAATCTTTATCATACTTGCGGTAGAAAATTCTTTATCAGCATTTATATCAACATATTTGCCTGTAGAATAATCATATATAAAAATACCGGGTTCAATTTGAGGGTTTTGTGCTGCTAAATACTTAAGTCTTGCAGTTAACTTTGGCATTTTACTTGTTATAGCAGGTGATTTAATTAGTGTATTGGAAAAATTTACTTCTCCTATTGAATTATTATTCATAAAATAGTCATTTGCCAAAAACTTTTCAGAACTTCTTAAAAAAGATGTATCATTTGGAATGCTTATATTTGCGTTATGTATTTTATTGAGAAACAAGAAATTATAAGTGCCAAACAATGCTTTTGGCAACATAAAACTAAGTATTAAAAATATTAAAATAAAAAATCTAAATCTGACCATTCTTTTCTTCTGAAAGGTTTTTCGAGTATATTTTCTTTTATTGTAACTTTTAATATCTGTATAAGTATATTCCCTGCTAATGTTATTTTTTGCCGGACAAGACAATATTCCTCACTCCCTTTAATATTAAATACTTACAAATAATACATTATCCGGTTCATCTTGAGGAAGACACCAATAAGCTTCATATCGTGACGCTTTAATTATAGCATATATAAATTAGGTACAAACTGCTACAATTCAAACACAATATATAACAGAAAATAAACAAACATTAAGTCAGCCTGTATACATAAAATATCGAAGAGAAGATGTGTTTGTAAATTTTAAAAATATTACACATTTCTTAAAATATTTAATTTTGTTATCTTTTTTCATTTCAAAAGTATATAATTCAGAATACATTAATAGTTTGATCAAATTTAATAATTATTACTTAAAATATAAATGGGAGTTTAATATGAAAAAAATAATTCTAGTTGTTATTTTTATAGCATTTATATTTTCTTCGTTCTCAAATACAGCTTCGGCTGACAGTATTGTTCTTCCAAATGGAACAATAACAGGTAAAATTACATATATTCTTAGCGATTTTATAGAAATAAGAACAGCTGAAGGAGTGAAGAAAATTTCAAGAAATGATTCCAAAGGGATTCATAAAGATATTGTTATAGCAGGTATTTTTAAAAAGAATAAAATTACCGGTAATGTTTATTTTCTGGATGAAAATGCAGTTGAAATTTCTACAGTTTCAGGAACCCTAAAAATCAGTAGATATAAAGTTAAAGATATTATTTTATATAAGTAGGTTTAATTGAATTAAAGTAGGTATAATTTAATTGTGTACTTTCAGATAAAATTTGTTAAAATTAATATAGTAAAATAGAAGAAGTGAGAGTTTAAGAATGGCAAATATAGTTATAATCAGCAAGGATAGAATATCTTCAGTTGGATCTCAGCTTAAAAGTATTGAAGAATATACAGTTGAGATACTAAATAATGATGAGCTTAAGGAAGCAGAAAGTCTTAATCCCGATCTTATAATTTTAGACAATAATTCGGATGTTTCTAAGGATATTCTTGTCAGAAGCAAAATACCTGCTCCTCTTCTTATTGTTAGTGATCATATATTTACGGATATTACAGTTAGAGCAGAAGCATTTGATTATATATTAACTCCTGTTAATACTGAAGAACTGAATGTTAGAGTTTCCAATATGCTTAAAATAAAGCATTTAAAAAATGAAATAAATCGTGTTTCCACTACAGATGAACTTACTGGTTTATACAACAGAACATACCTGCATCCAAGGCTTGAAGAAGAAATATCAAGGGCAAAACGTTATAAACATTCAATTTCGTGTCTGCTGCTTGATATAGATTACTTCAAAGTTGTAAATGATATGTATGGTTATGACTGGGGTGATGTTCTTCTTAAGATGATTACCGAAGTTGTTAAAACACATGTCAGAAAAGAAGATATCTTAACAAGATATGGTGATGAAGAATTTCTGGTTATTTTACCGAATACTGATGAAGAAAGTGCATATGTCTTTGCAGAAAGATTAAGAAGAGATATCGAAAGAATGGAATTTATTCCTGAAGGCGAAGAAGAAAGACATATAATTACAATAAGCGGCGGAATTTCGAGTTATCCATTCCCTGTTGAAATGGATGATGCTACTCAAACATTAATAAGATATTCTGAACATGCACTATATAATGCTAAAAAACGTGGAAAGAACAAGATTATTCAATTCTCTCAAATTAATTTTGAACTTTAAAAATCTAAAACATTCAAATAAAAACAGAGCTGGCTAACTTAGCCAGCTCTGTTTTCTAAAATTTAGAATTAATGATGTTTTCTTAATTTTTTATTGGATTGTTCAATTATAACAGGTATTCCAACAAACATAATGAAAGCTAACAGTCCAACATAACAAGTTTGTGTTAATGATTCCAACATTTCTTTACTCCTATATATTAACTAAATATCAATTCCGGGATAGGATGTTCTTGCTGTATTTGCAGTATTGTCTAACATAAAGCAAAGAACTTTTTCAATTTCATTTTTTATATTTGTTTCTTTTTTATTTATGTCGATTAGTAATCTGTCTGCGAATGTTTCTTCTGTTTCATTTCTTTTTAAAAAGTTAATCCTGTCAAACCCGAATTTTCCAAAATCAAATTTTGCCATTATCCTAACCCTTTCTATATACAAGACTTTTACGTCTAAACATTTTGTAACCCATATTTTACATATCGTCCATTTGGAGGATAAACTTTATATTTTTTGAAGAAATGTTTACATAACTTATAAAACCTCTTACTATGTTTGTAGTAAGAGGTTTTATATCTGATTAAAAATTTACCTAACATTGATTAATTGATTAAATAATGTAAAAGAATATTAAGTCGTAATGAAACTTCCTGAATTACTCGTAGATAGAGAACTTTGTCTTTAAAGCATTAATTTATCCATAAATAGTCAAGCAATTTTATATATTTAGCAAACTTATCAAATTAACATATGTTTAATAAAACAGAGGTATTTATGTTAATTCTTGGTAATATAAAGTCTGTAAGTTATAAACCTACGTATAATACACAAAGTAAAGATAATAACGTCATCAATCGTGCAAATTATATATGTTCTAATAGTAATTTTGATAAATTATCTTTCAGGTATTTTTCTCCACAAATCTATTTTCACGGAATATCTGAGGAAGAAAAAATCAGGTTTTTAAAATTACAGCAGGAAGCAAAAAGAATTAGAAAGCAAATGCCCACGTCGCTCCAATTCTTATATCCTCTCAAAGGTAATACCGTTGGAATGAATACTATAGAAACTATTCAATCCCAAATTGCAAGTAATCCTTTGCTAGTTATAATTTATTCTGACCTGGCAAAAGATCAGGAATTTTCTTTTTTAAAACAGTTAGCAGTTATCAAAAATCTTGCACATGATAGTAATGACAGTACAAAAAGAAGAGTAGCTTCTGAAGCAGGAAATCTGTCTAATCCGGAGCTTCTTCATTCTTGTATTAGAAGATATGCAAGTAGTAAGGATCCCGATTTAATTTATGTATTAGGTAATGTAAAAAATCCCGTACTTCGTGATGATATTATTATTAAACTTACTAAAGATACAGATTCTGGTGTAAGAGAAGCTGCAACAAAAATAGTCAGACTTATGGATGATCCGACACTTAAGGACAGTATTTTTGAAAAACTTTCCTGTGATCCTGATTCCGTTGTTAGAAAAACCGTGGTAGAGGCAGCAGAGTTTATAACTGATGATGATCTTAGAGATAGTGTTTTTGATAAACTTTCTAATGATAATGTTTTTTATGTAAAAACAGCTATATTAAAAGTTATAAATAATATAAGCAAGCCAGATCTAAAAGATAGTATTGTTGTTAAACTTTCTAATGATCCAGATGATTATGTAAGAAAAGATGTATTAAGTGTTCTGGATAATCTAAGTACGCCAGAACTCACAGACAGTCTAATCGAGAAATTTACAAATGATAATTCTTGGCAGATAAATAAAGATTCTATGGGTAAAGTAAAGGATATAAGTAATGTTAAGTTAAAAGACAGTATTTATAAGAGACTTTCTAAAAATGATAATTGGAGTATAAGAGAAATAGTGGCAAAAAATGTAAGTTATATAAGCGATTCCATGCTTCGTGATTATGTCATAGAGAACCTCTCTAAAGATAAGGTTGTTCATGTAAGGAATGAAATATCAAAATCTTTAGATAAAATAACCAATCTAAAGCTTCGAAATAGTGCTATCAACAAACTGGTAAGTGATGATGCTTATGAAGTAAGAAGGAATGTAGCACTGCAAATAAAATATATTAAAAATCCAATACTTCGAGACAAAGTTATTTATCAACTTTCTAATGATAATGATTCTGATGTAAGACAAAGTGTAGCGAGATCTTTAAATCAAATTACTAATCCAATTCTTCGAAACAGTATTACTAAAAAATTGGCAAATGATAAATATTATAATGTAAGAAGAAGCTTAGTCCGAAATATAGAGCAAATAACCAATATTAATCTTCGTGATAGTATTTTATTGAAACTTTCTAATGATAATGATTTTAGTGTAGGAGAAGACTTAGCAAAAATAGTAATGATTATAAGCGACCCTGACATTAGAGACAGAGTTATTGCGAATCTTGCAAATGGTTATGGTCATCAAGTAACCTATCTTATGCGTACAATTGAGAATATAAGCAGTCCAACACTTCGTTATCATATTATCGAGAAACTTGCAAACGATGATAATTGTAGAGCAAGGTCAGTTGCAGCGGAACTGTCAGAATATATATATGATCCTAACCGTAGAGATAGTCTTATCGAAAAACTTTCAAATGATGATAATGAGGATGTAAAAAAGTATGTAATAAAGGTAATAGAATACATAAGAGATCATAATCTGCGCGATAGAATTATTGAAAAACTTTCAAACGATGATAATGATTATGTAAGAACAGATGTAGCAGAAATAATAGAAAAAATAAGAAATCCAGAACTCCAAAAAAGGTTAATTATAAAATTTGCTGAAGATACTCATTGGTTAGCAAGAAACCATGCTGTTAGATCAGTAGAAAAACTGGATAATGTTGATCAGCAGGAAAAAATTGTAATTAAGCTTGCCAATGATTCTGTTGCTAATGTAAGAAGTGCGGCGGCAGAGAAACTGAATATTATAAGAGATCTGGAAATTCGTAATAAAATAATCAATCAACTTGCCAATGAAGATAGTTGGTATGTTTTAGAAAGTATTGTAGGACAAATAAGTGATCCTGATCTTCGAGATAATGTCATTAAGAAACTTGCATACCATAAAGAAGAAAGAGGCAGAGAATGTGCAGCACGAGAGATTGCAAATATCAGTGATCAACAGCTTCGAGATAGTCTTATCGAAAAACTTTCAACTGATAAAATGTCTTCTGTAAGTAATTATGCAAAAAATTCATTAAAAAATATAAGAAATATTAACAGTCCTAAACAAACAGAAAGTAAAGATTCAGGCATCAAAGTTAATACGGAGCTGGAAGAATTAACACCTGCTATTAAGCAAATTAACGAATTTTTACAGAAATATCCTTATATGAAAATTCTTGAAAGGTCAGTAGAAGATGCCGGATTAAAAGATATTATTTATCCCAGTAACCTGTTACATCTGTTATACGACCTTAATATAACAGGTCAGGATGGAGGAGAGCTGGATTCTATCTTGAAATATTATAAAAAATTGTATAATACTGCTGTTCAAAATCCGGAAAAGTTTGCAAATGCAGGTCAGAATTTGACAAAAGATGATATCTCCGGTTTCTTTCTTCAAAATGGAGAAAAAATGCTCCAATCAATAGCACTTGTTGGATTTGAATCTACTCAGTTAATGTTTACAAAAAGACAAGGTGCTTTTGAACAATATTTATCTAACGTTGAAAAAATATCAATTCAGGATGAAGATTTTAAAGTAATCAAAAAAATATGCATTAACAATGAACTTTCAGCTAAGGATAGAGTTGATGTTATATCGATTTTTAATACTTATCATCAATTAAGACTTGATACAGGAATATTTAGTCAAATGGCTGAATCGGGGAAAATAGATATACGGTATTTAAAAAACAAATTATTTGAAAATATTGTTACCAGCTGCGGAATGGAAAAAAATGAAATCAGAAATATCAATGCAAATATGATTGATAAATGGGATATTAACTATTTGCATCAAATTCCAAATGCTATGCAGAAGTTTAAAAACAGGGAGCTATTGAAGAATATTATTAGGTCATTTATGAGAGATCAATATAACGAATTTCTTCACAATAACTCAACAGGAATTGGACAGGTAAACCTTGCTACAAAAGAAGAATACGAATCAACAGGGCTTGATTATAATAAATGGATGAAATACAAGTCTTCAGAACCATTTGTCATTTCATCAAACACAAAAACCATACAGGAAGAATTTCAACATATAAAAGAACTTTTTTATAAAGATTTGAACACTCTTGCACAGGATCAGGAAGTTGTCAGACTTCTTCAAAAGACATCCAGATATAAAGATGGCAAACTTGAAATTAAACCTGAAGCCATCTCATCAAAAGTGTTATTTGCTAAGCTCATTAAAAATACAGTTAATAATCTTGAACCTTACTGGCAAGGTGCTCTAAAAAGCCAGAATCAAACGGTACTTACAATTAAAGACCATTTTGAAACAAGAATCAACGAATTAAACAGCCTAAAAGAGGGCGAACATAAATCATTTTCGCTAGAGATAAAACTGTGGGACAGAAATCCAGGTAAAGACCTGTTTCATGGAAATTATTGTTCCAGTTGTATATCTATCGAAGGTGTAAATAAAGATGCAATAGCAGATTATCTTGGCCATACTTCCGTGCAGCTTATCGAATTTAAAGATCAAAGACGAGGTAATGTCGTCGGCCACACAACATGTTATATGGCAAAAGATGACCATAAAAGATCTTTTATGGTATTAAGCGATATTGAACTGGCGCCGGGATATCAAAACTCTAATGAAATACGCGATGGAATTATTAAGTTTGCTCGTGAATATTCAAAGTCTGTTGCAAAAGGCAAAGATGTCCCCGTTTATTTGGGTAAAAATTTCAATGATGTGCCAGTATGGGACTTGAATACAAAAACTGTTGATCTTCAGTTTATAGGTAAAGCAATTGATAATAAGTTGTATCTGGACTCACTTAGCGGCTGGACTGACAATTTAAATGAAGAAAAATCTCCTAGCCTTTATGTACTTTATGAGCCTGATACAAGTTCCGAGATTTGATTCAGGTTTTAATCCAGAGAAATTGCAACTTTTCCCGAACGGACAAGATCCTTGATTCCATGAGGCTTTAGCATTTCTATAAGTGATTTAATAGTATTTTCATCTCCCATTGCTTCAAGAGTACAGGATTTTTTAGTAAAATCTACTATTTTTGCGTTAAACATTTCAGCGGTTCTTAAAATTACAGATCTGTCAGACTTTGCTGAAATTTTTATAAGTATAAGTTCTCTTTCGGCAATATTTGCACTCGTAACGTCAACAACTTTAATAATATTTATAAGTCTGTTTAACTGTTTGCAGATTTGCTCAATTATCTTGTCATCGCCGGTTGTTATAATCGTTACTTTTGAAAAATCTGTATCTATTGTTGGAGCAACTGTTAAGCTTTCAATATTGAAGCCTCTGCCACTGAATAACCCGGAAATCTTTGTCAAAACACCTGATTCATTCTGTACTAGAACTGATAAAGTATGGCGCATATTAAACACCTCCTGTTGGATTATTCAGCAGAATCTTGTTTAACGGTTCTCCTGAAAGAACCCATGGATAAACAAGTTCTTCGTGCTGGACAATAAAGTCAATAATGACAGGGCCATCAATTTCGAAAGCTTTTTTCATTGCAGGAATAATTTCTTCTTCCTTTGTAACCCTGAGCCCGGCTGCCCCGTATGCCTCAGCTAATTTTACGAAATCAGGTCCTGATAGACAACACTGTGAGTAATTTTTATTGAAAAGTACATCCTGAAGCTGCCTTATCATTCCCAGATAACCATTGTTGATTATGCAAATCTTAACAGGTACTTTATAGTTTACACAGGTAGCAAGTTCCTGTATATTCATCTGAAAACTGCCATCTCCTGATATATCTAAAACCAGTCTTTCTGGAAAAGCTATCTGGGCACCCATAGCAGCAGGAAAACCAAATCCCATTGTGCCGAGTCCTCCGGATGTGACAAATCTGCGAGGTTCATTAAATTTACATAAATTAGCTGCCCACATCTGATGCTGACCAACTTCTGTCGTAACAACTGCATCTTTACCTTTAATTGATTCAAATATTTTTTGAATAACTATTTGTGGAAGTAATTGTCCACTTTTAATATTCCATTTTGGTTTGATTTCTTTCCATTTATTTAATTGGTTTAGCCAGATTTCACGTTTTTCAAAAGAATTTTCTGCTTCGGTTAAATCAATTTCATTTAACATATCAACAAGTATATTTTTAAGATCCCCAACAATTGGAATATCAACAGGAACGTTTTTACTTATTGAACAAGGATCAATATCCACGTGTATTATCTTTGCATCAGGACAGAATTTCTCAAGTTTGCCGGTTACTCTGTCGCTAAATCTTGTGCCTAATGCTAATAAAACATCACAATGAGCTACAGCCATATTTGCGCAGTAATTGCCGTGCATTCCCATCATGCCTAATGAGAGATTATCATCGCCGGGAAATGTCCCTGTTCCCATAAGGGTATTTACTACCGGAACACGAAGAGTTCTGGCTAATTTTGTTAGTTCATCTGAAGCATTTGAAGCAATTATCCCACCTCCTGTAATAATAACAGGAGCTTTAGCTTTATATAAATACTTTAATGCTTTACGAATCTGAAGAGGATGTCCATCATAAGTGGGATTATATCCGGGTAAGTTGACTTTTTCCGGATAACGAAATTCTGCTTTACCGTCAAGGACATTTTTGGGCATATCTACAACAACCGGCCCGGGTTTTCCTGTTGAAGCAATGTGAAATGCTTCTTTTATAATTCTTGGTAAATCTTTAACATTTTTAACAAGGAAATTATGTTTGCAGCAAGGAGATGTTATTCCAACAATATCAGCTTCCTGAAAAGCATCATTACCAATAAGTTTTGAGTCAACCTGACCTGTAAAAACCACAATCGGATAACCGTCATAATATGCATTTGCAATACCTGTAACAGTGTTACATGCACCGGGTCCTGAAGTAACAAGGGCAACTCCGGGTTTTCCTGTAACACGAGCATATCCTTCTGCCGCATGGATTGCAGCCTGCTCATGTCTGACTAAAAAGTGTTTTATATCGTTACAATGGTATAATTCTTCATAAATAGAAAGAATTACGCCACCTGGATAACCAAAAATCTTTTTTACACCTTCTTTTCTAAGAGCTTCCATAAAAATTTGAGCCCCGGTAATAGTGCGAGTTCCAGCTTTTTGAGCCGATAATGTTTTGTCAGTCATTATTCTCTCCAGTTGCTTCATGATTGATATAACTATAGATTATATGAATCCTATCATAAAATTTCTATATTGCTCAAGATAAATACAAAAGCGAAGATTTATTTTATATCATGACTTTATTTTGAACTATATTATAGAGCATTTCTATATGTCGAGGTAAAAGTTCACTTAAATTATAATTCTGTATTATTGTATTTCTTGCATTTTGTTTTATATCCCTTAAATCCCCTTTATTATCCAGTACTTCCTCAATTTTGTCGGCAATTTCGTCAGGAGAGAAAAAATCTGCTAAAAAGCCGTTTATTCTATCCTGAATTATTTCTTTGACAGGAGGAGTATCTGAAGCCACAATAGGACAGCCACAGGACATGGCTTCCAGTACAGACCAGGATAAAACAAATGGATATGTCAGATAAACGTGTGCATTGGTGCATTGAAGTAGTCTGATATATTCACTATACGGAAGACTTCCTGTAAAATGAAGTCTTGAATTATCAAATTCAAATTTATCGAGCATATATTGTTTGTAAGTACGGCCATCAGAACGGGATGATCCATAGCAAACCCTGTCATCTCCAGCTACTACGATATGACATTTAGGTCTTCGTTTTTGAATGATATAAGCAGCTTCCATGAACTGCGGAAATCCCCTGTATGGTTCCATACCTCTTGTGGCAAAGGTAACTATTTCTTCAGAATCAGACAAATCAAGTTTTTTAGATGGAATTACTAATTTAGTATTCAGGCTAGGACAAAATATATCTGTATTTATTCCATCATGAATTACAGAGATTTTTGAGCGAAATATTTCAGGAAATTGCTTTAGCTGCCATAAAGTTGGTGTTATTCCATAATCTGAGCTATAAAGACTAATTAGTAAGGGAGAATTTTTTACTCTGATTTTACACTGGTTGTCGACCGGAATTTTTCCGTTTGATACAAAGTCAACATCAGAGCCAAAAGAGTTATAAAACCATTCATAGTAGCAGACCAATGGGGTGTCAGGGAATATATCCTTTACAAACATATCTACACCCCACGCGTGAGCATAAATAATATCAGGTTTAATATGTTTTTTAAGCTCAAGCAAAACTTTAGCAACAGCCTGTCCGTGCAGGATACAGTCTTCGTTAAATTTTAAATAATGATGATTATCAGGATTAATATTTCTTGTCGGTTCATATACTATCTTTTTTACTCCGTATTGAGAATGTTTTTTGTTATTTGTTATAAAAAATATATCATTATCAGGATTTTCTAAAAGCTTTGATACGAGATGTCTGAATTGGGCAGGGAAATTTCTATGGATAAAGATAATTTTCATTATTTTTCTCAAATATAATTCTACAAAAAATTAAATAATATATTATTTAATATGTATCAATTAGGCAATTCTCCAAATTTATTGGCTAGATGGAATTTAACATACATCACTAGTAAAAAATATAAATCTATTTAACAAGATGTTATAACTGTATCATATTATCTCGATATGTCTAAGAAACACAAAAAAAAATCTCTAATGGAACCTATTTACAGTAAATTCAAAGATTATTATAAAATATACATTTCTGAAACAATTTATTAATTTTTTAGAAAACATGGGTTGGTATGATTATTGTTATTAAAAAAAACAACTTAATAAATAAAAATTATTGTTAGAATAAAATGATAAAGATAATTTTAAACTAATTTGAATAGACTTATTAAAATATTAGTTTTCAAGTAGATCAATTTTAATCGATGAGGTCAGTTTTGGTAATTACGCAGTTAAATGAGTTGGAGTTAAAATTTTTAATTTTTTATTGAGCAATATATTTTATATTTGAATCTTTATGAAAAAGATTTGTTAGTATTGGACATTAAAAAAGGAGCAGCTTAATGGAAGTACAAGACGGGAAGTATCTGACATTCTCCTTAAAGAAAGAGGAATACGGTATTCCAATCCTAAAAGTCAAGGAAATAATAGAAATGATGGAGATAACCGATGTTCCAAAGACTCCTAATTTTATTAAAGGAGTAATCAATCTCAGGGGAAAAATAATTCCAGTAATGGATCTGAGATTAAAATTCACAATGGAAGAAAAAGAGTATAACGAAAGAACCTGTACGATAGTTGTTGAAGTAAATATTAATAACCTAAAGAGTTTAATGGGAATCGTGGTTGATTCTGTATCTGAAGTATTAAATATATCTCATAATGAAATCGAACCTCCTCCTCAGTATGGCAGCAGGGTAGATGAAGAATTTTTAATAGGAATGGGAAAAGTCAAAGGCAAAGTTGTAATGCTTTTAAATATCGAAAAAGTAATTAACAGTGAAGAATTAGTTAATTTATTAAATGATATGAAAGGGAGTACCGTAAATGTTTAAAAATATGAAATTAGGGGTTAAAATAGCAGCTGGTTTTGCAGCTATACTAATTTTATCAACAGTGCTCGGTGGATTTTGTGTTCTTAGTATGAAAAATGCTCAGATTCAGTCAGGGAAACTAAGTAATGAATATGTTCCAGCTGTAGCTATTGCTAATAATATAGAGAGGAATATTGCATCAGCAGTATTGCAAATTAGAACTTATTCTCTAACAGAAAATGATGATAATTATGCAAGTGGAATATCTAGTTTTGATAATGTAAGTAAATATTTCAAAGAAGCCAATATTTTAATTGAAAAGTATTCAGGGTTAAAAGGTATAAAAGAAAATGTATCTAATGCAGAAGCAAGTATAAAAGATTATCAAAATATTACTAATGATACAAAAACATTAATTGATCGCAAAAAATCACTTTATATAGAAATAGTTAAGGTAGGAAATGATGTTCAGAAGGATTTTGAAGCAGCATATAAATCTGGAAATCCTATAATTAAGGAATTTGCTAATAAATCCTTAATATTAATGTATAAAATCCGAATGAGTGCATTAAGAACCAAAGCTACAAATGACCCACAGTTTTTACAGGCTGCAGTAGCTGATTTTGACGTAATTAATCGCTATATAAATGCAATGAAAGACGGTTTAGATGCACAAGTAATTGAAAAAATGATTGCTAGCTCTGATATGTATAAAAAAGATATGATAGAATATGGTGAAATAATCACGAATGTACAGGACTTAGATAAAAAACGTCTTGGAGCAGTTAATATTGTTCAAACTGAAGTAAAAGAAATGGCTGAGAATTGTATGAAAAAAGCTCAGGGTGTTTCTTCATCATCAGCAATTGCTTTGTCAGTAACTTCCACATTAATGATAATTGGTTTAATTGCAGCTATATTATTTGGTGCAATACTTGCCTGGTTAATTGTAGTTGGTATAACAAAACCAATTAACAGGATAATTAGTGGTTTAAATGATAGTTCAGAGCAGGTAACTTCAGCATCAGGACAGCTATCATCATCAAGCCAGCAATTGGCTGAAGGAAGTGCAGAACAGGCAGCATCAATAGAAGAAACATCATCCACGCTTGAAGAATCAGCATCAATGATAAGGCAAAATACAGAAAATACCAGGCAGGCTGCATTATTGGCGAAGAAAACAAAAGAAGCCGCTGATAAAGGCAATATAGAAATGAAAGATATGATGGTTTCAATGGGAGAACTGAAGAAATCAAGTGATGAAATAGCAAAGATAATCAAGGTAATTGATGACATTGCATTCCAGACAAATATTCTTGCATTGAATGCAGCAGTAGAAGCAGCGAGAGCAGGAGAAGCAGGAATGGGATTTGCAGTAGTAGCAGAAGAAGTAAGAAATCTTGCACAAAGAAGCGCTCAGGCTGCAAAAGATACAGCATCAATAATCGAGAGCAATATAGAACTTTCTGAAAA